>Ga0102832_1000040_pt1 | contig 398194 bp, 379 predicted proteins | sample EBPBio282013_DNA_FD_88942 | JGI IMG/M metagenome (GOLD analysis project Ga0102832, IMG submission 88942) | Wastewater treatment Type I Accumulibacter community from EBPR Bioreactor in Madison, WI, USA - Reactor 2_5/28/2013_ DNA (Illumina Assembly) | ecosystem: Engineered > Bioreactor > EBPR >... | reverse complement strand
GTGAATGTCCAAGTGCCACGCACCCTCAGCGTGTCCGAAGCCCACGTTCTTGTCCCGAAGGCGGATATCGTGTGGCGTGAAGATCCTGCTGGCAATCGATATGAGCAGGTCGCAAGGATCGTCGAGGCAGGAATTCGCAAGGGATCTAAGCCTCTCAACGGTCGCCAGGCAATCCGCCTCGACGTGACGGTCACGCGCTTTCACGCGATGACCCTTGAGGCGGAAGCGCTCAACTATGATGTGGGCGTACACAACATCGATTTCACCGTGCGGGCTGCGGACGTAAAAACTGGGGAGGTTGTCGCTGGCCCGACCCCTGTTCGGGCCGAGTTTCCTGCCCTGACCGGAGTACGCATGACCCAGGCGCGCCTGCGCGGTGAAACCCAACGGACGCAAATCGAAGCCCATTTGGCCCACGTCATTGCGGGCTGGTTGGGCGTCGGGCCTGATCCGAGAGCGCGGTTTACGCGCTTGGGAGGTTGATCCGCCCAGACCGGGTCCGAGCGTCCTGATTTCCGAGTTTGATGATCTTTGAAATTCCTCCGCTGATAACCATAAGTCAACGTTTGCGGCGAATTATGGCCCTATCAGCAGAGGAGAAGCAGAATGAGATTCCTGATCTCGCTTGTCGTATGTTCGCAGTTCCTTTTGGCCGGTTCGGCATTTGCTAAGCCGACCAAATGGAGAAACTGGGACGTTGCCGGAACGACGTTCATAGTAACGGTGGACTGGGACACGAATTTTGTGTCAGCGCGGCTGACCCGCAATCCGGCCAAGCTAACGGGCGCTGCCCTCGAGCAATCGATGCAGATGGCCGTGTATTACGCTTCGTCGGTTGACTGCAAGATGCTTGAGACGGGCCGGAAGAAAATGCGCCGCAATGAAGTGGTGGGCACGTTGCATTGCCCGTGGTTCTAGCGGTTGCGCGCATCTCGGGACACTCTCGCACGGCCGGAGTACACTGCGCGGTTTCGTCCAGCGAAGTTGCGCTAACCGTCCCAAGCGAAAGAAGGAAGTAGAGTCTGCAATCGCGTTGACTTGGAGATTTCTACGACCACTTGTACCGGAACGAAGGTCAGATACTACTGGATCAGGTAGGTATTGAGCAGAGAGACGGCTGACATCATGGAAGCTGTTGCGCTTGCCAGGTCGAACGACGATGGAAAGTAAGCTAGCAGCATTCTGATCTCCGTTCTGCCAAAATCCGAGTTGAACGGAGCATGGTGGGGCGTTGCTAACAAATGGTTAACGCGGCGCGGCAAAGCGGACGATCCGTGCGTGCTCGTCCAAAAAAGTGAGCTTGAGGTGGCGCTCGCTTTGTCAACCTTCGTGGTTCCTTTGAGACAAAGAAAAGTCGGTTGATTTTTCTCCAATGGTTCCTCACATCCCGTCGGCCAAGAGGCACTTATGCTGCACCCTAACGGAACATCCGACTACGCCGTGAACTTAAGTGAGCAGAATACACCCAAGAGACCTCTGACGTCCCGGTTTGTACCCGCAGCCCGGTCATTAGCGCTGACCCTCTCCCTTGTCGCGGGCTGTGGCGAAACGGTCCCAAATCGATACGCCAATGCAGTGACCCGCAATTCCGCGCCGAGGATTCTCGCGATGGGAGACTCATTGCTCGCTTGGCACAGAAGTTCGAACCAATCAATCTCCAATGCGTTGGAGGAGCAGCTGAGCGTCCCGGTCATCGATCGGTCCGTGATCGGGGCAAGGTACAACTATGCGTTACCGATCACCGGCGCGATGGGACTGAACATCTCGAAACAATATCGCGATGGAAACTGGGACTGGGTCGTCCTGAATGGTGGCGGGAATGATCTATGGTTCGGTTGCGGATGCGTGGCTTGCGAGACCACGATCGACAAGCTGATTGCGCCGGATGGCAAGTCTGGAAAGATTCCTGAGCTTGTCTCTAGGATCCGTAATACGGGTGCTAGCGTCATTTACGTGGGCTACCTACACAGCCCGGGGGTCTATTCGATCGTGGATCATTGCAAGGACGAGGACATCGAATTTGAAAGACGGGTGGCCAATTTTGCTGCGGCGCACGACGGAGTGTTTTTTTTGTCGGTATCGAACCTGATTCCTGCCGGTGACCGCAGCTTTCACTCAGGGGATATGGTCCATCCCTCTGTTAAAGCGAGCAACTTGGTCGGCAGAAAAATAGCAGAGATCATTCGTAATGAGAGCAATAGCTTGAACCGCCAAAGCTCCTCGATGTGGCAACAACCAGAGTCTACTCAATAGTTTCAATACCTAAGAATGCGGCGTGCGGAAAACCATGCTCTATCTCACCAAGAATTCCGCCCAGTCTTCCATCATCTGTCGGCGTTTCTCCAGCATGTCCGACCGTCGATAGGCTCGCTCGACTTCGGTGCCGACCTGGTGCGCCAGGGCGATCTCGGCAAGATCTCTCGGGTAGTTCGTCTTTTCGGCGACCCAGTCCCGAAATGTCGAGCGGAGCCCGTGGGGCACGGCGGCGCGGCCATTCCGGGGATCGATCCACCTCGACCTCCCCTCACGAACTTCGGCCTCCTGCATCCGCCGCATCACCGCCGACAAGGTCATGTCGGACATGGCGCCACCACGACCCGACGGAAACAGATGGATGGAATTCGGAAAGCGAGGCATCTGGCGCAGCAACGCGAGTGCCGCCTGGCTGAGGGGTACCCGGTGTTCCTTCCCCGCCTTCATCCGCTTCGCGAGGATAGTCCACAGCCCTTTGTCGAGATCGACCTCGGACCAGAGTGCGCCCCTCACTTCGCCGGAGCGCGCGGCTGTCAGGACCAGAAACTGCAGCGCCTGCGCCGCGAACCCCGGCTGCTGGCGCAACGAGGCGAACCAATTGGGCACAACATCGATCGGCAAGGCAGGATGGTTCTCGCCGGCCGCACTAACTCTCCGCTTCGGCAGTAGCTCGCTGAGATTGCCTTTCCAGCGCGCAGGATTGTCGCCCGACCGCATGCCCGAGACGGTCGCCCAGTCGAGAACCCGCTCGATCCGCCCACGCAGCCGGGAGGCCGTCTCGTTCTTCTCATGCCAAAGGGGATCGAGCACGGCCTTCACGTCCGCGACAGCGATCTCATCGAGAGACTTCTCGCCTACGACGGGCACCGCATAGCTTCTCAGCGTCGTGCCCCACTGCGCCTGGTGCTTGGCGTTTCGAAGGCCCGCGAGCAATCCCGAGGCAAGAAACTCCTCGACCGCCTCTTTGAAGGTCTTTCCGTTCCGCTCTGCCGCGAGAAGCTCGGTACGGCGCTGTTTACGCGCTTCGACTGGATCGGAGCCTGCGGCGATCTCTGCCTTGAGCAGCCGCGCCTTCTCGCGCGCCTCGGCAAGTGTCACCGACGGGAAGCCACCGAGACCGATGTCGCGCCGTTTGATGCCAACCATGGTCCGCAATATCCAGGACCTGCCCTCGCCCTCGTTGATCCGCAGGCACAGACCGCTTACACCTCCCACAGGATTCATGCCTAGCTTCTGAAGCCGCTTCACCTCGATCGCGCTGAGTTCCTTTGCCTTCTTCGGCATTTGATACCTACATCTTTACCATCATAGAATTTGCCGTTGCTTACTGCCTGGTGCAGCAGTCTGCAAGCGCGAGTACAAAAGGAATAAAGTGATTTCATATACATGAGCCGCCGGGCTCCGGCTCAATCCGTTGCATAATACTGGGGAATGGCGGTCACCCCTTCCGCCAGCAACCCCGGTCTCGGTTTCCCCTGCAGATTGTGCGCTGATTTCCCGCGACATTCCGGGCGCTTGCGGGCGTTCGGATTCGGCTGAGACGCGCCGCGCGGGCGTCCGTGGAGCAATTTTCTGCCCCGGTCTCACCAGGCTGTTTGGGTCGGTGCGGTTTTGGGGATTTTCCCTGATAACAGCCAATTTACAGGGAATTTCGGAAGATTCAGGCCGGACTGCTAAGATTTGGCAGATTTAACGATGATGTTTCAATGGCTTGCGATCAAGTTCCCTAGCGGTCGGAACAGGGAATTTCTTCCGCGAAACAGGGAATCTTCCAGTGCGATCAGGGAAAGCTAGCCGGAGAGCAGGGAGGTCCTCACGAGGCAAACGCGAGCAGTCGTTCCTGGGCGGCCCAATCGACCGGGAGTTTCGTCCGCACCAGCGCCTCGAGATTGAGGAGCAGCGGTTGCGATCCCGAGACGATTGCGTCCTGGATCTTCGGCGACAGCATGGCGAGCGGGATGACGCGCGCAATATAGCTTTCGGAGGCAGAAGCCGCCTTGGCAATGTCGCAGACAGTGGTGCCGCCGCGCAGCTTGCCGGCCCAATGTTGGGCGCTGTTGGGCGTTCCCGGAGTGCGCGCAGCATCGCGCGGTCGGGGGCAGGGTATGGTTTGAGGCGGGCATCCGACTCGTAGTGATGCACTACGGCGGTACCGCCTTCGCTTTGGACTGTCGAGGACCCGCTGTATCGGCGCCGCGTCGAGGTCAGTGATCATACGGTGCGGCATTGCAAGACCTGGGCATCGCCGACAAGGAGGAAACCGGGCGCTGGCGCAACAACCGGGCCGCGACCTCATACTTGCCGTTCCGACGGCGGGAGCAGGCGATGCTGCGGTTCCGTCGGATGCGAACGTGCAGAAGTTCGCCGCTGTCCACCCCTCTGTCTCAAACCACGTCAGCCAGAAACGCAGTCTCTCCACGCCGAGCCAACTTCAAGGCGCCTCACCCATCCGCACGGCGGCGGCCAGCAGTAGACCAAGACGCCGCTGCTCTGCCCCGTCCGCGCGGGAATTCAGCAGGACCGGCACCCGGGCGCCCATCACGATGCTGGCGGTGCGGGCCTGGCCGTGCAGTTTCCAGGCCTTGACCGTGGCATTGCCCGCCTCGATCGACGGGAAGAGGATCAGGTCGGCCCGGCCCGCCACGGGCGATGCGGCGAAGCCCTTCTTGGCCGCAGCGGCCTCGGACAGAGCCACGTCATAGCCGAAGGGGCCATCGACAAGCATCGTCCCGTCGCCGGTCGCCACCTCGTCGCGCAGCGCGGCGGCATCGGTCGTCGCGGGCTGAGAGGGATGGATCTTTTCCGACGCGGCGATGGCGGCGATGCGCAGAGGCTCCACACCCAGTCCGCGGAACAGCGGCACGGCATTGCGCAGGATCGCGCGCTTCTGGTCCAGCGTCGGCAGAACAAGAATGCCGTTGTCCGTCGCCCCGATCAGGCGCGGGACCGAGGGCATTTCGGCCAGCGTGACGTTCGACAACACATCTGAGGCGCGGAGACCCGTCTCGCGCGCGACGACCGCGCGCAGATAGGCGGCGCTGTCCACACTGCCTTTCACGAGCGCATCCGCCTCGCCCGCGCGGACCGCTGCCACGGCGGCGGCGGCGGCCTCCGTGGCGGTCGTGGCAGGACGCAGGACGACATGCGGGGCAAGCGCAGCCGGCAGGAGGGCCGCGATACGGTCGGCATCGCCCGCCAGAACCGCCCCGCAGATCAGCCCTTCGGCCAGCGCGGCAGCCAGGGCATCCAGCATGGCCGCGTCATCGGCGCCGGCCACGGCCGGGCGCAGCGGCGGGCGCCCTTTCAGCGCGACCTCAAGCGCAGAGAAGCTGCGGATCACCATGGCATCGGCTCCACCTCGGGCGTCACGGGCCAGTGCCGCGCGACCTCGCCTCCCGCAAGAACGCGGGCGGCACCAGCCGCCAGCGCCTCGCTTTCGTGACTGCCAGGGAAGCAGGTGACGGGGGCGAAGCCGCCGATCCGGTCCGTCAGGGCCCTTGTCAGGCGGTGCGACTGGGCCATGCCGCCGGTCAGGATGATCCCGTCGGGGCGAAAGTCCAGCACGGCAGCCATGCTCCCGATTGCCTTGCCGATCTGGTAGACCATCGCCTCCCAAACCAGACGGGCCTTCACGTCGCCTGCATCGACCATCGCTTCGACGAGGCGCATGTCCTTGGTGCCGAGAAAAGCGAAGACCCCGCCTTGTCCGTAAAGCCGGCGCTTGAGCTCTTCCTTGCCGAAACGGCCGGAATAGCACAGGTCGATCAGCGCCATCGGCGGCAAGCCCCCAGCCCGTTCCGGCGAGAAGGGGGAGTTCTCCATCCGGTTGGTGCTGTCGATGATCCGGCCCTCGCGGATCGCGGCCACGGAGATGCCCGCGCCCAGATGGGCGACCACGGCGTCAAGCGCTTCGAACGGCTTGCCAAGCTGCCCGGCCAGTTTCCGTCCGCAAGCGCGGATGTTCAGCGCATGGACGAAGGAGAACCGAGGAATGTCCGGACAGCCCGACACCCGCGCGACCGGAGGCAATTCGTCCACCGAGACCGGGTCCACGACAAAGGCCGGACAACCCGCGGCGAGGGCAATCAGCCGCGCCAGAGGCGCGCCAAGGTTCGAGGCGTGGTGATGCACGGGCCGATGCAGCGCGAAGTCCACCAGCGCCTCATCCACCGCGATCACCCCGGCCGGCACCGGAGAGAGCATGCCCCCCCGGCCCGCCACCGCCGCCAGCGTCACCCCGCCCGGAACCGCATCCAGAAACCCCTGCACCGCCGCTGCCCGGAACGGCAGTTGCGCGGCGATGCTGTCGAACCGCGCCATGACCGCCTCGTCATGGCTGATCGTTTCGTCCAGAACCGGCCGAACCTCGCCGCCCTCGCGCAGGAACAGCCCGATCCGGGTCGTCGTCGTGCCGGGATTGATTGTCAGGATCATCGGCTTCGGCATGGTTCAACCCCCGAAGCTGTAGGCGGTCTTGACCGTGGTGTAGAACTCCACAGCCTGCCGGCCTTGTTCGCGCGAGCCGTGCGAGCTGCCCTTGGTGCCGCCGAAGGGCACATGGAAATCCACCCCCGCCGTGGGCAGGTTGACCATGACCATCCCCGCCCGCGCCCCGTGCCGGAAGGCGCGGGCATGTTTCAGCGATCCGGTGCAGATGCCCGCCGACAGGCCGTAGTCGCTGTCATTGGCGACGGACAGGGCCTCGTCGAAGTCGCGGACCCGGATCACGGCGGCGCAGGGGCCGAAGATTTCCTCTCGGGCGACGCGCATGGTGCTCTGCGCATTCAGGAACAGCGCTGGGCGCTGGAAGAAGCCGTCGGTTGGGCCGCCCGACTGCCCGCCGCCGATCACTTCGCAGCCTTCGGCGTGGGCAAGTTCTATGTAGGCGAGGTTGGACTGCAACTGCGCCGAAGAGACGACCGGGCCGATCTGGCTGGCGGGGTCCAGTGCCGGCCCGACCCGCAGCGCTTGCATTGCCTCGGTCAGCCGGGCAACGAAGGCGTCGTGGATGCCCGCCTGCAGGATCAGCCGAGACGAGGCGGTGCAGCGCTGTCCGGTCGAGAAGAACGCGCCGTTCAGGCAGGCCGCCACGGCAATGTCCAGATCGGCATCGTCCAGCACCACCATTGGGTTCTTGCCGCCCATTTCCAGCTGCAGCTTTTTCATCCCCGCAGCGGCACCGCGGGCGATGGCCCGGCCCGTAGCGACAGATCCGGTGAACGAGATCGCGGTGACCAGCGAATGGTCCGCCATTGCGCGGCCAACGACCGAGCCAGGCCCCATGACCAGGTTGAAGATGCCGGGCGGGCAGCCTTCCTCGTGGATGATGCGGGCCAGATGGTGCGCGGTGCCGGGAACCAATTCGGCCGGCTTCAGCAGAACCGCATTGCCATAGGCCAGCGCCGGAGCGACCTTCCAGGCCGGGATCGCGGCGGGGAAGTTCCAGGGCGTGATCAGGCCGATGACGCCGACGGGTTCGCGCGTGACCTCGATATCAACGCCGGGGCGGACCGAGGCTATGGCCTCGCCAGGGATGCGCAGGGCCTCGCCGCCGTAGAAGCGGAAGATCTGCGCGGCGCGGCGGACCTCGGCGATGGCTTCGGGCAGGATCTTGCCTTCCTCGCGCGCCAGCATCTGGCCGATGGCCTCGGCCTCGGCGTCGATGCGGCGGGCGATGCGGTCCAGAAGCTCGGCCCGGACCAAGGGGCCCCTGGCCTGCCAGGGGGTCAGCGCGGCATGGGCCGCTCGCGCGGCGCGGTCCACGTCTTCGGCGGTGGCCGAGGCATAGAGCCCGATCAGGTCGGACCGGTCGGACGGATTGCGGTTTTCGGTCAGATGGTCGCCCGGCAGCCAGGCGCCGTCGATCAGGTTCAGATGCGGGTCAGTCATTGCGGTCAGTCCTTCGGGCAATGCAGGGCTATCCCCTGCCCGGGACGGGCAGGCAGGGGCAGGTCGACAGGGTTGGCGAAGGGTCAGGCGGCCAGCTTCATCGCCGCCGCCTCAAGCGCGGCTTCCAGGATATCGAGCGCCTCGTGCAGTTGATCCATCGGGATGGTCAGCGGCGGCAACAGGCGGATGACGTTGTAGCGCGTGCCGCAGGACAGAAGGATCAGGCCGCGCGCCTCCGCCTCGGCCACCACGGCTGCGGTCAGAGCGGCGTCGGGCGCGTTGGTCGCGCGGTCGGTCACCAGTTCCAGCGCGTTCATCGCGCCCAGTCCTCGCACATCGCCGATGCATTCCATGCCCCGCAGCGACGAGATCTGCGTCAGGCGGGCGCGGATCACCTCGCCGATCTCGACCGCGCGGGTGCAAAGATCCTCGTCCCGGATCACATCCAGCACCGCATGGGCCGCAGCGACCGCGAGCGGGTTGCCGGCCTAGGTGCCATCCAATCCGCCGGGATTGGGCGCATCCACGATCTCGGCCCGGCCCGTCACCGCTGAAAGCGGGAAGCCACCGGCCAGACCCTTGGCCATAACCACCAGATCGGGCACCACATTGGAATGGTCGAAGCCGAACATCCGGCCCGTACGAGCCATGCCGGCCTGCACCTCGTCGGCGATCAGGACGATGCCGTGCTGGTCGCAAATTTCACGCAGCGCGCGCAGGAAACCGAACGGGGCGATGTTGAAGCCCCCCTCGCCCTGGACGGGTTCGATGATGATGGCGGCAATGCGCTCGGGGTCGACGGACGAGGCGAAGAGGCGCTCCAGCTGGCCCAGAGCCTCAACCTCGGTCACGCCGTGGAAGGCGTTCGGGAAGGGTGCGTGGGCGACCTCGGGCGGCATGGCGCCGAAGCCCTTCTTGTAGGGCGCGACCTTGCCCGTCAGCGCCATCCCCAAGAGGGTGCGGCCGTGGAACGCGCCAGAGAACGAGATCACGCCGGACCGTCCGGTGAAGGCGCGGGCCATCTTGATCGCGTTCTCGACCGCCTCGGCCCCGGTGGTGACCAGCATGGTCTTCTTGGCGAAATCACCCGGCGTGGCCTCGTTCAGCCGTTCGGCGAGCGCGATGTAGCTCTCATAGGGGGCGACGTGAAAGCAGGTGTGGGTGAAGGCCTGCGCCTGCTCCGCGACCGCCGCCATCACGCGCGGGTGGCGGTGACCGGTGTTGTTCACCGCGATCCCCGCCGCGAAGTCGAGGAAACGCCGCCCCTCGGCATTCCAAAGCTCGGCATTCTCGGCGCGCGCGGCGTAGATGCCGCGGGTGGCGACGCCACGGGCAACGGCGGCGGATTTGCGGGTGGCAAGTCGGGCAGATTCGGTCATGGCGATGCTCCTGCGAACCAGATGCGACGGGGCTAGCATTGCTCAAAATATTGCGCAAACTATTTTGTGATATTGAGCGTCTCGCGACAAAAGATTGTGCACTTCGCCGACAAGACCTATTGTCCAGAAAACAGCAGGGCGTTTCGCATGCAGGAATTCAACGTCGGCGAGCGACTTCGCCAGATGCGGCTGGCGGCAGGAATGTCGCAAAGACAGCTGGCCGAGGCCTCGGGCGTGCCGCATGGTCAGGTCTCGATGATCGAAACCAATCGCTCCAGCCCTTCCGTGGCATCCTTGCGCAAGATTCTGGGCGGTCTTTCGGTATCGATGTCCGAATTCTTCGAACCCGACGCCCCGATCAGCCAGTCGGTATTCTTCAAACCGCACGAGATGCGCGACCTGACAACGCGGCTTTATTCCGCGCTGGACGATCCACGCGGGAAGATCACCCTTCAGCAGGTGGGCGACGCCAAGGCGCACAGCCTGCAGATCCTTTACGAACGCTACGAACCGGGCGCGGATACCGGCGCGCAGATGCTGGAGCATGTCTCGCATGAAGGCGGCATCGTCATCGCGGGCGAGATCGAAGTGACCGTGGGTGACCAATGCGCCGTGCTGAAGGCTGGCGACAGCTATCTCTTCGATTCCACCCATCCCCACCGCTTCCGCAACATCGGCGACCGCGAGGCGGTGGTCGTGTCGGCTTGCACGCCGCCTTATCTGTAAACGGGGAAACGCGGGTCCATCGACCCGCGCCCCCTGAAGGCATCTTGGCGAGGTTACTTGTTCATCAGCGCGTCCAGCGGAACCGGTTGCGAGATGCGCCATTCATCCACGCGGGCGGGCTTGCCGCCGGTAATCTCGATGATCTGCATCAGCGCTGTGTTCTGATGGTGCAGCTCCGAGGTGAAGCTGCGCGGCCCAAAGGCCGTGGGTTCGTCGCGCATCTTTTCCAGCTCGACCGTGACCGCCGCGCCATCGACCGTGCCCGCGCGCTCGACCGCCTTGGCCCAGAGGTCGATCAGAATGTAACCCGGATAGGCGTACTGGCTGGCCGGGCTGTTGCCGGTCTTGGCCTTATAGGCCGCGTTGAAGGCCGCGACCTCGGGGCGCGGGTCGTCGCCATAGATCGATCCCTGGACCGGCACGACAAAGCCGGACAGGTCCGGCGTGGCCTCAAGCCAGTAGGAGCCGTCCACGGCCGAACCGTTCAGGATCAGCGAATTGATCCCCGCAGCCCGCAACTGCCGCACCGCGGCTGCCGCCCCCGGCATGAAGGAACACAGCATGATCACGTCGGGCTCATCCGGCAGTTCCTTGATCCGGGTGATCTGGCTGGCGACCGAGGCATCGTCGTTCTTGAACGTGTCCGACCCGACGATCTTCGCGCCGTCAAGCTGCGGGAACATCCAGTTGAAGCCGGTGCAGATGCCCTTGTTGTATTCGATGAAGGTATCTTCCAGCACATAGGCGGTGCGCGCCTCGCGCTTGGCATGGGCCCATTCGGCCATCGTGGCGCCCTGCACAGGGGCAAGCACGGACGCGGAGAAGCTGTTCGGCCCGACGCCCTGAATGCCGGCCTTCACGTCCTCGGCACACAGGAAGAAGCTGTTCATCCCCTCGCCCTCGGCCACCAGCGCGGCGGGGGCGCCGAAGTCATAGTCGCACGAGACAACCATCATCTCGGCGCCCTGGTCCAGCACGTCGAGGCCGGCCTTGGCGCTTTCGGCGCGGTCGGTGCGGGTGTCGGCCTCGACCACCTTGATCTGCCGGCCCAAGAGGCCTCCGGCGGCGTTGATTTCGTCGATGCGGATCATCGCAGCGGTGGCGGCGGGGGTGTCATAGGCCTCCATCCAGCCGGATTTCGCAATGGCGAAGCCGACCGTCAGGTCCTCTTGCGCCAGCGCGGGGTGCGCAAGCAGGGCCAAGGCCAAGGCAAGTCTTTTCATTTTCTGTCTCTCCTGTTGGTTGGGTCTGTCAGGTTTCAGTCGATGCCCGTCCCGCGACCCAGCGGGCAGGCAGCATCACTTCGCGTCCGGCCATTAGGCCGGAAGGGCGAAAGATCAGGATCAGGATCATGGCGACCGCCAGGATGATTTCCTGGCTGCCGGGCGGCAGCGCGAACGTCGCCGCGCCGATAGAGACGCCCTTTTCCATCCGCACCAGCGCCTCGACCGCAATGGACAGCGCCAGCACCCCCACTACCGCGCCCGAGAGCGAGCCGACCCCGCCGATCACCAGCATGGCCAGCATCAGGAAGGTGAGGCTCAGGTAAAAGCCGTCGGGATTGATCACGCCGATGAAGTGCCCGATCAGCGCGCCTCCTGCCCCGCAGAAGAAGGCCGACAGCGTGTAGGCCAGAAGTCGATGGCGAAAGCGGTCGATCCCCGAGGCGGCGGCGGCGACCTCGTCCTCGCGCGTGGCCCGCAACGCCAGACCCGAGGCCGCGGCCGCGTGAAGCGTTGCGACCAGGATGGCTGCGACCGCCCAGCCCAAGGCTACCCAGGGGTTGACATAGCGGTCCAGCCCCACGACGGAAGAGGTTCCCCCCGTCACCGACGTCCAGTTCGCCCAAATCGTGTTGACCATGGCCAGGAAGGCGAAGGTCGCGATCGAGGCGGCGATGCCAGACAGGCGCAGGATCGCCGCGCCGGTGACCAGCGCCACAAGCGCCGCAACGGCGCCACCCGCCACCGCCGCGGGCAGCACATGCCAGTCGGCGGCGGCGATCATCTCGGGCAGGCCCGGAAGCAGGGTGGCCTTCATCTCGGGCTTCAGCGTCAGCCAGGCCGAGACATAGGCCCCGATGCAGCCGAAGGCGGCGTGACCGAAACTGACCACGCCGGAATTGCCGACAAAGATCCAGAACCCCACCACCATGGTGACGCGGATCAGCGTTTCGGCGGCCATGCGGGCGATGGCGCGGTCCCCCAGCGCCAGCGCCGCCAGAACGAAGACCAAGAGGAGCAGCGCCAGAACCACCGGCGTCGTGGCCGCCATGCGGCGGCGGATCGTATGTTGGCTGGTCATCTTCAGACCCTCGGCTTGGCCCCAACGGGGGCGAAAAGGCCTTGCGGCCGGAACAGAAGGACCAGGATTACGCCGCCATAGAGGAAGGCATCACGGAAGGGCCGCGCCTCGGCGGGCAGACCCGCCTGCAGAAGCGCCGAGGCAGCGCCGATCCCCAGCCCCGCCGCGACCGCGCCCGACAGGCTGCCCATGCCGCCGACGACCGTGGCGATGAAGGCAACCAGCATGATCTGCCCGCCCATCCGCACGTCAGCCACCCCGGTCTGCGCGACCAGCACCAGCGCGACCACGGCAGCCAGACCGCCGGACAGGGCGAATGCGGCCGAGATCACGCGGTTCGACCGCACGCCCAGCATCCGCGCCATGGTGAAATCCTCGGCGGCCGCGCGCATTTCCAGCCCCAGCCGGGTCTTGCGCAGCATCAGCGCAAGGCCGGCCAGGACCACCACCACCGCCGCGACGACGATCAGTTGCAGAAGTGGCACCGAGGCGCCGGCGATCCGCACCGGATGGCCGAGCTCGGCCCAGAGGCTGACCGCCTTGGGCCGCCCGCCGTAAAGCACCAGAAGCAGGTTCTGCAGTGCAACGCCAAGCGCGAAGCTGCTGACCATCAGCGCCACCGGGGAGGCATTGCGCATCGGCCGGAAGACCAGCGCTTCAGCCGCGACAGCGAGTCCTGCGCCGATCAGCAGGATCAGCGGGATCAGCACCGGAGCGGGCAGCGCGCCCAGTCCCATCACAGCCAGCGCATCGGCCGAGGGCACAATCAGCGCGAAGACGGCGCAGGCGATGAACTGCCCATGCGCAAAATTGACCAGCCGCATCACCCCGAAGATCAGGGCGATCCCCAACGCAGCAACGGCATAGATACCGCCCAGCGCCATCGCATCGAACAGCAATTGCAGACTCATGCCGCATCTCCGAAATAGGCCTCGGTCAAGAGGTCACGAGCCGCGAAGCTGGCAGCATCGCCATCTGCGACGATCCGACCGCCCCGCATCAACAGCATCCGCCCGCCCACACGCGCGGCCCGGGCCGAGGATTGCTCGACGATCACCAGCGTCAGCGCGCGCAGGGCCTGAAGCTGGCAGAGACGATCATAGACCTCGTCCACCACCTTGGGGGCGAGGCCCAGCGATGGTTCGTCCACAAGCATCACCTTGGGGTTCGTCATCAGGGCGCGGGCGATGGCCAGCATTTGCTGCTGACCGCCCGACAAGTTGCCCGCAGGGGACTTTGCCCGTTCGCGCAGGATCGGAAAGGCGGTGTAGGCGATTTCAAGGTCTTCCGCGACGGCGCTGCGGTCGTTCCGCATTCCCGTGCCGACTGACAGGTTTTCCAGCACCGTCAGGCCCGAAAAGATGCGCCGGCCTTCCGGCACCATCGACAGGCCGCGGCGGGCGATGGATTCGGGGCCAAGGCCCGACAGGATCTCTCCGTCCATCTCGATCCGGCCATGTGCGGCGCGTACCGCCCCCGCGATGGCCGACAGTAGCGAGGATTTTCCCGCCCCGTTCGGGCCCGAGATGAAGACCCGCTCTCCCTCGGCCACGGCGAAGGAGAGGTCCGAGATCGCGGTCAGCTTGCCGTAGCGCACCGCAAGGTCATAGACGCCCAGCTTCGGCATTACGCTGCCTCCGCATTGACGCCGAGATAGGCCTCGCGCACCGCGGTTGACCCAAGGATCACTTGGCGGTCGCCGCGTTCGATGATGCGGCCGCCGTCCAGCACGACGACATCGGAACAAACCGACAGGACGAGGCCCACGTTGTGTTCGATCAGCAGGCAGCCCGTGCCGCGCTCCTCGGCAATGCGCCGGATCAGCGCGGCAAGGTCCGCGGCTTCGGTTTCCGACATGCCGGCGGCGGGTTCGTCCAGCAGAAGATAGGCGGGCTTGCCCATCAGGGCGCGGGCAATGGCGACGCGGCGTTCGTTGGTGTAGGGCAGGCCCGCGGCGGGCCGGCTTTCGAGGTCCGCGATCCCCATCCAGCGCAAGAGGTGGCTCGCCTGATGCTCGGCTTCGGAACGGCGCAGGCCCAGTCCGACGCCGGCGCAGGCAAGATTGTCCAGCACATCCAGACCGCCGAACAGACGGCCCGCCTGAAAGGTGCGCGCCACCCCTGCGCGGCGCAGTCGGTGGGCGGGCAGGGACGAGACGTCCCGCCCGTCCAGCATCACCCGCCCGCTGGACGGGCGCTGGAACCCGGTCAGGACATTGACGCAGGTTGTCTTTCCCGCGCCGTTCGGGCCGATCAGCCCGACGATCTTTCCGGGCGCGACCGACAGCGACACGTCGCTCAGCGCCCGGAAGCCGCCGAAGGCGACCCCCACCTGCTCTAGCGCCAGGGCCATGTCAGGCCGCCTCGACAGCGCGGGCGGCACGCTGCGGGCTGGCGGCATCGGCGGCCATCGTCACGACATATACCGCCGAGGCGTCCAGCTCCGCGAGCCAGCCGGGTTCGATCACGATGGTCGTCGTAACCTCCTGGATCACGGCAGGGCCGGTGACCTGGTCTCCCGCGCCCAGAAGCGCCCCGTCATAGACCGGCGTCTCGTGTGCGATGCCGTCGGCGGTGAAGATCATCTCGCGCGTGCCCTTAAGGGCGGAATGCGCACCCTTGCCGGGGGCCGAGGACATGCGGGCGGGCTTGTCCACCGCCCCGGTGATCGCGCATTCGACGTTCACCACTTCGACCGCGCTGTTCGGTTCGGAATAGGTGTAAAGCTCTTCGTGGCGGGCGTGGAACGCTGCCTTCAGGCGCTCCAGCGCGGCTTCGGTGATCTCGAACGGCTCGATGTCCACGGTGCATTCATGCACCTGCCCGACATAGCGCATGTCCAGGCTGCGGCGGATGCCGATCCGCTCGTCGGTGAAGCCGTCAGCCATCAGATCTTTCCGGCCGCGTCCCTCCAAATCCCCGAACAGGCGGTTCAGGCGGGCGGCAGAGTCGGCGCCCTCCAGACGGGCGGCGACGGGCGCCATATAGTTGTACTTCACGTCCGACAGGATCTGGCCAAAGGCGCACAGCCCCGAGGCCAGCTTGGAAATCACCACCTTGCGGATGCCCATTTCCCGCGCAAGCGCCGTGATATGCGCCGCCGTCGCGCCGCCCGCGCAGTTCAGCACGAAGTCGCGGGGGTCATAGCCGCGTTCGACCGAGACGCGCCGGATCGCGTTGACCATGTTGTTGTTGACGATGGTGAACATGCCATAAGCCGCCTTTTCCACGCTGATCCCCAGCGGGTCGGCCAGATGCTTCCTGATCGCGCGATGAGCCTTATCCACGTTCAGCGGCAGACGTCCGCCGACCAGGCCATCGGGATTCAGATAGCCGAGCACAAGGTTCGCGTCCGTCGTGGTGGGCTTATCGCCGCCCTGGTCATAGCAGGCCGGACCTGGCTCCGACCCGGCCGATTGCGGCCCCATCTGCATCAGGCCCATGCTGTCGATCCAGCCGATCGACCCGCCGCCCGCGCCCAGCGTTTCCACCTGGATCATCGGGATGCCGATGCGGTAGCGCAGGAAGTCGATGTTCTTCGACACGTTCGCCCGACCGTTGCGGGTCAGGGTGATGTCAAAGGACGTGCCGCCCATGTCGACGGTGATGATGTCTTTCATCCCCCAGGGTTCGCCCAGCCACAGCGCCGCCTGCGGGGCCGAGGCGGGGCCTGAGTTGATCGCATAGACCGACTGGTCGCTGACCACGTGGCCAAGAGCCAGCCCGCCGTTGGACTGGAAATACCGCACCGGATGCCGCGCGCCGAGCGACTGGAAGTAGGCATCCACAGCCTCGACATAGCGCTGCAGGATCGGTGCGAGGTAAGCGTTCACGATGGCGGTCGACGTCCGGGTGTATTCGCGCACCTGCGGGTAGAGCTGGCTTCCCACGGTCAGGCGGACATGCGGCATCATCTCGCGCACGATCTCGGCGGCGCGCGCCTCGTGCTCGGGGTGCAGCACCGACCAGACAAAGCTGATCGCGACGGACTCCGCCCCTTCGCGCAGGAAGTGGCGGCAGGCCTCGCGCACGTCCTCCTCGTTCAGGGGCGTATGGACCTTGCCGTTCGACAGCACGCGTTCCGCCACGCCCCGGCGCAGGTAGCGCGGGACCAGCATGGTCGCGGGGGGATATTCCGGGTCGTAGCGGTAGCCGTCTTCCTTGTGGCCCAGCCGGATCTCGATGCTGTCCTCGTGGCCCCGCGTCGCGATCAGGCCGGTCTTCGCACCATTATGGGTGATCAGGGCGTTCAGTCCGACCGTCGTGCCGTTGATGCATAGATCGGCGTTCGAGACGATCTGCTCAGGCGCAAGTCCGGTCTCTTCCTCGATCAGGCGCAGGCCGTTGCGGATCGCGGCGGTGGGGTCGTTGGGCGTCGACAGCGCCTTGAAGATGCGCACTCCCCCCTTGCGGTCGGCAAGGATGAAGTCGGTGAACGTGCCGCCCGCGTCGATGCCAAGACGATACTGGTTCTGCATGGGATTGATCCTTTTCGGGTCGCCGAGGCCGGACGGAGCGCGATGCCCCGCAGGCGGTCTTCAGTCATGTGTCAAAAGGCGATGGGTTGTACGTCGGGGTCAGGCCGCGCGCAGGCGGGCCGTGGCCTCATGGTCGACGGTCAGGTCGTCACGGTCGGTGATGACCACCCCGTAATCCAGCCGCGCCCCCTCGAGGCTGACCAGACCGTTGCGGACGTCATCGACCACCTTCTGCACGTCCCGCTCGAAGGGGTTGCCATAACCGCCGCCGCCTGGGTTCTTGTTCGCCGCACGCTCGCCGGGCTGGATCGTTTCAATCACGTTGTCGGTGATGATGGTCGTCTCGCCGTTGCGGGTCACTTCCAGACGGCCGACCTTCTTCTCGACCATCGTGGACTTTGCCCCCGCCGCGCCCATCGCGGGGATCCGGCGGCCCTCGCCGAAGGTGATCAGCGTCATCGGGCTGTCCAGCGGCTCCACCTCCCAGCAGGTGCCGGATCCGCCACGGTTCCTGCCGGCGCCGCCCGAGTCCTCCATGAGCGAATAGCGGTGGATGATGATCGGGTAGCTGTGTTCCAGCATTTCGATATCGCCGCTCGTCAGCGCGCCGAAGCAGCATTCCGGCCCCACGGCATGCCAGCCATCCGCCTGCGCCGTGGCCCCCGCCCCGGAGATGATCGAGGCCAGCACCATCGTCACATATTCCTCGTCATGCCGCTTGTCCCAGCCGGCAATGTTGCAGCCGTTGGCGTGGCCCCAGCTTGCCGAAACCTTATGCGGCGCGGCCTGCTCGAAGGCCAGGCGGACGGCGTCGGTCAGCGTCTCCATCGGCGTCGTCGTGCAGTTCATGTGCGGCGCCGGCGACTTGGCGTTGCAGAGCGTGCCCTTCGGCCCCATGTCGGTCGTCACGCAGCGATAAAGCCCTTCGTTGTAGGGTGGCGGCAGCTGGGCGAACATCATCAGGCCCAGATAGACGCCCGAATGGCTGTTTCCCTCGTAGCTGTTGATGAAATAGGGGATCTGCGGCGGGGACGAGATCGCGATGTGGCAGCCGTCATCCTTGACGGTAACGGTCGCGGTGATCTCGAAATCGCCGTAGCCGTGGCCCGCGTCCTCCAGGATCGCGGTGCCGGTATAGGTCCCGTCCGGCACTTCCGAGATCAGCTTGCGCATATGCGCCTCGGCCATGTCCAGAAGCTCGGCGATGCAGTCCAGCACCACGTCCTTGCCGTATTTCTTTATCAGGTTGATCAGGTTGCGCGCCCCGACCTGACAGGCCCCGATCAGGGCGTTGAAGTCGCCTTCCTGATCGCGGCGGGCGCGCATGTTCGTCAGCAGGAGGTTCATCACGTCCTTGCGGGGACGGCCGCGATCCCACAGCTTTACCGGCGGGATGCGCAGCCCTTCGGCGAAGATTTCGGTGGCATTGGGGTTGTAACCCGCCGGAACGGGACCGCCGATATCGGTCAGGTGACCTTTGCACACCGTCCAGAAGACCAACTCGCCCTCGTAAAAGACAGGCATGTACATGCAGGTGTCGATGATGTGGCTGCCGCCGTAGGCGGGATCGTTGTGAAGGATCAGGTCGCCTTCGTGGATCTCGCCTTCGAAGAATCTGGCGACCGATTTCATCGCCGGGATCAGACTGCCCAGATGGATCGGGATATCCTGCCCCTGGAGGATCATTTCGGGCGTGTGGCTGAACAGCGCCGTGGAATAGTCATGCGCCAGATTGAACACAGATGACCGCGCGGTCTGTTCCAGAGTCAGCGTCATCTCACGTTGAGTGGTTTCAAGCACACCCCGAACAACCGACAGCGTGATCGGGTCCACATTGCGTTTGGTCATCCATAGTTCCTCCCGGATGGGAAAACGACACCGGGTTGTTCGGGACTGGTCAGATTTTTCCCCGTCACAACCGGGCTGTTTTCCAGCCTCTCATCATCCCGCAAGTCTGGCCGAAAACAGGGCGGCGATCTTGAAGCAAAGGGCACGATCCTTTGCATCTCTGGGAACGGTTGGGAGGGCACTTGAAGCACAGCGCGCGATGCCTTGACGCCCAGCGCACAGCATGACCGGCATCCGCAATAAAGCTTGCGACAAAGCGGATTCGCGCCTACCGATTCTCAAACAGCGCTTTGGGGAGAGGGCGCATGGATTTCGTCGCGCATAGCACGGGGCAAATCATGCCGCACCAGCGCTCGTCGCACTGGACGCGGGTGATTGCTGAAACCTACTTTCCCTTGCAACTCACCTTTCGTGACGCGGGGGCTTTCTCAGGGACGCTTGAAAGGCGGCAGATGGGAAGCGTCTCGCTGTCGCGGCTTGCAACAGAGCCGCTGCAATACGAACGCAGGCCGACACACATCTCCCACACCCGCGAAGAAGAGTACCTGATCACGGTCCCGCGCCTCAGCCCGGTTGAATTCAAGCAGTTGGGCCGGGAGGTTCGCTGCGACCCGGGCGGCTTCATACTGGAACGCGGCGACGAGCCGTACCGTTTTTCCTACGACACCACCAACGAGCTCAGCGTCCTGAAGATCAACAAGCGGTCCTTGGCGGAAAAGGTTCGCGACCCCGACAGGTTTTGCGCCCGAACGATCGACTCGCGAACCGGACTCCCGGCACTCTTCACCTCGATGATGCATCAGATGCATTCGTTGCCTTTGTCGGCTGGGCGTGCCGCAGAAGTCTTGGGCCGACAGATGGTCGAAGTCCTCGCGCTGGCGCTGGACGAGTCTGCAGGCGACGATCACCAGGTGCGAACCTCAGTTCGGGCTGGCCATCTCAGACGGGCCGAGCAGGTGATACGCAAACACCTCTCCAATCCTGTGCTTTCGCCCGAGTTCGTTGCCGAAGCCTGCGGAATATCAAAGCGTTATCTCCACGAACTCTTCGGCGATACGAACCAGACGGTGTCTCAGTTCATAAGGGACGAACGGTTGATAGCGGCGAAGGAAATGATCGTCTCGTCACTTTCGCTTTCCATGGCGGAAATCTCGTACCGGTTCGGTTTCTGCGATCAGGCGCAGTTCTCTCGCCTTTTCAAGGCAAAGTTCGATCAAGCCCCTTCCGAATGGCGTAGGCTTTCCACGAACAGGTCATGTCAAAGGGCCTAGGTTTTCGGTGGGCTGGGTCATTTCGTAGTGTCCCGACATGACCAAGGGCGTGCCGTTCCGGTACTTCAAGTCGAGCCCCGAGATCATCCGCCTTGCGGGTGCTGATGTACATTCGGTTCCCGCTCTAGCTGCGAAACGTGGAAGACCCGCTCCATGAACGGGGCATCGACATCTGCGAGGAGACGGTCCGGTTCTGGTGGCACAGGTTCGGACCGATGTTCGCCGCCGAGATCCGTAAGCGCCGCATCGTGGGCATGCGATCGAGCCGCTGGGGATGGCACCTCGACGAGGTCTTCGTGAAGATCACCGACGAGCGGCACCACCTCTTGCGGGCCGTCGATCACGAAGGCGAAGTGCTTGAGACCTTCGTGACCAAGAATCGGGACAAGCAGGCCGCATTGAAATTCCTCAAGAAATCAATTCGGAGATATGGTCGGACTGAGAAGTTCGTCACCGACAACTTGAGGTCCTTCGGTGCCGCGCTCAAGGAGATTGGCGCAGCCGATCGGCAGGATACCGGTCGCTGGCTCAACAATCGGGCGGAGAATTCGCACCTGCCATTCCGACGACGCGAACGGGCGATGCTCCGGTTCCTTCGTATGCGAACCCTGAAGAAGTTCGCCGCCATCCACGCCTCCGTCTCAAACCACTTCAATCAGGATCGCTGCCTCTCCAGCCGGGACATCTTCAGGACCAACCGCGCCGCCGCTCTCGCCGAGTGGCGCGGTCTTCTCGCTACCTGACACCCGGGCGGCGCAAGGGGAACGGAGACTGGTTCGCATTCGTCTGCCAGCACCATACGGAGCTCACTTCTCTCGGCTCCCGCCTGGCGAAAAGCGTATGTCTCGCAGTCCAGGGGATTTGGTCGAAGACCTCCGTCTCAGTAACCGCGCAGCGTCTCGGTCGCGGTTCCCCTGTATTCGGCCAGCGCGCCCGCGAGGGCCGACGAAAAGAGACGTGCGTCGGTGAGGAGCGAGCCGAAATGAAAACCCACGTCCTGAAGGCCCCGCACCATCGCAGGCGAGCCGCAATGGCAGCCGGCGATCTTGCGTTCTTTGCGCGCCTGCGTCCCGATCTCGGTTATGGCGGCACGGACCTCTTCGGCCTTCGGTTCCAGCGTCGGCTCGTACCCCATCGAAAGGCCGAGGTCGGAGGGCCCGACATAGACGCCGTCGATCCCTTCGACCTTCAGGATCGCATCGAGATTGGCAAGCGCCTCGCGCGTTTCGATCATCGCGATCACCAGGATGCCGTCGTTCGCCGCCTTCTGGTAGCCGGCGCCAAAGACCATGTTGGCGCGGGTGGGGCCGAAGGAGCGGCCGCCAAGGGGCGCGTAACGGCTTGCCGCGACAAGGCGGCGGGCGTCATCCTCGGTGTTCACCATCGGGCAGATCACGCCCTCGAACCCTGCGTCGAGGCATTTCATGATGATCCCCGGCTCGTTCCACGGCACGCGCGCGAGAACCGGCCGGCCCCCCGTCTGCGCGGCTTGCAGCATGGTCAGCGCCATCTGGTAGTCGATGAGGCCGTGCTGAAGGTCGATCGTCATCATGTCGAAGCCGGCGCGGGCGGTGATCTCGGCGGTCACGGGCGAGGGGATGGCGCACCAGCCGTTGATCGCGGTGCCGCCGGCTGCGAGACGGCTGCGGAGGGAAAGGGCTTCGGTCGGCATGGTTACTCCTCTATCCAGCGCAGGATTTCCGCCGTCGTCGCGGCGGGGGCTTCAAGGGTCGGAAGATGACCGGCACCGGGGATGATGATGAGGCGCGACTGCGGCATCAGCCGGTGCATCAGGTCGTGCCGGTCGCGCGGGCAAAGCCGGTCCTCGGCCCCCATCAGCACGAGGGCAGGGCCAGCGAAGGCGGCAAGCGTCGCCTGCTGGTCGGCGCGGTCGCGCAGTGCGCGGGACTGGCGGGCAAAGACCTCCGGCCCGAGCGCAAGGGCCATGTCCATGCAAAGGTCAAGGATCGCGCCCTGGCCGGGGCCGGCGGCAAGGTAGTTGGGCTTCATCTCATCGCGCATTACCGCCGCGAGGCCGCCCGTCAGGGCGCGCCCGATCTGCGGCGCGCGCCCTGCCTGCACCTCGGGCGTCTCGGCGCGCGGGTTGGTATCGAGGAGGGCGAGGCGCTCTACCCGCTCAGGTGCTTGTCGCAGGATTTCCATGGAGAGGATGCCGCCCATCGAAAGGCCGGCGAGCGCGAAGCGGGGGGGCGCATCGGCCAGGAAGATCGCCGCGAGTGCGGCCATGCTGTCAGCGCCGGTCGGGACATGATGGATCACCGGACGCGGGGAAAGGCTTGCGGGCAGGCCGCCCCACATCCGCGCGTCGCACATCATGCCGGGGATAAGGACGAGGGGCGTCATCCGACCCGCCGCGCCCCTTCCTTCAGCGTGGCAAGCTTGGCCCAGGCGATTTCTGGGTCGACCGCGCCGAAACCCGCAAACGTGCCGAAACCGCAGTCGCTGCCGGCGATGACGCGCTCGGCGCCGACGATGTCGACAAAGCGCTTCAGGCGTTCGGTCACGAGGTCGGGGTGTTCGACGAAGTTCGTCGTCGTGTCGACCGCGCCGGGGACCAGAACCTTGTCGGCCGGGATCTCGGCCGCGCGGTCACGGAACACCGTCCATTCGTGGCCGTGGCGGGGGTTTGCCGTCTCGAACAGGATGTAGCGCGCGGGGACCGACATCAGCAGAGGAAAGACCTTGGCCATGTCGATGTCGCAGACATGCGGGCCTTCGTAATTGCCCCAGCAGATATGGAGCCGAATCCTGTCTTGCGGCAGACCGTCGAGCGCATGCTGCAGCGCCTCGACATGGGTCGCGGCGATGGCGAGAAACTCTTCGTCGCTGAGATCGGTGAAGAGCATATGCCGCGACAGTGCCAGATCGGGGCAGTCGAGCTGCAGGTCAAGACCGGCCTCAAGGATGGTGCGGTATTCGTCGCGCATCGCGGAAGCCAGCGCCTCAAGATAGGCGCGGCGGTCGGGGTAATGTGCGTTCTGCAGGAAGAGGCTGATGACGCCGGGCGAGGCCGCGTTCATGAAGCCCTTCGCGGCGCCATGTGCGGCCATCGCGGCCTTCAGGTTGGCGATGTCCTTCTGCAACTCGCCCTGGCCCTTGCTGCGAACCTCGCCGGTGCATTGCGGGCGGGCGTATTTCGGCGTGCCGCCCTGCCGGGCGAGCCTGTCGAGGAAGGTGGGGAAAAGCTTCAGGTCCTGGGGCGCATTGCGCGGGCTGTCACCGGAAAAGCCGGTGTAGCGATCCTTCACATAGGTCGCGTAGCTGATCTTCGAACATTCGCCGTCCGACACGATGTCGATGCCAGCCTCTGTCTGGCGGCGGACATTTTCGTTGACTGCTGCCGCCATGCAGGCTGCGAAGGCAGCCGGATCGTAGGCCTCGCCCCTTTCGCGGGCAAAGAGGAAATCGACGACCTCCTGCGGACGGGGGAGCGAGCCGACATGCGTGGCGGAAAGTGGCATCTGGGCGACCTCGGCGGGTTGGGGCGGGCTGCGGGCCCGCCCGGGAAGATCAGATAAGGCGGCCGGTGGCGCCTGCAGGGTCGCTGGTGTTGACGACGCGGTAAAGGCTCGCCTCGCCGGTCATCGAGGGCGTCAGGCTGTGTTCAAGCCCCGGCGGGATCGCAGCCGTGTCGCCGGGGTTGAGCGTGGTCTCTCCCCCCGACCAGTTCAGCCGCCAGTGCCCGCGCATCGGCATCAGGACTTCATGCCGGTTGAGCGTGTAGGGCGCGGCGGGGATCGAATTGCGCGACAGGAATTCGACCTCGAAGCCCGGCCGGTCGCGCAGGACGCCGTTTTCGCCGATCACCTTCGCGGGCTGGCGGTCCGAAAGCGCCATGAGGTCCCAGTAGCGGGCGACGCTGTTGGGGATGACCTCGGCCGTCGTCGGCTCGGGGTAGGCCTTCAGCTCCTCATCGGTCAGAAGCGGCATCGGGGAGACGTCTTCGGGCAGTTTCTGGCCCTTCTTGGTGTCGTAAAGCTTGCCGTTCTTGCCGAGGACAAGGCCAAAGTCCTTGGCATCGGTGATGACCTGCGGCGCCCAGATCACGCCGCCGCCGGCGTCGTCGCCGCCCAGGATGGCCATGATCATCCCGTAGTCGGTTCCGACGTTTTCAAAGGCGCGGAAGATGCCGGTCGGGATGTTGAAGATATCGCCTTCCTCGGCGATGAATTCGCCCGCCGTGCCCCAGCGGCCCCAGAAGAAGCGCCAGCGGCCCTTGAGGACGAAGAACACCTCTGCGGTGCGGTGCGAGTGCAGGCTGTTGCGGCAACCGGGGGGCTGGCCGGCGGCTCCGATGTTGAAGCCGGGGGTTTCCCGGATATGGACGTGCTGGTCAGGGCTTTCCGACACGCCGCCACCGATGATCGTGAAGTTTTCCTTGCGGTCCGAGCCGGGCGTATGGGCGTCGATGAAAGCGGTCTTGCAGGGCTTCAGGTCGCCGTAACGGACGATGCGCGCTTCCATTTCCTGGGGGGTCATGTTCCTAGCCTTTCGGTTTCAGTCGGCGGTCCATCCGCCATCGACGATGAGAGAAGTTCCGGTGATGAGCGCCGCCGCATCCGATGCGAGGAAGACGACGGGCCCCATGATGTCCGTGACCTCGCCAATGCGGCCGAGCTTGATCTTGTCCTCGATCCAGCGCGCCCGTTCAGGGTTGGCGAAGGTCTCTGTCGTCAACGCGGTGCGGATGAAGGTCGGCGCAATGGTGTTGACGCGGATGCCGTGGCGGCCCCATTCGATGGCCATGCTTTTGGTCATGCCCTCGACCGCGTGCTTGGTCGCGGCATAGACGGCGCGGTCGATCCCGCCGACATGGGCCATCTGCGAGGTGATGTTGATAAGGCTGCCAGGTTTGCCCGCAGCGATGAGGCGTCCCGCGACGGCGCGCGTCAGGAAATAGGCCGCGCGGAAGTTCAAGCCCGCGGCTGCGTCGAAATCTTCCGGCGTCGTGTCGAGGGCGGCAGAATGCCGGGCAAGACCGGCCGAGTTCACCAGGATGCCGAAGGGCGGCAGCGATGCAAGCGCGGCCTCGGTCGCCTTGATGTCGGCGATGTCGAGAGGCAGCGCATGGGCTTTGTGGCCGGCTGCGGCAAGCGCGGCCGCGAGCGCTTCAAGCTCTGCCGCGCGCCGGGCCGCCAGCCAGACCTCCGCCCCCGCCTCGGCCAGCGCGACCGCCGCCGCCGCGCCGATCCCGGAGGATGCGCCCGCGACAAGGGCGGTGCGGCCGTCAAGCCGGAAGGAAGGCGTGGCCGGCAGGGTCATTCCGCCGCTGCCCCGTAAGGCACGTTCCTGTGGCCATAACGACGTACCCGGATATTGCACTGTTCGGCATGGCCGACAAAACCTTCGAGCATGCAAAGCCGGCTGCCGTAGGCGCCAATCGTGGCTGCCGCCTCATCCGTCGTGATGCGCTGATAGGAATGGGTCTTGAGAAATTTCCCGACCCAGAGGCCGCCCGTGTAGCGCCCGGCCTTCTTCGTCGGCAGGGTGTGGTTGGTGCCGATCACCTTATCGCCATTCGCGACATTGGTGCGCGGGCCAAGGAAGAGCGCGCCGTAGCTGTGCATGTTCTCAAGGAACCAGTCGTCGCGGTCGGTCATCACCTGCACATGCTCGGACGCGATGTCATTCGCGACGGCGAGCATCTCGTCATAGGTATCGCAAAGGATCACCTCGCCGTAGTCGACCCAGCTTGCCGCCGCCGTGGTCGCCGTGGGCAGAAGCTTCAGGAGCCGGTCGATCTCGCGCAGTGTCGCCTCGGCGAGCTTGCGGCTGTTGGTCAGGAGGACGGCGGGGGAATTGAAGCCGTGTTCGGCCTGTCCCAGAAGGTCGGTCGCGCAGATCTCACCGTCCACCGTGTCATCGGCGATGACCATGGTTTCGGTCGGCCCGGCGAAAAGGTCGATGCCGACGCGGCCGTAAAGCTGGCGCTTGGCCTCGGCAACGAAGGCGTTGCCGGGGCCGACGAGCATGTCGACCGGGCGGATGGTTTCGGTGCCGATCGCCATGGCGCCAACGGCCTGCATCCCGCCGAGCACATAGATTTCATGTGCGCCGCCCATATGCATCGCCGCGACGATGGCGGGGTGGGGGGCGCCCTGCACAGGCGGGGCAGAGGCGATGATGCGCGGCACGCCGGCAACCGAGGCCGTCAGCACCGACATATGCGCCGAAGCGACCATCGGGAACTTGCCGCCCGGCACATAGCAGCCGACCGACTGCACCGGGATATTGCGGTGCCCGAGGATGACGCCTGGCAGCGTCTCGACCTCGATATCCTGCATGCTGGCCCGCTGCGCTTCGGCAAAGCGGCGGATCTGGGTCTGGGCGAAACGGATGTCGTCCATGTCCCGCGCCGACACCTTCTGCATGGCGGCCTCGATCTCGGACGGGGACAAGCGGAAGCTCTTGGGATCGTATTTGTCAAAACGGACCGACAGTTCGCGCACGGCAGTATCGCCACGCGCCTCGATATCGGACAGCACCCCTTCGACGGTGGCGCGGACCTTGGCGTCATCCGCCGCCCGCTCTGATTCCGGCTTGCCGCGCTTGAGCCAGGTGACGGCCATTGGAATCTCCCTCAATGCATACGAATGCAGAATGAATGAATGATTCCCGTTTGCTTGGCAAGTGCTAACTGGGGCGGGAATGCGCCAGTCTTAGCCTATAGCCCCCAACCGCCCAGCGACTTGGGGTTGAGGGCTTTCACTCATGTATTGCATTCGTATTCAAATTGATTATCGTCACGCCAGTTTGATCGAACCTCAGGAATCAGCCATGCCCGACATGCCCGCGCCCTATCCCGCAGACCGTATCGACTGGGTCCAAAAGCCCGCGCGGAATGCGGAGACAGACAACAAGCCCGTTGCCGACCTGGTGGCCGGGGTGCTTGCCGATGTGAAGGCGCGCGGCGATGCGGCGGTTCGCGACTATTCCCTGAAGTTCGACAAGGCCAAGGTCGAGGCCTTCGAAGTATCGCCCGAGGCGCGCGAAAGGGCCGTCGCGAACCTTGATCCGCAGACGCGCAAGGACACCGAGTTTGCCATCGCCAACGTCCGCCGCTTTGCCGAGGCACAGCTGGCGACGATCCTGCCGCTTGAGCTTGAGTCCCTGCCGGGCGTCTTCATGGGCCACCGGGTGATCCCGATCGAGCGTGTCGGCTGTTATGTGCCGGGCGGTCGTTTCCCGCTTCTCTCTGCCCCGATCATGACCATTGTTCCGGCGAAAGTGGCCGGCGTCGGCGAGGTTATCGCCTGCCTGCCCCCCAATGCGCATGAGGCCATGGTGGCGGGGTGCCACCTGTCGGGTGCGGACCGCATCTTCCGCATCGGCGGCGCGCAGGCGATTGCGGCCATGGCTTTCGGCACCGAGACCGTGCCGCCGGTGATGAAGATCATGGGGCCGGGCAATGCCTTCGTGAACGAGGCAAAGCGGCAGGTCTTCGGGCCGGTCGGCATCGACCAATTGGCCGGCCCGTCAGAGATCTACATCCTTGCCGATGAAACCGGCGACGCCGAGATGATCGCGACCGATCTTCTGGCGCAGGCGGAACACGACGTCCGCACAAGGGTCGGCCTCATCACCACGCACCGGCCACTGGCCGAGGCGGTGAAGGCAGAGGTAGAGCGTCAACTCAAAGGCCTCTCGACTGCCCATGTCGCCGAACCGGCCTGGCGCGACTATGGCGAGATTGCCGTTTGCGCGGACGAGGATGCGATGATCGCCTATTCCGACTGGATCGCGGCAGAGCATCTTCAGGTCCATACCCGCGACCCGATGGCGTTTGCCAAGCGGCTGACCAACTATGGTTCGCTCTTCATCGGCGAACTGGCGAGCGTGGTCTATTCCGACAAATGCTCGGGCACCAACCACACGCTGCCGACGATGGCGGCGGGGCGCTATACCGGGGGGCTTTGGGTTGGCGCCTATGTCAAGATCGCCACGCATCAGCGGCTGACGCCGGAAGGCGTGCGCGCCGTGGCGCCGCCAGCCGCGCGTCAGGCGGCGAGCGAGGGGCTTGAGGGCCATCGCCGGGCGGCGCAGTTGCGCCTTGACCGGCTTCAGCAGGGCTGAGGTCAGAGGGGCGGGCGCTGGACGGAGAAGTCCGTCGCCCGCTCGAACGCCGCTCCGGTGGCGCAGAGGATATCTTCCGCCCCGCGCGCAGCCACAAGCTGCATCCCGATCGGCAGGCTGCTTTGAAAGCCGCAGGGCAGGACCAGCGCCGGATGCCCGGTCAGATTGAAGGGAATGGTCCGCATCGGGGTCCAGACCGCGCTTTCGCCGTCGAAGGCCGAGAAAGGCAGGGCAGGGGTCATCGCCGCGGCCGTCAGGACAAGGTCGAATCCGGCCATGGCCTGCGACATCTCTTCCGTCAGCCGGCTTTGGGCGCGCCGGGCGTTCCTGACATCGGCTTCATCGAGCGCCGCCCCGAAGGCGAGGCTTTGCAGAACCGGGCGGCCGTAGTCGCCCGCATGATCCGCAATGAGGCTGCGGTGAATGTCCAGCGCCTCGGCATGGAGAATGACCGAGGCCGCAGCCTCGCAGACCGCATAGTCGGGCAGCGGGATCAGCGTGATCTGCGCCCCGAGCATTGAGAGCTGAGCGGCGGCATCGTCAAGCGCGCGGAGGACCCCCGGCGTCGTCTCGGGGTCGGCGGCGTGCCAGTCGCGGGCGAAGCCGATGCGCAGACCGGAAAGGCCGGTGCCGAGCCTGCCAGCGGCGGGACGCCAGCCTTCGTCACCGATGGCATCGAGCATGATCGCGGCCTCTTCGACGGTCGCGGCAATGGGGCCGACATGGTCGAGCGTGGGTGACAGGGGAAAGCTGCCCGTGACGGGAACCCGGCCAAAGCTCGGCTTCAGCCCGACGCAGCCGCAATAGGCGGCAGGGCTGCGGGCGGAGCCGCCCGTATCCGTGCCAAGGGCGGCGCGCATCATGCCGCCCGCCACAGCCGCGGCTGAGCCCGAGGAAGAGCCGCCAGTGATATGCGCCGGGTTCCAAGGGTTCCGGGCGGGCGGATCGGGCAGGTCGTTGTCCGGCCCGACCATGGCGAATTCGTAAGTGGCAAGCTTGCCAAGAATGACGGCACCCGCTGCCCGCAGCCGCGCGACGGCGGCAGCATCCGCTGCGGCCACGCGGGCGCGGAACAGGGCCGAGCCGGAGGTTGCCGGCAGGCCCTCAACGTCGATCAGGTCCTTGATGCCGATGGGGATGCCGCAAAGCGGCTGCGCATCGCCCGCGTCGATCATCGACTGGGCGCGGTCCGCTTCCTCTTGCGCGGAAGTGTTGAGATGGGTCAGCGCCGCAAGCCGGGGATTGCGCGCCTCGATCCGCGCCAGCGCCGCTTCGGTCAGCGCGCGGCAGGAGATTTCGCCGGTACGGAGCAGGCGGGACGCTTCGGGGATGCTCAGGTCGGCAAGATCAGTCATCGGCTTTCGCCAACCATTTCGACACCAGCGCCGCGCTTTCGGACAGACCTTGCGCCCCTTCCCAGGCCCGATCAAAGGCTTTCGGGTCAAGCTTCAGCCCAAGCGCCTCAAGCCGCGCGCGGAACTCGGCCCTCGTCATCACGGCTCACCGTGGCGTCGGGTGGAGCCGCGAATCCTCAGGGCGCCCGGAACGACGACCTGTTTCGGATCGGCATGGCCGCTGTCGATCGAATCCATCAGGAGGCTGACCGTTTCGGCCACCATGCGATCAGCCTGCTGGCGGTAAGTCGTGAGGCTGTAGGCCGGCCAGGCGGCAGGGGGCACGTCATCGAACCCGGCCACGGAAACATCCTGCGGGATGCGCAGGCCAAGCTCGAAGCGAAGGACATCCATCACCGCGAAAGCCATGTGGTCATTGCCGACAAAGACCGCGTCGGGCCGGCGCGAGGTGGCAAAAAGCGCACGTGCCGCAGCCTGGGCGGCCTGATAGTCGAAATTCCCGTCGGCGCGGGCGAAAAGCTCCTGCCCTGCCTCGGCAAGCCCGGCGCGGAAACCGGCCTCGCGGTCGCGCTGGGTCGTGGCGCCGGCAAAGCCCGCGACATAGGCAATGCGGCTGTGACCGAGCGAGCAGAGGTAATCGGCGACGGCCTTGCCGCCGGCATAGTTGTCCGTGGTGACGGAAGACAGCGTCGGATCGTCCTGCCCCCGGTTGAACAGCACAACGGGCAGGCCGGTTTCCTGACAGCGTGCGGCAAGGTCCGAGGACAGCGATACCGAGGCAAGCACGATGCCGTCGACCTGGTAGTCCATCAGCTCCTGCACGATCTTGTCGACATTGGCCGAGGCGACGGGCGCAAGAAAGATCAGGACGTGATAGCCGACCTTCTGCAGGTCGACCGAAAGCCGCTCCACCAGTTCGGGATAGAAGTAGTTTTCGAGATAGGCGACGACGAGGCCGATCATCCGGCTCTTGCCGGATTTCAGCGACCGCGCCAGCACGTTGGGCCGGTAGCCAAGCTGTTCGGCGGCGGCAAGCACCTTGTCGGCGGTCTTGCGCGAGACGGACGAACCCGGCGTGAAGACGCGGCTGACCGCAGACTGGCTGACCCCCGCCAGCGCCGCGACCGCCATCGAGGTTACCTTTTCATTTGCCACGTCGATTGCCCCACAGTCCTGTCGTGCCCACGTCTTAGCCCGAATAGTGCCGGTCACAAAGGCGACAAAAGCGTCACGCGGCGATCCGGGCGCCGGTCTTTGCGTCGAAGAGGTGAACCGCCGTCTGTTCTATGCTTGCACGGATCGTCTCACCGATGGCGATGCGGAACTCTTTCGATGCCTTGAGCGCCACCAGCGCCTCGCCCACACGCACCGAGACGAGCGTTGCGTCGCCGAGAAGCTCCACCGTATAGGCGGGTGCTACGATGTTGGCGCCACTGTCGCTGACCGTCGCATCCTCGGCCCGGAAGCCGAGCGTGACGGGCCCGCTGACATTGCGGGGAAGTCCCCCGATCTCGACCCCCGGCGCGCGGAAGATGCCGTCCCTGGCTTCGCCCGACATCAGGTTCATCGCCGGGTTGCCGATGAAGGCGGCGACGAAGGTGTTGGCGGGCCGGTCGTAGATTTCGGTCGGCGTGCCGACCTGCTGGACAAGGCCGTGGCTCATCACCACCACGCGGTCGGCAAGGGTCATCGCCTCGATCTGGTCATGGGTGACGTAGATCGTCGTCGTCTTCAGCGTGTGATGCAGGTTCTTGATCTGCGCCCGTGTCGAGACGCGCAGCTTTGCATCCAGGTTCGACAGGGGCTCATCCATCAGGAAGGCGTTGGGCTCACGCACGATGGCGCGGGCAAGCGCCACGCGCTGACGCTGGCCGCCGGAAAGGGCTGCGGGCCGCCGGTCAAGGAAGGGGCCAAGTTCAACCATCTCGGACGCGCGGGTCACGCGTTCATGATGTTCGGCCTTCGGGATGCCGCGCACGCGGAGCGGAAAGCGGATGTTCTCATAGACCGTGAGGTTGGGGTAAAGCCCGTAGCTCTGGAACACCATGGAGATGTCGCGGTCCTTCGGCTCAAGCCCGTTGATCTTGCGGTCGCCGATCCAGACCTCGCCTTCGGTGATATCCTCAAGGCCGGCGATCATCCGCATCGTCGTCGTCTTGCCGCAGCCCGAGGGGCCAAGGAGGACAAGGAATTCGCCATCGGCGATGTCGAGGTTGATGTCGGAGACGGCCGTCACGGCGCCCCATTTCTTGGAGACATTGTTCAGCTGGATACGGGCCATGGCTTACCCTTTCACGGCGCCAGCGGTCAGTCCCGAAACGATCTGACGCTGGAAGAAGAGGACGAGGATGAAGAGCGGGACCGTGGCCGACACGACGGCGGCGACGGCGAACATTACGTTGCCCGATTCCTGGATCGACCCCAGGAAGGACGCGATCTTGGGGATCATCGTCTGGTTGTCCTGGCTGAGGAGCATCGAGGTCACGGCAAAGTCGTTATAGGCCAGAAGGAAGCTGAAAAGGCCGGTGGTGATGACGCCCGGCCACATCACCGGCATGACGGCAAGGCGGAAGGCCTGAAACCGTGTGCAGCCGTCGACCAGTGCGCTTTCGTCCAGATCCTTCGGGATCGAGAGGAAGAAGCTGTGGAGCATCCAGAGCGTGAAGGGCTGGTTGATCGCCACAAGAACAATGATCGTGGTGGGCAGGATGCCCCAGATGTTCATCTGGAAGAACGGCAGCATGTAGCCCGAGACGAGCGTGATATGCGGCATGGCGCGGAAGACGAGCGCCGCGATCAGGATCCAGAAGGCGTAGCGCTGCCCCGACCGCGCCAGCGCATAGCCGCCAAGCGTGCCGATGGTCAGCGAGATCACCGTGACCGAGATCGTCACGATCAGAGTGTTGATGGCCGAACGCCAGAAGTCATTCTCGATCCAGGCGCCGCGATAGCCGTCCAGCGTGAAGGCGCTGCCGGTTTGCATCTGGGTGCGAACGCCTTCGATCGCGTCCCAGAAGCTCGTCCGCGAGAAGAAGTCAGGCTCTACCTTGAAGCTTCCCCATACCGTCCAGGCAAAGGGAAAGACGGCGGCAACAAGCCAGAGCGCAAGAAAGACCGTGGTCAGCAGGCGAAGCGAACCCGGCATCCGGTTTGCGGTCGTCGACATCTCACACCGCCTTGCTGTTGAATTCGCGCCAGGTGCGCACCAGCACCGGCAGAAGAAGCACGATGACACCGATGATGGTGATGACCGAGGTCGCCGAGGCAGAACCGAACTGCTGCGCGTCCTGGCTCACAAGGTCATTGTAGACGAGCCACGAGAGCGAGGTCGCCGTCGCCTCGGAGGAAAAGCCGACGACCGGCTCGAAGACGCGGAAGTTGTCCATAAGCTGCACCAGCGCAACGAAGGTCGCGAGCGGCCCGAGATGCGGCATGATGACGAAGCGCGTCACCTCCCACCGGTTCGCGCCGTCGATCCGGGCGCTTTCCACGGTGTCCTGCGGAACGGTCTGTAGCCCGGCATAGAAGACGACGAAGGAGAAGGGCGCATTGGTCCAGATGCCGTAGACGAGAAGCACGATCCAGCTCAGCACCGCCGAGGTCTTGAGCGACAGCCCCGGATCGCCGGTCAAGGTTTGAAGTCCAGCGCCGAGAATGCCGGCGGGGTGGAACATCCAGGCGAGGATCAGCGAACCGACAAGCGGCGTGATGATCATCGGCAGGATCGAGGCGAAGATTGCCGGGCCCCGCGCCATTCGGGGAAGCGTGTTGACCGCCAATGCGATGGCAAAGCCGAGGGCCATCGCGAAAGGGGTCACGATGAAGGTATAGGTCAGCGTGAAGGCCAGCGCGCGGTAGAAGGGCAGGTTCATCAGCTGTCCGAGCGCCGCCACAAAGCCCGGCGCCGTTCGAAAGATTTCCCCGACTTCGCCGATGGCGAGGTGGTTCCGGTTGAGATAGTTCGACAGGCCCGCGAACTGCCCGAGCGGCTTTTCCGCCCTGAGCTCGGCCATCGCCTCGGTGTCGACCGTTGTCTGATCGGAGCAGCCGAAGGGCGTGCAGTTCTCGACCGCAATGAGAACGGCCTCATGCTCGACAAACACGGACTGCACGATGACCGAGAAGATCGGCAGCGTGATGAAAAGCACCATCGCGAGGATGGAGGGAAAGATGAAGGCCATGAAGGTGCGATGGGGCATGAATCGTTCCAGTTCAGAGCGGTTCAGGAGGGTCGGCGCAGACCCGTGACAGAGGGGACGGCACCGGGCGATCACCCTCCCGGTGCCGATGCCTCACTTGATGAAGCCGCCTTCCTTCGCGGCGGCGCCATAGGCTGCCGCAACGTCCTTCAGCGCCTGGTCGGCTTCTTCCTTGCCGGCGATGAAGTCGGCAAGCTCGGTCGACAGGGCCGTGTGCAGAAGACCCATGTAGGGCTGCATCGGATAAGCCTTGGCGCCGCCTGTCGCGTTGGCGATGACGCCCTCGGCGGTCGGCCCGGGCTGGAACCCTTTCACCAGCCAGGTCGCCACGGCGGAATGTTCGGCAACGACGGCGGGGCTGATGCCATGGACCATGGCCTGGAATGACACGGCGGCGTCTTCGTCCGAGATGTTCTTGGCGATGGCGAAACCGTCCCACCAGAGCGCAGCGCCGGGAATGGTGCCGCCGCCGATGGTCGGCGCACCCGCGAAGGCGGTATTGGCCGCGACATCGGGATTGGCCTTCGCCGGATCGACCGCCGCGCCCGCGAGCGAGCCCCACTGCACCATCATCGCGGTCTGGTTGGCGTCCCAGACCTTGCTGATCTCATTGGCGTCGAAATTCAGGTAATCGGGGCTCATGTAAGCGGTCATCTCGCGCATGTTGGCAAGAACCAGTCGACCCTGATCGCTGTCGATGTTGAGTTCGGCAGACCCTTCCTTGAAGAGATCGGCGCCCGTCCCGAGGAAGCGGTTGACGAATTCGGCCGCGAGATCCCAGCCGGGCTTGTCCGATGCCGCGAGGGGATGCTCCATCAAGCCCTTTTCCTTGATGACCTTGGCCGCCGCGACCATGTCCTCATAGCTTTTCGGTACTTCGAGCCCGGCCTTCTCGAGGATGTCCTTGCGGTAGAAAAGGTGCTGTCCGTTGCCGAGGAAGGCGATGGCCATCACCTTGCCGTCGATCTTGATAAGCTGGTTGGGCTGAAGGTCCTGTCCGTATTTCGCGACCAGATCGTCAAGCGGCCGGATCAGGCCGTCGTTCAGCAGCGGCACGATCGAGTTGTTGGCGACGACAGCGACCGTGTATTCGGCCGGGTTCGCGGTCAGGGCAGGGCCTTGGATGTTCTTGTGCTCGGTCGTGGCGTTCGACGAAACCTTCACGGTGTCGGACGCGCATTCGGCCGCCGCGGTGTTCACGATGCGCAGCGCCTCGAAATCGTTCGACAGGATCGCCACATTGCCGGCGCCCTCGACCTTGCATTCAGCCAGGGCAGCCCCGGCACCGATGGCCAGGGCCAAAAGACTGACAGCATTCGCCTTCCAGAAACGGGTCATTTTCACTCTCCTCCGCGAGTTGAAGTCTGGGTCTGCCGGCATCGCTGGGGCATCCTCCCGCCCCGGTCTGCACTGCCGGGTAGTCTAGTCAATTTGCATACGAATGCAAATTCCGATCTGGCCTGGCCCGCCGGGGCGGCTCCGCGCCCGGCAGGACCAACATCAGGATTCGATCCCGGCCGCCGGGACGTCCGCCATCTGCGCAAGCTTGACCTGCACCAGGGCCGAGGCCTCGTCGTAGACGCGCCACTCATCGACGATCTTGCCGTTCTTGTAGTGGAAATGCGTGATCCCCATGAGGCGCACGTATTTGCCCGTCGGCGCACCCAGATGATTGAGCGTGCCCCAGCCGATGTGGTGGCCTTCCATGATCCAGCGTACGGCGACCTTTTCGCCGCCTTCTTCGCAGGGCGTGGAGCAGATGTGCTGTGGCGCGAAAACCGCATCGGGGAGCGAGCCGATGAGGCCAAGCGTCTGGTGGATCACCGAGGCCTGACCATAAAGCTCAAGCATCAGGGGTCCGTGGTACTGGACCGTCGGCGCATAGACCTTGGCAATGGTCCCGAGCATCTTGCGGTTGAAAACCTCGTGCAGCCAGCGCAGCGTGTGCCGCTCAAGCTCGGTCGAGGCCAGCGAGGTGTCGGCCTCGGCCTCCGGCGGATACTGTCCGATCATCAGGCGGTTCTCGCCGATGTCGAGCGAAACCACCCCCTTCTCGAAGCTCGCCTTCGCGATCCGATCGGCATAGGCCTGCACGTCAACGCCCAGTTGCTGCAGGATCGCGGTCGTGTCGGCGACCACCCATTCGCGGTAGATCTTGTTCTCGAAGATCATGCAGTCCGCGATGGTGCGCGAGGTGAACATCCGCCCGGTTGCCGGCCCCAACTGGCCGTTCTGGCTGTGCCGCCCCGTGCCGGTGACGAGGTGCGAGGTATAGAAACCCTCCTTGTCGTTGCCTTTCCAGACAACCTGGGTGGCCATGCCGCGGCGCTCAGGGAAGGACACGAGCCGCTGGATCGTGTCGCGAACGACCTCCTCACGGGTGTAGAGCGTGCCGGTCGTTCCGTAGAGCACGCAGTTATGGGTGTAATGGGTGTAGATGAGGCCGATGTCGCGCTCGTCCCAGATCAGGTGGGTGCAACGAACGATGTAGTCGACAATATCGGTATAGATGTCGTCGAAACCCTGCAGCGACTGGGTCCGCTTGCCGTCCTTGGGCGCCAGATCGGGATAGTCGTGCCGTTCGACCTGCAACACCTTCTCATTGCGTGCGGAAGCTGCATTTGCTGCCGTCTCGCTCTTGTCCGCCATTGCCCACTCCTGCTTTGGGTTCCGCCAAGGTCCGACTCATGCCCGCGACCAGCTTCGGTGCAGGGAACCTGAAGGGTTTCGCATACGTATGCAAGAAAAATCTGTATGGCCGGGCGGAGCGCGAGATTTCGCGCGTTGCCTGCCCGTTTGCTCAGTTCACAAAGCTCAAGGCGCAGCAGAACAAAAACAACGTCTACTTTCGGACCGACCCGAAGGTCTGCGACATAACCCCCGGTCTGCGCTTCTGATCCACTGATCCTGGCCCAGGAAGCTTATTGGGTGGATCAGGTCCATGCGTTGCAATCAGGCGACTGCGGTGGCAGTGCAAGTTCTCGTCATTGCGGCTTCAGGGCGCCGTGCGCGGCCCATTCCTGCCGCTCGATCCGTGGCAGGTCATTCCAGAGAGCGACGCCTCACCACCTGTGAGATCACCTTCAACGGGCCCATTCGCCCAAGAAAGGCCGGCCTAACCTTCTTCAGCATACCATCCGCAGGCAGGCTTCTTGCGTTGCGATCTAGGTCCGTTCCTCACAACAGGACCCGTCAGTGGAAAACTTCGCTGGCACTAGCGAGACAGACCGAGCACGCGCAGCACCTCTTTCGGTGCGGGCTGGCGCCAGACTTTCTGGAAGCTCTCAACCACATTGTCTCGCGTCACCCTAATGCCTGGTAGGGCAATCCATGCCGGTACCGGGCGAGCGAGCAGGCTCAGGATCACGGTCTGGGCCGCTGCGATGCCCTGCAGATAGGGCTGCTGTGCGGCGATGCAGCATATGTATCCTTCCCGGGCGATGTCGATGGCCGCCGCCTCGCCAAGGTCGACAGTCGCCATGGGGAGGGCCCGGCCAAGCTGGCTCAGCCTCTCCGACACAGCCATCGCCGGGGTGTCCCAGACGACAAACAGCCCCGCCATGGCCGGGTGTTGGCCCACCAGCTTCTCGGCCAGGTTTGCAGCTTCGCTCATCCGGTCAAAGCGCTCAACATGGACGCGGATATCAGGCCGGTGGGCCTGTAGCCACTTGGTAAAGGCGATTTCGCGTTCGTTCGTCGCAAAGAAATCGGCGGCAAAGCCCAGCACGCCCACTTCGGCGCCCTCGCGCAGATCCCGGGAAAGGCCTGCCGCCGCGATCTTGCCGAGCCCAAAGTTATCGGCCGAGACCAGCGCCGTGTAATGCTTGCCCGGCAAGAGGCCTGTCGGCACATTGTCGAGAAGCACTAGCCTGATACCAGCCGCCGACACCCGCGCGTGGGCGGCGGCAACCTCTTCATTGGCAACCGGCAGCGAGATGATGGCATCGGGCCGATGGGCGATCAGCCGGTCCAGTTCCGTCACCTGCCGTTCGGGTGAGAAGCCGCAATCGACCACGTCGATGACCGCCGTGCCGCAGTCGCCAAAGATGCCGACCATGCCGGCAAGCTGCTGCTTGGCCCAGTCGCTTTCCACCGTGTGCAGGACCACCGCCGCACGCCATGCTGCATCCTTCGCGGCGGTACGGTCATCGGGCAGAAGGGTTACGCGCTCCGGCGGGGCGGCGCGTTCGCCATGGGGTCCAAGGCCAGAGATCGTCATGCCGGGGGCTCCTCTCCGGGCCCGCTGGCCGGAGGCATGGGCGGAGCGGGGTCCGGCTCTGCGCCCCGGGCAAGTTGCGCACGGAAATCGGCAAAGGCGGGATGGGCCTGCGGGCGGCCCTGCATCACCCATTCTTTAAGGAAGGCCGGTGCGAAAAGCGCTTCGGACGCCACCCGCGCGGCGCCGACGAGACCAGCCGAACTGCCCATCTGCGACCGGATGATCCGCAGATCGCGCGTCACCAGGGGATGCGACGCGCCATAGACTGCCTCGCGCACCGCAGCGAGGAGGATGTCGTTGGTCTGCACGATAGACCCCGACAGCACGATCAGTTCGGGATTCAACGCATTGGCCAGTGTCGCCACGACCTGCCCGATCAGATGCCCGGATGTGGCCAGAATGGCGACCGAGGCCGGGTCCCCCAACTGCGCGGCCTGCAACACCTCGATCGCGGTGATCTCGCCGCTTCTGCGCAGGATATCGGCCAGCACTTCGCTGCGGCCATCGTTCGCGGCGCCCAGCCCTTCGCGCTGGATCATGTCCGACCCGGCCATGCTGTCCAGCGATCCGGTCTGCCCGCCCGAGGTGACGGGCAGCGAGCCGATCAACCCTGCCGCGCCCTGTGCGCCGCGAAAGAGCTGCCCCTCGCAAACGATCCCGGCCCCGATGCGGCGTCCAACCTTGATGAAGAGCATCGTGCGCTGCCCCAGCCCGGCCCCGGCATGCAGTTCGCCCATTGTCATGGTTTCCACGCTGGACCTGATCCAGACGGGAACGCCAAAACCGCGGGTGAGAGTCTCCACAAGAGGATAGCCTTCCCAGGTTGGCATGAACTGGGGCGTTGCGGTCAGAAAGGCGCCGTCGTTGCCGCTTTGCACTGCGCCAGGCACCGAAAGCGATAACCCCCATACCCCGTCCTGCGCCGGGTGGCGTTCCAGCGACCAGCGAAAGAGCGCGGATAGGCGGTCTGTCAGCTGCGCAGGCGGCACGGTCAGGTCGGCCGCCTCGTGGTGTTCGGTGAGCAGGTTGCCCGACAGATCGGCGACGCCCACGCCGATGGCAGTCTGGTCAAGTGTGGCCACGAGGATCGCCGCCCGGCGTGCGGCAAAACGCACGAGGCGCGGCGCCCGCCCGCCCGTGGTGGCGCCGAGCTCGCTTTCATCCACAAGGCCGAGTTCGCCCAGCATCGTGAGCCGGTCGGCGACCACCGCGCGACCGAGATCGCTTTGGCGTTCGAGTTCCTGCCGCGTGGTCGCCGCCTCGCTCCGCACCAGGTTCAGCAATTCCACAAGCGATGGTGCGGCCGTCTCCACCGTCCGGGGCCGCCCCTTACCCCGAGGGCGCAGTGATTCGGCTTTGGCAAGGGCTGAAGGCGGCAATGCAACGTCCCTAGTGGCGATGTTTCAGGGATATGGGCCGCCTTTATGTTGTTCAAGAAAAAACTTTTGCTGAAAAAAAGCAGAAGAAGGCTGCAATGTGCAGAAATAATATTGACCAAGCACGAAACGACGCCTAAGCAACTGGTGACGCGGCCGGAGGAGGCCGTCGGAAACGCGGGCCTTCGGAAAGCTGATGGGGCCGAGCCAAAGGGGGGAGACCACGATGAAAGCCTGGAAGCTGGCCTATCACGCCAATTGCTGGGGTGGCCTCGGCGGGGATGCGGTGGGCGTCACCTCGATCACGCAACTGGCCTATCGCACCTTTGGCGACATGGACCGCGCCTGTGCCGACATCGCCGCTGCCGGCTATGCCGGGGTGGAGATGTTCGACGGCAACCTCCTGGACCGCAGCGCCGCCGAGCTCAGCAAGATGCTGGCCGACAACGGCCTCGAACTGGTCGCTACCTATGCCGGCGGGAACTTCATCTTCGATGACATCCTGCCCGAGGAACTGGCGCGCGTGACCCGTGCCGCCGACCGAGCGGCCGAACTCGGCGCGCCGCATCTGGTGGTGGGTGGCGGGGCCAAGCGCTTCGACGGCACGCGCGAGCCGGATTATCACAAGCTTGGCGCGGCGCTTGACCGCGTGAAGGCGCTGGCCGAGGCGCGGGGTCTCAGGGCGCATTACCACCCGCACCTGTCCACCATCGTCGAAGGCCCGGCTGAAGTGGCCAAGATCTTCGATCTGACCGCCATAGATTTCTGCCCCGACACGGCGCATCTCGCCGCCGCCGGGGGCGACCCGGCCCAGCTGATCCGCGACCACGCGGCCCGCATCACCTATGTCCACCTGAAGGGGTTCCAGCGCGACCCCTTCGCCTTCACCCCGATTGACAGGGGCGATGTGCCGACGGGACCGATCCTTCAGGCGATGATGGATGTGGGCTTTGCGGGCTGGGTCTGCACCGAACTTGATGCCTGGCCTGACCCCGCCGAGGGCGCGCGGCTGAGCATGACTTACCTGAACCGGGCACTCGCGGGCTGAACCGCCTGCCCACCAAACGGGGACATCCCCGCCACTTCTCTGGGAGGAAGAAGACATGTTGACCAGACGTAGCCTTTTGGGCTCTGCCACCGCGCTTGCGCTTGTGATGGGTGCTGCCGTGCCGGCCTTTGCCGATCCGGACGCGGCTCTTGCAAAACTGCAGGAAACCGTCCTGTCCAAAGGACCCAGCGGCGAGGATCCTTCGCCCGCGTCGGATGTCGTCCTCAGCGACGAGGAACTGGCGAAGATCAAGGAGATGGGCGCCACCGCCGCCATCGTGATGCACTACGGCGGCAATGACTGGAGCCGGGCACAGATCAACGGCCTGCAAACCCAGTTTGCCGCGATGGGCATCGAGGTGATCGCCGTCACCGATGCTGGCTTCAAGCCTGAAAAGCAGGTCAGCGATCTCGAAACCATCATGGCGCAGTCGCCCGACATCATCGTGTCGATCCCGACCGACCCGACCGCCACCGCCAGTGCCTACCGCGCGGCTGCTGAGGCGGGGGCCAAGCTCGTGTTCATGGACAACGTGCCGACAGGTTTTGTTCCGGGAACCGACTATGTCTCGATCGTTTCGGCCGACAATTACGGCAACGGCGTCGCCGCCGCCCATCTGATGGCCAAGGCGCTTGGCCCCGATGGTGGCGAAATCGGGCTGGTGTTCCATGCCGCCGATTTCTTCGTGACCAAGCAGCGCTATGATGCCTTCAAGGCCACCATCGCCAGCGATTACCCCAACATCACCATCGTCGATGAACAGGGGATCGGCGGTCCGGACTTCTCGGGCGATGCGGAAAAGGCCGCGGGTGCGATGCTGACCTCCCACCCCGGCATCAAGGGCATCTGGGCTGTCTGGGACGTTCCGGCCGAAGGCGTCATGGCGGCAGCGCGGGCCAATGGCCGCGACGACATCATCATCACCACTGTGGACCTTGGCGAGAACGTCGCCATCAGCATGGCGCAGGGCGGTTTCGTCAAGGGTCTTGGTGCACAGCGCCCCTATGACGCCGGCGTGGTCGAGGCGAAGCTGGCCGGGTACGCCCTTCTGGGCAAGGACGCGCCCGATTTCGTGGCCCTGCCCGCGCTGCCCGTCAGCAAGGACAACCTCCTTGAGGCCTGGAAGCAGGTCTATTCGACCGAAGCCACCGACAATGTGAAAGCTTCGATGCAGTAAGCAAAGGCGCGCGGGGGAACTCCCGTCCCCCGCGCGCCCATCGGGCCTTCATTGGTGGCGATTGCTCCCCGTCCGTGAAGGCCCGCCCCAATTTCCCATACCCGCCTCCCGCAACCCCGGAGACCGACAATGACCAAAGTGATGAACGTCGCCATGATCGGCGGCGGGTTCATGGGCAAGGCGCATGCCATGGCCTATGCCTCGATGCCGATGTTCTTCTGGCCCGCACCGGCCATTCCGCACCGCAAGGTCGTCGTCGATGTTACCGACGGCGCCGCCGAGGAAGCCCGCCGCCGCTTCGGCTTTGACGAAGCCTCCAGCGACTGGCGCAGCGTCGTGGAGCGGCCCGATATCGACGTGGTCGATATCTGCACCCCGAACAACGTCCATGCCGAAATCGCCATCGCGGCGGCCAAGGCCGGAAAACACATCATCTGCGAAAAGCCGCTGGCCCGCACGGTGGAAGAGGCCCGCGCGATGACCGAGGCCGCCAAGGCCGCCGGCATCATCCATATGGTGGCCTTCAACTACCGCCGCACGCCCGCCGTGGCGCTGGCCAAGAAGTACATCGACGAGGGCCGGATCGGCCGTATCCTGAACTTCCGCGGCACCTATCTCCAGGACTGGTCGGCGGATGAGAACGGCCCGCTCTCCTGGCGGTTCCAGAAGAAGATCGCCGGGTCGGGCACGGTGGGCGATATCGGCACCCATGTCGTTGATCTGGCGCATTATCTCGTCGGTCCGATCGCCGAGGTGATCGCCATGACCAAGACCTATGTCACCACGAGGCCCATCCAGCAGGGCGGGGTCGACAAGCTGGGCGCATCCGAGAAATCCGCCGAAGCCGAACGCGCGCCGGTCGATGTGGATGACGAGGTTGTGTCGATGCTGTGCTTCGAGGGTGGCGCCATCGGCAGCCTTGAGGCCACCCGCAACGCCTGGGGTCGCAACAATTTCATCACGCTGGAGATTCACGGCACGAAGGGCTCGATCGCGTTCAACTACGAACGCCGCGACGAGTTGCAGGTGATGTTCGCCGACGATCCCGCCGACGCGCGCGGCTTCCGCACCGTCTACACCGGCCCCGCGCATCCCTATGGCGGCGGTCTGTGGCCGATCCCGGGTCTCGGCATCGGCTATTCGGAGACGAAGATCGTCGAGTGCTTCGATCTCTTCAACGCGATTGCCACCGGCAAGCAGCCCAGCCCGAACTTCGAAGACGGTCTCTTGACCGAACTCGTCGCCGACGCGCTGCTGCGTTCCGGAGAAAGCGGCAAGTGGGAGCGGGTGGAATGACCAGCCCCGCCCCTGTCGCCGTGCGGATGACGGGGATCTCCAAATCCTTTGGCGGTATCCGCGCGCTGGACGCCGTGGATTTCGAAGTTCACGCCGGCGAGGTCCATGCGCTTCTCGGTGGCAACGGGGCGGGGAAATCCACCATACTCAAGGTGCTCAACGGCGTGCATGTGCCGGATGAGGGCGAAATCGTCGTGGGTGGCTCAAGACTTGCCGCCCACACGCCCGAAGCCGCGCGGGCTGCCGGGATCGCCATGAACTTTCAGGAAATGTCGCTGATCCCGACCCTGACCGTGGCGCAGAACATCTTCCTGACGCGTGAGGCGCGCGATGCGCGCGGCATGATTGACGACGCGGATTCCCTTCGCCGTGCGCAGGCAATCTTTGACATGCTGAAGGTGCAGGTCGATCCGGCCGCGTTGGTGGGCGATCTGGGTGCCGGGCAAAAGCAACTGACTGAAATCGCCAAGGCCATCAGCCAGGATGCGCGGGTGCTGATCCTCGATGAGCCGTCGACCGCGCTTGCGGTGTCCGATGTCGAGCGGCTGTTCGTCTTCCTGCGCAAGCTGAAGTCCGAAGGCGTGGCAATCATCTACGTCAGCCACCGCATGGACGAAATTGCCCGCATCGCCGACCGCGCCACCATCCTGCGCGACGGCAAGCACGTCATCACCGCACCGTTGTCAGACCTGCCCATCGACACCATGATCGAACATATCGTCGGCAAGCGGTCCAAGGGTCTGGCCGATGTGGTGCGGGGCGATGTTTTCAGGGGCGAGGTTCTTCTGGAACTGTCCGGCGTGACCGGCCCGCACAAGCCCGACGATGTGAGCCTGTCGCTTCACCGGGGCGAGGTTCTGGGTCTGGCGGGCCTCCTCGGCTCGGGCCGATCGGCGCTGGCGCGCGTGATCGCAGGGATCGAACCTGCTGTTGCGGGCGAAATCCGGATCAAGGGACATAAGGTTGCAATCCGCCGTCCCGCCGATGCGATTGCCAACGGTATCGCACTGGTGCCGGAGGCAAGGGCCACCCAAGGCATCATTCCGGCCCATAACGTCGCCGACAACATGGTGATGTCGGTGCTCGGCCGCATCGCGCCGCGCGGTATGGTCGATCGCCCCCGCGTCCGGGAGATTGCGGACGACATGATCGCACGCCTGTCGATCAAGACAGCCAGCCGCGACCACGCAGTTTCCACGCTTTCGGGCGGCAATCAGCAGAAAGTGGTGATCGGCAAATGGCTGGCCACCGAGCCCGAAATCCTGATCCTCGATGAACCCACGGCGGGCATCGACATCGGCTCCAAGTCCGAGATCATCCGTCTGGTCCGCGATCTGGCGCAGGCGGGGAAGGGCGTGATCGTCATTTCCTCGGAACTGTCGGAACTGCTGACGGCCTGCGACCGCATTCTCGTGATGGCCGATGGCCGCGCGCATCAGATGCTGGACCGTGCCGATCTGGACGATCCGGCCGAGAGCGACCCCGAACATGCCCTGCAAGTCGCCGAGCGCCGCCTGCAGGTCGAAATCCAGAAAGCCCTAAGCGCGGACACCCGCATCAAGGAGGCCAGCCATGGCTAAGGCAGCAACCGCACCCGCCGGGGCATTCTTCGCCAACTGGCGGCAGAACATCATCTATATCGGCTTCGTGGTCATCTTCCTCGTCTTCGCGCTGACGCTGAACGACAAGGGCTTCCTGAACCCGAACAACCTGCTCAACATCGTGCGCCAGACTGCGATGATCGCGGTGATGGCGGTGGCCATGACCTTCGTCTTGTCGGCGGGCGAGATCGACCTGTCGGTTGGCGCGGTGGCGGGCCTTGCCACGGTGACAGTTGCGATGGCGATTGCCGTCGCCGGGCCGGTCGGGGGCATTCTTGCAGGCATCGCCACGGGGCTTGCCGTCGGCATGTTCAACGGCTGGCTCACCACGAAGATCGGCATTCCTTCCTTCCTGACGACGCTTGCCATGATGGGTATCGCCAAGGGCGTGGCGATGTGGATTTCCGACACTGCCGCTGTCCCGATCCTGTCGCCCGGCTATTCCTGGGTCTTCGGCGGCGGATCGGTCGGCCCGATCCCGGTGCTCATGTTCTGGATGGCCATCATTGCGGGCGTTGGCCATGTCGCGCTCCGCCGATCCGGCTTTGGCCGCAGGGTACTGGCGACCGGAGGCGGAGAGACAGCGGCGCGGTATTCCGGCATCGATACGGCCTCGATCAAGTTCCGGGTGCTGGTCCTGTCCTCCTGCGCGGCCGCTTTGGCCGGGATGCTCTATGCTGGTCGCCTGCAATCGGGGCGCTTCCAGCTGGGCGAAGGGGACGAGCTTTCGGTGATTGCCGCGGCGGTTCTGGGCGGCACCAGCCTCTTCGGCGGCAAGGGCACGGTCATCGGCACCATCGTCGGCGCGCTGATGATCGGACTCATCAACAACGGCCTGATCCTGATGGGGCTGGAGTTCAGCCAGCAACTTATCGCGCGGGGCGGGATCATCATCCTCGCCGTGGCGCTCAGCCAGAAGAGAGGTTGAGCATGTACACGATCATCGGAACCGTCACTGCACGCCCGGAGACGCGGGAAGAGCTGGCGGCCCTGCTGCATGCGCTGGTTGCGCCGACGCGGGCCGAGGCAGGTTGCATCAACTACGACTTCCATGTCGATGCCGCCGACCCCTGTGTCTTCGTCTTCTACGAGAACTGGACCGACCGCGCCGCGCTGGACGCGCATCTGGCGATGCCGCATCTGCAACCCCTTTTTTCGCAGCTCGACCGCCTGCTGGCCTGTCCGGTGGAGATCCGCCCGCTGACCATGCTGTCGGAAAGGGCCGCGTGATGGCAGGCGCTATCCAGGGGCCGGGGATATGCCGCGCGCGGTCTGGTCAAGCGCGGCCCGATCATATGCTGGGAATTTCGGAATGCGCCTGAAACTCGGGATGGTCGGTGGCGGGCAGGGCGCCTTCATCGGTGGCGTTCACCGGATCGCGGCACGGCTCGACGGGCGCTGGGAACTGGTTGCAGGCGCTTTTTCATCAGACCCGAAGCGTGCCGCTGCTTCGGCTGCCGATCTGGGCATAGCACCTGATCGCGCCTATGCCGACTTCACCGAGATGGCGCTGAGCGAGTCTCGCCGCCCCGACAAGATCGACGCTGTCGCCATCGTCACGCCGAACCATTTGCACGCCAAAGTCGCTTCGGCCTTTCTCAAGGCAGGCATCGCGGTCATTTGCGACAAGCCAATGACGGCAACGCTGGGCGAGGCCGAGGAACTGGCCACGCTTGTCTCCGAAACCGGTGTGCCGTTCATCCTGACGCAGACCTACACCGGTTATCCCATGGTCCGGGAGGCGCGCGCCATGGTGGCGCGCGGCGACATTGGGCAAGTGCGGCACGTTCAGGTCGAATACCTGCAGGACTGGTTGTCCGGGCCGGTTGAACAGACCGGGCAGAAGCAGGCGGCCTGGCGCACCGACCCGAAGTTCTCGGGCGAAGGTGGCTGCATTGCCGATATCGGAACACATGCCGTCAACCTCGCCACCTTCGTGACCGGGCTGCGGCTGCAGGCTGTACTGGCTGACCTGACCGCCTTTGAGCCGGGCCGCCGACTGGATGACAACGCGGCAGTCCTGCTGCGCTTTACGACAGAGGCAAAAGGGATGATCTGGGCCAGCCAGATCGTGCCCGGCACCAAGAATGCCCTCCGCCTTCGCATTGCAGGCGACCGTGGCGGTCTCGCCTGGGATCAGGAAAACCCGGATATGCTGGAATTCACTCCTGTCGGTGAGCAGATACGGCTCATTCGGCGCGGTGAGGCTGGGACCAGCGCCTTTGCCCGAACGCCGGCAGGCCATCCCGAAGGCTATCTTGAGGCCTTCGCCACACTTTACGCGGATGCGGCGGCACGGATCGGCCAGAAGGCGGCCGCTTCCGCAGTAGAGGCAAATGACCTCTTGCCGGGCGCAGAGGATGGCCTTGTGGGAATGCGCTTCGTCGCCGCCTGCATCCGCTCCAGTCATTCTGGCGGGACCTGGACCCCGGTCTGATCCGGCGTCAAGGGATGTTAGCCGCCCCCTGCCGCCGGGCCGAATAGCCGGGCATCAGGGTCGAATGGCTATGCCGGGGGGTGTCAAAAGAACCGGGCTTGAGGCGGGCAGGGCGGTTTCGTTACTTCAAGACCAATGCCGAGATCATCCGCCTTGCCGTCTTGCTGTACGTCCGGTTCCCACTCTCGCTCCGGAACGTCGAAGGTCTAATCCATGAGCGGAGCATCGAAGTCTGCCACGAGACGGTCAGGTTCCGGTGGCACCGATTTGGGCCGATGCTCGCTTCGGAGATCCGCAAGTGACGCGTCGAAGGGATGAAATCGAGCCACTGGCGCTGGCATCTCGACGCGGTGTTCTTGAAGATTACCGGTGAACGGCACAACCGTTGGCGGGCGGTCGATCACGAAGGCAAGGGGTCTTGTCAGAAGAACCTGCTTGAGGCGGGCAGGGTGGTTTCGTAGTTTCCGTCCATGACGAAGCGCTCCCCCTTCCGTTACTTCAAGACCTCGCCCGAGATCATCCGCCTCGCGGTGATGATGTACGTCCGGTTCCCGCTTTCGCTTCGAAATGTGGAGGATTTGCTGCACGAGCGCGGGATCGACATTTGTCATGAGACTGTACGGTTCTGGTGGCACAGGTTCGGCCCGATGTTTGCCGCTGAAATCCGAAAGCGACGTGTCAAGGGAATGCGATCGACTCGCTGGCGGTGGCATCTCGACGAGGTTTTTGTGAAGATTAACGGCGAACGCCACTATCTGTGGCGGGCCGTTGATCACGAGGGTGAGGTCCTCGAAAGTTTCGTGACGAAGAAGCGGAACAAGAAGGCAGCTTTGAAATTCCTCAAGAAATCGATGAAGCGGCACGGTCGCGTCGATACGATCGTAACTGACCGGCTTCGCTCCTACGGCGCGGCCTTGAAGGAGATCGGCGCGGTCGGTCGCCAGGAAACCGGTCGCTGGTTGAACAATCGCGCGGAGAATTCGCATCTGCCGTTCCGACGACGCGAGCGTGCCATGCTTCGGTTCAGGCGAATGCGAACGTTACAGAAGTTTGCGTCCGTCCACGCATCCGTTCTCAACCTGTTCAACTCGGAGCGCAGCCTCTCCTCGCGACAGAATTTCAAGCTGAACCGCGCCGCTGCTCTCGCCGAGTGGCGCGGTCTCTATGCTACATAAGGCACAGCCATCCTGCCCTAGCTGAGACTGGTTCGCATTTGTCTGCCAGCACCACTTCGCTTCCTCGGCCTCGGTCAGAACGTTCGAGCGCGGTTCCGCCTGCCTCGTCTTCATAACTTCGACCGTGGTCTGCTTCTGCCATTTCGCGACGGGTCTTGGGGTTGATGCCCGGTTCCCGGCTCAGCTGCGCGGGCGAAGCTTGCGATCGCGGTATTGCTGCTCTGACGGCGTGCCCTCGCCATGGTGCTCGGACCAATGGCGCACCATGGCTCGATCGTGGCGCTGCCATGACGAACTTGTCCCAAAGTGCATCATTCCAATCCTTCGAAAGGATCGCACCATCAAACCGTGGGATCAAACACCTCGGCGTGGTGCTCTTTCAGTCGCGGAAAGCCGTAGGCACCGACTTTCGAGGTCAGATAGCCACCTCCCACCAGGCCCTCGCCCAGCTTCACTGCGGCGCTGACGCCGTCGATCACAGGAATTCCGGCCACGTCCTGCAAACGGGCGCAGAGTTCGGACATTCCCGCGCAGCCCAGCAACACCGCCTCGGCACCATCGCTGTCGCGGGCGGCGCGGATCTCGTGCAGCAGTCGCCGCTCGCTGGTCTCGGGATCCTGCTCGAGCGCAAGCACTGGCATGTTCACCGACCTCACGCTGCGGCAGCGCGGCGCGGCGCCGTAGCCCGCGACGAGATCCTCGATGATCGGAACCGACCGGGGCAGGGTGGTGACAACGGAGAACCGGCTGGCAATGGTGGCGGCGACATGAACCCCGGCCTGACAGATGCCGACCACCGGCCCGCGGGCAATTTCGCGTGCCGCGGCCAGTCCTGGGTCGTCGAAGCAAGCGATTACATAGGCGTCGATGCCTCGCGCCTCGCCGCCCCGGATCAGGTCAAGCATAGCAGGAACGGCCATCGCCTCGTCAGCATGGCCCTCGATGCTGGCAGGTGTGCCATGTGCAGTCACCGCTTCGATCCGTGTGCCGGGAAAGGCGCAGCGTCGGGCGCTTTCGGCGATCTGCGCCGTCATCGAGGCCGTGGAGTTCGGGTTGATGACCATGATCTTCATGAATTCACCGTGGTCGAAAGGCGCGCTGCCGCCGGCATCGGAGGGGTGGGCATGACGAACTGGCGGTCCGAGGTGATGTAGTTGTCGGCATGCAGGCGGGCAATCGGCTGGTAGGTGTCGGGGTCGACGTAGCGCCCGGCGGCATCGAGGCATTCCCGTCGGACATGCATCTGGACGACCTCGCCGATCACGATCAGCCGGCGCCCGTATTCCAGCAGCCTGTCCACCCGGCATTCCATCGCGCAGGGGCTTTCGACGATGCGTGGCGCCCCGATATGCAGGCTCCGCGCCGAGGTCAGCCCCGCCAGTTCAATCTCGTCAACATCTGCGGCGACGGGAAGGCCGCAGACCAGCATCGCGTCGGCCAATGCCATGTCGACCATGTTCACCACGAATTCGCCGTCCCGGCGAATGTTGCGCACGGTATCTTTCTCTTGCCCATCGGGCCGGGTCTGGATGCCAAGGATCACCAGGGCCGGATCATGCGAGAAGACGTTGAAGAAACTCATCGGCGCGGCATTGCCCTTGCCGCTCTCGGACCTTGTTGACACCAGCGCGATGGGGCGCGGGCCGACGAAGTTCGTCAGCAGTCGATATCGGTCCTGCGGCTCGATCCGGGTGAAGTCGAATGACATGGTCTGAACATGCATCGTGAAGGCCCTCTGGATTGCGGATTGCAATCCGGTTATGATGCCCAACATGATTGTCGACATTTTTGTTGTCAACCGGAACCTGATGTCGATCGACATTCCGGCCTGCGCACCAGAAGCGTCACTGCCAACGAGGAGACCAGATGTATCAGGGCACGGAAGCAGCTGTCGGACCGGCCGCCGAAATTTGCGAACGAATCTGGCTTTCCATCGCGGAACGGCGCCTGCGGCCTGGAACCCGGCTGAAGGAAGAGCAGCTGGCGGAAGTCTTCGAGGTCAGTCGTGCACGTGTGCGACAGGCTCTCGCGATGCTGGAAAGCGATGGGTTGGTCACGATCCTGCCGAATCGCGGCGCCTTCGTGGCAGAGCCCGGCGTGCATGAGGCGCGCGATGTGTTCCACTTTCGCCGCCAGGTCGAGGCGCGCGTGTTGGAACGGCTGACGGACAGCATCGACGAGACCGCCATACCCCGGCTCGAAGCCCATCTGGCACTGGAACGGGAAGCTGATGCGAAGGGCGACAAGACTGCGATCATCCGGCTGTCAGGCGGGTTTCACCTGCTCCTGGCCGAGCTTTCTGGGTCGACCTTCCTGGTCAGCATGCTGCGCGACCTGATCTCGCGTTCGACCCTCATTGCCACGATGTATCGCCGTCAGGTCGATCACAATTGCGGCCCCGACGAACATGCCGCGCTCATCGAGGCGATTCGTGCAAGCGACCTGGCCGAGGCGGTTCGACTGATGGACGACCACCTGTGCCACGTCGAGGATGAGTTGGACCTGACGGAAGCCGTGTCCGTGCTGCGGGACTTGCGCGAAGCGCTGGTCTGAGTCCCGCCTTTCATGGCCGAAACCGGTGTGGTCTTGCCAGCCGCACTGTTTGCTGCTGCCTCCCTTCCAGCCTGAACACCCGAAGTCTACGTGAGGAAAAATGCCAGACAAAAATGTCGACAAAATGATTGACATAAAAGTCGTCAAGCCTGACTGTTGATATGTCGCCGGGCTGGAATCGCCGGGTCGACCGTTTCAACCGCCGGCAAACCCGCAGCAGACGGGCAACACCGGCCACGACAGGGACCGATCCTGATGACCATCAAAGCCTCGCTACTTACCTGTGCTGCCATCGCCTGTCTCGCCGGCGGCGCTTCGGCCGAGACGCTGCGCTGGGGGGCAGCGCGCGACATCAACTCTCTTGACCCCTATTCCTACGGGTCGACCTTCACGATCAGCTTTCTGAACCACGTCTACGAAGGGCTGGTGCGATACAACGACAAGCTTGAGATCGAGCCCGCGCTGGCCACCGAATGGGAAGTGCTGGAGGGCAATGTCTGGCGGTTCAAGCTGCGCGAAGGGGTCAAGTTTCATGACGGGGCCGAGTTTACAGCCGATGACGTCGTGGCTTCGCTGACCCGCGTCAGCCACCCGGATTCGCCGTTGCGGGGGAATCTGCCGGCCTATGTCTCGTCGGTGAAGGTCGATGACTATACCGTAGACATCACGGTGAACGGCACCTATCCGCTGCTGTTGAACGACCTGACCAACATCCACATGTTCGATGCCGGTTGGCTGACCGAACACAAGGCCGAAGTGCCCACCGACGTGGCCAAGAAGGTGGAAGGCTATCCGACCTTCAACGCCAATGGCACCGGACCCTTCATCGTGGAAAGCCGCGTGCCGGACAGCAAGACTGTACTGGTGGTCAACGAGGGTTGGTGGGATACACCGAAGCACAACCTGACGCGGATCGAGTTCACGCCCATCGCATCGGATGCCACCCGCGTTGCGGCGCTGCTGTCGGGCGAGATCGACTTCACCGAAAAGGCCCCGATCCAGGACCTGCCGCGGCTGGCGGAAACGCCGACGGTGAAGGTGCTGGAAGGCAGCGAACTGCGCACCATCATGTTCGGCTTCACCTTCGCCGACACGCTGAGCAACGGTCAGCCCAACCTCTTCAAGGACAAGAAGATGCGCGAGGCCGTTGCCGCCGCCATCGACCTCGAACTGATCCAGAAGAAGGTCATGCGCGGCAAGTCGCGGCTTGCGGGCACCGTGGTCGCGCCGGCAATCCCGGGCTACGACGCTGCGCTCGACACGCCCACGGCTTACGATCCCGACAAGGCTGCGGCCCTGATCAAGGAAATGGGCGCCGAAGGCTATGAGTTCGAGATCGTCTGCGCCAACGATGTCTGGCTGAACGAGGAAGAGATCTGCAACGCCATGGTCTCGATGCTGACCCGGGCCGGGCTGAAGCCGATCCTGTCGATCGGACCGAACGCGGTGCAGCAGATCAAGCAGACCAACGGCGAGGCCGACATGTTCAGCTTCGGCTGGGCGAACGAGCCGATGCTCGACAGCTACTCGATCCTGCTGCAGGTGTTCCACTCCAAGACCGACAATGCCGGCGTGTTCAACTGGGGCGGTTGGGTCTATCCTGACCTGGACAAGCTGGTCGATGCCGCCGCGACCGAACTGGACCGGGAAAAGCGCCTGGAGATGCAGGCCGAAGCGCTGAAGATCGTGAAGGATGAGCTGATCATGCTGCCCTTCCATCAGCAGCCGATGGCCTGGGCCACGTCGGACAAGGTCGAGGCTGTGGTCCAGCTGTCGGACAACAAGGGCCGCCACTGGATGACCCGCATGGCGGAATGATGAGCCGGCCGCCCGACCCCGAAACGGGGTCGGGCGGTGCCGCGCCAACTGCAACCGGGGAACCACCGCGATGATCGTCTTTCTTGTGAAACGTCTGGCCAATGCGGCGCTGGTCATGCTGGCCGTTGCGCTGATGGCCTTCCTGATCTTCCGCTTCGTCGGCGATCCGGTGCAACTGATGGTCAACGAACAGACCACCCAGGCCGAGAAGGACGCCCTGCGCGAGGGGCTGGGACTGAACGACCCGGTCGCGGTGCAGTTCCTGCGCTTTGTCGGCAATGCCGTGCAGGGCGACTTCGGGGTCTCCTACCGCAACCAGCAAGAGGTGATGAGCCTGATTGCGGAACGCTTGCCCGCCACGATCGAACTGGTCCTGCTGGCCACGATCATCTCGCTCGTCGTGGGCGTGCCTCTTGGCGTCATCACGGCAATTCACCGCGGCACCTGGTATTCCGAGGGCTTGCAGTTCCTGTCGATCATCGGGGTATCGTTGCCCAGCTTCGTGATCGGCATCCTGTTGATCCTGGTCTTTTCGGTCATGCTCAACGTCTCGCCTGCCTTCGGACGCGGCGAGGTGGTCAGCATCGGCTGGTGGACGACCGGCCTTCTGACGCCATCGGGACGGGCCGCATTGATCCTGCCCTCGGTCGCGCTGTCACTTTACCAGATCACACTGGTGATGCGGCTGGTCCGGGCCGAGATGATGGAGGTTCTGCGCTCCGACTTCATCAAGTTCGCCCGCGCCCGCGGCGTGCCACGCTGGCGCGTCTACTATGTCCACGCCTTGCGCAATTGCCTGATGCCCGTGGTCACCATGACTGCGATGAACATCGGGTCGCTGATCGCTTTCGCGCTCATCACCGAAACCGTGTTCCAGTGGCCCGGCATGGGAATGCTCTTCATCCAGGCCGTAACCTTTGTCGATATTCCGGTGATGGCGGCCTATCTCTGCATCGTTTCCTTCATCTTCGTCGCGCTGAACACCCTGGTCGACATCACCTATGCGCTGATCGATCCGCGCCTGCGCACGGCAAGAGGCTGACCCAATGATCGCGAACACGCAAACCTCCGGCCGCATCGCCCGTTGGCGGCAAAGCGACCTGTGGTGGTCGTTCACCCGCAACAAGGCCGCAATGTTTGCGGCGGGGTTGCTGGCGCTGCTGGTGATCTCGGCGTTCACGGCGCCGCTTTATGCACCGCAGAACCCCTTCGATCCGGCGCAACTTGACCTACTGAATGCCGAGTATCCGCCGATCTGGATCGAGGGCGGGCAATGGCCCTTCCTCCTGGGTACCGACACGCAGGGGCGGGATATCCTCTCGGCGATCCTCTACGGCTCGCGCATTTCGATCCTGATCGGGATCGCGTCGGTCCTGCTGGCGCTGCTGGTAGGCATCGGGTCCGGGCTGGTGGCGGGATACTTCGGCGGGCTGATCGAAAACCTGCTGATGCGGGTGGGTGACATCCTTCTGTCGATTCCGACGATCCTGATCGCCATCCTGGTCAGCGCCATCGTGCGCGAGTTGCTGCCCGTCAGCCTGCGTGACGTCGGTGCGGCCGGGGTACTTGTTCTCGCCATCGTGCTGTCGGGCTGGGTGCAATATGCCCGCACGGTGCGTGCGCAGACAGCCGTGGAGCGCGGCAAGGAGTATGTGCAGGCGGCACAATTGCTGGAAGTGCCGGCGCGCCGCATCATGTTCAGCCATATCCTGCCCAATACCCTGACACCGATCCTGGTAGCCGCCACGCTGAATTTCGGCATGGCGATCCTGACCGAAGCGACGCTTTCCTTCCTTGGCATCGGCATGCCCGCGAGCCAGCCGAGCCTTGGCACGCTGATACGGCTCGGCAACCAGTTCCTGTTTTCGGGGATGTGGTGGATCACTGTCTTTCCCGTCCTGCAGCTCTGCCTGTTGGTCGTCTCGGTCAATCTGCTGGGCGACTGGCTGCGCGACGCCTTGAACCCGAAACTGAGGTAATCATGCCCGACCTGCTGATCCGCAACATCCACCCGATGGGCCTCGACGCGCAGGACATCCTGATCCGCGACGGTCGCATCGCCGCCATCGGCACCGGCCTTGCCGCCGAGGGTGCAGAGGTCGTGGACGGGAAGGGCGCCATCGCCATTCCGGCCCTTGTGGACGCCCATACCCATCTCGACAAGACCACCTGGGGGATGCCTTGGTACAAGGGCCGCAAGGGTGGCGATCTGCAGGCGCTGATCGACAACGAGCGAAACGAACGCCGCGCCATTGGTCTTGATGTCCACCGCCAGTCGATGCGTCATGCAATCCGTCTGGTCGAGAACGGAACCGGCCATATCCGCAGTCATGTGGATGTGGACACTGACCACAAGCTGACCCTTCTCGAGGGCAAGCTGCGAACACGCGCCGCACTCAAGGACGCGGTCGACATCCAGATCGTCGCCTTTCCGCAATCCGGCCTGATGGTCCGCCCCGGCACCTATGAACTGCTGGACGAGGCCTTGGCCATGGGCGCCGATGTGGTCGGCGGGCTGGACCCCAGTTCGATGGACCGCGACCCCAAAGGCTCGCTTGATGCGATCTTCCGGCTGGCGGGAAAGCATGGCAAACCCGTCGACATCCATCTGCACGAATACGGCGAGTTGGGTTCCTTCACACTCGAGGAGATCATCGCCAGGACCGAGGCACTTGGGATGCAGGGCAGGGTGGGCGTGTCGCATTGCTTCTGCCTCGGAATGCCCGATCCACTTCGGGTCGGGCAACTGATGGAACGCGTGGCCCGCGCCGATATCCGCATCTTCACCACGGGACACCCTTCCGCCGAGGTACCGAGCCTGCAAGCCATGCGCGCGGCGGGTATCAAGGTCGGCATGGGTTGCGACGGCATCCGTGACACCTGGGGCCCCTGGGGCCAGCCCGACATGCTGCACCGCGCCCGCATCGTCGGCATGAAGAACCGGATGCGCCGGGATGACGAGTTGGAACTGCTGCTGGATGTCGCTTCGCGCGGCGGAGCCGAGGCGATGGGGCTGGAGGCGCCGGGGCTGGCGATCGGCGGTCCGGGTGACCTGACGTTGGTGGCCGGTGAGACGCTGGCCCATGCCGTGGTCGAGGAAGCGCCGCGGCCGCTGGTGGTCAAGCGGGGTAGGGTGGTGGCGCGTGATGGTGTGCTGGCGCTGGCCGGGGTGACGATGCCATGACGGACCTGTCCGATCTGCCCCTTGGCGCCGCCGCGCCGGGCCGAACGGCCTTGACGGCGCAATGGGTGCTGGGCCATGCCGAGGGGCGACACTGCCTGATCCACGGTGGAGAGGTGGTCTTTGAAGGTGGCCGCATCGTTTGCGTCGGCCCCCGCTTTGACGGCGAGGTGGCGCGGCGGATCGACCTTGGCCGCGCGCTGATCTCACCCGGGCTGATCGACCTGGATGCGCTGTCGGATCTGGACACCACCATTCTCGCGATTGATCACAGCCCCGGCTGGGCCAAGGGCCGCGTCTGGCCGCGCGGCTATGTCACCCGTGGCCCTTTTGAGATGTATGCGCCCGGCGAACTCGCCTTCCAGAAACGCTACGCCTTTGCGCAGCTGCTGCTGAACGGGATCACTACCGCCGCCCCCATCGCCTCGCTGTTCTACCGCGAATGGGGCGAGACGGTTGCAGAGTTTACCGCCGCCGCCGATGCCGCCGGCGAGATGGGCCTGCGGGTCTACCTCTCGCCCGCCTACCGGTCTGGAGGGATGGTGCTGGAAGCGCCGGGACAGATGGAGGCGGTGTTCGACGAGGCACGAGGCATGGCCGGATTGGATGCGGCTGTGGGCTTTTTCGCCGCACAGGATGGCCGGTATGGCGGGCTGGTCCGCGGCATTCTGGCGCCCGATCGGGTGGAGACCTGCACCGTGGGCCTGTTGCGCCGCACCATGGACGCGGCGCTCGATCTGGATTGCAAGGTGCGCCTGCACATGGCGCAGGGCGAGATGGAGGTGGCCACCGTCCGCAAGCTGCACGGCACGACGGCGCCCGACTGGCTGGCACGCGAAGGGCTGCTGAATGACCGGCTGATTGCCCCCCATGCCACCAACGCGACCGAAACCGATCTGGCGCATTACGCGGCGCATGGCGTCAGCGTGGTGCATTGCCCGTTGGTCTCGGCCCGCTTCGGCTCTGCCTTGCGCAGCTTCGGGCGGCTCAAGGCGCAGGGGATCAACCTGTGCATGGGCACCGATACCGCGCCCGCCGACATGCTGATGAACCTGATGACGGGGCAAATGGCCGCGCGGATCGCCGATCCGGCGGCGCCGCACCAGAACAGCGCCGACTTCTGGGATGCGGCAACGCTGGGCGGCGCCCGGGCGCTCGGGCGTGACGATCTGGGGCGGCTTGCCCCCGGCGCGCGCGCCGACATTGCCGTCTTCCGGCTGGATGACGTGGTCATGACCCCGACCATCGACCCGATCACCACGCTGGTGGCCGGTGGCACGGGGCGTGTGACACAGGCGGTTTTCGTCGATGGGCGGTTGTCGATGCGTAACGGCCAGGTAGCGTGCATTGACCTTCCTGCCGCACAGGCCCGCGCCCAGGCGCAGTTTGACGGGCTGGTCGCAAAATACCCTGAGCGCAGCTGGCAGCACCCCCCGGTGTCCGAACTTTTCCCCCCGAGTTATCCGATCCGGCAGGAGGCCGTCGCATGACTGCACAACCGACACTCGAGATCCGCAACCTCAGTGTGAAGTTTCCGGGCCGTCACGGCACGGTTACTGCGCTGGACGATGTAAGCCTGACGATCCAGCCCGGCGAGATCCTTGGCGTGGTCGGTGAATCCGGGGCCGGAAAATCAATGACCGGCCTCGCGGTGCTGCGGCTTCTGGAGCCTCCGGGGCATATTTCCGGCGGCGAGGTGCTTCTGAACGGCCATCGTATCGACAACCTTCCCGAACACGAGATGGAAAAGATCCGCGGCCGCGAGATCGGCGCGATCTTCCAGGACCCCCTGACCTCGCTGAACCCATTGTTCTCGGTCGGTCGTCAGCTGGTCGAGACCATCCGGTTGCACAGCCCCATGTCAAAGGCCGCCGCCCGGCTGCGGGCGGTCGAGTTGCTGGCTGAGGTTGGCATTCCGGCCCCGGCGGAGCGCGTGGACCACTTTCCGCACCAATTCTCGGGCGGGATGCGCCAGCGCGTGGTGATCGCATTGGCATTGGCGGCGCGCCCGAAGCTTGTCATCGCGGACGAACCGACGACAGCGCTGGACGTCTCGATCCAAGCGCAGATTACTGCCCTGTTGCGCCGGCTCTGCAAGGACAATGGCACGGCAGTGATGCTCGTGACGCATGATATGGGCGTCATCGCGGAAACTGCCGACCGGGTGGCGGTGATGTATGCAGGCCGGCTTGTCGAAATCGGCCCGGTGGCGGACGTCGTTGCGCGGCCGAGCCATCCTTACACGCGCGGTCTGATGGGCTCGATCCCGACGCTTGGCGCCCGTGTGCCCCGGCTGCAGCAGATCGACGGGGCAATGCCTCGACTGGACGCCATTCCGCCAGGTTGCGCCTTCAACCCGCGCTGCCCCTTGGTGCATGACCGATGCCGAAGCGAAAGGCCCAACCTGCGCGCTGCCGCGTCCGGACTGGCCGCGTGCTGGCTGGCCGCCGCTTCCGAGGAGAAAGCCGCATGATCCCCGCCCAGCATTCCGCCCCCAGTGCGCTGACCGTTACCGGCATGACCCGACGCTTTGACGTTTCGGCACCTTGGCTTAACCGCGTGCTCGAAGGAAAGCAGCGCTCCTATGTGCGCGCGGTCGACGACATCACCTTCGAGGTTCCGAGAGGCGGCAGCCTCAGTCTTGTCGGGGAATCCGGCTGCGGCAAGTCTACGGTTGCCCGCCTTGTAACCGGGCTGCACATACCCACGTCGGGCACCATCGCTTTCTCACCGGGCCGCAAGGGTAAGCCGCTATCAGTGCAGATGATCTTTCAGGACCCCTATGCCAGTCTCAATCCGCGCTGGCGGGTCTTCGATGTCATTGCCGAACCACTGCGTGAATTGAAGCTGCGCGACACCGAAGCAGCAATTTCCGAGCGCGTTTCAGACCTGCTCAAGACCGTCGGTCTAGCCGCCAGTGACGGGCGCAAGTTTCCGCACGAATTCTCCGGCGGGCAGCGGCAACGCATCTCGATCGCGCGCGCGCTGGCATCGGAACCGGAGTTTCTGGTCTGTGACGAGCCAACTTCCGCGCTGGATGTCTCCGTGCAGGCACAGATTCTCAATCTCATGCGCCGTTTGCAGGACGAGATGGGCCTGACGTACCTTTTCATCAGTCACGACATGAGCGTGGTGCGGCACATGTCGGACCAGATCGCGGTGATGTATCTCGGCCGTATCGTCGAACAGGCACCGACCGAGGTGCTGTTCGCCACGCCGCGGCACCCCTATACGCGCCTTCTCCTCGACACCATTCCGAACGTGACCAGTCCGCGGCGCGACCGGATACCGCAATCCGGCGAGGTGCCAAGTCCGTTGAACCCACCCACAGGCTGCACCTTCCACCCCCGCTGTCCGGACGCCGACAGCCGCTGCACCGCGGAACGACCCAAGATGGAGAGCCTTCCCGATGGCAGCCGCGTGGCTTGTCACCGCGTTTCGGAGATCCTTGCTGCTCTGGCGGTTCCGGCCTGAGCGGCCGCCCGGTCGCGGCCGGCTGAAAGGCCAGTGGCAGGTCACTCCGGGCCGACGAGGCTCCTCAGCAACTGGTTCTCCCGACGATCTGTGTCGTGCCCATGAAGAGTACATCGAGCCGGGCGACCTGGGCACGGTAGATCGATCTGATGTCCTCGGCCGTCGGCAGAGCGTCCGGTGTATCATCGGTCGCACGCGCGGCAATCCTCTTCCGAAGGCGGGATCGCTCCTCTTGCCGTTCGCGAAGACGCCCAATCAGCGATTTGCCAAGTCCATAGGTTTCGAGCCGATCGAGCAGTCTGGCAATGGATCGTTCAGCCGACTTCAGTTCGGCGAGAAAACGGCTGTTTGTTGGGGCACTGAATGAGTCTTCTTTGATAAATGACTGACCGGCAGTTTAGGGCCTATCCGTGCCGACCGAGATGGATGCTGTCCCGTTGAGTGGTGTATCTGGCGCTGATCGTCACCGTGATGGGCGGCGCGGGCATGCTTGATCAGGTTGCCTCGGCGGGCAGGCTGATGACGGGATCATCGCCCATCGGTGCGATTGTTTCCAGCGTCACGTAGCGCGCGCCGGACTGCCTATTCGTCGTTCTGTTCCAGCAGCAAGGCCTCGACCAGGCTCGCACAAGTGCGGTCAGGATGGCGTCCCGATCCATTGTGAGAGCCCTCCATCCTTCAACGCCCACCCCTAAGCGGCCCCGGGCTCCAATCCCGAACTGGCCCGCCTGAAAGCGCGGCTCCGTGGACAATGCCGAGGTCCAAGCCCCTTCGGACAGCATGGACTTGCAAAGAACAGCTTGGTGGAGCAGCGTCTTGGAATGAAACTGCGAAGCCGTTTGCCGGGCGCGGGCGCTCATCGGCGATTTGACGTCGTGCAGGCAAGGGCGGCGCTGGTTTCGCTGTTTCGTCGAACCCGCTTGCCGCCGGGAGATAAGGCGCAGGCGCTAGATGTTATTGAAAAAAATGACCGTCTGGCCTTGCTTCGCATGGCGGTTGAAGTGGGGCCTGTTTTCAAGGGCCGTGGTTGGGGCAGCCTCTGGATCTATGTCGTCGGCCTGCCGCGCTGTCGCCAGATCCTGCGCGCCCACGAAGATGATCTGCACCCGGTGACGATTGATGTCGGCACGCTCTTCGACAAGGGCATCCTGCGGCAGATGGAGGGTGACGATCACCGCCGTTACCGGTCAGCACTTGTTCAGGCGATCGGGGCCCTGCCTGCCGACCGCGCAGAGGGTCAGGTGTCGCGGGTAGGGCATTCTCTAAAAGACATGTCAGGTCTGCAGGATGCGGCCCCGATGCCAGTTCAGACTTTCAAATCTCTGCTTGCCCGGATTGTCCTCGACGAGCTGGCCCATGTCATCTTCGGCGTCGAGCCGGGCGAGCCGGCGCACGATGAGTTGGTTGCAGCTTACGGCGAACTTGGGGGCAATGGACTGGTGTGGAACATCGGAACGCGGCAGGCCCGCGCCTACGCCGCGATTGCCGCGATCCTGCGCCGGCACAGCGCTACGACGGAGGCCCGCGGGCCTGCAAGCACAAGTGTCCTCGCCAATCTTTTGCAGCAGGGCCCGGTTGATGCCGTCATGCTGGGCAACCTGATCTACATGGTCGAGATGGGGCGCTACGACATGGCCGCCTTTTTCCGCTGGCTGACCTGGTTCGCCGCCATGCATCAGGACTGGATGCAGCGGATCGCCGAAGCGACTGACACGCAGCAAGCTGTCGCCGCGGCATTTGTCATGGAGGCCCTGCGACTGGAGCAATCCGAACGCCTGGTGCGGCGGGTCAAACGCGATTTTGTGGCCGAGGGGTTTCTCTTCCCGAAGGGCGCAAATGTCCGGTTCTGCATCTGGGAATCTCACAAGTCACCGGACGCGCATGCCGAGCCGTTCAGCTTCGATCCGGGCCGCTTCTTGGGCGAACGGCCCGGGCCGGACCGCTATTCACCGTTCGGCATCGACCGCCACCAGTGCCCCTTCGGCGCCTATTCGATCCGACTGGCCGCCGCCTTCGTCACGGCTCTGGCGACACATTTCCACATCGGACTGTCCGGCAGCGGCGCACCGGTGCGTGGGCTCTACCACTGGGAACCGGCGGAGGACTTTTCGCCGGTGTTCACCGAAAGAAAGCCTCGTTCAACCAACGGCTCGCGGCCTTGACGCAGATCACCGACATGCATGCAGAAGTCGGTGCAAATCTGGCAGCACTCATCGCGCGCCAGGCGGGCGAAACCCCGGAGGCGACCGCGCTGGTGGCCGAGCGCACCTGGACCTACCGCGATCTCTACGAGCGCATGCTGGCCTATGCCAAAGGGATCGCGCGGCTGGGTCTGCCACCCGAGACGGCGGTCGCGGTCCTCGTTCCGCGCGACGCCGACATGGTGGCGCTGCTGCTCGCCATCCTCTGGTCCGGTCTGGCCTATGTTCCCATTGATCCGGAGGACCCGCCGGAGCGCGGCTTCCGCATCCAGAAAGCGGCGGCCTGTCAGGTCATTCTGGGGGCCGCCGAGCATTTGGCGAAGCTGGGGGCGGCGGGGCCAGACCTTCCCAGGACGATCGAGCCTGCGGCCCTGCTCGCATCCGGACAAGGACAGGAGGCCCCCGACTGCGCGCCGGGACATGACCGGCTCGCCTATGTGCTCTTCACATCGGGCAGCACCGGCGAACCGAAGGGCGTCGAGATCGAGCATCGCCAGCTGATGAACCTGCTCCACGCATCGCGCGATCTTCTGCAATTCGGCGAGGGCGACCGCTATCTGGCCATTGCCACCATCGCCTTCGACATTTCTGTCGTCGAACTCTTCCTGCCGCTCTTGGTGGGGGGAAGTTTCCTGCTGCGCAGCAGGTCGCTGCTGCGCGATCCGGCGCAACTGGTTGCCGATCTGCGCCAGCATGATGTCACCGTGGTTCAACTCGGGCCGTCCAGTTGGTCGGTGCTTCTGCAATCCGACGCCGACTTTCCGCATCTGCGCGTCACAATCAGCACGGGCGAGCCGATCACGCCGTCACTGGCCGCACGGCTGCCAGAGGTCGCTGACCTGGCGCTGAACCTCTACGGCCCAACCGAAACCACCGTCTGGGCAACGGGCTATCGCCTCGATCCATCGCCCGCCGACAGCCCGCTCGCCTCGAAGATTTCTGCTCCCATCGGCAAACCTCTGGCCGGCTGCACTACCCTTGTCGTCGGTCCGGACGGGGTGCCCGTCGCCGATGGGGAGGAAGGCGAACTGCTGATCGGCGGCGCGGGCGTGGCGCGAGGCTATCGCCTTCGGCCCGACCTGACAGCGGAGCGGTTCATCCGGTCTGGGGTAGATGAGCAGCGCTTCTATCGGACTGGCGATCTGGTGCGGCGGGACCCCGACGGTGTCATCCACTATTTCGGACGCAACGACGATCAGATCAAGGTGCGCGGCGTGCGGATCGAGCCGCGGGAGGTCGAGGCAGCGCTTCAGCAGGTTCCCGGTGTCGCCGACGCGGCGGCGACCTGGTTCGATACCGGATCTTCGACGCGCGGCATCGTCGCCGCCGTGGTCTGGCGGCAGGGCCGGTCGCTGCCGTTTGAAACCCTGCACGAAACGCTGGGCCGCAGCCTGCCGCGGGCGATGGTGCCATCGCGCTTCGTCGCCTTCGACCGCCTGCCGCAGACCGCAAGCGGCAAGGTCGACCGCGCCGCGATCCGCGCCGCCACACCCTATCCGGTCGGCTCGAACGAGCCGGGCTATTCCCGATCGCTCACCCTGTCGGACACCGAGGCGCGGCTGACGATGATCTGGCAAAAGGTTCTCGGCCTCGACCGGGTTGAACTCGACACCCATTTCTTCATCGAGGGCGGAGACTCGCTTTCGGCGATTGCCATGATCCTGGATGCGGAGAAAGCCTTCGACACAGCGATCGATCCGAACAGCATCTGGGACGCGCCGCGACTTTACGATTTTGCGAAGACCGTCGAGCGCGCGCGACGGCAGCCCGATGACCTGCAGAACCGCCGGACGGTCTTTCCGCTGGTTCGGGAGGGCAAGGGCCATCCCTTGTTCTTCAGCAATATTGACCTGAAACTTGGCCGCCCCGGCCTCTGGACCGCAGGCTGTCCGCTCTATGCCGTCACGCAATGGGCTTCGGGCCAGGGTTTCGTGAAGGCGCGTTCGATCAGCGATCTTGCGGCGGCGCAGATTCCAGAAATCAGGGCCGTCCAGCCCGGTGGTCCCTACAGGATCGGCGGCTACTCACTGGGAGGTCTCATCGCGCTCGAGATTGCGCAACAGTTCCGCGACGAGGGCGAGGAGGTCGAACTTCTGTTCCTTCTCGATCCGATGGCGCCGGTCCGCTACAGGACAGCCGGGTCGGGTGATATCGCAAAGGCCCCCGGGTTCGTCCGTCCTCCGCTCATACGGCGGATCGGCGAACAGGTGCGGGAACTGGCCCGCGCACCGCGACAAGAAGCGCCACGTGCGCTGACGCGGCTTGCACAGGCACTCCGGCGTTTGCCGGTCTGGCAACGGGTCGAGTATCGCCTCGTCGATCTTTACGGCCGGCATCCGAACAGCGTCACGCGCCGCCTGATGCCCGGGAACCGCTGGCCCGCCTTCTGGTACGCCGCACGCAACCTCGCGCAGTCCTATGTGGCACAACCCTACGAAGGGCGGGCGCTGGTCGTGTTCCACGACCGGGCCGAACGCTTCGGGATCTGGAGTTCGCTCCTGCCCGCAGACCCCGACATTGCCGTGATCGAAGCGACACATCTGGGGATGTTTGTGGCACCTGCAATCGGGCTCTGGATGGATGCGTTGGAGAAGACCCTGGATCACCGACAGAGCGACATGGTTTGAGGCGGGCACCCGACTGGCGGGGATGCGATACGTGTTGTTGCCGCTCTCGCTTCGGAACGTGGAGCACCTGCTGCATCAGCGCGGCGCCGAGGTCAGCCAAGAGGCAGTCAGGTTTTGGTGGCACAGGTTCGGTCGGATGTTCGCTGCCGAGATACGGAAACGTCGGCACAAAGGTCTGAGACGAGGCCGGAGGCGTTGGCATCTCGACAAGACTTTCTTGAAGATCGGTGGCGAGGTACTGGAAAGCCTGGTCACGAAAACTCGGGACAAGAATGGCGCTGTTAATCGGCGCAGCCTTGAAAGGCATGGGTGTCGCCGACACTCTGTGATCAGTTCCGTCGGCTCAGGCCCTGATCTTGACGTAGCAGAGGGGGCAATTCTGGATGCCGACAGGGGGTCAGTTTTGCGCGCCGATTGACAGACCGCACGCCACTCTCGCCGAGTGGCGTGGTCTCTGAGCGGGATCAGGGTCAGCCGTCCTGCCATGGCTGAGACGAGTTCGAACCAGTCTGCCAGCACCGTCCGGACTGTCCGGACCCGGCCGGGCACCGTCGTTCAGGCGCGCCCTTCTGCGCCCTCCAGGGCCTCTGCCGCCGGTTCCGGTCGGCGAAGGGCACGGCGTACGAGGACGAAGAAGAGCGGCACGAAGAGGATGCCAAGCACGGTGGCAGATATCGTCCCACCAAGCACCGTCGCGCCGATCGTGTTCCGCCCGTTTGCCCCCGCGCCGGTCGAGATCACCAAGGGCAGGACGCCAAGCGAGAAGGCGACCGAGGTCATGATGATCGGCCGGAACCGCTGGCGTGCCGCTTCGATCACCGCGTCATAGAGCGGTCGGCCCGCTTCCGCCTGTTCTCGGGCGAATTCGACGATCAGGATGGCGTTCTTGCCGGTCAGGCCGATCACCGTCAGGAGGCCGACCTGAAAGAAGACCCCGTTGTCAAAGCCGCCGAGCCAGGCGCCGCAGAGTGCGCCAAGAACGCCGATGGGCATCGCGAACATGACAGCCAGCGGAATTGCCCAGCTTTCATAAAGCGCGGCCAGGCACAGGAACACGACGCCGAGCGAGAGAGCGTAAAGCAGCGTCGTCTGGCTTCCGGCCTGCTGCTCCTCAAGCGATAGCCCGGTCCAGGCGACGGCATAGCCCGTTGGCAACTGCTGCGAGATTTCCTCGATCGCCGCCATGCCCTGACCGCTCGACACGCCGGGGGCGGGGCTACCCTGGATCTGCATCGCGGGCACGCCGTTATAGCGCGTCAGGCCCTGCGGACCGTAGCTCCACCGGCCTTCCGCGAAGTTCGAGAAAGGCACGAGCCCGCCGGAGCTGTTGCGGACCCGCCAGCGATCCATGTCCGACGGCAGCGCCCGGGATTCAGTGTCGCCCTGAATATAGACACGCTTGATCCGGCCCCGGTCGACGAAGTCGTTCACATAGCGCCCGGCCCAGGCGACCGACAGGAGGTTGCCGACATCCGTTGCGGAAACCCCCATGGCGCCCGCCTTCCGCCAGTCGATATCAAGGTTGTACTGCGCGGCATCCTCAAGCCCGTTCGGGCGGGCCGACGCGATGCGCGGGTCCTGCGCCGACATGCCAAGTAGCTGGTTCCTCGCATCCAGAAGCTGCTCATGCGCCTGACCCGAGCGCGCCTGCAGGTAGAAGTCAAAGCCCGAGACGTTGCCAAGCTCGATCACCGAAGGCGGAACGATCGGGAAGGCCATCGCATCGCGGATCTGCATCATCGCCGGGAAGGCCCGGCCCGCGACGGCCTGCACCGACTGATCCGGTCGCGGACGTTCCTCCCAGTCCTTCAGTCGCACGAAGGCCATGCCGGCGTTCTGCCCCTGACCGGCGAAGCTGAAGCCCGAGACACCGAAGAAGCTTTCAACATTCTCGGATTCGTTGGTCATGAAGTGCTGGCGGATCTGCTCGATCACCTTGTCGGTGCGCTCGGTCGTGGCGCCTGTCGGACCCTGGATCAGGGCGAACATGATGCCCTGGTCTTCATCCGGCAGGAACCCCGTGGGGGTCCGCATGAAGAGGAAGACGACGGCACCACCGATGAGGAGATAGACAAAGAGGACGCGAAGCGGGCGGCGGATGATCCAGCTGACCGAATTGCCGTAGCCGTTCATCGTGTGGTCGAAGCCGCGGTTGAAGAGGCCGAAGAGGCCGCGCGACTTGTGACCGTGTTCGTTGCGCAGGAGTGTCGCACAGAGCGCGGGCGTAAGCGTCAGCGCCACGAGGACCGAGAGGCCCATGGCAGAGGCGATGGTGATCGCGAACTGCTTGTAGATCACGCCCGTCGAGCCGCCGAAGAACGCCATCGGCACGAACACCGCCGACAGCACCAGCGCGATGCCGATCAGCGCGCCGGTGATCTGGTCCATCGACTTCCGGGTGGCCTCCCGTGGCGACAGGCCTTCTTCCTCCATGATCCGCTCGACGTTCTCGACCACGACGATGGCATCATCGACCAGAAGGCCGATGGCCAGGACCATGGCGAGCATCGTCAGCGTATTGATGGTAAAGCCGAAGGCGGCCAGAATCCCGAAGGTGCCAAGCAGCACGACCGGCACCGCCAGCGTCGGAATGATGGTCGCGCGCCAGTTCTGCAGGAAGAGCAGCATCACAAAGAACACGAGGATGATCGCCTTGACCAAGGTCGTCGCAACCTCCTCGATGGAAATCTCGACGAAGGGGGTGGTGTCGAAGGGGATGACGTAGCTCATGCCTTCGGGGAAAAAGCTGGCAAACTCCTCCATCCGCGCCTTGACCCGTTCGGCGGTTTCAAGCGCATTCGCCCCCGAGGCCATGCTGATCGCCATGCCGGCCGAGGGCTGGCCATTGTAGAGCGCGTTCGTGCCGTAGCTTTCCGACCCGATCTCGACCCGCGCCACGTCCTTCAACAGGATGAGGCCCCCGTCGGGTTCGGCGCGAAGCACGATCTGCTCGAAATCCTCGGGCGTCGACAGAAGCGACTGCGCGGTGATCGTCGCGTTCAGCATCTGGCCTTCGGGCACGGGATGGGTGCCGAATGCCCCGGCCGAAATCTGCGCATTCTCCGCCGAAACCGCCGCGACCACATCGCTGGGCGTCAGTTCGAAGGCCGCAAGCTTCGACGGGTCCAGCCAGATCCGCATGGCATATTGCGCGCCGAATACCTGCACCGACCCCACGCCCTCGACCCGGCTGAGATCGTTCACGAGGTTCGAGACCATGTAATCCGCGAGGTCCACCTGCTCGTAATTGGTGTCAGACGAGGTCAGGGCGATCACCATCAGGAAGCCTGATGTCGACTTCTCGACCGAGATGCCCTGCCGCTGCACCGATTCAGGCAGAAGCGGCGTCGCCTGCGCGAGCTTGTTCTGCACCTGCACCTGCGCGATGTCGGCGTCGGTTCCCGTCTCGAATGTCAGGGTCGTGGTCGATGTCCCCGCCGAGGTCGAGCTGGATGAGAAGTAGCGCATCCCGTCGAGGCCGGTCATCTGCTGTTCGATGACCTGGGTCACGGTATTCGCCACCGTATCGGCCGACGCACCGGGATAGGTCGCCCGGATCGACACCGAGGGCGGCGCGATTTCGGGATACTGCGCGATCGGCAGGTTCAGGATCGACAGGACGCCAAGCGCCATGATGAGGATCGAAATCACCCATGCGAAAACCGGACGATCAATGAAAAAGCGGGCCATGGTGGTTCCCTGTGCTGTTCGCGCGTGGCAGGCAGGATCAGTCGGCGGCCGTGGCCGCTGAACTTCCGCCGTCTTCGCCTTGGGCAGTCTCGGCGGTGGCCGGCTCGGGTTTTGTGCGTTCCTCGGGCGCGACCGTCATGCCGGGGCCGGTCTTTTGCAGCCCCTCGACAATGACCCGATCACCGTCCTGCAGCCCTTCGTTGACGATCCATTTGTCACCGCGGTCCTGCAGGATGTTGATCGACCGCTGTTCGACCACGTTCTCGGCGTTGACGACCATCGCGATGGGCTGGCCGCGCCGGTCGCGGGTGACAGCTTCCTGTGGCGCAAGAATGACGCCCTTTGCCGTCGCCTGCTGCACCACCGCCTGCACATACATGCCCGGCAGCAGGAGCCGGTCGGGATTGGCGAAGGAAAGCCTCAGCGTGACCACGCCGGTCGTCTCGTTGACGTAAGGCTCGGCTGCGGTAAGGGCGCCTTCATGCTCGAACTCGGTGCCATCGGCAAGACGGAGCGTTACCCTCCGGTCGGGGCGGGCCTTTCCATCTGATGCGATCATCTGGCGGCGGAACCGGATGACTTCGGCCGCCGATTGCGTCACGTCCACGTAAACGGGGTCGATTGTACGGATCACCGCCAGCGGATTTGCCTGGCTTGCCGTGACAAGCTCGCCCTTGCTTGTCTGGGCAAGGCCGATCTCACCGCTGAGCGGCGCCAGGATTGTGGTCCTGTCCAACTCGATCCTCGCGGTCAGAAGCTGCGCCTCTGCGACCTGCACTGCGGCATCAGCAGAATCGCGGGCCGCGGTCGCATCGTCCAGCGCCTGTTCGCTGACCACGCTGCGCGCGTACAAGTCGTTCACCCGGTCTGCCTCGCGGCGCGTTGCCCCGGCCTGGGCACGCGCTTGCGCCACGGCCGCCTCGGCCTGTGCAAGTGCGGCCTCGTAGGTTGTGCGGTCGATGTGAAAGAGCGGATCGCCAAGATTGACCTCGCGCCCCTCCTCAAAGAGCCGTTCGGTGATGATGCCGTTGACCTGCGGTCTTACCTGGGCCTCTGCCGAGGCAGCCACGCGCCCGGGCAGGGTTGTGGTCAGGACGACATCTTCGGCTTGGACGGTCACGACGGTGACGGCCTGCGGCGGCATTTCCCCTGCGGTTTGTGCCGGTGCTGAAGTGCCTGCCACAACTGCCAGAACCGGCAGCACGAGCGCAAAGTACTTTCGGTGCGGTGATGCGCGCATCCTGCTGCTCCAGAAAATTGACTGACCTTTCAATATTTCGATCATCTCGGGCGCCGACATTCAACCCAAAAAAGGGCCGATCAAACGTCACAAAGCGCTGTCAGCAACCTTGACGTGAGACAGAGCGCAGTCTCACAAGACGGGCGATCTTCAAGCAACCCCGCGCCTCCGCACGCGCAAAGCAACGGGGCCTCCGAGCGGGACAAGGGACAGCGATCCGGCCTTCGTCGCGACGGGTTTGCATTCGTCTGCCAGCACCCTGAGCGGCACATCGGCAATCCGTCTTGCAATCCGGGTCAAGGCTTCCACGTCTCGCGCAGCATGCGGGTGGAACCCCGGACGGAAGGCATCTCGCGCTGGCGTGCGACCGCCAGGATCTTTTCCGCCGCCAGATCAACGCCTGAGAACGCCGCCATGTCACGGCCATTGGCCTTGAGCCGGTCTCCCATCCCGAGGTCGTCCAGTGCCGTGCGGATGGTCTTGTGGAGATCCTCGGGCGCCCAGTCTGAGCGTTGAAGCATGTAGCCGGTCCCGGTCTCGACCGCTCGTCGGGCGTTGTCGTGCCCGTCCCAGCAATACGGCATGATGATGGAGGGCACGCCCGAGTAAAGCGCCTCGCAGAAGCTGTTGTTGCCGCCGTGGTGGATGAAGAGGTCGGCCTTGGCCACTACGCTTGGCTGCGGGAACCATCGTTCGAGGATCACATTGTCCGGCACCGCGCGATAGGCGTCGCGGAACCCGCCGACATTGACGAGGAACCGCGCGGGGAATTCGGCGAAAGCAGCAATGAGCCTCTGGATGAGGCTGGTATCCATCGCGCCAAGACTGCCGAACGACACATAGACAAGCGGGCCGGCCTTCCGGGCGAAATCAGGCACGTCGAACGGTGCTTCCTGCCGGACGCAGCCTTCGAGGTAGGTGAAGAGCGCCGGATCAAGTGGCGCCGCCCGGTCACGCCGCAGGATGGAGGGGGCAAGGAGCAGGTTGTGCCATGGCGAGGTTTCGAGGAATTGGGCGGGGGGTAGTCCCGGCAAACCGTGGCGCGCACGAAACTGGTTGTAGCGCGCATGAATCGGTCCGATCACCGACTGATAGCGGGCGTCGAAGGCCGCGCGGCCCGCCGCGTCACCGGCTTTCAGGCCAGAGAGATAGGGCGGCACATTCGCGTCCGGCAGCTCGGTTTCGGCGCAGGACACGACCCGGACCCAGGGAATGCCGGCACGGGCGATGGCCGGAAACATGACGACGTTGTCGACGACGACCGCATCCGGCCTCAGCCGTTGAAGCAGCGCGAAGAGTGGCGCCTCGGCCTCTACGGCGGTATCGACGATCGCTTCCCAGGTGGGGGCGACATAGGTTTCGATCTGGTCGATGGGGGCGAGGTCGAAATGCGGCAGGTGGCGGCTGATGAAATCCTGCCAGTAGGTTTCCGGCGCTGTCGTGTCGGAGGCGGGGAGATGGTGTTCCTGGAATCCGTATTCCGAGAACACGCCGGAAAAACCGGCATGGCAGATAAAGACCGGCCGTGCGCCCTTGTCGCGAAGCGCCCGGGCGATGCCGACGCAATTCAGCGCGGCGCCGAAGCTCGCTTCGGGAAAGAAGGCGATCGTGGGGGGGCCGCCCATTCCCTTACCCGCCGCGTCGCGGGGTGGCTGCAAGCGGCGGTGCCCCACGGTTAGCGGCCCGCGGACGCTGGCTTCCGGACAGGCGGAGATGAACGCGCAGAAGATCGGCCGCGACGGCGAACTGTCCGACCTCCATATGGTCGATGATCTGCAGGTGCTCCTGTATCGACTGTCGCAACCTCACGACGCTGACCCGGGCTGTCGCGCCGGGCAATTCGCGCAGACGATGATGCGCGGCGAGGGCTTCTGACAGGTAGCGATTGGCCGCGCCCCGGGCGATGAGCATGTGAAATTCCAGATCAAGCCGCCCGAAGCGGCCGCCGTCGAGCCGCTCATCGGGTTCGGCCAGAAGGGCGACCAGTTCGCGCCGCAGCGCCGCCGACCGGTCGTGGTCGAGCGCGAAACCCGGCAGGACAAGTGCCGCCGGTTCCAGCACCAGGCGATACTCGATGCTGTCGGACTGCGATTCGGGACTGTCGGGCAGATGCGCGAAGACCCAGGACTGGCCCGGCGCGCGCGATACCAGCCCGTCGTCGGCGAGGGCGCCGAGTGCCTTTAGCACCGTCCTGCGGTCGCTTTGATAGCGGCGCGCCACCTCGCCCACCGTGATCGCCTCGTCGAGGCGCCGGGCGGCACGGTCGCGGATGATCCGCCCGGCGAGGTCCTCCTCGGCGGCGCCGGGCAGCCGGGGAAAGAGCGCGGAAGCCCCGACAAGGTCGTCGGAAAGCCGGTAGCCTCGGCCCGGTTCATGAACCGCAACCCCTTGATCCGCGAGTAATTTCAACGCCGCCCGGACCGGCGTGCGCGACACGTTGCACTGGCTGGCCAGAAGCTGTTCGGGCAGGTGCGCGCCGGGACCGAGCGCGCGGTCGCGCACAAGGTCCAGAATCCGGCGCGCAAGATCCAGATGGTTCTGCCGGGGGCGAGGCGTTGATGTTCGACGTTCGGAAGTTTCCATAAGCCTCTCGGTGATCCGCGGGCCAGTTAGGTATTGACGTATTTTTTCGCGCAATAATACACTTAGGTCAAGGCAGGCGCTTATGATCTGCCAATCTGCGGTTCTATTTCCGCAAGAAAATACCGCTCCGCGCGGTCGACCCAACAGCAGAGGTATCGCCATGTCTCACCTTGCATTCCGCCTTCGGTCGCTTCTGGCCGGCGCAGCAACCCTCGGGCTTGCCGCCGGTCCGGCGACCGCAGAACTCGTCATCTCGAACTGGGACGGCTACATGGCCCCCGATGCGGTGGCCAATTTCGCCACTGAATCCGGCGAGGCGGCAGAGATGGTCGTTCACGCCACCAACGAGGAAATCATGGGCAAGCTCATCGCGTCGGGCGGGGCGGGCTATGACGTTGTCTTCGTCTCCTCGCCCTTCGCCGAGGTGTTGCGCAATCTCAACCTCCTGGAGCCGATCGACCCGGCGAAAGTACCGAACCTTGCCAACCTCTATCCCGAGGCGACGGAACTGCCGCACGATCCGGGCAACACCTTCTCCGTCCCCTATGCCTGGGGGACGACCGGGCTATGCTACCGCTCCGACCTCGTGTCGCCGGAGCCTCAGTCCTGGAACGACCTCCTTCACCCGGCCGAGGCGCAGGCCGGGAAGATCACGCTTCTTGGCACCGACCGCTGGCTTCTGGCGGCAGGATTCCTTGCCAAGGGATATTCGGTGAACGAAACCAACCAGGCGAAGATCGACGAGGTCGAGGCCGATCTGATCGAGGCGAAGAAGACCATGCTCGCCTTCGATGACACCACTTTCTATTCAAAGCTCGTCTCCGGCGAGGCCACGCTCGTCCATGCCTGGGACGGCTGGTGCAACTACGGCATTACCGAGAACCCGGCGATCAAGTTCGCTGTCCCCACCGAAGGCTCCGACCTCTGGGTGGACACGATGGTGGTGATGAAGGCGTCCCAGAACAAGGACGGGGCGTTCAAGTTCATCAACTACATCCTCGACGCCAAGAACCACGCCTGGGCGGCGGAGAACATCCTTTACAAGGTGCCGAACAAGCCGGCCATGGAAAGCCTGTCCGCCGAGATGTCGGCGACCTATCCGAACATGGCGATGACGCCAGCCGAGCTTCTGAAGCTGGAGCAGCTTCGCGATGTCGGTGACGCGAGCCGCGCCTATGCCAAGGCCGTGAGCGCGATCAAGGCCGCACAGTGAGCAAACGGGCCGGGCGGCTGCGTCCGGCCCCTCTTCCGATGGTCTCCCTGTGATCCCCTTCAACGCCCGCTCGACGTTTCTGATGGCACCGGCGCTCGCCTGGCTGACGGCGCTCATGGTGGTGCCTTGCGCGCTGATCCTCGCGCTCGGGTTCTTCCGGCGCGGGGTTTACGGCGGGATCGAATACACCTTCACGCTTGAGAACTTCGCTCTTCTGGGCGACCCGCTCTACGCCGGCATCTTCCTGACCTCGGCGCGGATCGCGGGCACCGCGACCCTGATCGCCGTAGTGATCGGCTATGCCGCGGCCTATGCCATCGCCGCGGCGCCGCGCCACCGCCAGCCGACTTTGCTGTTCTTCGCGGTGCTTCCGTTCTGGTCTAACTACCTGATCCGCACCTATGCCTGGATCGTGCTTTTGAACCGCGAGGGGCTCATCACCCAGGGCCTGAGGCTGATCGGATACGAGGGTGAGCCGCCGTCGCTTCTCTACACGGAAGGCGCGGTCATCACCGGGCTGGTCTACAACTACCTGCCCTTCGTGATCCTCGCCTGCTATGCGCCCCTGTCCCGGATGAACCCCGAACTGGCGGAAGCCTCGCGCGATCTTGGCGCCTCGGCGTTCACCACGTTCCGGCGGGTGATCCTGCCGATGACGGTGCCGGGCATCGCGGCCGGGGCGGTCTTCGTCTTCGTCCTCTCGATCGGCAATTTCATCACCCCGGCGCTTCTTGGCGGCGGGCGGTTCCAGATGATCGGCAACCTTGTCTATGCCCAGTTCCTGACGGCGAATGACTGGCCCTTCGGGGCGGCGCTGTCGATGGCGCTCATCGCGCTCATGATGGGGCTGCTGACGCTTCAGGCCTTTGTCGCCGAAAGGGCCGGGGGGAGGGGGCCGAGCGATGGCTGAGCGCACGCCCGCATCCCGGATGAGCCTCGCCACGGTCCTCGTCCTGACCTTCGCCTTCCTTTATATCCCGATCGCCGTTCTGGTCATCCTCAGTTTCAATGCCGGTGGCCTGCCCACCGCCTGGACCGGCTTTTCGGTCAAATGGTACGTAGCACTTCTGGGGAACGCCGACATTCTCGGGGCTGCGCTGAACACGCTGATCGTGGCCGTGGTTTCGACCCTGATCGCAGCGGTTCTCGGAACGCTGCTCGCGCTTGGCATCGAGACGCGGCGGCGCCGGGGCCGGGCGCTGGAAGCGCTGATCTTCGCGCCAATGATCATTCCCGACATCGTCCTTGCCATCGCCCTTCTGTCGTTCTTCTCGCTCCTGAAGGTTCCGATGGGATTGCACACGATCATCGTCAGCCACGTCGTCTTCAACCTCGCCTTCGTGTCGGCGGTGGTGCGGGCGCGGCTGAAGGGTTTCGACTGGTCGGTGACGGAAGCCTCCGCCGATCTCGGGGCGTCAGGCTTTACCACGTTTCGCCGGGTCACGCTGCCGCTGATCCTGCCCGCCGTCATCGCGGGCGCGCTCCTCGCCTTCTCGCTCTCGGTCGACGAGTTCATCATCGCCTTCTTCACCGCAGGGGCGGGCCGCGCCTCGACCACTCTGCCAATGCAGATCTTCGCCATGATCCGCTTCGGCGTGACGCCCGAGATCAACGCCCTTGCCACGCTGGTGATGATCGTCTCGGTGACAGCACTCGCGCTGTCGCAGCGACTGAACCGCGGGGTGATCGCGCCGTGAATCCGCTCTTGTCCATCGACAGCGTGTCGAAACGCTTCGGCAAGGTGGTTGCCGTTGACCGGCTGTCGCTCGACATCATGGAGAACGAGTTCTTCGCGCTCCTCGGCGCTTCCGGCTCGGGCAAGACGACGCTTCTTCGGATGCTCGCGGGCTTCGAGACGCCCGAGGAAGGGGCGATCCTGCTCGACGGGCGCGACATCAGCCGCGTGCCGCCGAACCGGCGCCCGGTCAACCTGATGTTCCAGTCCTACGCGCTTTTCCCGCATATGACGGTGGAAGGGAACATCGCCTACGGGTTGGAAATGGTGCGGCTGCCCGGGCCTGAGATCCGAAGCCGGGTTGGCGAGATCATGGAGATCACCGAGCTTGCCCCCATGGCGGGGCGCAAGCCCGACCAGTTGTCGGGCGGCCAGCGCCAGCGGGTCGCCCTTGCGCGTGCGCTGGTGAAAAGGCCGCGGCTTCTTCTCCTCGACGAACCGCTCGGCGCGCTCGACAAGAAGCTCCGCGCCGCCATGCAGCTTGAACTGAAGCGGCTCCAGACCGAAGTCGGCATCACCTTCATCGTCGTGACCCACGATCAGGAAGAGGCGCTGGTCATGGCCGACCGCGTGGCCATCCTGAAAGATGGGCGGCTGCTGCAGGTGGGTACCCCGCATGAGGTCTACGAACGGCCGGTGAACCGCTACGCCGCCGACTTCATCGGGGTGATGAACTTCATCGAGGAGGGTGGCAGGACCATCGCGATCCGGCCCGAGCGCATCCACCTCTTCCCCGACCGCGCCGACCGCACCACCGAGGGGCGCATCGCCGCGCGGGCCTATCACGGGCTCGACCTGCAACTCCATGTCGAAACCCCGCTCTGCCCGCGCCCGCTGCTCGTCCGTCTGACCGCCGACGCGGCTGACCGCCGGCCGGTGGCCGAAGGCGAAATCGTCACGCTCGGCTGGAACGATGCCGATACCCGCATCTTCACCGAATAGGACAGGGAGCCATCAATGACCCGGAAGACCTTTGCCTTTTTCCCCGAAGCCGCCTTCGGCCCGGCCTTGAACTCCGTCGGCATCGCCCAGGCCGTCGAGGCGCTGGGTCACAGGGCGGTCTTCCTCTCGGACCCGGGGTTCGTGGAGGTCTACAGGGGCTACGGCTTCGAGGCGCATCCCGTGGCATTGTCCGAACCGATGCCGCCGGAACAGATGGCGAAGTTCTGGGAGGACTTCATCAACGGTCACATCCCCAACTTCCGCAAGTCGCCCTATGACCAGATCGACAACTATGTGAAGGACTGCTGGACCGCGATCGTGGACAGCGCGAAATGGGCGCAGAAGGATCTGCCGGGCGTTCTCGCCAAGGTGAAACCCGACGTGATCGCGGTGGACAACGTGATCCTCTTTCCCGCGATCAAGCAGTACGGCGTCCCGTGGGTCCGCGTCATCTCCTGTTCCGAGAACGAGATCGAGGATGAAGAGATCCCGCCGCATCTGTCGGGCTGCGGCGAGAAGGACTTTGCCTGCCACAAAGCCTATCGCGACCGCTTCAACGAGGTCATCCGGCCGATCCACGACGACTTCAACGGCTTTCTCGCGCAATATGATGAGGAGCCCTATCCGATCGGCCAGTTCTTCGAGGCTTCGCCCTACCTCAACCTGCTCCTCTACCCCGAGCCGGTGAAGTTCCACCGCAAGGACCCGCTCGATCCGGCCCGCTTCCAGTATCTCGAAGGCTGCGTGCGGAAGGAGGCGGCCTATGAGGTGCCGACTTTCGCGAAGAACAACGACGGGCCGCTGATCTATGTGTCCTTCGGCTCGCTCGGCGCGGGCGATACCGAGCTTTTGAAGCGGATCATCGCGGCCATCGGCACTTCCCGGTTCCGCGCGCTGGTGAACGTCGGCGACTATCAGGGCGAATATGCCGACCTGCCGGGCAACGTCCATGTCGCGGGGTGGTTCCCGCAGCCCTCGGTCATCCCGCAGGTCGATGCGGTGATCCACCACGGCGGCAACAACTCCTTCACCGAATGCCTCTACTTCGGCAAACCGGCGATCATCATGCCCTATGTCTGGGACGGTCACGACAACGCGACCCGCGTCCAGGAAACCGGTCACGGCTTCAAGATGCCGCGCTACGACTGGACCGACGCGGAGCTTCTGGCGAAGCTCGAGACATGCCTGACCGACAGGGCGATGGCGGGCAAGCTCGCGGCGACCGCGATGCACATGCAGGCTGAGAGCGGACCGGCCAAGGCCGCGAAGCTTCTTGTAGGGCTTTTGTGATGAGCAGCGCCCCGCATCTTCACAACGCTTCGACACGCGACGACCTCGTGGACTGGGGCGCCCAGCCGGGCACGCTTGCCGGCGCGTCGCATTCCTCGGGGCGGCTGGTCCACAAGGGGCCGGACAACCGCCCGGAAATCGGCATATGGGTCTGCACGCCGGGGCGCTGGCGGCTCTCGATCCCGCGCTACGAGTTCTGCCATTTCGTCATGGGCCGCGCCACCTATCGGTCTGACGGGGGCGAGGTCATCGAGATAGGCCCCGGCACCGCCGTTCTCTTCCCCGCCGGCTGGGCCGGGGAATGCGAGGTGCATGAGACCATCCGCAACACCTACTATCTGACCGACAGGGAGACAGGGAAATGACCACGCCGCACTGGCCGAACGCAGCTGCCGTGACGCTTGACGACTGGGGGCCGAGCAAGAACGTGCTCGAAGGTGCGCCGCACCTCTCGGGCAAGGTGATGCACGCAAATCCCGACGGGTCGAGCGAATGCGGCCTCTGGTCCTGCACGCCCGGCAGGCGCCGCGTCACCATTCCCGCGGACGAATTCTGCTATTTCGTCGCGGGCCGTGGCAGCTACATCGCCGACGACGGGCAGGACATACCCATCGCCCCCGGCGCCATGGTCTTCTTTCCGGCCGGCTGGAGCGGCCTCTGCATCGTCACCGAAACCGTCACCAAGGCCTTCATGAGCCGATAGGACAAACATGACCACCCCACCTTTGATGCGCCGACCTCTTGAACAGACCGACCTCGTCGACTGGGGCGTGATCCCGACCATGATCGAGGGCGAAAGCCGCACCTCGGGCCGCGTGATCTACAAGGGCCCCGATGGCGAAAGCGAAAGCGGCCTCTGGGTCTGTACGCCCGGCAAGTGGTTCTGCCACGTCACCCGCGACGAGTTCTGCCACTTTCTCGAAGGGCGCTGCACCTATGTCCACGAGTCCGGCGAGGTGATCGAGATCACGCCCGACACGGCGGCCTTCTTCCCGCAGGACTGGAAGGGCACCTGCACCGTCCACGAGACCATCAAGAAGGTCTACATGATCCGCTGAGGCACCATGGAATTCGATCCTACCCGCCCCGCCTTCTTCGTCACGCCCCGGTTTCACCCGATGTCGGGCATGGCGCGCGATGTCAGCGACCCCGCGACGCTTGACCCCGTGGGGCGCATCGCCGAGGCCTCGGAAGCCGAGACTGAGGCCGTGCTCGACGCCGTCAGCGCCGTGCAGGCGAAATGGAAGCGGCTGGATGCCAAGGCTCGCGCCAAGATGCTCCACGACCTCGCCAATGTCATCGAGGCAACGGACCACCGGGCGGCCGCGATCCTGATGAGCCGCGAGATGGGCAAACCCTATCCCGAGGCCATCGGCGAGATCGCGAATTGCGCGCCGGTCTTTCGCTATTATGCCGAGATGGCGCGGGATGAAGCGGGCAAGGTCGCGGGAACAACTCAGGCCGGATCGTTCCAGTATGCGCGCTACGAACCCTATGGCGTCTCGGTCCACATCATGCCGTTCAACTTCCCGGTCCTCCTGATGTGCTGGACGGTCGCGGCCTCGCTCGCCGCAGGGAATGGCTGCATCGTGAAGCCGGCGCCGGCAACGACATTGTCCACGCTCGAGTTCATGAAATGCTTCGGCGGGTTGCCGGAAGGCCTCGTCGCTTGTCTGCCGGGCGGGGCAGCGCTGGCCGAGCGGCTGATCGCTTCGCCGCGGACCCATGCCGTCGCCTTCACCGGGTCGGTCGCCGCCGGCAAGGCGGTGGGCATGGCCGCAGCGGCAGCGATGAAACCCGCCGTGATCGAGGCGGGCGGCAGCGACCCGATGATCATCTGCGAGAGCGCCCCCCTCGATGTCGCGGCTGCAGGGGCGGTGACGGCGGCCTTCCACCTCTCCGGGCAGGTCTGTACCTCGGCCGAGCGGTTCTATGTCGTCGACGCGGTTCACGACGCTTTCGTCAGCGCCTTCGCCGAACGGGCAAAGGCGCTTCGCGTTGGCAACGGGCTTGCTAAGTCCGAAATCGGCCCGCTGGTGTCAGAGGCCGCACGCGCCCGTGTGGAACGGCTTGTCGCGGACGCGGTGGCCAAGGGGGCAAAGGTCGTCACGGGCGGCCGGGTGCCCCCCGAATTTGACAAGGGCTGGTTCTATGAGCCGACGATCCTGACGGGCTGCGCCGATGATATGGAGCTTCTGCAATCGGAATGCTTCGGCCCCGTGGCGGCTATCGTCCGGGTAAATGACTTCGAAGAGGCCGTGACCCGGGCCAATGCTTCGCCGTTCGGGCTGGGCGCCTCGGTCTTCACGACAAGTCTCGCGGAGGCGATGGAAGCCGCCGAACGGCTCGAATCCGGCATGGTCTGGATCAACAATCCGCTCATCGACAACGATGCGCTGCCCTTTGGCGGCTGGAAGGCCTCCGGCCTCGGGCGTGAGCTCGGGCGGCAGGGGCTGGACGCCTTCAGGCGGACCAAGATGGTCATTCTCGACCACAAGCCGGTGGTGCAGGGCTGGTGGTATCCCTATCCCGACGACTGGTTTCTCGACAGCGGCGGGCGGGGCACGGGCTGAAAGACCGACTTCGCCGGCGACGCCGGGCGGATTTGTCAGAAGAACCTAGCCGGCGGTGGAGCAGGGGGGCTGGCCAAAGGTGGACCCTACGACAGCCTCTCGCGGATGTTTGCGCTGATGGCGCGCGCCGTTTCGCGGATCAGGTCGGGAAAGGTCGCCAGTGCGGCCTTTTCCTTCCAGCGGGTGTTCGGCACCGAAATGTTGATCGCGGCAACTCCCTTGCCCGCTGCGTCCGTGATGGCCGCGCCGAAGGCTAGGTCCGTCGGGTAATATTGGCAGAAAGCCGTCGAAAAACCATCCGCCGCCGCGCTGTCTATGATCTCAACGAGACGATCGGGATCGGTTTCGGTGGTGTCGAGGTGTTTTTCGAGTTTTGAAGAAGCGAGGAACTCAATCGCCTGTTTCCGCTCGATCGCGGCCAGATAGGCCCGCCCGCCCGACGAGCAGTACATCGGCAGCAACTGCCCCAGTGGCATGGGCGCGACAAGCTGGTTCGACCCGGGAAACCGACAGACGCAGATCATGTTCGTACCTGATGGCCGCCAGAGGTTCACGCTTTCCTTGGTGCTGGCCGAAAGCCCCGCGATGTAGGGTTCGGCATAGCCGATCAGCGGGTCGGACGTCATGTAGCGCCAGCCAAGCTCAAGGATCTTGGTCGACAGGCTGTAGCGCTTGCTCTCGGGGTCTTTCTGCAGATAGCCGAGATCTTCCAGCGTGAAAGCCAGCCGCTGCGCAGCACTTTTGCTGATGCCGGCACTTTCGGCCAGTTCCGGCAGGCTCATCGTCCGGCGCGATGGGCCGAATGCACGCATCAGCTCGAAAACCTTCTTCGTCGAATGGTTGAAGAGCGGCGAATTCTCGGCGATCGGGCTGGGTGATTCATCCTGCATTCAGTCCGCCTTTGCCTTCTGCGTCACCGCCGGAACCTAACAAGCGGTGCCGGCTACTTCAATGAGTATCGATCCGATTTGATCAAAATTCAATTGCTTTGTATCGCATAGCGATATAGTTACATCTCAAACGCGGGAATCAATTCCGGTGCGGTCAGGATGATCGGCAGTCCTGCACCAAGTGACACCTAGGGAGCCGACAGGGAGAAGTCATGAAACATCAGGGATTTGCACTAGCAGCCGCTGCGGCAGTCGTGCTGGCGGCAGGGTCTGCGGTTGCCCAAAATGGTGCCCCGGTGGCAGGTGAAACGGCGGAAGGGTCGCTGGCGGGCAAGACGCTGACCTTCGTGTCCTGGGGCGGCATCTACCAGGACGGCCAGGCCAAGGCGCTGGAAGCCTTCGCCGCGCAGTCCGGCGCGACCATCCTGCAGGACGGCCCGACCGAGGTTGCCAAGCTGAAGGCGCAGGTGGAATCGGGCAATGTGACCTGGGATGTCGTCGATACCGGCGACCTGACGCCCTATGTGCATTGCGGCACGCTCTTCCAGGAGCTGGATCTCTCGAAGATCGACGTCTCGAAGGTGCCGGAGGGCCAGGTCGGCCCCTGCAGCGTTCCGGCGGTGAACTACGGCGTCGTGCTGATGTACAACACCGAAACCTATGGCGATAACCCGCCGACCTCGTGGAACGACTTCTTCGACACCGAGAAGTTCCCCGGCCTGCGCGCCGTCGATGGTACCGGCGACCCGAGCGGGCCGCTGATGGAACTCGGCCTGATCGCGGCTGGCGGGTCAACCGCAGCGATGACGGTCGCCGACATCGACACCGGCATCCAGAAGATCCGCGATCTGGGCGAAGACACCATCTTCTACAAGACCGGTGCGGAATCCCAGCAACTGGCCGAATCCGGCGAAGCCGACATGATCATGATGTGGTCGGGCCGCGCGATGGAGGCGACCAAGAACGGGGCCAAGTTCGCGCCGGTCTGGAAGGACTGGATCGTCGCCATGGACCAGCTTGCCATCCCGGTCGGGGTGAAAGACGTCGACGGGGCCCATGCGATGGTCAACGCCTATCTTGGCAAGACGGCGCAAGAGACCGTCAGCGAGATGACCTCCTATTCGCCGGTCAACACCGAAGCCCAGCCGAAGCTTGGCGAGGATGAGGCGAAGTTTCTGACCAGCAGCCCGGAACGGCTTGCGACGGCCTATTACCAGAACATCCCGTTCTGGGTCGAGAATGCCACCGTCGCCACCGAAAAGTGGAACGCGCTCCTCTCGGGAAACTGACCGGCGCAGTACCGCCACCGCAGATGAACCTTGAACCACCCCCGGCCATTCAGGCCGGGGGGGAACGCAGGACCGAAAGATGCGCCAGGGACTTCGCCTCTCACTCCTGATCCTGCCCGCCCTCGTGATCGTCCTCGCCGTCATGGCCTGGCCGCTGGCGGTGCTGACCGGGCTCAGCTTCTCGTCACCAGAGCGGGGACTTCAGAACTACGAATGGTTCTTCGCCTCGAACAAGAACGTCACCGTTCTGATCCGCACCTTCGCGATCTCGGGCTGGGTGACGCTCGTGTGCCTCGTCTGTGCTTACCCCTACGCCTATCTCCTGACCGCCGTGACGCCGCGCACCCGGCTGATCCTGCTCATGGGGGTCATGGTGCCGTTCTGGATCAGCGGCACGGTGCGGACCCTGGCCTGGGTGGTGATCCTGCAGGACTCGGGCGTCATCAACACCGCGCTGCAATCCATCGGTCTTGAGAAGGTGAAGCTGATCCGCACCCAGCTTGGCGTGACCATCGGCATGGCGCAGGTCCTGCTGCCCTTTGCCATCCTGCCGCTTTATTCCGTGATGAAGGCCATCGACCTGCGCCTGATGCGCGCCGCGCGCAGCCTTGGCGCCGGGCCGGTCTGGGCCTTTGTCAGTGTCTATCTGCCGATGTCGGTTCCCGGCATCGTGGCTGCGGCAAGCCTCGTCTTCATCCTGTCGCTGGGCTTCTACATCACGCCCGCGCTTCTCGGCGGCCCGCGCAGTGTGATGCTGTCGTCGCTGGCGCAGACCCAGGTTTCGACCCTGCTTGACTGGGGCAAGGGCGGCGCCATCGGGGTGATCCTCCTCGCCTCGACCTTTGCCGTGCTGGCCCTGGTCGCACCCTTCGTCCGCCAACGCTACCGCAAGGGAAGCCGCTCATGACCGGCCGCATCGCGCAAGTTCTGCTTTACGTCTTCGTCGGGCTGATCTTCCTCTGGCTGGTGGCGCCCACGCTGGTCATCATTCCGATGTCCTTCAACGAGAACAAGTCGCTGGCCTTCCCGCCCGTCGGCTTTTCGATGAAATGGTACGCCAACCTGATCCAGAGCGACGACTGGATGCGCGCCACGCGCCAGTCGGTCCAGATCGCTGCATCGGTGGCACTCCTCTCGACCGTAACCGGCACGCTTGCCGCCCTGGGGCTGGTGCGGCTGAACCAGCGCATTGCCGGCTGGCTCAGGGCCTTTCTCCTCGCCCCGCTGATCGTGCCGGTCGTGGTCATCGCCATCGGCATCTATGCGGTGTTCCTCGATCTCGGGCTGGTCGGCAGCTACACCGGCTTCATCCTTGCCCATACCATGCTGGCGGTGCCTTTCGTCGTCGTCACCGTCTCGGCCAGTCTTGAGATGTTCGATGCGCGGCTTCTGACGGCAGCGCAAAGCCTTGGCGCCAATCCGGTGCGGGCGTTCCAGACCGTGACCCTGCCACTGATTGCGCCGGGGGTGCTGTCGGGCGCGCTCTTCGCCTTCGTCACCTCGTTCGACGAACTGGTGATCTCGCTTTTTCTCAACAGCCCCTACGTCAAGCCGCTGGCGGTGCAGATCTACTCCAGCATCACCCGCGATTCCGACCCCACGGTCGCGGCGGCGGGCACGCTGATCTTCGTGGCGACAACGGCCGCCGTGGCGCTGGCCATGCTGATCGGCCGACTTTCCAAGGACAAAAGACCATGACCCAGACCCAGGCAACGGCTGCAAGCATCGAAGTCAGGAACGCCACCAAGGCCTATGGCAGCTTCAAGGCGATGAAGGATGTCAATCTTCACGTCGACGCGGGGGAGTTCGTGACCCTCCTTGGCCCGAGCGGTTCCGGCAAGACCACCACGCTCAACGTCATTGCCGGGTTCACCGACCTGACCTCCGGCTCGCTTGAAATTGGCGGGCGCGCGGTCGATGGCCTTCCTGCGCACAAGCGCAACATCGGCGTGGTGTTCCAGAACTATTCGCTCTTTCCGCACATGACGGTCGAGCGCAACGTGATGTACCCGCTGACCTTGCGCAAGATCGCCCCGGAGGAGCGTCGCCGGATGGTCGGCGAGGCGCTTGAGATGGTGCGCATGTCCGAATTCGCCCATCGCTACCCGAGCGAGCTGTCGGGCGGCCAGCAACAGCGGGTGGCGCTGGCGCGGGCGCTGGTGTTCCGGCCGCCGCTGCTTTTGATGGACGAACCCTTGGGCGCACTCGACAAGAAGCTGCGCGAATGGCTGCAACTGGAGATCAAGCGGCTGCACCGCGAGTTGGGCACGACCTTTGTCTTCGTGACGCATGATCAGGAAGAGGCCTTGGTGCTGTCGGACCGGATCGCGGTCTTCAACGCCGGGCGCATCGAACAGATCGGCACCGGGCGCGACCTCTACGACGATCCGCAATCGCTCTTCGTTGGCCAGTTCATCGGCGAATCCACGCTTCTCCGCGGTGCGACCAGCGTGAACGCCGGGCAGACCGTGCTGACGCTGGCCGGGCAAAGCGTGGTGGCAGATACCCCCTCCGCCGCCGTCAAGTCGCCGGTGTTCTTCCTCCGCCCCGAGCGGATGGACCTCGTTGCCCCCGGCGGGGCCAGCCCGCATGCCAACCGCTTGCGCGCGAGCATAACCGAGGCGATCTATCTCGGCGCGGGCAGCAAGTACGAATTGCGGTTGGCCGACGGTTCCGCCGCCACGGTGCGGCTTGGGCTTGACCGCCCGACATGGGACATCGGCGCCGAGGTCGATGTCGTCTTCTCGCCGCAGGATGTGAAGGTCCTCGATGGCAGCGGTCTGGCGGCGTCCGACCAGATGGCCGAGATGATGCAGGCGCATTGACCATGGCAAATAGCATCGAAAGCGGCTGGATTGCCCAGGCCCAACCCTACCGCAGCTTCCCCGCCCTGACCGGTAACGTCACCACAGACTGGCTCATCATCGGCGGCGGCTTCACCGGGCTTTCGGCGGCGCGCGAACTCGCGGCGCGCTGTCCGGGTGAGCGGATCATGCTCATCGACGCCAAGAGGATCGCGCAAGGTGCGGCGGCGCGGAATTCCGGCTTCAACGTTGGCTATGACGTGCCCGACTTCACGCGCGAGACGGCCGCGGCGAACATGGCGGAATACCTCGCCCGCACCCGGATCGACATTGCCGGGGCGACCGAGAACGAACGCCTGATCCGCGATCTCGGGATCAGTTGCGACTATCTCCCCACCGGCTATTTCTATGCGGTCCATGATCCTGCCCGTTTCGCCGGAGCGGCTGCTTTGGCCGACGTGCTGCGCGATGCCGGGGCTGAGGCTCAGGTGCTGGAGGGCGATGCGGTTCCTGCACGGTTCGGCACCGGTTTTTACCGCCGCGCGCTTTTCATCGGCGGCGGCGGCAATGGGTCGCTTCAACCGGCGAAGTTCTCCAAGGGACTGGTGGACAACATGCCAGCTCCGGTCGAGCTTCACGAAGATACCCCCGCGCTCGGCCTTTCGCCAGCGAGCGGGGGCGGCGCGGTAGTGACGATCCCCGGCGGTCAGATCCGGGCGAAGAAGGTGATCCTCGCGCTGAACGGGCTTTTGCCGCGTTTTGGCTACAAGCGGTTCCGCATGGTGCCGCTGACCCTGACCGCCAGCCTGACGCGCCCGCTGACCGCCGAGGAAGACGAAGCTATCGGCCGGCCCGAGCCCTGGGCCGTGCTTTGCCCGATCAAGGGCGGGACGACAGCGCGGCTGACGCAGGACCGCCGCATCCTGATCCGCAATACCGCCGAATACCGTCCGGCTGGCGTCGATGCGGCTGGCGTTGCCGTGCGGCGGCAGACGCATCTTCTGGGTCTCAGGCGGCGCTTCCCCTCAATGACCGAGGCGGATATCGAGTTCAGCTGGGCTGGCACCATGGCCGGCAGCCGAGGCTACCGGTTCATCTTCGAACAGGCTTCGCCGGACGTATTTTTGACCGCCTGCTGCAACGGCAACGGCGTCGCCCGGCTCAGCATGCTCGGTCGCCTCCTGGTACAGTACGCCACCGGGGATCAGAACGAGTTGCTCACCACAACACTCTCCCTCGCGCAGCCGGGCCTGCTGCCGCCTGATCCGTTCCTGCGGATAGGCGTCGCCGCCCGCTTTGCGCTCGACCGCCGTAAAGTCGCGGACGAGGTCTGAGGCCACTTCGGCGGGGGCGATGATTTGCGGAGCCGGCGTGCCGGTCCTCCGCTTTCGAAACACGCCATCGTCCCCGGACAAAGTGAAGACGCGCGGCGCCCAGTCGATCAGCGCCAGTTGCAAGGTCGAGAACACTCGCCAGGCCTCCCGGGCGGTCGTCGGGATCGATTTCATCGACCTGACCGGGGCACAACCTCAGACATTCCAGCCGAAGCCGCGATCGTGTCGCTCCCTTCAAAAATGATATTGACTGAATGTTTAGTCTATTTAATCTGAACCCCAGAATCGCGACCCTGTAGCGCCCGGAGAGGCGTGGCCGGGGCGAACAGGGGGATCACAGACTTGACCGCAGGCAAGATCGCCATCAAGGCGAGGGGCATCACCAAGGTCTTTCACGGCGCGGGCAATGCTGCCTTCAAGGCGCTGGACCGGGTTTCGGTGTCTATCCGCGAGAACGAATTCTTCACGCTCCTCGGCCCGTCGGGCTGCGGCAAGACCACGCTTCTGCGGCTGATCGCCGGCTTCGAATACCCGGACGAAGGCGAAATCCTGCTCGACGGCAAGGATATCGCCCTTCTGACACCGCATCAGCGGCCGGTGAACACGGTGTTCCAGAGCTACGCGCTCTTCCCACACATGACCGTCGGCGAGAACATCGGCTTCGGGCTGGAAATGCTGGGCAAGCCGCGGCGCGAGATCGCGGCGCGCGTCGATGAGATGCTGCGGCTGGTGCGCATGGAGGCGCTGAAGGACCGCCGGACCAGCCAGATTTCGGGCGGCCAGCAGCAGCGGGTGGCGCTCGCCCGCGCGCTTGCGCCGCAGCCGAAGGTGCTCTTGCTCGACGAACCCTTGTCGGCGCTCGACTACAAGCTGCGCAAGGAGATGCAGGTCGAGTTGAAGCGGCTTCAGCATGAAACCGGCATCACCTTCATCTTCGTCACCCACGATCAGGAAGAAGCGCTGACCATGTCCGACCGGATCGCGGTCATGTCGGGCGGCAGCATCCTTCAGGTCGGAACCCCGCGAGAGATTTACGACAGCCCGGACAAGCGCTTCGTGGCGGATTTCATCGGCGAGGCGAATTTCCTGCCCGCGACGGTGCTGTCGGCCTCGGGCGATGCGGCGAAGGTCGCGCTCGGGGCGGGCGCGGAGATCGTGGCCGGTCTGCCGCACGGCGAGCGTCCCGACGGCAAGGTGACGGTGATGGTGCGGCCCGAACATGCCGAGATCGCCAGCGGCACCTCCGGCGCGACACTGGCCGGAACGCTCGAAAGCGCGGTCTACCTCGGCACCGACACCCATCTCAACGTCCGGCTTGGCGACGGGTCGAGTTTCGTTGTCCGCCGCCAGAACGACCGCTGCACTGAGGCAGGGTTCGTGCCCGGCATGCCCATCGGCGTGCTGATCAGGGATGGCGCGGCGCAGGTGCTGAAGTACTGATCATGGCACAGGCGCAAGATATCATCCGGGCCGCCGCCCGCCGCGACATCAGAAACCGCTGGTGGCTGTCGTCGCCCGCGCTGGCCATCATCTTTCTGGCTGCCATCGGCCCCTTGTTCGTCGTCGTCCTCTACTCCGTCATGGAAAAGGGCAGCTACGGCGACGTGAAATACTGGCAGTTCTCGGGTCAGGGCTGGTTCGAGGTCCTGTTCGAGCGCGACATGTTCGACAACACCGTCTCGCTTGCCGACGCCCATCTGAGCATCCTGTGGCGGTCGGTCAAGCTGGCGGCCATCACCACGGTCGTCACGCTGATCCTCGGCTTTCCGACCGCCTATTTCATTGCCACACGGCCCCGCCACCGGCGCGACCTGTGGCTGTTCCTCATCACCATTCCGTTCTGGACCAATCTTCTGATCCGCACCTTCGCGATCCAGGAAGTCTTCCGCAACGAAGGCTTGCTGAATGTGGTGCTGATGAAGGTCGGCCTGATCGACAAGCCGATCCAGATCATGTTCACCGACGCGGCCATCCTGCTGGGCATGGGCTACGTCTACCTGCCGCTGATGGTGCTGCCGCTTTACGCGAGCCTTGAGAAGTTCGACTTCCGCCTGGCCGAGGCCGCCGCCGACCTTTACGCGGGCGGCTTCCGCATTCTCAGCCGGGTCATCGTGCCGATTGTCAGGCCGGGCATCATCGCCGGGTCTATCCTCGTCTTCATCCCCTCGCTCGGTTCCTATGTCACGCCAAGGCTCCTCGGGGGCGGCAAGAGCCTGATGCTTGGCAACCTGATCGAGCTGCAGTTCGGGCAGGGCCGCAACTGGCCGCTCGGCGCCGCCCTGTCGATCAGCCTGACCGCAATCGTCATGCTGTCGCTCCTCGTCTACGTCCGCGCCTCCTCGAAGACGGAGGTGCGTCATGGCTAGGCGCTATTCGGTCCAACGCCAGCGCGGCTTCACGCTGATCGCGCTGTTCTGCTTCGTGCTCCTATACCTGCCGATGGTGACGCTGGTTGCCTACGCGTTCAATGCGGGCATCTCCACCAGCAACTGGGAAGGCGTCTCGCTGCGCTGGTTCCATGCCGCCGCCGCCAACGAACGGATCATCGACGCCACTTTGCGCTCGCTGACCATCGCGCCAATCGCCGGGCTGATCGCCACCGTCGCGGCAACCATGGCCGCGCTCGCCACTACGCGGACGGCACCTTATCCCGGGCTGACCTTCAAATACGCCTTCATCAACCAGCCGCTGATGGTGCCGGAAATCGTCACCGCCGTGGCGCTGCTGGTGGTGTTTTCGCAAGTGAAGGTCTGGACCGGCTATTCCGGCCTTGGCTACCTGATCGCGGCCCACACCGCCTTCTGCATCCCCTTCGCCTACCTGCCGATCAAGGCGCGGCTGGAAACCATGGACCTGACCTTGGAACGCGCGGCGGCGGATCTTTACGCCCGGCCATGGATGGTCTTCCGCCGTGTCACCCTGCCGCTTCTCTGGCCCGGCATCCTTGCGGGCTTCATGCTGGCCTTCGTCGTCTCGCTCGACGATGTGGTGATCACCGAATTCGTGAAGTCCGCCGGGCAGGAGACGCTGCCGACCTACATGCTGGGTCAGCTTCGCCGTCAGGCAACGCCCGAGATGAACGCGATCTCGACGGTGTTCCTCGGGCTCTCCATCGCCGTCGTCACCCTGTTCTTTTTCCTGAGCCGCAGGAAAGACTGACCTGCAAACGACCAACCACCAAGGGAAGAATTCATGCGAACCCATCTGACCGCCGCCTCGGGCCTCGCCCTCATCGCAAGCCTTGGCCCCGCCCAAGCTGAAGGCGTGCTGAACATCTTCAACTGGGGCGACTATACCAACCCCGAGCTGATCACGAAGTTCGAGGAAACCTATGACGTCAAGGTGACGATCACCGACTTTGACTCGAATGACACCGCTCTCGCCAAGGTGCGTCAGGGCGGCAACGACTTCGACATCGTCGTGCCGACCTCAAGCTCCATGCCGATCTGGATCGAGGAGGGTCTGCTTCAGGAAACCCGGCCCGACCAGATGGAGAACTTCAAGAACATGGACCCGCGCTGGGTCGACGTGCCCTTCGATCCGGGCCGCCATTACAGCGTGCCGTGGCAATGGGGCACCACCGGCGTCACCGTCAATAAGGACGTCTACGCCGGCGATCCCAACACCAGCGCCATCTTCTTCGATCCGCCTGAGGAACTGGTCGGCAAGATCAACATCGTGCCGGAGATGAACGATGTCGTGTATCTGGCCGTCAAATACTTCGGCGGCGAAAACTGCACCAGCGACATGGATCTACTGCGCAAGGTCCGCGACAAGCTGGTCGAGGCGCGGCCGAAATGGGTGTCGATGGATTACACCAACATCGACCGCTTCACTGCGAACGACTATGCGGCGGCGATGAACTGGAGCGGCGGCTCGCTGCGCATCCGCCTGGCCGACCCGCGCTTCGTCTATGGCTATCCGAAGGAAGGCTACCCGATCTGGATGGACAATGTGGCGGTCCTGAAATCGGCGCCCAATGCCGAGAATGCCAAGCTCTTCCAGAACTTCATCATGGACCCGGAAAATGCGGCGCTGATCTCGGCCTATGCGCGCTATGCCAACGGTATTGTCGGCTCCGAGGCCTTCATGTCCGAAGACATGCGGGATGCGCCCGAGATCGTGATCCCGGCCGAATTCGTCGACAAGGGCGAGTTCACCCAGGCCTGCTCGCCGGAAGTGAACGAGCTTTATACCAAGATCTGGACCGATCTGTTGAAGTAACACGGGCCGGACAAGATTGATCCCCCTGACCGGCGACCTGCGAGCCGCCGATCAGGGGGCAGCCAAATTCCAACTATTGCCAAATGCCGGAGACTCAAGATGACCGATCTCGACCTGTGCTACATGCCCGCCCATGAGGCGCTCCGCCGGTTCAAAGCCAAGACGCTGTCGCCGGTAGAGCTGATGGAGGCGACGATCCGCCGCGCCGAGGCCACCAGGGGCAAGGTCAATGCCATGACCTACACCCATTTCGACGAGGCGATGGATCTCGCCCGCAAGGCCGAGGCGAAATATGCCAGGGGCGCACCGACCCGGGCGCTGGAGGGCCTGCCCATCGGCATCAAGGATGAAAGCGAGATCAAGGGCAAGCCGACCTCGTCGGGCTCGCTGATCCTGAAGGATCATGTCGCCGACCGCACCTCGACGATGAACGCGCGCATCATGCGGGCCGGCGGCATCATCCATGCCCGCACCGCGACGCCGGAATTCAGCTGTGCGGCCACCACCTGGTCGCGGCTCTGGGGCGTCACCCGCAATCCGTGGAGCCTCGATCATACCTGCGGCGGTTCCTCGGGCGGGGCCGGGGCCTCGCTTGCCTCGGGCACCTCGTCGATCGCCACCGGCTCCGACATCGGCGGCTCGATCCGTATTCCGGCTGCCGCCTGCGGGGTCGTGGGCTACAAGCCGCCCTATGGCCGCAACCCGGACGATGCGCCCTTCAACCTTGATTTCTTCTGCCACACCGGGCCGATGGCGCGGACGGTGACCGACGCGATCCTCTTGCAGAACGTCATGGCTGGGCCAAGCCCGGAAGACATCTCCACCCTGCGCCCCAAGCTGCGGCTGCCACAGGACTACAAGCCGATCCGCGGCTGGAAGATCGCCTTCTCGATGGACCTCGGCTTCTTCGAAATCGATCCCGACGTGCGCCGCAACACGCTCGCCGCGCTCGACACCTTCCGCGATCTCGGGGCGGAAGTGGTCGAGGTTGATCTCGGCTGGAAATGGGAGTCGCTGCGGGCCGGGATGACCTATCTCGAACATCTTTTCGGCGGCTACCTCTCGGCTCTTCTGGCCGATCACGCCGACGAGATGACGACCTATGCCCGCCAGTTCGCGGAGAAGGGCAAGAAATCCAGATCGCTGGACTTCGTGAGCAGCCTGGAGGTCATCAACGAGATGTATCTGACCTTCGGGCCGATGATGGAGAAGTATCAGGCCTTCATCTGCCCGACCAACGCCCTGCCTGCGGTCGCCGCCGATTTCGACCATTCGAAGGACAAGCTCACCATCGACGGCAAGACCGTCGATCCGATGCTCGGCTGGGCGATGACCACGCCCTTCAACATGCTCAGCCGCTGCCCGGTGCTCTCGGTTCCTTCAGGCCGGGCGACGAACGGCGTGCCGACCGGCATCCAGATCGTCGGTCGAAGCTACCGTGACGCGGATGTGTTCCGCGCGGCGATGGCCTATGAAACGGCGCGCGGGCCGTGGTATCTCGACAAGGGGAACCGGCCTTCGCTGTGATGGCGGGCCAAGGGCCAAGGAGAGGCTGACACGCATGGGCGACGACCTGCCAACCCCCGCGCCGGGCGACCGCGCCGCCGCCCCCGACCGGCGGCGCCAGCGCGGTGATGCCAGCGCCCAGCGCATCATCGACGCGACCATCGACGTGATCGCCGACGAGGGGCTGGCGGCGGTGACAATGCAGCGCGTCGCCGCCAGGGTAGGCTCATCCAACGCGCTGGTCGTGTTTCACTTCGGCAGCAAGGACAACCTTTTTCGGGCGGTCCTGCAGTTTCTCAGCGACCAGTTCGAGCTTTTGTGGGCAGCGATGGTCCGCACCCCGGACAAGCCGCCGGAACAGCGCTTGCTTGCGGCCATTGATTGCGCGCAACATTTCAGCCGCCAGCATCCGAACTGGGTCTCGGCCTGGGTCGTCTTCGGCAGCGACCGCCGGACTCTGCAGGTGGATCGCATGATCAGCCTGCCGAACGACCTGACCTACAAGAACGAAGCGCGAGCTCTGATCGAAGATGTCGCCCGGTCCTACGGCTATCCCGACGTCGATGCCGATTCGCTGGCCGAAAGCCTCAACTATCTTGTGCAGGGCGCGTGGTATTGGGACAACGCCAATCCTGACGCCGTCCAGCAGGGCGCGCTGCGCAAGGGGGCGCTGATGCTGCTGAGCCATGTGTTCCCGCGGCATTTTTCGGCGGACTCTTCCTCCGACTAGTCAGCAAGCTTACTCCTCGGCGCAGTTTCGGTGGGCGGTATTCGCAACCTTCTTCCCCTCAGCCGACCGACAAGGAGGCGCGGGTGTTAAGCGTTTCCTTGTCAGAACCGGCCATTCGCTTGTAGCTGGCGGCAATCTCCTCCAATTCAGCGCGACTGATGATTGCGGTCACGTCGTCAAACCCGTCTGGCGCCCGGTTTTCGGCAAGCTGCATCACCTGCTCTGGACCATTGCCACGGTTGGCCAGCACGATCCGCGACGTCGCGGAGCGCCGTTCAGCTTCGCATCATGCGAGCGCCTGATCGGGTAGCAGACGAACTTCTGGTCCTGGTGGCCTGCCACGACCATGGTGCGTTCATCAAGGTATGGCGCCGCATCGGGCACGCCGCGCCACAGGACACGGTTGTTCCATTTGGGCGGTCCTTCACAGGGAAACAGCTGTGTTTGCGGGCCGCTGAATGGATGCCGTCCGCCGCGACCACGACATCGGCCGTGGCGCTGCCGTCTGCGAAGCTGACAGTCGCGTCGCCCTCTTGTAGGTCGAACCGCTCGGCCCTGCGGCCGAGATGGACTTGTCCGCACCGAGCCGGATGCGGTGCACGGAGTACTGGGGCTAGAGATAGCCCGCCGCCAGGCCACGGGGCTCGCCCAGATCTCCTGGCCGAACCTTTTGGCATACATCAGCTTTTCGGTCGCAATGCTGATCCCCGCCAAGGCATCGCCTAACCCGAGTTCGGTCAGTTCCCGCACCGCGTGGGGCAGAAGGTTGATGCCGACGCCCAAGGGTTTCAGGTCCGGCACCGCCTCGAAAACCTCTGCCTCAATGCCGGCGGCGTGCAGGCTCAGGGCTGCGGTCAGCCCGCCGATACCGCCGCCGATCACGATGACACGCACTTGTTTTCCCTTTCGATATTGTATATGTGATATACAATAATCAAATGACAGGCACGCCTGTCAAGGGGGCACTATGAGCGTGGAAAGGCAGACCGAGCCCGAGAAGCAAGCGGCGTTCGAGCAATGGCCGGACGGCGTTTCCTTCGGGGTTCTCCGCGACCTCATCGGCTATGCGCTGCGCCGGGCGCAGATCGCAATCTATCGGGATTTCTTCGCGAGTGTTGGCGCCGACGGCATCACACCGCCCCTGTTCGCCGCGCTGGTGCTGATCGCAGAAAATCCCGACATCAATCAGTCACGCCTGGGCGAGATCCTCGGCGTAAACCGCGCGGCGGCCAAGGCGCTGGTCGACCGGCTGACCGCGCCGAAGCTGGTGGAACGGCAGGCATCGCCAAGCGACCGGCGCGCCAATACGATCCGGCTGACCCCGGAGGGGCAGGCGCGGCTCGGTGATCTGATACGGCAGGTGCAGGCACACGACGCCCGCGTCGCCCGGCGGCTCGCGCCCGAAGACCTCTCGCTTTTGCGCGACTTGCTGGGAAGGTTCTGATCGTGCTGCCCGGGTTTGAACCCGTCGCCACCTTCCGCATCGAGGTCGGCGCCCCGGTCGAGGTTGGCCCCGGCAGACGGATGGTGCCGGTTCTCGGCGGCACGGTAGAGGGCGCGCGGCTCAACGGCCTTATTCTGCCGGGCGGCGCAGACTGGCAGTCCATCGGCGCCGACGAACTGTTGACCATCAGCGCGCGCTGGATCCTCCAAACCGGAAATGGTGCGCGCATCCTGGTCGAAACCCCCGGCCTGCGGCGGACCAGCCGGCCTGCAACGGCACAACTTTCGCCGGTCAAAGGCTCTGATCCGGCGGCGCCTTACTTCCGCGTCGCGCCTCGGTTCAGCACCACGGAACCCGAATTTGCCTGGCTGCAGCAATCGCTGTTCGTGGGGCTCGGCGTCAAAGCGTCGGATGGCGTGGAGTTCGAGGTTTTTGCGCTGCTGTAGAGGTGGTGCCAAGGGATCATGGCTTGAGCAGGGCGGGGGGCGAGTGACGCAGAGGTGGCATGTCAAAGCAACCTCGATTGCGTCGGGTCGGGCGGCGTCACAGCGTCCCGGCATGGCCGCGCGCGCTATGCCGGCACCCCATTCTGCCGCGAGACGGTGCGGTTCTGGTGGCATCGCTTTGGCCAGATCTTTGCTGCCGAGATCCGGAAGCGCCGGGTCGATGGCATGCGCCTGATGTGCCGGAAGTGGTATCTGGCGCAATGGATTTCATGCGCGATCAACTCGCGATGGCCGCAAGCTTCGCATCCTGACCGTCGTCGAGACCCACTCCCGCCAATGCCCAGTAGCCGATACGCGATCAAAAGGGCCGGATCGCGGCTGGTTGAGACTGGGGGCAGGCCGTTCAGTACCCAGCCTCGGGGCGGTCGCAGAACGGATCGACCGGGCTTTTCCCGGCAAAGGGTGTGCGGCCCAGCAGGCAATCCAGCACCGCCTCCTGCATGCTGTCCATGGTTGCATAGGCGTTGATCACGCAGGGCGCAGAGGGGGCGTCATAGAGGTAGTAAGGGTAGCCGAAGGACAGGAGGATCGTCGGCACCTCATGCCAGACCCGTTTCATTGCGCCTGCCATCCCGCCGGCCAGCCGGCCCCAATCCAGGAAGATGCGGCCGCGTGTCAGCAGGGTTTCTTCAGCCATGAGATAGATCACAAGATCAAAGTCGCGGGGATCCGGTTGCTCATCCGGATCAAACAGCGTGACCCGAAACCCTGCCTCGGCCAGCATCCGGGGCAAGGCGAAGTCGGCTTGCATTCCCCGCATCGGCTGCACGATGCCGGTGCTGTAGATCAGCACCCGTTTGTGCCGCTCCGGTGAAATCGGCAGGGTTGCATTGTTGTCCTTCACAAGTGTCGGGGCGCGGGCCGTGATGGCGCGGGCGAGGGCGCGATCCTCTGGCCGGGCAAGGTCGCCACGATCCGCAGGCTGGAACGGTCGGTTCAGGCCGAGCGCTGCCTTCAGGCCCAGAACCCGAATGAGCGCTTCTTCGATGCGGGCATGTGACAGACGGCCATCCTCCAGGGCGGCCTTCAGCCGGGCAATGTCGGCCTCGGGCTCATCGGAGAACAGGATCAGGTCACAGCCGTTTTCAATGACTTCGGGCAAGTATTCATCGCGCCGCGCCCAATCGCCAAGACCGGCCATGCTGGTCGCGTCGGAGACGATCAGGCCGTTGAAGCCCAGTTCCTCGCGCAACAGGGTCTGGTTCAGCGTGCGGTTGATCGAGGCCGGGCGATAGGCTTCGCGCCCCGGATCGGCGTGCTTTTCCGCCATGTAGGCCGGGAAGGCGATATGGGCAGACATGACCGACAGGATGCCGTCCGCGATCAGATCGGCATAAAGCGCGCCATGCGATCCGCGCCAGGCCTCGACCGACAAGGGGATGACCGTGGTCACCAGATGCTGGTCCCGGTCATCATGGCCTTCGCCCGGCCAGTGTTTGGCCGTGGCGGCCACGCCATGCGCCTGAAGCGCCGTCACATGGGCGCGGGCATGGCGAGCGATCGTCGCAGGGTCAGACCCGAAGCCGCGCGTGGCCACGATCGGGCTCCGGAAGGCGGCGTTGATGTCGATGACCGGGGTAAACGACCAGTTCACGCCGGCGGCCCGCGCCTCCCGTGCGGTCATTGCCGAAATCGCTCTGGTCGCCTCGGGGTCGTCGATGGCCGCGAGGGCGAGCGGGTTCGGCACCTCCGTGCCGAAAGGCATGCTCATCCGCGAGCCTTCCAGATCGGCGCTGACGAGATGGGGGATGGCGGCAGTTGCGTGCAACGCATCCAGCATGTCGAGATCACCGGACCCGTCGCCGGAAAAGAACCGCGTCACCCCGGCGGGGGCGAGGCCCCGCATGCGCGCAACCTCGGCAGGGTCATGGCCACCAAAGATGTGAATGAAGAGGTGCCGGATGCGGACATCAGCATCCATGCCGGCCAGCGTCCGGCGCACCCAGTCGCAGCCCTCCGCATCAAGATGAAAAGGTGACTTCGTCAGTAAGCGCTCAACAAGATCAGTCATTTTTTATCCGTTGGGTGGCGGCAGGGGGGAGGTCCGTGGTACATCCCGGAAGGCTACCGCAAAGGGGCGATTCCTGAATACCCTGCCACGAGGAGCCCCAAAAGAAGCGCAGAACTCACCCTACAGTGTCCGGTGAGACAAATCTGGCTTACGGCAGGGAGGGGCATGCAGCGCCAGCGCAGGTTCGGACCCAGCCCCTTCAGATGGTTCAAGGCAAGACCCAAGGTCATCCGATTGGCGGTGATGTGCTACGTGCGGTTCCCGTTCTCGCTCTGGAACGTCCAAGACCTTCTACACGGGTGCGGTGTCGATAAAGGTCGCCAATCGATCCGGTTCTGACGGCGCAAGTTCGGTCCGATGTTCGTCGCTGAAATCCGGAAACGTCGGATAGGAAGTTCTCAATCGCTCGCCACTCTCCAACTCTCGGTCGAGGACCGTTTCAACCAGGAACGCAGCCTCTCCTTGCGCCAACTTCAAGACAAACCGCGCCGCCGCTCGACCTGAATTGCGCGGTCGCTGCGCCGAGTAGGGCGCAGAACTACCGTCCTGGCTGAGCCTTGTTCGAACTGGTCGGCCAGCACCCTTCGCGGGCCATTCGCTCGAAGACCATGGGCCGTCGCCTCCCGCCTCTCAGGCCAGCCCCAGTTCCGGCAGGTCGCGGAAGCAATCGAGCGCTGCGGGGTTGGCGAGCGAGTCGGTGTTCTTCACCGGGCGACCATGGACCACGTCGCGTACCGCAAGCTCGGTCACCTTGCCGCTTTTCGTGCGCGGGATATCCGCCACGGCCAGCACCAGTGCCGGGACGTGACGCGGCGATGACCCGGTACGGATCGCCGACTTGATCCGGGCAATGAGCGCTTCGGCAAGGTTCTGGCCCGCCGCCATGACCACGAAAAGGACGACCCGTACGTCATCGCCGATGTCCTGGCCGATGACCACGGCGTCGGCGACCTCGGCGAACTTTTCGACCTCGGCATAGATTTCCGCGGTGCCGATGCGGACCCCGCCGGGATTGAGCGTGGCGTCGGAACGGCCGTGGATCACGAACCCGCCGGTGGCGCGGCGTTCGGCGAAGTCGCCCTGACACCAGACGCCCGGGAAGCGCGCGAAATAGGCGTCGCGGTAGCGGGTCCCGTCGTCGCCCCAAAACCCGAGCGGCATCGAAGGGAAGGGCGCGGTGCAGACAAGCTCGCCCTTTTCGCCGTTCGCGGCGGGCTGGCCATTGTCGGTCCAGACATCGACGGCCAGACCGAAGCCGGGGCGCTGGATCTCGCCCCGGAACACCGGCGCGGTTGGGTCGCCAAGGACGAAGCAGGATACGATGTCGGTTCCCCCGGAAATGGAGGCAAGGTGGATGTCCTCCTTCAGCGCGCGGTAGACATAGTCAAAGCTCTCGCTCACCAGCGGCGAGCCGGTGGACATCATCGCCGACAGGGCGGACAGGTCATGCGTGGCGCCGGGGCGGAAGCCTTCCTTCCGAAGGCTGTCGATATATTTGGCCGAGGTGCCGAAATGGGTCATCCTTTCGGCGGTGGCATAGTCAAAGAGCACCGATGGCCCGGGATGAAACGGCGAGCCGTCATAAAGGAGGAGCGTCGCGCCCTGCGCGATGCCTGAAACCAGCCAGTTCCACATCATCCAGCCCAGCGTGGTGAAATAGAAAAGCCGGCTTCCGGGCTTGATGTCGGCGTGGAGCGCCTGTTCCTTCAGGTGCTGCAAAAGGACGCCGCCGGCGCGGTGGACGATGCATTTCGGCGCGCCGGTGGTGCCAGAGGAAAAGAGCACATAGACCGGATGATCGAAAGGCATCCGCGTGAAGGCCAGTTCCTCCGCCGCATAGAGTGCCTCGAAAGCGGCGAAGGTGCTGCCGTTGGCGAGCGCACCTGCGGTTTCCTCCGCCGTGCCGAGGTAGTCGATGACGACGGTGCGCGTGACCGACGGCAGGTTCTCGGCGATGGCGCCGAGCTTCTGCGTGATGTCGATCCGCTTGCCGGCGTAGTAGTAGCCGTCTGTCGCAAAGAGCACCTTGGGTTCGATCTGGCCGAAGCGGTCAAGCACGGCACGGGCGCCGAAGTCGGGCGAGGCGGAACACCAGACCCCGCCGAGAGATGCCGTGGCCAGCATCGCGGCGACAGCCTCGGGCCGGTTGGGCAAAAGCCCGGCCACGCGGTCGCCGGGGCCGACGCAGGCATCGGCCAGCGCCTGCTGCAACCGCGACACATGGCGTTCAAGCTGCGCCCAGGTCCAGCGCAGGCGGATCTTGTCCTCACCCCAGAAAACGATCGCGTCCTGCTTTCGGTCCGTAGGCGGGTTCAGCCGCAGAAGGTTCTCGGCGAAGTTCAGCCGCGCGTCGGGAAAGAAGCGCGTGCCGATCATGTCGGCCCCGGTGATGAAAGGGGCCTGCCCCTTGTCGCCGATGATGCCGAGGTGATCCCAGAGCGCGCTCCAGAACCCTTCGGGGTCGGAGGCGGCATATTCGCCAAGTGCTGCGCCATCCGGGAACTGATCCCCGACACGGGGTTCGAGAAACGCGCCGAAACGCCGGATCTCGGTGGCGGCAACGCGCTCGGGCGAGGGGGACCAGATCGGATCGGTGGGCATCGCGGCTCCGTGGGGCAGGGTGGGGCACCAGGTCCGGTGCCCCCGGGGCTTTGGGGGATGTTACTTGATTGCCTGCGGATTGATAGGCTAGCCGGTGCCACCCGGCAGGTGCAGCGGCGGGGCGACGAAGAGGTATTCGTAAACCCCGTCCTCGGCGCAATCCTCAGCGAGTTCCTTGACGTAGAACATCTCGCCCATGGTGATGCCGATGGCGGGAATGACCACCCAGTGCCAGGGCTGGTTCACCGCCTTGGTTTCGTTCGGGCGCACCTCGACCCCCCAGGTATCGGCGCAGATCCCGGCGATGTCGTGCTTGCGAATCCAGTGGCAGGTTTCAAATGCAAGGCCCGGCGCATCGCCGCCGGCATAGCCGGCCCAGCTTTTCTCGGCCAGGCAGCGTTCCTGCTGACCGGTGCGGATCAGGACGAAGTCGCCCGCGCGGATTTCGACGCCCTGCCTGGCGGCACAGGCGTCAAGCTCCTCGCTCGAGATGACTTCGCCGTCGGCAAGCCAGTCCACGCCCCGGTGCCGCGCGATGTCGAGAAGCACGCCGCGTCCGATCATGCGGGCGCGGGTATGTTCGATCCCGTTGACGGTGCCGCCGCCCGCCGCGCTGACCAAGGCGGCCGAGTGGCCGTTGTACATCTGGCCGTCGAGGAAGACGTGGTTGAGCGAGTCCCAGTGCGTCGACCCCTGCACCGGCATTGCCAGCACGTCATCGGCATACTGGATGCCCTGCCGCTCAAGCTGCTCGCCCGCCAGCGCGTCGGTGCCGGTGGCGAGGAACTGGTGGATCGGGTTGTAGCGGCCGCCAAAAAGGCCCGACTGAAGCTTTTCGTTCAGGGGAAGGCCCATGGCAAAGACCTTGCCCTTGCGCACAAGCTTCGCGGCGGCAGCGATCCGTTCGGGGGTGACATGGTTCAGCGTGCCGATCATGTCGTCCTTGCCCCAGCGCCCCCAGTTGGAAAGCTCCTTGGCGGTGGCGCGGATGGTGTCCTTGGTGATGTGCATGGTCATCGAAAACGTTCCTTGCGTCAGTTGTAAAGGTAGGCGGGCAGCCAGAGCGTGATGCCCGGCACCGCGATGAGAAGGGCGAGAACCCCGAAGAGAAGCAGGATGAAGGGCGCAGTTCCCCGGTAGATTTCGCCGATCGAGACGTCATCGGGCAAAGCGGCCTTCATGGCGAAGATCACCATGCCGAAGGGCGGCGAGAGGAGCCCGATCTCGATGGCGAAGATCGCGACGATGCCGAACCAGATCGGATCGTAGCCAAGATGCAAGATCACCGGATGGACGATCGGCATGGTCAGGAGGAGGATCGACACGCTGTCGAGGAGCATGCCGAGAAGGAGGAGGATCACTACCAGAAGGAGGACGATCACGATGGGCGCCACCGGCAGGGCCGCAACCCAGTCGGTCGCCGCCGCAGGCAGTCCGGTCAGCGTCAGCATCCGCGAATACATCTGCGCCGCGATCAGGAGGGCGAAGATCGAGGCCGTCGCGGCGCCGGTGTCGAGGATCACGTTCAGAAAGGCCCGCCCCGGTTTCTTGCCGCGTGCAAACAGAAGCGCCAGCCCGCCCGCGGCCCCCACCGCCCCGGCCTCGGTCGGGGTCATGATGCCGCCGTAGATGCCGCCGAGGATGACCGCGATCAGAATGTAGATGGGCCAGGGCCGCAGCAGCGAAACCTTGGGCGCATCGTCGCCCAGCGGCTTGAAGGCCGCGCCGCGCCCGCCCGTTTCGGGCCGCAGCATCACCTTCACGACGATCATGACGCAAAGCGCAAGCGACAGAAGCAGCCCCGGCCCGATCCCTGCGGCGAAAAGCCGGCCGATGGATTGCTCGGTCAGGATGCCGTAGATGATCATCAGCACGGATGGCGGGATCAGCATCCCCAGAAGCGCGCTTGACGCGACGATGCCGAGCGAGAACTTGCGGTCATAGTTCAGGCGCACCATCTCGGGCACCGCGACCTTGGAAAAGACCGCCGCCGAGGCGACCGAGACGCCGGTGATGGCCGCGAAGATCATGTTCGCCAGAACCGTCGACACGCCGACACCGCCGGGCAGCTTCCGCGTCATCTTTTCGGCCACCTGGAACAACTCTCCAGTGGCACCCGAGGCGGTCGTGAGCAGACCCATCAGGACGAAGAGCGGGATCACCGCAAAGACATAGTCCATGATCGCGCTGTAGGCGGTGGTCTCAAGCATCTTGGCCGCGACCGACAGGCGGCCGCTAAGGAGGAACAGCGTGGCAAAACTGGTGAAGGACAGGGCGACGGCGATGTGAAATCCCGACAGGATCAGGATCATCAGCACGACGCAGGAGATAAGGCCGAGGGTCAGGGGATCCATGGCGGGTTCCTATTCGAAAGCGGCGGGTTCGCTGCTGCCGAAGGGCAGGGTGCCGCCCAGACAGTGCAGAAGTTGCAGGAGGTATTCGAGCGTCATCAGCGCCGCGCCCAGGGTCACGGTCAGCCACACCGGCCAGACCTTGATGCGCACCGGAAGCTCGCCCTCGAAGGTGCCCTTCTGGAAGGTTGAAAGCACGTTGTCAGAGCAGAGCCAGGCGATCAGCCCGCAGACGATGGCCCCCATCAGGCAGTTCAGCCCGTAGATCACCAGTTTGGTCCGGTTCGACCGCGAGTCGAAGAACAGCGTCGAACGGAGGTGGCGGTTGGTGCGCAGGGCATAGGCGAACTGGAGCCAGCCGATCGCGACGATGGCAGTCTTGACGATCTCGGGGACGCCATCCACCGGCCGGTTGAAGAGGTTGCGGGCGGCGATATCGGCGCAGATCAGGATCATCAGGGCGATGATCCCGAAGCTGGCGGCGGAATTGAGGACGCGCAGGACCGCGCCGAACCCGTCGGCGAAGCGGTCGAGCGGTCCCTGGACGGACCGCTCCATGCTCATTTTTCCGCTTCCCAGTCGCGCGGGAAGACATGGCCCAGTTCCTTCAGGGCCGCGACATAGGCATAGATCGCCTCGGCCGGGCCGCCGGCTGCTTCGATTTCCTCGAAACGCTCTTTCGGCAGGTTCGGCATCCGGCTGGCGAAATCGGCCTTCATCGCTTCGTCCACCGGCACGAAGTTGACGCCGCTGGTTTTCATCGTCTCAAGCGCCGCCGTCTGGGCCGCCTTCATCGCTTCGGCATTCACCATGCCCCAGTCGCGGCCGACCTCGGTGAAGATCTGCTGCACTTCGGGCGAAAGCTCGTCGAAGCGGTCCGCGTTCATCGTCAGGATCGGGAAGGAGACTGAGCCGAAGCTCAGGTCGGCAAAGGTCTTCGACACTTCGAAAAGCCGGAACCCGAGGACACCGTCGGCATACATGATCCAGCCGTCGTAGACGCCGGTCTGGAGCGCCGTGTAGGCATCGTTCAGATTGCTCGGCACCGGGGAAATGCCGGTCCCGTCGAGCCAGGGCAGGTTCGGCCCGGCAGCGGCGACCTTGTGACCGGCAAGGTCATGACCTTGGTCCATTCGAAATTGGTGGTGAGGCCATAGTTGCCGACGACGCTGGCGCCAAGGAAGACCTGGCTGAATTCGTCGCGCAGGATCGCGGAAAGTTCGGGCACCTCGTCATAGACCTTGCGCGTCGCCTCGGCGGCGACGACCGGGTCGGGGCTGCCGAAGGGCACGAAATAGGTGAAGTTATGCGCCTGGAGTTTCGATGGCTCGAAGGCGACGCCGATCATCGCGACATCGAGAAGCCCGGCCTCGACGGTTTCAAGGCATTCATCAAGCTTGCAGACCGAACCGCCGTAGCCCTCGGTCCATTCGATGTCGTCGCCGGTGGTTTCCTTGACGCGGCGGGCGACCTCGGTCTGGAAATGGTCCTTGATCGTGGCGACCCAGCCGGCGGTGACCGGATGGCCGCCGCCGATGGAAAGGCGGATGGTCTCTGCGCCAGCCGGCGCGGCCAGAAGCGCTGCAACGCCTGCGGTCAGGCTCAGTCGAGAAATCCCGTGCATGATGTTCCTCCCTTGGGAAATGCGTGAATCCAGCGCCCCGACCCTCCGTGGCCGGGGCACAGGCCTTGTCAGAAATTGACGCTGTCGCCGCCTTTGAGGGCGAGCATCTCGCGGGCCTCCTCCGGCGTTGCGATCTCAAGGCCGAGGCCTTCGATGATCTGGCGCACGCGGGTGACCTGTTCGGCGTTCGACTTCGCCAGCTTGCCCGGCCCGCCCCAGAGCGAATCCTCAAGCCCGACCCGGACGTTGCCGCCGATCGCCGCCGACTGCGCCGCGATCCGCATCTGGCTGGCGCCGGCGCCAAGGACCGACCAGCGGTAATCCTCGCCGAAAAGCCGGTCCGCGGTGCGCTTCATGTGCATGACGTCTTCGGGATGGGTGCCGATGCCGCCGAGAAGGCCAAAGACCGACTGGATGAAGAACGGCGCCTTGACCAGCCCGCGGTCGGCGAAATGCTTGAGGTTGTAGAGATGCGCGATGTCATAGCACTCGAACTCGAACCGGGTGCCGTTCTCCGAGCAGGTGCGCAGGATGTATTCGATATCCTTGAACGAGTTGCGGAAGACGAGGTCGCGCGAATTCTCAAGGTGCTGGCGTTCCCAGTCGTGCTTCAGGTCCGGGAAGCGCTCCAGCATCTGGTAGAGCGCGAAGTTGATCGAGCCGACATTGAGCGAGGCAACCTCGGGCGCGAAGACCTTGGCGGGCAGCACCCGCTCTTCGACCTTCATGAAGGGGCTGCCGCCCGTGGTGATGTTTAGAACCGCATTGGTCGCCTGCTTGATCCGCGGCAGGAAGCGGGCGAACCCTTCCGGCGTCTGGTCCGGGCGGCCGTCTTCCTCGTTCCGGGCGTGCAGGTGGATGATCGCGGCCCCGGCTTCGGCGGCGCCGATCGAGGATTCCACGATCTCATCGGCGGTCACCGGCAGATAGGGCGACATCGACGGGGTATGGATCGCGCCGGTCACGGCGCAGGTGATGATGACTTTGCGTTTTGCAGCCACGATGATTCTCTCTTCTGTCCGGTTTCTGACGTTAAGTAAGCAGTTGCTCACCATCCGGTCAAGCATTAAGTGAGCACTTGCTTATTTACGCGCATCACGCTATTGATGGCGCCGGAACCGAGGGGACCTCTGCCTTGAACCAGTCACCGCCGAAACGCCGCATGAGCGCCACCAATCGCCGTGAGGCGATCATCGAAGGGGCCGAGGCGTTCTTTGCCGAGCAGGGGTTCAAGGGCAGCACGCGCGAGCTCTGCAAGGGGCTCGGCATCTCGAACGCGCTGCTTTTCAAGTACTTCGCCAACAAGGACGAACTTCTTGAAGAGGTCTACCGTCGGCATTTCCTGCGCCGCTGGAAAGCCTCCTGGCTGACCGAGCTTGAAGACCGCAGCAAACCGCTGCCAGACCGGCTGCGGCAGTTCTACCGCGAATACAGCGAAATCGTCTCGGACCCGAACTGGATGCGGCTCAACCTTCTGTCGGGGATGGCGGACATCAGCCTGACCCGGCGCTACATCACCGAATCCGTCGGCCCGATCTTCTGCGCCATCGCCAATGAACGCAGCGCCATCCTGTCACCGGGCGCGCCCGCGGCCTACGAGAACATCGACGACCTGCCCGAAGACGAGCTTGAGTTGGTCTGGCACCTGCATTCGACGATCATCTACTACTACATCCGCAAGGACATCTTCGGCGTCAGGGTCTCAGAAGATGTCGATGTCGCCATCGACATTGCCGTGGCGGGCTTCTGCGCGACGCTTCCCGAGGCGGTGGCCTGATGGGGCCGGATGGCCCTGTCGGAGCAAGGCTGTTCGGGCGGGGCAGTGCGGAGGCGTCTCGACGAGGTTTTCGCGAGGTTCAACTGCCAGCGGCACTACCTTTTGCGGGTGCTGGCGCAACAGTCGGGCCGAGAACTCGTGCCTTGCGGCCTTGGCCTGGTCTGGTTTTCAGTAGATCTGCCGGTGGGCGGGAGGTTCTCCCCCCGCTCCACCAAAGCGTCGCTTCCGTTTCCCTGTTCAGCGATAGGGATATCCGGCCTTGTCCATGGTTTCGGCGTATTTCTTGAACGCCTCGACCACCTTGGCCGACCGTGGCGAAGCGGCGGCGACTTCATCCCAGAAGCCTTTCGAATCCTCGAGGACCTGGGCCCATTCGGCGTCCGGCAGCGAGGTCAGCTCCATCTTCTCGCCTTCGACCCGCAGCTTGGCTTCGCCGCCCCAATACCAGACGTTCCGGTAATAGTGCGACTGGTCGATGGTGGTGCGGAAAAGCTGCTGCAGGTGTGGCGGCACCTTCTCCCAACTCGCGGTATTGGCGAAGTAGCTGCCGAACCAGGCCCCGGTGACCGAGTTGGTGAGGGCGTATTTGCAGACATCGGCCCAGCCGACCTCATAGGCCTCGGTAAAGCCGCACCAGGCCACGCCGTCAAGCTCGCCGGTCTGCATCGCGACCTCGACGTTGTCCCAGGGGATCGTCACCGGGATCAGGCCGTAGCGCGACAGGAACTTGCCGGCCGTGGGCACGCCGAAGACGCGGAGGCCCTGCATGTCGGCGAGGCTGCGGATCGGCTTGCCGACGGTGAAGATGTGCAGCGGGTCCCAGGCCCCGGCTGAAAGCCAGGTCACGCCTTCGACTTCCGAATAGGCTTCTTCCCAGATTTCCTTCAGCCCGTAGTAGTTGAACAGCGCCGGCACATCCAGGCTGTAGCGGGTGGCGAAGGGGAAGTAGCCGCCGAAGACCGAGATGTCGACCGGTGAAGCCATCGTCGCCTCGTCGGACTGAACGGCGTCGAGCGTACCGTTCTGCATTGCGCGGAAGAGATCGGCGGTGGGGACAAGCTGGTCGGCGTAGTAAAGCTCGATCTCCATCTCGCCGTTGGCGGCGGCGTTGAAGGCTTCGATCTGCGGCTTGATCACATGGGCCCCGAGCGGCGCGCCGGAATAGGTCTGCAACCGCCACTTGATCGGGCCGGTTTGCGCATTGACGTAAGGCGCGGCAAGGGTCGCCCCGGCGACGGCACCGGCGCCCACCACGGATCGGCGGAGGAAGTTCCGGCGCGAGGCGAGGATCGCCTCGGACGGGCTTTGCGCTTTCTTGTCGGTCATCGTCTTCTCCTTGTTGCTACGGGTTACTTTGGTCCTCTGGTGGTTGGTTGGTTCATCCCCTGACGTTGATCCGTTCCGGCAGCCACAACGCGATCTGCGGGAAGATCATCAACAGCACGATCGTCAGCATCATGATGGCGGCGAAGGGCCAGATGGAGCGATAGATGTCGGGAAGCGTGATCTCCCGCGGCGCAAGCGAGCGCATGAGGAAGAGGTTATAGCCGAAGGGCGGCGTGATGTAGGCAATCTGGCAGGTGATGGTGTAAAGGACGCCGTACCAGATCAGCTGGTTGTCGAAGCCGAGGTCGAGGCTGGCGACAAGCGGGATGTAGAGGGGCGCCACGATCACCAGCATCGCGGTGTCGTCAAGGAACATCCCCAGGAGCAGGAAGCTCAGCTGCATCATGATGATGATGGCCCAGGGCGACAGTTCCCATTGGGTCAGGAACAGGCTTTCGATGGCCTTAACCGCGCCCAGCCCGTCGAAGACCGCGCCGAAGGCCAACGCTGCAAGGATCAGCCACATGAACATGCAGGACACGGCCAGCGTCTTCATCGAGGTTTCGCGGATCAGCCGCCACGAGAACCGCCGTTTCAGAACCGCCGCGAGCGTGGCCGATGTCGCGCCGACGGCCGAGCTTTCGACAAGGCTCGTGAAGCCGAAGACGAAGAGGCCAGTCATCAGGAAGAATATCCCGAAGGGGATGGCCCCGGCCTTGGCAAGGGCCAGCTTCTCGCGGAAGGGCATGTTCAGCTCTTCCTCCGGCACGGGTGGCGCAAGCTTCGGGTTCAGCCTGGCGCGCACCATGATGTAGAGGATGAACAGCGCGGCCATCAGAAGGCCCGGCATCAGGCCGGCGAACCACAGCTTCGACACCGGCTGCCGCGCGATCATCCCGTAAAGCACCAGCACGACCGAGGGCGGGATCAGGATGCCGAGCGACGAGCCGCCCTGCACCACGCCCGAGATCAGCACCTTGTCATAGCCGCGCCTCAGCATTTCCGGCAGGGCGATGGTGGCGCCGATGGCCATCCCCGCGACCGACAGCCCGTTCATCGCCGAGATGATGACCATGACCAGGATCGTGCCCACGGCGAGACCGCCGGGCAGGCGGCCGAACCAGACATGCATCATCTTGTAGAGGTCTTCGGCGATCCCGCTTTCGGCCAGGATGTAGCCCATGTAGATGAACATGGGCAGCGTCAGCATGGCGTACCAGTTGAAGAGCTTGAACACCTGATTGTAGGGCAGCTCGATCGCCCCATCGCCGTAAAGCAGGAGCGCCGCCCCCGCCGCGACGAAGCCGATGGCGGCAAAGACCCGCTGCCCCGTGACCAAGAGCAGCGCCATCGACGCGAACATGAGAAGAGCGATCAGTTCGTAGGACATTTACAGGCGCTCTCCACGCAGGGTCGCGATGTGCTTGAACACCAGCGCAAAGGCCTGGAGCAGCATGAGGACAAGGCAGACCGTCAGGAGCGCCTTGATCGGGATGACCGAGGGGTTCCACATGGAAAACCGCTTCTCGTTCGTCTCGATGGCGTACTCCAGCGACGAGATCGACCCGACGAGCATGACGCCGAGATAGAAGATCATGCACCAGACGGTGAAAAGGTCCAGCTTGGCTCTCCCCCGCTCAGAGAGATTGGCATACCAAAGGTCCATCCGGACATGTTCGTTGTTCTTGAGGGTGATCGGGCCGCCCATGAAATAGTAGGCGGCAAGGGTGAACTGCGTCAGCTCGATGGCCCAGTGGACCGGCACGTTCAGCACGTTTCGGGTGACGGCATCCAGAAGAAGCGTCGCGCCCATGAAGAAGATCAACGAGGCGGCAAAATAGCCGACATAGTCGGAGACCTTGTCGACGATCCGCACATAGGCCCGGATCAGATGTGGCATGTCTGAGCCGCCTTCCCTGTCATGTCCAAAGCTCCACTCCCCTCTCCCGCAGTGCCGCCTTGTGCAGCTTGTCCAACTGCCCGTCGCTGATGATGAGGTCGATGTCCCGGGTCGCGCAGACCGCATAGGCCGCCTGCCGCCCGAACTTGCCCGCATCGGCCAGAATGGTCACGGAACGCGCATTCCGGATCATCGCGCGGGCGATCTGCGCCTCGTCGAGGCTGGCGTCCATCGCGCCTTCGTTCGGATCGAGGGCCGCCACGGTCAGGATAGCGCGGTCGGCGCGAAACGCCTGCAGCTGCTCGATCACCGCGATGCCGGTGGTCTGGGCGTTGTCGAGGCCGTAGCGCCCGCCGAGAAGGTGGATGGTCGCATCCCGGCTCGCCCGCGCCAGCCGTTCGGCCAGACGGCAGGAATTCGTTATGATGGTAAGGTTCGGGATCACAGCCAGCGCCTCGGCCGCGGCCAGCGTGGTCGATCCGGTGTCGATGAACAGCGTCTCTCCCGGGGCTACGGCATCGGCCAGACGGCGACCGATCTCGGCCTTGGCGGCGGCGGCGGTGGTCGCGCGCTCTTCATGGCTTGGCTCGCGGATCAGCTGCGGCCGCTTTGCGCCGCCGTGAACCTTCTGGATCCGGCCATGCGTGGCCAGATATCCAAGGTCGCGCCGGATCGTTTCGGACGACACATCGAAGCGTTGCGCAAGCGTCTCGACCGAGACTTCACCGTCACGCCGGATGATCGCCTCGATCTGTGGCTGTCGCTCGTTCGGCTTCATGTACACCCTCAAACTCAGCCGACCGTGCCGGACACCTCAGGTCAACAGTTTTTTGACCAGTCGGTGAAATTTGGTCGACCCCTCCCCGCTCATCTTGACGCGATTGACCGAATAGTCAATTTGTGATGAAAACCACATGGTGATTTATGCAAACGGTCGAACCAGCCGGCAGCCCCAGCGGTTTTGACGTGGCGGTGATCGGCGCCGGGGTGGTGGGCTGTGCGCTCGCCCGTGCCTTCACGCTGGCGGGTGCCCGGGTGGTGGTGCTGGAGAAGGCGGTCGATGTGCTGGACGGCGCGTCGAAAGCCAACAGCGCGATCCTGCATACCGGCTTCGATGCCCCCGAAGGCTCACTGGAACTGGCCTGCATCCGCGAGGGCTATGCGCTCTATCACGAGGTGCGCCAAAGGCTGGGCCTGCCCTTGGTGCGGGCCGGGGCGATGGTGCTGGCCTGGAATGCGGAAGAGGTCGCAGGTCTTCCGGCGCTGATGGATCAGGCGGTTGCGAACGGGATGACCGACATCCATCCCCTGACCGGGACCGAGGCGCGGACGCTGGAGCCGGAACTGTCCGACCGGGTGCTGGCGGGGTTCCGGGTGCCGGGGGAACATCTCATTGACCCGTGGTCCGCGGCGCATGGCTACTTGATGCAGGCGCTCGCGAACGGGGCCGCGCTGATGCGGCAGGCCGAGGTGTTGACCGGGCGCCATTCCGGCGGGGAATGGCATCTGGCGACGACTGCCGGCGCGATCACGGCTGGCCTTGTCATCAATGCGGCAGGCCTTTGGGGCGACGAGGTTGACCGCAGGGTGGCTGGCGAAAGCTGGTTCACCATCAAGCCGCGCAAGGGTCAGTTCGTCGTCTACGACAAGACCGCCGCGGCACTGGCGGGGCACATTCTTCTGCCGGTGCCGACCAGGATCACCAAGGGCATCGTGGTCTGTCGCACGGCTTTCGGGAACCTCCTCGTCGGCCCAACCGCCGAAGAGCAGGAAGACCGCGAACATGCCACGGTCGAGCGCGATACCCTTCAGGCCCTGATGAAGCGGGGGACAGAGATCCTTCCCGCCTTGGCCGGGCATGAGGTGACGGCGGTTTACGCGGGCCTGCGTCCGGGAACGGAAGAAAAGCACTACCGCATCCGCGCCGATCTTGCGCCGGGCTACATCTGCGTCGGTGGCATAAGGTCGACGGGCCTGTCCGCAGCGCTTGGCATCGCGGCGCATGTCGTCCGGCTGGCCAGGGGCAGCTACGCGCCGCCTGCCGATCCGGTCTGGCCTGAGATGCCCAACATTTCCGTGGACGGTCAGCGCGACTGGCAATGCCCCGGGCACGGCGGCATCGTCTGCCATTGTGAGCTGGTGACGCGACGCGAGGTCGAAGCGGCCTTGTCCGGCCCGATGGCGGCGGGCAGCCTCGCCGGGCTGAAGCGGCGCACGCGGGTGACGATGGGGCGCTGCCAAGGCTTCTACTGTTCCGCCGAACTGGCCCGGCTGACCGAAGGCCGTCTGGCGCAACCGATGCTGGAGCCGGGCCATGACTGACGCCGAGGTCCTTGTCGTCGGTGGCGGCCCCGCAGGCCTTGCGGCAGCGACCGAGCTTGCCGGCGCCGGACGCAGGGTCACGGTGCTGGAGAGGGAAGCGGAGGCGGGCGGCATCCCCCGGCATTGCGGCCACTATCCCTTTGCCATGCGTGAGTTTCACCGGCTGTTGCGCGGCCCGGACTATGCGGCGCGCCTTCGGAATGCCGCTCTGGCGGCAGGGGTCACGATCCGGACCCGAACCACTGTAACCGCCCTCCTGCCCGGCGGGGTTGTCGAGGTCACCGACGACAACGGCCTCGCGAACCTTGCCGCCAAAGCCGTGCTTCTTGCCACCGGCGTCCGCGAATCCAGCCGCGCGTCCCGGCTGATCGGCGGGGAAAAGCCCGGCGGGGTGCTGTCGACAGGGGCCTTGCAGGGCATGGTCTACCTCAACCACCAGCGCCCGTTTCAGCGCCCGGTGATCCTTGGCACCGAACTCGTCGCCTTCTCCGCCCTTCTCACCTGTCGCCATGCCGGGATCAAACCCTTGGCGATGATCGAGCCCGGCCAGCGGATCACCGCGCGTAGTCCGGCGATCTGGCTGGCCCGGTTGATGGGAGTACCGGTCCGGTTGCAGTCCGACATCGCGGCGATCCGTGGCAGGACGCATGTGGAAGGCGTCACTCTTTCCACGCCGACCGGCGCGGAGGACCTGCCCGCCGACGGGGTGATCGTCACCGGCGGTTTCCGCCCCGACGCAGCGCTTTTGCGCGGCAGCCATCTTGAGGTGGACCCGGCATCCGGCGGGCCGGTGATCGACCGCTGGGGCTGCCTGTCGGACCCTGCCTATTTCGCCGCCGGTAACCTCTTGCGCGGGGTGGAGACGGCGGGCTGGTGCTGGTCTGAGGGCCGAAGGACCGCCCGCGCCGTGATGGCCGCGCTTGACGGTCGCCTGCCCAAACCGGGCGGAGCGCGGGTCGCCCTTGCCCATCCCGCCTTGCGCCTTGCGGTGCCGCAGATCCTTGGACCGGAAGCCACGGATGCCGTGTACGGCGCCCTGCAGATCCGCCTCTCTGCCCCCGCCAACGGTCATTTGCACCTGACGCAGGGCGGGCAGACACTGACCTCCGCGCGGCTTGACAGTCTGCCAGAGCGGCGTCTGTCATTGCCGCTGCCAGCCGTTTCAGGAGCCACCCCATTGACCCTGACCATCGAGGATCACGCGTGAGGATCGCGGCCATTGACCAAGGCACGACGAGCACCCGTGTCCTGGTGCTGGGCGCGGATGGCGGCCTTGTTCCCGTTCTCTCACTGCCGCACAACCAGAGCTACCCGGCACCGGGCCATGTCGAACAGGACGGCGAGGAGCTACTGGCCAATATCCGTCGCTGTCTTGACGCCGCTGCACCCGATGCCGTTGGCCTCGCGAACCAGGGCGAAAGCTGTCTCGCCTGGGATGCCCGCGACGGGCGTCCGATCTGCCCGGTGATTTCCTGGCAGGATGATCGCACCTCGGACGTCGCCGCAGCGTTGGAGCGGAGCGGCGCGGGGCCGGTAGTCATGGCGCGGGCCGGGCTGCCGCTTGATCCCTACTTTTCAGCCTCGAAACTCGGCTGGATCATGCGAAATGTGCCACAGGCGGACGACCTCGCAGCGCAGGGCTATCTTCGACTTGGCACCACGGATGCCTTTTTCCGTGACCGGCTGACCGGCCGGTTCGAAACCGATATCGCCACGGCCTCGCGCACCTCGCTGATGAACCTTGAAACCGGGACTTGGGACGCAGAACTTTGCAACCTCTTCGGCGTGCCGATAGACTGTCTACCCGCGATCGGCCCGACCTCGGGCGACTTGGGCGTGTTGCCGGGCGGCGCGCGCCTTGCCGCCTCGATCGTGGACCAGCAGGCAGCGCTTTACGGGCACGGATGCCACCGGCCCGGTGCGGCAAAGGTGACCTTCGGAACCGGGGCCTTCGTGCAATGCCTGACCGGCGCCCTTGTCCGCCCGGAGCGCCCCGGACCATTGCCGACCGTCGCCTGGCAGAAGGCGGGGGAACCGGTTTCCTATGCGCTCGATGGTGGGGTCTATGCGGCGGCCTCTGCCGTGAACTGGGCCAGGGGCCTTGGGCTGTTTCAGGACTACGGCGAGATTTCCACCTTTCCCGCGACCCCCGCCGTCGACCGCGGCATAGCCTTCGTCCCCGCGCTTACCGGTTTGGGCTGCCCCCACTGGAACCGCGCGGCCCGCGGCGCTTGGCTGGGGCTTGGCCTTGGCGATGGCAAGCGCGACATGATGCAGTCCCTGCTTGAGGGCGTGGCAATGCGCACCGCCGAGGTGTTTGCCGCCATGCAGGCGCTGATCGGATTCGACGGTCCGGTCTCGGTCGACGGGGGCCTGTCGCGCAACGGCTATTTCCTGCAATTCCTGTCCGAGGTTGCCGGCTACGACCTGCTCCTTGCCGATGAAACCGAACAGACAGCCGTTGGTCTTGCCTGGATGGCCGCCGAGAGCTTTGCGATAGCCCGCCCCGAAGCCCATCGCGGGCGCCAACTCCGGGCAGACAATACCCACCGCCTGGCCCGACTGCGAACCTTCGCCGCAGCACGCCACGCAGTCGAAGGCTATTCGGAGAGTTTGGCCGCAGGGAACCAGGCAGAGTAGCTTTGGCAGCTGCCGACCGAAGAAGCGGTCAATGGCCCGTGATGCGCGCGACGCCGGAGCATGTGCGGGTCAGATTGCGTTTTTTGATGGGTAAGCCCGCGGCGACTTTTCAAGCCGTCGAAACCGGTTCGGGTGCCGTCACGGTATCTGCCGGTGGCCACAAACGAAATCGTGGAATCGTGGATAGACTCGGCCGAAGTCGGGGCCGCGAACATTGATCTTTATACCTGGAACCAAGGAGACGACCGCCCCGAGCAAACGCCGGAAGTGCTTGAACGCTGCCGCAGCTGCGACGGGCTGGTGCCGAAGCGGCGGCCGAAGGCAGTGGCGAAGCTTTCGGGCGAGACGAAGCCGGCATCATGGGCAACCTCGGCGATTGTCGCGCCGCGTTGCAGCCTCTCGTAGGCGGCGAGGAGCCTGAGTTCCCGGATGCGGGCGCGGATCGGTGTGCCATGCGCCTTCTGGAAAAGACGCCGCGCCGATGAGAGGCTCATCCGGCCCGCCTCCGCGATGGCGTCGAGATCCGGGATCGGGCCGGGGGCTGCGGCGAAGGCCTCCATCCGGGCGAGGCGGTCCGCTTCGTCGGGGCGCAAACCGCCATCTTCGCAGGACAGCCGGTCCAGCAGCCATGACACCAGCGCCAGCGCCAGCGCCTCGCGCCGAAGGCCCGCCGCCGGGTCGGACTGCCGCGCGTCCAGAGCGACGAGGGCTTCGCCCAGTGCGGCCTCGACGGGGGTCGCCGTCCAGTGGTGCTGGACCTGCGCGTTGCCCTGAAGGATGTCCGTGGCCGAAAACCCGCGTGCGGCGAGCCAGTCCCAGGAGAGACCGATGTTGACCTTGCGGAGGTATTCCCCCGCCGAAGCCCGGCGCAGGAAGGGCAGCGGGTGCGCCGTCGCCGAATAGCCGATCCGTACCGGCGCGCCCTCATCCCGCCCGATCTGGATCGGGGCATCGTCGATCCAGGCGTGGACGGGTCCGGCAAGGACCATGTGCAGTACGAAGCCCGGCGGCCGCATCACGCGGGTCTCAAAGTCGGTCTCGGCGGTGGCGTCGGTGGTGTGGACGACAAGCCCCGCCGGCAGGGTCTGCTGGCTCCGCCGCCCGCGGAGCGCGATCCGGTCCTCACGGATATCCGCGCCGAAATCCTCACCGGAAAGGTGGGCCAGTGCTGCGATGTCGCGAAGCCGGATCGGATGGTGTGTGGTCATGCCTGACACCCAAATCTGGCGTTCCTGAAAAGGCATCTGGCGTTTGGCCGAAGGTTGGCCGGTAGCGCAGAGGCTGCTTGCGGCATAATAGATTACAAAAATAGTCAAGATTCAAGAACCGAAGTTGTGGGGAAGATGAAACGTGAATTGCGGGTGATCCTGATGGCCTCGACGGCGCTGAGTGCGCCTATGGCCGTGGCGCAGGAGCCGTTCGAGCTGGAAGCGATCACGGTCGAGGGCGCGAGCTATGAGACCGAAGGAACCGACAGCTACAAGAGCGGCCTGATCTCGGTCGGCGAGAAGGCGGCGATGACGCCGCGCGAGGTGCCGCAATCGACCACCGTCATCACCCGCAAGCAGATCGAGGATGGCGGCTATACCTCGCTTGAAACGGCGGTCGCCGATGCGCCGGGCCTCATCGTCCTCAACAATGACGAAGGGCGTTCATCGCTTTTCTCGCGCGGGTTCGAGTTCGACTACCTCTACTATGACGGCCTGCCCGCGCCGGTCTCGTCGATCTACGGCACCCAGCCCGACCTTGCCATGATGGACCATATCGAGGTGCTGAAAGGCCCCTCGGGTCTTTTCATCGGCACCGGCTCGCCAGCCGGGTCGATCAACATGCGGCTGAAGCAGGCCAACCGCACCGATCCCGGCGGCTACGTCACCTCCACCGTCGATTCCAACGGTCGTGGCCGGGTCGAGGCCGATTATGGCGGCGCGCTGAACAAGGACGGGACGCTGCGCGGGCGGGCGGTCCTCGCTTATGCGGATGGCGACGGCTTCGTCGACAAACAGGAAAACGGCGTCAAGCTTGGCTATGCGACCCTTGCCTGGGACATCGCGCCCACGACGACGGCGACCCTCTCGTTCAGCCGGATGGAGCGTGACATTGCACCCTACAACGGCCTGCCGACCTATGCCGACAGGTCGCTGATCTGGATCGACCCGTCGGCCACCACCGCCGCCGACTGGAACCGCTTCGACAACGAGGTGACCGATGTGGTCGCCGCGGTGGAGCATCGGTTCGACGGCGGCGGGCGCCTGAAGTTCAGCGCGCGGAAGTCGTGGCAGAGCGGCGATTTCCTCTATGCCTGGGCCGGCTCGGCGGCGGCGGCGGACAACACCGTATCGCGGCTGGAATGGCTCGCGCGGGAATTCGACCACAACAACCTCGCACTTGACCTACATGCAGAGCTGCCGTTTGTCTTGGGCGGCTGGGACGGCATCGCCATCGTCGGCGCTGACTTGCAGCACAACACCTCGACCTACCGGTCGGCGGGCGGCGTTTTCAACGGCAGCTGGGATCTCGACAACTGGGACGTGTCGGGGCTGGGCGCGCCGACCTATACCTACGGCCCCGCGACCCGCACCGAAACCGACTCCAAGGGTCTCTACACCCAGATCCGCCTGAAGCCGGTCGAAGAGTTGACGCTTCTTGGTGGCGCGCGGCTGTCGTGGCACGAACTGACCAGCAGGACCGCCGGCAGCAGCACGGTTTCGACCGTCGAGGCGAACGGTCAGGTGACGCCCTACGCCGGCGTGACCTATGACATCTCGCCGACGACCACGCTATACGCGAGCTACACCGAGATTTTCCAGCCGCAGAGCAACCTCGACGCGGCGGGCAATGTCCTTAAGCCGATGGAAGGCCGGCAGTTCGAGATCGGGGCCAAGGCTTCGCTCGCCAACGGGCTCGACGTTTCCGGCGCCATCTTCCAGCTTGACCATGTGAACCGCGCGCTTGCGGTGCCGGCGACGACCTATTTCGAGGCCCAGGGCAAGGTGCGCGTGAAGGGCGCCGAAATTGAGGTCGCGGGCGAGATCAACGACAACCTGCATCTTTCCGGCGGCTATACCTACACCTTCACCGAATACCTGAACGGCCCGTCCTCGGGCACCATCTTCTCGACCTTCACGCCCCGGCATCTCTTCAAGCTCTCGCTTGAATATGACGTGACCGAGGGTCGGCTTGAGGGCTGGAGCTTTGGCGGCCACCTGACGGCCATGACGGGCTTTTCCTCGCGCGGGGTCGAGGCGCCGGGTTACAGCGTGCTGGATCTTGCTGCGAAGAAGAAGCTGAACGAGACCACCGATCTCAGGATTGCGGTCAGCAACGTCTTCGACAAGGACTATTACAGCCGGGTCGGGGCGACGACCGTGTTCAACTTCCGCGGCGAACCGCGCACGCTCGATATCTCGCTGACCAAGCGGTTCTGATGCGTCGCTCCCTCGTGACGCTGATGATCGGCCTCTCCGCCCTGCCGGGCGGGGAGGTTTTCGCTGAAGGTATCGCGGATCTCGGGCCGCCGGTCACGCTGACGCGAACAGCGACTTTCGATGTCGCCGGCGCGGGCGGGTCATTCCGCGTTCTGGTCGCCATGCCCGATGCGCCGCCGCCGCCGGAAGGTTACCGGGCCATCTATGCGCTGGACGCCGGCTGGACCTTCGGGACGCTGCTGGATCAGCTTGCGCTGCGTGGGACGGTTCCGCCCGCCGGCGCGCCGACGCTGGTCATCGCTCTTGGCTGGCCGACCGACACATTGATCGACACGAGCCGGCGCGGCCCCGACCTGACGGGCGACAACGCTGCCGCGACGCTGGAGGTGCTGACAGACGTTGTCATTCCCCGTGTCGAGGCCAGCCTGCCAGTGGACCCCAAGCACCGGATGATCCTCGGCCATTCCTTCGGCGGCGCCTTCGCGCTTCGCGCGGGCCTCAGCCGGCCCGACCTCTTTTCCCACATCGCCGCCGGCAGCCCGTCGATCTGGACCGAACCCGACTGGTTCCTCCACGAAGCGGTAGTGCCGCAGGGGCAGCAAAGGCTCATCACCCTCGGCGCGCTTGAGACACCAGAGGCGGCATCAGCGAGTGGTGAGCCTGCCGACCGCGTCGCCCGCCTGAAGACCCGTGACATGGCGGGCCGGGCTTCGGCCATGGCCGACCGGCTTGGCATCACCGTCACGCTTCTGCCGGGCGCGAGCCACGGCGGATCGCTTGCGCCCTTCCTGGCGCGGGCGATCGAGAGCCTTTGGCATTAATGCGGAGACGGACGATGCCCGGCGCTTTCCACAACCCAGTTCAGGCCGAGAAAATTCTCGCGGTGCGCGAAGGTCGCCAGATGGACGTCGATGGTGAAGCGCGCCTGGATGATGCCCTTGGCATCCGCAGCTTCCAGCCGGAACGAAAGGCCACTTGCGTCTGTCACGAATTCCGCCGGACCCGAGGGCAGCTCGGCGTAGCCGTGATGGTCATCCCAGGACACCTCCACCTTGTGGGCGAAGTGCTTGCAAAGCTGGGCGATGTATTTCGATCCGTTCGGGGTCGAAAGATGGGCGGTTGTGACGATCATCCGATATTCCTGAGTTTTTTTATAAACTATAGGCTTGCATTCGCCGGGGCAAGCCACGAAACACACGCTGCCCGGCGCGGATCACGTTTCAAGACAAGGAAACCCCAATGAAACTAGCTTCTTTTGCAGGCGCGCTTTTGATTGCCGCCGCCCCCGCCCTTGCCGACCCGGTCGAAATCGCGACCGCCCGCGGCCCGGTCCCGGTTGAGGCCAACCCGGCAAAGGTAGCGGTCTATGACATTGCCGCCATCGACACGCTGCTGGCCCTCGGCGTCGCGCCGGCGGGCGTCCCGGATGAGCTTTACGTGCCCGACATTGAGGCGGCGGCCAAGGGCACCCCGACCATCGGCACGCTTTTCGAACCGGATATCGAGGCGCTTGCCGGCCTTGCCCCCGATCTTGTCATCGTCGGCGGGCGCACCGCCACCCGGTTCGATCACGTCGCCGAAGTGGCGCCGGCTATCGACATGACCATCTCGCCCGATGTGGTCGGCGATGCCCGCGCCCGGCTTCTGGCCTATGGCGCGCTCTTTGACCGGGCCGACAAGGCGGCGGAACTGGCCGGTGCGCTTGATGCCCGCATCGCCGAGGTTCAGGCGGCGGCGAAGGACAAGGGCAATGCGCTGATCGTGCTGACCAACGGCCCGAAGGTTTCGGCCTATGGCCGCGGCTCGCGCTTCGGCTGGCTCCACGACACCCTTGGCCTGCCGGAGGCATTTCCGAACCTGATCCCGGAGACCCATGGCGATGCGATCTCGTTCGAGTTCATCGCCGAGACCAACCCCGACTGGCTTCTGGTCATCGACCGGGGCGCTGCGGTCGGCGAGGAAGGCGCATCGGCGGCGGAAACGCTCGACAATCCGCTCGTCGCCGGAACCAAGGCCGCGAAGGCGGGCCAGATCGTCTATCTCGATGCCGGGCGGCTTTACATCTCGGGCGGCGGCTACGGCTCTCTCATGGGCACGCTTGACGAGATGCTGGCGGCGCTGAAGGGCTGAGGATGCGCGCGGGGCATCTCTGGGTCCTGTCGGCCACCGCTCTGGGGCTTCTGGCCGCCGCCAGCCTGATGGTTGGCGCGGCCCGGATCGCGCCGGGTGATCCGATGGCGGCGCTGGTCCTTGGTGTCTCGCGCATCCCGCGCACGCTGGCGGCGATCCTGACGGGTGCCGCGTTGGCCGTCGCCGGCGTGGTCATGCAGCAGATCGTCCGCAATCGCTTCGTGGAGCCTGCCACCGCCGGCACGCCCGAGGCTTCGGCGGCGGGGCTTCTGGCGGTGACGCTGATCGCGCCCGACGCGCCGATCTGGCTGAAGATGGCGGTGGCGGCCCTTGCAGCCCTTGGCGGCGCGGCGCTTTTCGCCGCGCTGATCCGCCGCCTGCCGCCGCGCGAGGTCTTCCTCGTGCCGCTGGCCGGGATCGCCCTTGCCGGCGTGATCGGCGCTGGCGTGACCTTGGTCGGCTGGCAGGCGGATCTGATGCAATACATCAGCATCTGGCTGATGTCGGGCGAGTTTTCCGGCGTCATCGCCGGGCGCTACGAATTCCTCTGGATCGCCGGGGCGGCGGCCCTGCTTGCGTGGTTCGCCGCCGACCGCTTCGCCATCCTCGCCCTCGGCCCGGATGCGGCGACGGCGCTTGGCCTGAGCCCCGTTGCGGTGATGCGGCTCGGGCTGGTGGTGGTGGCGCTGGTGACGGCCATGGTCGTCGTCACCGTGGGGATGCTGCCCTTCGTCGGGCTGATCGTGCCGAACCTTGTGGCACGGGTGATGGGCGACAACCTTCGCGCCACGCTACCGGTGGTGGCGATGACGGGGGCGGTTCTCGTCCTCGGCTTCGACCTTCTCGGGCGGATCGTGATCCATCCATACGAGATCCCCGCCGGTACGATCCTTGGCGCGGCGGGGGCTGTCGCCTTCCTCTGGCTTTTGTGGCGCGGGGACCGGGATGCGCGCTAGGATACTCCTCCTGACTGGGCTTCTCGTTTTGGTCTCGGCGCTCTGGCTCTTTCAGGGGCTCGGGCCAAACCGGGACTTCGTGCTTGGCCTGCGGCTTGGCAAGCTTGCCGCCCTACTTCTCGTCGCCGTTTCGGTCGGCGTGGCGACGATCCTCTTCCAGACCGTGGCACAGAACCGCATCCTGACCCCGGCGATCATGGGGTTCGACGCGCTTTACCTTCTGATCCAGAGCCTTCTTGTCGCGAGCCTCGGCACAGCCGCATTCGCGAGCCTTCCTGCCGGCTCCAAGTTCGCCGCCGAGACGCTGGTGATGGCGGCGGTGGCGGTCGCGCTTTTCGGTGCGCTTCTGGGGCAGGCGCGCGGCGACAGTATCGGCCGCACGATCCTGACCGGGGTGATCCTCGGCATCCTCTTCCGCTCCGGCGCGACGCTGGTGGGGCGGATGCTTGACCCGAACGAATATTCCATCGTCCAGCAGGTCAGCTTCGCCAACTTCAGCCGCCCGGCGACGGACACGACAGCCTGGGCCGCTGCTGCCGCCCTGCCGGCGATCGCCGCCGCGCTCTGGCTTGCGCCCCGGTTCGACGTGTTGGCCTTGGGGCGGGAAAGGGCGATCTCTCTCGGCCTTCCGCACCGGCCCATGGTGCTTGGCACGCTGGCGCTCGTCGCGGTCCTGACGGCGGTCTCGACCGCACTGGTCGGGCCGGTCGCACTTTTCGGCCTTATCATCGCGGGCTTTGCCCATGCCATCGCCCCGGGCGCGCGGCACCTCCCCCTCCTGATCGCGGCAGCGCTGATCGCTTCGGTGCTTCTGGTCGGGGGCCAATGGGCTTTCGAGCGGGTGCTGGGCCAGAAGGCAACCTTGAGCGTCGTCATCGACTTCGCCGGCGGGGTGTTCTTCCTCGCCCTGCTTCTGAAGGGAAAGGTCCGATGACCATCCATCAAGGGATCGAGATTTCGGGGCTGAGCCATGCCGTCCGGGGGGCGGAGATCCTTGCGCCCACCAACCTTAAGCTGCCCGCGGGCAGGATCACCGCGCTGATCGGTCCCAACGGCGCCGGCAAATCCACCTTGTCGCGGCTGATCGCGCGGATCGAGCCTCCTGTGACGGGGCGGGTTCTGGTCAACGGGCTTGACGTGGCGACGACCTCCACCGACCGGCTGGCGCGGGAGTTGGCCTTCCTTGGCCAGCATTCATGGCTCGCCTCGCGCCTGAGGGTGCGGGAACTTGTCGCCTTCGGTCGCTGGCCGCATTGCAAGGGAAGGCCGGGGCCCGCCGACCGTGCCGCAGTGGACCGCGCACTTGCGGAATTCGGCCTTCTGCCCATTGCGGGGCGCTTCCTCGACACGCTTTCGGGCGGGCAGGCGCAGCGGGCGCATCTGGCCATGACGGCGGCGCAGGAAACGCCCTGGCTGATCCTTGACGAACCGCTGAACAACCTCGACCTCGCCCATGCCCGCGCGCTGATGGCGCATCTCGCGCGGCTCCGCGATGGCGGCGGCTCGATCCTCGTCGTCCTGCATGACCTGAACTTCGCCGCCGGCTGGGCCGACCATGTCGTGGCGATGAAGGATGGTCGGATCGTCGCCGAAGGCACACCCGCCGATGTGCTGACCGCGCCCGCGCTTTCGTCGCTCTACGAGACCGAGATCTGCGTGGGCGAACATCAGGGGCGGCCCCTCGTGCTGCACCACCTTTGAGAGCGCCAAGCGCGCCCGCTGAAACTGGAGACCACCTATGGACCTGACCAATCTCACGGACACTGCCCCTGATATCCTGACAAGGATACACGATTTCATCGCCATGGGCGGCTCGGCCATGTGGGCCATTGCCGCGCTGTCGGTGGCGACACTGGCGCTGATACTGTGGAAGATCTGGCAGCTTCTCTGGTTCGGCGCATGGTCCGGCGGCCGCCACAGCGAAACGGCGCTGAGGCTCTGGGCGGCGGGCGACCGGCAGGGCGCGATGGCGATGCTCGCCCGGCGCCGGTCCATCCGGGCGCGGCTGGTGCGGGCGGCGATGGCGGCGGCGGCGGACCCCTCGCTGTCCGAAAAGGACGCCGAGGCCGAGACGGTGCGCGAAGCGCGGGGGCTTCTCGCCCGCGCCCGCGCGGGCTTGCGCGGGATCGAGCTTGCCGCGACCATCGGGCCGCTTCTGGGCCTCTTCGGTACCGTCACCGGCATGATCGCCGCCTTCCAGGCGCTGCAGGACGCCGGATCGCGCGCCGATCCGGCGACGCTTGCCGGTGGTATCTGGGAGGCGCTCCTGACCACCGCCGCCGGCATGGCGGTGGCGATCCCGGCACAAGTGGCGCTCGCCTGGTTTGAATCCGTCATCGACCGTCTTCGCCATGACATGGAGGATGCCGCCACCCGCATCTTCGTCGCCCGCCCGACCGGCTTGCAGGATCAACCCGCGCCGCGCCCGGCAGCAAGGACGGCCAGCCTCGCGGTCGCCGAATGACGATGCGGTTCGATCGGCCGCGCGCCCGCAAAGGGACCGACCTTACGCCGATGATCGACGTGGTGTTCCTGCTTCTGGTGTTCTTCATGCTCGCCTCGCGCTTCGTGACCGACACGACGATCCCGGTCGCGACGGCGGGGGCGCAGGGCCAGACGGATCAGACCGCGCTGAGGCTTGTCGACGTGGAAACCGGCGGGGCGGTCCGGCTCAACGGCGGCCCCGTCGCGCTGGCGGGGCTGGCCGATGCGATCACGGCGCTAGGTGCAGGCCTGGATGACGCCATCGTCCTTCGCGGGCGCGAGACGACGGTGCAGGACATCATCGGCGTGATGGAGACACTTCGGGAAGCGGGCTTCACCCGGCTGGTTCTGGCGGAGTAGGCGATGGACTTCTCACCCCCACCGAAGCGCGGATTTGAGGGCAACCTTCTGCCGATGATCAACGTGGTCTTCCTATTGCTGATCTTCTTCCTGATCTCGGCAAAACTCGCCCCGCCCGAACCCTTCCCGGTCACGCCGCCGGAAGCTGAGGCGCAGGGCACGGCGAACGGGGATTTCACGCTCTATCTCGGTGCGGACGGGGCCCTGGGCTTTCACGACCGGACCAGTCCCGACGCCGGGAACGATACTGCCGTCTTTGGCCTTCTGGCGGAGGAACGGGTGGCGTTTTGCCTGAGGTCCGATTGCACGAAGTTACCGCCCCGGCTGTTCCTGAGGGCCGACGTGGCGGCCCCTGCGGCCCGTCTCGCCGCGGTCATGGCAGCACTCGGGCAAGCCGGTTTCAGCGCCGCCGATCTGGTGATCCGCAGCGCCGATGGGGCCGAACCGTGACTACACGCACACTTTTCGAAGGCGGCGCCTTCGTGGCCCTGGCGCTCGCGCTTCATGCGGGGGTCTTCGTCCTTCGCCCCGCACCTGCGGGCGTTTCCTCTTCGGGGAACGGCGGGACCGAATTGCTCAGCCTTCAGGCCGCCAGCGCCTCGGTCGCCGAGATGGTCGCGGAGTTCGACCGGCTCGCCGCCCCGGCCCCGCCAGCGGAACTGCCAGTCGCCCCGGCGGGGGTGAGCCTGCCCACGCTCGACCTGCCAGACCTGCCGGTCCTGCCCTCGGCACCGGTGGAGGCGCCCTTGCCGCCATCAGCGCTGGCAGCCCCCCAGCCGGCCCCCGACCAGCCGCCCGCCCCGCCGGCGGAACCGCCACCGGAAACCCCGCCGGAACCGAAGCCGGCGCCCGAGAAGGCCGCCGACGCCGCGCCGAAGAAGCGCCAGCAGTCCCACGATTCCGCCGGCCAGCGCGCCGCCGGCGCCGGCGGCGGCACCGCAGCCGGCAATCAGGGCAAGGCCAGCGTCGCCACGCTTTCCGAAGGCAAGGAACGCGACCTCCGCGCCGAATGGGGCGCGGCGATCCGCGCCCGGATCGAGCGGGCGAAGCGCTATCCCGGCGGCGCCGCCGGGGCTGAGGGCGAGGTGAGGGTGCAACTGAGCGTCACTCGCTCCGGCCAGCTTGCCGGCGTTTCGGTGCGACGTTCGTCCGGCAACGCCGCGCTCGACGCTGCCGCGTTGCAGGCCGTCCAGCGCGCAAAACGCTTCCCTGCGGCACCCAAGGGGCTTGGCAAGGACCGCTACGACTTTTCGCTGACGGTCCATTTCTTGCGGTGAAGGCGGGGCCGACAGCGCCGCGACAACTGTCGCTGGCCCCGCACGGTACCCGCAGGGGCATCGTCCGCAGGGCGAGGCTTGGGGCTGGCGCATTTCCTGTAGCGCCACGCCTTCTCGGACCGCCCGCGCGCAGGCCAGGTTAGCTCAACTGCCCGTCCACGAGACCGGCAGCAGCTCACTCAAGGCCGTGCTGGCGATGAAGATGCCGAGGAAGACGACGTTCGGCAGGCGGAGATTGAGCTGGGCCGTCCATCCTTCGACGAAGAATGGCGGGGGAACGATCAGGGCATAGGCCAGGAGACAGGCATCGAGCACGATGAAGGCGGCGAAGACGGCTGGCACGACGCGGCCCTGCCGCGCGAGAAGATAAGACGGCAGCCCCAGGGCGCCGAAGCCGAGCAACGCGGCGAGGTAGATCAGCGACCGGTCGGCGGGGAGGGGCAGTACCCATAGGGCGAGGAGGGCGGTGACGACCATCCGGCCATAGAACATGACCTTGATGCCGCTGATCACCTCACGCGTGATGCCATCCTGCACGCCACGCCCATCACCGGCAGGTTGCAGGGCGCGGTTCCGGTATCTGCTGGGCCATGGGATGCGCAATTTTGAAACCTCGTGGTCGATCCAAGACGGAGGGCGACGGAACCGCTGTGCGGTGGCGGTCGGCTATGCGTGAACAAAGAAGGCAGATGCCATGCCCCTTCCAAAGATCAGGGCATGGCATCCAGTCACACGCACCGGCGAGGCTTGGGGCGATCACGCGCGGCGCGAAAGCCCCGGCCCCGTCACCCCGCAGATCCCCCGAGCTTCAGGCGTGAAAGCGGCAGGCTCCGCACCCGCTCGCCTGCAAGGACAGAGACGGCATTGGCCACCGCTGGCGGGACGCCGGGCAGGCCGGGTTCGCCGATGCCGCCCATCGGCGCGCCGCTTTCCACGATGCGGACGTGGACGCGCGGCATCCGGTCAGGCGGAAGGATCGGGTAGCCGTCGTAATTGCGCGCCTGCGGCATGCCATCGACATAGACCACTTCCTCAAGGAGCGCGGCTGACAGCCCCAGAGCCACGGCCGAATTCACCTGCGCCTCAATGATCGCCGGGTTGACGATGCTGCCGGGGTCGATTGCAACCCAGACATCATGCACCACCGCTTCGCCTTCGCGGAGCGATACCTCCGCGATGGTCGCGACCTCGCTGCCGAAGGGCGATGCCATGGCAACACCGCGGGCGCGGCTTGTGCCATCCTCGGCGTCGTACGGCCCGCGCCGCCAGCCGCCCGAAAGCTCGCCCACCGCTTCCAGCAGGGTGTGGTGGCGCGGGCTGTCGGCCAGAAGCCGCAGGCGCAATTCGTAGGGGTCCTGCCCGCCGGCATCGGCCATCTCGTCGAAGAAGGTCTCGTAGAAGAAATCGTTCATCGAATGCCCGACCGAACGCCAGAAGCCGATGACCGTCGGATCATCGACATGGATCTGGCCCACGCGCCGGTTGGCAATCGCGTAGAGCTTTCCGGCGATCCCCTCGACGGCAGAGCTGTCTGCCTTGTCGGGCTGGCGCCCGTACCAACGTCCCGTCGCGCCTTCGCCAACGGCGACGGCGTCGAGCGCAACTGGCAAGCCATCCGCATCAAGGCCCCCCCGGAAGCGGGCCACCGCCATCGGTCGGAGCGCGTCGCGCAGGAACTCTTCCTCTCGGCTCCAGATCACCTTGACCGGGCGGCCCGCCGCCTTGGAGAGGAGGATCGCCTGAGGAAAGGGGTTCGCGGTGTCATAAAGGAAATGGCGCCCGAAGAAGCCCCCGAGAATGGGCGAATGGATGATGACCTTCTCGGGCGCGATCCCCGCAACTTGCGCGGCGGCTGCCTGGAACAACTCCGGTGCCTGGTTCGGCAACCAGAGGTCCAGCGTCCCGTCATCGTTCCAGCGCGCGAGGGTGGAGGGCGGCTCCAACTGGGCATGGGCAAGATGGGGGGCGTTGTAGGTCGCTTCGACCACGCGGGCCGCCCCTTGCAGGCCGGCGGCAACATCGCCAGCCGCTTCCGCCTCGACCCCGGCGCCCGCCTCTGCCTTCAGTCGCGCAAGATGCGCTTCGGTCGAGAAGTCGGCAGGCATTGCGCGCGGAGTGTCCGCTGCGGGCGGGGTCCAGCTCACCTTCAACGCCTCGACCGCTTGCCGCGCACGCCACCAACTGTCGGCGAGAACGGCAACCGCGCCGGGCAGGCGGTGGATCGAATCCACCCCCGGCATCGCGCGGACCTCGGCCTCATTCGCGAACTCGCCCGGTTCTTCACCACGGCGCGGGCTGTGCTGGATGGCCGCCTGCAACATGCCCTCGACCGAAAGGTCGATCGCATAATGCGCACGCCCGGTTGACTTGTCGCGCACGTCGAGCCTTGCGACCGGCTTGCCGATCCAGCGGAAGCTGTCCTTCGCGCGGAGCGTCACATCCTCGGGCACCGGCAGTTCCGCGGCGGCGCCGGCAATCTCGCCATAGGCGACGGACTGACCGGACGCGGCGTGAACGACCCGGCCCGGCTCGGTGCCGAGGTCCGCGACGGCAACGCCAAGCCGCGCCGCTGCCGCAGTCAGCAGCATTTGCCGCGCGGTCGCGCCCAGCAGGCGCATGACGTCATAGCTCGAATGGACCGACATGCTGCCACCGGTGAAGCGCATGCCGCCGATCAGGAGATAGTCGGCGCCGGGAGGTGCGCCTTCGACGAAAAACTGGGAAGGATCGACATCCAGTTCCTCACCGACGATCTGGGCAAGGGCGGTAAAGATGCCTTGCCCGCCTTCGATGAAGGGACTGCGGAAAAGGACCGTGCTGTCGGGCCGGATCTCAAGGAATGCGCTGATCCGGGTTCCGGGCGCCGCTGCCGCCTGAGCCTTGGCCCGGCCGGCCGGAAGCCCGACCGTCAGCACCAGGGCACCGAGGGCCGTGCCAAGGAAGCCGCGCCGCGAGATGTTCAGCGGCCGGTCCGAGGGGCGCGCGTCATGGGTCGTGTTCATGTCTTTCATGGCATCACCTCCCTCAGGCCTGCGCTGCTTGCCGCACGGCGGCAGCAATCGCGTTGTAGGTGCCGCAGCGGCAGAGGTTCACCATCGCTGCAGAGATGTCCTCATCCGTCGGCTGCGGCGTCTGCTTCAGAAGCGCTGTAGCCGCCATGACCTGACCGGACTGGCAGTAACCGCATTGCGGCACCTGATGATCGACCCAGGCCTCGACGACCTTGCGGCCTTCGGCATCCTCGGAAATCGCCTCGATGGTCGTGATCTCTGCCCCGACGACGCTGTCGATCGGCGTGACGCAAGACCGCGTCGGCTGACCGTCGACGAGCACAGTGCAGGCGCCGCACTGCGCCAGCCCGCAGCCATACTTCGTGCCGGTCATGCCCAAGGTATCGCGCAAGGCCCAGAGAAGCGGCGTGTCGGGCTCAATCGCCAGCTCGTGCAGGGAACCGTTGATCGTCAATTGCATGGCTGTCTCCTTAAGTCATGGGCAAAAAGGCGCCCTTGGGGGGCGCAACGCAAACTGGCGCATGGAAAAGTTAGTCGCGGTTTCTCGGTTCGACTACCGCCGTCGGGTCGATTGCATTTATCGACCAGGACCATAAGTGAAGAGCCTGCCCCTCACGCCGGCCAGCCATCAATGCTCCGCGCGAGGTCAGCCGCCGGGCCGATGCCGCAGGGCATCGAGGATCACCCGGAACGCGGGCAGGTTCTGGTGCCGGCTGGGGTAGTAGATGTAATAGCCGGGGAAATGCGGGCTCCACTCATCCAGAACCTGCTCCAGCGCGCCGCTGGCGAGGGCGCCTGTCACCGTGTCTTCGGGCACGTAGGCGATGCCGAGACCTGCCACCGCCGCATCGACCATCTTGTCAGCGCCGTTGAAGGTCAACTGCCCCTCCACCCGCACGCGCAGATCCTCCTCGCCTTGGGCGAATTCCCAGGCATATTGCCCGCCGCGCGGCGTGTACCGGTAGTTGATGCAGTTGTGGGCCAGAAGCTCCTTGGGGTGCTCAGGGCGGCCATGCGCTGCCAGATAGGCCGGTGAGGCGACGGCGACCAGCCGCCAGTCCGGGCCGACGCGGACCGCAACCATATCCGCCTCGATGCTTTCGCCAAGGCGGATGCCCGCATCGAACCCCTCCTGCACGATGTTGCTGAAGCCGTTCTGGACATGCAGTTCCAGCCGGATGTCGGGATAACTCGCCATCACCGGGCGAAGCTTCGGCCAGACGACGCTATTCAGCGCGTGATCGGAGAGAGTCATGCGGATCCGTCCCGCCGTCTTGTCGCGGAAATCGGTCAGGGCGGCCATCTCGGCCTCGATCTCGGCGAACCGGGGCGCGAGCGTCGCTTGCAACCGCTCGCCCGCTTCGGTCGGCGCCACGTTGCGGGTGGTGCGGTGGAGAAGCCGCAGGCCCATCTGCGTTTCCAGCCGCTTGATCGTGTGGCTGAGCGTGGATTGCGAAATGCCGAGCCGCGCCGCTGCACGGGTGAAGCTGCGCTCCTCCGCCACGGCCAGGAACCATAGAAGGTCGTTGAACTGTTCGCGCGCCATCGGACCCTCCGTATTCCTGATTATTTATGGCCCCCTTCGATCAATGCAAGCGCATTGCCCCCGACAATCAATCGCCCAGGCGGATATTATCTTCCCGGCATCCCAGAGAACGGAGCCGGAAAGGGATGCGAGGGACGCTGTTAGTCAAACTTCGCTTGCGACAGGCAAGCCGGTCTCGTCGGTTGATCGGATGACGCAACGCCCGCCCATTCGCTATTGCAAAACCAGCGACGTGAACATTCGGTTGGCTGCGGTGATGCTGTCCGGTTCCTGGCATGGCTCCGGAATGTCGGCTATCTCATCAGCCGAGCCAAGGACTCAGGCTCCTGTTGCGCCTTGGGCAAAGTGCTGCGCGCTTTGGCCGAAGCGTGCAGCCTTGCAGCACATCTATTGCCGTGCAGGCCATTCCCTAGCGCGGGATGTCAGTTATACCGTCTCACGCCTCCCGAAACGCGCCACCGTCATAGGCTCTGGCGGTAAGCCACGAGGGCCTGGCCTTTTGTCCTGCAAGGCAAGCTCGCGTACCTCGCCGAGACGAAGAACTCACCAAATTGTGCTTTCTGAATTGGCGCAGGTCGGGATGATCCGCCGATCTGATCGTCGGCAGGCAAGGTCATTTCCAAGCGGAACCGCGGACCGTCTGGTGATGCCCTTGGATTGCTTCAAGGAACACCGTCTTGTTCTAGCTGGTGACGACCAGCGCCAATTGCACCATTCCACGGGCCAGATTCGGAAAGCGCCATGCCGGCGCAGGATAGAAGGGCCAGGACCACCGCGCTACCTATCCTCGACCTGCGCCACCACGACCATCTCGACCCGCATTCCCGGTCGGGCCAGAGCCACGCCGCAGGTGGCGCGGGCTGGCGGGGTCTTTTTGTCGACCCATTCATCCCAGACAGCATTCATGCCGGGAAAATCCGCCATGTCGGTCAGCCAGACCTGCACCGAGACGACATCGGCCTTGCTGCCGCCAAGCTCCGCCATGATCTTGTCGATACCTCTCAGGACCTGGCGGGTCTGGGTCTCGATCCCCGCATCCAGATCTTCGGGGATCTGGCCGGCCAGAAAGACGATGTCACCGACGCGGACGGCCTCGCTCATGCGCGGGCCGGGGTGAAGATGGGTAACGGTCATGATGTGTCCCTGCTGTTTCGTGTGTCAGTCATTGTCCCCATCCGCGCCCGCATCGTCGCGTGACCGGCGAGAGGGCGGCACGGTGGTTTTGATGGCGAACTGGTCCAGCCGCTCAAGCGTCACGCGGGACGAGGCGGGCATCGGCGGCCTGTCTGCGGGCGGGATGGTTCGCATGCCGTGCTTCAGGATCAGCACCGCCTCGGGCAGCGCCGCAAGGCGATCCAGGTCGCCCGACAAGGCGCCACTACCGGTGAGGGCGGCTGCGCCGCCATTCCAGATGATCTCAATGCCTGCCCGCCGGCGCTGAGCAATCTCTGACAGGAACGGCAGCAGGATCACCGGGACACTGACGGGCCCGACGGTCAGACCGGCGTCAAGCGCACTTTCCGGCAGGTCGCAGAAATCGCTGAGCGTCGCGCCAAGCGCCACCGGGCAGAGCATTCCCCTCCCTGAAGGCGACCATTGGCCCGGTGCCATTGTCGGGAAGCTTTCGTGCCACGACTTTGCGCCCACGCGCTCCAGATGCGCCAGCAGCGCCGACGCACCATCAACTCCGTGACGATGCAGCCAACCGATGGCAAAGCCCGCCTCTTCCGTCAGGCCCCAGTCCATGCCGGCCCCGCGCGCCGCCTTGGCGCAAAGCGACGCGACCTCGTTCCGGCTTAGGCGGATCGCCTCGGTTGCCCCGGTCAGTGACGGGCCTGACTGGGTCGGATCGTTCGGTTCAGGCCTCATGCAGAGACCTCCAGGGGATAGGGTGCGCCCTGAAAGAGGTTGATGCGCACCCATTTGTCGGATCGCGGATCGAACTGGCTGGCACCGAAAAAGGCCAGCTTGCAGCGCATCATGTCGATGGGCAGCATATCGGCGGCAATCAGATTGTCCCTGACCTCGGCATAGGGATGCGCGGCGGCGATCTGGGCGCGGCGAAGCATCAGTCGATGTTCGGGGTGGCGGAGGAGAAAGCGCGCGACAGGTGCATCGTCGGGCCAGCTGTCAAGCGCGTGATGGAGGTCGCGGGCAAACCGCGCGATGCAGAGCGGCTGCTCACGTTCGGCCCCGCTCTCTTCGGCCCGCTGTCCAAGGCGCGGTTCCAGCTTTTCCTCGGAGACGTACCAGAAGCGGGCAGAGTTCTCGGCCCGGTCGAAATCCACGGTGAGCGCCCAGCCATAGCGGTCCTTCAGGATTTCCCTGAGCGTACCAAGCGTCATGGCGCCGTCCACCCGCCAGCCGGCACTTTCATCGGCGCTCATACCTGAGGCCAGATCGTCGACCAGATCGCCATGTGGCTCGATCAGGAGGGCGAGCAGCATCTCCTGCCCTTCGAGGCTCAGCACCGTCTCACCCCAACGCCAGAGCGCATCCCAGGGTTTGGCCGACCCATTGGGAAAATGCTGGAGGCGAAGACCGATCCGCTTGAGATCGGTCCTGAGATCGTTGAGCCGGGCGACTTGGACCGGATGGTCAGAGTGCCAGATCGCGGCATTCTTGCAGGCCCTGCCATGGGCGGCCTTCAGGTCGTCGATGGCAGCGGCCGCCGCATCCTCGAGGCCGCGCACCCGCGCCAGAGCCTCTTCCCGTGCCGCCATCCAGTTGTTCAGAAGCACCGGATGACGGACGATGAAAGGCGCCATCCCAAGCCCGGTCGAATTGCCGACGCCAAGCCGCCGCTTGATCTCGCCCGACATGCGCACAGCCCGGCCCCCGCCCTTCGCGGCGGCCAGATGTTCTGCGATGTCCACAGTGAATTGCCGGGTCAGCCAGACCGACAGCATCTCGGCCTGGAAGGGCGCGGCAAGCTCTGGCCGGTCGGCTATATCGCTGCGATCCGCGGCGCCGAATTTTCCCGACCCGTAGACAGCCGTGGTGCGCATCAGATAGCCCACCGCCTCGATCGCCGCCGGATCGGGTTGCCGGCCCTCAGCAAGGCGGTCCACCACATGGGCAAAGAGGCGAACCGAGCGATTGGCTCGGCTTAGCGACAGTTCACGGGGGCTGATCCGCCCGGCCTCCTGCAGCGGCACATTGGCGGCCAGCCGTTCCAGATCCGCAGCCTCGGGCGTGCCGTCGAAAAGCGCGAAGGTCGCGTCCCAGGCAGTGGCGATCACCCGGTCCGACCGCATGGCATCGGGCAGGTCATGGGCAAAGGCGACGAGGCTGTAGGTCCGCACCGGCCCGATGGCGCGATAGACGGCATGGCCGACACCCCGGTCGTCGATCTGCCAGACCGGCCGGTCAAAGCGCCAGCCTTCGGCCTCGACCCGGCGCAGAAGCGTGCGCAGGAACGAAAGGCGTGTCGGATGGGCTGCGCCCATCCGCGCCAGACGCATCACCGTTTCCGGTGCCCGGCGCGCGGCAGGTGCAGGCTGATGAACGGAGGAATTCGCGCCACTCATCGCAGAAACGCCTTTCGACTGTCGAAGGAAAGAGGCCGGGCGCGATGGTCCTGCGCCCGGCTGCGAGGTCACTTCCGGCCAAGCGCAAGGGTAATGCGCAGCGCATCCCAAAGCGAGGGCAGCAGGATCAGCGACACCGGCACCGCCGTGATCACGATGAAGCTCTGCAGCTTGCCGATGCCGCCCGCGCCGGTCGAGATCAGCACCACCGCCATCACCCCCATCGCCAGCCCCCAGAAGGCCCTGAGCGGGGCCGAGGGGTTGTCGTCCGACATGGCGGTGGCGATGACGAAGCTCATCGAGTCGCTGGTGGTGGCGACGAAGATCATCGTCAGGGCGAGGAACAGGACCGACAGGATGAAGCCCATCGGCATCGCCTGGGTGATCGCCAGAAGTGCAGCGGGCAGGTTGAAGCCCTCGAACGCGGAAGCGATCACGCCCGGCGCCTCTTGTTCCAGTGCGATGCCTGATCCGCCGATGATGGTGAACCAGAAATTGGTGATGAGCGGTGCCACGATCGACAGCATGATGATGATCGAGCGGATCGAGTGGCCCCGGCTGACCCGGGCGATGAAGATCGCCATCAGCGGTCCGTAGCCGAGAAACCAGCCCCAGAAGAACACTGTCCACCAACCAAGCCAGCCCGGATCGCCGAAGAGTCCAGCCTCGCCGCGATACATCGCCATCGGGATGAAGTTCGCGAAGTAGGTGCCGAGGCCACCGAGAAAGCCCTTGAAGATGGCGCCGGTCGGCCCGGCCACCAGCATGAAGACCAGAAGCGCTGCGGCGAGGATGACATTGGCCTTGGACAGGAACTGGATGCCCCGCTCAAGCCCCGAGATCGCCGAGGCGGTATAGATGCCCGCCAGCGCCAGGATCACCACGGCCTGCGTGGCAAAGCCGTCGGGAATGCCGAAGAGCGCGTTCAGCCCGTAGGACATCTGCAGGCCGAGAAAGCCGATCGGCCCCACGGTGCCGGCGACGACGGCGATGATGCAGCTTGCATCGGCGATCAGCCCGATAGGGCCGTTGATCGCCCGGTCCCCGAAGACCGGATAGAGAAGCGTGCGCGGCGCAAGGGGCAGGCCCTTGTCATAATGGTAATGCATCAGCATCACCGACGTCAGCGAACCGAGGATCGCCCAGGCGAGAAAGCCCCAGTGCATGAAGGACTGCGCCAGCGCCGCATTCGCCTCAGCGGCGGGATCGGCGCTCAGGTCGCCGAAGAGTGGCGGCGTCGACAGGAAATGCGCGATGGGTTCACCCGCCGCCCAGAAGACGCCGCCGCCCGCCAGAAGCGTGCACATGATCATCGCCGCCCATTGGAAGAGCGTGAACTCCGGTCTGGCCATCCGCCCCATCACCGCGCGGCTTCCGGGCAGCAGGCAGATCACCAGGCTGATGACGAAGGTTGCGAGCATCAGGACCTGCCAGTAGAGGCCGAAGTATCTGGCCGCGAAGGAAAAGCCCCAGTCGACCAGCGCCGACAGGGTGTCGAGGCTGAAGAGCGCCAGCGTACAGAAAAGCAGGATGAACCCGCCGGTGACAAGGAATAGCGGCCTGTCCACCCGGTCGAGCCAATGCGCCGCAGGGTTGCGGTCCGTAACGTCGGTCATGATCTTCCTCCCCCTAAGATCGTGACCCTGAGCGAGCGCGGGTTAGTCGGCGGCTCGGCCAGGGTCGGTTGTGTGCTGCGCATGTGGCGCAAAGCTTTGTGCGAAAAAGCGGTGCCAGTTGCCGCCCATGATGGCGGCGACATCGCTGTCGCTCATTCCGGTGGCGGCAAGGCCGCCGGCGATGGCGCCAAAATCCCGGTTGTCGGCGAACCAGTCCGGCATCGGCGGAAAGCCCGGTGCAGCGGCGCTGCCCTCGCCATAGTCGATGGCCTTGGTCCAGCGCCCGACGCGCATCCATTCGACGATGCTGTCGGGCTGGTCCTGGCAAAGATCGGAGCCGATTCCGACATTGCCGATGCCCGTCAGGTCGGCGGTGCGCGCGATCATGTCGCAATAATCCTGCAGGCCGCAGGCGCTTCCGCCCTTCAGATGGTGCGGGTAGACCGAAAAACCCAGCATCCCGCCGCTTGCCGCCAGGGCGCGCAGCACGCGGTCGGACTTGTTCCTTAGCGCCGGATGCCAGTCATGGGGATTGGCATGGGTGATGGCGATGGGGCGGGTGGAATGCTCGATCGCCTCCAGCGTCGAACGTTCGCCCGAATGGCTCATGTCGATGACCAGCCCGACCCGGTTCATCTCGGCCACCACCTCGCGGCCCATGCGGGTCAGCCCGGTGTCCTCGGCCTCGTAGCAGCCCGAGGCCAGAAGCGACTGGTTGTTGTAGGTCAGTTGCATGAAGCGCAGGCCGAGCGTGTGCAGCACCTCGACCAGACCGATGTCATCCTCGATGCAGGAAGGGTTCTGCGATCCGAAAAAGATGGCTGTGCGTCCGGTCTTGCGCGCGAGAGCGACGTCGTCGGCGCTGCGACCCTGAAAGATCAGGTCCGGGAAACGCTCGAACCGGCGGTTCCAGCGCTCGATGTTCAGCACGGTTTCACGGAAGTTCTCGTGATAGGCGATGGTCACATGGACCGCGTCCACCCCGCCCGCGCGCATCTGGCGGAATATCTTCTCCGACCAGTTCGCATATTGCAGGCCGTCGATCAGAAGCGGGGCCGGCGCGCTCATTCCGGTGCCCCCGCCGCGACATAGGCGGTCTTGACCGTGGTGTAGAACTCAACTGCATAGCGGCCCTGTTCGCGCGAGCCGTACGAGGAGGCGCCGCGACCGCCGAAGGGAACGTGGTAGTCCGTGCCCGCCGTCGGAAGGTTCACCATCACGCAGCCTGCGCGTATGTTGGCGCGGAAATGGCTGGCGCGGGCGAGCGAGCGGGTCATGATCCCGGCGGTCAGCCCGAAGTCGCTGTCATTCGCGATGGCCAGCGCCTCGGCATAGCTGCCGGCCTTGATGACGCTGGTGATCGGCGCGAACATTTCCTCGCGGTTGATGCGCATGTCGTTGCCGGTGCCGGCAAAGACGGCAGGGGCCATGAAGTAGCCCTCGGTCGCGCGCTCAAGCCGGTCGCCGCCGCAAAGAAGTTCGGCCCCTTCCGAGCGGCCGAGCGCCACGTAATCGAGGTTCTGCTGCAACTGCCGGCCAGAGACGACCGGACCGATCTGCGTGCCTGCCTCCAGCGCATTGCCGACCTTCAGCGCCTTTGCCGCCGCCACGAGCTTTTCGACAAATGCGTCGTGGATCGCCGCATGCACGATCAGACGCGAGGCGGCGGTGCATTTCTGCCCGGTGCCACCGAACGCCGCACCGGCTGCATGGGTCACGGCGAGGTCCAGATCGGCGTCGTCCATGACGAGCATCGGGTTCTTCGACCCCATCTCCATCTGCAACTTGGTCATGTTGGCGATGGCGCTGGCGGCGATGCCGCGTCCGACCGACACCGAACCGGTGAAGCTGATCGCGTCCACGCCGCGGCTTTCGACCAGCCGTTGCCCGACCTCGCGCCCCGGACCGGTGACGAGGTTGAATAACCCTGCGGGGATGTCCTGCCGCGAAATGATCTCGGTCAGGGCCACGGCGCTGGCTGGCGTCAGGTTCGCAGGCTTCCAGACCACCGCATTGCCAAAGGCCAGCGCCGGGGCGATCTTCCAGGCTGGCGTCGCTACCGGGAAGTTCCAGGGCGAGATGATCGCCACCACGCCCACAGGCTCGCGCCGCACGTCGATCTCGATGCCCGGCCGCACGCTTTCGGCCAGTTCGCCATGCAGCCGCAATGCCTCGGCGGCGTAATAGGTGAAGAACTGCCCGGCGCGATAGACCTCGCCCTTGCCTTCGGCCAGGGGCTTGCCTTCCTCGCGCGATACCAGCCGCCCGATCTCATCCGCGCGGGCCATCAACTCGGTCCCGATGGACATCAGCACGTCGTGGCGTTTCTGCACGCCGGCCTGCCACCAGAGCGGCTGCGCCCGCCGCGCCGCATCCAGCGCCTCGTCAAGCTGTGCGCCGCTGGCCTGACCATAGCTGCCGATCAGGTCGGAGAGATCGGAAGGGTTCCGGTTCTCGATGTCCGAGGCACCCTTATCCCATCGCCCTGCGACATGAATTCCTATGGCCTGTTTCATCGGATGCTCCTCGTGTTGCGGAGAAGCTAGACGCAGAAGTATATTTCAGACAATATTGAAGTATTGAAGTTTGATTCAGTGGAATTGAAATGGCGATCAAGCTCGAAATGTTGCGAGTGTTTCGCGTCGTGGCCGAGAAGGGGGCGCTCTTGCAGGCCGCCGACGTGCTTGGACGTACGCCTTCCGCCGTGTCGATGATGCTGGCGCAGCTAGAGGACAACATCGGTGCGCCGCTGTTCGAGGGCGACCGCAAGAACAAGTTGACCAAGCTCGGTGAGGTGATCCTCGAGGAGGCCATCCGCGCAACGGATGTCTTTGCGAGCAGCACCGAGGCGATCCGCCGCCTGACCACATCCATTGCCGGCACCGTCCGCATCGCCGCCGTCCCCTCGGTCACGGTCACGCTTCTACCGCGCGCCATCGCCGCCTTCCGCAAGATCCGGCCCGACGTGCGGCTGGAGATCAGCGATCTCGACAGCGCCTCGGTGCGCCGCAGGGTGCGGCTGGACGAGGCGGACATCGGCATCGTCACCGCGTCCCCCGACGACCCGCGCGAGGGCGTGGCGATCCTGCGCGACCTCCTGGGGATCGTCTATCAAGTTGGTGGCGCCATTGCCGGGGCGCTGGCAGAGGGCGCCCCAAAAAGCTGGGATCTTCTACGGCTGGAGCCGCTGATCGCCAACCCGCTTTGCGATCTAGTCTCCCATCCGGCGCTGGCAGAGCGGATGGCACGAGGCAACCTGCATGCCCGCAACACCACGGCCCTGATGTCCTTTGTTCGCGAGGGGCTGGGGGCGACCGTCCTTCCTGACAGCGCCCTGTCCCAGTCCTCGGAGGGCATTTCGTTCGTCGGACCCGCGGACCCCCAGACCGAGCGCGAACTGCGCATGATTGGCAACCCGGAAAGGCGCCTGAACCCCGCAGCCGAAGAACTCTGGCGACTGTTCGAGCGAATGCGGGAGGGATGATCCCAACCTGCCGGATGACGATCCGTTCGGCATGGGCGTACGGTGGCAGACGATGAGATGTGAAGGCGCCTAGATGGTCAGAAGGACCGGGTTCGGCTTGCGTGAAACGGCTCGCCCCATGTCGCGTGGATCGGGGGCAAGAAGGCGCGGGCGCCCGAGGCGGGGCTTCCAGTGGCAGAGATCGGGCGAGATGGCTCGAAACACCGGGACGTCGATAGCCGGGCGGGTGAAATCCAACCAGGCCAGCCTGCACCCTGCGGAGAAAAGCTTTTCAAGGCTTTCGTCGAGCAAGTCAGTCGCACTTTCCCCGGGCGGCGCGGCCTTGGCTTCGGACAGCGTTTCTGCAGCCAAGGTCCGCGGAAATTCCAGGTGACCGCCGGCGCTGACGTCAGCCAGCCGTCGGAGCTCCATCAGCATGAGCTCAGTCAGCGCCGATCTGATCGCCGACGGGTAGTCCTGGCGCGTCGCAAAGCCAACGCAGGGGTCTGTTCCGTCATCTGCGCAAGCCACGGCAGCAACAGTGGGAAGCGCGATGTCTGACGTGATGTCTATGAGCTTGAAGCGCCGCCTCCGTCGAGAGAGGCAACGAAGGATCGCCTCCATGAACTCGTCGGCGGGCGGGGCAAGTTCACGCCGGGCCCGCTGCCCATACCACCAGCGTCCGGTGGCATCACGTTCCACAAGCTCGTAGAGCGCAGCCAGCTTGGCCTGTGCAGCGGTCTGGCCGGCGGCGCATCCGTTGGTGTCCGCGATGGCAGCGGCCTCTTCGTCGCCCCGTTCGCGGCGCCCGATCAGCGCAATGTCCGCCGGCACCAGTATGGTATCGCCGGAAAAGGCGCATGAAGCCCTGAGCCAAGCAATCTGGCGCGAGTCGTCGCCGGTGGGGGGGATCCAGTCCAGATCCTCCAGCCGGGCATTCCAGCTTTCCCGGTTCCGGGTCTGCTGTTCCGAGAACCCCAGAAGCTCAGGCGGCGCCCAACCCGCGCCTGCGACCTCACGGACGCTCGCCCAGACCAGTTGTTCATCACCCCAGGAACAGCAACTCGCGATCTCGATCATCTCGCCCGCGGCGCGGCGCAGGGCGCTTTCACGGTCAGGGCCGGCCCCATGCCCCAGGCGACCGTGGGCGAGCGTTGCGGCTTCGGGAAAGTCCGGCCATCTCGTGGTCGCGGCATTACCGGCGATCAGGGCCACCGCATGCACCGGCCAGTCCGTTGGCGACATTCGGATTTGCTCGAAAAACGAAACGACGTTATCAATAATCTGCATCAGGTTTCGAGAGGGCTTGGAAATTGCCGCCCGATGCCAATCTCGACAGATCCACCGATCCACAAAATGGCGTGGAGGCTTCCTCTGTTCCTATTGGGTTGCCCCGCGCCATCGTGTTCGCAGATATCGCCGGTTTCAGCGAGATGATGGGCCGTGACGAGTCGGCGACACTGGAGTTCATGTCGGCATGCAGCACCATGGTGCAGGAACTCGGAGCGCGCTTTGGCGGAGATCTCGTCCAGACCACCGGTGACGGATATCTCATCATCTTCAGGGCGACGCGTTCTGCGCTGGATTTCGGCATTGAACTTCATCGCGTGGTTTCCAAGCGTCAGGCAGCCGGACGAATTCAGGTCAGGTTCAGGGTAGGCATACATTTCGGCGATGTCCACGCGCTGAACAATTCGATCTACGGTCACGCCGTCAATATTGCGGCGCGCGTGCAGACGCAGGCCGAGCCGGGGACGTGCCTTCTTTCGCGGAGAGCCTACGAAGATGTGCTGGACGTGCCTGACTACCAGTTCCAATGGTTCGGAAATCCGCCGCTGAAGAATATTCATGAGGACATTTCCTTGTACCGCGTCCTTGAGGCGACAACTGGCGGCGAGGTGACTGCAGCGCCGGCGTTGGTGACGGTGATAGGCGGCCTGACGCTGCATTATGACGGCGCCGACGTCGGCTTTCATCCGTCGAGCAAGGTGTCCGGTCTGTTTGCCTACCTCATGCTCGGCGACGGCATTCGGCACCGGCGCGACAAGCTCGCAAGCTTGCTCTGGTCCGGAGGCGGAGCGCGCACCCGGCGCGGTCTGTCCTATTGCAGGCGGCGTCTTCTCCAGCTTTGCCCGGAGCGTCTGATCGCGACCTTCGACTTCGGCAAAGACCACATCGGGCTTGACGAACTCTACTTTGAGACCGACCTCGAGATCATCGCAAAGGAGTTGGAACGCGGACGGGTGCCGCCCATCTTGATTGCCGTGCCGGGATGGCCTGACGCAATCCTCGAAGGTTTTGAGCAGATGGGCCCGGTGTTTACCGGATGGCTGCGGGTCCTGCGCGAGTCCTGGCGCAAAAGGATACTCACTGCGCTTTCGCAACTGCTGGCACGGACGCCGGAAGATCAACCGCTCTGCGGCGATGCCGCACATGCCATACTCGCGATTGATCCGGGTAACGAACCGGCATCGGCAAAGCTCATTCATCACCTTGCGGGACGGGGCGACAGAATTGCGGCGCTCAATGAGTTCACCCGGCTTGAGACTTATCTCCGCGAGCACCACAGCCTTTCGCCCGGTGAGGCGGTGCAGGCCGCAGTGCGCCGCGCTCAGTCCCATGGCGCGGCATCGACTCTCCATGAGAGCCCGACGGCGCGGCTACCTGCGATACCTTCCTCCCGACTGTTGCGGATCTCTGTCGAGGCATTTGAGGGCGCCGAGCCGGAGGACGGCCATTTGGTCGACGGATTTCGCAGTGACCTCCTGGCAAATCTTGCGCGATTTCGCGAATGGTCCGTCACCGACGGCGCGCAAAGCCGGTCCAACGGGGGCGACGAGGACAGACGCGCGCAGTATTCTGTTTCGGGCCATTACATGCCGGCCCCCGGCGACCGGTGCCTGCGCATCAGTCTGCGCGACCGCGCAAGCGACAGTATCGTCTGGAGCGAGGACCTGACGGTGAACCTCACCGACTGGGCGGCACTTCAAAGAAGCGTCATCGGCCGCATCGCCGCGCATCTTGAGACCTACATTTCGGCGGACCGGCTCAGGCGCATCATCGGGACAGGTGCGCAGAATGCCGGTTCGCATGACGCATGGCTCAGGGCCGAGCAGATTTTCGCGCGCTGGACGCCGGCGTCGGCCGAGGAGGCCGAGGCGATCCTGATGCGGGTCATCGAAACGGATCAGGCCTTTGCCCCGGCCTATTCGACCCTTGCTGGCATTCAGAACGTGCGGCACGTGATCCGCCCCGGCCTCGCGCGGGACGCCGATGGCGAGCGCCGCGCGCATGAGTTCGCCGAGCGCGCGGTCGAGATCGACCCCCTGGACGCGCGCAACCAGCTCGCCCTGGCCTGGACTGCGGCCATGACGGATGCCTTCGACCGGGCGGCGATCCACCTCGATCTCGCTGCCGAACTCAATCCGAACTGCTCTTCGACGCTTGTCTCCTGCGCCATGGCCTATGCCTTCACCGGTCAGCCGGCGAAGGCCGAAACGCTGGTCGCGCATGCGCAGCGCATTTCCCCCATGCTGGGCGACTATCAGTGGTGCTATGTCGCTTCGGTGCATTTCCTCGCCGGCCGCCTTGAGGAAGCCCTGCACGCAGCGCAGCGATCAGGCGACCGGATCATCGACAACCCCGGCTGGACCGCTGCCATACTGGCGCGTCTGGCCCGTAGCGACGAGGCCAGCACGGAGTTCCAGCGCCTGATCAGCGCAGTGACGCCGGCCTGGGCCGGAGCCGGGCCGCCGTCGGCGGAAGCGGTCTTCAACTGGTTCGTCAACGCCTACCCGCTGCGCCTTGAAACAGACCGGAAGCTGCTGCGCGACGCGCTCGCTGGCGCGATGCGCGCGGCATGACGGATCGGGCGCGGCCTATTTGCAGCGGCTGAGGAACTTGAAGGCGGCGAGGTAGTCTATGATTTTTGCAAGATCCCCTCCAGGGCTCCCTATCTCAAGAGCGTCTTCCGCAGTGTCCTTGAGATAGGTGAGGCCGGTATCGTCGTCATTCTCGGGAAAGACGACATGCATTTGATACTCGTCTTTCTCGGTACTGACGCCGCCATGCTTGACTTTGTTTTTATCATCGATCTCGGTCAGTATAAGAGTCCCTACCTTGTCACCTCTGTCATTGGTAAGGGGGCATTTGATTTCCTTATCCTTTTTGGATCCGGGAACGTCGATTCTGTAACCTCTGACTGCCGGGGGGATGAGGTTATTTGACTGAAATCGAAGATCGAGCATTGAGCCATGTTTGGCGTCATACAGAGCCTGTCTTAGCCCCTCTGCTTTGTCGGCAACGCTCGGATCTGTATTGGAAATCAGCAAACTGCCCAATGCAGCCAAGCCATCGCGCCGGGCCTTGTCCTCATCGGGGTCACTTGTGTAGGCAACTATCGCTCCCATTCTTTCTCTCCCTTCTGTGTTGCTTTATGAATTTTTGATCACAACTCCGCCTTCGAAGCGGCAACCAGTTCACGCAGAGTCAGTTTCTCGGGGTTTGCCAAAGAAATGTCTTTGAGTACACGGAAGGAGTCTCCCGTCAGGATGTTTCCCTCGGCGGACTCGATAGCGCAGTGTATCGTCTCCATGACGATGCGGCTGCCGAGCGGACCCAGATGCCGGCCGCAGTTGCCGAGTTCTTCGGCTTCGCGCAGGATGTAGAACCACAGGGGCGTATTGTCGGTCAACTCTTTGAGACTGCCAGAGCGGACCCCGCCGGCGACGCCCGAAACCGTCTTAAGTGTGTCTTTCACCACAGAAATCGGCATCGAGCTGCCCAGTATGCCATTCAGCCAATTCCTCAGAGCTTCACCGCTCGGCAGCGCCAAGTCGCGTCCCCGCAACAGCGTCAATTCTGCGAGGTTCGGGAGCGGAGGGGACAAGCGCTCGCGCATGGCGCAGTCGATCCATTTTTTATCTAGGCCGGTGAGGTCTCCGTTGAGGTGGGACCGTATACTGAAGGCGAACTGATCGGGATTGGTGTCTGCGGCCAGAAAGCGATCCCAATCGACTTCCCAGTCCTCTCGCAGCGCATCCTTGTCGCCGCCGATATTGCCAAGATAGCACATGCGTCGGACTAGCTTGGCCACAGTAGGCGATTGCTGTTTGTTCCAATCATAATTGCTCCGTACCATCAGATGTCCAAACCTGAAGCATGCGGCAGCAAATTCGACCGGAACCCGGAAGTCACTGACTACACCTTTCGGGAACAGCACCTTGCGGCCACCCTCCCGGACGTCTTTATAGACACACGGATCGATGATGCGCGGCAGGTAGTCGTCCAGCACAACCGATTGGAAATGGCGCATCGTAAGGATCTGCTGTTCCTCGGGCGTGCTCCCCTTTGTCAGCTCGCAGATCCGGTTGTGAAAGCGGATCAGCGCCACGGTGACCTGGGCAACTCCGAGGTTGGTGTCGTTCTTGGTAGCGGCGATGCACGGGAACCCTCCAACCGCCCGCCCAAGATCGGCATAATTTCCGGTCGGGGTCGGTCCGGCCCGCGTCTGCCCCAGATATAGGCCATTAAACTTCGTTGTTGTGGCCGATGGCTTCGCTTCTGGCGGCAAGCAATCGAAGAGACTGTCGAGATCGAGCGCGTGGGTTCGGAAATTACTGGGGGCTAAGGGATTCCTGCTTGGTTTCATCTCGCTGAGATCATGCGCGATGAATTGGCCAAAATAGGTGTAAGCGGCGGGAATATCAGAAGGCGGCGGCGCAGACTGCGGCGATTTCATGGCCAGGGCGAGGTCTTTCAAACTATCTTCGCACGGCAAGTCTCCCTTCGCAGTTGCGACGGGAAACCAGAAATAGGGTCGGGCAGCCGGTCCGCCGTCAAAGCAGGTTTGCTCAGACGTTGCATGCTCCCGACCGGTGTTCAGAACTGCGCGCGTGTTATCGCCAAAAACCACTTTGAAGGGGGTCTTCTTCCGCTGCCGCTCGGCGTTTTTGTAGTGGAGCGTGATTGCATTTCGCAGGACCCGTTCAGACCGATTGTAAGGCGCAAAGGAACGCGTGAAAGGAGATCCCGGCGCCAGCCGCTCCTCGGCAATCTGGTCTACAGTCAACTCTGCAATGAACGGAATTCCACCGCCGTGGAGATAGCGAGACATAAAAGCCTCCGTCCCTGAAAATGAATTTGGGTTCTCCTGAGGACGAAGCTTACGCTGAAACGGCAAAGTTAACAACATCCGCGCGGATGGGTCCTGCCAGACACATCTGGCTGGCGGCATGACGGGCCGTGGCTATCGTTCCGCCAGGGCCAGCCCCAGTCTTTTCAATTGGATGAATGCGAGCGCTGACGTCAGCCGAATTACGACCATCCTTGGCGTCCGGTGTCCGCTCTCGCCAAGCCGTGTGGTCTTTGCGCGGGATGGGCGGCATTGATGCAGTCCAGGCAGAGGCTGGCTCGGATTGGTCTGCCAGAATCCACCGATGCAATAGCCGCTCCGGCCTTCGGCGAGAGACAGCATTCCATCACTCCTCGAACGCGCCGGGCGCCCCTGCCGCGCATTCCGCCTTCAGCCAATCCCAGAGCGCCACGACGGGCGGGCGGGAAAGGTTGCGGGTCCAGCAGGACATGTAAAGCGGCTCCGGCCGGGTCAGGGCGGTTGACGCGGGCAGCACAAGGCGGCCTTCCCGAAGCGCCTGATCCGCCTGCCGGGCCGTGGCGAGGCAGACCCCGTGGCCTAGGATCGCCGCCTGCAGCATCTGGCCGGTGTCGGAAAAGTTGAAGCCGCGCGCAAACTCGGTCCGGGCGGAGCCGACCTTGGCGAACCAGGATTGCCAGTCGTTCAGCGTCTCATCATGAAGAAGGGGTGCGCGGTCCAGCCTTTCCCGGTCCGGCAGGTCCGGCAGGCTAGCGGCAAGGCCGGGCGCGCAGAGCGGCACCAGCCTGTCCTGCGCCAGAAGCAGTGATTGCGCGCCCGGATCAGACCAGGGTTCGGGGCCAAGGACGATGTCGATCTCGGCCTCTTCCGGCACGTGGATGTCATCGCCGGTATGGGTCCAGGGGTCGATCCAGGGGTGCAGGGCGCGCAGGCCGGCGAGCCTTGGCAGGAACCAGCCGGTGGCGAGGGCGGCCGGCATCATGATGATGACCGATCCCGGCTTCGAATAGGCGTTAAGGCGTCGGACCCCGTGGCGCAACTCCTCCAGTGCCGTCTGCGCGGTGATGAGGAAATCCTGCCCGGCATCGACCAATTCGATCCGCCGCCCGATCCGGCGGAAAAGCGGCTGGCCAAGGTGGTCCTCCAGCACCCGAACCTGATGGCTGATGGCGGACTGGGTGATGTTCAGCTCCTCTGCCGCACGGGAGAAACTGCCGAGCCGGGCGGCAGCCTCAAAGCCGATCAGGGTGCTGAGGGGAGGGAGGCCGCGATAGGTACTCATGAGTAATTTCGATTGACGGGATGAGAAATCGGCGTTTTGCCAGTGGTAAGGCTCATCATACCCTGCCGTCCAGTCCCAAAGACCCGAGGATGACATGACCCGCCACGACCCCGCCCGTTTCGCCGCCAGCCCCAAATCGCTCGGCTACCACATGCCCGCCGAATTTGCCCCGCACAAGCGGACCTGGATGATGTGGCCGACCCGCACGGAGGTCTGGCCAGACATGGCGGCCACCAAGCGCGACTATGCCAAGGTCGCGCAGGCGATCGCCGAGTTCGAGCCCCTGTGCATGGCCGTCCGCCCCGAGGATGCCGCCGAGGCGCGCGCCATGCTGGGCGCGGAGATCGAGATCTTCGAAGTGCCGATCGACGATAGCTGGGCGCGCGATACCGGCCCGAATTTCGTGGTCGATGGCAAGGGTGGGAAGGCTGCGAGCCTCTTCACCTTCTCGGCCTGGGGCCACAAGTATACGCCCTTCGACAAGGACGCGGCCTTTGGCGCGGCAGTGGCGGCGCGTGAGGGGATGACGATCTTCAAGTCGCCGCTTCTGGCCGAGGGCGGTGGCGTGACGGTCGATGGCGAAGGCACGATCATCACCACCGACACCTGCTTCCTGAACAAGAACCGCAACCCGAGTTGGACGCGGGAGGAGGTGACGCGCGAGCTGCTGGAAACCTTGGGCGGCGAAAAGGTGATCTGGCTGCCCGGCAATGCCGATGAGACGGAGACCGACGGCCATGTCGACGGCATCGCGGTCTTTGTCGCGCCCGGCGTGGTGCTGATCGAGGGGGCGGATGATCCGTCCGATCCCTGGCGGGCGACCAAACAGGCCAATATCGACGCGCTCCGCGGCCAGACCGATGCCAGGGGTCGCCCGATCCGCATGGTCACGATCCCCGAGGCCGAGGAAAGCTGTATCATCGGCGAGAAGTTCTGCCGGTCCTATGTCAATTGCTACTTCGTCAACGGCGGCGCCATCATGCCGGAATACGGCACCCCGAACGACGCCGTGGCCCGGGAGATCTTCCAGGACCTCTTCCCGACCTACCGCATCCGGGGCGTGCATATCCCCAACATCTGCCTTGGCGGCGGCGGCATCCACTGCATCACCCAGCAGGAGCCGCTATGACCGCGCTGCCGCCCGATGCCTTTGCGCCGGCTGAGGGCGCAATGGGGCACCACGTCATGGCCGCGATGAGCCACTTCGGCGCCTCGCGCCTGTCCGACCGTGAGGCAGCGGTGGCGAGACTGATCCTGCAGGGCCATTCCTCGAAGGTGATCGCGCGCATGCTGGGCAACAGCCCGGAGACGGTGAAGGTCTACCGCAAGCGCATCCATACCAAGCTGGGGCTTGCTTCTTCGGCCGAGTTGTTTTCCCTTTTCCTCGCGGCCCTTTGCGCCGCGCCGGAAGGCACCGCAGACGACCCGTTGATCCACCTTTCGTGAGCGACCCGATATGATGACCCGCCGCACCCTCATTCGCTCCACCGCCGTCGCCGGCGGCATTTCCCTTCTGCCGCGCAGTGCCCGCGCCAGCGGGTCCGCCCGCGCGGCGGGGTTCTGGTACCCCGAGGAAACCGATCCGCATGAACGCACCTTCATGCAATGGCCGGTGAATCCGTCCGTCTATGACGAGGCGGATTTCCTTCACGACCTGCAGGGCACCATCGCCGACATCGCCTCGACCATCGCCGAGTTCGAGCCGGTTGTCCTGATGGCAGCGGCCGAGCATCACAAGGCGATCAGGAAGCTCGTCTCGGGCCAGGTGGAGTTGTGGGACATTCCGACCGATGACCTCTGGTGCCGTGATAGCGGTCCGTCCTTCGTGATCGACGGCAAGGGCGGCCTCGCCGTGACGCAGTTCAACTTCAACGGCTGGGGCGGCAAGCAGGTGCATGGCAATGACGGCAAGATCGCCGCGCGGGTGGCTGAACGGCTGGGACTGCAAGTGTTCGATGCGGGGCTGGTGGGCGAGGCGGGCGGCGTGGAAACCGATGGCCACGGCACGCTGATTGCCCATGAAAGCACCTTCATCAACCCGAACCGCAACAAGGGGTCGAAGGACGAGATCACCGCGATGCTGCTGGAGACGATGGGGGCGCAGAAGATGATCTGGGCGCCCGGCATCATCGGCGCGGACATCACCGACTATCACATCGACGCGCTGGCCCGCTTCGTGAAGCCGGGGCAGGTCGTGATCCAGATGGGCGAAGAGATCGACCCCGAGGATCCCTGGTCGGTCTCGGCGTTCGAGACACATGGCATCCTCGCTGCGGCGACCGATGCCGAAGGCCGCAAGCTTGAGTTGGTGATCCTGCCGGAACCCTATGACATCCGGGTCGACAGCCCCGATTTCGTCTCCTCCTACGTCAACTACTACGTCTGCAACGGCGCGGTGATCGCCGCCGAGTTTGGCGACGAGGCGGCGGACGAGGAAGCCGCGTCGATCCTCGCCGAGCTTTACCCGGGCCGCGAAATCGTCATGCTGAACATCGATCCGGTGGGCGAAGTGGGCGGCGGCATGCACTGCACCACCCATGAACAACCGAAAGTGTGAGGCTTGCGCGACTGGCTGACCCGGAATTCCGAGCCTTTGCAGGCCGTGGGCGCGATGGCCACGGCCTTCGCCGCTTTGACGGCGCTGGTGGTGATCCCCTATCAGGTGGCGCAGGCCGACCGCATCCAGCGCGACCAGACCGCCCGCGAGATCTACCGGGAGTTCCTGAACCTGACGGTGCAGAAGCCGGAGCTGGCGACGGCGGACTATTGCTCGTTGTCCGACCCCAAAAGCCTCGCCGCCTATTCGGCCTACGCCGATTACCTGCTCTATACCGCCGACCAGATGGTCGACACCTCGCCCGTCTGGCGCGGAACCATGGCGTCGTACCTTAAATCCCACATGTCCTACCTTTGCAGCCCGGAAATCCGCGCGGCCAATGACGATGTGGAAGGCCTGATCGTCGACCTCGGCCTGACCTGCAAACCCGAGAACCGGTGCGAATAGGGGCGACCGCAGCCGCCCCTTTCCTTCACGCAGCCGCGTCATGGTGGCTGAGTAGTCCGTAAGCCTCGGGCCGCCGGTCGCGCCACGTGCCCCAGCTTTGCCGGTAGGCGCGGGTGGCGTCGAGGTCGATCCTTGCGGTCAGGTAGGTCTCATCAAGCTTGCCTGCCTCGGCCAGCATCGCGCCCGTATGGTCGGCGATGAAGGACGACCCGTAGAACGTCATCTCGAGGTTCGGGCCCCTTTCGGTGCCCACCCGGTTCGACGCGACCACGGGGATCATGTTGGCCGCCGCATGGCCCTGCATCGTCCTTTGCCAATGCGCCGATGAATCGAGCTCCGGCTGGCCCGGCTCGGTGCCAATTGCGGTGGGGAACAACAGGACCTCGGCCCCGAGAATGGCCAGCGAACGGGCGGTTTCGGGGAACCACTGGTCCCAGCAGATGCCACAGCCGACGCGTGCGAACCGGGTGTCGAAGACCTTGAAGCCGGTATCGCCGGGGGTGAAGTAGTATTTCTCCTCATAGCCTGTTGCATGGGGGATATGGGTCTTGCGGTAGTTGCCGAGGATCGCCCCATCGGCGTCGATCATCGCCAGCGAGTTGAAGAAGGTATTCCCCGCCGCCTCGTAATAGCTGATCGGCAGCACCACCCCCAGCTTGCGGGCCAGCGCCGCGAAATGCTGCACCGCGCGGTCGGCGGCCAGCGGCCCGGCGTACTGCTGAAAGCCGCTGTCCTTCTCGATGCAGAAATAGGGGGTCTGGAACAGCTCTTGCAGCAGGATGATCTGCGCGCCGTCTTCCGCCGCCGCCGTCACCTGTTCCTCGGCCTTCTGGATGTTGTCGTCCAGATCCCAGGAACAGGCCATCTGGGTCGCCGCCAGTGTCACGAATGTCATGGAGTTTCCTTTCAGTTCATCAACTTGGTCCAGACCTTGTCGATCAGGGCCGTAGCCGCGGGCGAGCAGGTCGGAATGAATTCGGGCGCCGGCGCATCGGCGGGCGGGTTGATTTCCGGGGCGGCGGCGAGGGCCGGTTCGATGAAGGCTTCCGAGCCCTTGATGCCGTTGGAATAGCGCGCGTAATTGGTGATCATCGCGGCGTTTTCCGGGTCCATGACGAAGTTGACCCAGGCCTTGGCATTGTCGAGGTTCGGCGCGCCCTTCGGCACGGCGACATTGTCCATCCAGCCGGTATAGCCTTCCTTCGGGTAGACATAGGCGATGGTCGGCTTTTCGTCGCGCGCCCGCATCGAATAGCCATTCCACGCCATCGACACCACGGCCTCGCCCGACACCAGAAGTTCCTTGGTTTCGGAGTCGTAGGATTTGACCCATTCCTTCTGGGTCTCAAGCAGTTCCAGCACCCGCTTCATCGCGTCGGGGTTTTCCGAACAGCGCGGCACGCCGAGGTAACGTTCCGCCATGTTGATGACGTCGTTCATGTCGCGGAGCATGTTGATGCGGCCCTTGACCTCTTCGGCGGGGTCGAAAAGCACGGCAAGCGAGGATGTGTCGCCTTTCACCACGGCGGTATCGACGGCGAAGGCGGTCGAGCCCCAGGCCCAGGGGGCGGAATATTCGCGCTTGGGGTCCCAGTAGACCTCACGCCACTTCTCGTCGACATTGGCGAAGTTCGGCATCGCGAAGACGTCGATCTTTTCGACCATGTCCTCGGCGATCAGTACCTGCATGGTGGCGTCGCCCGGCACGATGATGTCATAGCCGGCACCGCCTGCGCGCAGCTTGGCGATCATCGTCTCCATGCTGTCGTAGCTGTCGATATGGACCTTGACGCCGAACTCTTTCTCGAACTTCGCGACGAGGTCGGGGGGCGTGTATTCGCCCCAGGTGTAGATGAAGAGATCGCCTTCGGCGAAGGCAGGGGCGGCGGTCAGAAGCAGGATGGCAAGCGTACGCATGGGCATTCCTTTCAGGTTTTGCGCCGGGAAATCAGCCCGGACAGGATGACGACGAGGGCAGAGGCAAGAACCATCAGCGACGACACCGCGTTGACCTCGGGCGTGATGCCAAGGCGGAGCATCGAGTAGATGTGGACGGGAAGCGTGGTCGAGCCGGGGCCCGACAGCATCGACGAGATGATGAAATCGTCGAGGCTGACGATGAAGGCCAGCAGCCAGCCGGAGAGGAGGCCCGGCGCCAGAAGCGGCAGGGTGATGAGGGCGAAGCGCCGCAAGGGGCGGGCGTAAAGATCGGCCGCTGCCACCTCAAGCCCCGCATCCATCGAGGTCAGCCGGGCGGCGATGGGCAGATAGGCGAAGGGGATGCAGAAGGTGGTATGGGCGATCACCAGCGAGCCGAAGCCAAGGCCAAGCCCGATCGCCGAAAAGAAGATCAGGCTGGCGATGGCGGTCACGATTTCGGGCACCATCAGCGGGAAATTCAGGACCGCATAAGTTGCGGCCTTGCGCCGCACCCGCATCCGCACCATGGCCAATGCCGCCGCTGTGGCCATGACGGTGGCAAGGCTCGCCGCGATCACTGCCAGAAGGACCGAGTTCAGCGCGGCCCCGCCAATCTCCTCATTGGCAAAGACGGCGCGGTACCAGCGGAATGAGAGGCCATCGAGCCGGCTGATCGACCGCCCGTCGTTGAAGGAGTAGAGCATCAGGAACAGGATCGGCGCGTAGAGGAAAGCCACCGCCAGCGCCGCCGTCACCCCGACGCCGGGCAGGTTGCGGATGTCTCTGGCGCGGGTGTCGAGAAGGGCCATCACGCCGCCTCCCGTGCTGCGCGGCGGGCGACGAGGATGAGGGCGATCAGCGTGACGCTCATCAGCACGGTCGACAGCGCCGCGCCGAAGGGCCAGTTGCGGCTCCCTTGAAACTGCATCCCGATGAGGTTGCCGAGCATCAGCGTCTTGCCGCCGCCAAGGATGTCGGGGGCGAGGTAGGACCCGATGCCGGGGATGAAGACCAGAAGACCCCCGGCGATCAGGCCGGGCCTCAGGATCGGCAGGATCACCGACCAGACCGCCTGCCAGCGGCTGGCATGAAGGTCATAGGCGGCCTCCAGGAGCGAAAAGTCGAAACGTTCGATCGCGGCGTAAAGCGGCAGGATCATGAAGGGCAGGAAGGAGGACACGAGGCCAAGGCCGATGGCGAAGTTGTTGTAGGCAAGGGGCAGGGGGCCGTCAGTCAGGCCCATCGACTGCAAGGCGCCGTTGATCGGCCCTTCGTCGCGCAGCATCAGGAGAAGTGCTATGGTGCGGACCAGAAGGTTGACCCAGTAGGGCACCGTCACCAACATCAGCCAGAGCGACTTTTGCGCAGGCGGCCGGGTGGCGATGAACCAGGCCGTCGGCAGGCCGATCAGAAGGCAGAGGATCGTGGCAAAGCCCGCCTGAAGTGCCGAACGGCCAAGGATCTGCAGGTAGTCGGCGTTGAAGCTGAGGGTATCGTCGAAGATGTCGCGTTCGAACATGAGCCGCACATAGGCCTCGCCCGACGGCTGCCAGATCACCCCGCCATGTTGCGCCGGTGTCAGCACGGAATAGAGCGTGGTCAGCGCGATCGGCAGCGCCATGAAGATCAGGATGGTGCCGAGCGAGGGGGCGAGGAGAAGGCGGTGCAGCTTCATGATGCCAGCAGCCTGATCGCCCCGGCCTCGGGGCGCAGCGCAACACGGTCGCCCGGCGCAAAGTCCAGCGCGCCGCGCAGGCCGCCACGCGGCAGGGTGACGTGGAGCGGAACCGCGGCACCCTCCAGCCGGAAGGACAGCTCGTTGCCCATGTAGATGCGCTCGGCCACCGTCAGCGGACCAAGGTCGCCGGGCTGGTGGCCGCCTGCAGGCAGGATCGCCAGCCGCTCGGGCCGGATCGCCAGCGTGACCTCGGCGCCGCCCGTGCCGGTTGCCGGGATCGTGCCCAGCCCCTCGGCCACCGCACCCTCCGGTCCCATCCGCGCCGGGATCAGGTTCGCCCCGCCGATGAAATCGGCGACGAAGCGGTTGGCGGGAGCCTCGTAAATCTCTTCAGGCCGGCCGAGTTGCTGCACCTTTCCGCCCTGCATCACCGCGATGCGGTCGGACATCGCCAGCGCCTCGTCCTGGTCGTGCGTCACGAAGACGAAGGTGATGCCCGTCTCGCGCTGCAGGGCCTTCAGTTCCGACCGCATCCGCTGCCGGAGCTTGGCATCGAGCGCCGACAGGGGTTCGTCCAGCAGCAGGATCTTGGGCCCCGGCGCCAGCGCGCGCGCAAGGGCCACGCGCTGCTTCTGGCCGCCCGAAAGCTGATCCGGGCGGCGCTTCTCCATCCCCTCCAGTCCCACGAGTTCCACCATCCGCGCCACGGTCGCGGCGATCTCGGTCCTAGGGCGGCCAAGCATCCTGAGGGCAAAGCCGACGTTCTCGGCCACGGTCAGATGCGGAAAAAGCGCATAGTGCTGGAAGACGGTGTTCACCGGCCGGTCTTCCGGCGGCATGCCTGCGACGTTGCGCCCGAAGATGGCGATCTCACCCACGGTTGGCTGGTCGAACCCCGCGATCAGCCGAAGGAGCGTGGTCTTGCCGCAACCGGACGGACCGAGGAGGGTGAAGAACTCATTCGCGCGGATGGCAAGGTCGATGCCGCCGAGCGCGTGATGCGCCGAGGCCCCCCGGCCATAGGTGCGTCCAAGGCCCGTCAGCCGACATGCGTCCCCGTGATCCTGCACTCCGACATCCCCCTGCAATCGCCTTGGCGAAAAGCATGGTCGCGAACGGCAGGTGGGTCATGTCACCACGAAGGGGTATCGGCGCGCCGGGAAGGACCGGCGCGATGGCTTTCAGTGAAAATCCCGCGAGCCCGGGATGATGCGGGCGTTGCGGGGATGGCCCGGCGCCGGCGCCGGGATCGGGTGCCTGACTTCATCCGCGCGCGACAGCGGGGGCGTCAGGCAGCGGTCCGACAGGCGCAGCAGGACATCGCTGCGGTCCTGCAATGCCTCGGCCACGATATGGGTCACGCCGGAGGCCGCATCGCGTTGCAGGCGGCCCGTCACATGCATCAGCCGCGCCGTCATGATCACCTTGCGGAAGGCCGCCATGACCTTCGGCCAGACGACAAGGTTGGCGACGCCGGTTTCATCCTCCAGCGTGATGAAGCAGACGCCCTTGGCGCTGCCGGGGCGCTGGCGGACCAGCACGAGGCCGGCAAGCTGCACACGGCGGTTGTTGCCGACCCCTCCCAGATCGGCGGCGCGGACAAAGCCCTGCCGCGTCATGCTGCTGCGCAGGAAGGCCATGGGATGCGCTTTCAGGGACAGGCGCAGGGTCTGGTAATCGGCCACGACCTGTTCGCAAAGCGGCATCTCCGGCAGGCGGGCCTGAGGCTCTTCCCCCTCATCCTTTCCCGGCTGGAACAGGGGCAGGTCGGGCGCATCGCGCAGGGCCTTCGCGTCCCAGAGCGCGGCCCGCCGATCCAGCCCCATCGACCGGAAGGCATCGGCAGCGGCCAGCGCGCGGATCGTCCGACCATTCAGGCCCGCGCGGGCGGCAAGGTCCGAGAGGCTGGCATAGGGCTCATCGCGGAAACGGATCAGCCGCCCGGCCGCCTCGCGCGCCATGCCGTCCACCTGCCTGAGGCCGAGCCGCAGGGCAAAGCGGTTGCCCGCAGGTTCCAGCGTATTGTCCCATTCGCTGAAATTCACGTCCGCCTCCCGCAGTTCGACCCCATGCTCGCGGGCGTCGCGGACGATCTGGGCCGGGGCGTAAAAGCCCATCGGCTGCGAATTCAGCAGCGCACAGGCGAAGGCCGCCGGGTGATGGCACTTCAGCCAGCTTGAGACATAGACCAGAAGCGCGAAGCTGACCGCATGGCTTTCGGGAAAGCCGTAGTCGCCGAAGCCCTTGATCTGGTTGAAGCAGCGCCGGGCGAATTCCGGGTCATAGCCGCGCCCGATCATCCGTCCGACCATCAGTTCCTCAAGCTCGCCAATGGTGCCGCGCGACCGGAAGGTCGCCATCGCTTTGCGCAGCGCATTCGCCTCTTTCGGGCTGAATTCGGCGGCGACCATGGCGATCTTCATCGCCTGTTCCTGAAAGATCGGCACGCCGCAGGTGCGGCTGAGGATGCTGCGAAGTTCGTCAGGATCATGGGGAGAGGCGGGTGAGGGATAATCCTCCGCCTCGATCCCGCTGCGGCGGCGAAGATAGGGATGCACCATGTCGCCCTGGATCGGGCCGGGGCGGACGATGGCGACCTCGATCACCAGATCGTAGAATCGGCGTGGGCGAAGGCGCGGCAGCATGTTCATCTGCGCCCGGCTTTCGACCTGAAAGACGCCGATGCTGTCGCCCTTGCAGAGCATGTCATAGGTGTCCTTGTCGTCCGGCGGGATCGAGGCGAGGTCGTGGCTGATGCCGTAATGGTTCTGCAAAAGGTCAAAGCACTTGCGGATGCAGGTCAGCATCCCCAGGGCCAGCACATCGACCTTGAGGATGCCAAGCGCATCAATGTCGTCCTTGTCCCATTCGATGAAGCTGCGTTCGGGCATGGCGGCATTGCCGATCGGCACGGTTTCGGACAGCGCCCCTTCGGTCAGGATGAAGCCGCCGACATGCTGGCTGAGGTGGCGGGGCATGCCGATCATCTCTTCGGCCAGCCTGATCGTGCGCGCCATGAGCGGGTCGGTCAGGTCCACCCCGGCCTCGCGGCTGTTCGCCTCGCCCATCGAGGTGCCCCAGCTGCCCCAGACGGTTTTCGCCAGAACCGCCGTCACGTCTTCGGAAAGGCCCATCGCCTTGCCGACCTCGCGGATTGCCGAACGCGGGCGGTAGTGGATGACGGTGGCGCAAAGGCCGGCGCGGTGGCGGCCGTATTTCTCATAGATGTGCTGGATCACCTCTTCGCGGCGTTCATGTTCGAAATCGACGTCGATGTCGGGCGGCTCATCCCGGTCCATGCTGATGAAGCGTTCGAAGAGAAGCTCCTGCTCCGCCGGGTCGACCGAGGTGATGCCCAGCACATAGCAGACGGCCGAGTTGGCCGCCGATCCGCGCCCCTGACAGAGGATCTTTTGCGCCCGCGCCCAAAGGACGACCTCGTGGATGGTCAGGAAATATTGCGGGATCTTCTTGAGACCTATGATCTCAAGTTCCTTGACCAGGAGCTTCTGCACTTTCTCGGGCACCCCGGCAGGGTAGCGCCCCGCCGCCCCGTCCCATGTCAGGCGCTCAAGCCGGCCCTGCGGGGTTTCGCCGGGGCGCAGGTCCATCTGCGGATATTCATAGGAAAGCTCGGTCAGACTGAAGCCGCAGGCATCGGCCACATCCCGCGTGGCGCGGATGGCATGGGGCCATTCGGCGAAGAGACGGCACATCTCGGCGGGGGATTTCAGGTGGCGTTCGGCATTGGCATCCAGAAGGAAGCCCGCCTTGTGGATCGTCGTCTTCTCGCGGATGCAGGTCATCACGTCCTGAAGCGGGCGGCGTTCGGGGGCGTGGTAATGCACGTCGTTGGTGGCAAGGATGCCAAGCCCATGCGCCCGTGCCAGACGGTCGAGCCGGTTGATCCGCGCCCGGTCGTCGCCGCGATAGAGGTAGCTGACCGCGACATGGCTGAGGCCCGGCAGCCGGCGCACCAGCCCGGCCAGACGGCGGGGCAGATGATCCCCCGGCAGCAGGACCAGCTGTATGCCCTCGGCATCTTCGGCCAGATCGGCCAGCGTGATGTCGCAAAAGCCCTTGGCCTGCCATTGCCCCTCGGGGTCATGGCGCTTGCCCTTGGTCAGAAGCCGCGAGAGCCGGCCATAGGCGGCCCGGTCGCGGGGGTAGGCGAGGAATTCCTCGCCCGTGACCAGCCGCAGGCGGCAGCCGATCACGGGGCGGAGGCCGGCCTTCTTCGCCTCGGCATGGATGCGCACCACCCCGGCCAGCGTGTTCAGGTCGGCCACGCCGATCGCGTCATAGCCAAGCGCATGGGCGGTGGCGGCGAGGTCATGCGCCTCGGATGCGCCGCGCAGGAACGAAAACGGCGTCATCAGCCCAAGCTCGACGTATCGGGCGCGCGGATTGGGCCGGTATTCCCCGGTCAGCGTCTTGCGCGGGTGGCGGTGGTCATTCTCGGGCATCAGGCGAACATCCCGTGCAGGAACCAGCGCGGGTCGCCGCCGCGCCCGTCATCATGCAACCCCTCGCGGTAAAGCCAGAAGCGGTGGCCGGCCTCATCCTCGACCTTGAAATAGTCGCGGAGCCGCGTGCCGGGCTTGTCCTGCCACCATTCCGGCGCGATGCGTTCCGGCCCCTGATAGCGCGCCACGCGAAAGCTCCGCCGCCGCCACTGGAACTGCGCGGGCGGCCCTTCGGGGACGCCGTAGAGCACGCGGATCTCCTCGGGGTGATCGAGAAGGCGCTCCGGGCGTTCGGCCTTTGCCGGGGGGATGGCCGGGGTGGCGGCCAGCGGGGCCGCCCGCGCCTCGGCCCGTTCGGGGATATGGCTGGCCACGGGCCGAAGCTGGGTCAGGGCATTGCGGCCAAAGCGCGCCGCCAGCCGGTCGGCCAGATGCGAAAGCTCCAGCCCGGCGTCCACGCCCCCCGCAAGATCGGTCTGCCGGGTTCCTAGCGGTTCGGCCGCCGTCGCTTCGAGCGTGATGAGGTCGAAGCCGAAGCCGGGGTTGATCCGCTCCAGCCGGTCGCGGAAGAGGAAGACCAGATGGCCGGGGTCGCGGCTCGGGCGGGCGCAGGCGGCCTCGATCCGGCTCGTCTCACCATCGGTGCGGTAGACGGTCAGGCAGAGGCGCCGGGCGCCGTGGCCGGCCTTGGCGAGTTCCGCGCAGAGCGTGGCGCAGAGGCCGGGCAGGTGGTGGGTCGGGTCGAAGATCGGCTCGGCCAGCCTTGCATCGGCGCGAAAGACCGGCGGGGCATCGGGCGCGGAGACAGGCTCCGGCAACTGGCCGGTCATCTGATCAAGCCGGATCAGCGGGTTCTGCGCCGGGGCGGCACGGGCGAACCGCCGCGCCAGCGAAAGGCGCGGGAGGTCGGCCAGCCGGCCGATGCTGCGCAAGCCAAGGCGGTTCAGAAGCAGCACCGTTTCACCGTCAAGCCGCAGCGCCGCCACCGGCAGCGCCGCCGTATCGGCAGAGATCGCCCTGACCGGCCCGAAACGCGCGAGGGCCCAGGCCGCGCCCCAGGTGGGCGCAAGGGCCAGCCGCGACGAATGCCCCAGGGCGGACAGCGCCGCCTCCATATCCGCCAGCATCGCCTCTTCGCCGCCGCAGAGATGATCCGACCCGGTGGTGTCGAGGATCAGCCCATGCCCATCGCGGTCATCGGCCACGGTCCAGGGGCACCAGCGCCGCGCCCAGAGGGCAAGGCGGTGCAGCGCGGCCCGGTCGCCTTCGGTATCGGCAAAGGCCACCGTCAGCCCGGGGCAAAGCGCCCGCATGTCGGCGACCCGCGCGCCGACCGTCACCCCGGCCAGATGCGCCGCCCGGTTGACGGCATGGATCACCGGGCCATGCGCGCCTTCGACCGACAGGGCCACGGCCATGTCGTCGGGCAGAACCTCACCCCGTGCCTCTTGCGCCTTCTGCCAGCGTTCCATCGGGAACTGCGGCAACCAGATCGAGACGATCCGCCGCCCGGTCATGGCGCACTACCCATTCCCCCGGCCGCCCGTCGCACGACCGGAAAAGGTCGACCCGCCAGCGCGGATCGCCCGGCGCGCGCGGATCGTCGGGGTTTGCGGCCGAGGGCAGCGTGGCAATCCGCCAGCGGTCGCGCGCCGCACTCAGGTCCACGGTTGCCGCCTGCCGGATCAGCCAGCAGGGCACGGCTGACGCCTCGGCCTGCAGGGCAAGCCGCTTCATGGCGGTAAAGCTTACCGCCGGATGGTTTCCCCGGATTTCGGCCACCACCGCCGCAAGCGCCTTGCAGCGCAGGCCCTCCTCGACCGCGATCATCACGTCCAGCGGCCGGGATAGCGGCATCAGCAGGAGCGGCCCGCTGAGGCCAAGCCCGGCCAGACAGGGCCGCCCGCTTTCGCGTTCTGCCAGCCGGTCCTGAACCCAAAGGATTGTCCCGCTGCCCTTGCCAAGCTGCGCCATGACAAAGCCCGCCGCCGCAGCTTCCGCCCCGGCTGCGGGGAAAACCTCGGACAGGGTTGCCTGCCGCGCGCGGGGGCGGGCAGGCGGCGATCCGGGCATCGAAGAGGTTGGTATCTGAAGCATGGCACACGGAATCACATCCATATGTTCTTACTTTGTTCTAATAATCCGATACCGCAACCCAGACAAGGCAGAGCGTGCGACCGTCAGGCTTGCCCGAGGTATCCGGCCAGACGGATCAGGGCTGCCGCGACGTCGTTGGTGGCACTTGTTCAATCGCGACCCCGACAGGATTACATGATCAGGACCCGGGATCAGAAGACGCTAAACTGCTCCCCATTCAGGGCCGGACCGGCCCGCCATTCATAAACCGGAACTGGAGATAGAGAAGATGATTGCCCCAGAGATGGCCGACCGCCTGTCGGACGAATTGTATCAGGCGCTGACCCTCCGCCGCCCGATCCCGCTTGTCAGCCGCCGCCACCCCGATTTCACGCTTGAGGACGCCTATGACGTGTCGCTCCGCGTCCTCGACCGGCGGATCGGCGCGGGCGAAAAGCTCGTCGGCAAGAAGATCGGCCTGACGGCCGAGGCGGTGCGCCAGATGCTCGGCATCAACGAACCCGACTACGGCTTCCTGACCGACGCGATGCAGGTGCCCGATGGCGCGGTGATGCATATCGCGGACAGCATGTTGATGCCCTTGATCGAGGCGGAAATCGCCTTCGTGATGCGCGATGCGCTGCCCTTGAAGGATGTGACCGCCGAGATGGTCCTTGCAGCCACGGACCATGTCGCCGCCTGTTTCGAACTGGTCGACACCCGCTTCGACACCCGGAAGATCGACATCGTCGACACGGTGGCCGATAACGCCAGCGCCGCGAAATTCCTCCTCGGGACCGCGAAGGTCGATCCGCGCAAGCTCGACCTCGCCGCAGTCGGCTGCACGGTCTTCCGCAACGGCGAACCGGTGATGTCCGGCAAGGGCGAGGCGGTCATGGGTTCGCCCCATAACAGCGTCGCCTGGCTTGCCAACAAGCTCGGCAGCCTCGGCATGGGCATTGCGGCGGGCGATGTCGTCCTGCCGGGATCGCTGGTGCCGCTGGTGCAGATCGCGCCGGGCGACCGCTTCGAGGCGGAATTCTCCGGCATCGGTCGGATCAGCTGTTCCTTCACCTGAGGCGCAAGATGAAAAATCTCTCTCTCGCGAAATGGAAAAGCGGCGCCGCAAGCCCCGGCGCCTGGATCAACCTGCCCGAAATTCATACCACCGAAATGCTGGCGCGGATGGGCTGTGACTGGCTCTGCTTTGACCTACAGCACGGGCTGATGAGCTTTGCCGACCTCCTGCACCTGATCCCGGCGGTGTCGGGAACGCCCGCAACGCCGCTGGTCCGGGTTCCCGGCAACGATGCCGCCCGGATCGGTCAGGTGCTGGATGCCGGCGCGCATGGCGTCATCGTGCCGATGGTCAATACCGCCGAAGAGGCCCGCCGCGCCGTCGCCGCCTGCCGCTATCCGCCGGCGGGCACGCGGTCCTGCGGGCCGATGCGGGGCGTGATGCTCGACGGCATCGACTACCTGCGCACCGCCAATGCCGAGGTGGCCTGCGTCGTCATGATCGAGACCCGCGAAGGGCTGGAGAATGTCGAGGCGATCGCGGCCACGCCCGGCGTCGATGGCATCTTCATCGGGCCGATGGACCTGTCGCTTGGCCTCGGCCTGCCGCCCGGCGACTTCGCCGCGCCGGAATTTGCCGCCGCCATCGCCCGCATCCGCGCGGCCTGCAAGGCGGCGGGCTGCGCGGTCGGGCTTTTCGGCTATACGCCGGAACTGGCCGGGCAGGCGCTTGCCGATGGCTTCGCCTTCGTCTCGGTCGGCACCGACATCGGCTTTTTCCGCCAGGGCGCGGCTGCGGCCTTCGCCGCTGCGGGCGGCTTGCCGGGCGGGGAAGGGCGAACCAAGGCCGGGGGCTACTGACCCCCGGACGACCAATTCCCCCGGCTTCCGCGCTGCGTCGGCCTGACCTGACCTCACGGGTGATCGTGCAGGGGTAGCACCAACTGGCGGAGCCCGCATTGCCTCTGGCATGATCGCCCGGCAAGCCCGATCCGGGACCGGAAGGCGGCGCGAAACTGATGAGCTATTCGGCGGCGAAAATTCTTGAAGTCATCGCGGAGGCTGGCCTTGGGGCTGCGGCGGTCGAGCGGATCATCCGGCCGCTCGGGCTGTCGATGGCGCGGGTGTCTGCGGCCTACCCAGCTGACCTTCGACAGGGGGCTTGGCGTCTTCCGAGCCGTCATCTCCGCCTCTCCGCGCGCGGATCTGGCGCTTGCCGCCGGGGCACGCATGAAACTGACCCATCTCGGCATCTTCGGCTTTGCGGTGATGAGCCAGCCCGATCTGCGCGCGGCGCTGGGCTTCGTCGCCAAGTACAGGCCGCCAAGTTCGCCGCTGATCGGCCTCAGGCTCATCGAAGAAAGCGGCGCCTGCCTGTTCGTCTTCGGCCCGATCGAGGGGCTTGCCGCTTCCGATCCCATCTATCCGCGCGTGCTCGACTTCAATATCGCCATGTTCGTCTCGCTGATCGAGGACAGGCTTGGCACGCGGGCGCCGATCCGGCGCATACATCTGTCGCAACGCGCCGATGCGATCAGCCGGAAAGTGGTGCCGGCGCTCGGGCTGCCCGTCGTCTCGGCAAGCGATCAGGACGCAATCGAGCTTTCTGGTGAGGCGCTTCATCAGCCGTTGGCGAGATCGAGCCCGCATGCTGCCGCCACGGCGCAGCGCCTCTGTGAAAATGCAATGTCGGAAGAGGATGCAGGCTCACCGCTGGTCCGTGCGATCCGCGCCCTTCTCTTCACCTATGCCGAAAAGCCGACGACCGCCGCCTTTGTGGCAGAGCATCTGGGCCGGAGCGAGCGCGGCCTGAGGCGCCAACTCGCCGAGGAGGGGACGAGCTTTCGCGACCTGAAGCTGTCGTTCCAGAACCGGCTTGCACGCCGCTACCTGGCGCAGACCGGGATGACGGTGCAGGATGTCGCGCTTGCGACCGGCTACAGCGACGTGGCAAATTTCCGCCGCGCGTTCCTGCGCGCCAACGGGGTCGGCCCGAAGAGGTTTCGCGAGGAGGCGAAGGGCTGACGGACGGATCTGGCCGGAAATGACCCCTTCTGGCAGGAAGTGACCAACGATTGCCGCCCTCCTGATCCGCAAGATGCGGGGCAGGAGGATCTGCCAAGCTCGATACGACCTTTTCGCCCCCGGATGAGTGGCGCCACGCCGACCGGGGCCGGGTGCTGATGACCGGGACGCAGGCGCTGGTGCGGCTGCCGCTGATCCAGAAGGCGCGCGATGCCGCCGCCGGTCTTCGGACTGCCGGCTATATCTCGGGCTATCGCGGCTCGCCGCTTGGCGGGCTCGACACGCCCCTGGCCCGCAGCGCAACGCAATATGGCGAAAGCGCGATCACCTTCCAGCCCGGCCTCAACGAAGAGCTTGCGGCGACGGCGCTCTGGGGAACGCAGCAGATCGACGCCCTGCTTCGCCCTCGACCGGTCGAACGTCATCGACGTGATCGGTCGCTTCCTGACGCCTCTGCTGCTGTTGCTCCCGGCGGCCATCGTCCTCTGGTCGGTGGTCCGGCCGCTCGGCGTGCCGGTTCAAACCGGCGTGAAGGCGCCCTTCGCGCTCGGCTTTGTCACCGGCTACCAGACCGGCGACGTCTTCGCGGGGCTGATGTTCGGCATCATGTTCATCGAGGCCATCACCGCGAGGGGCTACGGTCGCGGCAACTGCTATCTGCCCGTGCTTCTGGGCGCGGCGGCAGTCGCCTTCCAGGATCTCTTCACCATCTACGGCGGGCTTGAAAATCTCGGCGCGACCGGCAGCGGCGTTCTGTCGGAGGACAGTTCGCAGGCTGGTCTGATCATCGACCTCGTCGCGAGGCTGGCCGGTTCGGCCGGGGCGACTGCGCTGGCGTTCGCGGTTTTGCTCGCCTGCCTGACCACGTCCGTCGGTGCCACGGCGGTGCTGGCGAGATATGTCGCGAAGTGGAGCGGGGGGCGCGTCAGTGAGGCGACCGGCGCAGTCATCACCGTTCTTGTGGCGACGGTGCAGGCCTTCGGCGGGGTCGACTACATCACCGGCTTCGCCGGGCCGATCTCCGTCCTCTTCTATCCGGTGGGGTCTGCATCGTGATCCTCGGCCTCTTGCCGCGCCGTCTGACCAATGACGGGCTCTGGAAGGGCACGGCGCTGTTCTCGATCCTGATGGGGGCTCTCGACCTACTCGTCATCCTGTCGGGGGAGGTTGGGTTCGCCCTCCCCCCACGCTGACCGGCCTTTACGCGGCGACCCCGCTCTCCGATGCAGGGTTCGGCTGGGTGGCGCCCTCGATCACGGGCGGACTTGCCGGTGCCCTGCTGTGGAGGGCCGCCAAGCGCGGCAGCGTCGGTGACGCCGTGATCGGCGAGACCGGACAAGAGCCGTCCGCCTTGACTTCGTAACCGTGGCGACGACCGCGATTGAACCGGTCCCGTCCTGCAAAGGAGACAGAGAGAGAGATGCTGCAGAACCATCCTGAATTCGACGATCACCAGCGCACAACATTCGTGACGGACGCAAAGACCGGTCTGCGCGCCATCCATGCCGTCCACCGGCCGTGTCCGGCCGGAGCGGCGGCGGCATCAGCGTTCGACCCTATGCGGACGAAACCGAAGCACTGAACGACGTCCTGCGGCTGTCCCGCCCGATGACCTACAAGATGGCGCTGGCCGGCATTGCCATCGGCGGCGCGAAAACCGTGATCATCGGCGACCCCAAGGCGCTCAAGACTCCCGAGCTTCTGGCCGCCTACGGGCGCTATGTGGAAAGTCTGGGCGGAGCTTACCTTGCCGGTCCCGACATCGGCACGAAAGCCGAAGACATGGCCGAAATGCCCAAGACGACGCGCTTTGTCGCCGGCCGCGCCGACCAATCCGGGTCCACCGCCATCACGACGGCGATCGGCACCTATGTTGCACTTCGCGCCACGGCGAAGGCGGCTTTCGGCTCTGACACGCTCGCGGGGCACCGCATTTCCGTGCAGGGTGCGGGCGGGGTCGGGGGCGAGCTGATTTCCCGGCTGCTGGCCGAGGGGGCAGAGGTCATCGCCGCCGACATTGATCCGGCCGCGCTGGCAATCGCGGCCCGCAAGGGCGCAAAGGTCGTCGATCCCAGCTTGTCTTATGACTTTTCGTGCCGAAGAGGCGAAGATGGCACCGCTGCGAGAAGGCCGACACCTTCTCACAGCGGCGTTGGCTCTGGTCGGCGCCATCGCGACGAAACGCACGGTCAGGCGTGCTGTCTGACGCTGAGGCCGCCGTCGATGGTCAGGCAGGCGGCGGTCATGAACGGGCATTCGTCCGAGATCATGAACACCGCCGCCCGGGCGATTTCCTCGGGCGTGGCGATGCGGCCCTGCGGATGAAGCGCCATGGTCCCGGCCTTTGCCGCCTCGGGATCGGGGTGGGTCGCCCACCAGTCGATGACCTTCTGCGTCGCCACATAGCCCGGCGCGATGGCATTCACCCGGATGCCACCGGCGGCGTGTTCCAGCGCCAGCGACTTCGTCAGGCCAAGGAGCGCGTGCTTGGCCACCGGGTAGGGAAAGGTGCCGGGAATGATCGTGAAGGCATGGGTCGAGGCGATGTTCAGGATCACCCCGTGCTTCCGCGCGATCATGCCCGGCAGCACCGCGCGGGCGCAGGCCCAGGCGCCGTCAAGGTTGATCGCGAAGGCGCGGCGCCATTCGGCATCCGAGGTCTCCAGCGGGGCGTGAAAGACATTGACGCCGGCATTGTTGACGAGCCCGTCGAGCGCCCGGCCAGCCGCCTTGGCGGCTTCGGCAAAGACCGTGGCGATGCGCGCACCGTCGGAGATATCCGCCTCGGCCTGATGGATCGCGCCGCCGGGCAGGGCGCGCAGGTCCGCGACGGTCGCCGAAAGCATCCCGGCATCCAGGTCGATCAGGAAAAGGTCCGCGCCCTCGGCCCGGAAATCGGCGGCAATCGCCCGGCCGATGCCCTGCGCCGCGCCGGTGACGGCAATGAAACGCCCCGATAGCCTGCCCATCCTACCACTCCGCCACGCTGCCGTCGGCATGGCGCCACAGGGGATTGCGCCAGCGATGGCCGGTCTTTGCGGCCTCTATCACCGCTGCCTCGTTCACCTCGATGCCAAGACCCACACCTTGCGGTATCTCCACCATCCCGTCGGCATAGGCAAAGACATTCGGGTCGACGAGATAGTCCAGAAGATCGCGCCCAGGCCCGTTGTAATGGATGCCGAGCGATTGTTCCTGAATGAAGGCGTTGTGGCTGACCGCGTCGACCTGCAGGCAGGCGGCCAGCGCGATGGGTCCAAGGGGACAGTGCGGCGCCAGCGCCACGTCATAGGCCTCGGCCATGGCGGCGATCTTGCGGCATTCGGTGATGCCGCCGGCATGGGAAAGGTCAGGCTGGATGATGTCGACCACCCGGCTTTCCAGAACCGCCCGGAAATCCCAGCGCGAATAGAGCCGTTCGCCGAGCGCGATGGGCGTGGAACTGCCGCGCGTCACCTCGCCGATCGCATCGAGATGCTCCGAGAGAAGCGGCTCCTCGATGAACATCAGGCGGAACTGTTCCAGCTCTCGGATCAGCGCCTTGGCCATCGGGCGATGTACCCTTCCATGAAAGTCGACGCCAAGGCCGACATGCGGCCCGACCGCCGCGCGTACCGTCGCCAGCGTCTCGACCACATGGTCGATTCTGGCGTGGCTGTCGACGATCTGCAATTCCTCGGTGCCGTTCATCTTCAGCGCGGTGAAGCCCCGCGCCACCGCCGCTTTCGCCGCCTCCGCCACGTCCGAAGGCCGGTCGCCGCCGACCCAGGAATAGACCCGGATGCGGTCGCGGCAGGGCCCGCCCAGCAACTGATGCACCGGCTGGCCGTAAGCGCGGCCCTTGATGTCCCAAAGCGCCTGGTCGATGCCGGCGATGGCGCTCATCAGGATCGGGCCACCGCGATAGAAGCCGCCGCGATGCATGACCTGCCACAGATCCTCGATCCTGAGCGGGTCCTGCCCGATGAGGTAATCTGCAAGCTCATGCACCGCTGCCTCGACCGTCAGCGCGCGCCCCTCGATCACCGGCTCGCCCCAGCCGGAAATGCCATCGTCCGTCTCGATCTTCAGGAAGCACCAGCGCGGCGGCACGATGAAGGTCTTCAATGCGGTGATCTTCATGATGGGCTACTCCTGAAAACGTCGATGAGCGTGGATCCCGGCGGGCCAAGATGCAACTGGCCGGACCGGGTCAGGCCGAGGGCCAGAAAGCCGACCGGCTGGCCTTCTGGATGTGTCAGCCCGCCGGGCAGCTGCTCCACCGGCTCCGCCGCAGCGCAATGGTCAAGGCGCCGGATCGCTCCGCCGCGGATCGTGACCCGCAGCAGCCTTTCGCCCGCCCGCAGACTGATGACAAGTCCCGCCATGGCCCACCTCAGCGCCGGAACCCGCTGGCGCTGCGCAGGTTGTCGAGAAGTACCGCGAAGAGGAGGATCGCGCCCCGCACGACATATTGGTAGAAGGCCTGGATATTCATCAGGTTCATCACGTTCTCGGCGATGCCGAGGATCAGGACGCCGACGATCACCCCGGTCATCGTCGCGCGCCCGCCAGCCAGCGACACGCCGCCAAGGACGCAGGCCGAGATCACCGAAAGCTCAAGCCCCAGCGCCGCATTCGGCTGCCCCGAGGTGATGCGCGAGGCCAGAAGCACCCCGGCCACCGCACACATCGCGCCCTGAAGGGCAAAGATGGCGATGCGGGTCCAGTCGACCTTGACCCCGGCGAGCCGCGCCGCGTCGGGATTGCCGCCGATCGCCAGCGTGTTGCGGCCAAAGACGGTGCGGTTCAGGACTACGCCGAAGATCACGAAGGCGACGACGAGCACGATGATCGGTGTCGGGATGCCAAGGACATTGGACAGCGCGATGTTGTAGAAGGACGGGTCCTTGATCCCTACCGCGCGCCCGTCCGACACGATCAGCGACAGCCCCCGCACGATCTGCATCGTGGCGAGCGTGGTGATCAGCGCGTTGATGCCGAGCTTTGCAATCACCACGCCGTTGAAAAGGCCGACCGTGGCGCCCGCCAATGTCGCGCCCAGTATCCCGAGAGGGATTGAGCCGGTGGCATTGCTGATCATCACCGCCATCATCCCCGAAAAGGCCACGTTCGAGCCGACGGAGAGGTCGAAGTCGCGGGTAGCGAGGCAGAGCATCATCGTGCAGGCGACCAGCCCGACGGTGACGACCGCCTGCAAAAGCCCGATGACATTGCGCTGCGACAGGAAGTTCGGCACGAAGATCGATACCAGCGCCAGCGCGACCAGAAAGATCACGAGCAATCCCTGCTCACCGAGGAGGATCTTTTTCAGCGAGTTCGTCATGTCATTCTCTCCGGCGTCTGGCTGCGGGTTGGCTGGCCTGCCCGTCGGGCAGCGCCGCGGCAAGAAGGCTTGCCTCGTTGAAGGTCTCGCGGTTGAACGCGCCGCGGATGCGCCCCTGGCACATCACCAGCACGCGGTCGCAGATGCCCATCACCTCGGGCAGTTCGCTGGAGATGACAAGAATGGTCATGCCCTGCTCGGCCAGACCGTAGAGCAGGTCATAGATCTCCGACTTGGCGCCGACGTCGATGCCGCGCGTCGGCTCGTCCATGATCAGGACCCGGATGCCCTGTTCGGCCAGCCAGCGGCCAAGGATGACCTTCTGCTGATTGCCGCCCGACAGGTTGACGATGTCCTGATGGCGTGAGGGGGTGCGGATGCGCAGGCGCTTGATCTGCGTCTCCGCCGTCTCCGCCTCGCGCCTGCGCTTCAGGAACCCGCCTGCGGACCAGAGGCGGCGGGCCGAGATGTTGATGTTCTCTTCGACCGAGCGCCCGTTGAGGATGCCGTCATGCTTGCGGTCCTCAGAACAATAGGCGACGCCACGGCGGATCGAGCGGCGCGGATCGCTCCGCCGGTAGCTTTCGCCGTCGAGCGTGACCTGACCGGCAGCGGGCGTATCGGCACCGAAGATGAGCCGCATCAACTCGGACCGACCGGCGCCGATCAGGCCGAAGAAACCGAGGATCTCACCCTTTCGCGCCTCAAACGTGGCCGGGATCGCCAGCCGGTCGCCCGAAAGCGCCTCGACCCGCAGCCGCGTCTCGCCCAGGGGGCGGGGGCGCCAGTTCCAGATGTCGCTGATGTCGCGCCCGACCATCTCGGCCACGACCTGGTCGCGGGTGACGCCTTCCAGACTGTCGTGATGTGCGGCCAGCCGTCCGTCGCGCAGCACCGTCATGCTGTCACAGAGCCGGAAGATCTCATCCATCCGGTGCGAGACATAGAGGATCACGATGCCGCGCGCCTTCAGCCGGTCGATCATCCGGAACAGGATCTCGCTTTCATGGGCCGAGAGGGACGAAGTCGGTTCATCAAGCGCGATCACGCGGGCATCGACCATCGCCGCCTTGGCAATCTCCACCATCTGGCGCGCACCAAGGGGCAGGGCCGAGACTTTGGCGCCGGCATCGACCTCGATCCCGTGTTCGGCGAGAACCGACTGCACCTGCGCACGCATCTCGCCGCGCGAGACAAAGCCGAGATGGCTGGGGAAATGGCCAAGGCAAAGATTCTCGGCCACGGTCAGATTGGGGACAAGCTGCAATTCCTGGTGGATCACCACCACGCCATTGTCCGAGGCATCCCGGACCGAGGCGAAGTGCTGTTCGGCCCCGTCGATGACGATGGCCCCGGCGTTGGCCTTCTGGTCGCCCGACAGGATGCGGATCAGCGTCGACTTGCCGGCGCCATTTTCGCCCATCAGCCCGTGAACCGCGCCCTTCCGAACGCCGAAACTGACATCCTGCAGTGCTACGACCCCCGGATAGGTCTTGGTAACGCCGCGATACTCGAAGAAACAGGTCATGCACCCCCCATCGCCTGCGACATGAAAAGGGGCCGCCGGGCATTTCCGCGCCGGCGGCCCCGCTTGGCTTACTGGATGCCGAGGTCGACCAGAACCTGCTTGTAGTCGTCGCGCTTGGCGAGCGAGCCCGAGGTCAGGGTCAGCTTTTCCGGCTCGGTGCCATTGGCGATCCACTCGTACATGTTCAACGCGGTTTCATAGCCGTGGCGCTTGGGCGAGATCACGATGGTGCCGAAGAAGCCGGTCGGATCGGGCTTTTCGAACTCGTTGATCGCCGAGGCAGCCCCGCCGATGCCGACACCGATCATGTTGTCGGCGCCGATGCCGAGGCTTTCGGCGGCGCGAACTGCGCCCAGTACGGCCTCGTCGTTCAGGCCGTAGGCAACCCAGTGCTTCAGATCCGGGTGCTGGTTCAGGACGATGGTCGCGGCGTTCAGCGCTGCTTCGGTATCGGTACGGGCCTGCGGGGCGTCTAAGATGTTGGCCTCGGGGAACCCCGCGGCCTTCAGCGCATCCTCGGCGCCGCCAACGCGGTCGGCGGCCGTCGGCAGCTGCTCATAGGAAATCCTGAGCGCACCCACCTCGGCCGGGTTCCAGCCGCGCGCCGCGATCTCGGCCGCGAGGGCCGCGCCGACGTCTTCGCCGATCTTCCGGGCCGAAATGCCCATATGCGGCACCGCCTCGATCTCGGCGCCCGATGCATCGACGAGCCGGTCATCGACGGTCATCAGCTTCAGCCCTGCCGCCTCCGCCCGGGCGACGATGGCCGGCCCGAGGTTGACATCCGGCGTGCAGACGACAAAACCCTGCGCGCCCTGAGCCGCCAGGTTGTCGATAGCGGCCATCAGCTGTTCGCCATCGGCGGCACCGATCTTGACGACCTCGAAACCTTTCTCGGCCCCGGCCGTGTCCGCGAATTTCCATTCGTCCTGGAACCACGGCTCTTCGGGCTGCTTGACCACGAAGCCGATCTTGACGCCTTCGGCCTTTGCTGTGCTCGCCATGCCGCCAAGGGCGGCAGCGGTCAGGCCAAGGGCAAGCGCAATCTTGTGGAACTGTCTCATGAATCCTCCCGATTCCCGATGTGACACCGGAAGCCGTAGCGGGTTACATCGTACTAGTCAATTCTGTGGTACGATAAATAGTCGTCGTGACCAGACATGAATTGCCTTCGCCGGGCGATTGCGCCATGATCCCACTGCCCAGACCCGTTGAGAGCCAAGCACGATGTCCCCGACGAAGCCGAAGCGCCCGCGCGTGAAGAACGACATTCAGGCCAGCATTGCCCGCTCCATCGCGTCGGGCGAGTTTCCGGCGGGTCAGAACCTGCCGCCCGAGTCCGAACTGTCCGAACGCTTCGGCGTGTCGCGAACCGCGCTGCGCGAGGCGATCAAGGGGCTTGAGGCGAAGCACATGCTGCGGTCCAAGCCCCGCGTCGGCACGCTTGTCCTGCCGCAGGACGATTGGGCGCTTCTCGATCAGGAGGTCCTCGGCTGGGTCTCCGACCACCTCGACGTCACCAGTTTCGTCGATGCCATCCTCGAGGCGCGCCGCGCGATCGAGCCCGAAGCCGCGGCGCTGGCCTGCCGCCGGGCGAGCCTTTCGGATCTGGCGCAGGTCGAGACGGCGCTAAACGGGATGCAGGCCGCCGGCAGCAACGCCATCGCCTTCACCGAGGCTGACCTTGCCTTTCACGAGGCGCTGCTTCAGGCCTCGCACAACCCGGTCCTCAGGCAGTTCATCCATTCGGTCGAGGCCGGGCTGAACCTGATGCTCTTGACCTCCAACAAATCGGTCGACGACTATTCGCGCACCGTCGATTTCCATCGCCGCCTTCTGGACGCCATGGTGGCGCGGAACGAAGACGCTGCGCGCGCCGCAAGCCTCGCCCTTCTGGATCGTGCCGGCATCGACCTGCAGGCCGGGCGAGAAGGGCGCAACGCCAAGCTTTCGCGGGCGTGAGCAAACCCCGGGCGACTATCCGGGGCCGGCAGGCGGGATCTTACTGCAATGGTGATCCCGAGGCGGTTTATGTACTCAGTCCGGCGCGAGGTTCCGGGCCACGTCGAAGAAGGCCTTCACCAGCTTTCCCGACGCCCGCTCGCCGAGGCAGATCAGGGCCTCGTCCATCAGGACCGGCGGCGCGTCGATCTCGATCGGGTGGAGCCGCGCATCCGAACCGAACTCGGCGCGGGAGACGAAGCCGATGCCGGCGCCCGAAGCGACGATCTCTCGCACCGCCTCGCGGCCCTCGGCCTCGATCGAGGGCTTCAGTTCGACGTGAAGCTCGGCTGCGAGGTTTTCCAGCTTGAACCGGGTCTTTGATCCGCGCTCGCGCAGGACCAGCGGATGCTTTGCGAGGTCACCCAGCGGCAGCTTCCGTTCGCCGGCCAGCGGATGGGTGTTGGCGACGAAGGCGATGATCGGCGAGGAGTTCAGCTTCAGCACCTCGAAATCGCGCGCCTCGGGTATCTCGCCAAGCACACCGATTTCCGCCTCATAGGCGAAGAGGCTGGCGATGACCGTATCGGTGTTGCCGGAGCGGACCGTGACCTGCACGCCGGGATACTTCTGCCGGAAGGTCGCCATGATGTGGAGCAGATGGTGCGCGGCGTCGGCGACGATGCGCAGGGTTCCGGCCCGCAAGGCGCGCGATTCAGAGAGAAGGTCGTGCGCCTGCTGTTCGGTGTCGAACATGCGGTGGGTGATTTCCAGAAGCCGCTCACCCGGTCGGGTCAGCGTCACCTGCTTCTTGTGGCGATTGAAGAGCAGCACCTCATATTCTTCTTCCAGCTTGCGCACCTGGTCGGAGATGGCGGGCTGGGTGAGGAAAAGCGCTTCGGCGGCGCGCGAAAAGCCGCCGGTGATCGCGACATAGTGGAAGGCACGGAGCTGGACATAGCGCATGGCGGTGATCCATCATTGAAATCTATACACGCATTGAAACTAACGAATTGACATATGTAAAGGGTGCGCAGAGGTTTTGCCCTTCAGGAGGGCCGCCAAGATGCAATTTTCCATGATCCTGCTGCATCTGGCCGGTGCCGCGCTGCTCTTGCTCTATGCGGTCAATCTGGTGCGCACCGGGGTGGAGCGTGCCTGTGGCGGGGTGCTGCGCACCTTTCTCGGCGGCGCGAGGGGCGGCACCCTCGGGTCGGCGGCGTCGGGCATCGCGATGGCGGTGATGCTGCAAAGCTCGACGGCGGTGGCGATGCTCGCCTGCGGTTTCGCGGCGAGCGGGCTCCTGGCGGCGGCGAGCGGCCTTGCCCTGCTTCTCGGTGCCGATCTCGGCTCGGCGCTCGTCGTCCGCATCCTTTCCTTCGACCTTGGCTGGTTGATCCCCCTTTGCATCCTTGTGTGCGGTATCCTGCATCTGAAGGTGCCGGGCCAGAAAGCGCGCGAAAGCGGTCGCATCATCCTTGGCATCGGCTTCGTCCTCTTGTCGCTGAAGCTTATCGGCGAGGCGACCGGCCCCCTGCGCGAGGCTGCCTTCCTGCCCGCGATCTCAGGCTACCTCGCTCGGGATTTCGCCACCGCCTTCCTGATCGGGGTCATGTTCACCTGGGCGATCCATTCCAGTGTCGCCGCCGTCCTGATGCTGGCGGCCTTCGCCGGGCATGGGCTGGTCCCGCTTGAGGCCGCGGTTCCGATCATGCTTGGCGCCAATGTCGGCAGCGGCCTTATCGCCTTCGGCCTGTCGCGCGGGCTTGACAGGAAGGCGCAGCGGCTGACCGCCGGCAACCTCATGTTCCGGCTTGCCGGGGCGCTGGCCGCGCTCCTCGCCGTTGAAAACTTCGGTCTTCCGCTGGAATTCCTCGGCAGCCACGCCGGGGCGGCGCTGGTCAATCTCCACGTCATCTTCAATGCGGGCCTTCTTGTCCTGTGCCTGCCGTTCGCCGGCCCGATGGCGAAACTGATGACCCGGCTTCTGCCAGACCTTGTGGCAAGCGACGGTTCGCCCGGCCAGCACCGTCGGTCGGTGCTGGACGCGAGTGTTGTCGGCACGCCGAGGCTGGCGCTCGCCAGCGTGACGCGCGAACTCCTCAGGATGGGGGAACTGATCCAGCGGATGTATGCGCCGATCATGGAGCTTTACCAGAACGGCGGCAGGGAAGAGATTCAGCGCCTGCGCAAGATCGACGAAGAGGTGAACGACGCCCATACCGCGATCAAGCTTTACGTCGCCCAGGTGAATGCCGGTGGCCTCAGCCTTGATGAGGCGCAGCGTGGGATCGAGCTGACGGATGTGGCGATCAACCTTGAGCATATCGGCGACATCATCGCCAAGACCCTGCTGGTTCTGGCCGAAGAGCGCGCGGCAAAGAAGCTGCGCTTTTCTGGCGATGGCTGGGAAGAGCTGCGCGCCCTGCATGAGCGGGTGATGGAGAACCTGCAGCTTGCGCTCAATGTGCTGATCTCCAACGACGTCGGGTCGGCCCGGCAACTGGTGGCCGAGAAGGAGCATGTCCGGTCGATGGAGCGCGACAGCCATGAGCGTCACCTCGGCCGTTTGCAGGCTGGGAAGGTCGAAAGCATCGAGACGAGCGACCTGCATCTTGAGACGCTGAGGGCGCTGAAGGAGATCAACTCGCTTCTGGTGACGGTCGCCTATCCGCTGCTGACCCAGACCGGAGACCTGCTTTCCAGCCGTCTGGCGCGGATTGCCTAGATCATAAGTGTAATCGTTCAACGGATACAAAATAACGATTTGGCATATAGATTGCCACAACGGATATTGGGCGCAACACAGATGATCCGGAGGCATACGAAAGATGAGCGTTGAGCAGAAAATCGAGGTGGCAACAGCGCCTGACGCCGTTTTCGAAGCGCCGGCGCTGGGCGAGCCCTATCTTCTGACGCCCGGCCCGCTGACCACTTCCTATGCCGTCAAGCAGGCCATGCTGCGCGACTGGGGCTCATGGGACGCTGACTTCCGCGCCATGACCGCCGACCTCCGCCGCAGGCTTCTGGCGCTGACCGGCGACCGGGTGGGTGCCTATGACTGCGTGCCGATACAGGGGTCGGGGTCCTACTGCGTCGAGGCGATGCTGGGGTCGTTCGTGCCGAAGGACGGCAAGGTCCTGGTGCTGGCCAACGGCGCCTACGGGCTGCGCGCGGCGCAGACGATGCAGTATCTTGGCCGTGCCCATACGCTGATCGACAAGGGCGACTATCTGCCGCCGCGCGGCGATGAGGTGGCAAGGGCGCTCGACGCCGACCCTGCAATCACCCATGTGATCGCCATTCATTGCGAGACAAGCTCCGGCATCCTGAACCCGGTGAAGGAAATCGCCGATGTCGTGCTGGCGAAGGGGCGCAAGCTTCTGGTCGATTCGATGAGCGCGTTCGGCGCGGTCGATCTCGACGTGAACGACATTCCCTATGAGGCGATGGTTTCTTCCGCCAACAAGTGCATCGAGGGCGTGCCGGGCTTCGGTTTCGTCATCACGAAGAAGACGGCGCTGGAGGCTGCCAAGGGCAACAGCCATTCGCTGTCGCTCGATGTTCACGCGCAATGGGCGACGATGGAAAAGACCGGTCAGTGGCGCTTCACGCCGCCAACCCATGTGGTGGCCGCCTTCATCGAGGCGCTGAAGATGCATGAGGCCGAAGGCGGCGTGCCGGCGCGTGGCGCCCGCTACACCGGCAACCGCGACGTGATGGTCGCCGGGATGCGCGAGCTTGGGTTCGAGACACTTCTGGCCGACAACTGGCTGTCGCCGATCATCGTCACATTCTTCTGCCCGGCGGACGAGAAGTTCGATTTCACACGCTTCTATGATCTGATGAAGGACAAGGGCTTCATCATCTATCCCGGCAAGCTGACGGCGGTGGAATCGTTCCGCATCGGCTGCATCGGCCGCATGGATGCCCATGTCATGCGCCGGGTCGTCGAGGCCGCGCGCCAATCTCTTGACGAAATGGGCGTCACCGACGCTTCGCCGCCGCAAGCTGCGCTCGACGAACGCGCCAAGCTTGCCGGTTGAAATTCATCTTTTGCAGGAAAGCAACATGAACCAGATATCTCCCGTCAGCGTCCTGGCCAATGGCCGCAACTACGCCTGGCCGCGCGTGCCTGCCATCGCCATCTGTCTGGACGGCTGCGAGCCTGCCTATCTCGACGAGGCGATCAAGGCCGGGCTGATGCCCGCGCTGGAACGGATCAAGGCCAAGGGCACGGTCAGGACCGCGCATTCGGTGATCCCGTCCTTCACCAATCCGAACAACCTTTCCATCGCCACGGGCCGCCCGCCGGCGGTTCACGGCATTTGCGGCAACTACCTTTTCAACCCCGAGACGGGCGAAGAGGTGATGATGAACGATCCGAAGTTCCTGCGCGCCCCGACCGTCTTCAAGGCCTTCTACGACGCGGGCGCCAAGGTCGCCGTCGTCACCGCCAAGGACAAGCTGCGCGCCCTTCTCGGTCATGGCCTGAAGTTCGACGAAGATCGCGCGATCTGCTTTTCCTCGGAAAAGTCGGACACCACGACCAAGGCGGCGAACGGCATCGACAACGCCTCGGAATGGCTCGGCCTGCCGGTGCCGGAGGTCTATTCCGCCGAGCTTTCGGAGTTTGTCTTCGCCGCCGGCGTCAAGCTTTTGAAGGAATGGCGGCCGGATGTCATGTACCTGACCACGACCGATTACGTGCAGCACAAGTATGCGCCGGGCGTGAAACAGGCGAATGACTTCTACGAGATGTTCGACAAGTATCTCGACCAGCTCGACCGGCTTGGTGCCGTGATCGTCGTCACCGCCGACCACGGCATGAAGCCCAAGCACCATGCCGACGGTTCGCCCAACGTCGTTTATGTGCAGAACCTGATGGACGAATGGCTGGGAAAGGACGCCGCCCGCGTGATCCTGCCGATCACCGACCCCTATGTGGTGCATCACGGCGCGCTGGGTTCCTTCGCCACCGCCTATCTGCCGGAAGGCGCCGACCGCGCGGCGATCATCGAAAAGCTGAAGCAGGTCGAAGGCATCACCGTCGTCCTTGGCCGCGAGGAGGGCTGCGCGAGCTTTGAACTGCCCGAAGACCGCATGGGCGACATCATCATGGTCTCGGGCGAGAACAAGACCATTGGCACATCGGAACACCGCCACGACCTCGCGGCGCTGAACGAGCCGCTGCGCTCGCATGGAGGGCTGACCGAACAGGCGGTGCCCTTCATCACCAACCGGGTACTCGGGGATCAGCCCGGTGCACCGCAGCTGCGCAACTTCGACGCCTTCTACTACGCGGTGATGGCGGCTGCGCAGCCGGGTTAAGCTACGCCGGCGGGCGGATCAGTGCGGGGGATCGGGAACCGGAGCCAGGCGACCCCCCGCCTCATCACCTTTCTCGCTGCCGCTCCGGAAGTTTGACGACCCTCCCGACAGCGGGAAGCGGGTAAGGAGCCAGACCAATGAACAAGCAGGATACCACCATGAAGGTCCGCCATGAACCGATGCGCATCGCCGGCACGAAGGTGGATGCCGAAGGAACGCTCGCCGTCCACTATCCCTACACCAACGCGATTGTCGGCACCGTGCCGGCGGGCAATGCCGAACATGCGCGCCGCGCCTTCGAGATCGCCGCGAGTTACACGCCGAAGCTGACCCGCTATGACCGCCAGAAGATCCTCCTGAAAACCGCCGAGCTTCTGAACGCCCGCAAGGAGGAAATCTCTGACCTCGTGACGCTGGAGCTTGGCATCTCCAAGCAGGATTCGCTTTATGAGGTCGGCCGCGCCTTCGACGTCTATACGCTGACCGGGCAGATGGTCATCCAGGACGATGGCCAGATCTTTTCCTGCGACCTGACCCCGCATGGCAAGCAGCGCAAGATCTTCACCACGCGCGAACCGCTGATCGGCGCGATCTCGGCGATCACGCCCTTCAACCATCCCCTGAACATGGTGTCGCACAAGGTCGCCCCCGCCATCGCCACCAACAATTGCGTGGTGCTGAAGCCCACCGAACTGACGCCGATGACCGCGCTTGTGCTGGCCGACATTCTTTACGAGGCCGGCCTGCCCCCGGAAATGCTGTCGGTCGTGACCGGCTGGCCGCAGGACATCGGCAACGAGATGATCACCAATCCCAACATCGACCTCATCACCTTTACCGGCGGCGTGCCGGTCGGCAAGCTGATCGCGTCAAAGGCCGGCTACAAGCGCCAGATCCTTGAGCTTGGCGGCAATGACCCGCTGATCGTGCTGAACGACCTCTCGGACGAGGATCTGGCGAAGGCCGCCGACCTTGCCGTGGCCGGTGCCACCAAGAACTCCGGTCAACGCTGCACGGCGGTGAAACGCATTCTGGTGCAGGAAAAGGTGGCCGATCGCTTCGTGCCGCTGGTGCTGGAGCGGGCAAAAAGGCTGAAGTTCGGTGATCCGATCGACCGGGCCACCGAGCTTGGCACCGTGGTCCATGAACGCGCCGCCAAGCTTTTCGAGGACCGCGTCCAACTGGCCGCCGAAGAGGGGGCGGAGATCCTTTACAACCCGGGTCGTCAGGGCGCGCTCCTGCCGCCCATCGTGGTCGACCGGGTTCGGCATTCCTCCGAGCTTGTCATGGAGGAAACCTTCGGGCCGATCATCCCGATCATCCGCGCGCCGGACAATGACGACGAACTGATCGCGCTGTCGAACTCTACTGCTTTCGGTCTTTCCTCGGGCGTCTGCACCAACGATTTCCGCCGGATGCAGAAGTATATCGCCGGTCTGAAGGTCGGCACCGTCAACATCTGGGAAGTGCCCGGCTACCGCATCGAGATGAGCCCCTTCGGCGGCATCAAGGATTCAGGCAATGGCTACAAGGAAGGCGTCATCGAGGCGATGAAATCCTTCACCAACGTGAAGACCTTCTCGCTGCCCTGGTGAGTGAACCGCCCCCTAAGGACGAGCACCCGCCGCGACCTCAGTCGCCGGCGGACAGAAAGATCATTCCAGACTGGAACGCATGACATGACCCTGACCTCTCCCTTCCCGACCCAGGCCCGCGTCGTCATCATCGGCGGCGGCATCATCGGCTGTTCGGTCGCCTATCATCTGACCAAGCTCGGCTGGACCGATGTCGTCCTCCTGGAACAGGGACAGTTGAGCGGCGGCACCACCTGGCACGCCGCCGGGCTCGTCGGTCAGTTGCGAAGCCAGTCGAGCATGACGACGCTGATCCGCTATTCGACGGAGCTTTACAGCACGCTCGAAGCCGAGACAGGTCTTGCGACCGGCTGGAAGAACTGCGGTTCGGTCAGTGTCGCGCGCACCGAGGACCGCATGACGCAGCTGAAGCGCACGGCGGCCTCGGCGCGCGCCCAGGGGATTGCCGTCGAGCTGATCTCGCCCGAGGAGGCGGGACAGCTCTGGCCGCCGATGGCGACCGGTGATCTCGTCGGCGCGGTGTGGCTGCCGGGCGACGGCAAGGCCAACCCAACCGACCTGACGCAGTCCCTAGCCCGGGGCGCCCGCACCGGCGGCGCAAGGATCGTCGAACGGGTAAGGGTGACGGGGATTTCGACGAAGGACGGCCGCGCCACCGGCGTGGAAACCGACCGGGGCCATGTCGCGGCCGAGATCGTGGTCAATTGCGCCGGCCAATGGGCGCGGAAAGTAGGCCTCATGTGCGGTGTCTCGGTGCCGCTGCACTCGGCCGAGCACATGTATATCGTTACCGGCAAGATCGAGGGCGTGCATCCCGATCTGCCGGTCATGCGCGATCCCGACGGCTACACCTACTACAAGGAAGAGGTGGGCGGCCTCGTCATGGGCGGATTTGAGCCGCATGCGAAGCCCTGGGGGATGGACGGCATCCCTGACGATTTCGAATTCGCGCTCCTCCCCGATGATTGGGACCAGTTCGAGATACTGATGGAAAACGCCCTGGTGCGGGTGCCGCAACTCGCAGTGGCCGAGATCAAGAAATTCTACAACGGCCCCGAAAGCTTCACGCCGGACAACAATTTCATTCTCGGCGAAGCGCCCGAGCTGAAGAACTTCTTCGTCGGTGCTGGCTTCAACTCGATGGGCATCGCCAGTGCAGGTGGCGCGGGCCGGGCGCTTGCCGAATGGATCGTCAATGGCGAGCCGACGATGGATCTCTGGCCGGTTGACATCCGCCGCTTTGCGCCCTTCAACAACAATAAGACGTTCCTGCACGATAGGGTGAAAGAGACGCTGGGCCTGCATTACGCGATGCCCTGGCCGAACCGCGAACTCGACTCCGCCCGGCCGCTGCGCTGCTCTCCCTTCTATGAACGGCTGAAGGCGAAAGGTGCTGTCTTCGGCTCGAAGATGGGATGGGAGCGTGCCAACTGGTTTGCCCCGGAAGGCACGGCGGCTGCGACAGAATACAGCTTTGGCCGCCAGAACTGGCACGATGCCGTCGGCCGCGAGATGAAGGCGACCCGCGAGGCCGCCGCCGTCTTCGACCAGACCTCCTTCGCCAAGCTTCTATTGCAGGGGCGCGACGCCTGTGCCGCGCTGAACCGCATCTGCGGCGCCAATGTCGACGTGGAGATTGGCCGCAGCGTCTATACCGGCGTATTCAATGCGCGTGGCGGCTATGAAAGCGACCTGACGGTGCTGCGGCTGGCCGCCGACAGGTTCCTGATCGTCAGTGGATCGGCGCAGCCGGTGCGCGATTTCGACTGGATCAGCCGCAACATTCCGGCGGACGCGAAAGCCGAACTGACCGACGTGACCTCGGCCTATGCGGTGCTTGGCCTGATGGGCCCCTGCTCCCGCGAGATCCTGTCGCGCGTCACCTCGGCGGACCTGTCGGACGAGGCGTTCCCCTTTTCGACCAACCGTCAGCTTGATGTCGGCGCCGGCCTCTGCATCGCCAACCGGATGACCTATGTCGGCGAGCTTGGCTGGGAACTGATCGTGCCGGTCGAGTTCGCGGCAGGCGTCTATGACGCGCTTTTCGCCGCCGGCAGGGCATCCGGACTCAGGGACGCTGGCTACTACGCGCTTGAGGCGCTCAGGCTTGAAAAGGGCTATCGGGCCTGGAGCCGCGAACTGACGCCCGACATCAATGCCTGGCAGGCGGGTCTTGGCTTCGCCGTGGACCTGCAAAAGCCGGGCAGTTTCATCGGCCAGCAGGCGCTGGTCGCTGCCAAGGGTAAGCCCATCACGAAAAAGGTGGTGCAGTTCACTCTAGACGACGGCGATCCGGTTCTCTGGGGCGGCGAACTCGTCCTGCGCGACGGCGTGCCGGTCGGCGAGGTCCGCTCCGCTGCCTATGGCCACAGTCTGGGACGGTCGGTGGCGCTGTCCTATGTCGAACATGGCGCGGGCATCGACAACGGCTTCCTCTCGACGGGGCGGTTCGAGATTGACCTCGCCGGTGTGCGACATGCCGCACGGGTTCATCTTCGGCCCGCTTACGACCCGAAGGGGGACAGGATCAGGCCGCAGCCGCTGACGGCCTCGGCCGCGTGAGGCGCATGTGACAATCTGCCGACAAACATCAGTTGAGATTATGGATTCATAGGATAAATAGATTTCTCTTATCATACATCCGTTCATAGGCTGTCACAAGGGCGACATCCACCGGTGCGAAGAGAAGGCGGTATCCGGCTCCTGTTGTCCCGAAGCATCAAGAGCAAGAACCTCCTCCAACCGGGAACTGATCAATGAAAACCACCATGAAATCCACGCTTGCCGGTGTCGCGCTTTTGCTTGGCGCAGGCGCTGCCCATGCCGGCGAACTGACTGTCTACACCGCAATCGAGGCCGAAGACCTTGAGCGTTACGCCGCGGCCTTCAATGCCGAATATCCGGACATCAAGATCAACTGGGTGCGCGACTCCACCGGCGTCGTGACGGCGAAGCTACTTGCGGAAAAGGACAACCCGCAGGCGGACGTCGTCTGGGGCCTCGCCGCAACCTCGCTCCTGATCCTGAAGACCGAAGGCATGCTGGAACCCTACGCGCCGGCCGGGCTTGAGAACATCAAGGCGGCGTTCAAGGATGGCGACAGTCCGCCCGCCTGGGTCGGAATGGACGCCTGGTCCGCCGCCATCTGCTTCAACACTGTCGAGGGCGAGAAGAAGGGCCTTATGGCACCCACAAGCTGGGCGGACCTGACCAAGCCGGAATACAAAGGCTCGATCATCATGCCTAACCCGGCCTCCTCGGGCACCGGCTATCTCGATGTTTCCAGCTGGTTGCAGATCTTCGGCGAGGAAGAGGGCTGGAAGTTCATGGACGGCCTTCATGAAAACATCGCCGCCTACACCCACTCCGGCTCCAAGCCCTGCAAGATGGCGGCTGCCGGTGAAGCGCCGATCGGCATCTCGTTCGAGTTCCGCGCCGCGAAGTCCAAGAAGGACGGTGCACCGCTGGAGATCGTGTTCCCGACCGAAGGTCTCGGCTGGGACATGGAGGCCTCGGGCATCGTCGCCGGCACCGACAATCCTGAAGACGCGCAAAAGCTGATCGACTGGTCGATCTCAAAGGCGGCGATGGAGCAGTACAATGTCGGCTACGCGGTCCTTGCGATGGACGGCGTCGCCAAGGAGGTCGAGTTCCTTCCCGCCGACCTCGAATCGAAGCTCATCAAGAACGACTTCGAATGGGCCGCGAACAACCGCGCGAAGATCCTCGACGAATGGACCAAGCGCTACGACTCGAAGTCGGAGCCGAAGACCTGAAGCCCACACTTCATGACGGGCGCCGCGAAACGCCGGCGCCCGTTTCACAACCACCGGATGGCAGTGACCTGCCTTCAACCGCAAGGGATGTTGTCATGAGGCACGAGAGGCTCGCGGGCGCTCAGGCCATTCCGCCGGAGACCATGCCGATGGATGCGCAAGTAGCGAAGAACGACTATCTGACGATCGCTGGCCTGTGGAAGAACTTCGGCGACTTCACCGCGCTCAGGGATGTTTCCCTGACGGTGCGCGAGGGCGAGTTCGTCTGCTTCCTCGGGCCATCGGGCTGCGGCAAGACCACGCTTCTGCGCGCCATCGCCGGGCTTGACCTGCAGACGCGCGGCGAAATCCGGCAAGGTGACAGGGATATCTCCACCCTGCCGCCATCACAGCGCGATTACGGCATCGTCTTTCAGTCCTACGCGCTGTTTCCCAACCTGACGATCGAGAAGAACATCGCCTTCGGGCTGGAAAACACCAGGCGCCCGAAAGCCGAGATTGCCGCCCGCGTGACCGAGCTTCTGCAGCTTGTCGGGCTGCCGGCCCAGGCGAAGAAATACCCCGCCCAGCTTTCCGGTGGCCAGCAGCAGCGCATCGCACTTGCCCGCGCCATCGCCATCAACCCCGGCCTCCTGCTTCTGGATGAGCCGCTCTCGGCACTTGACGCCAAGGTGCGGGTGCATCTGCGCCATGAGATCAAGGAATTGCAGCGCAAGCTTGGCGTCACCACCATCATGGTGACGCATGACCAGGAAGAGGCGCTTTCGATGGCCGACCGCATCGTGGTGATGAACCACGGCGTGATCGAACAGGTCGGCACCCCGACCGAGGTCTACCGGCATCCGCAGACGCTGTTCGTTGCCGACTTCATCGGCGAAACCAACAAGCTGCCGGCGAAAGTGGCGGAGGGCGGCAAGATCGCTGTCGGCGACACCGAGTTTCGCTGTGGCCGGCACGGGCTTGCTGTCGGCGCCGAGGCGGTTGCCGTGATCCGGCCGGTCGACATCATCCCCCATGGCGCCGGTGCGCCTTCGGAAGACATGCCCGCCGGCACGGGCGGGCACGAAAACCTGATCGACGCGCATGTCGAGGATATCGAGTTTCTCGGTGCCTTCTGGCGGGTACGGCTTTCTGCCGCGCGGCTGGGTGACCGTATCCTTGTCGCCGACTTCTCCATCAACGCCGTGCGCCGGCTGAACATTGCGCCCGGCGTCGACATGCAGATCGAACTGCCGCAGGAACGCCTGCTCGTCTATCCGAAGGGGGCATGAGGGATGGCTGCCACCGATGCCGTATTGCCGCCGGGCCGCCCGCTCCGCATGAAGCTGGACCGTGACGCCTGGACCAAGCGCGCCGTGATGATCGTCATCGGCCTTTACCTCGTCGCGGCACTTGCCCTGCCGCTTTACACGATGATGTCGAAATCCTTCACCACCTACCGGTTCGACCTCACGCGCTATGAGTTTCAGGTGGATGACGGCGCCGGAAACTGGGGGCCGGTGGTCTCAGCGCAGGCGCTGAACGACCAGCTTGGCGTCTTTGCCGCCGACGATCTCCGCGCCAGTTCCGACAGCCGGCTGGCCCCGACCAAGCTTTTTCCCGACTTCAGTTTCCGCTCGCCAGTGAAGTACCGCATCCGCGGGTTGGGCAACGCGCCGTTCCTCGTCGGCCTCGACCTGAAGCGCGGCGGCGACTGGGTGGAGCTTGATTCCAACACCTTCCGCCGGGTGAATTTCCGCCCCGTCACCGCCCGCGGCCTCGGCAACTACATCACCTATTTCTCAAGCCCGACGCTCGTTGGCTCCATCGCCAATTCGCTGACCATCGCCGTCATCTCCACCATCGTGACGATCGGCGTGGCCTTCGGCGTCGCCTATGCGCTCAGCCGCTCGGCGATGCCCTTCAAGGGGTTCTTCCGGCTGGCGATGGTGCTGCCGATCCTCGTGCCCTCGCTCTTGCCGGGCATCGCGCTGATCTATCTTTTCGGCAATCAGGGCTTTCTGAAGGACTGGCTCTTCGGCGCCTCGATCTATGGGCCGTTGGGCATCGTCATCGGCTCGGTCTTCTTCACCCTGCCCCATGCGCTCATCATCATCTCGACGGCGCTGTCGATCTCGGACCAGCGCCATTACGAGGCGGCGGAGTCGCTCCGCGCCTCGGGCTGGCGCACCTTCTGGACGGTCACGGTGCCGGGGGCGCGCTATGGTCTCATCTCAGCGGCCTTCGTCGTGTTCACGCTGGTCATCACCGATTTCGGCCTGCCGAAGGTGGTCGGCGGCCAGTACAACGTGCTTGCCGTCGACATCTACAAGCAGGTCATCGGCCAGCAGAACTTCGAGATGGGGGCGGTCGTCTCGGTGGTGCTCCTGATTCCGGCGATCTTCGCCTTCGTCGTCGACCGCATGGTCACAAGGCGGCAGGTGTCGCTACTGTCGGCGCGGTCGGTGCCTTACCAGCCCAAGGCCAACCGCCGGGCCGATACGATCGCCTTCCTCTGGTGCGCGCTGACGGCGATCTTCGTCATCGGCATCCTCGCCACCTGCCAGTTCGCGGCGCTGGTGAAGTTCTGGCCCTATGACCTGACGCTGAGCCTGAAGAACTATGCCTTCAACCGCATGGATGGTGGCGGTTGGGCCTCCTACGGCAATTCGCTCACGCTGGCGTCGGCCACTGCGATTGCCGGCGCGGTCATCGTCTTTGCCGGGGCCTACATGGTCGAAAAGACCGAAGGCTTCGCGGCGGGGCGCAACCTTTTCCACTTCCTCGCAATGCTGCCGATGGCGGTGCCGGGGCTGGTGCTGGGGCTCGCCTACATCTTCTTCTTCAACGACCCATCGAACCCCTTGAATTCCATCTACGGCACGATGGCGATCCTCGTCATCTGCACCGTCACCCACTTCTACACGGTGGCGCATCTGACGGCGCTGACCGCGCTGAAACAGATGGACCGGGAGTTCGAGCCGGTCGCCGCATCGCTGCACCAGCCTTTCCACAAGCTCTTCTTCCGGGTCACGCTGCCGGTCTGCCTGCCGGCGGTGCTCGACATCTTCATCTATCTCTTCGTCAATGCGATGACGACGGTCTCGGCGGTGGTGTTCCTTTATTCGGCGCATACGCAGCTGGCTTCGGTCGCCGTGCTCAACATGGACGACGCGGGCGATGTCGCGCCGGCGGCGGCGATGGGGATGATGATCTTCTACACCAACGTCGCCGCACGCCTGATCCATGCCGCCGTATCGCGGGGTCTTCTGGCGAAAACGCAAGCCTGGCGCGTGCGCTGAGACGCTGGCCTAACGTGCCATCCAGCCGCCATCGACATTGATGATGGCGCCGTGAAGATAGGCGGCGGCGGGGGCGCAGAGGAAGACGGCGGTACCGGCGATGTCTTCGGCGCGGCCCCAGCGGCCGGCGGGGATGCGGTCGAGGATGGCGCGGTTGCGGGCCTCGTCAGCGCGCAGCGCCTCGGTGTTGCTGGTCTCGATATAGCCCGGCGCAATGGCGTTGACGTTGATGCCCTTGGCCGCCCATTCATTCGCCATCAGCTTCGTCAGCCCGGCCACGCCATGCTTGCTGGCGGTATAGCTCGGCACCCGGATGCCGCCTTGAAAGGACAAAAGCGAAGCGATGTTGACGATGCTGCCCGGCGCACCGCGCGCAAGGCAAGCCCGGGCGAAGGCCTGACAGGTGAAGAACAGCGCCTTCAGGTTCACGTCGATCACGTCGTCCCAGTCGGCCTCGGTGAAATCGACAGAGTCGGCGCGGCGGATGATGCCGGCGTTGTTGACGAGGATGTCGAAACCGGCGCCGGCGAAGACATCGCGCGCCGCCATCGGGTCGGCGAAATCGAGCGTCAGGTAACTGCCCCTGCCGCCCGCAGCGGCGATCAGCGCCAGCGTCTCGTCGCAGTCACGCCGGGCGGCTGAGATCACCTCGGCCCCGGCCTTGGCGAGCCCGAGGGCGATGGCCTGACCAAGCCCGGTGTTCGCGCCGGTCACCAGCGCCTTGCGGCCTTCAAGCGAAAACGGGTTCACCGCAGATCCTCCGGTTGGATGAAGTCCATGTCGGTATAGTCGACATTGTCGCCGGCCATGGCCCAGATGAAGGTATAGCAGCCGATCCCGGCGCCGGAATGGATCGACCAGGGCGGCGAGATCGCTCCTTCCTCATTGCCGATGAAAAGGTGCCGGGTTTCCTGCGGTTCGCCCATCAGGTGCAGGACGCGGGCCTGCGGCTCCATCCCGAAGTAAAGGTAGGCCTCCATCCGCCGGTCATGGATGTGGCTCGGGATCGTGTTCCAGACCGAGCCTTCCTCAAGCATGGTATAGCCAAGGATGAGCTGGCAGCTTTCCATCACCAGAGGGTGGATGAACTGGTTGATGGTGCGCTTGTTGGAGGTTTCCGCCGCGCCCAGCTTCACCTCCTTGCTGTCGGCCGGCCGGATCAGCCGGTTGGGGCAGGTCCGATGCGCGGGCGTTGAAGTCTGGTAGAAGCGGCCATCGCCTGCGAAAGTGACCGGCCCCGCGCCCATGCCGAGGTAGAGGACATCGCCGCGGTTGAGCGTGAAGGTCTCGCCACCGGCGCTGACGGAGCCGGTCGCGCCGATATTCACGATGCCCATCTCGCGCCGGTCGAGAAAACCGGGGGTCTTCGTCTCGGCCACCTGATCGAGCGTCAGGCTGCCGCCGGCGGGCACCGCGCCGCCCATCACGAAGCGGTCGTAATGGGTGTAGATGAGGCGGATCTCTCCATCGGCGAAGAGGTCGTCGGCAAGGAAGTTTGCGCGGAGGGTCTCGGTATCCATCGCCTTCGCATGGGCGGGATGGACGGCGTGGCGGGTTTCGACATGGAGCATGTCGGGGTCCTTTCAAAGTGCGGCGGCCAGCCCGGTGCCGCGAGGGCGGCATCGGTTCGGGCGGGCCGGTGGGTCTGGCGTCTAGGCGGCGGGGGCGGCGGCGAGGCCGGTCAGGAAGGCGTCGAGATCGGGTTTCCCGAGCCGCAGGTGATCGTTGGTCGCATGCATATGGGCGCTGAGGAGGCCGAGAAGCTCTGCGGCAAGCGCGGGGTCGTCGGCGATCAGGTTCCTCTCCTCCTCAGGGTCGGTGTCGAGGCGGTAAAGTTCGAAGAACACCTCATCCTTGAACGTATCGACGATGAGCTTGTCCTGCCCGCGGATCACCGCGCGCGAGAAATTCCCGAGGCTGCCGTTGCCATCGTACTGGACGAAGACCGGGCGCTCGTCGGCCTCAAAAAGGTTGCGGCCGGGCAGGCCCGCGGGCCGGTCGATCCCGAGAAGGTCGCAAAGCGTCGGCAGCACGTCGATGTGGCTGACCGTCGCCGGGTCCACGCCGGGCCTGCCGCCTGGGTGCTTCAGGCTGACCGGCGTGCGGATCGCCTCTTCATACATGCACATCTTCTGGAACAGCCGGTGCGAGCCCAGCATCTCACCATGGTCCGAGGTGAAGAGGATCACCGCATCGTCGTAAAGGCCTTCGGATTTCAGCCGGTCCACGATCCGACCGACGCAATGGTCAAGAAGCCGCACCAGCCCGGCATAGACGCGCCAGACCTCCTGCCACGCCGCGCGGTCATAGCGGGCGCCGATGAAGCCGGTCAGGTTGTGAAGCTGTAGGGGGCTTTGGCCGGCGCTCCACTGCCCGACATTGCGCGGCATCTCGATGTCGCGGACTTCTGAAAACCACGGCTCGGGGATCTGGAAAGGCGGATGCGGGGCAAGGAACATGGCGCTGAGGAAAAGCGGCTTTGTGCGGTCGCGCCGGTCGATCGCGTCAAGCGTCGTCTGCAGGATATGGCCGTCGAAAAAGCTGTCGAAGCCCGGCTCATAGCGCCCCGTCGCCGGGGTGGAGCCGCTGCCGAGCGCGGTGCGCGTGCCCGAGACAAGCTCCGGCAGGTCGGCGCGGAAGGCCGGGCCGCCCGGCGCAGGGAGGCCGCGCGCGGCGAGGGCGGCGGGATAGGTATCTTCAAGCGTGACCCAATGGGTGGCGCTTCCGGCGCGGCGTTCCAGCGGCGGGTCATAGCTCAGGTGCTGCTTGCCGGTATGCCAGCCGTTCCAATCCCCGGCCATGAGGTCATAGAGGTTCGGCGTACCTTCGGCGAAGATGCCATGGTCGCGGTCCGCCTCGACCCAGGGGTTGATGCGGCAGCCGGTCTGGTTCGGATAGCGCCCGGTGAAGAAGGCCCCGCGCGACGGCATGCAGAGCGGCGAGGCGCAGTAGGCGTTCGGAAAGACGGTGCTTTCGGCGGCCAGTGCCGCGATATGGGGCGTATGGTCAGGCCCGATCAGGTCATGGCGCAGCTGGTCGGCCATGATGACGACAAGATGCGGGCGGGTCATGGCTTTCGGGGCGCTGCGATGGTGGCGCGGGTGACAAGCTCCACCCCCATGTTCATGCGCACGGTGCCGCGCGCGGCGTTGGTGCCGCGCGCGGCGTTGGTGATGCGCGCGAGAAGAAGCGTGGCCCCGGCGCGGCCAAGCTCTGCCCGGTCGATACGCATCGTGGTCAGGGGCGGGCGGGAACTGCCCGACAGCGCCACATCGTCGATGCCGATGATCGAGAAATCATCGGGGACCGCGAAGCCCACGGACTGGAGCCCCTGCATCACGCCGAAGGCCACCATGTCGGAGCTGCAGAAGAACGCGGTCACGTCCAGAAGCCGCCCGGCCTTGTGCGCGGCGATGACGGCGGCGCGGCCTTGCGTTTCGTCGAACCCCATCTCGCCCAGGTTCAGGACATGGCGCGCCGGGTCGAAGCCGAGGCCCGCCTCGGTCATGGCGGTGCCGAAGCCTTCCAGCCGGCGCTGCATGGTCAGGCGGTGGGGCAGGGTGACATGCATGATGTTGCGATGGCCGGCGGCCAGAAGCTGCTGGGTCGCGAGCCAGCCCGCCGACCAGTTGTCAGGGAGCACGCAGTCAATCCGCATCGACCGGTCCATGCCGTTGATAAGCACCGCCGGCACGCCGGCATCGGCGATGCGGGCGACAAGCCCGGTATCGTCAAGGCCGATGGCGATGACCGCGCCGCTGTCGGGATCGGCGAGGATATCGTCGATCTCGGCCTCGCCGCCCTCGTTCGACGGCGTGACGAGCCGCACCTCGACCGAAAGGCCGCCCGCTGCGCATTCCTCAAGCACGCCCTTGATGATGTCTTCGTAAAAGAGCGAATCCGAATAATGCGCTGCGGGAATGACGATGGCGGCAGAGCCGACGCCCGCGCGCTGGAAGGCCCTGGCGGAGCGGCCCTGATAGCCAAGCCGGTCGGCGGCGGCCAGCACGCGCTGACGGTTCTCCTCGCTGACGCCGCCGCGGTTGTTCAGGACCTTCGAGGCGGCGGCGACGGAAACGCCCGCCGCTTCGGCAATGTCGCGCAGGGTGGCGGTATGGGTGTCGGACATGGGGTTCCTCGGCGAGATGGGTCAACTGTTACCTGCTGGCGGGCGGCGCTCACCAGAAAAATTGCGTGTGTCCCAGGGATCGCATCAGCGCTTCCATGAAATAGTAGTCGCCGTAAGGCAGCATGTTGTCGGCAAAGCCCGATCCGACATGCGCCGCACCGTGGGCCAGAAGGCCAAGCGCCGCCGGATCGCCGGTCAGGTCGCAGGTATCGAGAAGCCCGCCGATCAGCCGGTCGCCGAAATCGCGCCAGCGTTCGGCCTCATCCGGGATCTGCTGGGCCAGAAGATAGGCGCCGGATGCCATGACCGCGCCGGCCGAACTGTCGCGCGGCACCGAGGCGCCGGGCGCGTCGTAGTCCCAGGCGGGAACATTGTCGCGGCCCATCAGCGCCTCGGACTTGGCAGCCATCCGCCGGGCCGCGTCGAGATAGGCGGGATTGCCGGTCACGGCGGCGCTTTGGGCGTAGCCGTGGATCAGCCAGGCCTGCCCGCGCGACCAGCAGGAACTGTCGGAATAGCCCTGATGCGTCTCGCCGCGCAGCGGCGCGCCCGTCACCGGATCGAAGAGGAAGGTATGAAAGCTGGTGTCATCGGCGCGGACGAGATGGGCGAGCGCGGTTTCGGCATGGCCATCGGCGGCAACGCGGAAATCGGCGCGGCCCGTCTCACCATGCGCCCAGTAGAGAAGCGCGAGGTTCTGGAGCGTATCGGCGATGATCCGGCCCGCCGCGTGATGCGGGTCGAACTGGCCATGCGGCGCCACCGCGTTCCAGGCCTGAAGATAGCGGCCTTCAGGGCGGTAGCGGCCCAAAAGCAGGGTCGCGGCCTCAAGCGCCATCGCGCGCGGCTCTACCGCGCCGGTCGTCAGCCAGTCGGCGACGCAGCCGAGCGAGAACTGGAAGCCGAGATCGTGATCCTGAGCCTGCCGGTTCGCCAGAATCGCTCGGAACACCGGGCGGCGGGCCTGTGCGGCGTGAAGGAAGGCCGGGTCGCCGGTCAGTTGCAGCGCCAGCCACAATTGTCCGGCCTGAAAGCTGACGACCCAGTCGAAGGGCGCACAATAGACCCAGTGATTCGCCGCCGTTCCGATCTTGGGATTGCGGAGCCCGATCACCGGCATGGTGCTGCGCAGCTTTTCAACGCAACGCTCGATCGCCGCTTGGTGCCGGGCGGCGTGGCGGGTGATAAAGGCAGGCTCGGCGGCGGCAAAGTAGCTGTTGGCGTCGATTTTCATCGGCTTCCTCCTGAGGTTGGAATAACTTTCGTTCAACAAGAAACTTTCGTCAACTATGAAAATTTCAGTTGACGAAGAAAATTCATGCGTCCATCTTGAAGGACATCGAAACGGCCAATGGTGCCGGTCTTTGAAAAGGGGAGGGTGAGCATTGGCTGTCGATGAGACCTTGCATTACCGCGCACCGGTCTGGTCGCGACTGCGCGGTCAGCTGGCCGGTTACGGCTTCCTGTCGCCCTGGCTGATCGGCTTCTTCGCCCTGACGTTCGGGCCGGCGGTGTCGTCGCTTTACCTGTCGCTGACGGATTATTCGCTGATGTCCTCGCCGCGTTGGGTCGGGGCCGGGAACTATGTCCAGATCGCGCAGGTAGATCCGCGCTTTCGGGCGGCGATGAACGTGACCTTCACCTATGTCCTTCTCTCGGTGCCGCTGAAGCTCATCTTCGCGCTGGCCATCGCGGTCCTTCTGAACAAGGGGTTGAAGGGGCTGAACTGGTTTCGCGCGATCTTTTACCTGCCCTCGCTGATCGGCGGCCCGGTCGCCATCGCCGTTCTCTGGCGCCAGGTCTTTGCCAGCGACGGGATCATCAACCAGGTGCTGATGTCGGTCTTCGGCTATGAAGGGCCAAGCTGGATCGCCAACCCCGATACCGCGATCTACACGCTGGTGGCGCTGGCGGTCTGGCAGTTCGGATCGTCGATGATCATCTTCCTCGCCGGCCTGCGCCAGATCCCGCAGGACATGTATGAGGCGGCGAGCATCGACGGCGCCAGCCGCACCCGGCAGTTCTTCAAGATCACCCTGCCGCTTCTGACCCCGGTCATCTTCTTCAACGCCGTGATCCTGACCATCGACGCCTTCAAGGCCTTCACACCGGCCTTCGTCATCAGCGACGGTTCCGGCGGCCCGATCGACTCCACGCTCTTCTACACGCTCTACCTTTACCAGGAGGCGTTCATGAACTTCCGCTTCGGCTATGCCTCGGCGCTTGCCTGGGTGCTGGTGGCGATCATCGCGGGCTTTACCGCCCTGTCCTTCTTCTCAGCAAAATATTGGGTGCATTACGATGACTGACGCCACAGCCACCCTGTCGCCCATGGAGGCGGCCACCCAGCCAAAGGGCCTGACCCGCGCCTTCGCCTATGCCGCGCTTCTGGCGATGAGCTTCGTGATGCTCTACCCGCTCCTCTGGATGATCTCGAGTTCGTTCAAGCCGGAAAACCAGATCTTCTCCACCGGCTCGCTGATCCCCGAGACGTTCACCGCAGACGCCTACCGGCGCGGCTGGAACGGGCTCAGCGTCAGCTTCGGCTGGATGTTCCTGAACTCGCTGGTGATCTCGGTCCTCGCCGTGGTCGGCAACCTCATCTCCTGCTCGATGGCCGCCTATGCCTTCACCCGGCTTCAGTTCAAGGGCCGCAAGTTCTGGTTCGCGCTGATGCTCGGCACGATGATGCTGCCGCAACATGCCGTCCTGATTCCGCAGTACCTCATGTTCCTGAATTTCGGCTGGGTGAACACGATCCTGCCCCTCGTCGTGCCGAAGTTCCTCGCCATCGACGCCTTCTTCATCTTCCTGATGGTGCAGTTCTTCCGCGGCATCCCGCGCGAACTTGACGAAGCCGCGCTGATGGATGGCGCCGGGCCGCTGCGGATCTTCTTCCGGATCATCCTGCCCCTGTCGACCCCGGTCCTCGCCACCGCCGCCGTCTTTTCCTTCATCTGGACCTGGGACGATTTCTTCGCGCCGCTCATCTATCTGAACGATATCGAGAAATACACCGCCCAGCTTGGCCTGCGCACCTTCGTCGATGCCACCGCCCAATCCGACTGGGGCGCGCTTCTGGCGATGTCCACCCTGACCGTCCTTCCGATCTTCCTTCTCTTCGTGATGTTCCAGCGCCTCCTCATCGAAGGCGTCGCCACCACCGGCATGAAGCGCTGATCGCGCGCTCCACCCCGTGACCCAGAAAGCGAGTTTCAAGATGACCTCTCTGACCCTGACCGACATCAAGAAAAGCTACGGCCCCGTCGATGTCATCCACGGTGTCGACCTTCGGATCGAACCCGGCGAGCTTGTGGTCTTCGTCGGCCCCTCGGGCTGCGGCAAGTCCACGCTTCTCAGGATGATTGCCGGGCTTGAGCCGATTTCGGGCGGTGAGCTTCGCATCGGCGGCCAGCGCATGAACGACCGCCCGGCGTCCGAGCGTGGCATCGCGATGGTGTTCCAGTCCTATGCGCTTTATCCGCATATGTCGGTCAGGAAGAACATGTCCTTCGGGCTGGAAACCGCCCGGATGCCGAAGGCCGAGATCGGCCAGCGTGTGCAGAAGGCGGCGGAGATCCTGCAGATCGTGCCGCTTCTCGACCGCAAGCCCAAGCAGCTTTCGGGCGGCCAGCGCCAGCGCGTCGCCATCGGCCGCGCCATCGTCCGCGATCCGCAGGTCTTCCTCTTCGATGAGCCGCTGTCGAACCTCGATGCCGAGCTGCGCGTGCAGACGCGGGTGGAGATTGCCAAGCTTCATGCCGATATCGGCGCCACGATGATCTACGTCACCCATGACCAGGTCGAGGCGATGACGCTCGCCGACCGCATCGTCGTCCTGCGCGGCGGCAAGATCGAACAGGCGGGGACGCCGCTTGAGATCTACAACCAGCCCGCCAACCGCTTCGTCGCGGGCTTCATCGGCTCGCCCAAGATGAACTTCCTCGAAGCTTCGGTCTCGCGCCGGATCGGCAAGGAAGTGGAGCTGGATCTCGCCGGCACGCAACTTGTCCTCAGGAATGACGATGCGGTGGCTTTCGGCGTGCGCCCCGAACATCTGAAGGTCGGCGCGGATTGCGGCACCTCGCTTGGCCAGATGACCGTGACCCATGTCGAACAACTGGGCGGCCAGACCATCGTCTACGGTCGTTTCCCCGATCATCAGCAGATCGTCGCCACGCTGGACGGGCAACGATCCGTGACGACCGGCGACCAGCTGCCGCTAAGCGCCGATCTGGCGCAATGCCATGTCTTCGACGCCGAGGGCCGCCGCGCGGCTGCCCTTGCCGCGTGACCACTGACCTTAGGGAGGGATCAATCATGCTGAGCCGCCGGAAACTTCTTCAAGGCACCGTCGCCCTTGGCGCGGCCTCTGCGCTGACCGGACTGCCGGCCTGGGCGCAAGAAACCGACATGCGCCTTTTCTGGTTCGGCTCGCCCACGCGGGCCGAAAGGACGCTGGCGGTGGCGAAACTCTTCGAAGGCGCCACGCCCGGCGTGAAGATCCTCGGCGAGGTCGGCGGCAACGACTACTGGTCGAAGCTGACGACCATGCTCGCTGGCGGCAATGCGCCCGATGTCTTCCAGCTTGAGCCGGGGCGCTTCGCCGATTACGCCGGCCGGGGCGCGATGCTGCCGCTGGACGACTACCTTGGCAGCGTGATCCGCACCGACCGGATGATGCCCGATGTGATGAAGCTTGGGCAGGTGAACGGCGTGACCTCGGGCGTGCCCCTGTCGATCAACGCCTTCGCGCTTCTTTATGACACCGTGGCCTTCAAGGAAGCCGGGCTGACCCCGCCGGACCGGACCACGACCTGGGACGACTTCGCCAGGCTTTGCGTCGACCTCACCAAGGCCATCGGCAAGAAGGGCGTCTGGGCCGTCGGCAATGCGGCGCGCTACAGCCATGCGCTTGAGGCTTTCCTCGTCCAGCGCGGCAAGCGGCTTTACGGCGAGGACGGCAGGATCGGCTTCGATGTGGTCGATGCGACCGACTGGTACGGCTACTGGGACAGCCTTGCGAAGAACGGCGGCTGCGTTTCGGCCGAGGTGCAGGCGCTCGACAAGATCCAGATCGATTCCAACCCGCTGAGCACCGGTCATGCGGTCATGGCCATCGCCTTTTCCAACATGCTCGTCGGCTATCAGGCGCTGCAACAGAACCCCATCGGGCTGACGGTGCTGCCGGTGGCCGACAAGGGCGGGCCTTCGGGGCTCTTCTACAAGGCAGGCCAGCAGTTCGGCGTCGCGCACAACACGCGGAACCCGGAACTGGCGGCGCGGTTCCTCGACTTCTTCCTCAACGATGTCGAGGCTGGCAAGGCGCTTGGGCTCGAACGCGGCGTGCCGATCAACCTTGATGTCCGCGCGGCCGTGAAGCCGACGCTGAACGAGGTGGAACTGCGCTCCTACGACTACATCGCCGCCATCGCCGATATCTCGGGCGATTACCCGCCGCAGGTGCCGGTCGGCGCCTCGGAACTGGAAGAGCGGGTCTATCGCACCATCGCCGACCAACTGGCCTTCGGCCAGATCACCCCCGCCGAGGCCGGCCAGGCCCTCGTCGATCAGGCAAACGCCATCCTCGGCTGACCGCCTAACCAGTCGTTTCTGAACCACCCCCGCCCGGGCTTTGTCCGGACGGGCCGGGACAATTCTGTCATACTTCATGCAACAAGGGACCAGAGCCATGCTCAATCGTCGCAACTTCCTGAACCTCGGCCTTGGCGTCGCTGCCGCCACCGCCGCAACCCCGTTCCTTGGCCGCGCCGCCCGTGCGGCTGGCCAGGACATGCGCCTTTTCTGGTTCGGCTCACCGGGCCGGGCCGAGCGTACCATGGCCGTCGCCAAGCTTTTCGAAGAGGCCAATCAGGGCGTCACCATCCTGGGTGAAGTCGGCGGCAACGACTACTGGTCGAAGCTGACGACCATGCTCGCTGGCGGCAATGCGCCCGATGTCTTCCAGCTTGAGCCGGGGCGCTTCGCCGACTACGCCGGCCGCGACACGATGGTGCCGCTTGATGACTACCTCGGCAGCGTCATCCGCACCGACCGGCTTCAGGCCGATGTGCTGAAGCTTGGCACGGTCAACGGCAAGGTCGCGGGGATGCCGCTTTCGACCAACGCCTTCGCGCTTCTCTACGATACCGAATCTTCAAGGCGACCGGCCTGACGCCGCCCGACCGCAACACCACCTGGGACGATTTCGCCAAGCTCTGCATCGAGATGACCAAGGCCATCGACAAGCCGAATGTCTGGGCGATGGGCAATGCCGCGCGCTACAGCTACGCGCTTGAGCCGTTCCTTCTCCAGCGCGGCAAGCAGCTTTACCTTGAAAACGGCAAGATCGGCTTTGACGCCAAGGACGCGACCGACTGGTATGGCTACTGGGAAAGCCTCGCCGCGAATGGCGGCTGCGTTTTGGCGGATGTGCAGGCGCAGGACAAGCTGCAGATCGACTCCAACCCGATGAGCACCGGCAACGCGGTCATGGCCATCGCGTTTTCGAACATGATCGTCGGCTATCAGGCGCTGCAACAGAACGAGGTCGGCATCACCACCCTGCCGGTGGCCGAGGCCGGCGGCAAGTCGGGCCTCTTCTACCGCGCCGGCCTGCATTTCGGCATCGCCCGGAACGCGCCCGACCCGGAGATGGCCGCGCGCTTCCTCGACTTCTTCATCAACGACATGGAAGCCGGCAAGATCCTTGGCGTCGAACGCGGCGTGCCGCTGAACCTCGACGTGCGGGCCGAGATCGCGCCCTCGCTCGATGAGGTGCAGACCCGTTCCGCCGGCTACGTCGAGGGGATCAAGGACATCGTTGGCGCCTTCCCGGCGCAGGTGCCGGTCGGCGCCTCGGAGCTTGAGGCGCGGGTCTACCGCACCATCGCCGATCAGGTCGCCTTCGGCCGGATGACGCCGGCGGAAGCTGGTGAGGCGCTGGTTTCGGAAGCGAACGCGATCCTCGGCTGAGGCCGCTCAACCGGGATGTCGGCGCGCCCCGAAGACGGGCGTGCCGGCAACTTGCTTTTGTCACCTGGCTTTGACCAGCGGGCGCGGCAATCATTTCCGCAGTTCATGCCTTGAGCGACGAACCTTCACCTCGCGCCGCCACATGCCGGGATTTCAGACGCTTCTTGAAGCCTTGGGCCGCCCGCTCAGATCTCGGCCTCGCGCCCGCCGGGATGAACGCAGTCGAAATAGTCGCGCAAGGTCAGGCGCGAGGCTGCGGCCTCGTCCAGCACCACGACCGCCTTCCGGTGCATCTGCAGGGCCGAGGCCGGGCAGGAGGCGGAGAGGGGCCCTTCGATCATCGCGGCGGCAGCGGCGGCCTTGCCTTCGCCGTAGGCCAGAAGCAGCACCTCATCGGCGTTCAGGATGGTGCCGATGCCCATGGTGATCGCCATGCGCGGCACATCCTCGGGCCGGTCGAAGAACCGCGCGTTGGCGGCGCGGGTCGACGGCGTCAGGGTCTTGATCCGGGTCAGGGAGGAAAGGCTCGATGTCGGCTCGTTGAAGCCGATATGGCCGTTGGCGCCAAGCCCCAGAAGCTGCAAGCCGATGCCGCCCGCCGCCGCGATCGCGGCTTCATAGCCTGCCGCCTCCGCCGCAGGATCGGCGGCATCGCCGCGCGGCAGAAGGCATGCACCGGGCGCCATGTCGACATGGTCGAAAAGCTGCTCGCGCATGTAGCGCCAGTAGGAACAGGGGTGATCGGGCGCGACACCCACATATTCATCAAGGTTGAACGACCGCGCCCTGGCAAAGCTGAGGGTTCCGGCCCGGTGGGCGGCGATCAGCCTTGCATAGACCGCCTCCATCGTGCCGCCGGTCGCGAGGCCAAGGACCGTCGCGGGCGCTTGCCGCAAGCGGGCGGCGATCAGGCCGGCGACCCGGTCCGCCGCCGCCTCGGCATCGGGAAGGATCAGGATCTTCACAGCGGCTTCCAGGCGATGGCGTCGATTTCGACCTTCGCATCGACCATCAGCCGCGACTGCACCGTGGACCGCGCCGGCGGGTTGGCGCCGAAATGCTTCTCGAAGACCGCGTTGAAGCTGGAAAAGTCGCGCGGATCGTCGAGCCAGCAGGTGACCTTGATCACATCCCCAAGCCCGCAGCCGGCAAGCGCCAGCACCGCCCTGATGTTCGCGATCACCTGCTCGGTCTGGGCGACGATGCCGCCCGCCACGACCTCACCGCCCACGGTCGGCACCTGGCCCGAGACGTGGACATAGTCGCCCGCCCGGACCGCCTTGGCGAAGGGGCGGCGCTGGCCGCCGGCCTGCGGGTCGGCGATGTCATAGCGGACAAGGCGCGGGTCGGTCATGGTGGCACTCCGGGGGGGGGGCGAAGGAATTCCTTTTCACTATACGCCCGATCAGCGCCATCATTCAAGAAAGCGGCGCAGTTTCCGAAGATGATCTGTAATTCATTTTCTCATTGGTCGCCGAAGCGCGGCAGTGTCGTCGCATTCCGCGACAGCCCCGGCGAAAGCGGGAAGAGCGCCGCCTGAACCGAATGATAGATGTCGGGCTTGCCCCGGAACTGGGTGTCGGCGGGCTGGTCGTTCCCGTCAAGCTCGGGGAACCAGCCGCCCCGCGCGTGGTCGATGAGGTGCCGGTCGGCGAAGTCCCAGAGCCTGCGGTACCAGCGATCATCCACCGTCCGCGGGTTGAGCTTGATGAGCGCCGCCATCGCACCGATCGCCTCGGTCACCGGCCACCAGTAGCGCGCGGGATTGCCGGGGCTTCCGTCAAAGCCGAGCGTATAGGCAATGCCGCCGCGGTCCTCGTCCCAGGCATCCGCCAGCGCCTGTTCGATCAGCCTGCGGGCGCGGCAGGGCGCGCCGTTGTCGGGGCGTCCCGCCAGATCCCAGTACTGAAGCTGCAGGCGTCCAATCTCGAAGGAATGGCCGGGCGTGGTGCCGGCGGGGCGGAACATCGGATTGCCGGCAAAGGCGCGGTCGATCTCCCAGGTTTCGGTGTAATGCTCCGGCAGCCGCCAGCCTTCGGCGGGGGCCATGCGGGTGACGAAGAAATCGAGGATGCGGCCGGCGCGGGTGAGGAACTCCTCCCGCCCCGTGGCCTCAAAGGCGGCCAGAAGCGCCTCGACCCCGTGCATGTTGGCGTTCATGCCGCGATAGCTGGAAAACGGCGTCCAGTCGCGGTTCCATTCGTCGCAGAAAAGGCCGGGGCCATCTTCCCAGAAATGGCGGTCGAGCACGGCGAAAGCATCGTCGATCAGCTCACCGGCGTCAGGATGCCCGGCCTGTTTCGCGCTGGCGCCGGCCAGAAGCACGAACACATGGCCGTAGGCAAGCTTGCGCCCGTCAGCGACCCGGTCGCCGTTAAGCGCCCAGAGATAGCCGCAGCGCTCCCTGTCCCAGTGGTGGCTGGCAAGATAGGCCATGCCGTGATCGACGATCTCATCGGCGCAGGGCAGGCCGGCGAGATGGCCGAGGGCGTAGGAATGCACCAGCCGGGTGGTGGTGTGCAGTTCCTGCGTGTCGTCGGGCAGCGGGTTGCCGTCAAGGTCCAGCGTATGGAAGCCGGGGCCGCTGCGCAGGCTGGCGCGGAAGAAATCGAACTGGCGCCGAGCGTCGGCCAGAAGGAAGGCGCGGTGCGCGGCATCGTCGAGCAGAAGACCGGAGGTTTGCGCAGCGGCGGAGTGGGAAAGGTCGTGCATGTCGTCAGCTCGCCAATGGGGTCAGGTATCGTTCGCTCCGCCCCGGATGGAAGGCGCGGGCGGCATGTAGGATCGCGTTCGCGTCAAGGCCGTGCAGGTGGTAGATGTCCTCGACGGTCCCGGCCTGGCCGAAATGTTCCACGCCGAGCGATTTGACCCGGTGGCCCGCGACCCCGCCAAGCCAGCTCAGCCCGGCGGGATGGCCATCGGCGACCGTAACGATGCCGGCATCGCGCGGCACCTCTGCCAGCAGCCGTTCGACATGGGCCAGCGCGCCCGTCTGTCCGCGCTGGCGGGCGCGTTCGGCCGCCTGCCAGCCGGCGTTCAGCCGGTCGGCCGAGGTGACGGCGAGGATACCGACACCGCGCGCGCCCTCGGCCAGAAGCCCGGCGGCGCGGATGGCCTCTGGCGCCACGACGCCGGTATAGGCAATCACGACCGAGCTTGCCGGTCCCGGCGGGCGAAGCCAGTAGCCGCCGTCGATCACCTGTCGCGCAAGGGTGTCGTCCATCGCCCGCTGCGGCTGGTCGAGCGGCACCGTGGACAGGCGCAGGTAGACCGATCCGCCCTTTTCATCGCGGAGCCAGTTCTCTTCTTCCGCCGGGTTGGAGCCATCGCGCTGAAGATAGCCGAAGCTCCAATGGAGGATAGCGGCCAGTTCATCGGCAAAGGCCGGCTCGAACGCCGCGAGCCCGTCCTGCGCCATGCCGATCAGCGGGGTGGAGATCGACTGATGCGCACCGCCCTCATGGCTGAGCGAAACGCCCGAGGGCGTGGCGGCGAGGATGAAGCGCGCATCCTGATAGCAAGCATAGTTCAGGGCATCGAGGCCACGGCAGATGAAGGGATCGTAGACCGTGCCGACCGGCAGAAGCCGCTGGCCGAAAAGCCCGTGCGACAGGCCAAGGGCGCCGAGGAAGGTGAAAAGGTTGTTCTCGGCGATGCCAAGTTCGACATGCCGCCCCGCTGGTCTACGCGCCCATTTCTGGGCCGAGGCGATGTATTCATCGCGAAAGACATCCGCCGCCGGTTCGCGCGCGAAAAGCCCGGTCTTGTTGATCCAGGGCCCCAGATTGGTCGAGACGGACACGTCCGGGGAGGTCGTGACGATCCGTTCGGCCAGATCCGGGGCGCTGGAAGCGATGGCCGACAAGAGGTTGCCGAAGGCCTCCTGTGTGGCGATCTGGTCCTTGACGCGGGGGGTGGCCGGGGGGCCGACGGGCACGGTGGCGGCGGTGAAATGTCGGGGCCGTTGATTGAAGGGCACGGCCGCAAGATGCGCCTCCAGCGTCTGTGGCTTCGGGGTAAGGCCGCTGAACCGGTCCCATTCCTGACCGGCGGCGATGCCCATCTGTGCTTGCAGGGTGGCCACCTGACTGGCGGTCATGATGCCGGCATGGTTGTCCTTGTGTCCCGCCAGGGGCAGGCCGTGGCCTTTGACGGTGTAGCACAGAAACAGCACCGGGCGGTCGTGGTCGATGGCCTTCATCGTATCGGCCAGAAGCCCCACGTCATGGCCGGCGAGATTGGTCATCACCTGCGACAGTGCGGCGTCATCATAGCCCGCCAGAAGCGCCAGCGCGGCGTTGTCGCCGGTGAAGTCGGCCTCAAGCCGCGCCCGCCAGGCGGCGCCGCCCTTGAAGGTCAGCGCGGAATAACGCCCATTGTCGCAGGCGTCGATCCAGGCGCGGAGCCTTTCGCCGCCGGGGCGGGCGAAGGCGTCCTGCATCAGGCGGCCGTATTTCAGTTCGACCACATCCCAGCCGCAGGCAAGGAAGATGTCGCGGAACCGCGCGCTCAGCCCCTCGCTCACCACGCCGTCCAGCGACTGGCGGTTGTAGTCGACGATCCACCAGCAGTTCCTGAGGCCGTGCTTCGCGCCCTCAAGTAGCGCCTCGTAGATATTGCCCTCGTCCAGTTCGGCATCGCCGACAAGCGCGATCATCCGGCCTTCGGGGCCTTTCAGCCAGCCGTGGCCCTGAAGATAGTCCTGCACCATGCTGGCGAAGGCGGTGATCGCCACCCCCATCCCGACCGAGCCTGTGGAAAAGTCCACGCCATCCTTGTCCTTGGTGCGCGAGGGGTAAGGCTGCGCGCCGCCGAGGGCGCGGAAGTTCTGCAACTGCTCAAGCGTCTGGTTGCCGAGAAGATACTGGATCGCATGGAAGACGGGGCTTGCGTGCGGCTTCACCGCGACCCGGTCCTCGGGCCGCAGCACCTCGAAGTAAAGCGCGTTCAGGATCGCGTTCATCGACGCCGACGATGCCTGATGCCCGCCGACCTTGATCGTGCCCTTCGGGCGGATGTTGTTGGCGTTGTGGATCATCCAGGTCGAAAGCCACAGCGTCCTTGCCGCCAGTGCCGCACGGATATCGTCGATGCCGGCCATCCGCTTATGCCCCCGTCGCCGCAAGGGCGCGCCCGTCGCGGGCAAAGAGATGCGCATGTTCGGGCCTGATCCTGAGGCCGAGCCGGTCGCCGCTTCTGGCCGGAACATTGCCCCTGACCCGCGCCATGATCGGGCCAAGTCCTTCGACGACGGTATAGACGTTGGTATCCGATCCCAGATGCTCGATCACATCGGCCACCGCGTCGAGATCGCCGGTGCCGGGTTCGACCACGTCGACATGTTCGGGCCGGATGCCAAGCTCGGCGGCCCGACCGGCGCCGGAATGGTTCGGCAGCAGAATGCGTGCGCCGCTGGCCAGCCTGACGGCACTGGCGCCGTCCGGGGCGGCGGCGACCACGTTCATGGTGGGCGAGCCGATGAACTGCGCCACGAACCGGTTGGCGGGGCGTTCGTAAAGCTCAAGCGGGCTGCCGACCTGCTGGATGATGCCGCCGTTCAGGACGACGATCCGGTCGGCGAGCGTCAGCGCCTCCACCTGGTCATGGGTGACATATACCATGGTGGTGCCAAGCCGCTGATGCAGGCGCGCAATCTCAAGCCGCATCTCGACCCGGAGGGCAGCATCGAGGTTCGACAGCGGTTCATCAAACAGGAAGGCGCGCGGATCGCGGACGATGGCGCGGCCCATGGCGACGCGCTGACGCTGGCCGCCGGAAAGCGCCTTCGGCAGGCGCTCCAGCAGCTTGTCGAGCCCCAGCGCCCGCCCGGCTTCGGCGACTCGGCTGGTACGTTCGGCAGTCGCGGCCCCTCGGATTTCCATGGAAAACCCCATGTTCCGCGCAACGTCCATATGAGGATAAAGCGCATAGGACTGAAACACCATCGCGATGTCGCGGTCGCGCGGGCGGATATCGTTCATCCGTTCCCCGTCGATCAGGAAATCGCCGTCACTGATCGGCTCAAGCCCGGCGATCATCCTCAGAAGCGTGGACTTGCCACAGCCCGAAGGGCCGACGAGGACGATGAATTCCCCGTCCGCGATATCAAGGTTGATGTCGCGAAGAACCTCGACGTTCCCGTAGCGCTTGGCGACGTTCGTCAGTTGCAACCGGGCCATGGCCTATCCTTTCACCGCGCCAGAGGTCAGACCCTGGACGAGGTAGCGCTGGATGAAGATGAAGAAGAGACAGGAGGGGATGAGCGCCAGAACGCCCGCCGCCATCATCTGCCCCCAGTCGACGGAGAATTTGGAGACGAAGGTCAGAAGCCCGACCGGGAAGGTCATCGCCTCGTTCCGTGAAATGAGCATGAGCGCGAAGAGAAGCTCGGACCAGGCGGCGGTGAAGACAAAGCCCAAGGTCGCGCCAAGCCCCGGCAGGGTCAGCGGGAAGATCACCTTGCGGAGCGCCTGGAACCTTGTGCAGCCGTCCATCATGGCGGCTTCCTCAAGATCCTTCGGGATGCCGTCGAAGAAGGACTGCATCAGGAAGGTGGCGAAGGGCACGTTGAAGGCGGTGTAGACCACGATGAGGCTGGTCAGCGAGTTCAGGAGGCCCATCGCGGCGACGATCTTGTAGATCGGCGCGATGATCATCAGGAGCGGGAACATCTGCGTCACCAGCATCAGCGCGATGATCACCCGCTTGCCGCCGAAGTTGAACCGCGAGAAGGCATAGCCCGCCCCGGCGGCGATCAGTGTCGTGGCCGCCGCCGTGCCGAGCGACACGATCAGGCTGTTGCCGAAATAGGCGAGGAAGTCGGTGTGGAAGATCACCGTGCGGAAGTTGCCGAGCGTCGTCTCGCTGGGCCAAAGCGCGGTGCCTTCGGTGAAGACCAACTGGTCCGGCGTGATCGAGATCTTCACCAGCCAGTAGAGCGGGAAGAGCGCGAAGATCAGGTAAAAGGCCAACGCGGCATACTTGCCGAAGGTCAGAACGGGCGATGGGCGGCGGATTGCTGACATTGGCCCCTCAGATCTTCACGAAGCGGCGCCGGATGGCGAGGAGAAGGACGGCATAGACCATGAGCAGCCCCAGAAGCGCCACGGCGATCGCCGAGGCATAGCCGAAGTCAAGCTTGCGGAAGGCGGTGGTGAAGACATAGGTCGAGAGGATCTGCGTCGCATTGGCGGGGCCGCCGCCGGTCATGACGAAGATCAGGTCGGCGAAATTGGCGATCCAGATCGTCCGCAGCATGACGGTGATGGCGATCATCGGCGCGAGGAAGGGCAGGGTGATCTTGGTGAAGACCTGCCAGGCGGAAGCGCCGTCGATCTCGGCCGCCTCGTAAAGCTCGCCGGGGATGGATTGCAGCGCAGCCAGAAGCGTGATGGCAAAGAAGGGCACACCGAACCAGACATTGGCGGCCACCGGCCCCCACATCGCCAGATCGGGGTCGCCGAGGATGTTGTAAGGCTCCGAGAGGATACCAAGGGCGGCCATCCAGTGCGGCAGGGGGCCGATCACCGGGTTGAAGAGCCAGGCCCAGGTCAGCGCCGACAGGAAGGTCGGCACCGCCCAGGGCAGGAAGACCAGCGCCTGAAACAGACGCTTGCCGTAGAATTGGGTGTTCAGAAGCAGCGCAAGGCCAAGGCCGAGCGCGAACTGGAAGGTGAGCGAGCTTAGCGTCCACCAGAAGGTGTTTTCCAGCGCCAGCCAGAATTTCGCGTCGCGCCAGAGCGTCGCGTAATTCTCAAGCCCGATCCAGCCGGTCTCGAAAGGCTTCAGAAGCGTGATCGACTGGAAGGAATAGGAGATGCCGATCACCAGGGGCACCAGCATCACCAGCGCGATCATCGCCACCGCCGGGCCGACATAGAGGTAGGGCTCGACCAGATAGCGCATGTAGGCCGAACGCCACGCCCGGGAAATCCCGGACGTGGCAGCGGTGCGAGTGGCGGTCATTGCTTGGCTTTCCACTTGGCCTGCTCGTCGGTCAGGAACGCCGCCCATTCGTCGGCAACGTCCTGCGCCGTGCGCTGGCCAAGAAGGGCTTGCTGGGCGCTTTCGAGAACGACGGTGCTGCCGAAGTAGCCCCACTGTTCCAGATAGGTCGGCATCACCGTCGGCACATATTGTTCGCCGTTCAGCTCTTCGAACCAACCCTTGAACTGCTCGGTCTTGAAGAAGGGGTCCTGATCGGCGCCCTTGTGGATCGGGATCACGCCGACGCGCTTGGCCCAGGCCGCGTTGGCCTCGGGCGAGGAGAGCGAGGCGACGAGCTTCCAGGCCTCATCCTCATGCTCTGTCGCCTTGAAGATCGACCAGCCGGCGAAGCCGATGGTCGGGAACGCCTTGCCCGCCGGGCCGACCGGCATCGGGATCACGGCGAAATCCTCGGCCGGCATCCGTTCGGCAATGGCGATCAGCGCGTCGGGGTCCTGGTCGAGGAAAGCGCAGGTGCCGGAATAGAAGCCGGCGACGATCTCGTTGAAGCCCCAGTTGACCGAGTCCTTCGGCGCATAGCCCTTCTGGTACATGTCCATCAGGAACTGGATGCCGGCGACCGAGCCGGGTTCGTTCACCCGGCTCTTGCCGTCTTCGGTGAAGAACTCGTTGGTGCCGTTCATGGTGGCGGCCATCATGATCCAGCCGTTGGTGCCGCCGGGGCCGCCGCGCAGGCAGTAGCCATACTTGCCCTCAAGCTTCGACACCGCTTCCGAGGCCGCCATGAATTCATCCATGGTCTTCGGCGGTTCCGCCACGCCCGCTTCGGCCAGAAGCTTCTTGTTGTAGAACATGGCGCGCAGATAGAAGCCGTAGGGGATCATGTAAGCGTCGCCCGCCTGCCGGCCCATGGCGAGGGTCTTATCGGTGAGCGTAGCGCCGTTGTCCCAGCTGGCGATATGGCCCTCGAGGCTCGCGAGCTGGTCGGTGCCGGCATAGAGCGCGAGCCAGGTATCGGGCATTTCGACCACGTCGGGAATGTCGCCGCCCGACACCATCGTCGCCAGTTTCTCGAAGGCCTGACCCCAGGGCAGCGAGGTGATCTCGACCGTCGTGCCGGGGTTCTGCTTCTCGAACTCGGCGACCATGCCCTTCAGGACCTCGGTGCGTTCGGGGCTGGTGATCACCTCGACCAGCTTCAGCGTGGTCTGGGCGTAAGCGGCAGTCGACATCAGGGCCGCCAAGGCGGTTATTGCAGCAAGTCGCAGTTTCATTCTTTCCTCCGGGTTGGTTGGCCGCCCTCCTCAGGCGGCGCTCTCGCTCAGGGCCGCCTCCAGATCGGCCCAAAGATCGGCGGGGCTTTCCAGCCCCAGACTGAAGCGGACAAGGCGTGGCGACACGCCGAACCGCTGCGCTGAATTCTGTTCGCCCTGCTGCGAAAGCGTGGCTTGCGCCGGCAGGACAAGGCTTTCGAACCCGCCCCAGCTTACGCCGATGCGGAAGTGCTTCAGCCGGTCGACGAAGCGGGGGATGTCGACCCTGTCGTCGAATTCCACCGACATGAGGCCAGCGCGGCCCGTCAGCCCCGGCACCACGTTGGGGCCGGGCGAGTGAATGGCCGTGACGCGAGGCAGGGCCGCGAGCCTTTCGATGAAGTGATTGGCCGTCGCCTGATGGCGCTGCATCCGCACTTCAAGCGTCCTAAGGCCGCGGGTCAGAAGGAAGGCCTCGAACGGCGCAAGCTTGGCACCGAGAAGCGGCAGCGTCAGGTCGCGGATCCTGCCGATCAGTTCGGTTGAAGCGACGACGACCCCGGCCACGGTATCGGAATGGCCCGAGATGTACTTCGACGCGGAATGCAGGACCACGTCGATGCCAAGCGTCAGCGGACGCTGAAAGACCGGCGTCGCCCAGGAATTGTCGATGACCGTCAGCGCGCCATGCCGCCGGGCATGCTCGGCAACCATCGGCAGGTTCAGGGGCTTGAAGACCAGCGACGACGGGCTTTCGAGATAGGCAAGCTTTACGCCTTTCAGGAGATCGGCGTCACGTTCGAAAGTGGAGGCCGGGTGATAGGTGATCTCGATCCCGAAGGGGCGGAGGAGGCGTTCGAAAAGCCGGTAGGCATCGGGGTAGACATGTTCGACGCAGGCGATGCGGTCACCGGGGCGGACGAGCGCCAGCACGGTCGAGGAGATCGCCGCCATGCCCGACGCAAACCCCACGGCGGCCTCGCCGGCCTCGGCACCCGCCATCAGCGCTTCGAAGGCGGCGACGGTCGGGTTCTGCACCCGGCTATAGACCGGCTGCGAGGTTTCGCCCGCCATGCGATCTACGAAGTCCTGATAGCTGTCGAAGGCGAAAAGCGAGGTCTGCACGATGGGTGGCGTGATCGACCCGCCGGGGCCGTCGTAGGCAGCGGCAAGCAGGGTGGCGAGGTCGGGCCTGGCCGGATCACGCATCGCCGCCCTCCATTTCCCGGCGCACGTCGGCCTCGACGATGTCGAGGATTTCGGCCGTCAGCGCCGCGGCGCGGGCTTCGTCGCCGGCGGCGATGGCCTCGGCCAGAGGCCGGTGGACCGGAATGGTCGACGCGCCGAGATGCGCCTTGCCGAAGGGTGTGTCGTAGATGTCGTGGAACGCATGATGGATCTGCCAGATGATCTGGCCAAAAAGCGGATTGCCGGTGGCATCGTGGATCGCGGCATGAAAGCGGTGGTCGGCGGGGCGCCAATCCTCCGCCGCCTCATAGACGGCGATCAACTCGGCCATCCGGGCGAGGATCACCCTGCGCTCCTGCGGCGAGGCATTGCGCGCGGCGAGGCGCGATGCCTCGATCTCAAGCGGGCGGCGCACGGCATGGGTGCGGATCAGGCTTTCGGCCTCAAGCTTCAGGGTCAGCGGCAGGTGGATCGAGCGGGAGGAGATTTCCGCCGATAGCCTTGTGCCCGCGCCCTTGTTGCGGGTCACGATGCCCATGCTCTGCCAGGATTTGATCGCCTCGCGGATGGAAGATCTTGAGACGCCGAGCCTTTCGGCAAGCTCGATCTCGGGCGGCAGCCTGTCACCGATGCCGATGCCTTCGCGTTCGATCAGGGCGATGATCGCATCGACGACCGCGCTGTCCCTGCTGCGCCGCGCGCCAGCGGGATCGACCTGCTCCTGCCTTCCGGGCGCCTCACTGATCGTCACCGCAATCCCCCGAACCTTCCGCGAGAATCACTGATAGCATAATGTCGGACATTGTCAAAACATTGTCTGACAAAGATGGCATCGGGGCGCCGCGTGCGGGGTTTCAAACTTATGGTCTCCTCAATATGGAATTTTATTACAGGAATGTGTTGCAAAATTTCACATTGCGGCTATCACGGTTCAGGGCGGCCAGGCGGAAGCCTGTGGAGATGCCGCATGTGGAGGAGAACCTGATGCTGTCAAATACCTCGCGGCAAGCCATCGTCGCTGCCGTTTTCTCTCTCGGCCTTGCCGGGAACACCGGTGCCGCAACGGCGGCCGAACTTGTGTTCTGGTCGATGTGGAACGAGCCGGAGCCCCAGGCTGCCGCGCTGCGTCAGGTCATGGACGCCTATACCGCCGCCAACCCGGAAACGACGTTCAAGGTGGTCTGGAACGGCCGTCAGAACCAGACCAAGCTGCGCGCCGCGCTGCAGGCCGGAACCCCTGTCGACTTCATGGACCAGGACTCCGACCAGCTGGCGGGCGGGTTGCAGAAAGAGGGTCTGGGCCACGATCTGTCGGCCGACTTCGATCAGGCCACGCGCGACGCGTTCCTGCCCGGCGCGCTTGAGCTTTTCAACGCGGACGGCAAGATCATCCAGGTGCCTTACGTCTACAACACCGTGAACTTCTGGTACAACAAGGACATGCTCGCCGAGGTTGGCGGCACGGTTCCGGCGACCTTCGACGATCTTCTGGCGCTTTGCGGCACCGTCAAGGCGGCGGGCAAGAGCGCCCTGGTGATCGAGGGCAACGTCGCCTTCTACAACGTCCTTTATTTCTCGCATTATCTGGCGCGCGAAAACGGTGCCGGCGCGCTTGGCAAGGTGTTCGAGGACAAGTCGGGTGACAGTTGGAAAACCCCCGCCGTCCTTGCCGCGGCCAAGGCCACCCGCAGCCTCTGGGATCAGGGCTGCATCGCCGAAGATGCGCGCGGCTTCCAGTATCCCGCCGGCCAGCAGACCATCGCGCTTGGCGACACGCTGGGCGAACTGGTCGGCTCCTGGCTGCCGACGGAACTTACGGAAAGCGCCGGCACCGACTTCCCGTGGGGCGCCTTCAACTTCCCCGCCGTCAAGGACGGCGTCGGCAAGTCGACCGACATCGAGGTCGGCCTGCTGTCCATGATGGTTCTCAAGGATGCGCCGAACGCCCAGGAAGCCGCCGATTTCGTGAAGTATGTCGGCAGCGAAGAGGCGCAGAAGATCCTGGTCGAGGCCTCGGGCGTTGGTGTCACCCGCAAGGGCGTCGCGTGGCCCGCAGCCCTTGCCGATGCCTATACCTCGGCGGAACAGGCGACCGCCCTTTCGCCCTTCGGTGGCGGCTTGGGTGTTGCATATCCTGAGTTCACCTCGACGATCCTGAACCCGGAATACAACATGATGTTCCTCGGCCAGACCACGCCTGAGGAATTCGTCGAGACGATGGCAGCCAAGACCAAGGAATACTGGGCAGCCCAGTAATTCTATTACAGCGAGGCCGGGTACGCGCTCCCGCCCGGCCTCGCGCCTTTTCAAAGACTCCGATCACCAAAGATTTCCGCGCAGGGAAGGAATACCTCGATGATGCGGCGGCGAATGGTCTTTGCCTTCCTGGCACCGGCACTTCTTCTCTATCTCGGTTTTCTCATCCTGCCGGCGGTGCAGGCCTTCTACCTCAGCTTCTACGACACCTCGGGCTTCGGCGATACCGCCGAATGGGTTGGTCTGTCCAACTACGCAACGCTATGGGGCGACAGCGTCTTCTGGCGCGCGATGCGGAACATGGCGCTGATCATGTTCGTAGGCGGCGTCGCGACCTTTGGCCTCGCCTTCCTCTTCACCATGCTGATGAACGCCGGGATGAAGGGCAAGAAGCTCTTCCGCACCCTGATCTTCATGCCGAACGTCATCGCCGTGGTCGCGATCACCACCTTCTGGTCCTTCGTCTTCATGCCGCGCTACGGGATGCTGACGAGCTTTCTCAAGGCCATCGGCCTTGACGGCATCGCTTCGACGGCCTGGACTGCGCCCGAAAACGTCTTCTACGCGATGATGGTCGGCCTCGTCTGGATCTCGGTCGGGTTCTACACGATCCTCATCATGGCAGGCGCCGACAAGATCCCGGCAGACATGTACGAGGCGGCGCGGCTTGAAGGCGCCAGCACGTTCCAGATCTTCCGCCAGATCACGCTGCCGATGATCTGGGACGTGATCCTCATCACGCTGATCCTCTGGGCGATCCAGGCCGTGAAGATCGTCGAGTTTCCCTATGCCTTCGGCGGCCCGAACATCGACCAGAACCTCTACACGCCGGCGATCTACCTCTACATCATGGGCTTCGGCCAGCGCGAGTCCGTCTATGCGCTTGGCTATTCGACCACCATCGGCGTGGTCATGTTCTTCCTCACCATCGCCATCATCGTCCTGATGCGCTTCCTGTTCCGGCGCGAACGCGTGGAGTTCTGAGCATGTCCGATTTCATCTCTGCGCGCGGGATCAAGCGCTGCGTATCTTATCTGGTCGTCGGCGGCTGGGCGCTGTTCTCGGTGTTTTTTGTGGTCTGGGTCGTGCTCGCGTCCCTGAAGCGGAACCGGGAGCTTTTCGGCAGCCCGCTGTCGATCCCGACCAGCCCGCAATGGGGCAACTTCGTCAAGACCTGGGTCAACAACCGCTTCGGCGACTACTTCATCAACAGCCTTCTGGTGACCTCGGTTTCCGTCATCGCGATCCTGATCGTGGCGGTGCCGGCGGCCTATGTCCTCAGCCGGGGCCGCTTCCGGGGGCGCGAGGCGCTGTCGAGCTTCTTCGCCTTCGGCATGGGCGTGCCGTTCCCGCTGCTCTTCGTGCCCTTGTTCGTGATGATGGCCTCGATGCGTCTCGCCGACACGCTGACTGGCCTGACCATCGTCTATGTCGCGCTGTCGATCCCCTTCACGATTTACGTGCTTGAGGGCTTCTTCTCATCCCTGCCGTCGGAACTGGAATCCGCCGCGATCATCGACGGCTGTTCCGATGTGCAGGTGTTCCGCCATGTCATGCTGCCTTTGGCGGGTCCGGGCGTGGCGACGGTGGCGATCCTGAATTTCGTCGGCCTCTGGAACGAATACCAACTGTCGCTGGTGCTCATCAACAGCCCGGAGAACCGCACGCTGTCGCTCGGGATCTATTCGCTCATCACCTCGATGCAGTATTCCGGCGGCGACTGGGCCAGCCTCTTTGCCGGCGTGACCATCGTCATGGTCCCGACCCTCATCCTCTTCGTCATCCTCTCGGAAAAGATGATCAGCGGCATCACCATGGGAGGTGTCAAGTGAACGACCATCAGACCATGCCGGCCACCGGCGCCACGACCCGGATCGAGACGATCCGCGCGGCCCTGCCCATGTCGCGGCTCGGCGCACCGAGCAGCCTTCCGCGCTTCCGCTGGCAGCAACCGATGCCGGACCGCGACACCCCCCTGGCACGTGGCCTGACGGCGGAAGAAAGCGCCCTTGGGTTCGACTGGGGCAAGGACTCCATCCTGCCCTACGGCGTCTATGCCGAATATGACCGGTCGCAACAGCCGGGCGAGATGCCTCTCGTCCGCCTGACGAACGGCCGGCTTGAGATCGACATCGCCCTGCAATACGGCGGGCGTCTGATGCGCATGTACGACCTTCGCCTGAAACGCGATCTGGTCTTTCACAACCCGGTGTTCCAGCCGGCCAACCTCGCAGCGCTGAACGCCTGGTTTTCCGGCGGGATCGAGTGGAACGGCCTCATTCCCGGCCACACCCCTTTCACCTGCGCCCCGGTCTTCGCCGGTGTGATCAAGACGGAACGCGGGCCGGTCCTGCGCATCTACGAGTTTGATCGCATCACCGAAGCGACCTGGCAGATCGACCTTTTCCTGCCGAACGACGACGACCGGCTTTTCGTGCATGGCCGCATCGTCAATGCGGCGGCGACTGCAAAGCGCGCCTATTGGTGGACCAACATCGCCGTGGCCATGAGCGACGGGATGCGCGTCATCGCCCCGGCGGACTATGCCATCGAGCATGTCCTGCCCGGCAATGAGCTGGCCCGGTTTCCCTTCCCCGATCCGCAGCGCTTCGACGGCTCTTATCCCGGCAACTGGCGAAGTGCGACCTCGGTCTTCTACCGCAAGCCCGATGCGCCGCGGCTTTTCATCGCCGCCCTTGACCGCGACGGTATCGGCCTTGCGCAGACGGCGACGCCGGAGATGCGGGGCCGGAAGATGTTCTACTTCGGCGAGGCGAGTGGCGGCCAGCACTGGATGGAGTTTCTTGCGAGGCCTGGCGACGCGCGCTATATCGAGATCCAGTCCGGGATCACGCCGACGCAGAACCAGCGGTTCGAACTGGCGGCGGAAAGCGAAGTGCACTGGACCGAAGCCTATGGTGCCTTGTCGGTCGATGCCGCGAAGGTACATGCGGTCGACTATGCAACCGCCGAACGCTCCACGGCAGAAGCGGTGGACCAGCGTTTTCCGGCCGGGGAGCTGGCCGAGATCGACCATTGGCTGAAAGCGGTCTCGCGCCGGCCGCTCGACCGGCGGCTATCGGTGGGCGCGCCCTGGGGGCGACGGCAGGAACGTCTGACCGGGCAGGTTCTGGCAGCCGGCCTCGACTTTGCGGTCGAGCACGCCAAGGACTGCTGGGATGATCTTGTCCGGAACGGCGCCTTCACGGACGCCAGCCTCGACCCTGTCCCGACGAGTTTCGCGGTATCCGATGTATGGGTCGACGCGCTGGAACAAAGCCGGCCGGAGAATGGCACCTGGCTTCATGACCTCCTCCTTGGCATCGCGGCCCTTGACCGCGCAGAGATGGCCAAGGCGCGCGACCTCTTTGCCCGCTCAGCCACGTCACGCCCAACCTGGCTCGCGCTCCGGCAACTGGCGCTGGTGGCTGAAACCGGCGACCTGAAAGAAGATGCCTACCTGCGGGCCTGGGCTGCTGCGGATGCCCCCGATGAGCTTGCGGTGGAAATCGCGCAGTTCCTTCTGGCCGAGGGACGCCTTGAAACCCTGACCGCCTTTGTCGCCGGTTTGCCCGAAGCAGCGGCGGCGCAAGAGCGCATCCTCCTTGCCAAGGCCTCCATCGCCGCGAGGCGTGGTGACATGGACGAGCTGGAACGCCTGCTGGCCACCGAATTCGCTACGATCCGCGAGGGCGAGATGCTGACGGTCAGCCTCTGGACCGCGCTCCAGCAGGGCCGGCTTCAGGCAGAGCTTGGCCGGCAGGCCGACAGGGGCGAACTGGCCGAACGAATGCGGCGCAACCCCTTGCCGCAACATCTTGATTTTCAAATGCTGGCCAACGAGGTGGGAGTTTAGGCGATGGCGACGGTCGAAATCAGAAGCCTGAAGAAATCCTTCGGCGCCGCAACGATCCTGCAAGGGGCCGATCTGCGGATGGAAGAGGGCGAATTCGTCGTTCTCGTCGGCCCCTCGGGCTGCGGCAAGTCGACCCTTCTGCGCTGCATCGCCGGGCTTGAGCCGATCACCAGCGGCAACCTTGTCATCGACGGCGAAGACATGACCACCGCCGACCCGGTGAAGCGCGGCATTGCGATGGTCTTTCAATCCTACGCGCTTTACCCGCATATGACGGTCGGGGAGAACATCGGCTTTGGCCTGAAGATCGCCAATACGCCCAAGGCTGAAATCAAGTCGCGCGTCGCCGAGGTCGCAAGGCTTCTGAAGCTCGATTCCATGCTGGACCGCAAGCCGAAGGCTCTGTCCGGCGGCCAGCGCCAGCGCGTTGCCATCGGCCGCGCCCTCGCACGAAAGCCCCGCATCTTCCTCTTCGATGAGCCCCTGTCGAACCTCGATGCCTCGCTCCGCGCCGAGATGCGGGTGGAACTGGCCAAGCTGCATTCAAGCCTCGGCAACACCATGGTCTATGTCACCCATGATCAGGTCGAGGCGATGACGCTGGCCGACCGCATGGTCGTGATGAGCGCGGGCAAGATCGAACAGGTCGGCGCGCCGCTTGAGCTTTTCAACAACCCGGCGAACAGGTTCGTCGCCGGGTTCCTCGGCCAGCCGCCGATGAATTTCATCAAGGTCACCAGCGCCAGAGCGACCGCCAGCGGTATCGCCCTCGGCCTCCCCGGTGGTGACACGGTCGAGGTGGGCCTGCCCGCGCCCCTGGCCGGCAATGCCGAAGGGCTGGAACTTGGGGTCCGGCCCGAGGACATGTCGATCGCACCCGAGGGCCGGCTCAAGCTTGAGGTCGAGGTCGTCGAACAGCTTGGCGGCGAAACCATCGTCTATGGGAGGCTGGCCGACGGCCAGCTTGTCACCGCCAAGCTGGCAGGGCAGGCGGAGATCGCGGGCGGCGACCGCCTCGCGCTCGATTTTTCCGAAGAGCGGCTCCATGTATTCGACGCCAAGGGGGCCAATCTTCGTTACCGGACCCCGGTTCCGCATGGTAAGGCGAAGGCTCTTAGCTAGGAGCGAACATGCCGCAACCCTTGCCCGATCTGCGAGGAACGTCGCTGGTTGACATCGTCGCCGCCGACATCCCGCATCTCAACAAGACTTTCCGCAGCATCGCCGAATTCCTCGTCGGTGCGCCGGAGGACTTCATGCAGAAACCGGTGCAGGAAATCGCATTGGCGACGGGTGTCAGCGAACCAAGCATCGTCCGTTTCTGCCGCCGCTACGGGCTGAAGGGCATTCCCGATTTCCGCATCCGGCTGGCCATGTCGCTGGCACGCGGCAATGCCGCCAGCCGTTTCGTCGAACCTGAACTCGGCGACAAGGCGATGACGAACCTGCCCCAGAAGCGGGCCATCGCCAGCGCCGCGCGCGAGATCGCGGTGAGTTTCCGGTCGATCATCATCGATTCCGGCTCGACTGCGCAGCTTTTCGCGGAACTTCTGCGTGACGCCGATCCGATGGTGATCCTGACCACCGGCCTCAACATCGTCGACGCCCTGCGCGGCGCAAAGCAGCATACGATCATCCTGCCGGGCGGCGAGCTTCGGCACGAATCCCGTTCGCTTTCCGGCCGGATGGTCGAAAGCTCCATCGCCAACATGCGCTTCGACGCGGTCTTTATGGGCGCCGACTCCATCGACCCGCATTTCGGCCTCAGCACCTTCAACCTGGACGAAGCGCAGCAGAACGCCGCGATGATCGACGTGGTTCAGCATGTCTTCGTGCTGGCGGATGCATCGAAGTTCGGCGCCCCGAGCCTGCACCGGGTCTGCAACATGAGCAGGATCGACACGATCATCACCGATGCGGGCCTCGGGGATGAACTGGCTACAGCAATCACAGAACTCGGCGTCGACTTGCGCCGGGTCGCGGCAAGCGAGGAACAGAACCGATGGTGACGCCGCCATTTGACCAATGGATGACGACCGCCGAGATCCGGCAACAGCCCGGCGTCTGGCGCAAGCTTGCCGCCACGATAGACGGCACCGCTGCCGGCATCCGCGACTGGCTGATCGCGCGCGACCATGATGAGGTCTGGTTTTGCGGCGCCGGCACATCGGCCTTCATCGGCGAAACGCTGGCCCCCTACCTGAACGGCATCGAAGGCGACGCCCGGTTCCGCGCCATCGCCACGACCGATTTCGTGTCATCGCCGCGCCGTTATCTCAGACGGGGTCTGAGGCCGCTGGTCGTTTCCTTCGGCCGCAGCGGCAATAGCTCGGAAACGGTCGGGATGCTCGATCTCATCAACAAGCATGCGCCACATGCCGACAAGCTGAACATCACCTGCAACGGCGAAAGCACGCTGGCCCGTGACGCCGCCGCCTCTGCGGGCGAGCTTCGCAGCATCGTCCTGCCGCCCGAGACGAACGACCGCGGTTTTGCGATGACGTCGAGCTATTCCTCGATGCTGCTGACGGCACTTGCCTGTTTCGATCCTTGCCCGCCGGCCTCGGCAGGGCAGATGTTCGGACGGGTCGCGGATGGCCTCGACCGGTTTCTCGGTGATGCCTTCGACCGCCTGAATGCCGTCCAGAGGCCCCTGCGCGCCATCTTCCTCGGCTCCGGCCCCCTGACCGGGTCGGCCCGCGAATGCGCGCTGAAGGTGCTTGAACTCGCCGCCGGCCGGATCGTGACCGCCTGGGATTCTACGCTGGGGTTCCGCCACGGTCCGAAGGCCGTGGTCGATCAGGACACGCTGGTTTTCGTCCTTGAATCCTCCGATCCCTATACCCGCCAATATGACCGCGACCTCGCGACCGAGATCGGCCGGCAGTTCGGCCCGCGAAGCATCCTGACCATCGGCGATGCCGAGGATGCCGATATCCGCGTTGCCAATGTCGGCAATGACGCCTGGGGGTCGGTCCTCCGCGTGGTCGTCGCCCAGGTCCTTGCCGTGGTCTGGTCCGACCAGCTTGGCATGAACGTCGACGACCCCTTCGCGGGGCGCAATCTGGCTCGGGTCGTCACTGGCGTGACGCTCTATGATCTGCCGCTCGCTCTGGCGGAAACCTACGGCTCGATCGACGTCGGCGGCACCAAGATCGAGGCGGCGCTCTTTGACGGCGACCTGGAACCCCTGGCCAAGCACCGGATCGAAACCCCGACCGACAGCTACGAAGCCCTGGTCGCGGCCATCGTCGGACAGGCGCGCTGGCTGGAAGAGAATGCCGGGTCTTCGATGCCGATGGCCATCGGCCTTCCCGGCCTTATCGACCCGCAGACTGGCCGGTCGGTGACATCCAACCTTCCGGCGACGGGCCATGCCCTCAGCCAGGATATCTCCGACCAGCTCGGCCGGACCATTCCGGTCGAGAATGACTGCAAGACCTTCGCGCTCTCCGAAGCGAACGGCGGCGCCGGCGCGGGTTTCCGCACGGTCTTCGGCCTGATCCTCGGCACCGGCGTCGGCGGAGGCGTCTGCATCGACGGCAAGCTCCAGACCGGCTTGAACGGCCTGCCGGGCGAGGTTGGCCATTTCGGCATTCCCGGCCATCTCGTCGCCGAATACGGCCTGCCGATCCTGCGCTGCGGTTGCGGGCGCATGGGGTGCTACGAGACGCTGGTTTCAGGCGCCGGCCTCAGCCGTCTGGCGGAGCATTTCAGCGGCAAGCCCGTCGCCGCCGCAGAGATCATGGCTGCTGCCGCCAGGGGTGACGTGGCCATGGGTCGGCTGCGGGAGATATGGCTGCACCTACTGGCCGAGCTTGTCCTGACGATACAGCTGACCGTCGACCCTGACTGCGTGGTTCTCGGCGGCGGGCTATCGAAGATCGACGGCCTCGACCGCGATCTGGCCACGGTCTTCGAGGCGCACAAGCTGCACCACGTCCGCAGCCCGGCCTTGCGCATCGCCAGGTACGGCGACGCCAGCGGCGGGCGCGGGGCGGCGATCCTCGCCATGCAAGCATCCCTGGTGATCTGAGATGAGAGAACTCCGCGCCCTCATCGCCCGCAACCGCGCCGGTTCAGGCGAGGCCATGCCCTCCGTCTGTTCCGCCCATCCCGATGTGATCGCCGCGTCCCTGCTGCTGGCGGAAGAGCTTGATCAGCCGCTTCTCCTTGAGGCGACGAGCAATCAGGTCAACCAGTTCGGTGGCTATACCGGGATGCGGCCGGCCGATTTCACCGCCTTCAGCCGCGGCATCTCGACCGATCTTGGTATCTCGCCGGACCGCCTCCTGTTCGGCGGCGATCATCTTGGCCCGCAGGCCTGGCGATCCGAACCCGCCGAAAGCGCGATGGCCAAGGCGCGCGACCTCGTCGCGGACTATGTGAAGGCCGGCTTCTCCAAGATCCACCTCGACTGTTCGGAAGGCTGCGCCGGGGAACCGGCGCAGGTCAGCGACCTTGTCAGCGCCGCCCGCGCCGCAGAACTGGCCGAAGTCTGCGAGGCCGCCGCCAGCGACCCCGAGACGCTGAGCTATGACTACGGCACCGAAGTGCCGCCGCCCGGCGGCGCCCGGGCCGAGGAAGGCGGGCAGGGCATCGCGCCGACCCGTCCCGAGAGTGCGCTGGCCACCATCGCCGCGCATTACGCCGCCTTCGCGGCGCGCGGGCTGGATGCCGCCTGGGAACGGGCGGTCGGGCTCGTGGTTCAGCCGGGGATCGAGTTTGCCCCCGATCACGTCCACCGCTTCCATCTCGACGCGCCGGATCATCTGACGCCGGTTCTGGCCGACTATCCCTGGCTCAGCTTCGAGGCCCATTCGACCGACTATCAGGAACCCGCCGTCTTCGCCGAGATCGCCCGCCGGCATTTCGCGGTCCTGAAGGTCGGCCCGGCGCTGACCTATGCCTACCGGCAGGCGATCTACGCGCTCGACGCGCTTTCCGCCTGGACAGTGCCCGACGCGGAAAGCCAGGTGCCGGCGGTGATGGAGGGGCTGATGGTCGCCAGCCCCTCCAGCTGGTCAAAGCATTATGACGGCGATGCGGAACGGCTGCGGTTGCTCAGGCATTTCAGTTATGCGGACCGCATCCGCTACTACTGGACGCAGCCCGCCGCCACCGCTGCCGTCGAGTACCTGCTGAACAGCCTCGGAACCACCAAGCCCCTGCCTTGCCTCCTTGAGCAGTTCTTCGCGCCAGCCGTCCTCGCCCGCGCCGAGGCGCTGTCGGCCACCGTGCCGGACTGGCGCCGCGCGCTGATCTACGCCCAGATTCAGGAAGCACTGGCGCCCTACTACGCCGCTTCGGGGAGGGCGTCTTGACGATGGACCACTGGGGTGCGCCGGCCCCGATCCCCCTTGGCGACCCCGGCTCATGGTGGCTGGCACCGCGCCGCATGTTCGACGGCGCGGCGTTCCATGACGATGTCGCCCTGCAGATCGAAGACGGCCACGTCGCAACCGTCGGTCCCGCCGCGCTGGCCGGGAGTGACGGCGCCCCGGTCTGGCGCAGCGAGCACCTTCTGGTGCCGGGCTATGTCGATCTTCAGATCAACGGCGGCGGCGGTACGCTTTTCAACACCGATCCGACGCCCGAAGGCCTGGCGATCATCGCGCGGGCGCATCGGCAAAGCGGCACAACCGCCCTCCTGCCGACCCTCATCACCGACGCGCCAGAGGTGCTGGACCGGGCGGTCGAGTCGATGCTGGCGGCCATCGGGCAGAACGGGATCGTCGGCATCCACATCGAGGGTCCTCATATCAACCTCGAACGGAAGGGTGCCCACAAGCCCGCCTTCATCCGCCCCTTCGACAAGCGGACGCTGGATGCGGTGGCAAAGCTGCGGCAGGCCGGGATACCCGTCCTTCTGACGCTCGCGCCGGAATGCGCCCCGGCGGGTACCATCACCGCACTGGTCAGGATGGGCGCCGTCGTCTCGCTTGGCCATACCGAAAGCGATGCCGCGGCCGTCCGCAGGGCGATCGCCGAAGGCGCGCGGTCGGTGACGCATCTCTTCAACGCCATGACGCCGATGACATCGCGGGAGCCGGGCGTGGTCGGTGCGGCCATCGACAGCGCGGTCTATTGCGGCATTATCGCCGACGGCCATCACGTCGATGACGCCATGTTCCGCCTTGCCTGCCGGGCGCGTCCGATGGCGGGGCGCATGGTCCTTGTCTCCGACGCCATGCCGACCTGGGCCGGACCGGACAGTTTCGATCTTTACGGCGAGACGATCCGGCTGAAGGATGGCAGGCTGGTCAACACGATCGGGTCGCTGGCTGGCGTCCACATCGACATGGCGAAGTCGGTGGCGCGGATCGTCAGGGACATCGGCCTGCCGCTTGACCAGGCGCTCAGGATGGCGACATCGACCCCGGCCGAGTTGATGGGCCTCGACGGCATCGGCGTCCTCCGCCCCGGCGTGGCGCTGAATGCCGTTCTGCTCGACCAAGCACTCGGTCCGGCGGTTGTCCTCGCTCAGGGGTAGCCCGGCACAGTTCCTGTTCCGCGACCAGGTCGTCCGCGAGGTTCTCCACACGCCCGGATCTGCTGCACCACATCCCGCTTGAACGCGTCGCTGCAGTTGCTCGTCCCCATCCCGGCCGCCTGCCTCACAGTCAGGGGGCAAAGCGTCTACAAATCTAGGGGCACATCAACGCACGACCATGGTTGGAAAGCATACCCGGCGCGGAGGCCAGGAATGAAGTTCTTCGCGCCACCCGTCGCCTTTGCCGCAACGAAGAAGCCCGGAGGCTGCCTTACGATCAGGGAAGCGTCAGGCAGCCTCCGGTTCCTGCGTGTCGCCTGTCTTTCGGCAAAGCCGGGGGCCGCTCTTGCCGGACAGGCTTTAGCGGGAGAGACTTTCGGCGAGCCGCATAAGCCCGATCGCCTCGGCGCGGTAGCCGAAGGCGTCGTCGCCCCTGGCGCCGTTGGCCAGCGCAATCGCCTCGTCCCAGCCCCAGGCGCCGAGGTATTTCGGTTCCGAGAGCAACTGCCCCATGCCGGCGATGGCGGCGGCGAAGCGGGCGTCGGTGTCGGCCTCGGTAGGCGCAGCGGGGATCGGGGTTTCGATGAGGGTCGAGGTCTCTGCCCCCGGCGCCTTGTAGCGGAGTTTCAGAAAGCCGAGTTCGTTCGCTTCGCCTGTGGTCGTGGTCGTGGTGTAGCGCAGGGGATCGGAGAGGCGCGCGGGGGAGCCGGTGGGCGTGATCTCGTAAAGTGCCGTCACCTGACGGCCCGCGCCGATCTCGCCGGCGTCGACCTTGTCGTTGTTGAAATCCTCGCGGGCCAGCGTACGGGTCTCATAGCCGATCAGCCGGTATTCGGCGACGGCGGCGGGGTTGAACTCGACCTGGATCTTCACATCGTCGGCGATCGGGAAGAGCGCGCCCGAAAGCTGGTCGACTAGGACCTTCTGCGCTTCGGAGAGCGTATCGATATAGGCCGCCGTGCCATTGCCGTTCTGCGCCAGCGCCTGCATCGTCGCGTCATCGAGATTGCCGCGGCCGAAGCCGAGGACGGAGAGATAGATCCCCGTTTCGCGCTTCTTGGCGATGAAGTCGGTCAGTTCCGCCGGGTCGGCGATGCCGACGTTGAAATCGCCGTCGGTGGCCAGAAGGATGCGGCTGACATGGCCCTCGCCGCCCATCTTCTCCGCCTCGGCATAGGCCTGCGCCAGCCCTTCCTGACCGGCGGTCGAGCCGCCCGCCGAGAGACGGTCAAGGGCGGCGAGGATCGTCGTCTGGTCCGACGCCGCAGTTGGTTCGAGGACGAGGCCGGCGGAACCGGCGTAAGTCACGATCGCGACCCGGTCCTCGGGGCGAAGCTCGCCCAGCATCAGCCGGAAGGACTGCTTCAGGAGCGGAAGCTTGTTCGGGTCTTCCATCGAGCCGGAGGTGTCGATGAGGAAGACGAGGTTGAGGGGCGGGCGGTCTTCGGTGGCCGGTAGCGCGCCCTGGATGCCGATGCGGAGAAGCCGGGTGTCCTTGTTCCACGGCGTCTCGAAAAGGCTGACGGCGGCGCGGAACGGCGCTTCGCCCGCCTCGGGCGCGGGATAGGCATAGGGGAAGTAGTTCACCATCTCCTCGGTCCGGACCGCTTCCTTCGGCGGCAGTTGGCCGTTGGCGAGGGAGGAGCGGATGACCGACCATGACGCCGTGTCGGTGTCGATCGAGAAGGTGGAGACCGGTTCTTCGGCCGTGATCTTCAGCGGGTTGGGATCGGCCGTGGCATAGGCTTCGGTATCGGGCTGCGGTGCCGGTGCCATGGCGTCGGCATAGCCGGAGGCGAGGGGTTCCGAGGCGGCGATGGCCTCGCGGCGCGACGTGGCCGGGGCAAGGGATTGCGCGGCCATCTCTTCGGCCATCGGGGCGGCGGCGCCCTGAGCGGCATCGGCGGGGCTTGCCGGCGGCGGTGCGGCGTCAACGAGGGCCGCGTCGGCCTCGACGGGAGCTGCCTTCAGCGTGAGGTCGGCAGCCTGGGACCGGCCTTCATCTTCTGCCGGCATGCTCTTGCGGGTCATCTCGACCGGCGCAGGTGCATCCCCGGCGGGTGCGGTCACTTCGGGCAGCGGCGCGGTTGCCGGTTTCGGCGCGATGCCCGCCGGTTGCAGTTGCGGATAGATCGCAAGGGCCACGCCAATGGCGGCGACGGAGGCGGTGGCGGCGAGCGCCTGCCGGGAGGTCAGTCGGGAGATCATCTTGCGGACTCCAGTCAGAAACCCCGCCCTCTCGGGGCGGTCCGACATGGGACGCAGTTGGGATGCGGTTTCTTGGTGGCGGTCGAAGTTTTCCATCGCCAGCCGCAGCGCACGGGCCTTGGCTTCGGCCTCCGGGGTAGGGGGCGCGGCCTTCAGGCCCGCGCGCAGCTTGTCGAGTTCGTCGGTCATGGCATGTCCTCCGCCCGCGCCAGGGCGCGCAGGCGCTTTTTCACCTCGCTCATGCGCCAGGCCACCGTGCCTTCGGAGATACCGAGAACCTCGGCCGCCTCCTTCTGCGACAGTTCCTCGCCAAGCGTCAGCGCAACCGTGTCCCGCAGTTCCGGTGGCAGGCTGCGCATGGTCTCTGTCAGCCAGTCGAGCGCCGCCGCCTCTTCGGCGATGCCGGCCTGGCGGTTCAGTTCCCAGCTGCCCCAGCCATCCGCGGCCCTTGCGTGGCTTGCCGCGCGGCGGCGGCGGTCATGGGCGGCATTCACCGTCACCCGGTAGAGCCAGGTGGTGAAGCGCGCCTCGCGCCGGTAGCTTGAGAGTTTCGCGGGCAGCGCGAGGCTGATGTCCTGCGCCAGATCCTCGGCTTCGGCCTTCTGTCCGGTCAGGCGGAAGGCGAGCCCGTGAATCCGGTCGTAATGCCGGGTGACGAGTGCGGCAAATGCCGCGCGGTCCCCGTCCCGCGCGGCCTCGGCCAGTGTCTCATCAGCGGTTTCCATACGCATCACGAATGCTTGGACGCGCGGGCGCGGTCAATCCTTGGCCCCGGCGGGAACATTTTCGTCGCGGCGGCTGAAATGCGCGGCAGGGATCTCGATCCGCCAGCGAAGCCCCGCCTCGCCGAAGTCATATTCGACCTTCGCGTCAAGAAGCGTCACCGCGAGCCGGGTCAGGACCGTGCTGCCGAAACCCTTGTGCTCGGGCGCCGTGGCGAAACTCTGCCCGGTCTCGACCCATTCGATGACCAGTGTGTCATCCTCGCCCGGCTGGCCCGCGGCGACCTGCCAGCGGATGCTGACGCCGCCGCCGCCGTCGCCGAGCGCGCCGTATTTGGTGGCATTGGTGCCAAGCTCATGCAGCGCCATGCCGAGCGTCTTGACCGCCTGCGGGCGGAGATCGACGGCGGGCCCGGAAATGCCGACCTCTGCATCATCGCGGGTAAAGAGGGAAAGCTGCGACCGGATCAGCGCATCGAGGGAAACCGTCTGCCAGTTCTCGCCGGTGAGAAAATCGGTGGAGCGCGACAGCGAGGCGATGCGTTCGCCGAACTTCTCGTTGAACTCCTGCATAGAGGTCGCCAGAGCGGCGGTGCGGCGGTGAATCGCGCTGATGACCGTCAGCATGTTCTTGGCGCGGTGGATCACTTCCTGCGCCACGATCTGCCGGGATTCTTCGTGGCGGCGCTGTTCGGTGATGTCGCGGTGGATGTTCGACACCGCGATGACGGTGCCGGCGGCGTTGCGGATCGGGGCGGCGGTGATCCAGACCAGACGCGCACGGCCCCAGCGGGTCATCCGGGTGGCTTCGAAGCTTCGCAGCGCCCCGGCGATGATCTCGTCGCGGTATTCGCCGATGCGCTTGGTGAAGCCGGGCGGATAGAGAACCTCCATCGACTGGCCGATGGCTTGCGCGGCGGTGTGGCCGTAGAGCCGTTCGGCCGCGTTGTTCCACGACATGATGCGACCGTCGAGATCATAGCTGATGATGGCGTCGAACGAGGCTGCGACCAGCGCCGAGAGCAGCCCGGCATGCACATGCGCGCTGTCGGCCTGATCGACGGCGAGGCGCCGCGTCGTCACGTTGCTGTGCCTGAGGATCGCGCACCGCCCGGCGGGCAGGTCGAGGGGCTTGATTGTCACCTCGAACCAGCGGTCCTGCCCCTCGGGCGCGGGGCAGGGATACTCGATCCGTGTCGCCGTACCGTGGTCGATGGCGTGGCGCAACGCTGTGGAAATGGCTACGGCATCCTCTCCCGCAGCGGCGCAGACGTCGAAGTAGTTCCAGCCGACGAACGCCTCTAGCGTCTTCGCACCGTTCTCGGTCGCGAAGTGGCGCCAGGCGGCGTTGACGGCGATGATCCGGCCCTCGTGGTCAACGACGGCCATCTCGTCATCCAGCGAGTCGAGGATCAGCGACAGGTCAATGTGGGGAATGGCATTCAGCAAGAACGCTCCCTTCGATGGGCGCTGGATTTCGGGGCGAATCTAGACGTTTCGCAGGCCGGCACAATAGTGGGCGGCGCGATTGACGAGGCCCGGCGAAAGTCGATGAAACCTTCAGCAAAGCATGTCCGCTTCCCGCAGCCGCCGCCTTTGTGTGGCGGCTGCGGGGTAAAGGCGGCCGGGTCAGGTGTTCAGGATCGTGTCATAGAACTCGAAGGCGCCGCCCATCGTGGTCAGCTTGTCGGCGCCGGTCGAAGCCCGCGAGATCGCCATGACCGCGCGATAGGTCATCGGCCCGAAGGAGCCGTCGATGCTGCCGTTGTAGTAGCCGGCCCGCTGCAGGCGCGACTGGATGGCGCGGCGTTCGGTCAGCGAGTAGCTGTTGAAGGCGCGGGCAGCGGGTGTCGAGTAGACGCCCGAGCTGATGGGCGCGCTGTAGCCGGGCTGCGAATAGATCGGCTGCTGGTAGCGCGGCTGCTGGTAACGCGGCTGCTGATAGGTGGGTGCGCCATAGACCGGATAGTTCTGCACCGGTGCGCGGCCGACAGGAACGGCGCCGTTCTGCTGCTGGTACTGCTTCCAGAGAAGCGTGCCGACGATCCCGGCGGCGGCCAGCGCCGCGAGGTTCTGTTCCTTTTCGCCCCAGGCATGGGCCGGAGCCGGCAGGGCGAGGGCGAGCGACAGGGCCGTGGCAGCGGCGGTCGCGGTCTTGGTGATAGTGCGCAGCATTGGAGTTCCCCAGGTTGCGGTGAAACGATGCCACCGATATGGGCCGAGGGGGGATGCTAGGCAAAATCGTCGGGCTGCTATCCGATAACGGCGGGAAAAACCCAATGAAAAAGGGGCCTTGCGGCCCCTTTTCCTGACGGATGCTATTGGGTTCAGACCGAAAGGCAGATGTACTTCATCTCCAGATAGTCCTCGATCCCGTGGTGGCTGCCCTCGCGGCCAAGGCCGGATTGCTTGACGCCGCCGAAGGGCGCGACCTCGGTGGAGATGAGGCCGGTGTTGACGCCGACCATGCCATATTCCAGCGCTTCCTGGACGCGGGTGATGCGGCCGATGTCGCGGGCGTAGAAGTACGAAGCCAGACCGAAGATGGTGGCATTGGCCTTCTCGATCACCTCTTCCTCGGTCTCGAAGCGGAAGAGGGGGGCGAGCGGCCCGAAGGTTTCCTCGGTCGAGACCTTCATTTCCGAGGTGACGCCGGTCACGACCGTCGGCTCGAAGAAGGTGCCACCGAGGGGCGAACGCTTGCCACCGGTGACGACCTTGCCGCCGCCGGCCAGAACGTCGGCGATATGCTCTTCGACCTTCTCGACCGCCGCTTCGTTGATAAGGGGGCCGGTGGTGACGCCTTCCTTCAGCCCGTCGCCGACCTTCAGCTTGTCCACCGCCTTGGCGAGCTTGTCGGCGAAGGCGTCGTAGACACCGGCCTGCACGTAGATGCGGTTGGCGCAGACGCAGGTCTGGCCGTTGTTGCGGAACTTGGAGATCATCGCGCCTTCGACGGCAGCATCCAGATCGGCGTCATCGAAGACGATGAAGGGCGCATTGCCGCCAAGCTCCATCGAGCATTTCATCACCTGATCGGCGGCCTGTTTCAGCAGGATGCGCCCCACCTCGGTCGAGCCGGTGAAGGTCAGCTTCCGGACGGCGTGGTTCTCGCAGAACTCCTTGCCGATTTCCGACGAGCGCTTTGAGGTGATGACCGAGAAGAGCCCCGCCGGCACGCCGGCGCGTTCGGCCAGCACCGCCAAGGCCAGCGCCGACAGCGGCGTTTCCGCCGCAGGCCGGGCAACGAAACCGCAGCCGACGGCCAGCGCCGGGGCGACCTTCCGCGCGATCATCGCATTCGGGAAGTTCCAGGGCGTGATCGAGGCCGCGACGCCGATCGGCTGCTTGATGACGGTCAGGCGCTTGTCGCGCTGGTGGCCGGGGATGGTCTCGCCATAGACGCGCTTGGCCTCTTCGCCGAACCATTCGACGAAGGAGGCGCCGTAAAGGATCTCGCCCTTCGCTTCCGCCAGGGGCTTGCCCATCTCGGCGGTCAGGATCGCGGCGAGGTCATCGGCATTGGCGACCATCAGGTCGTACCACTTGCGAAGGATCGCGGCGCGTTCCTTGCCGGTGCGCGCGGCCCACTCGTGCCGGGTCTTGTCCGCAGCCTCGATGGCGCGGGCAGTCTCGGCGCGCGACAGGTTCGGCAGTTCGCAGATCACGTCGCCGCGCGCGGGGTTCGTCACCTCGAAGGTCGAACCGTCATCGGCGGCGACCCATTGCCCTGCGACATAGGCGCGGGTAACGAGAAGTGACGGGTCCTTCAGAAGCGACCGCAAGTCGGTTACGGAATCAAGCATGGAACCCTCCTGTTTCAGAATTTGATCAAATGCACCGGGCGACCGGAAAAGTCCAGCCCTTGCGCCCTGGCAGAGGATGACGGCAATGAGATATGACGCGGCCTTTGCGAATGCAAAGCATATTCCCGGCGGCAACGACTATCCAGCGCGCTGGGAGGCTGAAGCCGAGGCGTTTCGCGCCGGTCTCGGCGCCCGCGTGCGGCTTGGCCTGCCCTATGGCGAGGGAAAGGCGGAGTGGTTCGACCTCTTCCTGCCGGAAGGGGAGCCCGCCGGGCTTCTGGTCTTCATCCACGGCGGCGAATGGCTGGCCTTCGGCCCGCGCGACTTTTCGCATCTCGCCACCGGGGCACTGGCAAGGGGCTGGGCAGTGGTGATGCCGGCCTATACGCTCGCCCCTGCCGCGGCGATCCCGGAGATGACGCAGCAGGTCGCAAGTGCCGTCACCCGCGCGGCGGATTTGGTCGCCGGGCCGGTCGTCATCACTGGCCATTCGGCGGGCGGGCATCTGGCGGCGCGGATGGCCGCGGCGGACATGCCCTTTGATCCGGCCCTCGCGGCCCGGATCGCGCGGGTGGTCCCGATCTCCCCCCTCGCCGATCTGAGGCCGCTTCGTGAAACCTCGATGAACGCGGTCCTGAAGATCGACGAAGCGGTTGCGCGGTCGGAAAGCCCGGTCCTGCTGCCGCCTCGATCGGGCGTGAAGGTCCATGTCTGGGTCGGCGGCGACGAAAGGCCCGCCTACCGCGATCAGTCGCGCCGTCTCGGCAATGCCTGGGCCTGCCCGGTGACGCTCGACCCCGGACGCCACCATTTCGATGTGATCGAAGGGATGGAAGCGGACGATAGCCCGCTGATGCAGGTGCTGATCGGTCAGGCGAGCCTTCCGTAGGGAATGAACTCCGGGCTGTCGTTCCGGCAGTCCGCCCCGGTCCAGCCGCCGTACCAGCGTTCCACCCAAAGCCCCGCCGCGCGGATCAGCGCCTCCAGCCGCGCGCATCCGCCTGAACCCAGCGCAGTTTCCCGGCCCCCGGCCTGGCCCGCGCCAGATCGAGCATCGCCCCGGCCGGATCGACGCCCACCAGCGAAGCGCCGGCCTCTCTGGCGATGCGCAGGGTCAGCGCGCCGGTGCCGCCGCCGAGGTCCAGCACCGACCGGCAGCCATTCGCGAGCCCCAGACAAAAATCGCGATCCGCCGTCCAGCCATTGTCGAGGTCATAAAACCGCGCCAGGGCCGCATCGTCGTAAAGCCGGTCCTCAGCCGCCATGGCGCGCCGCCCAGCTCGGCATGAGGTCGCCCGCCCGCGCCGTCGACGCATGGACTCCGCGCGCGATGGCCCTTGCAAGGCAGGTGGCGGCGGCATGGCCGATCAGGAACGGGTCCAAAACCGGATCGGCCAGCGGGCGCGCCCCGGTCGCGGCGGCAAAGACGAGATCGCCGTCGAAGGGCGTATGCGCGGGGACGATGGCCCGCGCCATCCCGTCATGCGCGGCGACCGCCATCCGCTGCGCCTGCGCCTTGGTCAGGGCGGCGTCGGTGGCGACAATGGCAATGGTCGTCGCCTCGCCCAGGCGCTTCATCAGAGGCGGTTCCGCGCCGGGATCGAAGCCACGCCCGAGGCCCAACCCGCCGAACTCTCCCCCCATCTCGAAAGGCGCCGCCCAGAATTCCGGCCCCACGCCGACCGTGACCCGCCCCAGCGCATTGACCGCCACCAGCGCCCCGACGGTGATCCCGCTCTCCAGCACCACCGAAGCCGAACCAAGCCCGCCCTTCAGGTCATGCACCAAGGCCCCGGTCCCGGCCCCCGCCGTCCCAAGCGCGAAATCCGCCGCCGCCGCCATCAGCGCCGCGCGCCCGAGGCCCTTGTAGGGGTTCTCGTCCCAACTCTTGTCGCCGCCGTTCAGAAGGTCGAACAGGATCGCCCCCGGCACGATCGGCACCTTCTGTCCGCCGACATCGAAGCCGCGCCCCAGCCCACGCAACCCGTCGGCCACGCCCGAGGCTGCATCGAGGCCGAAGGCCGAACCGCCGGACAGCACCAGCGCATCGACCTCCTGCACCAGCTTGTCGGGGGCGAGAAGATCCGTCTCCCGCGTCCCCGGCGCGCCGCCCATGACATGAACGGCAGCGGTGAAGGGCCGGTCGCCAACGACCACGGTCGAACCCGTGCGCACCCGATGATCCTCGGCATTGCCGACCCTCAGGCCCGCGATATCGGTGATGAGATTGCGTGGCCCCGGTTTCATTCACCCCTCATTTCATCTTGCCGGAAATACCTCCGGGGGTCCCGGGGGTGTGAAACCCCCGGCCTTGGCCTCAGATACAGCGCCCGCCATCCACCTCGAGCGCCGCCCCCGTCACCATCGACGCCTCGTCCGAACAGAGGAAGCAGGCGGCGTTGCCCATGTCTTCGGGCGTGGAAAAGCGACCGATGGGAATGGTCGCAAGGAACTTCGCCCGCATTTCCGGCGTATCCTCGCCCATGAAGCTCTTCAGCAGCGGCGTCTCCCCCGCCACCGGGCAGATTGCGTTCACCCGGACACCGAAGGGCGCCAGTTCCACCGCCATCGCCTTGGTCGCCGTGATCATCCAGCCTTTCGAGGCATTGTACCAGTTGAGCCTTGGCCGCGGCGACAGGCCCGCCGTCGAGGCGACGTTCAGGATCGCCCCGCGCCCACTGGCCTTCATCGCGGGCACGAAGACCCGCGCCGTGAGATAAACCGACTTGCAGTTGACCGCGAAGACCCGATCGAAATCGGCCTCGGCCACATCCTCCATCAGGGCCGGCAGGTGGGTGATGCCGGCGTTGTTCACGAGGATGTCGACCGGCCCGGCCACCCCGGCCATCGCCGCCACGCTTTCGCCCGAGGCGACATCGACACGCAGGGCGCTGCCGCCTATTTCGGCGGCGACGGCTTCTGCCGCTTCAAGATTGATGTCGGCGACGATCACCCGCGCGCCTTCGCCCGCGAACTTCCGCGCGATGCCGGCACCGAAGCCGGAACCCGCGCCGGTGACGATGGCAACCTTGCCCTCAAGCCGTGTCATCGCCTCCCTCCAGCCAAGCCGCCCCAAGCACTGTCCCCGAGCCGGGCGCGAAGGTCCAGCCGCCTCATGCCCGCCCCCTGAGGCGCGGGTCGAGACGGTCGCGCAAGCCATCGCCCAGAAGGTTGAGGCCAAGGACGGTCAGCACGATGGCAAGCCCCGGAAAGATCGCCACATGGGGCGCGAGCGAGACCATGGTCTGCGCCTCGGCCAGCATCCGGCCCCAGCTTGGGGTCGGCGGCTGCGCGCCAAGGCCGACATAGCTCAGCCCCGCTTCGGCGAGGATGCCGAGCGAGAACTGGATGGTGCCCTGCACGATGAGGAGGTTGGCGATGTTCGGCAGGATATGCTCCACCGATATCCGCGCCGGTCCCTTGCCGATCACCTCCGCCGCCCGGATGAAATCGAGCGGCCACAGGCCGAGCGCCCCGCCGCGCGTGACCCTCGCGAAGACCGGGATGTTGAAGATGCCGATGGCGATGATCGCATTGACCGCCGAAGGCCCGAAGACGGCGGTGATGAGAATGGCGATGACGAGCGACGGGAAGGCGAAGACAAGGTCGTTGCCGCGCATCACGACCTCATCGACCAGCCCGCCATTCGCCGCCGCGAGAAGGCCCAGCGGCACGCCGATCCCCATGCCGATCCCGACCGCCACCAGCGCCACAGCGATCGAGGTTCGCGCCCCGGCCATCAGCATGGCGCCGATGTCACGGCCGAAATGATCGGTGCCGAGCCAATGGACGGGGGAGGGTGGCTGGAGCTTGTCGGCGATGCTGAGCGCGGTCACGTCATAGGGTGTCCAGACCAGCGAGATGAGCGCCGCGCCGAGGGCCGCGAGGGTCAGGGCAAGGCCGAGGGCGAAGGATAGCCTCATGCCCTTGTCCTCAAGCGCGGGTCGATGGCGGCATAGGCGAGGTCCACAAGGAAGGTGACGAGGATCACCGCGAAGACGAGGATCATCACCACCGATTCCACCACAATGAGGTCGCGCTGGGTGATCGCCTGGAAGATCAGGCGGCCAAGCCCCGGAAGATAAAAGACATTCTCGATGATGATCGCCCCGGCGATGAGGAACGAAAACTGCATCCCGAGGATGGTCATCACCGGGATCATGGCGTTCCTCAGCGCGTGGCGGAGGATCGTCTGCCCCTCGCTCAATCCCTTGGCGCGGGCGGTTCGGATGTAGTCCTGGCCCAGCGTCTCGATCAGCGCTGAGCGGAGGACACGGGCGAGGATCGCCGCCTGCGGCAGGGCGAGGGCGAAGGCGGGCAGGGTCAGGGCCTTGAGGCCAGCCGTAACCCCTTGATCCCAGCCGGGAAATCCGCCCGCCGGGAGGACCTGCCAGTGAAGGGCGAAGACCAGCACGAGAAGCATCGCGAACCAGAAGTTCGGCAGCGCGATCCCCAGTTGCGTCGCCCCCATCACCGCGCCGTCCGCCAGCTTCCCGCGCCGCGCCGCCGCGATCATCCCCGCGGGGAAGGCGATGATAGCGGTCAGCATCAGGGCATAGAGCGCCAGCGGCAGGGACACGGCAAGGCGCTGGCCGATGAGCTCTGACACCGGGACCTTGTAGGTGTAGGAAAGGCCGAAATCACCCTGCGCCATGCCGGCGATCCAGCCGAGATACCGAACCGGCGGCGTCTGGTTCAGACCCAGCTGATCCCGCAGCGCCGCCACCGTCTCGGGCTCGGCATTCAGGCCGAGCATGTAGGAGGCCGGATCGCCCGGCACGATCTCGATCACCGCGAAGATGACAAGGCTCGCCACCAGAAGGCTTGAGGCAAGCGAGACCAGTCGTCGGAGGAGATAGCGCTGCATGGCGCGAGGCTAGGCGGAAGGCGGGTTTCGGTCCAGTGGCGCCGTCGGGCATCCGTCCCGCAAGCGTCGGACATCCGTCCCGACAGGCGTCGGGCATTTTTTCAGACGGTTCGGCATTCGCAGCGCAGTCCCGGACCTGTTCCGGGACCTCATCGGACGGCGCCGAGATCCCGGATCGGGGTCCGGGGCTGCGGCGGGCCGGGTGAATGCCCCTTCTCATGCACCGTCCGGGCCTCTAGGGTCGGGGAGCCTTCCGAACGCCCGAGCCATGACAGACGATTCCAGAGCTGAGACCGAAGCCACCGAAATGCCCGAGCACGACGCGTCGTCACCGCCCGATGGCGATGGCGGGCGCAGGGGGGAGTCGCGGCGCGAACGCAAGAAACCGCTGTCGGAGGTCCTGACCACCATCGCCGGGGACGAGACGCGCGAGTATATCGCGGTCGGCGATCTTCTGGCACTTCTCGGCGGGCGCGGGCGGGCGGCGCTGATCCTCCTTTTCGCGCTGCCGAACGTGCTGCCGACACCGCCGGGCACCTCGGGCATCCTCGGGTTGCCGCTCCTTTATCTCTCGTTCCAGATGATGCTCGGCCGGGTGCCCTGGCTGCCGCGCTTCATCGGCGAGCGGAGCATGTCGCGCTACAGCTTCGCGCAACTTGTGGAGCGGATCTCGCCGGTGCTGAGCCGGGCCGAAAGGCTTCTGAAGCCGCGCTGGTCGGTCTTCGTCGGCTATGGGGCGGAACGGGTGCTGGGTGCGGTCTGCCTTGTGCTGGCGGCGGTGCTGGTGCTGCCGATCCCCCTGGGCAACATGCTGCCGGCCTTCGCCATCTGCCTGATCGCCCTGGGGGTGCTGGAACGCGACGGCGTCTGGGTGCTGAGCGGCGTCGTCATCGGGGTGGTCTCGCTCGTCATCGTGGCGGGGGTGGTCTATGCGCTCATCAAGTCGGCGGTGTTCGTCGTGATGAATGCATTCGGGTGAGGGGGGCGTAGGGTGCGTGCTTGCACGCACCATCTTGAGCGCCCTGATCCCTGATGCGTGAAATCACGCATCCTACGGCCAGTCAGAGTCCCCCCCTGCGACCCACCATGTCGCTTTCCGGCTAGCCCCCCGCCCCGCCCCCCGCTACACCTCACCCCGAGCCGTGGCGATGGCGTCGCCGCAGGGGTTTTCCCCGTTGCTTGCGGAGCATTCCGCCTGAAGTCCTGTACGCCGGGACCTTTCGGGGTCCGGGTACGCTCTCAGACCCCTCATGATGAGGTCTGAACATGGAACGTCCACAGCAGTACAAATTCCACCAGGGCGACCGCGTCCTGCCCTTCGCCGCGTCGGAATATGACCAGCGGATCGGCGGCTTGCGCGCGATCATGGATGCGATGGGGGTTGAGGCGGTTGTCCTCACCTCGATGCACAACATCGCCTATTACTCGGGCTTTCTCTATTGCTCCTTCGGGCGGCCCTATGCGCTGGTGGTCACGGCAACGCAGGATGTGACCATTTCGGCAGGCATCGACGCCGGTCAGCCCTGGCGGCGGAGCCATGGCGACAACATCACGTATACCGACTGGCAGCGCGACAACTACTGGCGGGCGATCCTGTCGGTGACGGGGCCGGGCAGGGTCATCGGCTATGAGGCGGATCACCTGACGCTGTTGCAGTCCGACAAGCTGAAGGCGTTCCTGACCCCGTCACAGGTCGTGGACATTGCGCCCGCGACGATGCGCCAGCGGATGCACAAGTCAGCGGACGAGATCGCGCTTATCAAGCATGGCGCCAATGTTGCCGATGTCGGCGGTTTCGCCATCCGCGATGCGGTGAAGGTGGGTGCGCGCGAGATCGACGTGGCGATGGCGGGGCGCGACGCGATGGAGCTGGAGATCGCCAAACGCTTCCCGGATGCCGAGTACCGCGACACCTGGGTCTGGTTCCAGTCCGGGATCAACACCGACGGCGCGCATAACCCGGTGACGTCGAGGGCATGCCAGGTCGGCGATATCCTCAGCCTCAACACCTTCCCGATGATCTCGGGCTATTACACTGCGCTGGAGCGGACCATGTTCGTGCGCGAGGTCGATGCGGCATCGTTGCGGATCTGGGAGGCGAACGTGGCCGCCCATGAATACGGGATGAGCCTGCTGAAACCGGGGGCGAGTTGCGCCGAGGTGACGGCGAAGATCAACGAGTTCTTTGCCGAACGGCAGATGCTGCAATACCGGACCTTCGGCTATGGCCATTCCTTTGGCGTGCTTTCCCACTACTACGGGCGCGAGGCGGGGCTGGAACTGCGCGAGGATATCGACACGGTGCTGGAACCCGGCATGGTGATCTCGATGGAGCCGATGCTGACGATCCCGAACGGCCAGCCGGGGGCGGGCGGCTACCGCGAGCATGACATCCTTGTCATCACGGAAGGTGGCAACGAGGATATCACCAAGTATCCCTACGGGCCGGAATTCAACGTCGTCGGCTGAAAGGGCTTGCGCCCTTCGGCACGTGGTCTAAGGTGGAAGGCGGCGGCAATCCCGCCGCCTTTCCCCTACATGTGAACCCGATCCAGCGCCCTTCGCGGCGGCTGTCAGGGTTTTTCCGAAAGGAGTGGACCCATGTCCGATACGCTGAGCCGCGCTGCGGATTTCGCGCGAAACGCCCATGCCGGGCAAAGCCGCAAGGGCGCTGCGAAAGAGCCCTACATCACTCATGTCGAGGAGGTGGCCGCCTTCGTCACCCGGCACGGGGGCGACGAGGTCGCCATTGCGGCGGCCTAGCTGCATGACACCGTCGAGGATTGCGCCGTGCGGCCGGATGAGCTTGAGCGGCTCTTCGGGGCTGAGGTTGCCGGAGTCGTCGCGGAACTGACCGATGACAAGTCGCTGCCGAAGGCACGCCGCAAGAAGTTGCAGGTCGCCAATGCGCCGAAAAAGAGCGAACGCGCCGCGCTGGTCAAGCTTGGCGACAAGACGTCGAACGTCCGCTCGGTCCGGCTGTCGCGGCCCGAGGACTGGGATACGGCGCGCTGCCGCGCCTATCTGGACTGGGCCGAGGCGGTCGCCGCCGGACTTGTCCACGCCCTGCCGGCAGCGCGGGCGGAACTGGCGGACGAGGTTGCGGCGACCCGGCGGCAACTCGGCTGAATTGCAACGGTCGGCGCGGGGCTGGTGCGACTCGGTTGCAACATTGCCAAGGAATGCTAGGGATAACTGAAAGCCCAAAGCGCATGGATTCCCTTATGTCAGTAGTCATTCCGAGCCGGCGTTCCTTCATTCTGCTCGCAGGGACGGCGGCGCTCGCCGCCTGCGCCCAGCAATCTGGCGAAGTTTTTTCCGAAGTATCGCCCGATGGCACGACCCAGAGCTTCACGCCGGTCGAAGGCTACGGCGCGCTTCAGGACGGCGGCTATACGCTGCCCGCCGTGCCGCCGCAGTATCTCGAATGGCCGAACCGTCGGCAGGTCGTCTTCTACGAAGGCTCGGCGAGCCCCGGCAATATCGAGATCGACCCCTATGCCAAGTTCCTCTACTTCGTCCTTGGTGACGGCACCGCCTGGCGCTATCCGATCGCGGTCGGGCGCGCGGGCCTCAGCCTGAAGTCGACGACGACGGTGCGGGTCAAGAAGGAATGGCCCGGCTGGCAACCGACCGCCAACATGCTGCGCAGCCAGCCCGATGTCTACGGACCCTTCGCGGGCGGGGTGCCGGGTGGGCTGTCGAGCCCCCTCGGCGCGCGGGCGCTTTATCTCTACCGCGGCGGGCGCGACAGCTATTACCGCATCCACGGCACCAATGACCTGAAGTCGATCGGCAATTCCGGCTCGGCCGGCTGCATCCGGCTCTTCAACCAGGACATCATCGACCTTTACAACCGTGTGTCGGTGCCGACGACGGTGACGATCCGCAGCCAGGCGGAGTCGCTACGGATCGTCGGGCCGGAGTTCAGTCCGCGCGGCGTCGAACTGCCGCCGACCATCGTCTCGCCGGAGTCGATCTATGGGGCCACGGATGTGACGCCGGGCGCGGGGACGTAAGGGCAGGATTGGCGCGACGCGGCTCCCTCCCCCTCGTGGGGAGGGCGCTGGGGTAGGGGTTGCTTTTGGATACCACGACCCCCTCCCCTCTCCCCTCCCACGCAGGGGAGGGGAAGCGCCCATCGGTCCGAGGTTCGCGCCCTAAAGGCGGATCACATAATCCTTCCGCGTCGTCTCCAGCACCTCCCATGTCCCGGAAAATCCGGGCCGCAGGATGAAGCTGTCGCCGGGGCCGAGCGGATATTCGGTGCCGTCCGGGCCGGTGATGACGGAACGGCCCTCAAGAATGCGGCAGTATTCCCATTCATCGTAGGAAATCCGCCACTTGCCGGGGGTGGATTGCCAGATGCCGCAATAAAGCCCGTCCCGCTCCTCGGCGTTCCAGGTGGTGTGGACGGGGTCGCCGGAGATGACCTTTTCGGGTGCCGGGCGGTCGACCTCGGGTTCAGCGGCGGCGGGGGTGAGGCGGAGGAAGTAGGCGTTCTTCGGCATGAGAGTTCCCTTGGCGGCGAGCATGGTCCCGCCTCCTGCCATAGCGGGCGGCGGCGCGGTCGGCAATCGCGTGTACTCCGCTCCTCCGGCTGCTATGCTGGCCAAAACGGGGACAAGATGCTCGAAAAGATCGGCATGCCGGGTTTTGAGACGCTATCCGCTCCGGATGCGACGGTGCTGCGGCTTCTTGATGAGATCCTCAGCGTCAATCCCGCCCCCGTGGTCTACGAGATCGGCGTCGGCGTGGGTGCGACGACGGTGGAGATCGCGGCACGCATGGCCAATGGTGGCCAACTCCTCCTGTTCAGCCGCGAGGCCGATGTTGTGGAACTTGCCCGGGACCTTCGCGCCAGAGGGTTCAGCAACGTCGTCGATGCCTGGGGCTCTCCGGGCAACACCTATTCAGGCTACCACTTCGAACTTGCCCGCGGATTCGTCGCGGATGCGTTGCCAAGGTTCGACCTCGCCTATGTTGATGGTGGCCATGTCTTTCACCTCGATGCCGCCGCCGCCTCGGTGCTGAAGGAGCTTTGCCGTCCCGGCGGTTTCATGATCTTTGACGACTGGAACTGGAGCCTGGCGAAATCACCCACGCAAAACCCTTCGGTGCGGTCAGCAACCGCCCGTGACTACGATCCACGCCAGATCGAGGCGAGTCATGTGCAGCTTGTCTGCAAGGCGATCATGGACCCCGATCCGCGCTATGAGTTTGTCGTGCTCGAAGGGCAGAGCGCGGTCTATCGGCGGCGCGAGGTCAGTCCAGCCACCTGACCTCCGTCAGGTCGTTCGACTGGTTGGGTGAGTTTTCCCAGAGCCCCTCGATCTTGGCATTCGCGACGCCGGTCTTGGCGAGCTGGAAGAGGTAGGCGTTGACGTAGTCCCTGGCGATCATCTCCTGCGCTTCCTTCAGGATCGCGGAGCGACTGGCGGGGTCGGCGGTCCCGGTCAGCTTGTCCATCAGTGCCACGAACTCCGGCTTGCCGTATTGGAAGTAATAGTCGGGCCGCGCGTAGATGTTGATGTCCATGGGCTCGGTATGGCTGACGATGGTCAGGTCGAAATCCTTGCCCTTGAACACCTGTTCCAGCCACTGCGCCCATTCGAGATTGGTGATCTCGGTCTTGATCCCCACCGCCGCAAGCTCTGCCGCGATGATTTCGCCACCACGCCGCGCATAGGTGGGCGGCGGGAGGGCGAGGCGGAGCGTCAGGTCGCCCACCCCGGCCTCGGCCAGAAGTGCTTTCGATTTCTCCGGGTCATGGGCCGACAGCCCGGTCAGGTCGACATAATCGGGATTGTGCGGCGCGAAATGGGTGCCGATGGGCGTGCCGTAGCCGAACATCGCGCCGTCGATGATTTCCTGCCGGTTGATGGCATGGGCGATGGCCTCGCGCACCTTCACGTTGTCTAGGGGCGGCTGCTTGTTGTTCATCGCAAGGATCGTCTCGCCCTCGGTCGAGCCGACGATGACCTTGAAGCGGGGGTCGGAGGCAAACTGCGCCAAGGTCTCGGGCGCGGGGAAGTTCGGGAAGGCATCGACATCGCCGGCCATCATCGCGGCGAAGGCGGCGGTCGGGTCGGCGATGATGCGGAAGGTGGCTTTCGACAGCGCCACCGGCTTGCCCCAGTAGCCGTCATAGCGGCTGATCTCGATCCTGTCGCCTTGCGTCCAGCTGTCGAACTTGAAGGGGCCGGTGCCTACGGGCTTGGTCGCGAGGTCGGCGGCGGATTCGGGCGCCACGATCACCGCGTCGCCCCAGGCCATGTTGAAGGGGAAGCTGCCGTCAGGGTCCTTCAGGGTGACCTTGACGGTGGCGGGGTCGACGACATCGACCGCGTCGATCCCGGCAAAAAGCGCCTTCTGGGCATTGGTGCTGTCCTCGTCCCGGGCGCGGTCGAGCGAGAATTTCACATCCTCGGCGTCGAAGGCGCTGCCGTCATGGAAGGTGACGCCGGTCTGGAGGCGGAAGGTATAGGTCTTGCCATCTTCGGACACGTCCCAGCTTTCAGCGAGCGCGGGGCGGACCGCGCCATCGGGGCCGATGCGGGTCAGGCCCTCGAAAACATTGGCATAGACGACCTCATCGGTGGCGGCGGCGGCGCCGGTCGTCGGGTCGAGGTTCGGCGGCTCAAGCACCATCCCGAGGGTGAGCGTGTCCTGCTGGGCGAGGGCGGTTCCGGCCGTCAGCGCCAGGGCTGCGGCGGTCATGGTCATGCGGCTGAACATGAGTGATCTCCCCTTGCGGCCCGGGTGTTCGGGCAATGGGTTGCATCTTTGGCCGGTTTTCCCTCACGTTCAAGCAGATGCGGGACCTTCGCCGCACTGGAAAGGATGCTGCGGCGCAGCTATCATGACGTGAAGACCGGCCCCGGGGAGGAACAGGATGAGTGCGACGGGACAGGTGAAGCGGCTGATGCCGCCGGACATCCGGGCGCGGAAGGGCGAGACGCCGCTCGTGGTGCTGACGGCCTATACGACGCCCGTCGCGCGGCTTGTCGATCCGCATTGCGACATCGTTCTGGTGGGCGACTCTGTCGGCATGGTGGTGCATGGGCTTCCCTCGACGCTGGGCGTGACGATGGAAATGATGATCCTCCACGGGCAGGCGGTGGCGCGGGGGCTGACGCGCGCGATGATGGTCATCGACATGCCCTTTGGCTCTTACGAGGAAAGCCCCGAGCAGGCTTTCCGCAATGCCGCCCGGCTGATGACGGAGACGGGGGCGGCCTCGGTCAAGCTTGAAGGCGGGGTGCACATGGCGCCGACCATCGCCTATCTCACCCAGCGCGGCATTCCGGTCATGGCGCATATCGGGCTGACGCCGCAGGCGGTCAACACGCTTGGCGGTTACCGGGTGCAGGGGCGCGGCAAGGATGCCGACCGCATCCGCCATGACGCGAAGGCGGTCGCCGGCGCAGGGGCCTATTCGGTGGTGCTGGAAAAGGTGCCGGACGGTCTTGCGGCGGAAATCACCCGCAAGGTCGACATCCCGACCGTGGGCATCGGCGCCTCGGCCCAGTGCGACGGGCAGGTGCTGGTCGTCGATGACATGCTGGGGCTTTTCACCTCGTTCCGGCCCAAGTTCGTGAAACGCTACGCCGAGCTTGGGATCGCCGCCGACGAGGCGATCGCCGCCTATGCCGCCGAGGTCAGGGCGCGGAGCTTCCCGGCGCCGGAGCATGTCTTCGGCGAGGAGCCGGCGAAACCATGAGAACCGTCCGCGACGTGAAGGCGCTGCGCGGGCTCGTCGCGGGCTGGAAGGCGGCGGGAAATTCGGTCGGCGTGGTGCCGACGATGGGCGCGCTTCATGCCGGGCACCTGAGCCTTGTCCATGCCGCGAAAGCGGGGTCGGACCGGGTGATCGCGACGATCTTCGTGAACCCCAGGCAGTTCAACAACCCCGACGACCTTGCCAAGTATCCCCGCACCGAGGAACGCGATGCGGCGATGCTGATGGAGGGTGGCGTCGATGTCCTCTTCGCGCCGCCGCCCGAGGTCGTCTATCCGGCGGGCTTCGCTACTTCGGTCAGTGTCGACGGCGTCGCCAGTGAGCTGGAGGGTGCCTTTCGGCCTGGCCATTTCGACGGGGTGGCGACGGTGGTGACCAAGCTGTTGCTGATGACCGGGGCGGATCGGGCCTTTTTCGGCGAAAAGGACTGGCAGCAGTTGCAGGTGGTGCGGCGTCTGGTGCGCGACCTGAACATCCCGGTCACGATCACCGGCTGCCCGACGCTGCGCGAGGCGGACGGGCTTGCCATGTCGTCGCGCAACACGAGGCTGACGGCGGCAGAGCGGCAGATCGCCCCGGCGCTTCACCGCGCCATGACCGGCGCGGCCGAGGCAATCCGGCGCGGTGTGCCTGCAGGGCGGGCGCTGGCATCGGCGCGGGCTGCGCTGCTGGCGGCGGGGTTTTCCGCAGTGGAGTATCTTGAGGTGCGCGACGGCGAAAGCCTCGGGCCGGCTACCGGTGCGCCCGCCCGGATTCTCGCCGCCGCCGTTCTTGGCGGCGTGCGGCTGATCGACAACATTCCGGTCTGACGTTCGCCTCAGGCGAGGTCTTCGAGCCGTTTCAGCGCCGTTTGCAGCGACCTGAGTTCGGCCCGGATCTCGCCGTCGAGTGCCGCGATGCGGGCGCGGATTTCGGCGATGGCGACCTTGCGCTCGGTCTTGTCGGCGACGATCCTGTCTAGTTCCAGAAGCGCAGCCGACAGGGTCGGCGCGATCTCGTAATCGACCATTCCAGCGGCACTATCAGAAGCGCGGGGAGTGCGCGCGAAGTGATAGATGCGGGTCACAGGGAGGAATGATCCCGCGGGACGCTGGTAGCGAAGCTTGAGGATGTCATCATGCGATTCACCGTCGATCAGATCGTAGCTGGTGATCTGGTCGGGGCTCGTGACACCCATGGCTTTCAGGGTCGGATAACGGTCTGGCACTTGAGGCTCCTCGATGCGGCAAGTGGTCCGGGCGCAAGGTCTGCCGGAATCGTGCTTAGCAGCGATACGGCAAAAATTCAAGGCGCTTTGGATGAATTTGGCGCGGGAAAAACAGGGGCGCCGGAAGAATATTCAAGGCGCTTTGAAATGCCCCGCCAGGATCACGGCGCAGGCGCCAGAAGTTCCGCCAGGACCAGCGCCATCACCTTGGCGCTGTCTTCCATATCGGTGATCCCGACCCATTCGTCGGGCTGATGCGCAAGGTCGAGAACCCCCGGCCCGTAGGCGATGCAGTTCTTCAGCCGCCCGATGCGGTCGATATGCTTCTGGTCGTAGGTGCCGGGGGAGACGACATAGCCCGCCTCGCGGCCCAGCACCTTTTCGATGGCGGCGGCGGTGGACCGCACGATGGGTGCATCCTTTTCGGTCATCACCGGGCGCACCTCGAAAAGATCGCGCACCTCATACTGGAAGGTCGGGCGCTCCGCCTTCACCCGTTCCAGCATCGCCGTCACCTCGCGCTTCACCTCGGCGAGGTCCTCCTCGATCAGGTAGCGCCGGTCGATCACGATGCGGCAGCGGTCGGGGACGCAAGGGACGGGAAGGCCGGTATAGCCCTCCTCCTGCTCCTTCTCGCCGCCGTGGATCGAGTTGATGTTCAGCGTCGATTGCTTCGCCCCTTCCGGGATCACCGGCATCGCGGTGCGCTTGGTGGCAAGCAAAGGGAAAAGCGTCGCCTCCATCTCCGCCAGAACTACGCCCATGTGCCGGACGGCGCTGTCGCCGAGGAAGGGCATGGAGCCATGGGCGATCCGGCCCTTGGTCTCGATCTCCGCCCACCAGACGCCACGATGGCCAAGGCAGATGCGGTCCTTGTGCAAAGGCTCTGGGATGATGACGTGCTGGACGCGGGCGGGGTCGAAGCGGCCCTGTTCGGCAAGATAGGCGACGCCACCATAGCCGCCCGATTCCTCGTCCGCCGTGGCGGAGATTTCGATGGCGCCGCGGAAATCGGGGCAGGCGGCGATGAAGGCCTCGGCGGCGATGATGCTCGCGGCGATCCCGCCCTTCATGTCGCAGGCGCCGCGCCCGTAGATGCGGTCGCCCTCGACCTCACCGCCGAAGGGATCGCGGGTCCAGCCGTGGCCGACCTCCACGACGTCATGATGGCCGTTGAAATGCACGCAGTCGCCGGGGCCGGAGCCATCCTTCCGCGCGACGAGGTTCCAGCGCGGATGCGCGGCACTATCGCCCGGCGCGCCCTCGGCCCGGATCAGGTCCACGGCAAAGCCCTGCCGGCCCAGCCTTTCGGCGAGGTATTCGCAGATTTCCAGATAGTTGAGGCCGGGTGGGTTCAGCGTCGGGATGCGGATCAGGTCTTGCGTCAGCGCCACCAGGTCGCCGCGCCGCGCGTCGATCCCCGCCTTGATCCGGTCTTCGAGATGGCTTGCCATGGGCAAACGCTAGCCTGCCCGCCCGGCAGGGGCAATCCGCGCGAAACCGGGGTGACGCCCAAGGAACGATGGTCTAAGTTTTTTCCGGCGGCTCTCGACAAACCGGGGGCGGATCACAACATGGTGTAAAGACCTTTAACATCGAGGGGCGAAATGTCCGACTTTGAATCCCAGATCATCGAAAGCCAGAAGCAGGTGGCGGCAGCGCAATCGAAGATTTCTGAACTGACCGCGAAGATCGACAACGCGAAGGTGAAGCTCAACGCCGGGCAGGACATTTCCATCGACATCGAGAATGCGACCCTCGCCGATGTCCACAAGCATACTGAACTCATGAACGCCAATATCGCCGAGCTCATCATGGGGCTTGATGACGTGACGGCGGGCTTTTCCAAGGACTTCGCCGAGATGCGGTCGAAGACCGGCTGGGAAAGCGTCGTCGGCTGGTTCTCCGAAGGCAAGTCGGAATCGATGCGGCAGGAGCGTCTGCGCGGCGCCACCATCGACGACAAGCTGCAGGACCTGATCGCCAAATCCGATACCATCGTGAAGCTTCTCGAAGGCCAGCTGGCGGTGCTGAACGAACACAAGGCCAAGGTCGAGGCCAACCTGACCGGCACGCTCACCGACCGCGAGGTGACGGTGGGCGAGCTGGAATCGGTGCGGGCGGCGGTTCAGGCGCTTGACCCGAAGATCATCGAACTGGAGAACAAGATCTCCATGGAGCAGGACGCGGCGGCGCGGACCAAGCTGGAAAGCGATCTGGCCGAGTTGAACAAGCAGCACAACGCGCTGGTGCAGGACGAGCAGGTGAAGCTGGCGAAGTCCCAGACCTTGGAGCGCTATATCGAGGCCGGCAAGACCTGGGTCGACAGCTTGCAGAACCAGGCGGCGACGCAGATGGTTCTCATCAACAAGCTCCAGACCGACACGCGGCAGCGGGTGGTCCTCTATGATGCGCTGACCAAGAGCTTGAAGACCGCGCAGCAGCAGGACGTGGCGCACAAGATCAACGAGATCGGCGTGAAGACGGATCAGGAGGCGCAGGCCGCCATGGCCGGCATCGGTTCCGCCACCAACACGCGGATGGCCGAGATGCTGGAAGCGCATGAGGACCAGATGGTCTTTGCCCGGAAGGTGCTTGAGGAGAAGGCCAAGGCGGATGAACGCTTCGCCCGGCGCTTCTCGGCGATTGTCGAGAAGCACGACAAGAACCTGTATGGCGGGTAAGCGGTCGGTGACGGACCTCGATTTGGACGACACGCAGGAGAGAGAAGCCCGTAAATCAAGGCCATTCAACCCTTTCTTGGGCATCTTTGCCCTGTGCTTGGGAATGGCATGGCTTTGGGTGCGAGCAGTGACGATATTAGCGCCGTTGATCGTCGCAATGGTTATCCCGATCTTGGTGGCGCAGTTTTTTTGGGGCAACACCGGATTCTGGGCTGCAGGTTTTTTGGCGGGATTGGCGGTAAATGCAGTTTGGATTGTTTTTGGGATCAAGTTTTGCTGGCCAGCTTTTTCTGACCTTACCGGGATGGCAGGAACCTTTTTGCAAGGGGTTGGCCGGTTGCGACCGGACGATACAATTGGGGCTGTGAACCGGCGCTGGAAGGACTTGCACGCCGACGGGCGCAGTTTATGGAGATGCTGGCGTGCCCGACCTTGACCTGACGACCGACCACAAGGCGCTCGACGACGATCTCGCCGCGCGGCGGTATTTCAAGAAGTTCGCGGCGATCACCCGGCTGCTGATCCCCGTCTCGGACGAGATGGAGAAGGACCGCGCCTTTTCCGATCTCGATGGCGCGGTGCTTGAGGATTACATCAACGCCATCGCGCGGAGCTTCAAGGCGCTGAGCCTCAAGTATCTCGTCTCGGGCCGGCTCGACGGGATCGGGCAGAAGCATCTGACCATCGACCTTTTGGAAAGCGGGTTTCCGATCTTTCAGGAAATCGTGACCATGGCGAACGATGCCGCGCAGGCGGAGCGGCATCTGGCCGGAATGGCGGAGCCGGAGCGCTTGAAGGACGAGATGGTGCGCCAGATCGTCGGGGAACGGGTGGTGCCGACGAAGCTGCAATATGCCCTGTCGCAGCGGCTTTATTTCGAGACGCTGCGGACGGGCGGGCTTTTCTTCGCGCAGATGCATCCCGCGGCAGAATTCATCGCCGATGTCTCGGGCGGGCGGCGCGGATACCTGATCCACTGGGGCGTCTATGACAGCCAGTTGAACGTGCCTATCATCTACCTGATGGAGGTGGTGGATTCGGGGCGGAAGGCGCTCCCCACGGATGAACGCCGCTGGCCCGAGGTGCAGGCACATCTTCTGGCGCAGTCGGTGGGGGGGCTGAAGCTCCTGACCATCGCGCGCGGTTTTGATGCGGATTTCGTCGATCTTCACCCCAAAAGGCTGAGGCGGCTGACCCTTGGCCCGATGTATTCGCAGGCCTTCACGCTCCAGACCGGGGCGATGCGCGAGGTTCTGGACGGGGCGAAGGCGGCGGAGGGCGAAGACTGGGCCTTGGCCTGGACCACCGAGGAACTGGTGAGCGAGCGGGTCGAGGTGGAGAAGGGCTGGTTCTCCGAGACCGAGCGCGAGGTCTTCAGGCTCGACCCTTTCGCGCCCGGTGGCGAGGAGAGCGGCGTGACCAGGGTAACCCGGTCGCTGATCCTGCCGGAGCGGCCCTATCAGGTGCTGGCGGAGAAGGACCCGGAAGGGTTCCGGGCGATGCGGAAATACGTGGTCGGCAAGGATGGCCGGGTGCTGGTTGCCCGCTGAAGGCCGGGGGCGCTGCCCCCGGACCCCCGAGGTATTTCCGGCAAGATGAAATGAGGGTTTGGCATGAGTGAAGCGCGCGGCGAGATGGAGTTGAAGGAAGAGGCGATCCGGGCGCAATACGGCGCGGCGGCCTCGCTCCTGTCGGGCTTCGACCATGCACCCAGGATCGCCAAGGCGCGGGTGGCCGAGACACCGGCGGAGCGGTCGCCCGGCGTTGGGGCGCGGCCGATGTTCCGCTCGACCACGCCGGGACTGGTGACGCGTCCGATGGCGCGGCCCGAGGGCGTGCGGCTCATCGAGCGGATCGAGGGGATCGGCGGCGATGATCCGATCATCGATCCGACGGAAGCGGTGGTGTTGCAGGCCTTGCGGCGGGCCTTGGCGATTGCGCTGGCGCTGGGTGAGGCGTTTTCGGCGGCGGCCGGGCTGATCGAGCTGAAGAAGGCCAATCTCGAAAACCGTTTGCCGGCGGAGCGGAAGGCGGAGTTTTCCGAACTGCTGGCGGGCGAGGCCTTGGCCGTGCTGTCGGTCTTCGCCAATGGGGTGGCGTTTCTTCTGGCCGCCCATGCGACGGCGGAGACGGTGGAGGTGGGTGCGGTCGAGGAGGTTCTGACCGACAATGCCCAGCTTGCGCTGCATGGCGCGCTCTGGGAGCTGGATCAGGACATCGCGGTTTTCGCCGCCGAGCCGCCGAAGCTGGTGCCGACGGTCCTTGGCTATGCCGAGCAGCTGATGGCCAAGGTCAAGGCGCGGGCCGAAAGCGCGCCGCGACTCCTGGCCTTCACCGGGGCGAACTACCGGGTCGAGGCCGATGATTTCCCCATCGCGGGCTTCGAGCCGGCGCGGAAGGCGCGCGGCACCACGTTGGTGATGTCGTTCAAGAAGCCCTCCGAGGTCGTCGGCAACCATATCGCCAAATATCAGGCGATGCGGCTTGCAAAGATGCTGATGGCCTATGATTTCGAGCGGAAGCTCAACCCCTTCGCCGAGCTTGGCGGCTTCATCTTCACCTTCATGGGCGACGGCAAGCCGGGGACGGGGAAGACCACGCTCATCCAGATGATGGCGGGTCTGATCGACGGTTATTGCAAGGTGGCGGGCTATCCCTTCCGCTATCAGAACCTTTCGATCGACAATGTGGATTCCTATCAGGGCAAGTCGGGGCAGAATGCGAAGGCCTTCATCACCACCGTCATGGACCCCGCCGTGATCGGTTTCGGCACCGTCGATGACATCGACCAGGTGGCCGGCAAGCGCGGCGACCGGCAGAGCTCGGCCGGGCAGCAGGAGATTACCGCCGTGCTGATGGAGGCCTTTGCCGGGGCGAATACCGTGGTGCGCGGCAACTGCACCTTCGGCATGTTCTCGAACTACCCGGAGAATGTCGACGACGCTTTGCGCCAGCGGGCCGGGGCGCGGTTCCTCGTCGACGGGCCGCAGAGCCGGGAGGACTATATCGACATCCTGGCGCTGCTCCTCGGCAAGAACCATGCGATCCCGGTGGGCGAGCATGAGCTTTACGCCGCACAGGAGATCAAGCGGGCGGTGGCGGCGTCCTTCGAGGGGCATTCGCAGCCGCATGAGGACGGGTTGAAGGCGGTGTGGGTGGCGGTCGAGGGGTCGGTCGGGCCTCTGGATACTTTGGCGAAACTCGGTGCCTATCTGAAGGCGATCCAGGAGGCGGACGGGCGCTTTACCGGGCGGGCGGTCAAGAACATCACCGATGCGGTGAAGGTCCGCGCCATGGATTTCGAACTGCCGGACGAGTGGATGGAAAAGCCGGACCTGTTCCTGTTCAAACCCTACGACGAGAAGAAGGCAATGATCGAGGGGCTTCGGCGCCCCATCACTGTCGAGATGGTGGTGCAGGAGATCAACCGCTACGCGGATTCGGAATTCCGCTATGCCGACAAGTCGGATGAGGTGGCGATCGAGGGGGCCGTCAGGGACATGCGGCGGATGGAAGAGGCGAAGAGAAGGTATCTGGAGGGGAAGGGGTGAAGGCGCTGGTTCGTAACCCTATTGCTTGGGGTATCACGCTTTCCGGACTGGTTCTCTTGTTGGTCCTCGGGCTTGCGTGCGTGCGAGATGATACTGGGACAACAGGATATGCGCGCTTCCTAACTCTAGAACCTAATGCCATGGGGGATACTCTTGCGGGTATATTCGCAAGTCTCGCATTCATATGGATTGTCGTGACTGTGTTTATTCAAAGTGCTGAGTTGCGCGAGCAGCGCAAAGTCCTTAAAGCGCAGCGATTCGAATTTGAGCAAATGGCTGCGGCGCAGAAGGCTCAAGTTGACGCGCTGCGCGCTCAAGCAGAGATATTTCTTGATGAGCAGAAGGACCGTCACGAGAGGCGCGCCGAAAAATTGTTCTTGGCGCAACTTGAGTCCGTAAAGAACAAGATGCTTGAAATTGCAAAGCCTGGTGAATTTTGGTTGTATGAGCGAGATGGCAGAGTCAGCTCATTTCGGATTGGAGATAACCAATATGAGTCTAGATTGAGGCTATTGGCAGGCCGGGACATGATCGATAGTATTTTTAATGAACTGCGTGCGGCTCTAGAAACGCTGAAAATATTAAATAACAAGGGTGAACTGAGGGCTTTCCCGGGAAAGAAAATACTTGAAGCGCTGGAAGAGCGAATAATTGACTTGCAGCAAGCGGATGGTCTGTCAGAAGCTACGCGCATTGTTCTCTACGACTACGGGCTAGAGCGAATTGAGAGCGCAATAGATGAGATCTTGTCCATCTCCTCCAGATTGCCGGAGCAGTCCCCATGATCCACCTCATCCAACGCGGCCTGATGTTCGGCAACCTCGTTGCCGTCGAAAGCCCTGCCCTCATCGAACGCTACAACCGCGCCCTGAAGGCCCTGACCGGCAAGCAGACCGCCCTCACGGATTTCCACATCGACATCTCCGGCTACGCCCCGGAAATCGGCGATGAGCTGGGCGACCACCTTTACCTCAACAAGAACGGCATGAACCGGCAGTTCATCCTGCTCTCCACCGAGCAGAAGGATGCGCCGCTGCTCAACGCCAAGTTCTCCACCTCGCGCGGCATTCTCCGCCGTTTCATCGCCGAGAATGAGGCGCAGCTTTTCTCCCTCACCGCCCGCGATGCCGTGGCGGGGGAACTGGAGAATACCGTCTTCGACCTCACCTCCCCGGCGAAACTTTTCGACATCCGCCGCATCACCGTCGTGGCCGACACCACCGGCAATCACCTCGCCGAGGCGGAAAAGCTTGGCAAACTGATCGAGCGTTTCCGGGCCGAGGAGGACGCCTGGTGGGATGATGTGCTGATCGGTGAGATGATCGGCCTGGCCCAGAAGACCGGCGATGTCACCCGCAATCCGGTGAAGCTCAAGGCCACGACATTCGAGCAGGGCAACTTCTGGACCTCGCATTTCGGCGGCATCTACATCTTCCGCGACCTCGACCATCCGGCGGCGATCTCCACCCTGCCGAAGCAGTCGCTCGGGGCGCTGCCGATCCGCTATGTCTTCGACATGTCGGACCGCAACCAGATCGCCAAGTTCCTTGAGATCAATGATCTGGCCGAACCCATCGTCACCGCGCGCGGCGCCGATGCGGCGGCGATCCTCAGGCAGAAGATGGATTTCATCCTTGTCGATGCCGCCGCCTCCCTTGGCCTCGACATCGGCCATGGCTCCCGCCGCGACCTGCGCGCTGCCGCCGCCGCGATGGGCGGGCATCTGCCGGAGGAATTCCAGGGGCTGGCGGCCCTTCTGAACTGGGTGGAGACCGGCGGGCAGTGGCCGCGCATCACCTCGACGCACCCGTCCTATTTCTACACGCTCCGCGCCAAGCCCCATGCCGACCGCGATCTGGTGAACATGCTTCTGGCCGAGTTGTCGCCCCTCGACGTGCGCCAGCTTTTCATCTGCCACAAGGAGCTTTTCTACCGCACCTATGCCGGATGGCCCGAGGTGAAGAAGCAATATGTGGCCGATTATCTTGAACGCGAGTATCAGATCGACAAGGCCGGCGCGCGCCGGGCGCTCTTCGGGCCGGAACCGGACATGACCGGCGATGCACCCGCTGCCGTGGCGCGCCCGCGCGACATCGTCGAAGCCGTCGGCCCCTGGGGTGCGGTAAGGAGGGGGAAGGGATGATCGGATTCGCGCGGCTGGCGGTCTTCGGCCTCATCGGCATGACCATCGCCTTCTGGCTTCTCAGGCTCTACTTCAGTTCGACCCAGCGCGAGGAACTGGAAAAGCAATGGGACGCCGATCACCCCGGCGGGGGCGACAGCACCGCCCGCGATGCCTATATCGACGGGGGCATGGCTGAATATCGCAAGAGCCTTGGCCGCAAGCTCATCTGGCTCGTCTATGTCATCCCGACGCTGGCGGTCATCGTCCTTCTCTACCTGACCAACGAATACTGAGGCGATCATGAGATATGTGAAATGGACCTTCCTGACGCTCATCGCGCTGATCGTCATCGGCTTTCTGCACTACACCTTGCCGCAGCATGACATCGTGCGGGTGGTGAACACCTATCAGGAACGCCAGGATCTGGGCGACTGGACGCGGATCTTCTGGTCGACGCCGGATGACCAGTCCGGCACGCTGACCAACCGCGACGTGCAGTTCATCTCGGCCTTCAAGACCAACGGCAAGGCGATCGTCTACCGGAACGAGGATACCGGCTGGAACTGGCCGCCCTATTTCAAGTTCGACACGGCGAGCCTGCAGGCCGAGGCGGACGACCTGAAATCCACCGCCGATGCGCCGAAATGGGCGGTCGTCACCCATTACGGCTGGCGCAACCCCTATATCTCCGCCTTCCCGAATGCGGTGACGATCAAGCCGGTCGCCGGGCCGGACGTGACCATCATCCCGTGGTTCAACATCTTCTTCCTCGGCTTCCTCCTGATTGCCGGGCTGATGATCCGCCGCATGTGGCTCCAGTTCCGCGAACGCTCCATCGACCCGGTGATCGAGGATATGGGCGAGGCCTGGGACGGGGTCGAAGCCCATGCCGATGCGGCGGGCCAGCAGGCGCGGGGCGTCTGGGGCCGCTTCACCGCATGGCTCGACACCTTCAAGGGCAAGCCAAGGGTTTGACCGGATGGTCAAGAATCTCATTGCCGGGATAGGCGACAGAGGCTAGCCTTGCGCGTTATGATCCCGGCAACAGCCAGCCCGAGGTGATGCGATGCAAGCCGACGCCATGGCCCACGGCCAGAACAGCCCCCGCAATACGGGCGTGCCCCTTCAGGCCGACTGGTTCGACCATGTCGCGGTCAATACGCCCGCCGCCGAACGCCGCGCGGCGACGCTGACCACCCGGCGGACGGTCAAGAAGGAATGGCAGGCGGCCTGGCTCGTCAATGCCATCCGCTGCATCGACCTCACGACGCTTGCCGGCGACGATACCGAAGACCGGGTGCGCCGGCTCTGCGCCAAGGCGGCGCGGCCCTTGGCCGATCACATCATGTCCGGCCTCGGGATTTCCCGGCTGACCACTGGGGCGGTCTGCGTCTATCCGACGATGGTCTCTGCCGCTGTGAAGGCCCTGCGCGGCACCGGCATCCCCGTCGCCTCGGTCGCCACCGGCTTTCCCGCCGGGCTGATGCCCTTGGACCTTCGGCTGGCCGAGATCCGCTATGCCGTGGATCAGGGCGCGGAGGAGATCGACATCGTCATCACCCGCGCCCATGTCCTCGACGGCAACTGGCAGGCCCTTTACGACGAGGTCGCGGCGATGCGCGCGGCTTGCGGGGCCGCGCATCTGAAGGCGATCCTCGCGACCGGCGACCTGAAGACCCTGCGCAATGTCTACAAGACGTCGATGGTGGCGATGCAGGCGGGCGCGGATTTCATCAAGACCTCGACCGGGAAAGAGGGCGTGAACGCTACGCTGCCGGTGTCCTTGGTCATGGCCCGCGCGCTTCGGGACTACGGCGCGCGGACCGGCTTCCGCATCGGCTTCAAGCCGGCGGGCGGCATGAAGTCGGCCAAAGACGCCATCGCCTGGCAGATCCTGATGAAAGAGGAGCTGGGCAACGACTGGCTCCGCCCCGACCTTTTCCGCCTCGGCGCCTCTTCCATGCTCGCCGATATCGAGCGGCAGCTTGAGCATCACATCACCGGGCGCTACGCCGCCTCTTCGCGTCATGCGCTGGCATAGCGCCGGCCCCTTCTTCTCGCCCACCCCTCGGGCCGGGCGCCACCCGTGCCCCCATCCGTTCAGACATGAAAGCAGAGCCACCCCATGCCGAGCGTGAGCGACATTCTTCAGACGATGGATTACGGCCCCGCCCCCGAGGCGACGGGCGAGGTCACGGCCTGGCTGAAGGCCCGCGCCTCCTTTGGCCATTTCATCGACGGGGCCTTCACCAAGCCCGCGAAAAGCTTCACCACGGCCAATCCCGCCACGGGTGAACCATTGGCAAAGGTCGCGCAAGGCTCCGCCGCCGACATCGCCGCCGCCGTGAAGGCCGCCCGCGCCGCGCAACCCGGCTGGGCAAAGCTCTCCGGCCACGGCCGCGCCAAATGGCTCTACGCCATCGCCCGCCACATCCAGAAGCGCGAGCGCTTCCTGTCCGTCCTCGAAACCCTCGACAACGGCAAGCCGATCCGTGAGACGCGCGACATCGACATCCCCCTCGTCGCCCGCCATTTCTACCATCACGCCGGCTGGGCCGAGATGCTGGCCGAGGAATTCCCCGGCGCGAAACCCGTGGGCGTCTGCGGCCAGATAATCCCCTGGAACTTCCCGCTCCTGATGCTCGCCTGGAAGATCGCGCCCGCGCTCGCCGCCGGCAACACCGTCGTTCTGAAGCCCGCCGAATACACGCCCCTGACCGCGCTCGCCTTCGCGGAAATCTGCGCCGAGATCGGCCTGCCGAAGGGCGTCGTCAACATCGTCACCGGCGACGGGGAGACGGGGGCGGCGCTGGTCGCGGCAGAGGTCGACAAGATCGCCTTCACCGGCTCGACCGAGGTTGGCCGCGCCATACGCAAGGCCACCGCCGGGACGGCCAAGAAACTGACGCTGGAGCTTGGCGGCAAATCGCCCTTCGTCGTCTTCGCCGATGCCGACCTTGACGGCGCGGTCGAGGGCGTTGTCGATGCCATCTGGTTCAACCAGGGCCAGGTCTGCTGCGCCGGCTCCCGCATCCTCGTGCAGGAGGCGGTGGCGGAGGACTTCACCAAGCGCTTGAAAAAGCGCCTGAAAACCCTCCGCGTCGGCGATCCCCTCGACAAGTCCACCGATGTCGGCGCCATCGTCGATCCGGTGCAACTGACCCGCATCCGCGACCTTGTGGCGCAGGGCGAGGCGGAAGGCGCGGAACTGCACCAGTCCGATGCCCTCCTGCCGCCCACCGGCTGCTACTTCGCGCCGGGCTTCTTCACCAATGTCGCCCCGGCGAATGTCGTCAGCGAGGTCGAAATCTTCGGCCCCGTCGCCACCCTGACGAGCTTCCGCACCCCCGATGAGGCGGTTGAACTGGCCAACAACACCCGCTACGGGCTTGCGGCTTCGATCTGGTCGGAGAATATCAATCTGGCGCTCGACGTGGCCGGCAAGGTCAAGGCCGGCGTGGTCTGGGTCAATGCCACCAACATCTTCGACGCCGCTGCCGGCTTCGGCGGCTACCGCGAAAGCGGCTTCGGTCGTGAGGGCGGTCGCGAAGGGCTCAGGGAATACCTCTCCGAACCCGCGGTAAAGGCCAAGGCCGAAGCGAAGGCGGAAAAGCCCGACGCCGCCCCGATCCCCGGCGCACCGTCGAAAGGCGCGGCCCCGATCGACCGCACCGCAAAGCTCTATATCGGCGGCGCGCAGAAACGGCCAGATTCCGGCTATTCCTATGCAGTGATGGCGAAGGGCAGGGAGATCGGCCTCGCCGGTCTCGGTAACCGCAAGGACATCCGGAACGCGGTCGAGGCCGCCCATGCCGCGAAAGGCTGGGGCGGCGCCACGGGGCACAACCGCGCGCAGGTGCTCTACTGCCTCGCCGAGAACCTCTCGGCGCGCGAGGCGGAGTTTGCCGCGACCCTGAAAGCGGCGGGCGTCCCGAACCCCGCCGGAGAGGTCGCCGCTGCGATCCAGCGCGCCTTCTACTACGCCGCACAGGCCGACAAGTTCGACGGTGCGGTGCATTCGACCAAGTCGGCCCATGTCACGCTCGCCATGCCGGAACCCTTCGGCGTCATGGGTATCGCCTGCCCGAACGACGCGCCGCTCCTCGGCTTCCTCAGCCTCGTCCTCCCCGCCATCGCCATGGGCAACCGCGTGGTGGCGGTGCCGTCGCAGTCGATGCCCTTGGTCGCGACCGACCTCTATCAGGTCTTCGACACCTCGGACCTGCCGGGCGGCGTCGTCAACATCGTCACCGGCCCGCGCGACGAACTGGCGAAGACCCTCGCCCAGCACGACGACGTGGCGGCAATGTGGTACTGCGGCTCGCCCGAGGGGGCGCAGATGGTCGAAGCCGAAAGCGCCGGCAACCTCAAGGTCACATGGACGCTTGCCAATCGTGACTGGATGGGCGCCGATGGGCAGGGCCGGGCCTTTCTGACCCGCGCCACCCAAGTCAAGAACATCTGGATTCCCTACGGCGAATGACCAAGACGCTATTCCCAGTTCCCGCCCCCGCGCTCCTGCCCGTCACCGGCACCGACGCGATGTTCCCCGTGACCCGCATCTTCTGCGTCGGCCGGAACTATGCCGAACACGCCAGGGAAATGGGCAGCGAGGTCGACCGCGAGGCGCCCTTCTACTTCACCAAATCGCCCGCGCACCTCACGCAATCCGGCGCCACGGTGCCCTATCCGCCCGGCACCAGCGACTTTCACCACGAGATGGAATTTGTGGTGGCGTTGGGCGCGCCCGCGTTCCGGGTGCCGGTCGAAAAGGCGATGGAGGCGGTCTTCGGCTATGCCGCCGGCCTCGACATGACCCGCCGCGACCTGCAAGCGGCGTCAAAGGAAAAGCGCCGGTCCTGGGATACCGGCAAGGATTTCGAGAATGCCGCCGTGATCGGGGCGATCACGCCGAAGGCCGCGTTCGGGGAACCGGGTCCACAGGCGATCACCCTGAAGGTCGGCGAAAGGCTGGCGCAGTCCTCCCACCTCTCCGACATGGTATGGTCGGTGGCCGAGATCATCGCCCACCTCTCAACCCTCTACCACCTCACCCCCGGTGATCTCATCATGACCGGCACCCCGGCGGGCGTCGGGCCGGTGGTGGCGGGCGATCGGCTGCGAGGGGAGATCGAGGGGCTGGCGGCGGTGGAGTTGTCGATCGCGTAGGATGGGCAATATTGCCCATCCACCCGGTAGACCACAGCCCCGGACCCCGATCCGGGGCCTCTCCATCCGCCGCCAAACGCGGTCCCGGATCAGGTCCGGGACTGCGCCCGCGCCCGCGAATGTCGGTACAGCTGTCGGGACGGATGCCCGACGCAAAGCCGACGCCTGCCAGCCCCCGCTGGATGGGCAATATTGCCCATCCTACGCCAATCGGCCAGGATGCCCGCGACCCTGATCCCCGGAGACCCGAATGACCCTCTTCCGCCTGCGCAAGATGACGCTTGTCCTTGACGAGATCCACCATGACGGCGGGCCGGATGCGACCAGCCCGCGTCTCCGGGGCGCTGTCCTCTCGGTCGTCTCCAACCCCTTCGCCGGGCGCTACGAGCCTGACCTGCAACCGGCGATGGAGGCCTTGAAACCCCTCGGCCTCAGGATGGCGGAACGGCTGATCGCGGCGCTGGGCGGGCGCGAGGGCATCGACGCTTACGGCAAGGGCGCCCTTGTCGGCGAGGCGGGGGAGCTGGAGCATGGCGCGCTCTGGCACGCCCCCGGCGGCTACGGGATGCGGGATACCTTGGGCGCCCCCAAGGCCATCGTGCCCTCGACCAAGAAGGTCGGGCCGATGGGCGCTTCCATCGACCTGCCGCTGACCCATCTCAATGCCTCCTACGTCCGCAGCCATTTCGACGCGATGACGGTTTCCGTCCCCGATGGCCCCCGCGCCGATGAGATCGTCTTTGCCCTCGTCATGGCCAAGGGGCCGCGCGTGCATTCGCGAATGGGCGGGCTTGAGGCCTCTGACATCAAGGGCGAGGACGGTCTGCGCTGATGCGCAAGCTCTTGGTGCTGTTCGCATTTTGGCCGGGCGCCGCCTTCGCCCATGCTTCCGAGCGCATGGTGATCCTGACCCTGCCGACCGGCTGGTACATGCTCGGCGCGGGGCTGGCGGTGGCGCTGACCGCCATTGCCGGCGCGCTGGCCGGGCGGCTGCCGGCCTTCGGGGCGCATGCGCTTTTCGATAGGCCGGCGCTTCTCTCCCGAAGCACAACAAGCTGGATCGGCGCCGCCTTTCTCTGGCTCCTCATCGCCTCCGGCATCTGGGGCAGCCGCGATCCCTTGGCCAATCTCCTGCCGCTCACCATCTGGGTGACGCTCTGGGTCGGGCTGACGCTGGCTTCAGTGATCGTCGGCAACCTCTGGCGCGATATCGAGCCATGGACCGGCCCCGTCCGCTGGGTCCGCCGCCTGATCGGGAGAAAGGGCTCCATTGGCCTCCGCCGCCTTGGCCATCTGCCTGCCGTCGCGGGTTATCTCGCCTTCGCCTGGTTCGAGATCATCTCGCTTGCCCCCGCAGATCCCTATCTCCTCGCCCGCGCGGCGGCGGGTTACTATCTCCTCATCCTCGCCTTCGCGGTCCTCGAGGGCGAGGACTGGCTCGACAAGGGCGAATTCCTCACCGTCTATTTCGGCTTCGTCGCCAAGGTCGCGCCCTTCTGGGCGGAGTATGGCGACAGGGTCCGGGTCATGGCGGGCTGGCCCGGCGCGCAGGTTCTCAGGATGGCGCCCCTCAGTGCGTCAGCCATCGCCTTCCTCACGCTGGTCCTGGCCGCGGTCAGTTTCGACGGGCTCCACCAGACCTTCTGGTGGCTGTCGCGGATCGGGATCAATCCGCTCGACTATCCGGGGCGGTCAGCGGTGGCCGGGGTCAATGCTGTTGGCCTCATCTGCTTCTGGGCGCTCAGCGCCGCGACGATCCTCGGCGCGATCCGGGCAGGCCTGCCGGGCGCCGCCTTTCGCGAGATGGCCGGGCCGATGTTGCTGGCGCTCCTGCCCATTGCTGCGGGCTATCATGTCGCCCATTACCTCGTCGATCTCCTGACCAACGGACAGTATCTGCTGGCGGCGCTGAACGATCCCTTCGGGCGCGGCTGGCGGCTTTTCGGCCTGCCCGATCACTGGGTTTCCTTCGGCTTTCTCGCCACCCGCAGCGGGGTCCTCGCCATCTGGATCGCAGAATTCGCGGTGATCCTTGGCGCGCATATGCTCGCCGTCATTCTTGGTCTCAAGCTTGCCACACGGGACGGTACCGGCGGCGGTTTCGCCGGCCACCTGCCGATGACGCTCTTGATGGTCGCCTATACCGTCTTTGGCCTCTGGCTCCTCTCGGCGCCCACTGCCGGTTGAGATTCCCTTGCAATTACGGGCAGTTCGTTGTTCCGTTCCCTCAGGATAAGTGCCTTCGAGCGCGGGAATCCCCAAAAACCGCGCCATATCAACAGCGGAGATGTTTGATGACCAACAAACTGATTGCCCCGACTCGCCGTACTGTCCTGACCGGAATGGCTGCCGGTGGCGCCCTTCTGGCGACAGGTCTGACCCCGCGCTTTGCCCAGGCGCAATCGTCCGAGCCGATCCGGCTTGGCTTCCAGCTTCACCGCACCGGGATCGGGGCCGCCTATGGACGGTGGTACGAACGCACCGCGACCGCCGCGCTGAAGGTCGTGAACGACGCCGGCGGCATCAATGGCCGCCCGGTCGAGATCCTGTTCGAGGATGACGGCACCGATCCTGCGCGCGGGGCGGAAGTCTTCGGCAAGCTCGCCACCCAGTCGAATTGCGATCTCGTCTTCGGCGCGCTTTTCTCCCATGTCGTGATCGGCACGGCGCCGCGTGCGGCGGAACTGAAGGTGCCCTACCTCGTCTGCTCCGAGGGCCACCATGTCGCCAGCGGCATGCTGAACCGCTGGACGCTGCAACCCGGCATCACGGACGTGAAAAGCCAGGTGCAGGGCATGGCGCCCTTCGTCACCCAGAACCTCGGCAAGAAGATCGCGATGATCTTTCCGGACTTCGCCTTCGGCCACGATCACCGGGATTACTTCAGCGCTGCCGTGGCCGCGCAGGGCGGTGAGGTCATCGCCCAGATCGCGATCCCGCCGACCGAGACCACCTTCACCCGCTACTTCCCGCAGATCCCGGCGGAGACGGAGGTGATCTATCACGTCATGGTCGGCCCCGCCGTCCTGACCTTCGTGAAGGAGCTTGGCGAGTTCTACGGCACCGGCGCGCGTCCGCAGCTTTTCGGCTTCATGGATTCGCTTGAGGCCGTGGACATCGCCTCCCCGGGTCTCGAATTCCTCGACGGCTCGCATTTCTGGGAGGCGCATCCGCGCTACAAGCAGGCCGACGCGAGCGAGGCGGAAACCACCTATCGCGCGGCGGTCGGCGTCGATGACAATGGTGCGGCGGCGAACGACCCGGCGGACGTGGCGACCTATTCGCACATGTTCTCGACCTGGGAGACGCTTTTCATCATCAAGGCGGCGATGGAGGCTTCGGGCTATCAGGGCGCGGCCGACCGGCAGAAGTTCGTCGAAGCGCTTGAGGCAATGACCGATTTCGCCGAGGGCAACGAACATCCGCAGGGCGCCAAGACCTTCAACGGCAAGACCCACCAGACCTTCGGCATCCAGTCGATTTCGAAGGTCGAGGGCGGCAAGCTGGTGCGGGTCCACCAGACGACGCTTGCGGATGGCCAATATCCGGACGAGGTCGACTACACGACGCAATCCTTCTGACCGGGAGAGGGCGGGGCGCATATGCCCCGCCCGACCTTAGCTTGCAACTCGGTTCCATCTTCCTTCTCGCCCTTCTGGAAGGGCTGGCCAGCGCCTCGGTCCTCGCGCTGACGGCCTGTGGCCTGTCCTTGGTCTTCGGGATCATGCGGGTGGTCAATGTCGCACATGGCGAATTCTTCATGCTGGGCGCGGTCCTCGCCTGGTTCACCGCATCGCTGATACCGGGGCCGCCGGCGCTGGCCTTTGCCGTTGCGCTTGTCGTCTGTCCGCTGATCGTCGGGGCCATCGCGGCCTTGGCCGACATGCTGGTCCTGAAGCGGCTGAACTATGAGCCTGAGGCGACGATCGTCGCCACCATCGGGCTTCTCTACATCCTCCAGCAGGGCGCGCTCACGGTCTTCGGCCCGAACGCGCTGCCGGTGCCGGCGCCGGTGGATTTCCGCTTCCAGTTTCCGGGCTTCGGCTATTCCGGCTACAAGATCGCGGTGATCGTCGCGGCGGTGCTTCTGCTCCTCGGCCTCTGGCTGATCCTGACGCGGACACGGATCGGGCTTGTCATGCGGGCGACCCAGATCGACCGGGCGACGGCGCGGGCCTTCGGCATCAATGTCGATCGGGTCTATGCCGGCGTTTTCGCCATGGGGGCGGGGCTTGCCGCCATCGCCGCCGTGCTGATCGTGCCGATCCAGCAGGCGCATTACCTGATGGGGGCCGATCCGCTGCTTCTGTCCTTCTCGGTCGTCATCATCGGTGGCCTCGGGAGCCTGCGCGGGACGGTCGTGGCAGCACTTCTGATCGGCATGGTCGACCAGATGATCCCGATCTTCATGCCGGTCGTTTTTCCCGCCTATGGCGCCTGGTTCACGCCGACGCTGGCCAAGATCATGGCGACGCTGGTCGTGGCGCTGGTGCTGGTGTTCCGGCCGCAGGGCTTGTTCGGGAAGCGCGCCGCATGAGGGACAAGCGGAGCCTCATCCTGCATCTCGCAGTGCTTGCAGCACTTCTCGCCGCGCTGCCGCTGCTCTCGGCCTATCACGTCACCAATGTCGCCAAAATCATGGTGCTTGCGGTCTATGCCATGGGCTACAACATCGCCTTCGGCTACACCGGGCTTCTGAGCCTCGGCCATGCGATGTTCTTCGCCGCCGGGCTTTATGCGGCAGGCATGGGGATCAGCCTTTTCGGGCTTTCGGCGGTGGGGGCGCTGGTCCTTGGGCCAGTCGCCGGGGGGCTTGCGGCAACTCTCGTCGGGCTTCTGGCGCTGAGGACCGCCGGCGTCGCCTTCATGATCGTGACGCTGATGTTCGCGCAGGCGGGCTATCTGACCATCCTCTATTTCGTGAGATACACCCGCGGCGACGAAGGCATCGTCATTGCCCGCGCAACCCGCGCCATCGGATCGGTCGATCTTTCCGCCGACACGCCACGCTACCTTCTCGCCTTCGGGATCTTCGCGCTGGCGCTGCTTCTCAACCTCGCCCTCGTCCGCTCGCCCTTTGGCCGGATCATGGTCGCCATGCGCGAGAATGAGGCGCGGAGCCGGATGCTCGGCTACAACCCTTATACCGTGAAGCTGACGGCACTCGCGGTGTCGGGCGTCTATGCCGGGGCGGCGGGGGCGGCCTATGCGGTTCTGTTCGGCTATGTGGGCGCGAGCCTCGCCTCGGTCCAGTATTCGATCCTGCCGCTGCTCTATGTGCTTCTCGGCGGCGCGGGGACGGTGCTTGGCCCCTTCCTCGGCGCGCTACTGATGTTCTACCTCATCGACTATGCCAGTTCGGCCACCTCGGCCTATCTCTTCATCGTCGGTGCGGCGCTGATCCTACTGGTGTTGTTCGCGCCGAAGGGCATCCTTGGCACCCTGCGGGAAAGGCACGCGCGATGGCTGCCGTGACCTTGCTTGAGGCGCGCGGCCTGACCCGGCATTTCGGCGGGCTGAAGGCCGTGGACGAGGTGGATTTCGACCTTCGCCAAGGTGAAATCCACGCGCTCATCGGGCCGAACGGCGCAGGCAAGACGACCTTCGTCAGCCTCCTCTCGGGCCGGATCGAAACACAGTCGGGCCGGATCACTTTCGACGGGCGCGACATCACCCGCCTGCCGGCCCATGCCCGCGTCCGCCTTGGCATCGCCTATACGTTCCAGATCACGCAGATCTATGCCGCGCTCAGCGTCTTCGACAACGTTGCGCTGGCCGCGCAAAGCCGGGGCAGCCATCCCCTCGGCGCCGCCGCGATGGAAGCTTTGGCCCGCGTCGGCCTTGAGGCGCGCAAGGACCAGATCGCGGGGACGCTGAGCTATGGCCACCAGCGGCTTCTGGAAGTGGCGATGGGGCTGGCGCTGAAACCCCGGCTCCTGATCCTCGACGAGCCGACGCAGGGCCTGTCGCAGGGCGAGATCGAGACCTTCAACGGCATCGTGAAATCCGTGGTGCCCGAGGCGACCGTGCTTCTGATCGAACACAACATGGATGTGGTCATGGAGCTTGCCGAGCGGATCACCGTCCTCAACTTCGGCGAGGTTCTGGCGACCGGCACGCCGGCCGCGATCCGTGCCAATCCGGCCGTCCAGTCGGCCTATCTGGGGGCATGATGCTGACGCTTCAGTCCATCGAGGCGGGTTACGGCGCGGTGCAGGTCCTGCGCGGGCTCACGTTCGAGGTGCGGCCGGGTGAGGTCCTTTGCCTGATGGGCCGCAACGGTGCCGGCAAGACCACAGCGCTTCGCGCGATCATGGGGCAGGTTCCGGTGACGGCAGGATCGGTGGTGCTGGACGGCACGCCGGTCAACACGCTGCCTGCGCATGAGGTGCCGAAGCAGGGCATCGGCTATGTACCGCAGGGCCGGCGGCTTTTCGGCGAGTTGACGGTGGCCGAGAATATCGAGATCGGGCTGATGACGCGGGGTCGCGATGCGCGGGTACGGGAGCGGGTTCTTTCGATCTTCCCGCGCCTTCGCGAAAGGCTCGACCAGATGTCGCGAACACTTTCGGGCGGCGAACAGCAGATGCTCGCCATCGCCCGCGCGCTTTGCCTTGAGCCGAAGGTTCTCTTGCTCGACGAGCCGACGGAGGGGTTGCAGCCCTCGATGATCGCCCTCATCCGCGACACCGTCGTGGCGCTGAAGGCGACGGGCGTGACGACCGTGCTTGTCGAGCAGCGGGTGGACGCAGCGCTGTCGGTCGCCGACCGCATCGCCTTCGTCACCGGCGGCAGGGTGGCGGAGACGGTGCCGACGGCAGGGCTGACCACGACATCGCCGCAGTTCGCGACTTACGTTGGTGTCTAGCGCGGACCTGCCGCATTGCGGCAGCCGCCGGGCCGGGGTATGACGCGGCCAGACGGAACCACGGGGCCCCGATGAAGGCGAGCGAGTGCAAGACCATGGCCGATGTGCGGGCGGAGATCGACCGCGTCGATGCCGTCCTCGTGGCTTTGCTGGCCGAGCGCGCGACCTATATCGACCGCGCGAGCGAGTTGAAGCCCGCGCTTGGTCTCCCCGCCCGGATCGAGGACCGGGTCGAGGATGTCGTCGCCAAGGTCCGCGCTTCCGCCACGGCCCACGGGCTTGACCCCGCTCTGGCCGAGGCGCTCTGGCGCCGCCTCATCGACTGGTCGATCGCGCGCGAGGAAAAGGTCATCGGCAAGGACTGAGACCCTTGCGCCTTGCCCGAGGCTGCTGTCAGGTCGCGCACGACGCAAGGGAAGGGGAAGTCGATGCCGAAACCGAAGGTACTCGTGACCCGGGCCTGGCCCGAGGCGGTCGAGGCGCGGCTGAAGGCGAATTACGACGTTACCCTGAACCCCGAGGACGTGATCCATTCCGCCTCCGATCTTCGTGCTGCGGCGGGCGAATATGACGCCATCCTGCCTACCGTGACCGACCGTCTGGGTGCCGATGTGATCCAACCGGGCGGGCGTCTGCGGTTCATCGGCAATTGCGGCGTCGGCTATTCCCATATCGACGTTGCGGCGGCGAAGGCGGCGGGCATCGTGGTTTCCAACACGCCCGACGTTCTTTCCGACTGCACCGCCGACATCGCCATGACGCTTCTTCTGATGGTGGCGCGGCGCGCCGGGGAAGGCGAACGTTTCCTCCGCGCGGGGCTATGGGAGGGCTGGCGACCCGGACAGCTTATCGGGCGCAAGGTCAGCGGCGCGACCATCGGCATCGTCGGCTTTGGCCGGATCGGTCAGGCGATGGCGGCGCGCGCCCGGCACGGCTTCGGCATGAAGGTGCTGGTGCAGAACCGCTCCCCTATCGCACCAGAAGTCCTTGCCGCCTATGGCGCGCGGCAGGTGGCGAGCCTTGACGAGCTGCTGCCCGAGGTCGATTTCCTGTCGCTGCATTGCCCCGGCGGGGCGGCGAACCGCCACCTGATCGACGCGCGGCGCCTTGCGCTGATGCGGCCCGATGCTTTCCTCATCAACACCGCGCGGGGCGAGGTGGTGGATGAGGCGGCGCTGGCCGAGGCCTTGGCGGCGGGGCGGCTTGCCGGTGCCGGGCTTGATGTCTACGAGGAAGAGCCGAAGGTGACGGCAGCCCTGATGGGGATGGAGAACGCGGCGCTTCTGCCGCATCTCGGCTCGGCCACGCGCGAGACGCGCGATGCCATGGGTCACCGCGCGGTCGATAACCTCGATGCCTTCTTCGCGGGCCGCGAACCGCCCGACCGCGTCGCCTGATCAGCCGGCGACCGTCGCCGGATAGCCAGCCTCCTCAAGCGTCTCGGCGAGCTTGGCCGTGGAAAGCGCGCTTTCGATCCTCACCTTATGCGCTGCAAGGTCGAATTCCATCCGGGCGGCGAAGTCGGCGTCGGCGATGGCCCTTTCGATGGTCGCCTTGCAATGGCCGCAGGTCATGTCGGGTACGAGGAAAGTGGTCATGTGGGCCTCCGTTCGATGAAGGATGTGGAGGTTCCAACGCGGGAAGGTCAAGGGCCTTCACCGCAAAAGGGGAAATCTGCGGGTTCTCCCTTGACCTTCCTGTAACTAGAAACTTTACCTCATGCGCGACCTGATCCGAGGGAGTCACGCCATGGCTGATACCCTCACCCTCAGCATCGAGGGCATGACCTGCGCCTCCTTCGTGGCGCCGGTTGAGAAGGTCTTGAAGGCAGTGCCGGGGGCAGCGGTGCCTCGGTCAACCTCGCAAACGAAACCGCGCGCATCAGCGAAAGCGATCCCGCCGCGATGCCGGCGGTTCTGACGGCGCTCGACAAGGCGGGCTATCCGGCGCGCATCGCCGAAACCGTCCTCAGGATCGACGATATGATTTGTGCCTCTTGCGTCGACCGGGTCGAGAAGGCGCTGCCGGGCGTGATTTCGGCGCACGCGAACCTCGCCACGGAAACCGCCCGCTTGCGCCTTGCCGAGGGTGCACTGTCCACGGGCGAACTTCTCTCCGCGACGGCGGCGGCGGGGTATCCGTCGCACCTGAAGGAAGCGGTGGCGGAGCCGGTCGACCGCAAGTATGCCGAATACCGCGATCTCGCGCGGCTGACCGTCCTCGCGGCGGTCCTCTCCCTTCCATTCGTCCTTCTCGAGATGGGCGGCCATCTTTACCCGCCGCTGCACCACTGGATCGCAGGCACCATCGGCATGCAGGCGAACTGGGTCCTGAAATTCGTGCTGACGTTCCTGATCCCCGCCGCGTCGCGCTCCGTCTGTTTCGAGGCCGCCGCCGTGATCGTCGTCCTGATCCTTTTCGGTCGGATGATGGAGGCGCGGGCCAAGGGTCGGACCGGCGCTGCGATCCGTCGGCTGATCGGCTTGCAACCGCGTTCGGCGGGGGTGGAGCGCGACGGCGGCGCCGTGGATGTGCCGCTCGCCGATCTCAGGGCCGGCGGCCTGATCCGTGTGCGCCCCGGCGAACGCATCGCCGCCGATGGCAGGGTGACGCGCGGCGAAAGCTGGGTCGATGAAAGCATGCTGACCGGAGAGCCCGCGCCGGTCCGGAAGGCCGAAGGCACCGCCGTCACCGGCGGAACTGTGAACGGGCAAGGCAGCTTCAGCTTCCGCGCCGAAAAGGTCGGGGGCGAAACCGCGCTCGCGCAGATCATCCGCATGGTGGAAGAGGCGCAGGGGGCGAAGCTGCCTATCCGGGCGCTTGTCGATCGCATCACGCTCCGGTTCGTGCCGGCGGTGATAGTGGCGGCGCTGACCGTCGCGGCCTGGCTGATCTTCGGGCCTTCGCCGGCGCTGACCCATGCGCAGGTTGCGGGGGGCGCCGTCCTCATCATCGCCTGCCCCCGCGCCATGGGCCTCGCGACGCCCACCTCGATCATGGTCGGCACCGGGCGGGCGGCGGAGCTTGGCGTTCTTTTTCGCAGGGTCGATGCCTTGCAGGCGCTGCAATCGGTCTCGGTCGTGGCCTTCGACAAGGCCGGGACGCTGACGGCGGGCCATCCGGTCCTGACCGATCTTCTGCCCTTGCCGGGGTTTGACGGGGCCGAGGTGCTGCGCCTTGTCGCCAGTGCCGAGGCGGGGTCGGAACATCCCCTGTCGCGCATCATCCTTGCCGCCGCCGCCGAACGCGGGCTTGTGGTGCCGCAGGCGGAAGCGATGGAGGCGGTTGCCGGTCACGGGCTGCGGGCCAAGGTCGAAGGGCATGAGGTCGTGGTCGGCGCAAAGCGGATGCTGGCGAAGGACGGTATCGACGCCGCCCCCCTTGCCGCCGCCGGGACGGAGGTTGCCGCCAAGGGCCGCACGCCGATCCTTGTGGCGATCGACGGCAAGCCCGCCGCCGTCCTTGCCGCTTCCGACCCGATCAAGCCTTCGGCGCGCGAGGCCATCGCCGCGCTGCACCGTTTGGGCCTCAGGACCGCGCTCATCAACGGCGATACCGAGGCGACGGCGCGTGCGGTCGCTCATGAGGCGGGGATCGACCATGTCGTCGCCAGAGTGCTGTCCGGCGGCAAGATCACGGCGCTTGAGGGGCTGCGGACAACCCCCGAAACCCGGATCGCCTTCGTCGGCGACGGCATCAACGATGCCCCCGCACTTGCCCATGTCGATGTCGGCATCGCCATCGGCACCGGAACGAACGTGGCCATCGAAACGGCCGAAGTTGTGCTGATGTCGGGCGACCCGATGGGCATGGTCTCGGCCTTCGACCTGTCGAAGAAGACCATTCGCAACATCCGCGAAAACCTCTTCTGGGCCTTCGCCTGCAATGTCGCGCTGATCCCGGTCGCGGCGGGGCTTCTCTATCCGGCCTTCGGGGTGATGCTGTCGCCGGTCTTGGCCGCAGGCGCCATGGCGCTGTCGAGCGTCTTCGTCCTGACCAACGCGCTCCGCCTGCGGTTCGCGGGGCAGAAGCTGAACGGAAAAGGAGCCACGGCATGAACATTTCAGAGGTCGCCGAACGCGCCGGCTTGCCGCCGAAGACCATCCGCCATTACGAGGAAATCGGCCTCGTCCGGCCTTTGCGCGCCGAAAACGGCTACCGCCAGTTCTGCGACAGCGACCTCCACAAGCTGGCCTTTCTGGGGCGAGCAAGGTCGCTTGGCTTCAGTCTCGACGATTGCCGGAGCCTCCTTGAGCTATACGAGGATCACGGCAGGGCGAGTGCCGATGTGAAGGCGCTGGCCGGGCACCACCTGACCGAGATCGACCGCAAGATCGAGGAGCTGATCGCGATGCGCCGGACGCTGGCGCATCTCGTCGATTGCTGCGCCGGCGATGGAAGACCGGATTGCCCGATCCTCGACAATCTTGCGGCGGTTCCGGTGCTGAAGCCGTGATCTGTCTCGCCGGCAATTCCGTGAATCCGGCAGATGCCATCGCATCTGCCGCGCGAGAACGGGGCCACCTTGATGACCGGTGGCCCAAAGCCACCGGTCAGCGCCCGTCCCGCCCACGGCGGGCGCTTCTCGCCCGCCAGGTCGGGCGCTGACCTTTGTGGTCCCGGGCCGAAGCGGTCTGGCTGATCGGTTTCCACATGAGCGGGGCCGACGCCAGTGGCGCCGTCTGGTCCCGCTCAAGGCACAAGGTGTACCAATCAGAGATCACGCCCATCCTACAGCCGCGACGAGATCACCCCTGTCGCAAACCCACCCATCCTCAGTTCGCCGAAAAGCCGCTGGTACTCGATCTTCGGGCAGCGGTTCTCGATCACGCTGATCCCCGCTGCCCCGGCCTTCGCTGCCGCCTCGGGATGGCTGACGCCGATCTGCATCCAGATGGTGCGGAGATGCGGAATCTCTGCCATTGCCCCGTCGACGATGGCTGGAACGGCATCGGAGCGACGGAAGATGTCGACCATGTCGACGGGAATATCCTTCGGGATCGAGGCGAGGTCGGGATAGACCGTTTCGCCCAGAAGCACCGTGCCCGCCTGACCGGGATTGACGGGAATCACCCGGTAGCCCCTTAGGCCAAGGTAGCGCGCCACGAAGAAGGATGGCCGCACCGGATTGGGTGACACGCCGACGACCGCGATCACGCGGGTCGTCGTCAGGATGCGGCGCAAATCTTCATCGGAATGGGCGGTCATGCACCGGGTTCTGGCAGAAAAAGGCGCCCGGTCCAAGGGACGGGCGCCAGTTGCGGAACGAGGGACAGTGAATTGGAGCACAGCTGTTCCGTGCCGCGCTCCCGTAGCTTGATGTGGGGATGTAAAAGCTGCGTAAAAGACCCTGTCGCACAGATGTGATCGAAGGTCAGTTTCCGCTGAGGCCGGGCCAGTTGCCGTCGGCCTTCTCGATGTTACCGTCCATGTCCTTGCCCCAGACCGTGCGGATGGCCGTGCTGCTTTTCAGATAGAGGCGTCCGCCGTGGATCGTGAAGGCTTCCGGCGAAGAGGCGGAAAGCGAGCCGCGCGATACCGCGTAGGCGCAGTAGCCGCCATACTGCGGGGCATAGGCGGCAGGGTTCATCTCGAAGGCTTCCATGTTCGCGGCACTGGCGAAGTACCAGGTCGCGCCGCGCCAGCGCAGGGCATGGTCGGCCTGACCCTGGACCGGCTTCTTCGCCATGAAATAGGCGACCGGGTCATAGCCGGAAATCGCCACGCCGCTCGGCGCGTAGATTTCCGGCTCTTCGGCCAGTGCCGGGCGCAGGATCGTGCCTGCGACGGGCAGCGCGAGAATGGCCAGGATCAGGGTGCGTCGCCTCAGTGACATGTCGTCCTCTTCTCGTCTGGCGTCCGGTCGTGTCGCGGATGATCGGGGCGCCCCTCGCGAACAACATGGCACGCCCCGCGCTCCCGGCAAACCGGCCTCCCGCAAGCGTGATCGCTTGTGCGACGGATGACGTGGTGTCGCGGTCAGATTCCGCGTGCGGTGGCCGCGTAAAGCGACACGGCGGCGGCGTTTGAAACATTGAGAGAGCCGAAGCCGCCCGAAAAGGGGATGCGGGCGAGAACATCGCAGGTGTCGCGCGTCTTGTCGCGCAGTCCCGGCCCCTCGGCGCCAAGGACAAGGCCAATGGGCCTTGAGCCGGCACCGGCCACCGCCTCTGCCAGCGTGACGATGCCGTCGCCGTCGAGTCCGATCAGGGTGAAGCCCATCGCCTTTAGCTCCTCCATCGCATCGGCGAGGTTGCCGACCCGAAGATAGGGCTGGCGTTCAAGGGCGCCGCTCGCGGTCTTGGCAAGCGCCCCGGTTTCCGGCGCGGAATGCCTCAGGGGAGCAATGACCGCACGCGCACCAAAGACCTCGGCCGAGCGCAGGATGGCGCCGATGTTGTGCGGGTCGGTCACCCGGTCGAGAAGGACCACAAGGGGGGCGCCTTCGCCGCCGATGCAGACCTCCGCAAGGCTGCCCCAACGCAAGGGTTTCACCTCAAGGGCCGCGCCCTGATGGACGCTTTCGGGGTCGATCGGCACGTGGGAATCGAACTTCCTCGGATCGACGATCTCGGGCGCCGGCCCCGCGCCGATCGCCTCCGGCCCCAGACGGTCGGCGGCGTTCTTGGTCAGGACGAGCCGCAGCTTTTCCCGGCGCGGATTGGCGAGCGCATCGCGCACCGCATGGATGCCGAAGAGCCAGACCGTCTCGGCCGCCGCCGCGCGGCGCGCGCGTTCCTTGTCGATCACCCAGGTGGGTTTCTTCATCGTTCCGTCCTCCGGCCGTGGCGGCGGACAATGCGTCGGCGCGCCGTCCGAAACAAGCCCCGGATGCGCGGGATTTCCTCCTTGACGCCCCGCCGCCCCTTGGCTATTTCCCCCGCTCAGTGGGCGATATGCTACAAGGTGTGGCAGCGGACTGTAACTCCGCCGAGGCGACTCATGCCTGGTTCGATTCCAGGATCGCCCACCATTCTCTGCAATGACGAAGACCTGGCCGCGAAGGCAGCGGGCGTTCCCGCGTTTCGTTCCGCAGGCATGTCGTAAAATGACGCGTTTGTTTCGTGCTGGTGACGGTCAGGGACGGCGCTTCCGCCGCTTATGTCGGATATTCCATTTCCGGTGGGGGCGACGACCATGTCAGAGATTGCGGAGCGGCAGACCCGCGCGGGCGGGCGGGGGGCGCGCAGGGCGATGCGGTCGGCCCCGGATTTCGGGATGCTGCCGTCGCTGAAGCGGAACCTGCCGCATTGCGAGCCGATGGACGAGGGGCAGGTCGCCAGGATTGACGATGCCTCGATGTCGATCCTCGAGGAGGTGGGTGTCATCTTCCGGGACGAGATCGCGCTTGCCGACTGGAAGCGCGCCGGGGCGAAGGTCGAAGGGGATCGGGTCTACCTCGACCGTGGCCTTGTGCGGGAGCTGATCGCCACCATCCCTTCGGGCTGACCTATAGGGCGCGGAACCCTGACCGTAGCCTGCCCTTCGGCGGCAAGCATTCGATCTTCGTGCCGATGACCGGTGCGCCCTTCCTGCGCGACCTTGACGATGTGCGGCGCTGGCCGACGATCGCCGACCTGAACATGTTCCACAAGCTCAGCCACATGTCGCCGGCGCTGCATTCGACCGCGCATCACATTGTCGAGCCGATGGACATGAAGGTCAGCCACCGGCACCTTGCGATCACCTATTCCTCGATGAAGCACTCCGACAAGACCTTCATGGGCATGACCACCTCCGGCAAGAACGCCGAGGATGTGATGGCCATGTGCGAGATCCTGCTCGGGGCCGATGTGATGGAGGAAACCCCTGTCACCACCGGCAACTGCAACGGCAATTCGCCCCTTGTCTGGGACGAGACCATGCTTTCGGCCATGCGCGCCTTCATCCGGCGGAACCAGCCGGTCCTCTGCTCACCCTTCGTCCTTGGCGGCGCGAACACCCCGGCATCGGTCGCCCCCGCCGTGGCGCAGCTGAACGCCGAGGCGCTGTCGGCGCTGGCCTACTCCCAAGTGATCCGCAAAGGGGCGCCGGCGATCTACGGGCACTACCTCTCGACCGTTTCGATGAAGTCCGGCGCGCCGATGGCGGGGACGCCGGAGATCAGCCTCATGAACTTCATGATCGGCCAGATGGCGCGCCACTACAACGTGCCGTGGCGGACCTCGAACCTTCTCGGCGGGGCCAAGACTTTTGACGCGCAGGCTGGATATGAAAGCGCCATGACGATGAACGCGGTCCTCCATGCCGGGGCCAATTACATCTGGCATTCGGCAGGCTGGAACGAGGCCGGGATGCATTGTTCCACCGCCAAGTTCGTGGTCGATGCCGAGATGCGCGCGATGGGCTACCGCATGGCCGAAGGTCCGCGCTGGGATGATTTCGATGCCGCCATGCAGGCGGTGCGCGATGTGGGGCCGGGCAGCCATTACCTCGGCCACCCGCACACGCTGGAGAACTTCGAACGCGCCTTCTTCATGCCGAAGCTCTTCGACAACAACTCGATCGAGCAATGGCAGGCCGAAGGGTCGGTGGAGATCACCCAGCGCGCGCTCGATCATGCGAAGAAGCTCTTGCGCGAGTATGAGGAGCCGAAGCTGGATGAAGGCATCGACGAGGCGCTCCGCGACTATATCGCCCGCCGGGAGCGGGAGATTCCGGCGGAAGATGCACTGAACACCGAGCACTGATCCCGGTGACTGGCCGCCTTCCGGGGCGGCCTCCTTTCTAGCGGAACCCCATGAAGATCAAGGAAATCCACGTCTACGCCCATGACCCGCCAGTCAAGGGTGGCCCCTATCGGATGGCCAATGCGCTTGTCCATTCGCTGGATACCACGCTGGTGAAGATCGTCACCGATACCGGCCTTGTGGGCTGGGGCGAAACCTGCCCCGTCGGCCCGACCTATGCGCCTGCCCACGCCAAAGGCGCCCGCGGCGCTGGAGGAGATGGGGCCGTGGCTGGTCGGGTCCTTGCTGCACCCGCTGACGCTGCGCCGGAAGATGGACAGCCTTCTGAACGGCCACCGCTACGCCAAGGCCGCCGTGGACATCGCGGCGCATGACCTGCTGGGCAAGGCATACGGAGTGCGCGTGGCCGACCTGTTGGGCGGGGCGGTGACGGACCGGGTGCCGTCCTACTATGCCAGCGGCGTGGGGGAGCCTGACGATATAGCCCGCATCGCCGCCGAGAAGATGGCCGAGGGCTACCCCCGGATGCAGGTCAAGATCGGCGGTCGCCCGGTCGAGGTGGATATCGAGACCTTGCGCAAGGTGTGGGAGGTGATCAGGGGCTCGGGCATGCGGCTCGCGGCGGACGGGAACCGGAGCCTGCCGACACGGGACGCGCTGCGACTGTCGCGCGAATGCCCGGACATTCCCTTCACTATGGAACAGCCCTGCGATACCATCGAGGAACTGGCGGCGATCCGGGCCTCGGTGCATCACGGCATCTATCTTGACGAGAACGGCGAGGACCTGGCGACCGTGATCCGTGTGGCGGGTCAGGGTCTGGTCGACGGGTTCGGGATGAAGGTCACGCGAATCGGAGGATTGCAGCAGATGGCAGCTTTCCGCGACATTTGCGAGGCCCGCTGCCTGCCCCACACCTGCGACGACGCCTGGGGTGGCGACATCATCGCGGCGGCATGCACCCATATCGGCGCCACGGTCAGCCCGCGCCTGAACGAGGGCGTCTGGCTGGCGGCGCCCTACATCGAAGGCAACTACGACAGGACCGGCGTAAACATCGTCGACGGTCACATCAGGCTGCCGGATGGCCCGGGTCTGGGCGTGGTGCCCGACGAGGGCCGGTTCGGCAAACCCCTTCTCTCGTTTGGATGAGGAAAATGAACGATCTCAAGGGCAAGAAGGCGCTGGTCACGGGGGCGGCCGGCGGCATCGGGGCGGCGGTGGTCCGGGCGCTTAGGGCTGAGGGCGTCGCCGTGGCGGTGGCTGACCGCGATGTGACGGGGATCGAGGCCGAGGCACATCTGCCGGGCAACCTTCTGGAGCCGGCCTATGCCGATGGGCTTCCAGCCGTGGCGAATGCGGCGCTCGGCGGGCTCGACATCGTCATCAACAACGCGGGCGTCATCACCCGGGGCAGGGTGGACGAGACCACGGATGCGGACTGGGACCTGTCTTTGGGCGTCAATGTCGAGGCGCCGTTCCGCATCTGCCGGGCCGCCATACCCTTGCCGCCGCCGGGGTCGGCCATCGTCAATGTCGCCTCCTGCTGGGGCCTGAGGCCGGGGCCGGGCCATGCGGTCTACTGCATGACCAAGGCGGCGATTGCCTCTCTCACTCAATGCATGGGGATGGACCACGCCCATCAGGGCATCCGCATCAACGCCGTCGCCCCGAATGAGGTCAACACGCCGATGCTGAGGTCCGGCTTCGCGAAACGGGGCTTCGACCCCGACAGCGCGATTGCGGAACTCGGCAGGACCGTCCCCCTCGGCCGGATCGCCGAGCCGGAGGATATTGCCGACGTGATCCTCTTTCTCGCCTCCGACGCCGCCCGCTACATCTGCGGCGCGGTGATCGAGGTGAACGGCGGAAAGGCGGTCGGCTGATGCGGTTTCAGGGCAGGGTCGCGCTTGTCACCGGCGGGCGGAGCGGCATCGGGCAGGCGATTGCCCGGCGCTTCGCGGAGGAAGGCGCGCGGGTCTTCACCGCGCAGCGTGGGGCCGATGCCACGTTCGAGGGGATCGAGGCCGATCTTTCCGATGCCGCCGCCCCGGCTGCCGTCGTAGCCGAGGTTGCCGCGAGGGCGGGGCGTCTCGACATCCTCGTCAACAATGCCGGCGTGATGCAGGAGGCCGGCGTCGAGGAGATGTCTCTTGCCGACTGGGAACGGACGATCCGGGTGAACCTGACCGCGCCCTTCCTCATGATCAAGGCAGCGCTAACGCATCTCAGGGCGGCGAAGGGCAGCATCGTCAACATCGGCTCGATCGAGGGGCTGGGGTCGAACCCCCGGCACGCCGCCTATTGCGCGTCAAAGGCCGGGCTGCACGGGCTGACGCGGGCGGTGGCGGTCGATCACGGGGCCGAGGGCATCCGCTGCAACGCGGTCGCGCCGGGCTGGATCGACACCGACCTCAACGAGGCTTTCGTCGACGGGATGCCCGATCCGGCTGCGTTCCGCCGCGACATCGGCCGCATCCATCCGGTCGGGCGCACAGGGCAGCCCGAAGAGGTGGCGGCGCTGGTGGCCTGGCTCGCCTCCGACGAGGCTGGTTTTGTCACCGGGCAGGTCTGGACCGTGGACGGCGGGAGGATGGCGAAGCTTTCGCTGCCGTAGGATGGGCAATATTGCCCATCCTACGCCGCCCACCTATTCCCGCCCCGCGCGCCATTCCTTCCAGCGCAGGAAGACATTGGCGCCGAAGGTCGAGAAGGGCTTCGGCGGCAGTTTCGTCGGCGCTGCGTCGGCAGCGAAATGGCGTGTGGCGTCAGATGTCTGGCCCATGGCGAGTTCGGCCGCGGCGATGCCGGTAAGGGTCGAGCGCGCGGTGCCAAGCCCGTTGCAGACGGTGGCGGCGAAAAGGCCGGGTTCCAGTTCCTTCGCAATCGAGACGGCGTTGCGGGTCAGGCAGAGATGCCCGGCCCAGGTGTATTCCTGCCTCACGTCCTTCAGCGCCGGGAAACGGTCGGCGAACTTGCGGGCGTGGACGGCAGCGGCGCGGTGAAGGTCGGCCTCTGACGCCTCCATCCCCGGCAGGAAGCTGGCGCAGGTGCGGGTGACGATGCGGTTGCCGCCAAGCGCCGTGTCGATCCGGCGCATGGTGGTGCCCATGGGGTCAGCCGGCGTGACGCCCCAGCGCGGCTGGCCGCCAAGCGCCTTCAGCGCGTCCGCGCCAAGGTCCACGGTCATCGACGCGTAGAGGAAGACATGCATCAGCCGGTTCTCGGCAAAGCCGAAGCTTTCGAGATGGCCGTTGTTGGCAAGGATCACCTTGCCGGCGCTGACGCGGCCCTTGGCCGTGGTCGCGGTCCAGCCACTGCCCACCCGCTCGATGGCCGTCACCGGGGTCTGTTCCCAAACACCCACGCCCGCGGCCCGCAGCCCTTCGCCGAAACCGCGCACGAAGCCTGCGGGTTGCAGCATCACCGTGCCGGGGGTGTAGAGGCCGGAGACATAGTGCCGGCTGCCGGTCAGCGCCTCCATCCCCTTGGCGTCCAGTCGTTCGTTCGGCTCGCCAAGCGAGGTCAGGTGATCGGCGTAGGAGCGGTTGAGCGCATCCGCCGTCTCCGAGGCCGCGCCGTTCACCTTGCCGACCGGGTCGAAGTAGTCCGCCTTGATGCCGTAGTTCTCGACCGCACCCTTGGCGAAGGCGATGGCCTGCCGGTTGAGCGCGATCATGCCCCGGTCGTCGCCATGGCCGGCGTAGTCGTCCGAGGTCAGCTCATGCGGCAGGTCGATCATGAAGCCGGAGTTTCGGCCCGAGGCGCCTTCGGCGAGGCGCCCGGCCTCAAGGACCGCGACCTTCAGCGTCGGGTCGATCTGCCGAAGCCTGCGCGCCGCCGCGAGGCCGGCAAAGCCGCCGCCGATGATCGCGACATCGACCGTCGTGTCGCCCGGCAAGGGCAGGGGCGCAGGCTGGCCCGGGAGGATCGCCGACCATGCGGCAGCTCCGCGTTGCTTAGGCGTGCGGCGCGCCTCATGTCGCGTCATCCCCGGTTCCCGTCCTTTTCCGCAAGCTGGAGCCGCCCGCGAAATCCGTCAAGACCCCGGCGCAGGTCTGCCTTGGCGGGTTCCATCGCGGCGCGCAGGGTCGCGTTCAACCCGCCCCCGGTGGACAACTTCGCCAGAGCCCCGGCCAGTTCCCCCGGCGCTGGACGGGCAGGCAGGTAGCCCCGGATCATCGCGGCGATGTAAGTCTCCGCCGCGTCGCGGTCGCCGGTGAATCCGGCCAGCCAGTCGGCGGCGGCAAGAAGCTGGTCGAGGATCGGCGAGCAGAGGGCCGACGCGCCAAGATGGGCGCTGAGCGCCGCCTCGGAGCGTAGCGGGATCACCGGATTGCGCTGACCGAAGAGCGCCTCCACCACTGGCGAGGCCGGATAGACCGGCAGCGGGCAGCCACCCTTGGCGATGGGCGGCAGCGGGATGGTGATGGCGATGTCGGTCACCGGGGCGCAAAGCTGGCGGAGCTTCGCAAGTGGTGCATCGACCATGACGGAGATGATCGTTTGCCCCGCGCGGAACGGCAGGCCCGGCAGCGCTTCTTCTGCCACCCGGGCCAGAAGGCAGAGAAAGACCACGTCCGATCCGGCGACCACCTGATCGTTCGGGGCGACGGCGACCCCCGCAACCTCGGCGACCAGCGCGGTCGCCACGGCAGCGTTGCGGGGCGAGACGAGGATCTGGTGCCCCTGTCCCGCCAGCCCGCGCACCATGGCGGCGGTAATCTCACCCGTTCCGATGAAGCCCAGCCGCGCCATCAGCCAACGGACTCGTCCGCGTCATCGGCCAGATCGACCCAGATGGTCTTGACCTGCGTGTACTGGTCATGGGCGTGGATGCCGTTGTCCCTGCCGCCGAAGCCCGATTGCTTGAAGCCGCCGAAGGGGGTGGAGATGTCGCCCTCGCCGAAGCTGTTCACCGTGACCGTGCCCGCCCGGATCGCCCTTGCGCCCCGAAGCGCCTTCTTGACGTTGCCGGTGAAGATCGAGGCGGCGAGGCCGTAGGCGGTGTCATTGGCGAGCGCGATCGCCTCGTCGAAGCTTGCCACCGTCAGGACCGACAGCACCGGCCCGAAGATCTCCTCGCGCGCCTGCTCAGCGTCGGGGGCAACGTCAAGAACCGTCGGCTCGACGAAACCCTTCTCGGCCTTGCCGCCCATCAGGACCTTCGGCCCCTTGCCAAGGAAGGAGGCGACCTTGTCGAAATGCGCTTTCGACACCAGCGCGCCGACCCGGTTCGCAGGGTCCAGGGGATCGCCCATCGGCCATTCGCGGGCATGGGCGAGGATGCGCTGCAAAAGCGCGTCCTTCACGCCCTTCTGCACGATCAGGCGGGATGAGGCGGAGCAGTTTTCGCCCATGTTCCAGAAGGCGCCGTTGACGATATGGGCGGCGACGCGGTCGAGGTTCTCGGCGTCATCAAGGACCACGGCGGGGTTCTTGCCGCCCATCTCCAGCGTGACTTCCTTGAGGTTGCTCTCCGCCGCGTAGCGCAGGAAGCGGCGGCCGGTTTCGGTGCTGCCGGTGAAGCTGACCGCGTCGATGTCCTTGTGGCGACCGATCGGCTCGCCAACCTCCGGCCCGGTGCCGGGGACGACGTTCAAGACGCCGGCGGGGATGCCCGCCTCCATTGCCAGTTCGGCCACCCGCAAGGTGGTGAGCGGGGTTTCCTCGGCGGGCTTGACGATGACGGAACAGCCGGCAGCGAGCGCGGGGCCGATCTTCCAGGCGAGCATCAGAAGCGGGAAGTTCCAAGGCAGGACGAGGCCGACGACGCCCACCGGTTCGCGGACGATCATGGCGATGTGGTTGTCGGATGCCGGGGCGACCTGATCGTAGATCTTGTCGATGAGTTCGGCGTGCCAGGTCAGGCAGTTGACGGTTTCCGGCAGATCGACGGTTTCGCAGTCGAAGATCGTCTTGCCAGAGTCGATGCTCTCCAGCACCGCCAGTTCCCGTGCATTGCGCTTGATGAGCTTGGCGAGACGGATCAGCGCCTCCTTCCGGTCACGCGGGTGAAGCTGCGACCAGCGCCCGTCCTCGAAGGCATCGCGGGCCTTGCCTACGGCCAGATCCACGTCCTCCGGCCCGCAGGCGGCGACCTTCGCCAGGACCTTGCCGGTGGCCGGGTTCATTGTGTCGAAGGTCTTGCCCTTGATCGCCGGGCGGAAATGGCCGTCGATGAAGGCCTGCGCCGGGAAGGTCAGGCCGGCGGCGATGGCCTTGTATTCTTCGGTTGTCAGTAGGGTCATCGTCTTACTCCGCCTCGATCTCGGCCACGGTGCGCTTCAGGACGCGCACCACCTGTTCCAACTGCCGCTTGTCGTCCTTGTTCAGGCCTTTCAGCGGCGGGCGCGATGGGCCGGCATAGTGGCCGTCGATCTCGCAGCCGTGCTTGATGCACTGGATGAACTTGCCGCCCTGTTCGAGCACGCGCATCAAGGGCATCAGCGCCGACATTATGCGGCGGCCCTTGGCGAAGTTGCCCTCGACCGCGCAGGCCTTCCAGAGCGCGATGTGTTCCTTCGGCAGGAAGTTCGACCCGCCGCAAACCCAGCTCCGCGCGCCCCAGGCGAAGAACTCCAGCGCCTGATCGTCCATGCCGCAGGACATCTGGATATGCGGATAGTCGCGGGCCAGAAGGTGGACGCGGTTGATATCGCCCGAGCTTTCCTTGATCGCCGCGAAATTACGGCTGCGGCCGACGCGGTCAAGGAACTCCTCGCCCATGTTGATGCCCATGCGGCCGGGGTAGTTGTAAAGCATGATCGGCAGGTCGGCCGCCCGGTCGATGGCGAGCGCGTTCAGCGCATTCTCGCGTTCGGTCGGCACCGAATAGGGCGGGCTGCCCACAAGGATCGCCGCCGCGCCGATCTTGGCGGCATGTTCGGCCATGCGGATCGAATCCTCCAGCCGGATCGCCACGGTGCCGACGATCAGCGGCACGCGGGTTCCGATGATCTCCTTGGCGAGGCCCGCCATCTCGACCCGCTCCTCCATCGACTGCGCGTAATATTCGCCGGTCGAGCCGCCATTGATGAGGCCGTGAACCCCGGAGGCGATCAGGTAGTCGATCATCGCCGCGAAGGCGTCGCTGTCGATGCTGCCATCTTCCCGGTGCGGGGTGATGACGGGGGTGCAAATGCCTTCGAACTTCATGAAGCTCCTCGTTGTTCCTCGGCGCCGGGCGCGCGGCCAAGCGGGAAATGCAGGCTGGCGGGGGTGACAAAGCTCTCGATCTGGGCGCGGGACAGTTCCCAATGGGCGACGGCCAGATCGGCGGCGGCATCGGCATTGCCGGCTTCGATCAGGTCGATGAACTGGTCGTGCTGGTCAGCGGCCAGCTCGCGCTGGTGGGAAAGCTCCACCTTGCGCGGGTTGTAGAAGGTCATGCCGATGCGGGTGTGGTCGATCAAGAGGCGGCGGAGGCTTGGCATCAGGAATTCATTGTCGGCCATCTCGCCGATGATCGAATGAAAACGCTCATTGCCAATGGCGCGTTCGGCGGCGTCGCCGTTGGCAATCGCCTGCCGGAACGACCACTGGCACTGCTTCAGCTTCACCACTTGCGCCGGTGTCGCATGTTCTGCCGCAAGCCGCGTCGTCGCCGCATAAATCATCGGCGCCGCCATGAAGAAGTTCCGCATCGTCTTGTGCGTCATCGGCGCAACCTGCGCGCCGCGGTTTTCATTGAGGACGACGTAGCCCTCGCCGGCAAGCTGGCGCAGCACCTCACGCAAGGGCGGGCGCGAGATGCCGTAGTTTTCGGAAAGCTCGGTTTCATCGAGGTAGACACCCGGCTCTAGCGCCTGGGTCAGGACCCTGCGGCGCAGGTCATCCACGCATTGGGCCTTCTTGCTCTTGCTCTCCGGTTCCACGGTCGCTCTCCAAGCTGATTCATCCTGTCGGATCGGTGAATCAGTATCCGCACTCTTCTGTAGTCTACAATAATACATACTGTCTACATCATAGTTTTGTGATTGTAGTATGGAAGGCTGGGGAGAATCTGCATGGCTGGATCTGAGCGCGAAGGCGTCATTCGGTGCGAGGGGATCTGGAAGATCTTCGGAGAGAAGTCGCGCCAGGCGATGGAGGCCGTGCAGCGCGAAGGGCTGTCCAAGCGCGAGATACGCGAACGGTTCGACTGCGTCGTCGGCGTTCAGGACGCGAGCTTCAGCGTCAGCCGCGGTGAGATCTTCTGTATCATGGGGCTGTCGGGGTCGGGCAAGTCGACGCTGATCCGCCACATCAACCGGCTGATCGAACCGACATCGGGCGCGGTCTATATCGAGGGCGAGAACGTCAATGCGATGAACCCGCAGGCGCTGCGGCATTTGCGGGCCGAAAAGATCGGCATGGTCTTCCAGTCGATGGCGCTGATGCCGCATCGGACCGTCCGCGATAACGTGGCGTTCTCGCTCGAGGTGCGCGGCGTGGCCGAGGCCGAGCGCGCCAAGGTCGCCGCCCGCGCCATCGAGATGGTGGACCTGACCGGCTGGGACGCGAAATACCCCGACGAGCTTTCGGGCGGGATGCAGCAGCGCGTGGGTCTTGCCCGGGCGCTGGCGGCGGACCCGACGATCCTGCTGATGGATGAGCCTTTCAGCGCCCTTGATCCGCTGATCCGGCGGCAGTTGCAGGGCACCTTCATGGAACTGTCGGCGGAACTCCACAAGACCACGGTCTTCATCACCCATGACCTCGACGAGGCGATCCGCATCGGCGACCGCATCGCCATCATGAAGGATGGCGTGCTGGTGCAGATCGGCACCCCGGAAGAGATCGTGACCGAGCCTGCCGACGACTATGTAGCTGAATTCGTGGCCGGAATATCAAAACTCGACCTCGTGACGGCGGCGCGGATCATGCAGCCCCTGGCACAGTATCTGAAGGCCAACGGCCCGCAGGAGACCGGCGCATGGCCGGTGTCTAAGCCCTCCGACAAGCTCAATGAACTCGTCGATCTGGCGGTCGGCACCGACCATCCGATCCTTGTCGCGGCGGACGGTCAGCCCATCGGCGTCGTCACCAAGCGCGCGCTTCTGCGCGGCATTCAGGGCAGGGATGAAACCGAAGGGAGGGCCGCCTGATGGCAGAGGAAGGATTCAGCTGGCTCGACCCCCTTCGCCTCGGTCGACCTTGGCATCGCCTCCTGGGCGGACGGGATCAAGCAATGGGCAATCTCGAACCGTGAGATGATCCAGCCGTTCAAGCGCGTCTTCGAATCGGTGATCGTCGGGATCGAGGGCTCGTTGCAGGCGGTGCCGCCCACGATCATGCTCATCATCCTGTCGCTGATGGCCTGGCAGACCGCCGGGCGGCGGGCGGCCATGGTGGTGGCCGGCTGTCTCGTGATCCTCGGCCTTCTCGCGCCCGAAGCCTGGGGGCTGGCGATGACCACGCTGGCCATCGTCATCGCTTCGGTCCTCCTCTGCGTCCTGATCGGCCTGCCGCTTGGCGTGCTGGCCGGAAAGAATGACAGGTTCGAGGCCTTCATCCGTCCGGTGCTGGACACGATGCAGACGATCCCGGCCTTCGTCTATCTTGTGCCGGTCGTCATGATGATCGGGATCGGCAACGTCTCGGGCGTCATAGTCACCATCATCTTCGCCCTGCCGCCCCTGGTGCGCCTGACCTCGCTGGGCATCCGGGGCGTGAACCACTCGGTCGTCGAGGCTGCGCGCGCCTTTGGCGCCAGCCCGCGCCAGATCCTGCGCAAGGTCGAACTGCCGCTCGCCACACCCACCATCCTGGCGGGCCTGAACCAGACCATAATGCTCAGCCTGTCGATGGTGGTCATCGCCTCGATGATTTCCGTGAAGGGGCTTGGCAACGAAGTGCTGCGCGCCATGGGCCGGCTTGACGCCGGCAAGGCCATCGTCGGCGGCCTTGGCATTGTCATGCTGGCCATCGTGCTCGACCGGATCACCCAAGGCCTTGGCCGGTCGGGTCGGGATCGCGGGCATCGCCATTGGTGGGAAACCGGCCCGGTCGGGCAAGTGACCGCCATGTTCAGGAAGACCAAATGAAAACCAACTGGGAGACAAGAAAATGAAACTTTTCTCGATGACCACCGCAATCGCACTGGCGCTTGCCGTTCCCGCCATGGCGCAGGAAAAGCCCGGTGAGGGCGTGACCGTGCGCCCGATCCTGCCGACGCAGATCGAAGAGCATTTCCAGTACAAGATCCTGTTCCGCGCGCTGGAAGACCTCGGTTACACCATCGCCGAGCCGAACGAGGCGGAATACCAGACGATGATCCTTGCGGTCGGCGCTGGCGATGCGGACTTCATGGCCGTGGAGTGGCGCACGCTGCATGACGGCTTTTACCAGGAAGCGGGCGGCGACGCGGTGATGACCAGGGTCGGAACCTATATCGAGGGCGCATTGCAGGGCTACCTGATCGACAAGAAGACCTATGACAGCGGCATCACCGGCCTTGGCCAGCTTGCCGACCCGGAAGTCGCGAAGGTCTTCGACGCGGACGGCGACGGCAAGGCCGACCTCGCCGGTTGCATCCCCGGCTGGGGCTGCGAGCGGGTGATCGAGACGGGCCTCGATGCTTACAAGCTGCGCGACACCGTGACCCATAATCAGGGCGCCTATCAGGCGATGATCGCCGACACGATGGCGCGGTTCCAGAACGGCCAGCCGATCCTCTACTACACCTGGACGCCCTACTGGGTTTCGGGCGCGCTGGTCCCCGGCCGTGACGTTGAATGGCTGAGCGTACCCTTCACCGCGCTTCCCGACGGTGCCACGGGCAATACCGAGTTCAACGGCAAGAACCTCGGTTTCGCGGTGGACGAGATCGGCATCATCGCCCGCAACGACTTCCTCGCGGCCAACCCGGCGGCGGCGAAGTTCTTCGAGGTCGCCAAGCTCGACATCAACGACATCTCGGCGGAGAACAAGCTGATCGCCGATGGCGAGAACACCCAGGAAGCCATCGACAAGCACGCGACCGACTGGATCGCCGCAAACCAGGCCGACTATGACGGATGGCTCGAGGCGGCGCGCGCCGCTGCGAACTGAATCTCGCACACCGGCAGGGGCGCCCGCGCGGCGCCCCTCGCCCCCCATTTCGACAAGACTGCCATGGCCCGGACATCGCAACTGACCTTCTTCCTCCTGCACGAGTTTTCGCCCCTCGCCTTCTCCTGCGCGCTGGAGCCGCTGCGGATCGCGAACCTCGTCTCCGGCAAGCCGCTCTACCGCTGGTCACTGTCGAGCGCGAACGGCCAGACCGCCACCGCTTCCAACGGGTCCGCTACGCTGGTCGATGCCGGGATGGAGCCGACGCGCCACGCCGACCGGCTGTTCCTGATTTCCGGGATCAACGTGCAGGGCAACGTCTCGCCCGAGGTGCTGGCCCACCTTCGCCGCGAAAGGGCGACCGGAACGCCGCTGGGCGCCATCTGTTCGGGTGCCTATGTGCTCGCCAGGGCCGGTTTCCTGAACGGGATGGAGGCGGCGATCCACTGGGATTATCACGACCTTTTCACCGAGAAATTCCCCGAAGTCCGGCTCGTCCGCAACGTCTTCGTCGCGCATGAGAAGATCATCACCGCTTCGGGCGAAACCGCCGCCGCCGACCTCATGCTGCATCTCATCGGGGCGGAGCATGGCGCAGCGCTTGCCACCGCCGTTGCCGATCAGATGGTCTATAACGCCGTGCGCGAAGGCAGCGCGCCGCAGCGCGTCTCGCTGCAATCGCGCTACGGGATGCGCAATGCCCATGTCGTCCGCGCCATCGCGATGATGGAAGAGAACATCGAAGACCCGCCGACGCCCTTCGACATCGCCGAGGAAATAGGCATTTCCACCCGGCAACTTGAGCGGCTCTTCACCAAGTACCTGAACGCGACGCCGAAGGCCTATCTCATGCAGATGCGCCTGCACCGCGCCCGGAACCTTCTGGTGCAGTCCGAACAGTCGATCACCGAAATCGCCGTCGCCTGCGGGTTCAGCTCGAACTCGCATTTTTCCAAGGTGTTCCGTAGCCATTTCGGCAGATCGCCGGTATCGCACCGGACGACCCTGAACTGAATCCGCCCCGGATCAGGCGTCCACCTCCACCTCGCCGATCGGGTGCGAACAGCAGGCGAGAATGAAGCCTGCCTCGATGTCGTCGTTGCTGATCCCGCCGTTGTGGACCATCAGCACCTCGCCCGAGTTCTTCTTCACCTTGCAGGTGCCGCAGATGCCGAAGCCGCAGCCCGACGCGGCCGGCAGACCGGACCTTTTGGCGATCTGAAGCACGGTATCGGTTTCGGTGCAGTCGGCCGAAATGCCTGCCCGCGCGAAGCGGATCGTGGCGCGGGCCTTTTCCACCGGAACGCGGTCGTGGAACTCGGTGATCTCCGCCACGGATTCGGCGGGCGCGGCGAAGGATTCCTGGTGATACCGGCTCATGTCATAGCCGAGCGAATTCAGGATGTCCCGCACCCCGGTCATGAAGCCGGTCGGCCCGCAGCAATAGACGTCACGCTCCAGATAGTCCTTGCACATCATCCCCAGCATCAGCTGCGAGAAGGTGCCGCGGTAGCCGGTCCAGACCTCATAGGGATCGCTGCCCTTGACGACGAAATGGAGTTGCAACCCGGCGACCCGGCCGGCCATGAACTCAAGCTTGCGGCGGAAGATGAGGTCGGTCGGCTTGTTGGCGCATTGGATGAAGCAGATGTCGGGGTCCTCGCCACGTTCAAAGAGCGTGGTGGCCATCGACATCATCGGCGTCACGCCGGAACCAGCCGAGATGAAGAGGTATTTCCCGTCCGGCTGGCGCGGCAGGTGGAAGAGACCCGATGGCCCGAAGGCCTTGATCCGCATGCCGGGCTTCAGGTGATCGACCATCCAGCGCGTGCCGATCGAGCCGGGCTGCGCCTTGACCGTCACGGTGATGTAGGCGCTCGACACCGGCGAGGAAGAGATGGTGTAGGTGCGCTGCACGTTGCCGCCGGGAACCGGCAGGTCGAGCGTGATGAACTGGCCGGGTCGGTAGACGAAGGTGGAGCCTGACGGCGGGCGGAAGGAAAAGGTCCTCACCTCCGGCGCCTCGGGGATCACCATGACGCATTCCAAGGGCTCGCTGTCTTTCCAGACCGGGCTGTCCTCCCGGGGCATAGGGATCATCGGTCTATTCCGCTGCGGCGAGGTTGCGGCCGACAAGCCGGTCCTGCAGCGTCCGGCAGTACCAGTCGACGAACTGGTTCACGCCGCCTTCCTGCACCTGGCTGTAGGGACCGGGCAGATAGGCCGGCGAGTTGATGCCCTTCTGGTTTTCCTCGACGATGCGGCGATCCTCGTCATTGGTGTCGGTCCAGACCTCGGTCAGGCGCTTCAGGTCGTAATCGACCCCCTCGACGGCATCCTTGTGGACGAGCCATGTCGTCGTCACCTCGGTCTCCTCCGGCCCGATGGGCATGACCCGGAAGGTCAGGACCTGATCGGACAGGAAGTGGTTCCAGGTGTTCGGATAATGGAAGAAAAGGCAGGACCCGGCATCATCGAAGGGCACCTTGCCCACCCGCTTCGTGACCGCCGCCTTGCCGTCGAGCGTGTAGCTGACGCCGCTGCCAAGGAAGGGGATGCGGACGAAGCGCCACTGTTCGTTCTGGGCGATCACGTACTTCGCCGGAAGGCCCGCGGCCTCGCAACGCTCGACATGGGCGCGGCCGAAGTTGGAGGAGGAGGAATCGTCGGCGCCGACAAGGTTCGGGTCGTCCGGGAAGGTCACGCAAAGTGCGGGATGGTTGGCGCTGCAATGGTAGCACTCGCGGTTGTTCTCAAGGACGAGCTTCCAGTTGGCGCTTTCGATGATCTTCGACTGGAAGGCGACCTTCAGGTTGGCCGGGTCGTGCGGGGCGAGATAGCGGGCGGCCTCCGCCTCCAAGGGCGCCATGTCCGGCGCGTCCGCATCAAGGCAGATGTAGATCATGCCCTGCACCTCGCGGCAGTGGACGGAGCCGAGGCCATGCGCCTCGGGCTTGAACTCCGGTCCCATCTCGCGCGCCCAGAGGAGGCGCCCGTCAAGCTCGTAGGTCCACTGGTGATAGGGGCAGACGAGTTTTGCCGCCGTGCCCTTTTCCGCCGAACAGATGCGGCTGCCGCGGTGGCGGCAGGAATTGTGGAAGGCGCGGGCAATGCCGTCGGCGCCGCGCACGAGAATGACCGAATAGGTGCCGAGTTTCACGGTCACGTAGTTCCCGGTCTTCGGCAGTTCGGCCCCGGCGGCGACAAAGATCCAGTCCTTGTACCAGATGTTCGCAAGGTCCGCCGCGAAGGCCGAAGCATCGCGGTAAAGGCCGCGGGGGAGCGAATGCCAGGCTCGCCGGGACAGGAGCATCGAGAGTACGTCGGGATGGGGCATTTGGGGCGGGCCTTGCTTGGGGATGGGTCTGGCGCGCAGGATAGGCTGCGGCGGGCGCCGTCAGTAGGCGAAATCCGGCAAGATTGACGCCGCGAAAGACATCCGCCGTGCGGGTTCGGGGTTCAGTCGGCGGCGGCCATGATTTCGGCGAGCACATCCTCCGGCAGGACGGCAGGATTGGCCTTCATCGACGAGGATGCGGCGGCAGCCTTGGCGGCATCCGCGCGATCCTTCGCGGTAATGCCAAGCGCGGCCAGCCCCGGCAGGCCGGCGTTCCGCGACCAATGCGCCAGACGTTCGGCGGCGTCGGCCAGATCGCCCCCGTCCGCGTCGAAAGCGGCACCGATCCAGCGGCCAACCTCATCGAGCCGCAGGGCAAGCGCCGGGTCCATGACCGCCCGGCGGTTCGCCACCAGCACATGCGGCAGAAGCGTGCCGCAGATCGCGCCATGGGCGGCGCCCGTCAGCCCGCCGAGGGGGCCGGCAAGGCCGTGGACGGCGCCGAGGCCGGCATTGGCAAGGGCGATGCCGCCCGCAAGGCTGACCCAGGCGATCTCATCCCGCGCGGATTTGTCCTCCGCCTCCATCAGCCGGATCAGCGCCTTCAGCCCGCGCGGGATCGCATCGCGGCAAAGCGCGTCGGTCAGGGCATTGGCGCGGGTGGAGACATAGGGCTCGATCACTTGCGTGATGGCGTCGAGGCCCGAGGCGAGTGTCACCGCGCGCGGGCTGTTGTCGGTCAGGGCCGGATCGACGATGGCGAGGCGCGGCAGCATCCTTGGATCGCGGAGGCTGACCTTGCGGCGCTCCTCCGGCACGGCGATGACGGAATTGCGCGTCACTTCCGCGCCAGTTCCGGCGGTTGTCGGCATCGCGACGAAGGGCAGGGGCGCTGCGTCGAGCGGCAGGCCCTGGCCTACTACCTCAAGATGGTCGATCATCGGTCGGGTCGCGGGGACGAGGGCGGCGATGGCCTTGCCGGCGTCGATCACGGCACCACCGCCAAGGGCCACGACGACCTCGGCCCTGAGGGCGCGGGCATGGGCCAGCCCGACTTCGATCAGCGCCATGTCGGGTTCATGCGGCACGGCGAAGCCGCTGACCTCGGCGCCGGTTCCGGCGATGGCGCGGCGCAGCCATTCGGCGCGGGCCGGAGTCGCACCGTGGACCAGCAGCACCCGCCGGCCAAATGCAGCGATGCGTCCGGCCGTCTGCGCGGCCTGCCCGCGGCCAAAGAGGATTTCCGAGGCGGTCATGAAGGAGAAACCGGGAAGCATCATGGGGCACCTATCGCTGGCCGCCTCGTCCTGCCCGGTCAGGGCCGCGGTTGCAAGCGGTCAGGCGCCGGTCAGCCCGCCGCCGCCCGGAGCGAATTCGGCCACAAGCTGGTGCAGGTCGCCGCGATATGTCAGCCGGGCGAAGGTGATAGCGCGGCCCTCAAGTTCCGTCCGCCGTTCGATCTCAAGGCAGGCGGCGGGCTGGCTGACGCCCAGAAGGCGTTCAAGGCGCGGCGTCGGCACCACGGCGCGGATGCGCTGGGCGGCACCGCTCCACGGCACGAGGCGCAGGAGCCAGCTTCCGGGCGGTTCATGGGCAAGGTCGGCCGCTTCCGCCTCAGGCACGGCATCGAGGTTGATAAGCCGGGCCTCGTGGCAGAAGGGCTGGCCATCGGCGCTGTGGACGCTTTCGATGGCGAGAACGCGCAGGCCGGGGACGTCGCTCCGCAAGAGCGCGCGATCCTCGGCATTGGCCGGGCGGACCACGCGGGAGATGGCCTCATAGGCATAGGCCTCATCCCGGCCGCGCACCTCTTCGCCGATGTCGGGGATGGTCATGACGGCGGATTCATGGCGCGGGCGGGCGACGAAGGTGCCGCCCTTGCGCCGCCGGTCCAGAAAGCCCTCGCGGGTCAGCTGGGTCAGCGCCTTGTTCACCGTCATCCGCGACACGCCGTATTCGGCGGCCATGTCGGTCTCGAACGGGATGCGGTGGCCGGGGGGCCAGTCGCCGCCCCGGATGCGGTCGCGCACCTCGGTCACGATGCGTTCGTGCAAGGTGGCGGGCCTGTCGTTCACGGGGCGCCGCCTTTCGCACTCAGCCGGATGAAGCCGCCCGCACCTTCGGTGCGAAGCGTGACCGGGCCGTCGGCGACGATGAGATCGAGCGGCTGAAGCTTGACGGCAAGCGGCAGGACCAGCGCGCAGGGGATCAGCGCGAGGAAGGCGGTGACAGTGCTGCCGACGTTCTGGCTCTGGCCGGGCAGCGTTGCGATCCGCTCCATCGCGGGGACGTAGCTGCCACGGCGGCACATCAGGTTGAGGTCATGCGCGGGTTCGGTGTCGTCGGCATCGCAGACGACATCCGCCTCACCCGCGAAGGCGAGCGGCGTCAGGGGTTGAAGCCGATGGGGCGTGCCGTCGATGGTCAGCACCATCGCCGGCCCGTCCAGTTGCAGGATCACGCGGTCGATGCCGGGGAAGGTGGAAAAGCCCTGCTTGCCCCGGATCTCGGCCACGCTGATGCGGATCAGGGCATCGCCCGCCGCATCACGCCGTGCCCAAAGCTCGCGCGTGGTGCCCGCGCCGTTCTTCCACGGCACGGGCGGGCAGTCGGTGAAGCGGACGATCCCGGCCATCAGTTGCCGAGGATCGTCGGCAGGCGCAGGCCGTTGTCCTTCGCGCTCTGCACGGCGATGTCATAGCCCGCATCGGCATGGCGCCAGACGCCCGAGGCCGGGTCGTTCCAGAGAACGCGCTCCAACCGCTTCGCGGCCTCCGGCGTGCCGTCGGCGACGATGACGACGCCCGAGTGCTGGCTGAAACCCATGCCGACGCCGCCGCCGTGGTGGAGCGACACCCAGGTCGCTCCGCTCGCGGTGTTGACCAGCGCGTTGAGAAGCGGCCAGTCCGACACCGCGTCCGAGCCGTCCTTCATGCTTTCCGTCTCGCGGTTGGGCGAGGCGACAGAGCCAGAGTCGAGGTGATCGCGGCCAATCACGACCGGGGCTTTCAATTCACCCGAAGCCACCATCTCGTTGAACATCAACCCGGCGCGGTGGCGGTCGCCAAGGCCGATCCAGCAGATGCGGGCGGGCAGGCCCTGGAAGGCGATCCGGTCGCGCGCCATGTCGAGCCAGTTGTGGAGGTGCTTGTTCTCGGGGAACAATTTCTTCATCGCGGCGTCGGTCTTGTAGATATCTTCCGGGTCGCCGGAGAGGGCGCACCAGCGGAAGGGGCCGATGCCCTTGCAGAAGAGGGGGCGGATATAGGCGGGAACGAAGCCGGGGAAGGCGAAGGCATTCTCAAGCCCTTCCTCCTTCGCGACTTGGCGGATGTTGTTGCCATAGTCGAGCGTCGGGACGCCGGCGTTCCAGAAATCGACCATCGCCGCGACATGGATCTTCATCGCGGCGCGGGCGGCCTTTTCGACGGCTTTCGGATCGCTTTCCTGCTTCGCGCGCCATTCGGCGACGGTCCAGCCCAGCGGCAGGTAGCCGTGGACCGGATCATGGGCGGAGGTCTGGTCGGTCACGATGTCGGGGCGCATGCCGCCGGCCTTCATGCGGCGGTAGATTTCCGGGAACACATCGGCGGCGTTGCCGATCAGCGCCACCGACTTCGCCTCGCCGGCCTTGGTCCACTGGTCGATCAGCGCCAGCGCCTCGTCGAGCGTATGGGCCTTGGCGTCGCAATAGCGGGTGCGGATGCGGAAGTCGGCGCGCGTCTCGTCGCATTCGACGGCGAGGCAGCAGGCCCCGGCCATGACGGCGGCGAGGGGCTGGGCGCCGCCCATGCCGCCAAGGCCGCCGGTGAGAATCCACTTGCCCTTGAGGCTGCCGCCATAGTGCTGACGACCGGCCTCGGCGAAGGTCTCATAGGTGCCCTGCACGATGCCCTGGGTGCCGATGTAGATCCAGGACCCGGCGGTCATCTGGCCGTACATCATCAGGCCCTTCTTATCGAGCTCGTTGAAATGGTCCCAATTGGCCCAATGCGGCACGAGGTTCGAGTTGGCGATCAGGACGCGCGGCGCGTCGGCATGGGTCTTCACCACCGCAACCGGGCGGCCCGACTGGACGACGAGCGTTTCATCGGCTTCCAGATCCTTCAGCGTCGCGACGATGCGGTCGAAGTCGTCCCAGGTGCGGGCGGCGCGGCCGATGCCGCCGTAGACCACCAGCTCATGCGGGTTTTCGGCCACGTCGGGGTGGAGGTTGTTCATCAGCATCCGCATCGCGGCCTCGGTCTGCCAGGTCTTGGCGGTCTTTTTCGGGCCGGTCGGCGGGTAGATGTCGCGGGTGTTGTGGCGGGGATTGTCGGTCATGGCGTCACCTCGGTTGGGCAAGGGAAGGGGCAAGGTCGGCAAGGCGGGAAAGCATCCGGGCAAGGACCGGGCGCAGGGCGGCGGCCTTTTCCGGATCGTAAAGGAAGGGCGGGGCTTCACTGGCAAGGTGGCTAACTTGCGCAAGCTCCATCTGGATCGCGTGGACGCCGTCCTTGGGCTGGCCGTAATGGCGCGTCGTCCAGCCGCCCTTGAAGCGACCGTTGAGGACGTTGGTCCGGCCCGAAGCGCGGGCTTCCTCGACCACCGCCGCCTCGATGCGCGGATCGCAGGTCGCGCCGCCATTGGTGCCGGTGTTGAAATCCGGCAGCGTGCCGTCGAAAAGCCAGGGGATCACCGAGCGGATCGAATGGCAATCCCAGAGGATCGCTGTGCCGTGGCGCGCCTTGACCCGCGCGACCTCTGCCGCAAGGGCGGCGTGATAGGGCGCATGGAACTGGTTCAGCCGGTCTTCGATCTCGGCCTTGGCGGGCGAGGCGCCGGGCAGCCAGATCGGCGTGCTGTCGAAGGTCGTCGTCGGGACGAGGTCGGTTGTCGTCGCGCCGGGGTAGAGGCTTTCGCCGGAAGGGTCGCGGTTCGCGTCGATCACGTAGCGGTGGAAGGTCGCGCGCACCACCGTCAGGCCGGGGATGAGACCGTCATAGAGCCGGTCGATATGCCAGTCGGTATCGCGGAGGACGCGGCCCTCTTCGTTCAGCTTTACGCGGATCGCGTCGGGAACGAAGGTCCCGGCATGGGGCATGCCGAGGATGATGGGGCCATCGCCCCGGGTGACGGCGACGACCGTGCTCATGCCGAAAGCCCCGGCAGGATGTCCTTGCCCGCCGCTTCGGCCAAAGCGCCTGTCGCCACCAGATCGCCGGCGGCGGCCAGATCGCCTGCCATGTAGCGATCCTCGGCCAGGGTCGGGATCTTTGCGCGAACGGCGGCCTTAACGGCAAGAAGGCGCGGCGAGGTCACATGCGGGGCGCGGAACTCGACACCCTGCGCGCCCATCATCGCCTCGACCCCCAAGATCCAGAAGAGGTTCTGCGTCATCGGCATAAGCCGCCGGGCGCCGTGGCAGGCCATGGAGACGTGATCCTCCTGATTGGCCGAGGTCGGCGTGGAGTCGATCGACGCCGGATGCGCCATCTGCTTGTTTTCGCTCATCAGGGCGGCGGTCGTCACCTCGGCGATCATCAGGCCGGAGTTGAGGCCGGGCTTCGGCGTCAGGAACCCCGGCAGGCCGTAGCTGAGCGCGGGATCGACGAGAAGCGCCACGCGCCGCTGCGCGATGGCGCCGATCTCGGCCACGGCAAGGGCGATCATGTCGGCGGCAAGGGCCACCGGCTCGGCATGGAAGTTGCCGCCGGAAACGACGGAGCCATCCGACAGCACGAGGGGGTTGTCGGTCGCGGCATTCGCCTCGATCTCAAGCGTGCGGCCGGCCTGCCTGAGAACATCAAGGCAGGCGCCATCGACCTGCGGCTGGCAGCGCAGGCAATAGGGGTCCTGCACCCGTTCGTCATTGTCGGTGTGGGAGGCGCGGATGCCCGAACCGTCCATCAGCACGCGGAGCGCCTTCGCGACCTCGATCTGGCCCGCGTGGCCGCGCAGGTCATGGATCTCGGCAGCAAAGGGCGCGGTCGAGCCCATCGCGGCATCGGTCGACAGGGCACCGGTGACAATGGCGGCCTGAAGTGCCCGCTTGGCGCGGAAGAGGCCGGCCAGCGCCAGAGCGTTCGACACCTGCGTGCCGTTGATGAGGGCGAGGCCTTCCTTGGCCTGAAGCTCAACCGGTTGCAGCCCCGCCTTTTTCAGCGCCTCTGCCGCCGCCATCGTGGCACCTTTGAAGGTCGCCTCGCTATGGCCCATCATCACGGCGGCCATATGGGCAAGGGGGGCGAGATCGCCCGAAGCGCCGACCGAGCCCTTTTCGGGGATCACCGGCAGGACGCCCTTGGCGAGCATACCTTCAAGCAGCGCCACCAGCGCCGGCCTGACGCCCGAAGCGCCCCGGCCAAGCGACAGAAGCTTCAGGGACAGGATCAGCCGCACGACATTTTCCGGCAAGGGATCGCCCACGCCGCAGCAATGCGACAGGATCAGGTTGCGCTGGAGCGTCGCCACATCATCCCGTGCAATGCGGATCGAGGCGAGTTTGCCGAAGCCGGTGTTGACGCCGTAGACGGCCTCATTCCCCGCCGCGACCTCGGCGATCCGCGCCGCGGACCGTTCGATCCCCGCCATTGCCTGCGGGGCAAGGGCCACCGGCATTCCCTGCCAGTAGATATCCTCAAGATCGGCGAGCGTCACGGCACCGGGCACGAGATTGCGTGTCATGTCAGACCTTCTGTCCTTTGAAATAACGGGCGTGGAGCGGGTTGAAGCCCATCGGGTTCACCAGTTCGGCGGGGCTTTCGGCGTTCCAGATGGCAAGATCGGCGGCAAGGCCCGGCGCGATGCGCCCGGTTTCAGCGCCGAGACCGAGGGCTTTCGCGGCATTCGCCGTGGTACCCTTCAGGCATTCATCGACCGTCAGGCCGAAAAGCACCGCCGCCATGTTCATGGCGAGGAGGAGCGAGGTCATCGGCGAGGTGCCGGGGTTCGCATCCGTCGAGACGGCTATGTCGCAGCCCGCTTCGCGGAGTGCCTGAACCGGCGGGACTTTCGTTTCGCGCAGCATGTAGAAAGCGCCGGGCAGAAGCACGGCGACGGTTCCGGCAGCGGCCATCGCGCGGGCGTCATCTTCGGTCATGTATTCGAGATGGTCGGCCGAGAGGCCGCCGTGACGGGCGGTCAGCGCGGCGCCGCCCTGCCAGGAGAGCTGTTCGGCATGAAGCTTGACCGGCAGGCCGAGGTCATGGGCCTTGGCAAAGACCCGGTCGATTTCTGCGGGCGTGAAGGCGAGATGCTCGCAGAACCCGTCCACGGCGTCGACCAGCCCCTCGGCATGGGCCACCTCCATGCCGGCCAGCACCACGCGCTCGATATAGCCGGCGCGGTCGTCCTTGAACTCCGGCGGCAGCGCATGGGCGGCGAGCCAGGTGGTGCGGATGCGAACCGGGCGCAGCGTTGCGAGCTTCCGCGCGGCGCGGAGCATGCGGATTTCACTCTCGACCGAAAGCCCGTAGCCCGACTTGATCTCAACCGTGCCGACGCCTTCGCTGAGCAGGCTGTCGAGCCGGGGCAGGGCCTGTTCGACCAGCGCGTGCACCGAAGCTTCGCGCGTCGCCCGCATGGTCGAGACGATGCCACCGCCTGCCGCCGCGATCTCGGCATAGCTCGCACCCTCAAGCCGCATCTGGAATTCGCGGGCGCGGTTGCCGCCATAGACAAGGTGGGTGTGGCAATCGATCAGCGCCGGCGTCACCAGCCGCCCGCCGCAGTCAATGTGCGCGGCCTCAGGCGGTGCGTCCAGCCCGGTGCCGACGGCGGCGATCTGGCCGTCGCGGATCAGGATCTCGCCTGCGGTGATTCCGCTGTCCGCGCCGGTGAAAAGGCGCGCATTGGTCCAGAGTTGCGGGGATTTTTCGCTGACGGTCATCGGGAATCTCTTTCGCGGCGGCGAGAATAAGTATATACATATTGTTGCGTTTGGAAAGCATTTCGTGAACGGGGCGGAGGACAGGATGACGGAAGCGGTCTTTGCGGCAGAGGCGCTCTTGCCGGGTGGCTGGGCCAGGGATGTGCGGATCGTGGTCGATGGCGCGATGATCGCTTCGGTGATGGACGGTGCTACGCCCAAGGCCGGCGACACCCGTGCCGAGGCGCTCATTCCGGGGATGCCGAACCTTCACAGCCACACCTTCCAGCGCGCGATGGCCGGGCTGACGGAACGGCGCGGCCCCTCTGCCGACAGCTTCTGGACCTGGCGCGACCTGATGTACCGCTTCGCCTTGTCGCTGACCCCGGAGGAGGTGCAGGCGATCGCCGAGATGGCCTGCGTGGAGATGCTTGAGACGGGCTTCACCCGGCTGGGCGAGTTCCACTATCTCCACCACGCTGCCGATGGCCGTCGCCATGCCAACCCGGCCGAAATGTCGCACCGCATCATCGCGGCGGCTGAGGTGACCGGTATCCACCTGACATTGCTGCCAGTTTTCTACGCCCATTCCAACTTCGGCGGCGCAGCACCTTCCGAGAGCCAGCGGCGCTTCATCAACGATGTCGATAGCTACGGAGAGCTTTTCGCCAGAGCCAAGGCCGGGATCCGCCGCCCGCTTGACCGCATCGGCATCGCGCCGCACAGCCTGCGCGCGGCGACGGATGAGGAAAACGCGCGGCTTCTCGAAGTTCATCCCGACGGGCCGGTCCATGTCCATATCGCCGAACAGATGCGCGAGGTCGAGGATTGCGTTTCATGGTCCGGCCAGCGACCCGTCGAGCGGCTCTTGTCGCAGTTCGATGTCAACGGCCGCTGGTGCCTGATCCACGCAACCCACCTGACCGAGGCCGAACGCCGTGGGATCGTCGCCTCTGGCGCGGTGGCGGGGCTTTGCCCGGTGACGGAAGCGAACCTTGGCGACGGTCTTTTCCCGGCGCGGGAGTTTCTGGCCGAAGGCGGGCGCTTCGGCATCGGCAGCGACAGCAATGTCGAGATCTCTGTCGCCGAGGAACTGAAGATTCTGGAATACGGTCAACGGCTTGCGCACCGCCTGCGCAATGTGCTGACCACTGGCGAAAGCTCCACCGGCGGCACCCTTCTGCGCGGCGCGCTTGAGGGCGGGGCGCAGGCGCTGGGCGCGCCGGAGGCGGCGCTATCCGCTGGGGCGCCGGCGGATATGGTGGCGCTTACCGACCGCGCTGGCCTGACCTCCGCCGGGGACCGGGTGCTTGACCGCTGGGTCTTTGGCGCCGATGTGGCGGTTGCCGATGTCTGGGTCGGTGGCGCGCATGTCGTGACCGGGGGGCGTCATCGGGAGCGGGAGCGTATCGCGGCGGGCTTCGCGCGGACGATGAAACGGCTGGCGGAAGGCTGATGCGGACGTCCGGGTGATTCTTTCTTAACCGACTCGTCTTTAAGTTGTCAGATTTGCTTTTCCGGCGACTTGTTCCACCAGGGAAACGATCAACCTCTTGTGGCGCGACATCGTTCATTACAACTTAGAGTTGTCAAAGTTTTGGCGCTTTTGCGGCGTGTTTCCGGCGCAAACCGGCCATTCTTCCGACATTTCCATGCAGAAAGATGGGCATATGTAGCGAGTTAGGCCGTATTTCCGACAACATCACACCCCACCCGGAGGCCCTACAAATGACCGATCTCGTTGAAAAAGCCCGTCTTGGCCGCGCCAATGCCCTCAACCACATCTCGGGCCGCGCCCATAACATCTTCGCCGACAGCCGCGCCTCGAATGGCCGCCGCTCGCTTCCCGTTGCCTTCGTCTCCAGCCGCGCCAAACTGGGCGGGCAGGCGACCGTAGTCTGATCCGAGAGACCAGACACATGCTGAACAAGGGCGCGGCCGGGGGCACGCGCCCTTTCCATTTTTGAGGGGCGGAGCGATGCAACCAGCGATGCACCGGGCGTACACCCCCCGTACACCGGGCGTGCAGACGCGACCCTGGCCCCGCGCTACGGCTGTTCTTCGTCGAGTGCTTCCATCCAGCCGTTCTCCCAGGCGAGGAAATCAGCGCTGTTGAGCGTATGGGGATTGGCGGTGAAGGGCTGGCCCTCGCGCCTTGCGCCGAAGCCCGCATCATAGCTTCGCGCCCGCGGATCGGTTTCGGCGCGGCTTTGGGCGCTGGTGCGGACATGGGCCGCATATTCCGGGTAGAGCATCAGATCGGACGGATCGAGGCCCTGCGGATGCTGCCGCACCGCCGCCGCGCCGCGCGGGGTCAGCTTCCAGACACCGGGGCCCGCCAGGGCGAGAAGCCCGGCAATCTCGAACTGGCCGATGTGGCCGGCGAACCGTTCCCGGATTTCGTCGCGCGGGATGGGCAGGTGTTCATGGGCCATGGCGAGCAAGGCGGCCAGACGGTCGGTGCAATCCGCGACCGTGACCGCACCGGCGGCGCCTGACTGCAGGATCACCGCGGTAAGCGACGGGGTGCCGAGGAGCGGAAAGTCATTCTCGAACATGATCGCCCGGACTGGATGCCGGGGAAGAGTAACCCGGCGATGCGGCCACGGTAAAGCCGCCCATAGGGGGGTCAGAAGATATCGAGAAGATAGAGCAGTACGATGACGACGACCGGAACGCCGAGCAGCCAGGCGATGATGCCTTTCATGAGATTCTCCCGAGTTTGTCCTCATGGGGAACGTGCCGCGCCGGACAAAGGTTCCGCTTCAGACGATGAAGCGGGACCAGAGGGGTCCGACGGCATGGGCCAAAACATGCCGAGAACAATCCTGAGTTGAAAATCTTCTTGCGAGAGGGCAGGGTGCGCGCAACTTTAGGTAGAAGAATGGCAGAGGGAGGCCGTCCATGGCGCAGGGTGGATTTTCGGCCGTCGTCCGCAGTGGCGCGAAAGGGATCTCCAAGCACGCGTTCCACGCCGCCGAGGGCCGGTGCCGGTTCGAATCGACGGTCTTCATGCTCGCCCATATGCGCTGCGGATCGACCGCGCTGTCGAACGTGATCTGCGCCCACCCGGAGATCTGCGGCTATGGCGAGGCGCAGGTGGTCTATGCCGGCGAGGCCGATATCGGGCTTCTTGCCTTCAAGTCGCTCTACAACCGGGCCTGGAAGTCCGATTTCCGCTTCTTTTTCGACAAGGTGCTCTGGAACCATCTCGACGCGGCGGCGGGGCCGGAGTTCTTCAACGCGCGCGCGGTCTTTTCCTGCCGCAACCCGCGCGACACCATCGCCTCGATCCTGAACCTCGCCACCAAGTCCGACTACATGCGCCGCTTCGATGCGGCGAAGGCCGCGGATTACTACGAGCGGCGGATGGAGCGGCTTCTGGAGATGTGGGACCGGTTCCCGCCCGAGCGCCGCATCGGCATCACCCACGACAGGATGATTGCCGAGACCGGGCCGGTGCTGACCGAGATTTCCACGATGATCGGGCTGAGGGAGCCATTGGCCAACAGCTATGCGTCCTCCGCCCCGGAGGTGAAGGTCGGCGTGGGCGACCCCCTCGACGCGGTCCGCTATTCGCGGATCGTGAAGAAGGCAAGCGCTGCGGGGCGGTTCCATGAGGTGGTGGACGGGTTGCCGGGGGACCAGATGCGGCGGATGTCGGCGCTTTATGCGGAGTTCCGGGAGCGGGTGGAGGTGGCGGCGCGGGCGAGGGCGGCGGTGCATTGAGGGGGGGGTGCCCGCCGCAGGGCGGAGGCCGAAAGGGAGAGACGGTTCAGCCGCCGCCCGACGGTGGCAGGCAAGGGCAAGAAAGGTCTCAGATCGCCGCCCAGTCGTCGAAAGTCCATTCCCTCGGCGGTGCCGCGCGCCGTTCGTCGGCGGGTTTTTCCGGCACCGGGCCGGGCGGTTGCGGTTGCCATTGCATGGCGGTTCTCCTTCATTTGCGAAGGACATGGGGGTGCCGGGCGCAGGTATGCGCGCGTCCGGCGGGGATGTGACCTGTCGTAATCGTCGGCCCGGAAATCGGGGCCGGTGCGGGCCAGATGGCGGCCCGTTCGAAATGTCCTTCTTCAATGGGATCAGGTTAGCAGAAAGACGGGGGCGGCGCAGGTCGGGAAAACCAGAGGGGGTGGAGGAGAATCGGGGCAAGCCCCGACCTACGGGGCGGCCAAACGCGGGGCCATCGCCCCGCGTTCCGCGAGCGGGTTCCGTAAGCCCGACCGTGCGCCCGCCCTGGGGGCGGGTCGGGCGCGGCCAGATTTGCACCCTGCCCGGGGCGATGCCTGCTACCTCGTAAACTTCTTATACTTCACCCGCTTCGGCTCAATGCTATCCGGCCCCAACCGCCGCACCTTGTCTTCCTCATAGGCTTCGAAGTTGCCTTCGAACCATTCGACATGCGCGTCCCCTTCGAACGAAAGGATGTGGGTACACAGCCGGTCGAGGAAGAAGCGGTCGTGGGAGATGATGACGGCGCAGCCGGCGAAGTCGTCGAGCGCCGCTTCCAGGGCCTGCAGGGTCTCCACGTCGAGGTCGTTGGTCGGTTCGTCAAGCAAAAGCACGTTGCCGCCCGACTTCAGGAGCTTCGCCATGTGGACGCGGTTGCGTTCACCGCCGGACAGGAGGCCGACCTTCTTCTGCTGGTCGCCGCCCTTGAAGTTGAAGGAGGAGCAATAGGCGCGGGAGTTGACCTGGGCGTCGCCAAGCTCGATCTGTTCGGCGCCGCCGGAGATTTCCTCCCACACGGTCTTGTTGGCGTCCAAGGCGTCGCGGGACTGGTCGACATAGGCCAGTTTCACCGTGTCGCCGTAGCTGACCACGCCGGCGTCGGGCTGTTCCTGCCCGGTCAGCATGCGGAACAAGGTGGTCTTGCCGGCGCCGTTCGGCCCGATGACGCCGACGATGCCGCCGGGCGGCAGCGCGAAGGTCAGATCCTCGATCAGCTGCTTGTCGCCCATGTGCTTTTTCAGCCCCTCGACCTCGATCACCTTGCCGCCGAGGCGCGGGCCGTTCGGGATGATGATCTGGGCGCGGGTCAGTTTCTCGCGTTCGGACTGGCCGGCGAGGTCTTCATAGGCGTTGATACGGGCCTTCTGCTTGGCCTGACGCGCCTTGGCGCCGGCGCGGATCCATTCGAGCTCACGCTCAAGCACCTTCTGCTTGGCCTTGTCCTCGCGCGCTTCCTGCTCCATCCGCTTGGCCTTCTGCTCGAGCCAGGCGGAATAGTTGCCCTCGTAGGGAATGCCGCGGCCGCGGTCGAGTTCGAGGATCCAGCTGGTGATGTCGTCGAGGAAATAGCGGTCGTGGGTGACGGTCAGGATGGTGCCCGCGTATTCGATCAGGTGCTTTTGCAGCCAGGCGATGGTTTCGGCATCGAGGTGGTTGGTCGGTTCGTCGAGAAGCAGCATGTCGGGCGCTTCGAGGAGAAGCTTGCAGAGCGCGACCCGGCGCTTTTCGCCGCCGGAGAGGCTGTCCACGTTGGCGTCATCGGGCGGGCAGCGGAGGGCCTCCATCGCCACGTCGATCTGTGAATCGAGGTCCCAGAGGTTTTCGGCGTCGATCTCATCCTGGAGCCGCGCCATCTCGTCGGCGGTCTCGTCGGAATAGTTCATCGCAAGCTCGTTGTAGCGGTCGAGCTTGGCCTTCTTCGCCGCGACGCCGAGCATGACGTTGCCGCGCACGTCGAGGCTCGCATCAAGCTGCGGTTCCTGCGGCAGGTAGCCGACGGTGGCGCCCTTGGCGGCCCAGGCCTCGCCGGAGAAATCCTTGTCGATGCCGGCCATGATCCGGAGGAGCGTGGATTTGCCGGCGCCGTTGACGCCGACGACACCGATCTTGACGCCGGGGAGGAAGTTGAGGCGGATGTTCTCGAAGCACTTCTTGCCGCCGGGATAGGTCTTGGAGACGCCGTCCATGTGGTAGACATACTGGTAGGAAGCCATATCGGTCACTCGCTCGGGTCAGAGGGATTTCGGGCGCTTCTACCGGCTGGCGGGGCCGGGATCAATTGCCGGGGACGCGCTGGCGCAGACGGAAGGAAAAGAACATGGGAACGAGACGGGCATTCATCCAGGGGGCGGCGGTGCTGCCGGTGCTGGCGGCCTTCGGGCCGCAGGCGGCTGAGGCCAAGATGAAGGTGCTGAAGGGGAGCGTGACTTACCGCGAACGGATGGCGCTGCCGGAGGGTGCAACGGTGAAGGTGCAGCTTCTGGACGTGTCGCTGGCCGATGCGCCTTCGGTCACGATTGCGGAGCAGGTGATCACGCCCAAGCATGAGGTGCCGATCCCTTACGAGCTTCACTATGACGATACCGTCATCGTGCCGAACAACAGCTATGCCGTGTCGGCGCGGATCGAGCTGGAGGGGCAGCTTCTCTACATCAGCACGACGCGCTATGCGGTCCTGACCGGCGGCGCGGACGAGACTGACATCCTGGTCGAGCGCGTGGCCCAGGATGACGGGCCGCCGAAGGGCCATTGGCTGGCCGAGAACATCCTTGGCGGCGGCGTCATTGACCGGGTGGAATCCCGGCTGGAGATCACTTCGGATGGCAGCGTCTACGGCTCGGGGGGCTGCAATGCGATCAGCGGCACGGCGAAGATCGTCGGCGACAGCATCGAATTCGGCCCGATCGCTGCGACCCGCAAAGCCTGCGTGCCGGCGGTGGGCGATCAGGAGCAGAAATTCTTCAAGGCGCTCGGGCTGACGCGCCGCTGGCAATACGATGCGCAGCAGGAGAAACTGATGCTTCTGGGCAAGGGCGGCCGGAAGCTGATGGTTCTGGCGCGGATCGGCTAGCCTGAAGCGGCTTCAGGCTTTGGCCGGAGCTTTCGAATTGTGTGACGGCGCCAGTCCGGGGAGACTGACGCCACACACAATACGCCGTCACACCGAAGCTGGCTGCGCCCCGAGCGCTTCCTTCAGCCGGGCTTCCTGTTCGTTGGTGAGCGAGGTCCGAAGCACCGTGCCCTTGCCGGCGAAATCCTTGAGCCCGGCCAGCACCTTGTCCGCCGTCATCTTGCGGATGAGGATGCAAAGCGCGGCACCGCCCGGCGGCAGGTTGTCGCCAAGTGCCTTCATCTCTTCATCCTTGATGCCGATGTCGGTGAGCCAGCCCGAGAGCGCGCCGGCGCCGGCGCCGACCGCGGCGCCGAGAAGGGGGTTGAGGAAGAGAAGCCCGACCAGCGCACCCCAGAGGCCGCCGCCCGCCGCACCGGCGGCGGTGAGGTTCACCGCCTGATGCAGCTGCACGCCGCCATCGGGTTTGCGGGTCACCACGACCGCATCCTCCATCTCGATCAGGTACTCGGACTGCATCTTGACGAGGGCGGCGCGGGCCTCGAAGGCGGTGGCTTCGTCGGGGAAGGACATGATGACGAGATCGGGCATTCTTCGACTCCTGATGAAATGACGGATGGCGGCGCGGGAACGGACTGCGCCGGCAGCCGATAACGCGCGGGGCGCGCTTTCGGTTGCATGGGCCAAGGCGGGATGTTTAGGCTGGCCCCGGAAACGCGGCGGGAAACGGACGGCTGAGGTGGACAGAAGCGGTTGGCCACTGGCCTTTCCCGGCGAGGCGGTCGGGCTTCTCGGCGGATCGTTCGACCCGGCGCATGAAGGCCATGCCCATATCACGCGGGAGGCGCTGAAACGGCTTGGCCTTGCGCGGGTCTGGTGGCTGGTGTCGCCCGGCAATCCCCTGAAGGCGCGCCAGCCTGCACCGATGGCCGAACGGATCGCCCGGGCCGAGGCGGTGATGAACGATCCGCGCGTTGTCATATCCGACATCGAGGCGCGGCTTGGCACCCGCTACACGGCGGCGACCTTGAGGCGGCTGAAGGCGGCATATCCCGGCGTGCGCTTCGTCTGGCTGATGGGCGCCGACAACCTGGCGCAGTTCCACCGCTGGCAGAACTGGGAATGGATCATCGGCAACGTGCCCATCGCCGTCTTCGCCCGCCCAGGCACGAGGCTTGAGGCGCGGGGCGCGCGGGCGGTCGAGGAATATGCGCGCTACCGGATTCCGGCGGAAGCTGCTGGCGTTTTGCCGCGGATGGCGCCGCCGGCCTGGTGTTTCCTCAACGTGCCCATGATGCCGCATTCCTCCTCGGCGATCCGGGCGCGGGGGGATTGGGTAAAGGGCTGAGCGTCATCGCGATGTGATCGTCCTTCGGCTTGCCACTGGCGGCGCATCGGGGGAAAACGAAAGCCGGAGGTGAGCGATGGCTGAACTGACTCGTCGCGGGGTTGTCGCCGGGCTGATGGCGGCAAGCGCCATGCCGGTCTGGGCCGAGGCGCCGTTGCGCTCACCCGTGCCGCCGGCGCGGCCTGTGAGGACGGGTGGCGGCGTCGTGGCCGCGGCCGACGCCATCATCGCCGAAGCGAAGCTCGGCGGCGAGGTGGCCTATGTCGTCGCCGATGCGGCGACGGGTGGGGTTCTGGAAGCGCGCGGGGGCCATCGGGAGATGCCGCCGGCATCGACCGCCAAGGTCATCACCACGCTTTATGCGCTTGAGAGGCTTGGCGGAGCCTACCGCTTCACCACGCGGCTGATCGCCACCGGGCCGGTTTCGGGCGGTATCGTGCAGGGAGACCTGATCCTTGCGGGCGGTGGCGATCCGACGCTCGACACCGACGATCTTGGCGACATGGCGCGGGCGCTGGCGGCGGCGGGGGTCAGGGGCATATCGGGGGCGTTCCGGGTCTGGGCGGGGGCGCTGCCCTATCTGGCGGCCATTGATCCGGCGCAGCCAGTCTGGCTTGGCTACAATCCCGCCGTCTCGGGCCTGAACCTGAACTTCAACCGGGTGAACTTCGTCTGGAAGCGCACCGCGAAGGGCTATGACATCGGCATGGATGCCCGGGCCGAGCGTTTCGCGCCGCCGGTCTATTCGGCGACGGTGGCGGTCGCGGACCGCGACCTGCCGATCTACAGCTACCGGAACGGCAAGACCGAGGACTGGACCGTGGCGCGACCCGCGCTTGGCAAGGGCGGCAGCCGCTGGTTACCGGTCCGGCGGCCGGAGCTTTACGCGGGCGACGTGTTCCAGACGCTGGCGCGGGCCGAAGGGGTGCCGCTGCCGGCGCCGGTGGTCGCGGGGGTCTTGCCGGTGGGGACGGATTTCGTCCGGCATGAGAGCGACGATCTGCGCACGGTTTTGCGCGACATGATGAAGTTCTCGACCAACATGACGGCGGAAGCGGTCGGCATGATGGCTTCGGCGCGGGTGGGTGTCACGGACCATGTCGCTTCGGGCCGGGCGATGGCGAACTGGCTGGCGCTGGCGCTCGGCACCGGGCCGGTGCCGCTCGTTGACCATTCCGGGCTGTCGGGGGCGTCGCGGATGACGCCGGATGAGATGGTCCGGGCGCTGGTGACGATGGGGCCGAAGGCGGGGTTGAGGGGGCTTTTGAAGGAAGTTCCGATGCTCGACGCCAAGGGCCGGAAGGTTCCGGGGTCGCCGATCCGGGTCGATGCCAAGACCGGGACGCTGAATTTCGTCTCGGCGCTTGCTGGCTATGTCTCCGCCCCCGGCGGACGGGAACTCGCCTTCGCGATCTTCACCGGCGATGTTCCCCGGCGCGATGCAGTGCCGGATGGCGACAAGGAGCAGCCCCCCGGCGTCGTCGCCTGGAACAAGCGGTCGAAGCGGCTGCAACAGCAGCTGATCGAGCGGTGGTCGGCGGTTTACGGGGCGTGAGTGCGACCACCTTCGGACGTGAACCATAGTTGAAACAGAGGGTTGCGCCTGACCCGAGGGTGGGCGCCATCGCGCCCGCCCTGGGGGCGGGTCGGGCGCGGCCCGGTCGCTTTGGGCGACCGGGCGATGGAGAGGGCCGTAGCGGGTTCCCGGAGCGTCCCGGCCTCAGCTCGCGTAGCGCGCCATCGTCAGCCCGTCGAAGTCGATCTCAGGCTTCTTGCCCATGACGAGATCCGCCACCGCCTTCCCGGACCCGCAGGCCATGGTCCAGCCGAGCGTGCCGTGGCCGGTGTTGAGGAAAAGGTTCTTGTAGGGCGTCGGCCCAAGGATCGGCGTGCCGTCGGGCGTCATCGGCCTGAGGCCGGTCCAGCCTTCGGCCTTGGAAAGATCGCCGCCATTGGGGAAAAGGTCGCCGACCACATGACGAACGGTTTCGGTCGCATGGGGGCCGAGGCGGTTCGAATAGCCGGCGATCTCTGCCGTGCCGGCCACGCGGATGCGGTCGCCGAGGCGGGTGATCGCGACCTTGTGGGTTTCGTCCATGATCGTCGACTGCGGCGCAAAGCGGTCGTCGGTCACCGGCAGCGTCACCGAATAGCCCTTCACCGGATAGACCGGCAGGCCGATGCCGATGGGGCCGAGGAGCTTTGGCCCGAAGCTGCCGAGGGCGGAGACATAGGCATCGCCATGCACCCGGCCCAGATGTTCGGTCATCACGCCGACGACCTTGTCGCCCTTGATCTGGATGGTGCGGATGCGCTGGCCGTAGTGGAACTTGGCGCCAAGCTCAGCCGCCTTGTCGGCGAGCGCCATGGTGAACATGCGGCAGTCGCCGGTGCGGTCGGCGGTCAGCCTGAGGCCGCCGACGAACTTGTCGCGGACAAGCGAAAGCGCCGGTTCGACCGCGATGCAGCCTTCGGGGTCCAGCACCTCATAGGGGCTGTCGAATTCGGCGAGGATGTCCTGATCGGCCTTGGAACCTTTCAGCTGCTTTTCGGTGCGGAAGAGCTGGAGCGTGCCCTGTTCGCGCAGGTCGAACTGGATGCCGGTGTCCGAGATGAGGTCGGGCAGGAGGTCGCGCGAATAGTTCGAGACGCGGACCATGCGCGACTTGTTGATGGCGTAGGACGCCTCGTTGCAATTGGCGAGCATCCTTGCGCCCCAGCCCCACATGCGGGGGCTGATGAGCGGCCAGATGAACAGGGGCCGGCGCTTCATGAAGAGCCATTTCAGCGCCTTCACCGGGATGCCGGGCGCCGCCCAGGGCGAGGTCATGCCGTAGCTGAGTTCCCCCGCATTGGCATAGCTCGTCTCCATCCCCGGACCGGGCTGGCGGTCGAGAACCGTGACCTCCGCCCCCTGTTGCGCCAGATACCAGGCCGTGGTGACGCCGATCACCCCGGCGCCCATGACGACGACTTTCATAGCGACCTGTCCCCTTGCATTCGCGTTTCCCCTTAGAATGAAGTGCGGCGCGAGGAGAGGCAATGGGGGCGTTGAAGCTGCCCGGCCCGCGCGCTATGGCTTGCCCCCTTCAAGAGTTTGCGCGACCGCGCCCGGCACAAGGAGCAACGCCCGTGACCCAACCCATGCTGACCCTGAACGACGGCCACCTTATGCCGCAGATCGGTGCCGGTATCTGGCAGGTGCCGCAAAAGGAGACTGCGGGCGTTGTGAAGGATGCGCTTGCGGTCGGCTACCGGCTGATCGACGGGGCGATGGCCTATGAGAACGAAAAGCAGTTCGGCGATGCCTTGCGCGAGACGGATGTGCCGCGCGGGGAGATTTTCGTCACGACGAAGCTCTGGAATGCCGATCACGGGTTTGACGCCGCGCTGAAGGGCTTCGATGGTTCGATGAAGCGCCTCGGCCTCGATTACCTCGACCTTTACCTGATCCACTGGCCGGTGCCTGCCGCCGACCTTTACGTGGAAAGCTGGAAGGCGCTGATCCGGCTGCGCGCGGAGGGAAGGGTGCGGTCGATCGGGGTGGCCAACTTCAATACGCCGCATCTCGACCGGCTGATCGCGGAGACCGGCGTGACGCCGGCCCTGAACCAGATCGAACTGCATCCGACGCTGGGGCAGGCCGAGATGCGGGCGGCGGACGCAAAGCGCGGGATCGTGACGCAAAGCTGGACGCCTCTCGGGCGGGGCGATTTCGATCTGCCAGAGGTGAAGGCGATTGCGGCGCGGCTGGGTGCGACGCCGGCGCAGGTGGTCCTTGCCTGGCATATCCAGCACGGGCTGTCGGTCATCCCGAAATCGGTGCGGAAGGAACGGCTGGACGAGAATTTCGGCGCACTTCAGGTCAGGCTGACGGCGGCGGACATGGCGGCGCTCGACGCGCTCGATGGTGGCAACCGGGTCGGGCCGGACCCCGACACCTTCGACATGCGCTGAGACGGCTCAGTTCACCAGCCGCAAGAGCGACCATTCCTGCAGCCGGTGGCTGCGGGTGGAGCGGGTGACGCGGTAGACCGGGCCATTGCGATAAAGGATGCCGCAGGAGGATGTGCTTCTGCCGGAAGTGGTCCGGCAGAAGACGCCGTTTTCAAGCGTCCAGGTGCCGGAGGTATGGACCGTCTGGTCGGCGTTCCTGATCTGATAGACGCCGTTCGCGCCGAAAACCCAGGTTCGGCGGCCATCGGAAAGACGGATCTTCGCCGGGTCGGGGAACATGTCTTCGGTAACGGCGGGATGGCCGCCGAGGGCCTCAAGCTCCCCCGATACGGTGGCATTGCGCGAGGCATGGACGACGGGCGAAACGGTCAGCGGCGCGCCGTTCCTGGCCTCGGCGCCGGTCGCGAATGCTGTCATGAGAGCAAGGGCGAGGATTCCGGGCTTCATCTGAACCTCCGAACGATCCGATCTGCCGGGCAAGCTTCGCGCCGGTTCAGCCAAAGGTCAACATTGCCGGTGGTCGATCAAAGCGTCAGGTGCCGGGCCCTTGCACCACGTTCGATGGCGGCGGCGTGAAGGCGGTCGATGTTCAGCTCTTCCCGGATCTCCTCCAGGAGCCTGAGTTCGGCCTGATCGAGGACACCGCTGGCGGCGGCGACGTCGCAGGCGAGCGCATAGGCGGTTTCCCAGAGCCGTTCGGGCAGCGCATCGCGGACCATGGCGAAAAGCGTGTCGAGGCCGTCTTCCTCTTGCACCAGCCGGTAGATGGTCTGCGCCACGCTTTGAATCTGTTCGACATCGTAGCGGGCGAAGACCGGCAGGTGGTTGACCTGACGTTCGATCGCGATGAGCTCCGAGGTGCGGACGGTCTCATCGGAGACCGAGACCATCATCATGATGGCGATGAGCGCGTCCTGCGCGGTGAAGGCGGGAAGGGAATGGGGCACGCTTACTGTCCTTGTCTGGTTTGACGGGCAAATTATTGACGATTGCGCACCCGTTCAATAGGGACGGGCCATGCGGCACGAAGGGTGCCGTCCTTTCCGGGATTGAAAACCATGTCCTCTCTGCGCGATGCCGCGATGAACTCCAAAGCCTGGCCTTTCGAGGAAGCGCGCCGCGTGCTGAAACGCTATGAGAAAAAGGCACCGGAAAAGGGCTTTGTGCTATTCGAGACGGGCTATGGTCCGTCCGGTCTACCACATATCGGCACTTTCGGCGAGGTACAGCGGACGACGATGATCCGCCGGGCCTTCGAGATCATCAGTGACATTCCGACGCGGCTTTTCTGCTTTTCCGACGATCTAGACGGGATGCGGAAGGTGCCGGAGAACGTGCCGGAACAGGCAATGCTGAAGGCCAATCTTCAGCGGCCCCTGACCTCTGTCCCCGATCCTTTCGGCGAATACCCGAGCTTTGGCGACCACAACAACGCCATGCTGCGCCGGTTCCTCGATACCTTCGGCTTCGAGTACGAGTTCTTCAGCGCGACGGAATTCTACCGGTCCGGCCAGTTTGACGACACCCTGCGGCTGGCGGTGGAGCGCTACGAGGCGATCATGGAGATCATGCTCGCATCGCTTCGTGAGGAGCGTCAGCAGACCTATTCCTGCTTTCTGCCGATCCACCCGGAAACGGGCCGGGTGCTTTACGTGCCGATCAAGCATGTCGACAAGAAAGAGCATACCGTCACCTTCGATGACGAGACGGGCCGCGAATGGACGCTGCCGGTCACGGGCGGCAATGTGAAGCTGCAATGGAAGCCGGATTTCGGCGCGCGCTGGGCAGCGCTCGACGTCGATTTCGAGATGTACGGCAAGGACCATTCGACCAACACGCCGATCTATGACGGCATCTGCGAGGTTCTGGGCGGCAGGAAGCCCGAGCATTTCACCTATGAGCTATTCCTCGACGAGCATGGGCAGAAGATCTCGAAGTCGAAGGGCAACGGGCTGACCATCGACGAATGGCTGACCTATGCGGCGACCGAGAGCCTTGGATACTTCATGTACCAGAAGCCGAAGACGGCGAAGCGGATGCATTTCGACGTGATCCCGAAGGCGGTGGACGAATATCACCAGCAGCTCCGCGCCTTCCCGGATCAGGACGAGGGCGGCAAGCTCGCCAATCCGGTCTGGCATATCCACAACGGGTTGCCGCCGGTATCCGACATGGTGGTGCCGTTCGCGATGCTGCTCAATCTGGCGTCGGTCGCGGGGGCCAAGGACAAGGACGGGCTCTGGGGCTTCATCCGGCGCTATGCGCCCGACGCGACGCCGGAGAAGAACCCGCAGATGGATGCGGCAGCCGGTTTCGCCGTGCGCTATTTCAATGACTTCGTCGCCCCCACGCGGGTCTTCCGCGCGCCTTCGGACAAGGAGCGTGCGGCGATGGAGGACCTGGTCGCGCGGCTCAAGGTCTGGGACGGCGGGCTCGATGCGGAAGCCCTGCAGTCGATGGTCTTCGCCGTCGGCAAGGAGCACGGGTTCGAGCCGCTGCGCGACTGGTTCACGGCGCTTTACGAGGTGCTGCTGGGCGCAAGCCAAGGCCCGCGCTTCGGCGGTTTCATCGCACTTTACGGCGTGGATGAAAGCATCGCGCTGATCGAAAAGGCGCTGAAGGGCGCCTGAGGCGCCTCAGCCGCGCCAGACGTCCCACCAGTTCCGCCAGCGGCGGGCGAGGGCGGGGGCCGGTTCGGCGAAGAGCCGCGCGCCGGCGCGCCAGGATTTCGCGAGGAGCTTCGCTTCTTCGTCGCCCGCCGTGGCGGCGATCGCGGCGGCGATCTCATCCCCGGCGAAGGCGTCGGTGCCGAGGGTTTCGACCAGATTGGCGAGGTCGCGGGCATCGCCCAAAGCCTCGCCGAGCTTGTCGCAGGCGGAGACATGGGCGGCCATCATCTCGGGCCAGATCGGGCTGAGGAGGCGGGCGTGGTACCAGTGGTCCTTGACCCGCTTGCGGAACAGATGGAGCGACTCCGCACCGGTCTTGTCGCGTGCCTTGCGCATGGAGCGGCGGCAGGCGTCCCAGGACCGTTCAAGCCCGCCTGAGAGGCTGTCGAAGCCCTTGTGGCGGATCTTCCAGTCTTCGATGCCGGCCGCGATGGTGGCAAGCGCCTGACGGTGTGCTTCCAACCGCTCTTCGGGCTTGATCGCGTCGCCTGAGGCTGGGGCGAGGCGGTCGCGGAGGGCGGCGGTTTCCGCCCGCGGCAGATCGGTTCGCGCGACGGCGCGGTCGAAGGTCAGGGTGAGGACATCGGCGTCGCGAAGGGGCGCGATGAGGCGGGCAGCCTCGCGCAGGGCGGCGTTCTCACGTTCGAAGTCGCGGAAGCCGGGGCGGACGAGGCGGAGGAGCGCGCGGGTCTTCTTCACGTTCTTGCGAAGCTCATGCACCAGCGTCTCGCGCGGCAGCGAGGCGTCGTCGAGGATCAGGCGGGAGGTTTCGAGAAGTTCGCCGGCGATGCGGCGCACGGCCTTTTCGCTGGATTTGTCATCGGGTCTGAAGGCGAAGGGCAAGGTGGTCTCCGGGCGGGCTGGCCAAGGGGAATTGATTTTGGATCGCGTCACCGGGCAGCTACACTCCCAATGTAACAGATTGGTGGAAGGATGCGGAGATGAAGCTGATCCGTCTTGCCGGTGCCGCTGTGTTGAGCCTTGCCGCCACTTTCGCCGGGGCGGATGAGGCGGCGGATATTCGCGATGTCATCGGCGATCAGGTGACGGCCTTTGGCGCCGGGGATCTGCCGACCGCCTATTCCTTCGCCTCGCCCGATATCCAGGCGATCTTTCCCTCGCCCGAGATATTCGGCGGCATGGTGCGGCAGGGCTATCCGATGATCTGGCAGCCGGCGGAGGTCGTCTATTTCGACCTCAGGACCGAAGGCGGCAAATGGCTGCAGCGGATGGGGTTCCGGGACGGGTCCGGCGCGTTGCACCTTTTCGATTACGAGATGATCCCCGGCACAGGCGGCTGGCGCATCGACGGCGTGGTGCCTGTGGCGGACCCCGGTGCTGCGGTCTGAGGAGCGCGCGGTGGTCTAAGACCTTTCTTACCACCGGGCGCTAGAACCGGCGGCGAGGGCCGGTGCGCCCGAGGGCATTTCCGACAGGAGCAGGCAGCCTGCAGCGGCGGGCGGGGAGGGGCGACCCTTTCCCGCCCGACCTATGCGGGGCCGCGCAGCAAGAAGGGTTCAACGGATGAACAAGGCGATTACCGACGGGCTGGTCTTCATGCCGCCGGCGTTCCAACTGGGGCTTGATGTCTGGTCGAGTGGCGATGGCACGCCGGGCGCGCCGAGCTGGAACGGGTCGCCCGACGCTGTGCTGGTGCCGGCCGATCAGGATTTCGGCGGTTGTCTTGAGCTGGTGAAATCCTCTGCCACCATCAAGCTCCGCCATACCGGCGACACCCCGATCCTGCCGGGCTGCTACCTTCGCGTCCGCGCGAGGGTCAAGGCGATGAGCGGCAACCTCCCGGCAGCGCGCATCGCCGGATGGGCGGGCGGCGCCGGCAATGTCAATGTGGCTGGCGTGGTGGAGACCGGCGCCTCGGTGCAGTTGACCGCCTATGGCAAGGTCGAGACCGTCGAGGCCATCGTCGGCACCGGCAGTCGGACGGGCGTCGACATGAGCTGGGGCACGGCGGCGATCTTCGGTCACTTCGGGCTGGACCTGACCGGGCCGAATGGCGGCGTGGTGCGCATCGACGATATCGAGATCGAGGATGTGACCGCGGTCTTCCTGCGCAACATGCTCGATGTCGTTGACGTGCGCGACTACGGCGCAGTCGGTGACGGCATCGCCAATGACGCGGCGGCCTTCGAGGCGGCGGATGCGGCGGCGGCGGCGACGGGGCGCACGCTTTTGGTTTCGGCCGGGACCTATTTCCTTGACGGCGATGTCACTTTCGAGGCGCCGGCTCGGTTCGAGGGCAGGGTGACGATGCCGGTGAACCGCCGTCTTGCGATGACGCGGAGCTTTGACCTGAACAGCTATGCCGCGGCCTTCGGCGACGAGGAGCTTGGCTTCAGGAAGGCCTTCCAGGCGCTTCTGAATTTCGCCGACCACGAGTCGCTTGACCTTTGCGGCCGGCGGATCGAGGTGACGGCGCCGATCGACATGCAGGCGGCGGTGAACAACAAGACCACCTTCGCCACCCGCCGCGTGATCCGCAACGGGCAGTTCAACGTCATCGACGGGCCCGCCTGGGCGCCGACCGTCGCGACGTCGCAGGCGACCTACAGCAGCACCAACGAGCGGGTATTGTCCGGAGTGGTGAACATCGCGAACGTCGCGGTGGGGTCGCTGGTCACCGGCACCGGGGTCGGGCGCGAGGTTTACGTGACCTCGGTCAATGTCGGGGCGGGGACGGCGGCGCTGAGTCAGCCGCTTTACGGTGCGGCGGGAACGCAGGCCTATACCTTCACCCGGTTCAAGTATGTTCTGGACTTCGCGGGCTTTTCGTCGCTCTCGAAAATGACGCTCGACGATGTCGAGTTGCAGTGCAACGGCAGCGCTAGCGGCATAATGCTGGCGCCGAGCGGCTCGGTGTTCCAGATACGCGACTGCCATATCACCAAGCCCCGCGACCGCGGCATCACCTCCATCGGCGACGGCTGCCAGGGCATGATGATCGACCGCTGCCAGTTCGCGTCAAACGAAAGCCCGCTTCGGTCGCAGGATCGCCTGTCGATCGGCTTCAACGCCAATGCCAACGATCTGAAGATCCGCGACAACCGGGCGATGCACTTCCGGCATTTTGCCGTCCTTGGCGGGGCGGGCAACCTCATCTCAGGCAATCACTGGTTTCAGGGCGACGATCAGGCGGCGGGGGTGCGGCTTCCCGGCCTCGTGCTGTCGGGCACCGATGTGAAGACGACGTTGACGGGCAATTACATCGACAATTCGTACATCGAGTGGACGAACGAGTATGAAAGCGATCCGTCCTTCGCCAACCAGTATTCCTTCAGCGGGCTGACCGTCACCGGCAACAGCTTCACCGCCAGCGATGTGGCGCCCTGGTTCCGCTGGTTCGTCATCAAGCCGTACGGCGCAGGGCATTTCGTCCAGGGGCTGAACCTCAGTGGCAATGTTTTCAAGGCCCTGAATGGGGCGGTTGACCGCGTCGAGGCGGTGGACACGACCTTTGCGCCGCTCGACAATTCGCGGATGCGCAACATCTCGATCGGGGCGAACAGCTTCACTGCCGTGACGCAGCTTTGCGCGAACCCGGTCCGTATCCGCCACGATCAGGCGAGCGTCGCGACGGTCTGGACGGTGGATGGTGCCGCATACCTTCCGTTCGGCGGCTGGGCGCGCAATGTGGAAGCGGTGGTTGCACATGGGATGATCACCGGCCCGGTCGGTGAGCGGCGGAGCGACATGCCCTATGTGGGCGTCGAACAGGGGGCGGCGAAAGACCGGGTCACGCTGAACTGGCTGGGCGGGTCGAAGGGATCGGTGCTGGTCACCCTTCGCATGGACAACCCGAACTGAACCTAGAGCGGCGGCGGCGGCGGGTAGGCTGACAGGATCTCGGACCAGAGCACGCGCCGGTCGAGAGGCTTTGTCAGGAAGCCGTTCAGGCCGATCATGCGATAGTGGTCGCGCAGGTTGCCGAGCGTATCGGCCGTCAGCGCGACCACGGGCACGTCGGCCCATGTCGCGCCGGATTGCCGGATAGACTGCAGCGTCGCCTCGCCGTCCATGTCCGGCATGTTCATGTCGAGAAGCACGAGGTCGTACTCACCGGTCGCCAGGCGTTCGAGGGCATCGGGACCGCTGGCTGCTTCGGTTGCCTCGATCCTGAGGCTGCGCAGCATCTGGGCAACGACGAGCCGGTTGCTGGAGATATCGTCGACGACAAGGGTGCGGAGCCGGCCATAGACCGTCTCCGCCCCCGTCACTGGTGGATCGGGCACGGTGACGAAGGGCAGTTCGATCCGGGCCACAAGCGTATGGTCAGGTGCCCGCAGGACGGCACTGTTCGCGCCCATCACGCCGGCGATGCTGTTGATGAGCGACAGGCCGATGGTTTCCCCTTCCAGCCCGGCGAGGCGGGGACGCTCACTGGCATCGGGGAGCACGGCGGCGGGCTTGTTTGCCGCCATGGTGAACCGCAGGCGATCCTTGCGGCCCGGCGCAAGGGCGCAGCGGGCGTTAAGCTCCACGGGCAGCGCCAGATCGTGTTCGCTGATCGCGATGGTAGCGAGATGGGTGAGGCACTTGCGCAGGAGAATCGGATCGAAGCGGCCAAACTCCGGCACTTCGGGGGCAATCTCGGTCGTGATCCGCGCCGGGCTCCCGCCGATGAGCGGCAGGATCTGCCGTTCGATCCTTTCGATCTCGGGCCGGATGACGACGGTGGCGGGACGGAACTGCAACTTGCCCTCGGCGGCGGCGGAAAGGTCGATCACATCCTCGACCAGCGTTTCAAGCCCGCGGGCGGCAAGTTCGATCTGGGCGGCGTGACCGCGCGCGGCCTCGATGCCATTGGCGTCCCGCAAGAGCTGGCTGTGGCCGAGAAGCGCGTTGAGCGGCGTCCGCACCTCATGATCCATTGCCGCGAGGAACCGCGTCTTTGCGGCACTCGCCTCGCGGGCGCGTTCGGCGACCTCGACCAGATCGCGCTGGGCGCGGTGGTTTTGCAGAAGCGCCGAGATGAAATAGCCCAAGAGCGCGATGCAGCCGCCAAGCGCCAGCGCGCCACTCAGCTGCGTTTCGGCGCTCGTCATCTCAGAAATCGGCATCCAGAGGGCGACAAGTGCCGCCGGCAATCCGGTGGCGATGCCGCAGGGCAAATGGGCGGAGCGCACGCTGGAGGCATTGAGTAGGGCTCCGACAACGGCAAGGAAGGCAAGGAACTTCAGCAAGGGATCGTCCATGTGCCAGACCAGCGCCGCAGGGAGCAGGTAGATGACGTTGGTCAGCGCCGAGACGACCAGGAACATCAGGTGGCGGAGCCGGGTCGGTTCATGCGTCAGGTGACGCAGCAGCCGGGTCTGGGCAATGTCGGCGCCAACCAAGGCGATGTAGCTAAAGAAGATGACCCAGAACGGCAGGAGAAACGAGCCGAGGGCAAAGGTCAGGAGAATGCCGGTATGGCGGGAAACCAAATCTGCCTTGAGCCGCAGAAGCTGGCGGCGCACGTCATCCTGCCAGGCTGGGCTGAATTCTCTCAAAGCTTTCCGTCCGTTATGGCGCGACAGGCGACAATTCGAATTTCACTACATTACCAAACTGTAAGATCATTTTTTGCAAGAGCATAGGCCTTGCCGAAGCCCGCATTGAGATGCCCGCCGTGAATCTCGAAGGCGACATATCTGAAGTCAGGAAAATCGACATAGAGTTTCGCCTTCGGGTGGAGTTGCAACCAGCCCTCGCGGCGGCGCGCATGTTCCGCACCCTTCGGCACCACCCGTGCTGTGGCCCTGAGCGAGAGGCGCGGATGGGTCAGGGGATCACCCCTGGTGTCCGGATCGCCGATCAGAAGGGCCGCGCGCGGGTCGGCCTTGAGCGCACGGGCATGGTAGGAAAGGTCCGAGATCAGCGTGAGGAATTCGCCCTCAGGGCTTACAGAAAAGGCAATTCGGCTGACATAGGGGCCACCATGTTCAGGATCGGTCACGGCGAGCGCGGCGGTGCGCGCCGCGGTCAGAAGCTGCCGTGCGAGGTGCCGGGCGTCGTCATCCGTGTCGCGGAGGGTCTTCGGCGGGTCGGTCGTCATGGTCTACCGGGGCATGAACAGAAGGGGGTACTTGACAGCAGTCGGACCACTCATCAGGGTCCGGCGCAAGGCAGAAATCGGCGACCGAGAGCCCGGCAATGCGCAGCGCAACCCCAAGTTTCAGCGAACAGTTTCTTCCCAAACTGGCAACAGTGCTACGCGAAGGTTATGGCCGGAAAGAACTCAGGGCCGACCTGATCGCCGGGCTGACCGTCGCGATCGTCGCGCTGCCCCTGTCCATGGCCATTGCGATCGCGTCGGGCGTCGGGCCGGAGCGCGGGCTTTTCACGGCGATCGTCGGGGGCGCGCTGGTCTCGGCGCTCGGCGGATCACGGTTCCAGATCGGCGGGCCGGCGGGCGCCTTCATCGTGCTGGTCGCAGTCTGCGTGGCCGATATCGGGGCGGCGGGCCTGGCGACGGCGGTGCTGATGGCCGGGGTGTTTCTGGCCGTGGCGGGGTTCCTGAGGTTCGGGACCTACGTCAAGTACATCCCCTATCCTGTCACCGTAGGGTTCACCGCTGCCATCGCCGTCATCATCTTTGCCAGCCAGGTGAAGGACCTCTTCGGCCTGACGTTGGCAGGGGCGGAGCCGGCCGCGCTCTGGCCGAAGATCGAGGCGCTCTGGCAGGCGCGCGGCACGGTGACCTGGCAGGCGGTTGCGGTGGCGATTGGCACCATCGGGTTGATCCAGGGCCTGAAACGGTTCAGGCCACACTGGCCGGGGCTTCTGATCGCCGTCACCGCCGCTTCGGTCGTCGCCGCCGTCCTGAAGCTGCCGGTCGAAACCATCGGTACCCGCTTTGGCGAATTGCCGCGGCTTCTGCCGGCGCCGGCGATCCCTGACCTCAGGCCCGGCGCGCTGATTCAGGCGCTGCCCTATGCCTTCAGCTTCGCCCTTCTCGGCGCCATCGAGTCGCTTCTTTCGGCCGTCGTCGCCGACGGCATGACCGGGCGGCATCACCGGTCGAATGCCGAACTGGTGGCCCAGGGCATCGCCAATATCGGCTCGGCGCTCTTCGGCGGCATCATGGTGACGGGGACCATCGCCCGCACCGCAACCAATGTCCGCGCCGGGGCGCATGGCCCGATGGCCGGCATCTTCCATTCCGCCTTTGTCCTTCTCTTCATGCTGGCCTTTGCGCCGCTTGCCTCGGCCATTCCGCTGGCGGCGCTGGCCGGGGTGCTGGCCATCGTCGCCTGGAACATGATCGAGAAGGAGGAGTTCTGGATGCTGCTGCGCACCTCCTCCGGGGATGCGCTGGTGCTGCTTGTCACCTTCCTGCTGGTCATCTTCCGCGACCTGACCGAAGGCATCCTCGTCGGCTTCGTCCTTGGGGCGGTGCTCTTCATCCGCCGCATGTCCGAAGCGGCGCAGGTGGAGGAGCGCGCGCCCCTTGCGCCCGAGGATCGGGCGGACGAGCTTTCGCAATACGACAGCGGCAGCGCCACCGGTGAAGAGGTCATGGTCTACCGGATCAAGGGCGCCTTCTTCTTCGGTGCGGCCTCGACCGTGGGCGCGGTGCTTGACCGCATCGCCGACCGGCCCCGCGCCTTCGTCATCGACTTCACCGAGGTGCCGTTCCTCGACAGTTCGGCGGCGCATTCGGTGGAGCTTCTGGCGCGCAAGATGGCGCGGAAGGGCGGGCGGCTTTACATCAGCGGCACCAGTGCTGACATCCGCCGCACGCTCCTGTCGCTCGGCCTCAGGGCGCCGCGCGCGCATTACGCGCTCGACATCGACGAGGCGGTCGCCGCGGCCCGCCGCGATCTGGCCGGGGCGCAGGGCGGGATGCAACCTGACGCGGTGTCCTGAGCCGCGAATCCTTCGCGCGAATCGCCCCTGAAGTGTCAGCGTTAACAGCCGTTGCGCCGCTTTGCGTGGCCTTCCGGGCGGAGGATTCCGGCGAGATTGCCTGATTTTGGCCAGAGCAGGCTGCATCACCGTTCCGTGAACAGCCAAATCCTTGATTTCAGCGGATTTCACCGGAGAAGACGGCAATTCGTTTACAGTGTCATCACTTAATCAGTCAATAAATTAACAGAAAAACTCAATGTTTAAAATATGTTAGAAATCTGGCGGCATTTAGTTTACTATTTCCCGTGACGCGATGTGAATGCGCAAGATTCTTGCGCGGGGCCGGCATCGCGGGGGCAAATCACTAGGGAGGTCATCGCCATGAGCGCAGGCGGGCAAGCTTCGGTCGAAGCCACGGAAATGCGGGCGATCCCCGCCGGGTTCGAAAACGCACATGCGACCCCCGAGGTCTACCGTGAGATGTATGCCGCCTCGATCAACGATCCCGATGCTTTCTGGGGCAAGGAGGGCAAGCGCCTCGACTGGATCAAGCCTTATACCAGGGTCAAGGACACCGATTTCACCTTTGGCAAGGTCTCCATCAAGTGGTTCGAGGATGGCGTCCTCAATGTCGCCGTCAACTGCATCGACCGGCACCTGAAGGACCGCGCACTGCAGACCGCGATCATCTGGGAACCCGATGATCCGAAGACCCCGGCCCGCCACATCACCTACCGCGAACTGTCGCGGAAGGTGAACCAGATGGCCAACGTCCTGCTGTCCCAGGGCGTGATGCGCGGCGACCGCGTGGTGATCTACCTGCCGATGATCCCGGAAGCGGCCTATGCGATGCTGGCCTGCGCGCGGATCGGCGCCATCCATTCCATCGTCTTCGCCGGCTTCTCGCCCGACGCGCTGGCGAACCGCATCAACGATTCCGGCGCCAAGCTCGTCATCACCGCCGACAGCGCCCCGCGCGGCGGCAAGCGCACGCCGCTCAAGGGCAATACGGATGCGGCCCTTCTCCACTGCTCCGACAAGGTGCGCTGCCTTGTGGTCAAGCATACCGGCGACCAGATCTCCTGGGTCGAGGGCCGCGATGTCGACGTGCTTGCGATGATGGACATGGTAAGCCCGGATTGCCCGCCGCGCCCGATGAACGCGGAAGACCCGCTCTTCATCCTTTATACCTCGGGTTCGACCGGCAAGCCGAAGGGCGTCGTCCATACCACCGGCGGCTATCTCGTCTATGCCGCGATGACGCATCAATACACCTTCGACTACAAGGAAGGCGATGTCTTCTGGTGTACCGCTGATGTCGGCTGGGTCACCGGCCACAGCTACATCATCTACGGCCCGCTCGCGAATGGCGCGACGACCCTCATGTTCGAAGGCGTGCCGACCTTCCCCGATGCGGGCCGCTTCTGGGAGGTTTGCGCCAAGCACAAGGTCACCCAGTTCTACACCGCGCCGACGGCGATCCGCTCGCTGATGGGGCAGGGGCCGGAATGGGTCGAAAAGCACGACCTCTCCTCGCTCCGCGTCCTTGGTTCGGTCGGCGAGCCGATCAACCCCGAGGCCTGGGTCTGGTATGACAAGCATGTCGGCAAGGGCAAATGCCCGATCGTCGACACCTTCTGGCAGACCGAGACCGGCGGCCACATGATCACGCCCCTGCCGGGAGCGATCCCGACGAAGCCCGGCGCCGCCACGCTGCCCTTCTTCGGCGTGAAGCCGGTGGTGCTCGATCCCGCCACCGCCGTCCGCCAGGGCGAGACCGAGGCCGAGGGCGTCCTTTGCATCGCCGACAGCTGGCCGGGCCAGATGCGGACGCTCTGGGGCGATCATGAACGCTTCCAGGAAGCCTATTTCAGCCAGTACCGGGGCTACTACTTCACCGGCGACGGCTGCCGCCGCGACAAGGACGGCTACTACTGGATCACCGGACGCGTCGATGACGTCATCAACGTCTCCGGCCACCGCATGGGGACGGCCGAGGTCGAAAGCGCCCTGGTCGCGCACCAGTCGGTCGCCGAGGCCGCTGTCGTCGGCTACCCGCATGAGATCAAGGGTCAGGGCATCTATGCCTATGTCACCCTGATGAACGGCATCGCCCCGTCCGAGGATCTGCGCAAGGAACTGGTGAAATGGGTGCGGACCGAGATCGGCCCCATCGCCTCGCCCGACCTGATCCAGTGGGCGCCCGGCCTGCCGAAGACCCGCTCGGGCAAGATCATGCGCCGCATCCTCAGGAAGATCGCCGAGAACGACTATGGCGCGCTGGGCGACATCTCGACCCTCGCCGATCCTTCGGTGGTCGAGGAGCTTATCACCAACCGCATGAACCGGGCCTGACGGATGAACGAGGTGACGACAGGCCCGGCCGTCCTGATCCTTCTCGGGCCTCCGGGCGCCGGCAAGGGAACGCAGGCACGACTGCTGGAGGAGCGCTTCGGCCTGATCCAGCTTTCGACCGGCGATCTTCTCAGGGCAGCCGTCGCCGCGGGAACGCCGGCGGGCCGCGCCGCGAAATCGGTGATGGAGGCCGGCGGCCTTGTGTCCGACGACACCGTTCTGGCGATCCTCGCCGACCGGATGGCCGAGCCGGACGTGAAGGCGGGGGTGATCCTCGACGGCTTCCCGCGCACCGCCGGCCAGGCCGAGGCGCTCGACGCGCTTCTTGCCCGGACCGGCCAGAAGGTCGGCGCGGCGATCAGCCTTGAAGTGGACGATGAGGCGATGGTCGGCCGCGTTGCCGGGCGTTTCAGCTGCGCCGCCTGCGGCGAGGGCTATCACGACGCCGGCAAGCCGACTGCAACGGCCGGCACCTGCGACAAATGCGGCGGCACCGCCTTCAAGCGCCGCGCCGACGACAATGCGGAAACCGCGCGCGCCCGGCTTCAGGCCTATCACGCGCAGACCGCACCCCTCATCGCGCACTACCGGTCACTCGGGGTGCTCGAATCTGTCGACGCGATGGGAGCCATCACCGACATCGCCGCCGCGCTTGGGAGCTTCGTCGCGCGGCAGACAGGATAAGGCGCCGCCGTCCCGGCAACGGGGCGACGGAAACAGGAAACGCGCGGCGGGCCATGCGGCGAGGCCCGGGAGACCGCACTCCGTGAAGGAGATCAAGCGCCGGGTCACGAAGGCCAGGGGTTCGGCCCGGGCCGATAGGGGAGTGAGACAATGACAATGACCAGCCTGGATGCGGCCACGAACCGCTCCCGGCCGATGACCGGAGAGGAAAAGAAGGTTATCCTCGCGTCATCCGCCGGCACCATCTTCGAGTGGTACGATTTCTACCTGTACGGATCGCTCGCGGCCATCATCGGCGCGCAGTTCTTCACGTCCTTCCCCGAAGCGACGCGGAACGTCTTCGCGCTTCTGGCCTTTGCCGCAGGCTTCATCGTGCGCCCGTTCGGTGCGCTGGTCTTTGGGTCGCTCGGCGACCTCATCGGCCGGAAGTACACCTTCCTCATGACCATCATGATCATGGGCCTGTCGACCTTCCTCGTCGGCCTCCTGCCCGGCTATGCAAGCTGGGGTGTCGCGGCGCCGATCATCCTGATCGCGCTGCGGATGCTTCAGGGCCTGGCGCTCGGCGGTGAATACGGCGGTGCTGCGGTCTATGTGGCGGAACACGCCCCGGCGAACCAGCGCGGCTACTTCACCGCCTTCATCCAGACCACGGCAACGCTCGGTCTTCTCCTGTCGCTGGTCGTGATCCTGCTGGTGCAGGGCTACGTCAACGGCAACTGGGAACCGACCGCGGTTCTTGATGCGGCGGGTGCGGCGGTGATGAATGCCGACGGCACGCCGAAGATGATCAAGGCTTTCGATCTCTGGGGCTGGCGCATCCCGTTCCTCGGCTCGATCTTCCTGCTGATGATCTCGCTCTACATCCGGCTTCAGATGAATGAATCGCCGGCCTTCAAGAAGATGAAGGAAGAGGGCGCCCAGTCGAAAGCGCCGCTTCGCGAAGCTTTCGGCCAGTGGAAGAACGCCAAGATCGCGCTCATCGCGCTTCTCGGCCTCACCGCCGGTCAGGCCGTGGTCTGGTACTCGGGCCAGTTCTACGCGCTCTTCTTCATGCAGAACGTCATCAAGGTGGACAGCTTCTCGGCGAACGTCTTCGTTGCCTGGTCGCTGATCCTCGGCACCGGCGGCTTCCTGTTCTTCGGCTCGCTGTCCGACAGGATCGGCCGCAAGCCGATCATCCTTGCCGGCTGCCTCATCGCCGCGCTGACCTACATGTGGGTTTTCCCGACACTGACGCGGGTTGCGAACCCGGCGCTTTATGCGGCGCAGCAGACCCCGGTCACCGTGACCGCCGACCCGGAAAAGTGCTCGTTCCAGTTCAACCCGACGGGCACGGCGAAGTTCACCACCTCCTGCGACATCGCCAAGGCGCTTCTCTCGAAGACCTCGGTGAACTCGACGACCGTGGACGCCCCGGCGGGCACCATCGCGACGGTGCAGATCGGCGACACCATGGTCAACGGCTATGACGGCGCCGAGAACGCCAAGGCGATCGCCGACGCGAGAGCCGCGCTCGAAACGGCGAAGGCCGGCACCGACCAGGCCGCCATCGACGCTGCCCAGAAAGCAGTGGACGACGCCAGCGCCGTGAAACCCGCCTTCGAGAAAGCCGTCAACGACGCGCTCAAGGCCGCCGGCTACCCGCTCGTGGCCGAGAACAACGATACGGTCGCCAAGGCCGCACACTTCCTCGACATCTTCACCGGCCAGAAGCTCGCCATCATCGCGCTCCTGACCTACCTCATCATCCTGGTGACGATGGTCTACGGCCCGATCGCGGCCATGCTGGTCGAACTGTTCCCGACCCGCATCCGCTACTCCGGCCTGTCGCTGCCCTACCACATCGGCAACGGCTGGTTCGGCGGCCTGCTGCCCGCGACCGCCTTCGCGATCTCGGCGCAGACCGGCAACATCTATGCCGGCCTCTGGTATGCCATCGTCGTGGCGCTGATGACGGTGGTGATCGGCACGCTCTTCGTGCCGAACGGCACCCACAAGAAGTCGATCTTCGCGGACGACGGCGCGAACTGACCGGCCACACTCACGCAAACGGACCCGGCGGCACTGTCGCCGGGTCCACACGAGGGGGCTCTCATTGCCGGGCCCCATATCCTTTCCAGAGAATTTGGTTCCTCAGCCGCGGATGCGGAGGACAACATGACGGTTCCAGGCTTGAGACACCGCATCCTGATCATCGAGGACGAGGACAACATCGCGCTCGCGCTGGACTATGTCCTGACCCGCGAGGGCTATGCCCACGAGCGCATCGCCAATGGCGCCGAGGCCTTGCCGAAAATCCGCGATACCGCGCCCGATCTGGTGCTCCTCGACGTCATGCTGCCCGAGGTGTCGGGCTACGAGATCTGCCAGACCGTCCGCATGGACCCCGCACTCAAGGATGTGAAGATCCTGATGATGACCGCGCGAGGCTCGACCATGGAGCGGCGCAAGGGGCTGGAACTTGGGGCGGACGGTTTCATCGCCAAGCCCTTCGAGCTGAAGGAACTGCGCGACGAGGTGCGCCGGCTTCTCGATGCCGGCCCCGGCGGGCTTGCTTCCTGACAGGTGGTTTCGGGGGCGCTGCCCCCGTCCCGGATTTCATCCGGGACTCCCCCGGGGTATTTCGGCAACAGAGAAGCTCAGGCGAAGGGATCGGCGGGATAGCTGACGCCGGTGAGGTAAAGCCCCTGCGGCGGGCAGACCGGGCCGCAGGCGGCGCGGTCTTTCGCTTCAAGCGCGTCTTTCACCCGGTCAGGCCGCCATGCCCCGGCACCGACCCGTTCGAGCGTGCCGACGATGGAGCGGACCTGGTTGTGCAGGAAGCTGCGGGCGCGGAGGCGGAAGCGGTATTCCATGCCCTGCGGCAGGGCGACTTCCTCGATGGTGATCTCGTCGAGCGTCTTCACCGGGCTTGCCGACTGGCAAAGCGCCGAGCGGAAGGTGGTGAAGTCATGCCGGCCGATGAGATGGGCGGCAGCATTGCGCATGGCGCCGGCATCGAGCGGGTTCAGGACCTGCCAGGCCAGCCCCTTGTCATGCGTCAAGGGCGCGCGCCGGGCGATCAGGCGGAAGAGGTAGCGCCTTTCCGTGGCCGAGAAGCGGGCGTGGAAGGCGTCCGGCACCCGGCAGGCGGCAAGCACGGCGACGGGCGCCGGCTTCAGATGCCAGTTGAGCGCCTCGGAAAGGCGGAACGGGTCCCAGTCTCTCGCCAGATCGGCATGGGCGACCTGCCCGGTGGCATGGACGCCGGCATCCGTCCGCCCCGCCGCCGCGATGCCGGGCTGGTCGGGGTCGAGGGCGCGGAGCGCTGTCTCCACCGCTTCCTGCACCGAGGGCTGGCCGGCCTGACGCTGCCAGCCTGAAAAGGGGCCGCCATGGTATTCGACCTTGAGCGCGTATCTTGGCATGGGGTTCACCTAGCCGCAGCCCGACCTCTTGGCAATCGCCCCTACACAGCCGCGCCCTTGCAGCCTATCTTGAACCGGCAAAGGCAAAAGGCAGGGCGAATTGGGCATCGGCGATCTTGCAGGCGATCTCCTGCGCGGAATCGAGGGGATCGGCCAGGGGCTGGCGCAGCCGTTTTCCGATCCGGTGGTGCGGCTTGGCGTGACCGGGCTTTCGCGCGCCGGGAAGACGGTGTTCATCACCTCGCTTGTCGCCAACCTCATGGACCGGGCGCGGATGCCGGGCTTGCGCGCCGCTGCCGAGGGGCGCATCCTGTCGGCCTTTCTCCAGCCGCAGCCCGACGACACCGTGCCGCGCTTCGACTACGAGGCGCATCTGGCCGCCCTGACCGGGCCGGAGCCGCGCTGGCCCGAAAGCACCCGCGCCGTCAGCGAGCTCCGCCTGTCGTTCCGGCTGCAGGACGGCGGGTTGATGGGGGCGCTCAGGGGCATCCGTACGCTCCATCTCGACATCGTCGATTATCCCGGTGAGTGGCTTCTCGACCTCTCGCTTCTGGACCTGAGCTATGAGGCATGGTCGAAAGACGTCATGGCGCGGATCGCTGTCAGGGGCGAGGCGCAGGGGTTCCTTGCGCTCGCAGCGGCGACGGATGCCGCAAAGCCGCTCGATGAAGTCACGGCGAAGGCCTTGGCCGAAAGCTTCACAGGCTACCTGACCGAGGCACGGAAGGCCGGCTATTCCGACTGCACGCCGGGCCGCTTCCTCCTGCCCGGAGAGCTTGCCGGCTCGCCGGTCCTGACCTTCGCGCCATTGCCCGAGGCCGGTCCCGCCCCGCGCGGATCGCTGAGGCGCGAGATGGAGCGGAGGTATGACGCCTACAGGGCGAAGGTGGTGAAACCCTTCTTCCGCGACCATTTCGCCCGCATCGACCGGCAGGTGGTTCTGGTCGACGTGCTGGGCGCCATCCATGCCGGCCCGCGCGCGGTCGAGGATATGCGGGCGGCGATGGCAGGCATCCTTTCGGCCTTCCGGCCCGGTCGGAACGGCTGGCTGTCCTCACTTCTCGGCGGGAAGCGGGTCGAGCGCATTCTCTTCGCCGCCACCAAGGCCGACCATCTTCACCACGGCCAGCACATGCGCCTCACGGGGATCATGGCGGCGCTGATGCGCGAGGCGAAGGACCGGGCGGAATTTGCCGGGGCGGACACGGCGGCCATGTCCATCGCCAGCGTCCGGGCGACGGTGGAAGAGCAGGTGACGCATGGCGGCAGCGTCCTTGATGCCGTGCGCGGGCGGCTTCTGTCCGGCAAGGAAGCGGCGATGTATGCGGGCGAGCTGCCGGAAAACCCCGCCGCCATCCTGGCGCCCGCGCGCGAGGGGGCGCAAAACTGGCTCGATGCCGACTACAGCGTCATGGCCTTCGCGCCGGCGCGGCTGGCGCTGAAACCTGACGAGGGGCCGCCGCACATCCGGCTCGACCGGGCGGCGGAATTCCTGATCGGCGACAAGTTGTGAGGAGACGGGCATGACGAAACCGAAAGGCCCGGTGCTGATCGAGCTTGATACGCCAGCGGCGACGGGACCGGACCGCGCGCCGCCGGTGCCGGAGGTGCTGGTGCCCGCGCCCGAGGGCCGGGCGATGCAGGCGGTGGCGCTTCTGGCGGCGCGGCCCCGGTCACGCCTCGGGCGGTTCTTCTGGCTCTCGGCCTCCGCGCTTTTCACCTTCATCCTTGGCGTTGCCGCCTGGGCCTTCATCGACCGGCTTTTCGCCGAATATCCGCTTCTGGGCTGGATCGCGGCAGTTCTGGTCGGGCTATTCGTCCTCGCCTCGCTGATGATCGCCCTACGGGAATGGTCGGCCTATGCCCGGCTGATGCGGCTTGACGGTGTTCACAAGGCCGCGCTCGCGGCCATCGCCAGCCATGACCTGAAAGCGGCGCGGAAGGTCGTCGGCCAGATCGAGATGCTTTACGCCGGGCGGCCCGATACCGAATGGGGCCGCGCCCGGCTGAAGGAACGGGCGGGCGATGTCTTCGATGCCGATGCGCTGCTGGCCCTGGCGGAGGCGGAGCTGATGGCCCCCCTTGACCGCGCCGCCCGGCTTCAGATCGAGGCGGCGGCGCGGCAGGTGGCGACGGTGACGGCGATCGTTCCCTTGGCGCTGGCCGATGTCGCGGCGGCCCTGATGGCGAACCTCAGGATGATCCGCCGCATTGCCGAGATCTACGGCGGCCGCGCCGGCGCCCTGGGAAGCTGGCGGCTTCTACGGACCGTGCTGACCCATCTCGTGGCGACCGGGGCGGTGGCGGTGGGCGATGACCTCATCCATTCCATCGCGGGCGGCGGGCTGCTTTCGAAGCTCTCGCGCCGCTTCGGCGAGGGCGTCGTGAACGGCGCCTTGACCGCCCGCGTCGGTGTCGCGGCGATCGAGGTCTGCCGGCCCTTGCCCTTCGCCGCCCTGCCGAAACCGAAGGTGACGAACCTCGTCAGCCGGGCGCTTGCCGGGCTTTTCGGCACATCGCGCGGCGAGAAGGGCGCGGGCGAGGCCAGCGATTCCTGACTTCCCCCCGGCTATCTCCCTGATATGAATAGGCTCAGCCGGACAGGATAGGCCGGGGCGTGACCGAGGGACGGGATGGAAATGCTTGGTGTGTTGGCGGTGCTCGTCGTCGTGGCGATCCCGGTGGCGGTGATCGTGCTCTTGGTCTCGGTGTCGCGGCTCAAGGAGCGTGTGGCCCATCTGGAACGGAAAGTGCTGGAACTGGCGGTTCGGGAGTCCCCGGCCCAACCCAGGCATAGCCTAGCCGCGGAGGCCGCCGCCGCCCCTGCCGAAACGGTGGTGGCAAAGCCGGTGGCGGAACCCGCCACGCCGGATATTCCCGAAATGCCCGCCGCCGCTGGGCCGCCAGCAGAGCCACCGCGCCGCGATCCCTGGGGCAGCCCGGTTCCCGCAGGTGCCGCCCCGGTGCCGCCGCGCCCGGTGCGGGCAGCGCCCTCCGGCCCGTCGCTGCCCGATAGGCTCATGGCCTGGCTCCGGCTCAACTGGGTCTATGCCATCTCGGCCCTCTCATTGGCGCTCGCCGGGATCTTCTTCGTCCAGTACGGGATGGAGCGTGGCCTCCTGCCGCCCGCCGCCCGCGTTGCGGCGGCGATCCTTTTCGGCCTTGGCCTCATCGGCGGCGGCGAATGGTTCCGCCGGCGCTGGGGCGACCGCGAGGGCGATGCGACCGCCTACCTGCCCTCCACCTTTTCCGGCGCCGGGATCGTCTCGGTCTTCGGCGGCATCATTGCTGCGCGCCAGCTTTATGACCTGATCGGCTCCGGCACCGCCTTCGTCGGGCTGGTGGCGACGGCAGGCCTCGCCATCGTTCTGGGCTGGCTCTACGGGCCGTTCCTTGCGGCCATCGGGTTGCTCGGCGCCGCCGCCGCGCCCTTCGCCGTGGGCGGCGACAGCGATGCGCCCTACTGGCTTTATGCCTATTTCGTCCTGATCGCCGGGGTCGGGCTTTTCGTCGACACGCTCAGGCGCTGGGCCTGGGTGTCGGTGCTGGCGCTGGTCCTCGGGTTCGGCGGCGTCTGGCTCGTGCTGGTCGGCACCGGCGGCGCCGGCTGGGCGGCTTTCGCGCTGATGGCGCTGGCGCTGATGGCGGTGCTTGTTCCGGCCCGGGGCATTGCCCCCGATCACGCCGGCCCTATGGTGTCGGAGTTCCTCTGGAACAAGGGCGCAAAGCTTGCGGCCTTCCCGGTGCTGCTGGCGGCGGGGGCGGTTTCGGCCACGTCGGCGATGCTCCTCATCCTGCCGGCGGCAACCGGGGCGGAGTCGGTTCTGGCGCTACTGTCCTTGGCGGTTCTCTCCATCGCGCTGGCGATCTGGTCGCCCGGCGCGCGCGGCCTCGCCGATCTCGCGGCGCTGCCGATGGCCGCTTTCGTGCTGAAGGTGACAGAGGAGGCGCTGAACTACGGGCCGCTCTTCAGCGATTATCGGGCCGCAGCGCTGATGTCGCGCGCGCCCGAGACGTCGGGGCCGATGACGGCGGCGCTGATCCTCGGTCTTGCCACGCTGATGACGCTCGCGGCGGCGATGACGAGCGGGCGCTTCGCCGGGCTGCTGAAATACGGCTGGGCAGCTGCGGCGGCACTCGTCGCCCCGGTCACGGCGCTGACGCTCGAACTTTGCTGGCAGCCGGCGCTGGTCCTCGGCCCCTATCTCTGGGCGCTCCACGTCATCGCGCTTGCCGCGCTGATGGTGGCGATGGCGCTCAGGTTTGCGCGTGCAGATGGCGAGGACATGCGCCGCGCCGCCTATGCCACGCTTTCGGCGCTGTCGCTGATCGCGCTGGCGCTCTTCCTCGTGACGACCAAGGGCGCGCTGACCGTGGCGCTGGCGGCGCTTCTGGTCGCCGCCGCCGCCCTTGACCGCCGTTTCAAGCTGCCGGAGATGGGCTGGTTCATCCAGGCCGGCGTCATTCTCCTCGGCTGGCGGCTCATCGTCGACCCGGGTCTTGGCTGGGCGGTCGGTGAGGCCGCGCTCTGGGAGGTCTTCGCCTCCTATGGCGGCGTGGCGCTGGCGGCCTTCGCGGCAATCCACCTCATCCGCGACCTGCCGCGCCCCGCGGCCCGCGCCTTTCTTGAAAGCGGCGGCGCCTCGGCGGCCGCACTTCTCGCCAACGTCCTCATCACCCGCTGGCTGGACCGCCTCGACGCCAACAGCGAAAGCCTGTCCACACACTGGGGCATCGCGCTCAATGCCATGCCCTGGCTGATCGTGGCGCTGGCGCAGCTTTACCGGCTGACGCTGCCGGGCTGGCTCAGGTGGGTGCGGCTTGGCGTCGCCGCCGTCGCGGGGCTGATCTGGGCCGCAGGCACTGCGGCCACGCTGACGCTGGCGAACCCGCTCACCACGAGCTGGAGCGGCAAGGCCCATCTGGTGCGCGGGCCGCTGCTTCTCGACACGCTTTTCGTCGCCTATGCCCTGCCGGGGATCATCCTTCTCGTGGCGCTGAGGTTCCTTGGCCACCTGCACCGCTGGGCGCGGCTGGCGATCCTCAGTGTCGGGACGGCACTTGTCGCCTTATATGCAGCGCTTGAGATCCGCCGCTTCTGGCGCGGGCCGGACCTGTCGGTGCCGGGCGTGACGCAGGCAGAGCTTTACAGCTACACCGTCGCGCTGATGCTCCTCGGCGCGGGCCTTCTCTATCAGGCGATCGCGCGGCGGTCGGATACGCTCCGCCGGATCGCCATGGCAGTGATCGCGCTGACCATCGCCAAGGTCTTCCTGATCGACGCTTCCGGGCTGACCGGCCTCACGCGGGTGTTCTCGTTCCTGGCGCTCGGCCTCTCGCTCGCCGGGCTTGCCTGGCTCAACCGCTGGGCGGCGGCGCGGCAGGGCGGGGAGGGTTAGCGCGTCGGGACCGGCGGGTCCTCGCGGTAGTCGTAGAACCCGCGCTGGGTCTTGCGGCCAAGCCAGCCGGCCTCGACATATTTCGACAAGAGGGGGCAGGGCCGGTACTTGGTATCGCCCAGACCCTCATGCAGCACGTTCATGATCGCAAGGCAGGTATCCAGACCGATGAAATCGGCAAGCTCCAGCGGCCCCATCGGATGGTTCGCGCCAAGCTTCAGCGACTGGTCGATCGACCTCACGTTGCCGACGCCTTCGTAAAGCGTATAGACCGCCTCGTTGATCATCGGCATCAGGATGCGGTTGACGATGAAGGCGGGGAAATCCTCGGCGCTGGCGGCGGTCTTGCCGATCTTCTCGACAACCTCGTGGAGCGCCTTGTAGGTCGGTTCATCGGTGGCAATGCCGCGGATCAGCTCGACAAGCTGCATCACCGGCACCGGGTTCATGAAGTGGAAGCCCATGAAGCGTTCCGGCCGGTCGGTCCGCGATGCCAGCCGGGTGATCGAGATCGAGGAGGTGTTGGAGGTCAGGATCGTATGCGGCTTCAGATGCGGCTGAAGATCCTCGAAGATCGCCTGCTTCACCGTCTCGCGTTCCGTCGCGGCTTCGATGACAAGGTCGGTCTGCGCCACATCGACAAGGCTCAGCGTCGTGCGGATACGGCCCAGGGCCGCCGCCTTCGTCTCGGCGGAGATCTTGCCGCGGCTGACCTGGCGTTCGAGGTTCCGGTCGATCAGCGCCACGGCCTTGTCGAGCGCGTCCTGGCTGATGTCGCTCATCACGACGTCATAACCGGCCAGTGCAAAGACATGGGCGATGCCGTTGCCCATCTGGCCCGCGCCGACGATTCCGACCGTGGTGATGCTCATCCATGCCCCCTGATATTCGTTGCGGCAAACCATAGGCACCGGGGCGGGCGCGGCGCAAGGTCATTCCAGCCGCACACCCGCTGCCCGGGTGGCGCAGGATGGGCAATATTGCCCATCCTACATAGTGTCAGAGCTTCTCGGTCAGTTCCGGAACGACGGTGAAAAGATCACCGACAAGGCCGTAGTCGGCGACCTGGAAGATCGGCGCCTCTTCGTCCTTGTTGATGGCCACGATGACCTTCGAGTCCTTCATCCCCGCGAGGTGCTGGATGGCGCCCGAGATGCCGACGGCGACATAGAGGTTCGGCGCCACGACCTTGCCGGTCTGGCCGACCTGCCAGTCGTTCGGGGCATAGCCCGAGTCGACCGCCGCGCGCGACGCGCCAACGGCGGCGCCAAGCTTGTCGGCGAGCTTTTCGATCAGCGCGAAGTTCTCTTCCGAACCGACGCCACGGCCACCCGAAACGACGATCTTGGCCGAGGTCAGTTCCGGCCGGTCAGACGCCGCGACCTTGTCCTCGACCCACTGGCTGAGGCCGGGGTTGGCGGCGGCGGCGACGTTCTCGACCGGGGCCGAGCCACCGGCACCCGCAGGCTCGAAGGTCGAGGTACGGATCGAGACGACCTTCACCTTGTCCGACGATTTCACGGTCTGGATGGCGTTGCCGGCATAGATCGGGCGTTCGAAGGTGTCAGCATCGACGACGCCCGAGACATCCGAAATCACCATCACGTCAAGAAGCGCCGCCACGCGCGGCAGCACGTTCTTGGCGTCCGTCGTCGCCGGGGCGACGATATGCGTGTAGCCGCCGGCAAGACCCGCGATCAGCGCCGCCGTCGGTTCGGCGAGCCTGTGGCCGAGCGAGGCATCCTCGGCGCAAAGCACCTTGGTCACGCCGTCAAGCTTCGCCGCGTCCTTGGCCGCGTCCGACGCCCGCGCGCCGGCACACAGCACCGTCACCGGACCGAGCTTCTTCGCCGCCGTCAGCGCCTTTGCGGTCGCATCGACCGAAAGATGCCCGTCGGTCACTTCTCCAAGCAGAAGAACAGCCATCAGATCACCCCCGCTTCGTCTTTGAGTTTCGCGATCAGCTCATCGACCGAGCCAACCTTGACGCCAGCCTTGCGGCCCGCCGGTTCGGCGGTCTTGACGATCGTCAGGCGTGGGCTGACATCAACGCCGTAGTCGGCGGCGGTCTTTTCGTCGAGCTGCTTCTTCTTCGCCTTCATGATGTTCGGCAGCGAGGCATAGCGCGGCTCGTTCAGGCGGAGGTCGACCGTGATGATGGCGGGCATCTTCACCTTGATCGTCTGAAGGCCGCCATCGACCTCGCGCGTCACCGTCGCGCTGTCGCCATCGACCGAAAGCTCGGAGATGAAGGTGGCTTGGCTCCAGCCGAGAAGCGCCGACAGCATCTGGCCCGTCGCGTTCATGTCGTTGTCGATCGCCTGCTTGCCGCAGATCACCAGACCCGGCTTTTCCTCGTCGACCACGGCTTTCAGAAGCTTGGCGACGGCGAGGGGCTCGATGTCGGTGTGTACGTCAGAGGCAGCCTCGATCAGGATCGCGCGGTCGGCACCCATGGCGAGCGCGGTGCGCAGCGTCTCCTGCGCCTGCTTCACGCCGATGGAGACCACGATGATCTCTTCCACGACGCCCTTTTCCTTCAGGCGGATCGCCTCTTCGACGGCAATCTCGTCGAACGGGTTCATCGACATCTTCACGTTGGCGAGATCGACACCCGATCCGTCCGCTTTCACGCGAACCTTCACGTTGTAGTCGATCACCCGCTTCACAGGCACCAATACCTTCATGGCTGGCAATTCTCCCTAGAAAGGACGCCCCACCTGACGGTGCGGCAAGACGAGCACTCGCCCGCCGATGTAGCGGCTTCGGGCCTGAGGTGACAGAGTAAAATCGACATCGGATGGCCAAGGGACGCCACGTTTCGCGATGTTAGCGACAGACAGGCGTCGCTGGGGTGCGGGCTAGCGGTTCGCGCCGGGAACCCAGAGGACATCGGCGCGGCCTTCGTCATTGGCGATGCGGGCGGCGACGAAGAACCAGTCCGACAGGCGGTTGAGATAGCGGATCGCCGCCGGGTTGGCCTCTTCCGTCGCGGCCAGGGCCACCGCCAGCCGCTCGGCCCGTCGCGCGACGGTGCGGCACTGGTGAAGATGCGCGGCAAGCGCTGACCCGCCGGGCAGGACGAAGCTGCGCAATGGCTGAAGCCGCGCGTTCATCGCGTCGATTTCCCGCTCCAGCCGTTCCACCTGCGCCTCGATGATGCGCAGGACCGGATAGGGGGCTTCGGCATCCTTGGCCATTCCGGGGCGCGACAGGTCGGCGCCAAGGTCGAAAAGGTCGTTCTGGATGCGCGCCAGCGCCGCCGCCATCTCTGCGTCCGCATGAAGCCGGGCGAGGCCGAGGACGGAGTTCGTCTCATCCACCGTGCCATAGGCTTCGACGCGAAGGCTGTGCTTGGCGACACGGCTGCCGTCCGAAAGCGCGGTTTCGCCCTTGTCGCCGGTCCGCGTGTAGATCCGGTTGAGGACGACCATCAGATGCCCCCGCGCCTGAGGAAGACGAAGAGCAGGATCAGCGCAACCGCGACGGCCTGGGCGATGATCCGGTAGCGCATGATCCGGTTGGCGTGCTTGCGGTTGAAGTCGCCGCCCTTGGCGAAGCCGCCGATGCCGATCATCAGGATCACCAGCACGGCAAGGCAGGCGAAGGCGACGACGAAGAACAGCGGATCTCTGGTCATGGCGGCTCCGAAGGCTCAAGGCCCGCCTTCTACAACTCCGGGCCGGGCAATGCCAGCCCGGAGGCATCAGCCGCGACGGATCAGCGCGTCGAGCGCGCGGTTGGGCAGGAAGCGGCGGGCGAGGTTCATCAGATAGGTCGCCGTGGTGACGAAGTATCTCGGCGCCGGGTTCTTCGCGGTCAGCGCCTTCAAAAGCTTCGCCGTCACCGCCGAGGCCGGCAGTTCGAACCGGTCCGGCCCCCCGCTCGGCTCATAAAGCCGCTTCAGGAGGGTCGCTTCGTATTCCGCCCGGCGCGGGCTCGCCCGCCAATCGATCCAGCGTTCGAAATGGGGGATCGAGTTCACCCGGATCTTCGAGGTGATCGGCCCCGGCTCGATCAGGATCACCCTGACGGGCGTATCGGCCATCTCAAGCCTGAGCACATCCGTCAGCCCCTCCATAGCGAACTTGGTCGCCACATAGGCGCCGCGCCAGCGCATCGGCACGAGGCCGAGAACCGAGGAACAGTTGACGATCCGGCCATGACCTTGCGCCCGCATCACCGGGATCACCCGGCGGATGAGGTCGTGATAGCCGAAAAGATTGACCTCGAAGATTTCCCGCAAGGCCCCGGTCGGCAGGTCCTCGACCGCGCCGGGGCAGGCGAAGGCGCCGTTGTTGAAGATGGCATCAAGCGTGCCGCCCGTGCGCCGCAGCGCCTCATCCAGAGCCGCTTCGATGCTTGCCGGATCGGCATAGTCGAGCACGAAGCTTTCCAGCCCCTCGGCCCTCAGCCTTTCGCAATCCACCTCCTGCCGGCAGGTCGCAAAGACGCGCCAGCCTTCGCGCTTCAGCCCATGGGCCGCGTCATGGCCGATGCCCGACGAGCAGCCGGTGATGAGGATGCTTTGCGCCACGCCACTCTCCCTCTCCGCGCCAGGCCGGTCAGTCGGCGGGCGACAGGAGTGTCGCGTCGAGATAGCCTTCGGTCTTGCCGTCGGCAAGCCGGACAAAGACCCAACGGTCGGCATAGCGCGACAGAACCTCGACCCGGTCGCCGGCAGCGAGGAGCGAGGTGCCGCGCTCCAAGGTCGAGGGACCGGCGCGCAGCTCGGCCCCCGGCACGGCGATCCGGTAGACCTCGGGCCGCTCCATGAAGGGCCGGATTCCCAACTCCAGGTCCAATTGGCGATGTTTCGCGGCTTCCTCGGCAGTCTTCGCCGGGGGGCTGGGCGGCCCCGAGCTGCTGGCGATGCTCGCGACCTCCGGCATGTCTGGCGCCGGGACCTCGCCGGCAATCTCCTCCGGCAGGCTCAGGAGCGCGGCACCGGCGCGTGGCGCTGCCACCGGCGACAGGCTCGGCAGGCCATGCTGGCTGAATCGCGCGACGGGCGCATCGGCATGACCATGCCGGTCCGGGCGCAGCGGCACCGGAATAAGCAGCATGACGGCGAACACCGCCGCACAGAGTCCAAGGCCCCAACGGACCATCACCCACCCCAGACATTCCCCAGGGGAAACGCTACACCGACAACCCCACGCGCCACCAAGCTTTTTCGCGCCGGGGGGCAGACTGTTGGCGCTTCCTGCACAAGGAAATGGAACTGGACCCGCTCGTTTCGAAGAATTACACAACATCCATGAGCGACGAACCCGACGACCGCAACATCCTGCCGATGACCATCTCCGAGCCGCTTTCTCGCGCCATCGGCGAGCGGTATCTGACCTATGCACTTTCCACGATCATGCACCGCGCCTTGCCCGATGCGCGCGACGGTCTGAAGCCGGTTCACCGGCGAATCCTTTACGCCATGCGCGAGCTGAAGCTGAGCCCGACAGGTGGTTTCAGGAAGTCGGCGAAGATCTCCGGCGACGTGATGGGCAACTATCACCCGCATGGCGACGCGGCGATCTATGACGCCATGGCGCGGCTCGCGCAGGACTTCAACATGCGCTACCCGCTGGTGGACGGGCAGGGCAACTTCGGCAATATCGACGGCGACAACCCGGCCGCCTCCCGCTACACCGAAGCACGCCTGACGGCGGCGTCAGAGGCGCTGATGGAGGGGCTGGCGGAAAACTCCGTCGACTTCCGCCCGAACTATGACGGCACGCTGGAAGAGCCGGTGGTGCTGCCCGCCGCCTTCCCGAACCTTCTGGCCAATGGCGCCTCCGGCATCGCGGTCGGCATGGCGACAAATATCCCGCCGCACAACCTGCACGAACTGATCGACGCCTGCCTGCATCTGGCGAAGGCGGAGAATTCCGACGGGGTGCAGGATGACACGCTCATCAACCTCGTCCGCGGCCCCGATTTCCCGACCGGCGGCATCATCGTCGAGCCGAAGGAAGCGATCCGCGAGGCGTATCTCACCGGGCGCGGCAGCTTCCGCACAAGGGCGCGCTGGCAGGTGGAGGATCTCGGTCGCGGGACCTGGAGCATCATCGTCACCGAAATACCCTTCCAGGTGCAGAAATCGAAGCTGATCGAGCGTCTGGCCGAGATCATCCAGCTGAAGAAGGTGCCGCTTCTCGCCGATGTACGGGATGAAAGTGCCGACGACATTCGCATCGTGCTGGAACCCCGGTCGCGCAATGTCGACCCCGAGATGCTGATGGGGATGCTCTTCCGCAACTCCGACCTTGAGACCCGCTTCAGCCTGAACATGAACGTGCTGATCGACGGGCGGGTGCCGAAGGTCTGTTCGCTGAAGGAGGTCTTGCGCGCCTTCCTCGGCCACCGGCAGGAGGTGCTGATCCGCCGGAGCCAGCACCGGATGGAGAAGATCGACCATCGGCTGGAAGTGCTGGAAGGCTTCATCACCGCCTTCCTGAACCTCGACCGGGTGATCGACATCATCCGCTATGACGCCGACCCGAAGGCCGCGCTGATGGCCGAGGAGTGGTCGCGCAAGCAGCCCCGCGCCATGTCCGAAAAGGACTATGTCTCGCCGCTCACGCTGCCGCATACCGAGGACGGTTTGAGCGAGGTTCAGGTCGAGGCAATCCTCAACATGCGTTTGCGCTCTTTGCGCCGGCTTGAGGAAATCGAACTTCTGAAAGAGCAGGATGCGCTCATGCAGGAGCGTGCAGCACTGGACGATTTGCTGAATTCGAACAACCTCCAGTGGAAAAAGATCGCCTCGGAGTTGAAGGACATCCAGAAGCTTTTCGGCAAGGACGCCCCCGGCGGTGCCCGGCGCACCGACTTCGCCGATGCCACCGTTGTTGAAGAAGTACCACTTGAAGCGATGATCGAGCGTGAGCCGATCACCGTCATCTGCTCGAAGATGGGCTGGATTCGCGCCATGAGAGGGCATCAACCGCTCGATGCCGAGGTCAAGTTCCGCGACGGCGACGAGGCGCGCTTCTTCTTCCACGCTGAGACGACGGACAAGATCATCATCGCCGGTGCCAACGGTCGTTTCTACACACTTTTGGGCGCCAACCTGCCCGGCGGGCGCGGGTTGGGCGAGCCGGTGCGCCTGATGGTCGACCTGCCGAACGAGGCAGAGATCGTCGACCTTCTGATCCACCGGCCCGGCGACCGGCTGATCGTGGCTTCGACGGCGGGCGAGGGCTTCCTTGTCAGCGTCGACGAGGTCATGGCCCAGACCCGCGCCGGCAAGCAGGTGATGAACCTTTCCGACGACAACCGCATGGTCGTCTGCAAGCGGGTGGCGGGCGATCACGTCGCCATCGTATCGAAGAACCGCAAGCTTCTTGTCTTTCCTCTGTCGGAACTGCCCGAGATGACCCGCGGCAAGGGCGTCCGCTTGCAGAAGTACAACATGGCGCGTGGCCGGCAGGGCGTGCTTGAGCTTGACGGCGGCCTTGCCGACATCACCACCTTCGACATGGCCAAGGGCCTGTCCTGGGCGATGCCGAACGGCAATACCCGCAGCGAGCCGATGGCTGATTGGCTCGGCCGCCGCGCCGGCATGGGCAAGACACCGCCCCACGGCTTCCCGAGGGACAACAAATTTTCATAATTCCGTTCTAGTGAGAGTTGCATGACAGAGACGAGTTCTTCCGCCGTTTCGGCGCGCTACACCGGCCTCAAGGGCCCGCTTTTCCGCCTCGCCATCGTGAATGGCTTCCTGACGATCCTGACCCTCGGCATCTACCGCTTCTGGGCCAAGACAAGGGTCAGGAAGTTCATCTGGTCTTCCGTCGACCTCGGCGGCGACCGGCCGGAATATACCGGCACCGGGCTTGAGAAATTCCTCGGCTTCCTCGTCGCCGTCGTGGTTCTTGCCGTCTATCTCGGCCTCATCCAGATCCTGCTCTTCTACTTCGGCCTGCATTTCGTCTTTGAGCCGCAGACCGAGGCCGAGATCGTCATGCAGGGCGCCGTCTTCTACATCTCGCTCTTCGCGGTGCTGCCGCTGATCCTTTTCGCGCGCTATCGCTCGCGGCGCTACCTGATGGCGCGGACGCGGTTCCTCGGTATCCGCTTCGGGATGGAGAAGAACGCCTGGGGTTATGTCTGGCGGGCGCTCGCGCATGGCGCGCTGACGGTGGCGACGCTTGGCATCCTCCTGCCGCGCCAGACCTTCTGGCTTGAGAAATACAAGACCGACCGCACCTGGTATGGCGACCAGCCTTTCGTGCAGGGCGGCAAGTGGACCGGGCTTTACCGCGCGATGCGGCATCTTTTCATTGGGGCCGCGATCCTTTTTGCGGCGGCACCGGCAATCGCCATCGTCATGACCATGCAAGGCAAGTCCGGAGAAAGCGCAGCCACTGTCGCAGTCCCGGTCGCTCTTGTCGGTGGTCTCTGGGCCGTCTTCGGCTACCTCTATTACCGCGTCCACAGCTTCCGCTATCTGACCGCGCACAAGTCGCTGGTCGGCGATATGGCCTTCCGGGCCGAGCCGCGCACGGGGCGCATCATCGGCATCTACCTCATTGGGGCGCTTCTCGTCGGCGCCATCGTGGCGGTGGCCTTTGCCTTCGCCTTCGGCGTCGCCGGGGCGACCATCGCAAGCGCGGGCAGTTCGGGCGCCGCGCCCGGCATCCTCGGTGTCGTCGTCATCGCGCTAGTCTACCTCGGCATCCTGACGCTCGCCGGGGCGCTGATCCTGGTCTTCATCGTCCAGCCGGTGTTTGCGCACATCGTCGGCACCCTCACGATCTTCAACCCCGGGGCGCTCGCCGAGGTCCGCCAGCGCGCCTATGACGCCGGCGCCGACGCCGAAGGCTTTGCCGACGCGCTCGACGTGGGCGGTGCGATATGACCGGTGCCGCGGCTCCATCGGGGCCGGTGGCGGCGACCTACCTCGACGGCGTTTCCGCAGCCCGGCAGGCAGTGACGATCGAGCCCACGGGCGATCTTCGCACGCTGACGATCACCCTTGCCGATGGCAGCGTGGTCCTCTGGCCCTTCGACCGCCTGCGCGAGATCACCGGCGGGTCGGACCGCGCCCGGCTGACGCTGGCCCTGAGTGCCGCCGAGGATGACGAGACCGGCCGCGATGCCGCCCGGCTGGTCGTGACCGATCCCGCCGCCGTCGCCTGGTTCCGCCAGAAGGTCACGACCCTTGATACCCGCGACATCCGCGCCGGAACCGGGCGCAGGGTCGCGCTCTGGCTGGGCGGTGCGGTCGCTGCCATCGTCCTCATGCTCTTCGTGATCCTGCCGGCCATGGCCGATTACATGGCCGCACACTTGCCGATGGAGGCGGAGACGGCGCTCGGTGCCACCGTGATGAAGCAGGTCGCGGCGATGGCCGGCGATGGCTCCGGCCGCGACCTTGTCTGCCGCAATCCGCAGGGCCTCGCCGCCCTCGCGCGGTTGCAGGACCGCCTCGCCGCCGGGGCCGGGATCGACCAGCCGATCAGCCTTTCCGTCTTCGACAGCGAGATGGTCAATGCCTTTGCCGCCCCCGGCGGGCAGGTCGTCATCTTCCGCGGCCTACTGGATGAGGCAACAAGCGCCGATGAGGTCGCCGGCGTTCTCGCCCATGAGATCGGCCATGTCGCGGCGCGTGATCCGACGCGGATTGCGCTCCGTTCCGCCGGATCGGCAGGCATCCTCGCCCTCATCCTCGGCGATGTGTCCGGTGGGACGACCATCGCCCTCGCCGGCGAATATCTTCTGACGAATTCCTATACCCGCGAAGCCGAAGCGGCGGCGGACGGATTCGCGCTTGGCCTTCTTGCGAGTACGGGGATCAGCTCCGCCGGCATGGCGGATTTCTTCGAAAAGATCGCCAAAGACACCGACAGCATGCCCGAGATGATGTCGTCGCACCCCTTGAGCCTGGCCCGCGCCCAAGCGGCGCGCATCCATGCCGCGGGGCAGGGGCCGACCGAACCCGCCCTGACCGATGCCGACTGGCAGGCGCTGAAGGCGATCTGCAACTAGGCCGAGCCTGTCCGACAAAAGTGGACGCCGGTTTTGTCGAAAGACAGGCGGCAATGACGTACCGGATGCGCAAACGGGCGAGGCTTTCACCCCGCCCGTCCTGCCCGGCTGCATGTCTCCGCCGGTGCTGCCTCAAGCGTAAAGCGCTGGTGCCCCGATCTGCGCATGGATCTGGTTCACCACCTGCTGGTTCAGGCCCATCGCCGTCGCAAGCTGGTGGAGATACTGCGCCTCGTTCCGGTTATCGAGGTCGATGGCCATCAGCGACATCATGTAGACCTGCGCCTCAAGCCCCTGCGGCACCTGACGCGCCAGCCCTTCGGGATTGACGGGCGCGGCAAGCTGCGCCTCGACGAAGCGCTTTTCCTCCGCCGTGATGTCGCCAAGGTTGCCAAGAAGCTTCTTCTGCTCGGCGGCATCGACCTTGCCGTCGGCCTTCGCCGCCTGGATCATCGCGACCAGCATCAGCCCCGCTGCCGCGTTCTGCTGCGGGGTCGGGGTCGCGTCAGGCTCACCGCGATTGCCGAGCGACTGGTTGAGAAGATCGCCGAAACCGCCGCCGCCGCCCTTGGCCGCACCGCCCATGGCACCGCCCAGAAGCCCGCCGAGAAGGTCGCCAAGGCTGCCGCCGCCGCCAGCCTGCCCGGCCTTGCCCTGCGCGCCACCAAGAAGCCCGCCGAGAACATCGCCAAGGCCACCGCCACCCTGACCACCGCCGAGCGAGCCGATCAGGTCGTCAAGACCACCACCGCCGCCGGTCTGGCTGCCGCCGCCGCGCGTCTGGCCCGCGCCGCCGGGCGCGTAGCCGCCAAGCTCGTTCAGAAGATCGCCAAGGCCGCCGCCGCCGGTGCCGCCGCCCTGCGGCGCGCTCGTCCGCGTCGTGCCGCCGCGCTTTCCGCCCAGCATCTCGCCCATCATGTCCTCAAGCCCGCCGCCGGCGCCCGGCGAGTTCGGCCCGCCGAAGGTGCCGCCGCTGCCGGCGCTGCCGGTTCCGGCTTGGGCCTTCTTGCCCATCATGCTGCTGACGCCCTTGGCGACGGCGATCCCGACCGCGACCTTGGCGAGCGTTCCCATAAGACTCATTGACCTTACCCCTCTTACCTGTGGCCCAAGCAGCCTAGACCTCATCGGCCATCGCGCTAGGGGGAAAATCTCGTCGCCCGCCTCAGAGCCTTTCGGCGCGCAGCCAGACGCCGCCCTCGGGCCTGAGCGTCAGGATCAGCACCGGGCGCGGGTCGCGGCCCGGAATCCGGCGGAAATCAAAGCGCGACAGCAGGGTGGCAAGGATGATGACCGCCTCCTGCAGCGCGAAGGAAGCGCCGATGCAGATGCGCGGACCGCCGCCGAAGGGCAGGTAAGCGAAGCGGTCGTGTGCTTCCGTCCCCGCGAATCGCTCGGGGTCGAAGCGGTGCGGATCGGGCCAGAGGAGGTGATTGCGATGCAGCGCATAGATCGGCAGCATCACCGTGTCGCCGGGCAGAACCTCGCGCCCGCACAGCATGTCGCGCGCCTTCGCCGTGCGCGACAGGAAGGCTGCGGGCGGGTAAAGCCTCAGCGTTTCATCGACGATCTGGCGGCAATAGGGCAGGGCGGGCAGGTCGGCCACCGTCGCCGCCCGGTCCCCCAGCGCCGCCTGCGCCTCGGCCCGCGCACGGGCCTGCGCGGCGGGATCGAAAGCGCAGAGGTAGAGCGCCCAGGCCAGCGTCAGGGCCGTCGTCTCATGCCCGGCGACGATGAAGGTCAGGAGGTTGTCGCGCAGCTCTGCCGTCGACATCCTTCGCTTCGTCTCCGGGTCTTCGCCGTCGAGAAGAAGGTCGAGAAGATCGGGCAGGGCAGGGGTGCCCTCCCGCTCGCGCCGCTCGTCGATGGCGCGGTCGGCCATCGCCTTCATCGCCCGCATCGCCGGCCCGGTCCTGAGGCGCGACAGCCGCGGCACCCAGGGCGGCGCGCCGATGATGTCGAGAAACGACACCCGCGCCGTGCTTTCCATATAGCCGTTGATGGCGTGATGCACCGCCCCCCGGTCAAAGCTGCCGCCGCCGGAAAAGGTCACGTCCGAGATCACCTCGAAGGTGGCGCTGACCATCTCGTCGAAAAGATTGGCCTCGCCGCCCGCAACCCGCCCGATCCGCTCCGCCGCGCGATCCGCCGCCGCCGTCATCACCGGGGCAAGGCTTTGCACGTTCCTGACCGAAAAGGCCGGGGCGGCCGCGCGGCGCTGCCAGTGCCAATGGGCGCCCTCGGCGATGAAGAGGCTCTCGCCGATGGCCGGCGTCAGGATCATCTTCGTCACGTCGGATTTCGGATAATTCTCCACCCCGTCCTTCAGGATGTGGCGAAGCGCGCCGGGGTCCATCACCATGTGCCAGCGCTTGACGGTGCGGCCCGAGACGATCGGCTGGCGGAGCGCTATCTCCGGGATCAGTTCCAGGACATTGCGCCGCCCGGTGCGAAAGCTCTGCCACACCCCCATCGGCCGGGTGGCAAGCGGAACCCGGGGCGGCAGGTCGGGGTTGGGGCTGGCGGTGTCCATGGCGGTCCTCCGCCGGCGACTATACCCACCGGAGCCGCAGCCACCAAGGCTTCCGGTTGCCGGGGCGCGGGCAGTCCGCTATGGCTTTGGCACCGATCCATGGGGGAGTAGACCTTGGCAAGACTTTTCGCGGCCCTGACGGCGCTTCTCTTCCTCGCGGCCTGCGCCGGAGACGATCTTTCCGCCCCGCCCAAGGATTTCGGCGACTTCCGGCTTGGCTACAACATCGTCGTCGCCAAGAACGCCAAGCCCGTCGGCCCCTCGCGCCCGGCGACGCAGGCGGAATGGGAAACCGCGCTGAAACAGGCGATGCAGGAACGGATCGGCCGCTACCAGGGCGAGAAGCTCTACCACATCGGCATCGGCGTCGACGGCTATGCGCTCGCCGTGCCGGGCATCCCCCTGGTCCTCAGCCCGAAGTCGGCACTCGCCATCACCGTCAATGTCTGGGACGATTCTGCGCAGCGGACGGTGAACTCCGAGCCGAAGTCCTTCACCGTCTTCGAAAGCTTTAGCGGTGAGACGGTGGTCGGCTCCGGCCTGACGCAAAGCCGTGAACAGCAGATGCTGAACCTGTCGCGCAACGCGGCCCGCCAGATCAACGACTGGCTGGTCGAGAACAAGTCCTGGTTCACACCCGAAGCGGTGGCCGCGCGCGCCGCTGTCACCGCCGCGATGGGGCCGGAAAAGGTGGCGCCGCAGGCCGCCAAGGCCGCCGCTGCGCAGACGCCGCCCAAAGGGTCGGTCATGGTCCCGCCAAAGCCCTGAAAAGCCCAACTGGCGCTTGATTTTTCAGGCTCCAGCCAATAGGTAGCCCGCGATGTGGACACGGGGGCCTCCGGCCCCCCCGAACATGAGGCGCCCGGATATGGCAAAGGCAAAGTTTGAACGGACGAAACCGCACGTGAACATCGGGACCATTGGTCACGTTGACCATGGCAAGACGACGCTGACGGCGGCGATCACGAAGTACTTCGGCGACTTCAAGGCCTATGACCAGATCGATGCGGCGCCGGAAGAGAAGGCGCGCGGGATCACGATCTCGACGGCGCATGTGGAATATGAGTCGCCCGCGCGGCACTACGCCCATGTCGACTGCCCCGGCCACGCCGACTATGTGAAGAACATGATCACCGGTGCCGCGCAGATGGACGGCGCGATCCTCGTGGTGAACGCCGCCGACGGCCCGATGCCGCAGACGCGCGAGCACATCCTTCTCGGCCGCCAGGTCGGCATTCCCTACATGGTCGTCTACCTGAACAAGGTCGACCAGGTCGATGACGAGGAGCTTCTGGAGCTCGTCGAGATGGAAGTGCGCGAGCTGCTGTCGTCCTACGAATATCCCGGCGACGACATTCCGATCGTCAAGGGCTCGGCACTGGCCGCGATGGAAGGCCGCGACAAGGAAATCGGCGAGGATTCGATCCGCGCGCTGATCGCCGCCGTCGACAGCTACATCCCGACGCCGGAGCGCGCCGTGGACCAGCCGTTCCTGATGCCGATCGAGGACGTGTTCTCGATCTCGGGCCGTGGCACGGTTGTCACCGGCCGGGTCGAGCGTGGCGTCATCAACGTCGGCGACGAAGTCGAGATCGTCGGCATCCGCCCGACGAAGAAGTCGATCTGCACCGGTGTCGAGATGTTCCGCAAGCTTCTCGACCGTGGCGAGGCCGGCGACAACATCGGAGCACTTCTGCGCGGTGTCGACCGTGACGGCGTCGAGCGGGGCCAGGTGCTCTGCAAGCCCGGCTCGGTGAAGCCGCATACCGAGTTCGAGGCGGAAGCCTACATCCTGACCAAGGAAGAGGGTGGCCGTCACACGCCGTTCTTCGCCAACTACCGCCCGCAGTTCTACTTCCGCACCACGGACGTGACCGGGACGGTGAAGCTTCCGGCCGGGACCGAGATGGTGATGCCGGGCGACAACCTGAAGTTCGAGGTCGAGCTGATCGCCCCGATCGCGATGGAAGAAAAGCTCCGCTTCGCCATCCGCGAAGGCGGCCGCACCGTCGGCGCCGGCGTGGTGTCGAAGATCCTGAAGTGATGCCGTAGGTTGGGGTTCCACCCCACCATGCGCAAACTACCTACGGTTCGAAGCAGGCGGGGCATGAGGTCCCGCCTGCCTCTCAACTGAAAGCCCCGAAAGAGGCAGAAGAATGTCCAGTCAGAATATCCGTATCCGGCTCAAGGCCTTCGATTACCGCGTCCTGGATTCCTCGACGCAGGAGATCGTCAACACGGCCAAGCGCACGGGCGCCCAGGTCCGCGGGCCGATCCCGCTGCCGAACAAGATCGAGAAATTCACGGTTCTCCGTGGTCCGCACATCGACAAGAAATCGCGCGACCAGTGGGAAATCCGTACGCACAAGCGCCTTCTCGACATCGTCGATCCGACCCCGCAGACCGTGGACGCGCTGATGAAGCTCGACCTCGCCGCCGGCGTCGACGTCGAAATCAAGCTGAACTGAGGAGGGCAAGGGATATGTTGCGCTCTGGAATCATCGCAAAGAAGCTGGGCATGACCCGGCTGTTTCTTGAGGACGGCCGGCAGGTTCCGGTGACCGTCCTGCAACTGGACAACCTTCAGGTCGTGGCGCAGCGCACGGCTGAGCGTGACGGCTACACCGCCGTTCAGCTCGGCGCGGGCACGGCCAAGGCCAAGCGGACCACCGCCGCCCTGCGCGGCCACTTCGCCAAGGCCAGTGTCGCGCCGAAGCGCAAGATCGCGGAATTCCGGGTTTCCCCGGACAACCTGATCGGCGTCGGCGAAGAGATCACGGCTGACCACTACTTCGAGGGCCAGTTCGTCGATATCGCCGGCACCTCGATCGGTAAGGGCTTCGCCGGTGCCATGAAGCGGCACAACTTCGGCGGTCTCAGGGCCTCGCACGGTGTGTCGATCAGCCACCGTTCGCACGGCTCCACCGGCCAGTGCCAGGACCCGGGCAAGGTGTTCAAGGGCAAGAAGATGGCTGGCCATCTTGGCGCCGTCCGCGTGACCACGCAGAACCTGCAGGTCGTGCGCACCGACAGCGACCGCGGCCTGATCATGGTCAAGGGCTCGGTCCCCGGTTCCAAGGGTGGCTGGGTCACCGTCAAGGACGCGGTGAAAAAGCCGTTCCCTGACAACGCGATCCTGCCCGCCGGGCTGAAGTCCGCTGCCGAAGCTGCCCGCAAGGCCGCCGAAGCCGCTGCTGCTGCCGCCGCCGCCGAGGAAGAAGCCGCCCGCAAGGCCGCGGCCGAAGCCGAAGCCGCAGCGCAGGAAGCCGCGCTGAAGGAAGCCGAAGCCTCGATCGCCGCGGATTCGTCCGCCGATGCCGGCGAAGGAGAGAAGTGATGAAACTTGACGTGATCAAGCTCGACGCCGGCAAGGCTGGCTCGATCGATCTCTCCGACGAGATCTTCGGGCTGGAGCCGCGCGCCGATATCCTGCACCGCGTGGTGCGCTGGCAGCGCGCCAAGGCGCAGCAGGGCACCCACTCGGTGCTCGGCAAATCGGAAGTCAGCTACTCGACCAAGAAGATCTATCGCCAGAAAGGCACCGGCGGCGCCCGCCACGGTTCCAAGAAGGCCCCGATCTTCCGTCACGGTGGCGTCTACAAGGGCCCGACCCCGCGGTCGCACGCCCATGACCTTCCGAAGAAGTTCCGGGCGCTTGGCCTCAAGCATGCGCTGTCGGCCAAGGCCGGCGCCGGTCAGCTCGTCATCCTCGACAGCCTCGAGATGTCGGACGCCAAGACCAAGTTCCTGGCGAAAGCCGCCAAGGAGCTGGGCTGGAAGCGCGTCCTCATCATCGACGGTGCCGATGTGAACGAAAACTTCGCCCGCGCGGCGGCCAACATCGAAGGCATCGATGTGCTGCCGTCGATGGGCGCCAACGTCTATGACATCCTTAAGCGCGATACGCTCGTGCTGACCAAGGCGGGTGTCGAAGCTCTGGAGGCGCGTCTGAAATGAGCGTGAAACCCGAACATTACGACGTGATCGTCAAGCCGATCATCACCGAGAAGGCCACGCTTGCTTCCGAAGCCGGTGCGGTTGTCTTCAAGGTGGCGAAGACCGCGACCAAGCCGCAGATCAAGGAAGCGGTCGAGGCGGTCTTCGGTGTCAAGGTGAAGGCGGTCAACACCACCATCACCAAGGGCAAGGCGAAGAAGTTCCGCGGCCGTCCCGGCGAGCGGAGCGACGTGAAGAAAGCCTACGTGACCCTCGAGGAGGGGAACACTATCGACGTCTCTTCGGGGCTCTGATAGAAGGCGCCGAATCTTGCGGCCCCGGGTTCCGGGGCCGCTCGATTTTCTAACCTTTGGGACCTTCGGGGCCCTGACTTCAACGGACCATATGGTCCAAAGCAACGGAAGACAGAGAGCATGGCACTCAAGTCGTATAAGCCGACGACGCCGGGCCAGCGTGGGCTGGTTCTGATCGACCGTTCGGAGCTTTGGAAAGGTCGCCCCGTCAAGTCCCTCACCGAGGGTCTGACCAAGACGGGCGGCCGGAACAACACCGGGCGTATCACTTCGTGGCACAAGGGCGGGGGCGCGAAGCGTCTTTACCGCATCGTGGATTTCAAGCGTCGCAAGTTCGACGTCACGGCGACCGTGGAGCGGATCGAATACGATCCGAACCGGACTGCCTTCATCGCGCTGGTCAAGTACCAGGACGGCGAGCAGGCCTATATCCTCGCGCCGCAGCGCCTGGGCGTGGGCGACAGCGTCATCGCCGGTGCCAAGACCGACGTGAAGCCCGGCAATGCGATGCCTTTCTCGGGCATGCCGATCGGTACCATCGTTCACAACGTCGAGTTGAAGCCCGGCAAGGGCGGCCAGCTGGCGCGCGCCGCCGGCACCTATGCCCAGTTCGTCGGCCGTGACGGCGGCTATGCCCAGATCCGCCTGTCGTCGGGCGAGCTGCGCATGGTGCGTCAGGAATGCATGGCGACGGTTGGTGCGGTGTCGAACCCCGACAACTCGAACCAGAACCTCGGCAAGGCCGGCCGCAAGCGTCACATGGGCGTTCGCCCGACCGTGCGCGGCGTCGCCATGAACCCGATCGACCACCCGCATGGTGGTGGTGAGGGCCGGACGTCCGGTGGCCGTCATCCCGTTACCCCGTGGGGCAAAGGGACGAAGGGCAACAAGACCCGGAAGAACAAGACGACGGACAAGTACATTGTTCGCTCGCGCAATGCGAAGAAAGGGCGTTAATCCATGTCGCGTTCCATTTGGAAAGGCCCCTTCGTTGATGCCTATCTGCTGAAGAAAGCGGAAAAGGCACAAGGGTCGGGCAAGTCGGAAGTGATCAAGATCTGGTCGCGCCGTTCTACAATCCTGCCGCAGTTCGTCGGCCTCACCTTCGGGGTCTACAACGGTCAGAAACACATCCCGGTCGCCGTGACCGAAGAGATGATCGGCCAGAAGTTCGGTGAATATTCGCCGACGCGGACCTACTACGGTCACGCAGCCGACAAGAAAGCCAAGAGGAAGTAAGCCATGAGCAAGGAAAAGAATCCGCGCCGCGTGGCCGATAACGAAGCCTTCGCCAAGGCGAAGATGCTGCGTACCTCGCCGCAGAAGCTGAACCTCGTCGCCGCCCTGATCCGCGGCAAGAAGGTCGAGAAGGCGCTTGCCGACCTCACCTTCTCCAAAAAGCGCATCGCGCTTGACGTGAAGAAGTGCCTGCAGTCGGCCATCGCCAATGCCGAGAACAACCACGGGCTTGATGTCGACGGTCTCGTCGTCGCCGAGGCCTGGGTCGGCAAGAACCTGGTGATGAAGCGTGGCCGTCCGCGTGCGCGCGGCCGCTTCGGCAAGATCATGAAACCGTTCAGCGAGCTGACCATCAAGGTCCGGCAAGTCGAAGCAACCGCCGGGGAGCAAGCGTAATGGGACAGAAGGTCAACCCGATCGGGATGCGCCTCCAGGTCAACCGCACCTGGGACAGCCGCTGGTATGCCGACAGCAAGGACTACGGTAACCTGCTTCTTGAAGACCTCAAGATGCGCGACTTCATCCGTGAATACGCCAAGCAGGCCGGAGTCTCGAAGGTCATCATCGAGCGTCCGCACAAGAAATGCCGCGTCACCATCCATACCGCCCGTCCCGGTGTCATCATCGGCAAGAAGGGCGCGGATATCGAGACGCTGCGCAAGAAGCTCGCGAACTTCACCAAGTCGGAACTGCACCTCAACATCGTCGAAGTGCGGAAACCCGAACTGGACGCGCAACTGGTGGCCGAGTCGATCGCCCAGCAGCTTGAGCGCCGCGTGTCCTTCCGTCGCGCCATGAAGCGCGGCGTGCAGAACGCGATGCGCATGGGTGCCCTTGGCATCCGGGTCAACGTCGCCGGCCGCCTTGGCGGCGCGGAGATCGCCCGGACCGAATGGTACCGCGAAGGCCGCGTGCCGCTGCATACGCTGCGTGCCGACATCGACTATGCGCTCGCCGAAGCGACCACCCCCTATGGCATCATCGGGGTGAAGGTCTGGATCTTCAAAGGCGAGATCATGGAGCATGACCCGCAGGCCCGCGACCGCAAGGCCGCCGAGGCCCAGGACGGTCCGGCACCGCGCGGCCCGCGCCGTGACGACCGTCGCGACGCCCGGTAAGGAGTAGAGAAGATGCTGCAACCAAAACGGACGAAGTTCCGCAAGCAGTTCAAGGGCCGTATCCATGGCGAGGCCAAGGGTGGGTTCGAGATCAACTTCGGCGGTTTCGCCCTCAAGGCGACCGAACCCGAGCGCGTCACCGCGCGGCAGATCGAAGCGGCCCGCCGCGCGATCACCCGCCACATGAAGCGTCAGGGCCGGGTCTGGATCCGGGTGTTCCCGGATGTTCCGGTCACCTCCAAGCCGACCGAAGTGCGGATGGGTAAGGGCAAGGGCTCCGTCGACTTCTGGGCGGCCAAGGTCAAGCCGGGCCGGATCATGTTCGAGATCGACGGCGTGAGCGAAGTCATCGCCCGCGAGGCACTGCGCCTCGGCGCGATGAAGCTGCCGGTCACGACCCGCATCGTGGTGCGCGAGGACTGGTAAGTCCTCCAGCCTGCCGGAAAAGATCAGGAAGGGCGGGGGAAACCCCGCCCTTTGTCTTTTCGGGCGCAACCTCATGCCAGGCGCGTGGCGGCCGGGACGGTTTGCCACGGCGGAACATGACACTTTCATGAATGCGGCGATGGCAGAATGGTTGTACGATCAGAAGTAAGCATTGATCTGCCTCGGGAAGTTTTTTCCGCGTTGATGATGGAGGCGAGCATTTCTGTCGCAAGAGTTGAGCGCGTTGAGCTTGATGGCCGCGCCGGATGGAAGAAGCGACGCGAGTATGTCGATTTGAGGATGCGGCTCCTCAAGGGCGATCCTCGCCGTCTGTTCGAGGCCGAGCGCGAGGCCTACCGTTCAGTGCAGCGCGCCGACTTGCCGTTTCCCAAGATCATCGAGGAAGGGCCGGACCATTTCGTTATCTCCGACGCTGGGCCGAGCCTCAGGCATATCGCGCTGACGGAAGGGTTCGACTCGCCCAACTTTCGGGAAGGTGTCGAAGCGGCGGCGGTCGCGCTTGCCAGGCTGCACGATGCCGGGGTCAGCCACGGTCGTCCGGCGCCGCGAGACATCTGCTGGGAGAACGGCACCATTACCTTCATCGACCTGGAGCAGTATGGCGACAGAGGCAACCGGACCGAGGGTCATGTCTGGGACGTGCTGGTGTTCTTCTACAATCTCGCTGGAGACATCGGGGGCGTTGACGAAACCGTCCTCGCCGCGCGGGACGCCTATCGCGCCGAGGACAAGCACGGCCACTGGGAGCTTGCCGAACGCCGGGTGCGGCGGCTCCGCTGGCTCGGCCCGGTGCTGCGCCCGCTCGGTCGGCTTCTCCACGACAAACGCGACTTCCGCGCCATCGGGCCATTCATGGATTTGTTTCTGGGCCGGTCGTGAATCTCCGGCCAGGTAGGATGGGCAGTCCTGCCCATCCTACGCCCCCGCCCAAACTTTCCCTTGCCCTCCCCGCGACCCTCCCCTATAGGGACGCATCCTGCGATTCCGGGTCTCCCGGATTCGTAGGTCAATCATTGACTCCACCGGACCGAGGGTCACCCAGTCAAGGGTCCCTCCGGTGATGTTGAAAGGGAAAAGGCGAGATGAACGCCCAGGAACTGAAGACGAAGACGCCCGACCAGCTGCGTGACCAGCTCGTCGCGCTGAAGAAGGAGGCCTTCAACCTCCGCTTCCAGCAGGCCACCGGCCAGCTTGAGAACACCGCCCGCATGCGCGTCGTCCGCCGTGACGTTGCCCGCATCCAGACGGTTCTGAACCAGAAAGCCGCTGAAGCGGCGGCGAACTGAGGAACACGAGACATGCCCAAACGTATCCTGCAAGGCGTCGTGACCTCGGACAAGAACGAGCAGACGATCACCGTCCTGGTCGAGCGCCGCTTCAAGCATCCGCTGCTGCAAAAGACGGTGCGGAAGTCGAAGAAATACCGCGCCCATGACGCGGATAACAAATTCAAGGTCGGCGACACCGTGCGCATCGAAGAATGCGCGCCGATCTCGAAGACGAAACGCTGGACCGTGGTGCTCGACGCTTCGGCGTAAGACCATATCCAGCTCAATCGAAACCCTGGGGCCGCGGAATAAAGTCGGTCTCCAAAGGTCGGGAGAAACCAAATGATCCAGATGCAGACCAATCTGGATGTAGCTGACAACTCCGGCGCTCGCCGGGTTCAGTGCATCAAGGTCCTGGGTGGTTCCCACCGTCGCTACGCCAGCGTCGGCGACATCATCGTGGTGTCGGTGAAGGAAGCCATCCCGCGCGGTCGCGTGAAGAAAGGTGACGTCCGCAAGGCCGTCGTCGTGCGCACCGCCAAAGAAGTCCGTCGTGAAGACGGCACGTCGATCCGCTTCGACCGCAACGCCGCCGTCATCCTGAACAACCAGGGCGAACCGGTCGGCACCCGTATCTTCGGGCCGGTCGTTCGCGAACTGCGCGCGAAGAACTTCATGAAGATCATCTCGCTTGCGCCGGAGGTGCTGTGATGGCTGCGAAACTCCGTAAAGGCGACAAGGTCGTCGTCCTTGCCGGCAAGGACAAGGGCAAGCAGGGCGAGATTCAGTCCGTTGACCCGAAGGCCAACAAGGCCGTGGTCGACGGCGTGAACGTCGCCATCCGCCACACGCGCCAGTCCCAGTCGAACCAGGGCGGTCGTCAGCCGAAGGCAATGCCGATCGACCTGTCGAACCTCTCGGTGATGGACAAGAACGGCAAGGCCACCCGCGTCGGCTTCCGCATGGAAGGCGACAAGAAGGTGCGTTTCGCCAAGACCACGGGAGACGTGATCTGATGCTCGACGCTCAAACCTATACCCCGCGTCTCAAGGCGCTCTACGCCTCGACGATCCGCGCGGCGCTGATGGAAGAATTCTCGTACAAGAACGAGATGCAGCTTCCGAAGCTTGACAAGATCGTCCTGAACATGGGCGTCGGCGAAGCGGTCAAGGACACCAAGAAGGTGAAACAGGCCGCCGAGGAACTGACCCTGATCGCCGGCCAGAAGGCCGTCATCAACAAGGCGAAGAAATCCATCGCCGGCTTCCGCGTCCGTGAAGAAATGCCGCTGGGCTGCAAGGTCACGCTGCGCGGCGACCGGATGTACGAATTCCTCGACCGTCTCATCAACGTGGCGCTTCCCCGCGTCCGCGACTTCCGCGGCGTGAAGGGCTCTTCGTTCGATGGCCGTGGCAACTACGCCATGGGCCTCAAGGAACAGATCGTGTTCCCCGAGATCGACTTCGACAAGGTCGACGAAGTGCTCGGCATGGACATCATCATCTGCACCACCGCGCGGACCGACGCGGAAGCGAAGGCGCTGTTGAAGCAATTCAACATGCCCTTCACCAGCTGATCGCGGAGGAACGACGAATGGCAAAGAAATCCATGGTGAACCGCGAAGTGAAGCGCGCCAAGCTGGTCAAGCAGTATGCTTCCCGCCGCGCCGCACTGAAGGCGATCATCGAAGACCAGTCGAAGCCGGTGGAAGACCGCTTCAAGGCCACGCTGAAACTGGCTGAACTGCCCCGCAACTCTTCGGCAACGCGGATCCACAACCGCTGCCAGCTGACGGGCCGTCCCCATGCCTATTACCGCAAACTCAAGCTCAGCCGCATCATGCTGCGTGATCTCGCCTCGATGGGCCAGATCCCCGGCATGGTGAAGTCGAGCTGGTAAGGAGGACCGAGAAATGATGAACGATCCTCTCGGCGATATGCTGACCCGCATCCGCAACGCGCAGATGCGTGGCAAGTCCACCGTCCGCACCCCGGCCTCCAAGCTTCGCGCCTGGGTTCTGGATGTGCTGGCCGGCGAAGGCTACATCCGCGGCTACGAAGCCGCGACGGACGCCGATGGCCTGCCGCAGCTTGAAATCAGCCTGAAGTACTACGAAGGCACACCCGTCATCCGCGAAATCAAGCGGGTCTCGAAGCCGGGCCGCCGCGTCTATGCCTCCGTCAAGGACATCCCGAGTGTCCGCAACGGGCTGGGCGTTTCCATCGTCTCCACGCCGAAGGGCGTGATGTCGGATGCAGCTGCACGCTCTGCCAATGTTGGCGGCGAAGTGCTCTGCACCGTATTCTGAGGAGAGTGCGATGTCTCGTATCGGCAAGAAACCCGTTTCCGTTCCGTCAGGCGTTACCGCCTCGGTCAGCGGCCAGACGGTCGAAGTGAAGGGCCCGAAAGGCGCCCTTTCCTTCACCGCCACCGACGACGTGACCCTTACCCTCGACGAGGGTCAGGTCTCCGTGAAGCCGCGCGGCACCTCCAAGCGGGCGCGCCAGCAGTGGGGTATGGCCCGCTCGATGGTCGCAAACCTCGTGGAGGGCGTCACCAAGGGCTTCAGGAAAGAGCTTGAGATCAACGGCGTCGGTTACCGCGCCGCGATGCAGGGTTCGGTCCTGAAACTGTCGCTCGGCTACAGCCACGAAGTGAATTTCGAAGTGCCGAAGGGCGTGACCGTCACGACCCCGAAGCAGACCGAGATCATCATCGAGGGCATTGATCCGCAACTCGTCGGCCAGGTCGCGGCCAATATCCGCGAATGGCGCCGTCCCGAGCCCTACAAGGGCAAAGGGATCAAGTACAAGGACGAGTACATCTTCCGCAAGGAAGGCAAGAAGAAGTAAGGACGCGAGAAAATGGCAAACAGCAAACGGGAACTGTTCCTCAAGCGCCGCCTGCGCGTCCGGAACAAACTGCGGAAACTGGCCGACGGGCGCGCGCGCCTCTCGGTCCACCGCTCATCGAAGAACATCAGCGTGCAGCTGATCGACGACGTCAAGGGCGTGACCCTTGCCTCGGCCTCCAGCCTCGAAAAGGATCTGGGCGTCATCGGCAAGAACAACGTCGAAGCGGCGAAGAAGATCGGCGCGGCGATTGCCGAGCGTGCGAAGAAGGCGGGTGTCGAAGAGTGCTACTTCGACCGTGGCGGCTTCCTCTTCCACGGCAAGATCAAGGCGCTTGCCGATGCAGCCCGCGAAGGCGGCCTGAAGTTCTGATGACTGCGGGTGGCGTTCGCGCCGCCCCGATGATCCGGGTCCCCGATCCAGTCGGGGACACCAGGATCGGCCCCAAACGGCGCGCGGGTCGCGCCACCATGCAAGGAATGCCCTATGGCAGAACAACGTGAAAGACGCCAAGGCGGCCGTGATCGTCGCGAAGATCGCCGCGAACGCGAGGAAACCCCGGAATTCGCCGACCGTCTGGTCGCGATCAACCGTGTTTCCAAGACGGTGAAGGGCGGCAAGCGCTTCGGTTTCGCAGCGCTCGTGGTGGTCGGCGACCAGCGCGGCCGTGTCGGCTTCGGCAAGGGCAAGGCCAAGGAAGTGCCGGAAGCGATCCGCAAGGCGACGGAACAGGCGAAGCGTTCGCTGATCCGCGTGCCGCTGCGTGATGGCCGGACGCTGCACCATGACATCGAAGGTCGTCACGGTGCCGGCAAGGTCGTGATGCGGACGGCTCCGGCCGGTACCGGGATCATCGCCGGTGGTCCGATGCGCGCCGTGTTCGAGATGCTGGGCATCGCGGACGTCGTCGCCAAGTCGATGGGCTCGCAGAACCCCTACAACATGATCCGCGCCACGATCGACGGCCTGAAGCTGGAATCCAGCCCGCGGATGATCGCGCAGCGTCGCGGCAAGAAGGTGGCCGACATCCTGAAGAAGCCGGAAGCGGCTGAAGCAGCGGAGGCCTGAGTAGAATGGCGAAGAAAACCATCGTCGTGAAGCAGGTCGCCTCGGCGGCCCGCCGCCCCGAAATCCAGGCGGCGACGCTGCGTGGCCTCGGCCTCGGGAAGATCAACCGCACCCGCGAGCTTGAGGATACGCCCTCGGTCCGCGGCATGGTCAACAAGATCTCGCATCTTGTCGTGATCGTCGAAGAGCGCGGCTGAGAAACGCTTCGCAGCCCCGGACCCGATCCGGGGTCTCATCGAACAGCACGCGCCCCGGACCGAAAGGCCGGGGCGCGTCGCATTTGGCGCCCCTCGCGGCGATTTTTCCCGCAGAGCAAGGGCGCGGGACTGTGCTACACTGATGCTGTCGCGCCCCCGAGGGTGGAGCATGGGGGTGCTTCCAAGCCCGCGTGCACTGAACCCCAGGGAGGAACCATGTCCGACTACAAGGGCGGCTGCGCCCATGTTCACACCCAGGCCAAGGCCGAGCCGATCGACAACCATGTCTGCCACTGCAACGTCTGCAAGGCGGTGACCGGCCAGCAGAGTACTCATGTCGCCTTCTTCAACTATGGCGACCTGAAGGTCGATCACCCGGAAAAGCTGAAGCGCGTGCCCTTCAACGCCAACAACCCGAACGGCCCGCTGGAGATCTGCCTCTGCACCGATTGCGGGGCGGCGATCATGCTCGACGACAAGGAAAAGCGCATCCGCGTCGCGGTGCCTAATGTCATGGGCTATGACGATGCGCATTTTCCCAAGGCGACCTATCACGCCTTCTACGACGACACGAAAGGCTATCCGAAGCCTGCCGACGGCCGTCCGGTCTACGAGGGGCTGCGGCCGGAATTCGTCTGGCCGAAGGGCGCCTGAGGCACGGGGCATTCATCCGCCAGGGGGATGCAGCCATGCGCGGCACGCATGGCGGGACTGCGGTTACCTTGGTGGCACCTACACGAAAAAGTGTCTATCTAGGGCATGTTAGCAACCAAGCTAAGGGGAATGAACATGCTTGCAGCGCGCCATGATGGCCTGCTGAGCGAGTTCGTCCGCGCAGTTTTCAGCATCGGCCCGTTCTTCGCGACGGCCCTTCCTGTCGACCCGGCCCGCAAAGATGCGGCCGATCTGCGCGAGACGGTTCGCCGGCAGCGCTGAAACGACACGAGAGTTTCAGGAGGCCCCGACCCACGGTCGGGGCCTTCCTTTTGGGGCAGGGCCTTGTCCCTTGATCCGCCGAGGCATCCCGTCTATACGCGCCCGGTGGCCCGTTGGGGTCCGATTCACAAATCAAGAAATGCCGTGTCCGCCCATATCGCTTCGGGGGCGGTTCCGGCCAAGGAGAAGCGATATGAAACTGCATGAACTCCGGGACAATCCCGGCGCCGCCAAGAAATCCAAGCGCGTTGCGCGCGGCCCGGGCTCGGGCAAGGGCAAGACCGCCGGTCGCGGCATCAAGGGCCAGAAGTCCCGTTCGGGCGTGGCCATCGGTGGTTACGAAGGCGGCCAGATGCCGCTTTACCGGCGCCTGCCGAAGCGTGGCTTCACCAAGCCGAACGCAAAATCCTTCGCCGTGGTCAACCTTGGCCAACTTCAGGCCTTTGTCGACGCCGGCAAGCTCGATGCCAAAGCCGACATCACCGAGGACATGCTCGTCGAATCCGGCGTCGTGCGCCGCAAGCTCGACGGTGTGCGCGTCCTCGCCAAGGGCGAACTGAAGGCCAAGCTGAAACTTGCCGTCACCGGCGCCTCCAAGGCGGCCATCGCGGCGGTCGAGAAAGCGGGCGGCTCGCTTTCCGTCACGGTTGCGACGGCGGCTGAATAAGGTGTTGTGGGCGGCGTTGCAGCCGCTTACATAGACACGTGTTTTCCAACGCCGCCGACCGGAAAACGGTTCGGCGGCGTTGCTCATGAAAGAGACTGGAATGGCATCTGCTGCAGAGCAAATGGCGGCGAACCTCAGCTGGGGCGCCCTTGGCAAGGCCACCGACCTTCGCCAACGCATCTTCTTCACCGTCGGCCTGCTGATCGTCTACCGGCTCGGCACCTACATTCCCGTGCCCGGTATCGACGCGGAGGCCCTCAGGCGCTTCATGGACACCGCGAACCAGGGCATCGGCGGCATGCTGCAGATGTTCACCGGCGGTGCCCTCGGCCGCATGGGCGTGTTCGCGCTTGGCATCATGCCCTATATCTCGGCGTCGATCATCGTGCAGCTTCTGACGGCGATGGTCCCTGCGCTCGAGGCTCTCAAGAAAGAAGGCGAGCAGGGGCGCAAGAAGATCAACCAGTATACGCGCTATGCGACGGTGATTCTGGCCACTTTCCAGGCTTACGGGCTGGCCCGCAGCCTTGAGGCGGGCAGTCTCGCGCATGATCCGGGCATGTTCTTCCAGGCCTCCACCGTCATCACGCTGGTTGGCGGCACCATGTTCCTGATGTGGCTCGGTGAACAGATCACCGCGCGCGGCATCGGCAACGGCACCTCGCTCATCATCTTCGTCGGCATCGTTGCAGGCATTCCCGGTGCGCTGGCGCAGTTCTTCGAACAGGGCCGGGTCGGCAACCTGTCGGCCGCCGTCATCATCGGCGTGATCGTCATGGTGGTGGCCGTCATCGCCTTCGTGGTCTTCATGGAGCGGGCGCTCCGAAAGATCCATATCCAGTATCCGCGCCGTCAGGTCGGCATGAAGATCTATGACGGCTCGTCCTCGCACCTGCCGATCAAGGTCAACCCGGCCGGCGTCATCCCGGCGATCTTCGCCTCGTCGCTGCTGCTATTGCCGACGACCATCGCGACCTTCTCGGGCGATCAGACCGGTCCGGTCATGTCGACGATCCTTGCCTATTTCGGGCCGGGCCAGCCGCTCTACCTTCTGTTCTTTGCGGCGATGATCGTGTTCTTTGCCTATTTCTATACTGCCAACGTTGCCTTCAAGTCGGACGACGTGGCAGAGAACCTTAAGAACCAGGGCGGCTTCATTCCCGGTATCCGGCCCGGCGCCAAGACGGTCGATTACCTCGACTATGTGGTGGCGCGGATTCTCGTCGTCGGCTCGGGTTACCTCGCCGCGGTCAGCCTGCTGCCGGAGCTTCTCCGTTCGGAACTGGCGATCCCCTTCTATTTCGGCGGCACATCGGTGCTGATCGTGGTGTCGGTGACGATGGATACGATCAACCAGATCCAGTCCCATCTGCTGGCGCACCAGTACGAAGGACTCATTGAAAAGTCCCAGCTTCGCGGCAAGAAAAGAAACGGGGCGCGCAAGGCGCCGGCTCGCCGCTGACGGCGGGCCAGCGAGGGGGACAGGTTCATGGCGAACATCATTCTGCTTGGCCCGCCGGGGGCGGGGAAGGGGACTCAAGCCCGCCTCCTGGTGGAGAACCGTGGCATGGTGCAGCTTTCGACCGGCGACATGCTGCGCGCGGCGCAATCCTCGGGCACCGAGATGGGCCGGAAAGTCGCCGCGGTCATGGCGGCGGGGCAGCTCGTCACCGATGAGATCGTGATCGGCCTCATCGGCGAAAAGCTGGCCGAGGGCGGTTCGGGCTTCATCTTCGACGGCTTCCCGCGCACGCTCGCTCAGGCCGACGCATTGGACGCGCTGCTGAAGCGGTCGGGCCAGACGCTTGACGCCGTGGTCGAGATGCAGGTCGATGACACGGCGCTGGTGGAGCGGATCACCGCAAGGTCGACCTGCGGCACCTGCGGCGAGGTTTACAACGACATCAGCAAACCCATTCCCGCTGACGGCAAGTGCAGCGTCTGCGGCGGAACCGAGTTCAAGCGCCGCGCCGACGACAATGCCGAAAGCCTCAAGCAGCGGCTGATGGAGTATTACAAGAAGACCTCGCCGCTCATCGGTTACTATTACCATGCGAACAAGCTCGAGGCCGTCGACGGGCTTGGCGAAATCGCCGAGATTGCGGATTCCATCGCCGCAGTGCTGGATCGCCGCGCCACGTCTTGACCTTCAGGGGGAAACCCACTAGGTCACAGCGTCTCTCATGAGAATCGTCTTGATTTGCGGGAATTTCCTTCCCGCGAATCACTTCGAAGAAGCCGGCCCGGCGGCGGACGCCCTCGGGCCATAGTTGTGAAAAAAGGTTCCGGCATTACGGAACCGCAACGGAAGGAAGACACGCGTGGCACGTATTGCTGGCGTCAACATCCCGACGGGGAAACGCGTCCCCATCTCTCTTCAGTATATCCACGGCATCGGCCCCGATATCGCCCGCAAGATCTGTGAAGCGGTCAAGATCGACGAAGCCCGCCGGGTCAACGACCTCACCGATGCCGAAGTGCTCGCCATCCGCGAATACATCGACGGCAACCTTACGGTTGAGGGCGACCTGCGCCGTGAAGTCACGATGAACATCAAGCGGCTCATGGACCTTGGTTGCTACCGGGGCCTGCGTCACCGCAAGAACCTGCCCGTCCGCGGTCAGCGCACCCACACCAACGCCCGCACCCGCAAAGGCCCCGCAAAGGCCATCGCCGGCAAGAAGAAGTAAGGGGAGGGTTCAGATATGGCTCGTGACAAGACCCGCATGAAGCGCAAGGAGCGCAAGAACATCGCCGCTGGTGTGGCGCATGTGAACTCCTCCTTCAACAACACCAAGATCCTGATCTCCGACGTTCAGGGCAACGCCATCGCCTGGTCCTCGGCCGGCACGATGGGCTTCAAGGGGTCGCGCAAGTCGACGCCCTATGCCGCCCAGATGGCTGCCGAAGACGCCGGCCGCAAGGCGCAGGAACATGGCGTGAAGACGATCGAAGTTGAAGTCCAGGGCCCCGGTTCGGGCCGCGAGTCCGCGCTCCGCGCGCTGGCTGCCGTTGGCTTCAACATCACCTCGATCCGCGACGTGACGCCGATCGCGCACAACGGTTGCCGTCCGCCGAAGCGTCGGCGCGTCTGACGACACATCAGCAGTCCGGGCCGTGCTGACCGCGCGGCCCGGATTGCTTTCGCATTTATCCTCGGGCGTTCCCGGAGACCGGACATGATCCGGGGACAGGTATGGAGGCAGCACGCATGATCCACAAGAATTGGGCCGAACTCATCAAGCCGCAGCAGCTTGAAGTGAAGCCGGGCAACGACCCGCAGCGTCAGGCGACCCTGATCGCCGAACCGCTGGAGCGCGGCTTCGGCCTGACGCTCGGCAACGCGCTGCGCCGCGTGCTGATGTCCTCGCTTCAGGGCGCGGCCATCACCAGCGTCCAGATCGACAACGTGCTGCATGAGTTTTCCAGCGTGGCGGGCGTCCGTGAGGACGTGACCGACATCGTGCTGAACCTCAAGGGCGTGCGGCTGAAGATGGAAGTCGAAGGGCCGAAGCGCCTGTCGATCTCCGCCAAGGGCCCCGGTGTCGTCACCGCTGGCGACATCTCGGAATCGAACGGCATCGAGATCCTGAACCAGGATCACGTGATCTGCCACCTCGACGACGGCGCCGATCTCTTCATGGAACTGACCGTGGAAAGCGGCAAGGGCTATGTCGCGGCCGACAAGAACCGCCCGGAAGATGCGCCGATCGGTCTGATCCCGATCGACGCGATCTATTCGCCGGTGAAGAAGGTCTCGTACGAAGTGCAGCCGACCCGTGAGGGCCAGGTGCTCGACTACGACAAGCTGACGATGAAGATCGAAACCGATGGCTCGCTGTCGCCCGATGATGCGGTGGCCTATGCCGCGCGCATCCTGCAGGACCAGCTTGGCATCTTCGTCAACTTCGACGAGCCGGAATCGGCGCTGAAGGGCGCCGAGGACGAGGGTCTGGAATTCAACCCGCTCCTCCTCAAGAAGGTGGACGAGCTGGAGCTTTCGGTCCGTTCGGCCAACTGCCTGAAGAACGACAACATCGTCTATATCGGCGACCTGATCCAGAAGACCGAAGCCGAGATGCTCCGCACCCCGAACTTCGGCCGCAAGTCGCTGAACGAGATCAAGGAAGTGCTTTCGGGCATGGGCCTGCACCTCGGCATGGATGTCGAGGACTGGCCGCCGGAGAACATCGAAGACCTCGCCAAGCGCTTCGAGGACCAGTTTTAAGAATCCGCAGGATGGGCAGTATTGCCCATCCTGCCCACTACCCCGGGCAATCCCGCCCCAACGATGCCGGGTCTACGCAACCCGGCAATACAAAGTATAAACGCTAGGAGACCATCATGCGTCACGCCCGCGGCTACCGCCGTCTGAACCGCACCCATGAGCACCGCAAGGCGCTTTTCGCCAACATGGCCGGGTCGCTCATCGAACACGAACAGATCAAGACCACCCTTCCCAAGGCGAAGGAACTGCGTCCGATCGTCGAGAAACTCATCACGCTCGCCAAGCGCGGCGACCTGCATGCCCGCCGTCAGGCCGACTCGCAGCTGAAGCAGGACAAGCATGTCGCCAAGCTCTTCGATGTGCTCGGCGCGCGCTACAAGGACCGTCAGGGCGGCTACGTCCGCGTCCTCAAGGCCGGCTTCCGCTACGGCGACATGGCGCCGATGGCGATTATCGAACTCGTTGACCGCGATCCGGCCGCCAAGGGCGCCGAGGATCTGGCCCGGGTCGAGGCCGAAGCGGCCGCCGAAGACTGACATTTCCGAACAGATGTTGGACGAAAAGAGAAACCCCGCCAGAATGCTGGCGGGGTTTCTCCATAATGACACCGACTTAGTGGGTCAAACAGTGCTTATGATCAGTTTGGCTCCATCCGAATCCCGCTACGTTCGCGCACCAGCCGCTCCGCGATCGAGTCGATCACGGCAGAGAGCTGCGCGTCGGCAACCGGCGTCGCCCCGAGAAACTCGAGCAGATCGTTCCGCGCCGCATCGGGAAGTCGCATGAGACGAGCAAAAAGGCCCGGATTGATTGTACGCACTGTGCTAACCCTCACTTCAAACTATGTGGTTCAATTTACGGTTGACGGTTGCTAAGGCAACTTGTCTAAAAGGACATGTCTTCGATGCCAACTCTCGATCCGTTCCTGCATTCGCTCTCGCTGCTGTCTCCGGCGGGATATTTCATAGGCCTGCACATCAGATACGCGTCACCGCTCATGCAGTTCTCGAACTACAATCAGGAATGGCTGGATCACTATACCGAGCAGGCTTATGCGCTCCGCGATCCGACGATTGCCTGGGGTTTCTCGAAAGAAGGTGCAAGCCGGTGGGCGGATTTCGGCATCCCCGATCCGTTCGGGGTGTTCGAAGACGCAAGAAGCTTCGGACTGGTTTACGGACTTACCGTTTCCTGCGGCCCGATCCGGTCCCGGACCATTTCCAGTTTCGCGCGCTCAGACCGCGATTTTGCCGATGCCGAGATCGACAAGATCTCGCAACTCGTTCGGCGGCTGCACGATATCACCGAGCCGCCGGAAAGCCTGACCAAAGCCCAGATCGAAGCCTTGCGTTGTATTGCGGCGGGAGACCGCCATGCGGCAGCAGCGGCCAAACTGAACATTTCCGAAAGTGCGCTCAAGGCGCGTCTGACGTCGGCGCGGCAAAGGCTGCTCGCGCGGACGACGGCAGAGGCGATCCAGCGCGCCAAAGACTACAGGCTGATGTGAACCGATGCTGTCCTTGCTTTCGCAAAAAGGGCTGATGCGTATAGCCTAGCAGGAGTCCGACCATGCGAACCACCGTTCTGTCCTTCGAGAACCTCCACAACCACGGGGAGTTGTTCGCGAACCTGTTTAGGGCGCGGAAGCAGTCCTTCATTGTCGAGAAGCGGTGGAACCTGCCCGAAGCACTCGACATGGAGTACGACCAGTACGACACGCCGGCCAGCCGCTGGATCGCCATTCATGATGAATTCGGACAGGTCCACGCCGGCATCCGGCTGACGCCGACAACGGCGAAGTGCGGCATCTACAGCTACATGATCCGGGATGCGCAGCGAGGGCTTCTCGCCTCGCTTCCAGCCGACCTGCTGACCGAGGAAGCGCCGGTCGATCCGAACGTCTGGGAATGCACCCGTGTTTTCGTCCTGCACACGGTGCCGCAGACGATCCGCCGCCGGGTGCATGGCTACATGGTCGAGGCGATGGTCAAATCCGCGCGCGAGCTTGGCGCAACCCAGCTTATCGCGATCACGCCGGCGAACTGGCCGCGCTGGTACGGGCGCTGCGGCCTGACCGCCACCGGGGTCGGGCCGGTGATGTATATCGACGACGGCGATTACCAGTGCGTCAAGATCGACCTGGCCTCCAAGCTGCACTGACCGACGGACGATTGGTCAGGGCGCGGGGCGGTGACATGCGGCGCCATTCTGCACTTTTGTCGGCGCCGGCGCGGCGTTAGTCTCCGGCGCGATGGCCGACCTCTTCGATCCCCCTTCCGGTGAGACCCAACCTTCGGCGCCGCGCCCGCTGGCTGACCGGCTGCGCCCTGTCACGATTGCCGGGGTGATCGGGCAGGAACATGTGCTGTCGCCCGAAGGGCCGCTTGGCGCGATGCTGGCCTCCGGCAGCCTGTCATCGCTGATCCTCTGGGGGCCGCCCGGTGTCGGCAAGACCACCATCGCCCGGCTTCTGGCCGATGCGACGGATCTCGCCTTCATTCAGGTCAGCGCCATCTTTACCGGCGTGCCGGAGCTTCGGAAGGTCTTCGACGCGGCGAAGCTGCGCCGGAAGCAGGGCAGGGGGACGCTTCTTTTCGTCGACGAGATACACCGCTTCAACAAGGCGCAGCAGGACGGCTTCCTGCCGCATATGGAGGATGGCACCATCCTTCTGGTCGGCGCCACCACCGAAAACCCCTCGTTCGAGCTGAACGCAGCGCTTCTCAGCCGCGCGCAGGTGATCGTCCTTGAACGCCTGAGCCTTGCCGATCTCGAACGGCTGGCGCAGCGGGCGGAGAAGGAGCTTGGCGCCGCCCTGCCGCTGAAAGCCCCGGCGCGCGAGGCGCTTCTGGAAATGGCCGATGGCGATGGCCGGGCACTCCTCAACCTGATCGAACAGGTGGCGGCCTGGAAGCTGAAGGAAGCCATCGACACCGAAACGCTCGGCCGCCGTCTGATGCGGCGGGCGGCGAAATACGACAAGTCGGGGGATGAGCATTACAACCTGATCTCGGCGCTCCACAAGTCGGTGCGCGGGTCAGACCCTGACGCCGCGCTTTACTGGTTCGCCCGGATGCTCGAAGGCGGCGAGGACCCGCGCTACCTTGCCCGCCGCGTGATCCGAATGGCGGTCGAGGATATCGGGCTTGCCGATCCGCAGGCGCAGACCGTATGCCTTCACGCCTGGGAAACCTACGAACGGCTCGGCAGCCCGGAGGGTGAGCTGGCGCTGGCGCAGGCGGTGGCCTACATCGCCCTCGCACCGAAATCGAACGCGGGCTACGTCGCCTACAAGGCGGCGCGCGAGCTTGCCCGCCGCACGGGATCGGAGCCGCCGCCGAAGCATATCCTGAACGCGCCGACGAAGATGATGAAGGATCAGGGCTACGGCGCGGGCTATGCCTATGACCATGACGCCGAGGATGGTTTTTCGGGACAGAATTACTTCCCAGACGGCGTGAAGCGCCCGATCCTTTATCAGCCGGTCGAACGCGGTTTCGAGCGTGAGCTGAAAAAGCGGATCGAATGGTTCGCCAAGCTTCGCGACAAGCGCGGCAGTTGACATTGCCCGGCACTGGGACGAGGAAAGCGCCATGATCCAGACGCTTCTCCAGGTCGCCCTCGGCGGCGCAATCGGCGCCTCGGCCCGCTATCTCGCGGGTGTGGCGATCCTGCGCGGTTTTGGCGAGCAGGCCTTCCCCCTGGGCGTCATCACCGTGAACATCGTGGGGTCGTTCCTCATGGGCGTGCTGGTTGTTCTTCTCGGGGTCAAGGGGCTGGCGCATTGGAACGCCTTCCTCGCCACCGGCATCCTTGGCGGCTTCACCACCTTCTCTTCCTTCTCGCTCGAAGCCTGGCGGCTGATGGAAACGGGCCGGCATGACCTTGCCGCGCTTTACATCGGGTTGTCGGTCGCCGTCTCGCTTCTCAGCCTTGTCGCCGGCATACACCTCATGCGCTTGGTAGTAGCATGAGCGGTGTGCGTATCCTGACCGTGGGCGAGGCCGAGGGCGAAAGCCGGCTCGACCGATTCCTGAAGAAGCGCTTCCCCGAGATCACCCAAGGCGCCATCGAAAAGCTCTGCCGCACCGGCCAGATCCGGGTCGATGGCGGGCGGGTCAAGGCATCGACCCATGTGCTGCCGGGGGCCGAGGTGCGGGTGCCGCCCTTGCCGAAGACCGAAGGCGGCGCGCCGAAGCGTGGCGCGGCGGCGGTTCCGGAATCGGATGCCGAGATGATCCGCGCCGCCGTCCTCTGGAAGGATGAGCATATCATCGCGCTGAACAAGCCGCCGGGCCTGCCAAGCCAGGGCGGGTCGGGGCAGGGCAACCGCCATGTCGATGGCCTGACCGGTGCCTTGATGTTCGGCTTCAAGGACCGCCCGAAGCTCGTCCACCGTCTCGACAAGGACACCTCGGGCGTCCTCCTTCTTGCCCGCACCGACCGTATCGCGCGGGCTTTGTCCGAAGCTTTCCGGGCGCGGACGACGCGGAAGATCTACTGGGCGGCGGTGGCCGGGATGCCCAATCCGAAGATGGGCACGATCCGCTTCGGCCTGGTGAAGGCGCCGGGGCATGGACGGGGTGGCGAGGGCGAAAAGATGATCGCCGTCCACCCGGCGAAGATCGGTGAGACCGAGGGCGCCAAGCGCGCGACCACCGACTATGCCGTCATCGACGGGCTCGGCACCCGCGCCGCCTGGGTGGCGCTGGTCCCTGTCACCGGGCGGACGCATCAGCTTCGCGCCCATATGGCCGAGATCGGCCATCCCATCGCCGGCGACGGCAAGTATGGCGGCTCGGGGCAGGAAAACCTTGGCGATGGCTGGGGCGCGCAGCTTGGCGGTGAGATCAGCCGCAAGCTGCATCTCCACGCCCGCTCCATCTCTTTCGACCATCCGATCACCGGCAAGCGCATCACCCTGACCGCGCCCCTGCCGGATCACATGAAGCGCACCTGGGCAACCGTCGGCTGGACCGAAGGCGACGCCCCTGCCGACCCCTTCGACGAGACCGACGCATGAGCCGCCAAAGGCTCGTGATCTTCGACGTGGACGGCACGCTCTGCGACAGTCAGGACCTGATCGTCGCGGCGATGGCGGGCGCCTTTGCCGCCGAGGGCCTGCCCTGCCCGGACCACGGCGCCGTTCTTGCCATCGTCGGGCTGTCCCTGCCGGTGGCAATGGCGCGGCTGGTCCCGGATCAGCCGGTTGAAGCGCAGGCGCGGCTGGTCGAGGCCTACAAGGCCACCTTCATGGCCGAGCGTTCCCGCAAGCTCGCGCCACTTTACGATGGCATCGGCGCGCTGATCGCCGGGCTTTCGGCTACACCCGACACGCTCCTCGGGATCGCCACCGGAAAGTCGCGCCGTGGCCTGAACCTGCTTCTGCAGGGCCATGCGCTCGACGGGGTCTTTGTCACCCAGCAGGTTGCCGACGATCACCCGTCAAAGCCGCACCCCTCGATGCTTTTGTCCGCGATGGCGGAAACCGGGGTCGCACCAGATCAGACGGTGATGATCGGCGATACCACCTTTGACATTGAGATGGGCCGCGCCGCCGGCATTGCGACCATAGGCGTCAGCTGGGGCTATCACCCGGTCGAGGCGCTGGTGCAGTCAGGCGCGGACCGGATCGTGACGCAGGCGCGTGACGTGCCAGCGGCACTGGACGCAATCTGGAGGCGGGCATGAGCGGCTGGACGGCGCGGCGGTTCTGGAAAGACGTGGCGGTGGATCAGGTTCCGGGCGGTTACGGCATCAGGCTTGACGCCCGCCCGCTCCGCACTCCCGCCAAGCAGCCGCTTACCGTGCCATCGCGGGCACTGGCCGAAGCGGTCGCGGAAGAATGGCGCGCCGTGGACGGCAAGGTCGACCCGCGCGAGATGCCGTTCACGCGCTCGGCCAATTCCGCGGTGGACAAGGTGACGCCGCAGTTTGCCGAGGTCGCCGACCTGATCGCGGCCTACGGCGGCTCGGATCTGGTCTGCTACCGGGCCGAGGGGCCGGAGGAACTTTCCCGGCGGCAGGCGGAGGCCTGGGACCCGATCCTCGACTGGGCGCGGAAGCGGCACGGCGCAGCACTCAACACCACTGCCGGCATCGTGCCGGTGGCGCAGCCGGAGCAGAGCCTGCAGCCGCTCACCGCCGCCGTCCATGCCATGACACCCTTCGATCTGACCGCGCTGCACGACCTCGTGTCGCTCTCCGGCTCCCTCCTGATCGGGTTGGCCGCGACCGAGCCGGACAGCGATCCCGAGGCGCTTTGGCGGCTGTCGCGGATCGACGATGACTGGCAGGCGGAGCTTTGGGGCAGCGACGAAGAGGCGGAACAGGCCGCAGAAACGAGACGGCGGGATTTTCTGCACGCGCACCGATTCTGGACTTACCTTCGCAATGCTGCCCGTTGACCAGGCGTCGGCTCTTGGGCTGACGGCAACCCTGCCTCATTTCTCGGCATAAACACCGGCGCGCAACCGCAAGGTCACTTGACGCGCCGCGCCCAACGGTCCTAACTGACCGGCACTGGGGGTAAACCCCTAACATCTGCGTCAGGACAACCTGACCTATCACCTGCCCCGAAGTGGGCAGAAACTCAGGAAGAGGTAAGTATGAAAAGATCCGTTTTCCTCGGGACGCTCGCGGGCGCGGCCCTTCTGGCCGGCTACGCTTCGGCGGCGACTCTCGACGACGTGAAAGCGCGCGGCGTGCTGAACTGCGGCGTGAACACCGGCCTGACCGGCTTTGGCGCGCCTGATGCGACCGGCAACTACACCGGCTTCGACGTCGCCATCTGCAAGGCGGTCGCGGCGGCTGTTCTGGGTGACGCGTCCAAGGTGAAGTACACGCCCACCACCGGCGAAACCCGCTTCACCGCGCTTGCTTCGGGTGAAGTCGACATGCTGGCCCGGAACTCCACCTGGACCTATTCGCGCGACAACGACCTGAAGCTCGATTTCGTGGCCGTCAACTACTACGACGGCCAGGGCTTCATGGTGAAAAAGGACCTCGGCGTCGCTTCGGCCAAGGAACTCGACGGGGCCACGGTCTGCATCCAGACCGGCACCACGACGGAACTGAACCTTGCCGACTTCTTCAAGGAAAACAACATCACCTACACGCCGGTGACCGTGGCCGATGACGCCGAGGCGCAGCGCCAGTATGTGGCCGGCGCCTGCGACGCCTTCACCACCGACGCCTCGGGCCTCGCCGCGACCCGCGCGACGCTGCCGGATGCCGAGAACCACATCATCCTGCCGGAGATCATCTCCAAGGAGCCGCTCGGCCCGGTCGTCCGTCATGGCGACAACAACTGGGGCGACATCGTGCGCTGGACCTTCTACGCATTGGTCGCCGCCGAAGAGATGGGCATCACCTCGGCCAACGTCGAGGAAGTTGCCGGCTCGACCCAGAACCCGGAAGTCAAGCGCCTGCTCGGGCTTGAGGGCGACCTCGGCGCGATGATGGGTCTCGACAAGGACTGGGGCAAGCGCGCCATCGCCGCCAGCGGCAACTATGGCGAGATCTTCGCCGCCAACATCGGCGAGTCGACCCCGATCGGTCTTGCGCGCGGCCTGAACGCGCTCTGGACGCAGGGCGGCCTCCAGTACGCACCGCCGTTCCGTTGATCTGACTTTGTGGGGCGCGCCTGGCCGGCGCGCCCCATTTCACAGGTAAACACGACGACCAGCCAGTACGGGGCAAAAGACCCCGATAACCTCCGGATAAGCCGGAGCGGCTGACCCAGGGGGATCTGCATGGCCTATGTTGCTGAAGCGCCGAAGGAATCCTTTCGGCTGAGCATGCTCATATACGATACGCGGTTCCGCTCGATCACCATTCAGGTGATCGTTCTGATCCTCGCGCTCTTGTTCGTCGGCTGGTTGACCGACAACACGATCAAGAACCTTGCCGCCAAGGACAAGGACATCAACTTCAGCTTCCTGTGGAACCGCGCTGGCTACGACATCGACCAGCAGCTGATCCCCTATACCAACGACAGCACCCATGGACGTGCCGCCGTCGTCGGGCTGCTGAACACGCTGGTGGTGGCCTTCTTCGGCTGCATACTCGCCACCATCATCGGTGTCTTCGCGGGTGTTCTCCGGCTTTCGAACAACTGGCTCGTCGCGCGGATCATGACCGTCTATGTCGAGATATTCCGCAACGTGCCGCTGCTCCTCTGGATCATCCTCGCCTTCACGGTCTTTTCCGAAACCCGGCCAGAGCCGAAGGATTACAAGATCACGGCGCCGATGGTCGAACTGGTCAAGCAGAAGATGACCGAAGAGGGCGAGACGCTGCCGCCGGACTTCAAGGTGACGCCGCGGATGGTCAGCAGCTACGCTGACGAACTTGAAGCGGCCGGAATAGAGCCGCCCCAGACCGAGATCTTTTTCGGCACGGTCGCCGTCACCAACCGCGGGTCCAACATTCCAATGCCGCTTCTCAGCCGTCCTCTCGGTGGTTTCGAGGTGGCCGGCGTCCCGATCAGCTTCTCGGTCCTTGCCGTCTTTGCCCTCCTGGCTGCTTCGATCTTTGTCAGCAGGAAACTGTCGCGCCGGGCCGCAGCGATTCAGGAAGAGACCGGGGTGCGCCCCGTGATCTGGTGGAAGAACCTCGCGATCATCGTTCTTCCGGTGTCCCTGCTTCTCTGGGCGATGGGCCTGCACTGGGAAATCCCGGGCTTCGCCACCGACGAATTCGGGGTGTCCAAGGGTTTCAACATCGTCGGCGGCATCAACGTCGCCCATTCCTTCACGGCCCTGCTGATCGCGCTCTCGCTCTATACCGGCGCCTATATCGCCGAGGCGGTGCGGGGCGGCATCCTCGCCATCTCGCGCGGGCAGACCGAGGCGGCCTATGCGCTGGGCCTGAGGCCCGGCAAGACGATGCGGCTTGTGATCCTGCCGCAGGCGCTGCGCGTCATCATACCGCCGCTCATCAGCCAGTACCTGAACCTGACCAAGAACACGACACTGGGCATGGCGATCAGCTACCTCGACCTCAAGGGCACCCTTGGCGGCATCACCCTGAACCAGACCGGGCGGGAGCTTGAATGCATGCTCCTGATGATGCTGATCTACCTCATTCTCAGCCTCATCATCTCGTCGCTGATGAACGTCTTCAACACGGCCATGAAGCTGAAGGAGCGCTGAGATGACCGAGAGCTCCATCGCCTTCGCCCGGACCGAGATGCTGCCGCAGCAGGAACCGCCGCTTTCCGAACGCGGCATCGTGAAGTGGTTGCATGAAAACCTCTTCTCGGGATGGATGAACTCCATCCTGACGCTTCTCGGCCTCCTGTCCGTATTCCTGATCGTCAAAAGGGCGCTTCCCTGGCTCCTCTACGGTGTCTGGGACGCAAACTCTCTCGCCGAGTGCCGCGAGGCTGTCGCGGCCATGGCCGGGCCCGACGCGCATGGCGCCTGCTGGGCGATGATCCGTGAACGCTGGCACCAGTTCCTGTTCGGCTTCTACCCGATGGACCAGTACTGGCGCCCCGTCCTCGCCTTCGCGCTGATGATCGTCGCCCTCGCGCCGGTCCTCTATTACGGCCTGCGGCGCATCAACATGCTGATGGTCGGCATCGTCGGCGTGTTGATGGTGCTGGCCCTGATCGGGGTCGGCACCGACGCGGCGCATCTCCTCGTCGCCGTGGGGGTCTTCGCGGCGATCTTCGCGGTCGCAGCCGCGGCGCCGACGAAGCTCGTCTGGGTCACGATCCTGTTCCCGGCCGTGGGCTTCTTCCTGCTCTGGGGTGGCTCTGTCTGGGGACCGATCGGGGCGCTCGCCGGTTTCGCGATCTTCGGGGCGGTCTGGTCGCTCCTGCAAAAGAAGCTCGGCGTCGTCGTGGCGGCGGGGGTTGGCCTTGTCGTCGCGGCGATGTGGTGGCTGGTGGTTCAGACCAAGGTGACGACCGTCCTGCACGAATTCCTGCCGGCGGGGCTGCCATCGGTCGACAGCGACCAGTTCGGCGGCTTCCTTCTGGCTTTCGTCATCGGCGTGACCGCCATCGCGGCATCGCTGCCGCTCGGCATCCTTCTGGCGCTCGGGCGGCGGTCGGATATGCTCCTGGTGAAGACGCTCTCGGTCGGCTTCATCGAGTTCATCCGGGGTGTTCCGCTTATCACCATGCTCTTCGTGGCCTCGCTGCTGCTGCAGTACTTCCTGCCGCCGCAGACGAACTTCGACCTGATCCTGCGGGTCATCATCCTCGTGACGCTTTTCGCCTCGGCCTATATCGCCGAGGTGATCCGCGGCGGGCTTGCCGCCCTGCCGCGCGGCCAGTACGAGGCGGCGGATGCGCTGGGCCTTGACTACTGGCAGGCGCAGCGGCTCATCATCATGCCGCAGGCGCTGAAAATCTCGATCCCCGGCATCGTCAGCAGCTTCATCGGCCTCTTCAAGGACACGACTCTGGTCGCCCTTGTGGGCCTTGCCGACCCCCTGCAGGGCATCACAAAGATCGTCCGCGCCGACATCAACTGGAAGGGCATCTACTGGGAGCCCTTGATCTTCGTCGGCGTCATCTTCTTCATCGTCTGCTTCAGCATGTCGCGCTACTCGATGTATCTCGAGCGCAAGCTGAAGCGCGACCACCGTTAAGGAGCGCAACATGTCCGAAGCCATCAACCGCAAGGTCGACCGCAGCCAGATGCAGGTGAGCGATGAGGTCGCCATCGAAATCGCCCGGATGAACAAGTGGTACGGGACGTTCCATGTCCTGCGCGACATCGACCTGACTGTGCAGCGCGGCGAGCGCATCGTCATCGCGGGGCCGTCCGGTTCCGGCAAGTCGACGCTGATCCGCTGCATCAACCGGCTTGAGGAACATCAGTCGGGCAAGATCGTCGTCGACGGGACGGAACTCACATCAGACCTCAAGAACATCGACAAGGTGCGATCCGAGGTTGGCATGGTGTTCCAGCACTTCAACCTCTTCCCGCATCTGACGATCCTCGAGAACCTGACGCTGGCGCCGATCTGGGTCAGGAAGACCCCGCGGAAGGAAGCCGAGGAAACCGCGATGTACTTCCTCGGCAAGGTCAAGATCCCCGAACAGGCGCACAAATACCCCGGCCAGCTGTCGGGCGGCCAGCAGCAGCGGGTGGCGATCGCGCGATCGCTCTGCATGCGGCCGCGGATCATGCTTTTCGACGAACCGACCTCGGCGCTTGACCCCGAGATGATCAAGGAAGTGCTCGACACCATGATCGAGCTCGCCGAAGAGGGCATGACGATGCTCTGCGTGACCCACGAGATGGGCTTTGCCCAGGCCGTGGCGAACCGCGTCATCTTCATGGATCAGGGCCAGATCGTCGAACAGAACGAGCCTTACGAGTTCTTCAACAACCCGAAGAGCGAGCGGACGAAGCTGTTCCTGAGCCAGATCCTCGGCCACTGATCAGGGTTGCGGAACGGAGAACCCCGGCCGCAGGGCCGGGGTTTTGCTTTGGTCAGCGAACACCTTCGGGCACGAAGAAGTCGAGAACGCTACCCCTGCCGGGTGCCGCCTCCGACCAGTCGGCAACCTCGAAATCGACGACGAGCGTCGCGGCGGTCGGGTATTTCAGGAAGTCGGGCCGCGAAGGCGCGCGCGACACCAGCCGCTGGGCAAGTTCACCAATACCGGGATTGTGGCCGATCATCATCACGCAGTCGCCGGTCGCACGGCGCAGCACCGCCAGCATCACGTCGGGGCCGGCGTGGTAGAGGTTGTCGAGGAACTTGATCCTCGGCGTCACTTCCAGCGGGGCTGCAGCGGCGACGGACCAGGTTTCCCGCGTGCGGAGCGCGCCTGAGCACAGCACCTCGTCAGGTTCATAGCCCCGCGAATGCAGCCAGTGCCCGAGTTCAAGCGCCGCCCGCGTCCCCCGCGCGTTCAGGGGCCGGTCGTGGTCGGCCATGGCGGGATCGTCCCAAGAGGACTTCGCGTGGCGGGTAAGGATCAGGCGACGGTGGCCGGGGTTCATCTGTGAAAGAGCCTCATGTGATAGGCGGACTGCTGAGGCAACCTGCCATAGCCGCGTGACACGGGGCAAGCGCGCCGTAGGCCGCAGCCCGAAGAAAGACAATCTGCGCCTGAAGGCGTGTCGAGAAATTTGTGGCAGGCCGGCACGTCATAGCCTTTGGCACCAAGGGCGGCGGGCGGGCAGGCGGTGAGGCAGGGCTTCTCGTCGCAGCCCTCGCAGGGCGAGGCAGCGGGCGGCGCGGGGAGGTCGAGCCTGTCCCGCAGCGCGATGGCGCCGCGATAGGACAGCATCAGCCCGGCGCGGTCATGGACGAGAAGCGTGACGGGCGACACCCAGGCGCGACCGCTTTTCAGCGCCCATTGGTAAAAGGGCCGGTAGGGTGGGCCGCCGAATGGGAAATGCGCCTTGCCGCCAAGGTCGCAGGCAATCCCGCCGATCACCCGCCGCGACCAGCGGTCGACAGGATCAGGCGCGCCGTCCTGCCATTCCGGCTGGGCGGTGAGATGCGGCCAGAAACCCGGCTCGTCCGGCCCGAGAAGGACGAGGGTGCGGAAAGCCTCTGGCAGGCCATCCTCGGGGGAAAGGTGAAAGGCGCCGAAGACCCCCAGACGGTGGGGCAGGGCCGCTGCCGCGATCTTCGCCAGCGTCACCTGATGCGCGGCTTGACGCGCGGCTCGGTGGAGCGGATCTGGCTGCCCGCGCCATGGTCGGTGAAAAGCTCAAGAAGGCTGGCGTTCGGCACCCTGCCGTCGACGATGGAGGCGGCGCGGACGCCTTCCTCGACCGCCTTCAGCGCGGTTTCGGTCTTGGGGATCATGCCGCCGGCGATGGTGCCGTCGGCGATGAGGGCGCGCACCTCCTCGGGCGTCAGCTGCGTCAGCACCTCGCCCGCCTTGTTCTTGACCCCCGCCACATCGGTCAAAAGGAGCAGGCGGTCGGCCTTCAGCGCCCCGGCGATGGCGCCCGCGGCGGTGTCGCCGTTGACGTTGAAGGTCTCATTGTCGTTCATCCCCGTGGCCACCGGGGCGATGACCGGGATGATGCCGGCGTTGTAAAGATCGCGGATCACCTGCACGTTCATCTCGACCGGGCGGCCGACGAAGCCAAGCTCCGGGTCGTCCGCCTCGCAGACCATCAGGTCGTCGTCCTTGCCGGAAATGCCCACGGCGCGCCCGCCCTGATCGTTGATCGCCTGCACGATGCGCTTGTTGACGAGGCCGGAGAGGATCATCTCCACCACCTCGACGGTGGCCTTGTCTGTCACGCGCTTGCCGCGCACGAACTCCGACTTGATGCCGAGCTTCGTCAGCATTTCGTTGATCATCGGGCCGCCGCCATGGACGACGACCGGGTTCACGCCGACCTGCCGCATGAGGACGACATCGCGGGCGAATTCCGCCATCGCCTCGTCATCGCCCATGGCATTGCCGCCGAACTTCACCACGACGACCGCGCCGGAATAGCGCTGGAGATAGGGAAGTGCCTCGGAGAGCGTCCGGGCGGTGGCGATCCAGTCACGGTCCATGGTCTGTTTTCTCATCGCGGAATCCTCGTGGCCGTTCCCTGTTACCGCCTCGGCTCCGGCCTGCCAAGGGTCGAGGACGGTTGCCTTTCCCCGCCGAATGCCTAGCTTGCGGCAGGCATAGCGGAGACTGGCATGACCAAGACACTTCTTCTGACCGGCGCATCGCGCGGTATCGGCCATGCGACGGTCAAGCGCTTTGCCCGCGAGGGTTGGCGCGTCATCACCTGTTCGCGCCATCCCTTCCCCGAGGAATGCCCCTGGGGCGGCGGCGGCGAGGATCACATCGAGGTCGACCTCGCCGATCCGAACAAGACGATGGAGGCGATCGCGCTGATACGCTCGCGTCTTGGCGGGCGGCTGGATGCGCTGGTGAACAATGCCGGCATCTCGCCCAAGGCGCCGGGCGGCGGGCGGCTCAACTCCATCGATACGGACCTGCGCGACTGGGGCAAGGTGTTCCACGTCAATTTCTTCGCGCCGATCGTGCTGGCGCGGGGATTGCGGGAGGAGCTGTCGGCGGCCAAGGGTGCGGTCGTCAACGTGACCTCCATCGCCGGAAGTCGGGTCCATCCTTTCGCCGGGGCGGCCTATTCGACATCGAAGGCGGCGCTGAAGGCCCTGACACGCGAGATGGCGCATGACTTTGGGCCGCTCGGCGTCCGCGTCAATGCCATCGCGCCGGGAGAGATCGAAACCTCGATCCTGTCGCCGGGGACCGAGAAGATCGTGGCGGGACTGCCCCTACGGCGGCTCGGGCAGCCGTCGGAAGTGGCGGATGTGATCTGGTTCCTCTGCTCGGACGCTTCGTCCTACGTGACGGGGACCGAGATCGAGGTGAATGCCGGGCAGCATGTCTGAAAGCGCCGGGCGTTTCCACGCTGCAAAGGTCCACCGGACCTTTGCTTGTCGCGCTCCAACCCTCCCCGGACCCCTCCGAGGTATTTCGGGCAAGATGAAAGGGGTTACTCGATTCCGGCGATGATCGCGCGGAGCGTCTCGATGCCGTCGCCCTTTTCGGACGAGGTCATGAGAATTTCCGGGTAGGCGGCGGGATGCTTTTGCAGCGCCGCGCGGACCTGCGCGAGGATCGCGTCGCGGTCTGCCGCCTTGACCTTGTCAGCCTTGGTCAGGACCACCTGGAAGGTCACGGCGGAGCGGTCGAGAAGCTTCAGGATCTCGGCGTCCACATCCTTGACGCCGTGGCGCGTGTCGATGAGCACGAAAGCGCGGCGGAGGGTCTGGCGACCGGCGAGATAGTTCTTCAGAAGCCGCTGCCACTTCGCGACAACGGCGACCGGCGCTTCGGCATAGCCGTAGCCCGGCAGGTCGACGAGATAGAGGTCGTCGCCCGCGGTGAAGTAGTTGATTTCCTGCGTCCGGCCCGGCGTGTTCGAAGCGCGGGCGAGGTTCTTCCTGCCCGTGAGCGCGTTGATGAGGCTCGACTTGCCGACGTTGGAGCGGCCGGCGAAGCAGACCTCGATCCGGTCGGGCGGCGGCAATCCGTCCATCGCCACGACGCCTTTGACGAAGTCGATCGGCCCGGCGAAGAGGAGGCGGCCCGTTTCAAGAGCCGCCGCATCCGGGGTTTCGGCGAGCGGGAAGGGGGCGGTCACTCGATGACCTCTACCCGGTCGCCCTGACGGATGGGGCCGCCCTCGATCACCTTCGCGTAGACGCCGAATTCCTGCGCGCCGAGCAGCGCTTTGAGCGCGCCGAGCGTGTCGGCATCGCGTTCCCCGGTAGCAGGGTTCGCGGTTGTGGCGAGGCAGCGGACGATGTTTTCCTCGACGGCGAGGACGGTTTCGCCGATCCGGACGGTCTTGCCGATCCAGTCGCGTTCGGTCCAGGGCGCCAGCCCCTCAAGCCAGAGGTTGCCGCGCCAGCGGAGCGGCGAAATGTCGACGCCCATTCTTGCGCCGAGGTCGGCGTTCGAGGCGAGCGAGAGGATCGATACCGACTGGTAGTCGGTGTCGGTCATGGCTAAATCGGCTGCGGAATAGATCCGCGCCGGCTGCGCCCGGTCGGCCGGCGAAAGCGGTCGCACCCAGTCGAGAAAGCGCGCCGTGTCGGCGGCATCGTCCGGGCGGAAGCTGAGCGCCGGGCGGTCGGGATGGGTCAGCGTCAGCGTCGCCGTGGCCTCGTCCAGTGCTGCATTGATCGCCATCAGCGCCGGCGCCTTCGATCCGCGTGAGAAGTTCTGGCAGGGCGCCCAGGCGCCATCCTCGATCCGTGCCGCCTCATGCGCGACGGCCCAGCGGCGGTCCCAGGGCAGCGCGGCACCCGGCGAAAGCGCAACCCCGGCCAGCGTCTCACGCCCGTGCGACTTGAGCGGGTGGCGCTGGATCGAGGCGAGCCGGGCGGTCATTTTGCCGCCTGCTTGCCGCGCTTGAAGCCCGAGCGGATGTTGCCGAAAAGGTCGGGGCGTTTCCCGTGCATCGACATGATCGTGTACTGCTGGATGAAGGTGATGGTGTTGTTGGTGATCCAGTAGAGCACAAGGCCCGAGGCGAAGCTGCCGAGCATGAACATGAAGATCCAGGGCATCCAGGCGAAGATCGCCTGTTGCGTCGGATCGGCAGGGGCGGGGTTCAGCTTCTGCTGGAACCACATCGAGATGCCGAGAAGGATCGGCAGGACGCCGAGCGACAGGATGAAGAAGAGGCTGCCCGGCTCAGGCGTCGCCCAGGGCAGAAGGCCGAAGAGGTTGAGGATCGACGAGGGATCGGGCGCCGAAAGGTCGCGGATCCAGCCGAACCATCTGGCGTGGTAAAGCTCGATGGTGACGTAGATCACCTTGTAGAGCGAGAAGAAGATCGGGATCTGGATCAGCACCGGCAGGCAGCCCGAGGCCGGGTTGACCTTGTTCTTCTTGTAAAGCTCCATCATGCCCTGCTGGAGCTTCTGCCGGTCGTCGCCCGCTGTTTCCTTCAGCTTCTCCATCTCGGGCTGAAGTTCCTTCATCTTCGCCATCGAGATGTAGGATTTGCGCGCCAGCGGGAAGACCAGCGTCTTGATCACGAAGGTCAGCGCGATGATCGCCCAGCCCATGTTGCCGATGGCGCTGTTGAGCCAATGCAGAAGGCGGAACATCGGTTTGGTCAGGAAGAAGAACCAGCCCCAGTCGATCGATTCGATGAAGTTGCGGATCTGCGGGCGGTCGGGATCGACCTTGGCGCCGAAGAGCCGGTCGATCCAGTCGGGTTCATTCTGGTAGCGCCGGATCGTGCCCCACTCCTTTGCCCCGGCGAAGAGCATGGTCGAAATCTCGGCCCGGCCGCCAGCGGCGACTTCCTGCACGGGCAGGCGGGTCTCGGCCTGGTAGATGTCGCCGGCCTCGGCATACTTCACCACCGAGGTGAAGGGTGATCCGGGCGAGGGTACCAGTGTCGTCATCCAGTAGGCGTCGGTGAAGCCGATCCAGCCGTCCTGCTTGACCTCCTTGATGTCGGCCTGGCCTTCGGCGCCTTGCGCGTCGAGTTTCGGGATGCCGGAATACTGGATGTCGCCAAGCTCGCCATCGGTCTGGCGGATGATGCCCTCATGGCGGACATAGGCGCGGCTGGCCTCCGGCAAGCCATGGCGTACCACGATGCCGTAGGGGGCAAGGCGGACCGGGGCGGCTGTCTGGTTCTCGACCGACTGGAGGATGGTGAAGAGATAGTCTTCATCGACCGACATTTCGCGGCGGAAGACGAGGCCGGCACCATTGTCCCAGCGGAGCATGACCGGTTTGCCGGGGGCGAGCTCAGTCCCGGATTCAAGCGTCCAGACAGTGCGGGCCCCGGGTACAGCTTCGGGCGAAAGGCCGCCGGCGGGTTGCCAGCCGTAGACAACGTAATAGGGCAGGTCGGCGCTGCCTTCGGTGCTGCCGACTGGCGAGAGAAGCCGGACATCGGGTGAACCGGCATCGAGCGAGACCTTGTAGTCCTTCAGGCTCAGGTCGTCGAACCGGCCGCCGAAGAGCGAGATCGAGCCGGTGAGGCGCGGCGTCTCGATCCTTACCCGCGGAGCGGCGGCAAGTTCGGCCGCGACCGCGGTGCTCGCGGCTTCGGCTGAGGCTGTCGCGGCGGCGGTTGCCGTTGTTGCCGCATCGCCTGCCGGCGCAGCGGTCTGACTTGTCGCGGCAGGTGCCGTCGCTTCGGGCACAGGCTGCGGCGGCGGGAAGAGCGTGACCCAGACCAGGATGACGAGGAACGACAGCACCGTCGCGAGAATGAGATTCTTGTTCTGATCGTCCATCTGGACCTACCGCCCGCCTAGTCGAAGTTTGGGCAGGTTCAACAGAAGGGGGGGGCAAAGGTCAAGCGGTTTTCGGGCGATCTGACCCCGGTGCCGGCCATACCAACAGGGTTCTAACGGTATTCCTTGGCGGCAGGCGGTGGCAAGCCGATGAAAACCCGCGGCGGCTCCGTGTCGGCAAGGGGCGGCGTGTTCAGCCGACCTGCCTGCCGGCAAGGCCGGGCGTGCGCGCGAGTTTCGCCTGGTGTCGGGCAAGCCAGTCCTGCGTGGCCTGTGCCGGCATCGGCCGCGCCACCACGAATCCTTGGACGTGGGAACATCCGAGCTGAGCCAGAAGCGCATGTTCGGCGAGGGACTCGACGCCTTCCGCCAGCGTCTTCAGGCCAAGCCTGTCGGCCATCGACAGGATCGCGGCGACGATGCGCTGCTGTTCGGGATCGGTGTCGACGCCCGACACGAAGGCTCGGTCGATCTTGATCCGGCTGACGGAAAAGCGCCGGATTGCGGCGATCGAGGCATGGCCGGTGCCGAAATCGTCAAGGTCGATGCCGCAGCCGAGTGCGGCGAGCGCCGTCAGGTTACGCACGATGACGTCATTGGCGCCTTCGGCCACGACCGTCTCAAGAACCTCCACCGTCAGGCGCTGGGGTGTGAGGTCGAAGCGGTCAAGCTCCCATTTCAGCCGCGCCACCAGATTGGGGTCGCTGAGATCCTGCGAGGAAAAGTTGACGGCCACCGTCTGGATGTTGTGGCCGGCCCGGTCCCAGCTGCGCATCAACGAGAGCGACTGGGCGAGGATGGTTTCGCTGAGCCGGGCGCTGAGCCCCGAGGCGTCGATGACCGGCACGAATTCCGCCGGCAGGAGGATGCCGCGCGTCGGGTGCATCCAGCGGGCCAGCGCCTCGAACCCGGTGACTTCGCCGGTGTCGGTCGAAAGCTGGGGCTGGAAGAAGGCGACAATCTCTCCACCGTCGATCGCGGCCTCGATCTCGGCGCCCATCGTGCCGCGATGGGCGGCGCGCTGGCGAATGTCGGCGGTGAAGGCGCGAATCGCGCCCGGCCCGTTTGCCCAGGCCTCTGCCAGCGCCATTTCGGCGGCGGCGAGGAGCGCGGTTCCGCTTTGCTCAGGCGCGCGGGAGGGCAGGCAGAAGCCGATCGAGACGGAGACATGCACCGTCGTGCCGTCAAGGCTGACCGGATCGGCGATGCGCCGCTGGATGCGGTCGGCGATCTGGATCGCGGCCTCAAGGTCGATGCGGCGGCGCGAGGAGACGGCGACGGCGAAGCGCCCGCCATCGAAATGCGTGTGCACGTCATCCTCTCGCACCGCGCCGGAAATCCTGTCTTCAAGCGCTGTCATCACGCGGTCATGGCCGGCGCTGCCATGTTGCGCCATGAGGCCCTGGGGGTCGTCGACGCCTATCGCGACGCAGAGTGCCATGTCGCGCGACACCTGGCCGTTCCTGAACGCCGGGTCGAGCGCTGCAACGATGGCGTCCCTTGGCGCGGCGACGGGAGGCGTCATGCCGCCGCCCGGCACAGGCGCCCGCTCGCGGATGGTGGTCAGTGCCGCCAAGGGCAAGCCGATCGCAGCGGCAACCGCCGCACCTTCGGCGCCGAAGAAATAGCCCCCCGCCGCAAGCCCCGGCCCCAGCGCCAGCACGTCCGCCCTGATGATGTGCGGCAGCCGCCGCGCGAGATCCCGGATTGCCATAGAAGTCCTCTTCCGCAGGGGCAGACGGGTCTGCCGTTGCGAAGAAGCCTAGGTCGCGGGGTCTGAGCGCAAAGTTAACGCTCGTCCTGCGTCGAACCGGCAATTTTCCTCAAATCTTCAGGGCTTTCGGCGCGCATGAGGCCCGCGAAATCGAAGAGCGCAGGATCGAGAAGATGCGAGGGCCGGGCGTTCATCAATGCCCGGAACATCACCTGACGGCGGCCGGGGCTGCGTGCCTCCCAACCGTCAAGGATCTGCTTGACCTGCTGGCGCTGGAGGCCGTCCTGTGACCCGCAAAGGTCGCAGGGAATGATCGGGTAATTCATCGCCTTGGCGAATTTCTCGCAATCCGCCTCGGCCACGAAGGCCAGGGGGCGGTAGACAAAAAGGTCGCCGTCCTCGTTCAGCAGTTTTGGCGGCATCGTCGCAAGGCGCCCGCCGTGGAAGAGGTTCATGAAGAAGGTTTCAAGAATGTCGTCGCGGTGATGGCCAAGGACCACCGCCGAACAGCCTTCCTCGCGCGCGATGCGGTAGAGGTTGCCGCGCCGAAGCCGCGAGCAGAGCGAACACATGGTGCCGCCGGGCGCGATCTTTTCGGTCACGATGGAATAGGTGTCGGCATATTCGATGCGGTGTTCCACGCCCATCCGGCTAAGGAACTCCGGCAGGACGGTCGCCGGAAAGCCGGGCTGGCCCTGATCGAGGTTGCAGGCCAGAAGATCGACCGGCAGGAGGCCGCGCCATTTCAATTCATGGAGGACAGCCAGAAGCGTATAGCTGTCCTTGCCGCCCGAAAGACAGATCAGCCAGCGCGCGCCACGCTCGACCATGCCGTAAGCCTCGATCGCCTCGCGCACCTCGCGCACGATGCGCTTGCGGAGTTTCTTGAACTCCGTCGAGGAGGGCGCGCCGTTGAAAAGCGGGTGGATGTCGTCGTTTTCGTCAAGCATCGCCGTGGTCTCCGGGAAACTTGCCATAGGGCGACGGCTCTGGGATTGTCAATGCAGGTAGCGCCCCGGACCGCCATGACCGAACCGCCGCAGGAAAAGCCGCCAGAGACTGCGCCGCCGAGCGGGCCGGGCATGATGTTCGGCATTCTGGTCTTCGGCTTCGGGCTGGCGGCCGGCCTTCTGATCGCCGTGGCCGGCACCGGCGTGCTTGAGGACAGCGCCGGGCTGATCCTGACCGTCTTTCTTGCAGCGCTTTTCGTGGTGGCGCTGGTCGGCGGCGCTATCATCCTTTTCCGCCGGTCGATCCTGCGCCGCCTGACCGGCGTGGCCGAGACGCAGATCGAAAGCTTCGCCGCGCCTTTGGGCCGGGTGGCGAAAAGCACCATCGCGGGTGATCCTGCCGGCGCGACCGATGCCGCGCGCGAGCTGATCCAGCTTGGGCTTGCGCGCTACGGCTGGTTGGCGACCCGGCGCTGGATCGTCACCTCGCTGACGGCGCTGATCGCAGCGCTTGCCGCCCTCGCCGGGACAGCGCTTCTCTATCGCCAGAACAGCCTGATCGAGATCCAGTCTGCCCTTCTGGCCGAGCAGAACGACAGGATCCGCGAACAGACAGCGCTTGTCCGGCAGGATGTCGAACTGGCCGAGGCGGCGCGGAATGCGGCCCTCGCAATCGAGATCACCAATATCGCCGCGCTGATCGGCGGCGCCGCGGCAAAGGTCGCCGAAGCCGATGCCGCCGCCGGGCTGGGCGCCGGGGTCGATCCGGCGGCGGCGCTGGTCAACGTCCTTGATCCGGTCCATGACCTCGACCGGGCGCTGATCCTGCGCATCGTCTCGGCCTCGCGCGCGGCGCGGCCCTACCGGTTTCTCGATCCGGGCCTGATGCCCGATGACCCGAACGACAAGATGCGGGTGGCGATGGCGACACGGCGGGCCGACCTGCCGGAGGCTTACGGGCGGATGGCCGATGCCTTCGGCTGGCGGGAGATGCCCGCCGAGGCCGACCTGATCGACCGGCCGGCAAGCCCCGAACGTGGCCAGCTTCTTCAGGCGCTGACCTTTGGCGGCATCCGCAACCTCGAGATGCTGAACCACTTCGGGCTCGATCTGGCCTTTGCCTACCTGCCGAATGCCGAGTTCGCCCTTCTGACCGCACAGGGCGGGCGGCTGAGCTATGCCGAGTTTTCCGGCAGCCATATCGTCGAATCCGATCTTGGCGGCGCCTGGCTTGAAAACGCCCGTTTCCGGCGCACGACCATCAGCCGCAGCGATTTTTCGACTGTGACCGCCGAGAGGGCGCGTGCGCCTTACCCGGCCGCGAACGCACCATACGCGACCCGTGCGCAGGGCGCGGATTTCTCGGGCGCGGTGATCCGCGAGACGACGTTTGCCGGCGCTTACCTGACGGCGGCGAGCTTCGACGGTGGGCTGTTGTACCGAGTCGATTTCACCGATGCCGACCTCTCGGCGGCGACGCTCAAGGGGGCGGTGCTGATTGCGCCTCTGTTTGGCGGCACCGCCCTGAAATCGACGGACCTTGACGGCGCTGTTCTGATCGGTGGCGGCTCCTACACGGGGCTGCAATCGGGCGCGGCAGAGGGCACATTCGACGCCAGCCGCTACGAGGTCGCGCCTTTGACATGGGAAGAGATCATGGCCATCCCCATCGTCTTCCAGACCTTCACGCGGGAGGAGATCGAGGCGGTTGCGGGAGGCGATCCCCCGGTCAGGCTGAAACGGGTGAGGGCGTTCGAGGAGTAGGTCGTTCTGCCTTTTGCCTAAATCACATGCTAAACAGAGGGTTGCGCCTGACCCGAGGGTGGGCGCCATCGCGCCCGCCCTGGGGGCGGGTCGGGCGCGGCCCGTAACGCTTTGGGCGTCCCGGGCGGGGACGACGCTGGGTCTGGTAAAAGGTAAGCTGCTGTAGAGAAAGCCGCTTTCAGTCCCCGGCCGTCGCCAGCATCCCCTTATAGGGCGCTATGTCGCCGATCCGTTCCGCCACCCAGTCCGGATTGTAATAGGTGTCGAGATAGCGCGAGCCGCTGTCGCACATCAGCGTGACGATGGAGCCTTGTCGCCCCGCCGCCGCCATCTCGCGCGCGACCTGAAGCGTGCCCCAGATGTTGGTGCCGGTCGACGGTCCGGCCTTCCGACCCGTCCGCGCCTCGAACCAGAGCATCCCGGCGACAGAGGCGGCATCGGGGACCTGGATCATGCGGTCGATCACGTCATGCTGGAAGGAAGGCTCGACCTTCGGCCTCCCGATCCCCTCGATCCGGCTCGAACAGGCGCGGGTCAGGGTCAGGTCACGGGTCTGGTAGCTGTCGTAGAAGACCGAGTTCTCCGGGTCGACGACGACCAACTCGGTCGGATGGCTCATGTAGCGCATGTAGCGGCCAAGGGTGGCCGAGGTGCCACCGGTCCCGGCGCTCATCACCACGGCGGCGGGGACGGGATGCGGTTCCCGCGCCATCTGGGTGAAGATCGATTCCGCGATGTTGTTGTTGCCGCGCCAGTCGGTGGCGCGTTCGGCATACATGAACTGGTCCATGAAATAGCCGCCGGTCTTTGCGGCCAGCGCCACGGCGGCCTCGTGCATTTCCGGCGCGGAGCCGACGAAGTGGCAGTCGCCGCCGTAGAAGCGGATGAGGTCGATCTTCGACTGCGCCGTGCTTTTCGGCATGACGGCGACGAACTTCAGGCCGAGCATCCGGGCGAAATAGGCCTCGGATACCGCCGTGCTGCCCGACGAGGCCTCGATCACCGGGCGGTCCTTGGCAAGCTTGCCGTTGCAGAGCGCATAAAGGAACAGCGACCGCGCCAGCCGGTGCTTGAGGCTGCCGGTCGGATGGGTGCTTTCGTCCTTGACGTAGATGTCGACGCCGGAAAGCCCGCCGGCGTCGAGCCGGAACAGATGGGTGTCCGCCGAGCGCTGGAAATCCGCCTCGATCTTTCGGATCGCCTGATTGACCCAGTCCCGCATCGGTCTATCCCTTCCTGCGCTCCGGTACCGGATCATAGCCCGATCCGCCCCAGGGATGGCAACGCCCGATCCGCCGAGCGGCAAGCCAGCCGCCCTTGATCCCGCCGTGCTTTTCCAGCGCCTCAAGCGCATAGGCCGAACAGGTCGGCTGGTAGCGGCAGGAATGCCCGACCCAGGGGCTGAGGACCAGCCGGTAGGCGCGGACGGGAAGCGCGAGGATATGGGCGAGGGGCGACATCACTTGCCGCCGTGGACGCGGTCGAGCGCGCGGGCAAGTTCGGCCGTCATCGCAGCGAAGTCGTGTGTGGCGGTGGCGCCGGGGCGGCCGACCAGCACGTAGTCCCATCCGGGTCTTGCATGGCCGGGCAGGACGGCGCGGGCAATCGCCCTGAGGCGCCGCTTGGCGCGGTTGCGGGCGACGGCGTTGCCGAGTTTCTTCGAACAGGTGTAGCCGATGCGGACGGCTTGCGGGTCGGTTTCCTCGGGGCGTCGTTCCCGCGCCTGCAGAAGAAATCCCGTCGTGCCCTGCCGCCGGGCCTGCGCCGCACGCAGGAAGTCGGCGCGCCTGGTCAGCGTAAGGCAAACGGAAACCGCCGGAGGCTTTACCGCGCCCCGGCCATCCTGGCCTTGCACGGGTGCCTCCGGCGGTGTCATGCCGTGTGCCTTAAGGTTTGGCCTTACGCCGAAAGAACCTTGCGGCCCTTCGCGCGACGTGCGTTCAGCACCTTGCGGCCGCCCTTCGTGGCCATGCGCGCACGGAAACCGTGGCGGCGGGCGCGAACGAGGTTCGACGGTTGGAACGTGCGCTTCATCGCTTTTACTCCGGTAGGTAGGCCCAAACCCCAGTACCGGGGATTCGAAGGCCGCTGTCATTCGAAGTCCGGCTCATAGACGCCACCTGCGCCCAAGTCAACTCGCCAGAACCGGTTTTCTCGCGCGTGAGAGTCGTGTTCGCCAGATGCATCCCCCCGGTGATGGAAGTAAAAGGTTTAAAGCCCCGCTTCGAATGCCTATTCTCTTCTGGCCGGCAGGTCCGGCACGTCGGCGCCAGCGACCGGGCGCCACCTGGGATTGTGGCGGGGCGTTTGATGTTCTTCAGGACATTGTCGGGGCGGTTTCTCCTGCTGACGACCATCTTCGTCATGCTGGCGGAGATCCTGATCTTTGTCCCTTCGGTGGCGCGCTTCCGCGAGGATTACATACTGTCGCGCCTCGAACGGGCACAGATCGCCTCGCTGGCGCTTCTCGCGACCGACGGCATGATCGACGAACAGCTCGAGCGGGAGCTTCTGGAAAACGCCGAGGTCTACAACGTCGTCCTCAGGCGCGACGAGGTGCGCCAGCTGGTCCTGTCCTCGCCGATCCCGACGCCGATCGCGGGGACTTATGACCTGCGCGAGGCCCCGGCCTGGCAGCTGATCCGCGATGCGATCGAGACGCTGGTGGATCCCGAAAGCCGTGTGATCCGGGTGATCGGCGATCCGGTGAAGCAGGCCGGCCTCCTGATCGAGGCGACCATGGACACCAAGCCCATGCGCGCGGCGATGCTCGACTACGGCCTGCGCATTCTCGGCCTGTCGGCGGTGATTTCCGCCGTCACGGCGGTGCTGCTGTTCCTCGCCGTGCAGCGGCTTTTCGTGGCGCCGATCCGCCATGTGGTGCGCGGCATGAGCCTTTATGCCGAGGCGCCCGAGGATGCTCGCCGGATCATCGAACCCGAAGCGACGATCATCGAACTGCGCGAGGCCGAGGATGCGCTGAAAATGATGCAGCAGCAGCTGACCGCCTCGCTGCGCCAGAAGGAGCGGCTGGCCCAGCTTGGCAGCGCCGTCGCCAAGGTCAGCCATGACCTGCGCAACATCCTGACCACGGCGCAGCTTTTTGCCGACCGGATGGAGGACAGCGACGACCCGATGGTCAGGCGCGCGACGCCGAAGCTTGTCAGTTCCATCAGCCGCGCGGTCGCGCTCTGCGAGGCGACGCTCGCCTTCGGCAAGGCCGAGGAGCCGCCGCCGATGCTGACCCGCTTCATGCTGGCGAGCCTGGTCGGCGACGTCGTCGACGGCGAGAAGTTGGCGGCGGGCGAGGGCGCCGAGGTCGAGTTCCTGATCGACGTTGCGCCGGCGCTGGCGATTCGAGCCGACTATGAGCAATTGCACCGGGTGCTGAACAACCTTGTCCGCAACGCCCGCCAGGCGATCGGGGCGACGGGCCGCGCCGGCACGATCGAGATTGCCGGCGGCGAAACCGAAGATGGCTGGTGGATTCGCGTGGGCGATACCGGGCCTGGAATGCCCGAACGCGCGCGCGAGCATCTCTTCCAGCCGTTCCAGGGCGGGATCCGTAAAGGTGGCACCGGGCTTGGTCTCGCCATCGCGGCGGAGCTCGTGCGCGGTCACGGCGGCCGGCTTGAGCTTCTGAAGACCGGCGAGACCGGCACCGAGTTCATGATCCACCTGCCGCGCGACATTGTCCCGCAGGCGCCCGGCCCGGTCGCGGCCTGAGCATCGGGCGTGAACTGGAATCGCAAAGGATAGTTTCCGTTAGCCCTTGCATTGACCTCCGCCCGCCGCTAAATGCCCCTCTCACGGACCCGTAGCTCAGCTGGATAGAGCATCAGACTACGAATCTGAGGGTCGGGCGTTCGAATCGCTCCGGGTCCGCCATCCCTCCATCAATCCTTTCTTTCGCGGCGGTCAGTCGCCGTTGCGCGGCTTGTGATCCGACGCGCGCATGTCGCCTTTTGCGGGAAGAACGGGCGGTCCGGGCGCATGGCTCGCGCCGCGAGAAAAAAGGCAGAAATCTGGCTGCTTCGGCCTTCCGCAGCGCCTGCCTGCCACATGTCCGCCACAATTTCCGGTTGTGCGTCCCGCGTCATTTCGGAGATTCGGACAGAAGTCACGCAACCCAAGAGACTGTTTACCAAGCGTGACCAGTCGGTCGGGTCAGGCCGTATTCTATAGGTGCGCCGATACGCGTACGCGGTCGTGTTGCTGCCGGGGCACGTGGCCGCTAGCTTCGCTTCCCGATCCGTGCCACCAACACGGCATTTCCACTCACGCTCCGGGGAACGGTCATGACGATTATTACGGGTAACAATAACGCCGAAACTCTGTCCGGCGGCGTCGGTGATGACGTGATCAAAGGCTTGGGCGGCAACGATCTCATCAACGGCGATCAGGGCAACGATCTCCTGATGGGCGGCGACGGTAACTGGACCACGGGCAGCGGCGACGACACGCTCAACGGCGGTGAAGGAAACGACCGTCTGGACGGCGAGGACGGCAGCGATCTTTTGATCGGCGGCGCCGGCACGGACGAGGTCAGCTACTATATTGCCCGTTCGGGCGTGGTGGTCGACCTCCTTGCAGGGACAGCATCGGACGGCAGCGGCGGCACGGATACGCTCGTCGGCATCGAGAACGTTTCGGGGTCGGACTTCGGCGATACGCTCACCGGTGATACCGGCGACAACGTGTTCCGCGGCCTGCAAGGCAGCGACACGATCAACGGCGGCGCGGGAAGCGACTGGGTCAGCTATGATCGGGACTACGTCTTCGGCGGCATCAACGGCGTCGTCGTGAACCTTGGGACCGGCACGGCCACGGATGGTTTCGGCAATTCCGACAGTTTCACCGGCATCGAAAACGTCAACGGCTCGGTGTTCGACGATCTCCTGAACGGGGACGGCGGGACCAACACCCTTTACGGCAATTTTGGCGACGACAGCCTGAACGGCGCCGACGGCGATGATACGCTGGGCGGGGGAGACGGCAACGACACGCTGAACGGTGGCACGGGCAACGACACGGCGGTTATTGCCGGGCAGTCCGCCAACTTCGTGTTCACCGGCACCACCGCGAATTTCACTGCCTACGATGTTGCCAACGCCGGCGCCGGAACCGACACGCTGATCAGTGTCGAATCCATCCAGTTCGATGACGGCCTGTTCAGCGTCGCATCGCTTTGGGCGACGAACAGCAACCAAGCCCCGACAGTCGGCGCCGTGATCGACCTTGGCGCGATTGCCGAGGATGGCACCCGGCTCATCACCAGCGCCCAGCTTCTGGCCGGGGCGGCGGACCCGGAGAACGATCCCCTGAGCGTGGCGAACCTGACTGCCTCCGCGGGCACCCTGGTGAACAACGGCAACGGCACCTGGACCTATACGCCTGTCGCCAACGACAACACCAGCGTGACCTTCAGCTACGGCGTGTCCGACGGCCGTGTCGCAACGGCGCAGACCGCCACGCTCGACCTGACGCCAGTCAATGACGCGCCGGTCGGTGGGGCGGACAATGTCTCCGGCCTTGCGGGTCAGGTGCTGAACCTCAGCGCCGCGGCGCTTCTCGGCAACGACAGCGATGTTGACACGGCTGCCGGGAGCCTGACGATCGGCGCGGTGCAGAACGGCACCAATGGCACGGTCGTTCTCAATGGCGACGGATCGGTCTCCTTCACCCCGGCGGCCGCTTTCAGCGGTACGGCGACCTTCCTTTACCGGCCCTACGACGGCGCGGTGCTGGGGGCGCTGACGCTGGTCACGGTGAACGTCCAGCTCTCCGGCCTCTCGCTGACCGGGACCGCCGGCGCGGATGTCCTGAACGGTGCCGCCCTTGACGACATCCTGCTCGGCCTGGGCGGCAACGACACGCTGAACGGCAATGCCGGCAGTGACACGCTGGACGGCGGCACCGGCAACGACCGCATGGCCGGCGGCGCCGGCAGCGACATCTACTACGTCGACAGCGCAACCGATGTGGTCAGCGAGACCGTCGCCGGGGCGGCCGGTGGCGTCGACATCGTCAACAGCGCACTGGCCGCCTACACGCTTGGCGCCAATGTAGAGAATGGCCGGATCCTGTCGACAGGTGCGGCCAACCTGACCGGCAACGCCCTCGCCAATATCCTGATCGCGGGGGCGGGCAACAACGTCCTCAACGGCGGTCTGGGCGTTGATGCAGCGAGCTATCAGGACGCAGGCTCTGGCGTCACGGTCGACCTGAGCATTGTCGGCGCCCAGGCCACGGGTGTCTCGGGCACCGATACCCTGACGGCGATCGAAAGCCTGATCGGATCGGCCTACAATGACATCCTGATCGGCAGCGCCGTCGCCAATAGCCTCTTCGGCGGCGCGGGCGACGACAGCCTTTCCGGTGGCGCGGGCAATGATACGCTCGACGGCGGCACTGGCAATGACACGCTCGACGGCGGCCTCGGGCTCGACACGGCGAGCTTTGCCACGGCAGGCGCGGGCGTGACGGCGAGCCTCGGCATCGCAGGCGCGCAGGCGACCGGCGGCACCGGGATGGTCACGCTGAGCGGGTTTGAGGCGCTGAGCGGATCGGCCTTCGACGACACCCTGTCCGGCGACGCACTGGCCAACACCATTCTCGGCCTCGACGGCAACGACAGCCTCTTTGGCGGCGCCGGCAACGACACGCTCGACGGCGGTCTTGGCGATGACACGCTTGAGGGTGGAGCCGGCAACGACCGGATGGTCGGCGGCAACGGCAACGACCGCTATATCGTGACCGATGCGCTCGACGTCGTTGCGGAAACCACGGCGGCGGTGGCGACCGGCGGCACCGATACGGTGGTGAGCATGCTTGCCGCCTATACCATGGCCGCCAATGTCGAGGTGGGCGTGATAGGCACTTCGGGGGCCGCGAACCTGACCGGCAACGCGACGGCGAACACGCTCGTCGCCGGGGCGGGGAACAACGTCCTCAACGGCGGCGCCGGCATCGACTTCGCGAGCTATCAGGCGGCGGCCTCCGGCGTGACGGTCAGCCTTGCGGTCACTACCGACCAGGCCACGGGTGGCTCGGGGACAGACAGGCTGACGGCGATCGAGGGGCTGATCGGCTCGGACTTCAACGACACCCTGACCGGTAGCACCCTGGCCAACACGCTTCACGGCGGCGCGGGCAATGACAGCCTTTCAGGCGGCGCGGGCAACGATACGCTCGACGGCGGGCTCGGCGATGACACGCTCGACGGCGGGCTTGGCCTCGACATGGCGAGCTTTGCCGCGGCTGCCTCCGCCGTCGCACTCAACCTTGGCAATGCCGGCGCGCAAGCGGTGCCCGGGGGCGGGACGGCGACGTTTGTCGGCATCGAGGGCCTGATCGGCTCTGCCTATAACGACGATCTCATCGGCGATGCGGCGGCGAACACGCTCCTTGGCGCCGCTGGCGACGACAGCCTGGCTGGCGCGGGCGGCAACGACAGCCTCGATGGCGGCGATGGCAATGACACGATCTACGGGGGCGCAGACAACGACTCCGTCCTCGGCGGCCTCGGCAACGACAGCCTCAACGGCGACGCCGGCAATGACACGCTCGACGGCGGTCTTGGCGACGACACGCTTGAGGGTGGTGCAGGCAACGACCGGATGATCGGCGGCAATGGCAACGATCTCTACCTCGTAGACAGCGCAACCGACGTGGTGGTTGAGAGCACGGCGGCGGTGGCGACGGGTGGCACCGATACGGTGGTGAGCATGGCAGCCGCCTATACCATGGCCGCCAATGTCGAGATCGGCGTGGTCGGCACTTCGGGGGCGGCGAACCTGACCGGCAACGCGACGGCGAACACGCTCGTCGCCGGGGCGGGGAACAACGTCCTCAACGGCGGTGGCGGGATCGACTTTGCGAGTTATGCGACGGCGACCTCGGGCGTGGCGGTGAGCCTCGCGCTGACGACGGCGCAGGCCACGGGCGGGTCGGGGACCGATACGTTGGCGGCGATCGAGGGGCTCTACGGCTCGGACTTCAACGACACCCTGACCGGCAGCACCGGGGCCAATATCCTTCTCGGCAGTGCCGGCAACGACAGCCTGTCGGGCGGCGCCGGCAACGATACGCTCGACGGCGGCACCGGCAATGACACGCTGGACGGCGGTCTTGGCATCGACGTGGCGGCCTTCGCTGCGGCCACCTCCGCCCTCACGCTCGACCTTGGCATTGCCGGCGCGCAGGCGGTGACGGGCGCAGGCTTGGTGACTTTCACTGGCATCGAGGGCCTCGCCGGTTCGGCCTTCAACGACAGCCTGACCGGTGACGGCTTCGCCAACATCCTTTCCGGTGCTGCGGGCGATGACACGCTGACCGGCGGGCTCGGCAATGACACGCTCGACGGCGGTGCCGGCGATGATCTTCTGGACGGCGGCGCCGGCAATGACCGCATGGTCGGCGGCGCCGGCAATGACCGCTACCTCGTCGACAGCGCCACCGATGCGGTGGTGGAGACGACGACGGGCGGCATCGACACGGTGGTGAGCACGGCTGCCGCCTACACGATGGCGGCCAATGTCGAGAATGCCGAGATCGGCACCGTAGGTGCTGCCAATATCACCGGCAACACGCTCGCGAACCTCATCACTGCCGGGGCCGGCGACAACGTCATCAACGGCGGCGGCGGCATCGACACGGTGAGCTATGCGGCGGCGTCAAGCAGCATCACCCTCAACCTCGCGCTGACCACGGCGCAGATCACCGGCGGGTCGGGCAGCGACCGGCTGAGCGCGGTCGAGAACCTCATCGGCTCGGACTTTGGCGACTACCTGACCGGGTCGGCCGCCGCCAACCGGCTTGATGGCGGCGCGGGCGCGGACGTGCTGAACGGCGGCCTCGGCAACGACATCCTCGACGGCGGGGCGGGGGCTGACAGCTTCGTCTTCAACACGACGCTGAGCGCCACCAATGTCGACACGATCCTGTCGTTCAACGTGACCGACGACACGATCCATCTGGAGAACACCGGCATCTTCGCGGCGCTGACGACGCCTGGCTCGCTCTCGGCGGCGGAGTTCAACCTCGGGACCGCAGCCGCCGACGCCAGCGACCGCATCATCTTTGACGCGGCGACAGGCAACCTCTTCTACGACCGCGACGGCACTGGCGCTGCAGCGGCGGTGCGCTTTGCCGTCGTCAGCGGCGTCAGCGGCACACTCACGGAAGCCGACTTCTTCGTCTTCTGACGAAGGACAACGCCGGGCGGACTACCCGCCCGGCGAAAACTGCGCGGGCACGCAGATCCGAAGAAGCAGGCGGCATGTTCGTCCTCATGTTGAAGGGCATTCCTTGCCGTCCGCAGATCAAGTCGGGGGGCGCCCAAGGCTCGGATTGACGCAAGGGCAAGCCTATCAAAGACAGTTGCGCTTATTGAAGAAATGCCACAATTTCACCGCATAACTTTATGACCACTCTTCCGACTTCAGCCATTCCGAGCGGGAACTGCGCCGTTATGCCCGACACCACATTTCAGACCAAACTGACGGGATCCTTGAGCGATCCGCTTGGAGACAGCCGGCCACTCTACGCCTCCAACTCCCCCCCCGCCGTTCGTTCCGGCGAGTCGGGCGATGCGGCAGAGTCGACATCGACCAGCTATCAGATTGGCCTCCACGGGGTCTTCGACGGGTCATTGTATTACGGTTTCGATGTCGACTGGGTTGCCATAAACCTCGTTGCGGGGCAGTCCTACGTCTTCTCGGCCTGGGGAACCGGCGGCAGCGGCGTGGGCCTCGATGACACCGTTCTCACGCTCTACAATTCGCTGGGGCGGTTCGTGACGACGAATGACGATGTCGATCGCGCGAACCAGAACTACTTCTCGCAGATCGAATTCAAGGCGACGGCGAGCGGCACCTATTATCTCGGCGTGTCCTCCTACAACGGCGCTTCCGGCAATTACTCCCTTCAGGCCGCGTCGAATGTCTACACTCTCGACGAGGTGGTGACGCAGCTGACCGAATTTGGCTGGGGCGCTACGGCGCCTTTCCGGCATGACGAACGCCCCGGCGACACCATGGTCTGCGACATCTCGCAACTGACCCCCGAAGGCCAGCAACTGGCCCTTTGGGCGCTTGAGGCCTGGGGCGATGTCACCGGCATCACCTTCATCACCGGCACTTCCGGCGCGAGCATCATCTTCGACGACAGCCAGTCAGGTGCATTTGCCGGGCCGACCGCATATGATCCGGTCACCGGGCAGATCACCTGGTCGGATGTCAACGTCTCGACCGACTGGCTTACGAGGTATGGCACGACGATCGGCAGCTATTCGTTCCTGACCTATGTGCATGAGATCGGCCATGCTCTTGGCCTCTATCACATGGGGGCCTATGACGGTTCCGCCACGTTCCCGGCCAGTTCGAGCTTTCTCAACGACAGCTATCAGATGTCGGTCATGTCCTATTTCGACATGATCCAGAACACCTACATCAACGCCGCCGACACCCTGCCGATCACCCCGATGCTGGGCGATATCGCCGCCATCGAGGCGCTTTACGGCCCGAACCCCAATGCCCGTGCGGGCGATACGATCTGGGGCAGCAATTCCAATGTCGGCGGCTATCTTCAGACCATCTTCGGCTACATCTTCGACGGGAATGTGCCCGACCCCGCCGTCTACAACGGCGACGCGATCTGCCTGACCATCCAGGACGCGAGCGGTCTCGACACGATCGACCTTTCATCTGTCGCCCGAACCAACCGCATCGATCTGAACGACGAGACGGTGTCCGATATCGCCGGGATGATCGGCAACATGGTCATCGCCCGCGGCACGATCATCGAGAATGTCATTGGCGGGTCAGGGGTCGACAGGATCACCGGAAACGAGGGCGCCAACCAGCTTTCGGGCAACGCGGGCGCTGACCTGCTTGTGGGTGGCCTCGGCGATGACACGCTTCTCGGCGGCACGGGCACCGATACGCTCGATGGCGGTGCCGGCGACGAATTGCTCGACGGTGAGGCGGACAATGACCGTGTGCTCGGCGGCACTGGAATTGACACGCTGTTTGGTGGCTCGGGCAATGACACCATGGACGGCGGTGCGGATGACGACAGGCTGGACGGGGGGGCGGGACTTGACAGCCTGCTCGGCGGTCTTGGCAGTGACACGCTCCTCGGCGATGCGGGCAATGATGCGCTGGACGGCGGCGACGGTAACGACCTCATGGACGGTGGCGCGGATGTCGACCGGCTGCTCGGCGGTCTTGGCAATGACACTCTTCTCGGCGGCACTGGCAATGATCAGCTGGACGGTGGCGCGGGCGATGACACGCTGGACGGTGGCGCCGATGTCGACCGGCTGGTCGGCGGCATCGGCACCGACACACTTCTCGGCGGCGCAGGAAATGACCAGCTGGATGGCGGCGTGGGCGATGATACGCTGGACGGCGGGGCGGACAATGACCGCGTGATCGGCGGCGATGGCAACGACCGCTTGGCCGACAACGCTGGCAACGACACGCTTGAGGGCGGAAACGGCGATGACTTTCTGGACGGCAGCACCGGCAATGACCGCCTGATCGGCGGCAACGGCAACGATCTCTACCTTGTCGACAGCGCGCTCGATGTGGTGGTCGAAAGCACGGCGGCGGTGGCGACAGGTGGCACCGATAGGGTAGTGACCACGGCCGCCGACTATACCCTTGGCGCCAATGTGGAAATCGGCGAGATCGCGACGGCGGGCGCGGCCAACCTGACCGGCAACGCCACGGCCAATACGCTCGTCGCCGGGGCGGGGGACAATGTGCTGAACGGTGGCGCCGGGATCGACCTTGTCACCTATGCCAATGCGAGCGGCGCGGTCACTGTCAGTCTGGCGCTGACCACGGCCCAGGCCACGGGTGGTTCCGGGACCGATACCTTCCTCGCCATCGAGGATCTGACCGGCTCTGATTTCGATGACAGCCTGACGGGCAGCGCTGTGGCGAACTACATTCGCGGCGGGCTCGGGCGTGACACGATCGACGCCGGCGCGGGCAACGACACCTTGAGCGGTGGCCTTGGCGATGACGACATCGATGGTGGACTGGGCGTGGATGTCGCCACCTACCTTGGCGCCGGCGCCGGTGTCACCGTCAATCTCAGCATCCTGACGCAACAGGTCACGGGCGGCGCGGGGTCCGATACGCTCGTCAATATCGAGAACCTGATCGGATCGGCCTTCGACGACACCCTGTCCGGCGATGCGCTCGCCAACTTCTTGCAAGGCATCGACGGCAACGACAGCCTTGTCGGCGGTGACGGCAAGGATACGCTGAACGGCGGCGACGGGAATGACGTCCTAGATGGCGGTCTGGGCAATGACAGCATGATCGGCGGTGATGGCAACGACCGCTACATCGTCGACAGCGCGACCGATGTGGTGGTGGAGAGCGCATTGGCGACGGGCGGGACCGATACGGTTGTGAGCATGCTTGCCGCCTATACCATGACCGCCAATGTCGAGATCGGCGTGATCGGCACCACCGGGGTCGCCAACCTGACCGGCAACGGCGGGGCCAATACGCTCGTCGCCGGGGCGGGCGACAACGTCCTCAATGGCGGCGCCGGCATCGACTTCGCGAGTTATGCGATGGCGGCCCTGGGTGTGGGGGTGAACCTCTCGCTCACGACCGCCCAGGCCACAAACGGATCGGGGAGCGATCGGCTGATCGGGATCGAGGGGCTGATCGGGTCGGACTTCAACGACACGCTGACCGGCAGCGCCGGGGCAAACACGCTTTACGGCGGCGCGGGCAACGACAGCCTCTTCGGTGCCGCCGGCAATGATACGCTCGACGGCGGCACCGGCAATGACACGCTCGACGGCGGGCTTGGCATCGACATGGCGAGCTTTGCCGCGGCCACCTCCGCCCTCACGCTCGACCTTGGCATTGCCGGCGCGCAGGCGGTGACGGGCGCAGGCTTGGTGACTTTCACTGGCATCGAGGGCCTCGCCGGTTCGGCCTTCAACGACAGCCTGACCGGTGACGGCTTCGCCAACATCCTTTCCGGTGCTGCGGGCGATGACACGCTGACCGGCGGGCTCGGCAATGACACGCTCGACGGCGGTGCCGGCGATGATCTTCTGGATGGCGGCGCCGGCAATGACCGCATGGCCGGCGGCGCCGGCAATGACCGCTATCTCGTCGACAGCGCCACCGATCTGCTGATCGAGACGGCGACGGGCGGCATCGACACGGTTGTGAGCACGGCGGTCGCCTATACGATGGCCGCCAATGTGGAGAATGCCGAGTTCGGGACGGCCGGCACGGCCAATATCACCGGCAACGTGCTCGCCAACCTCATCACCGCCGGGGCCGGCGACAACGTCATCAACGGCGGCGGCGGGATCGACACGGTGAGCTATGCGACGGCGACAAGCGGCGTCACCCTCAGCCTCGCTCTGACCACGGCGCAGATCACCGGCGGCTCGGGGACCGATCGGCTGAGCGCTGTCGAGAACCTTGTCGGCTCGGACTTTGGCGACTACCTGACCGGGTCGAACGCGGCCAACCGGCTTGATGGCGGCCTTAGCGACGACCTCCTTACCGGCGGCGCGGGGGCTGACAGCTTCGTCTTCAGCACGACGCTTGGCGCCAACAATGTCGATAACATATATCTGTTTAACGCGGCTGAGGACACGATCCATCTGGAGAACACCGGCATCTTCGCGGCGCTGACCTCAATCGGGGCGCTGTCGGCTGCGGAGTTTCGTCTCGGCGCCGCCGCAGCAGACATCGACGACCGCATCATCTTCAACCCGTATAACGGCGACCTCTTCTACGACCCCGATGGCACCGGGGCGGCGACGGCAGTCCGCTTTGCTCTTCTGACTTCCTTCAGCGGCACGCTCACGGAAGCGGATTTCTTCGTGTTCTGACCAAAGACACCGCCGGGCGGACTACCCGCCCGGCGAAAACTGCGCGGGCACGCCGATCCGCACGCAGAGGCCACCAAAAAGATCGGATGTTTCTAGGTCGAGCGTGCCGCCATAGGCGGCGACAAGGTCGCTGACGATGGCGAGGCCAAGCCCGGTTCCCGGCATCGACATATCAAGCCTGCCGCCCGATCGCAGCGCCTCGCGCCGGCTTTCCTCGGGGATGCCCGGCCCGTCATCGTCGATCCGCATCTCCACCCCGTCGGGCAACCGCCGCGCCGTCAGCCGGACGGTCCGCCTCGACCATTTGAAGGCGTTCTCGACCGTGTTGCCGAGTATCTCCTCAAGATCCTGCTGGTCCATCCTGATCCTGAGGTCGGGTGGCACGTCGATCTCGAACTGGCGGGCCATGCCATTGGCCCCGGTGCGGAAGAGCCGCGCCATCCGGTTGGCCGAGTTGAGGAGGTCGGTCTTGGCAAGGGCGTCAGCGCCGCTTGACGCCGCCCTGATCCGCGCGAGGGAGCGCATCAGCTGCGCATCGACCCGGGTGAGGGCGGTCTGCGCATCCGCGACATCGACCCCCGATTGCTCCAGCGCATCAAGCTCATTCCTGAGAATCGCCGCCGGCGTCTTCAGCGCATGGGCGAGGTCGGCGGCCTGGCGCCGCCCGCGTTCCACCATCTCCCGGTTGCGGTCGAGAAGGGCGCGGATGTCGGAGACGAGGGGGGCGACCTCCTCGGGGTAATCCACCGGATCAAGCGCCTCGCCCCGGTCCCAGCGGCGCGTCACCTCCTGCCTGAGGCGGTTCAGCGGGCGCAGGATCAGCGAGGTCTGCACCACCGTCGCGGCGATGCCGAGGATTCCGATCAGGGCGAAGGTGGTCAGAAGGCTGCGCCGGATCTGCGACCTTTCGGATGAGATCGTCGCCAGCGATTCCGCCACGGAGACCGACCAGAGCGTACCGTCCTCCAGCCTGATCTGGCCGCCAATCCCGCGCATCGGCCCGTCGGGGCCTTGAACGGTCCAGCCTGCGGGGTCGGCGGCACCAGACGCGGCGACCGGCAATAGGATGTCGAATAGGGAACGGGAGACGATCGTCGATCCGTCCGATCCCCTGATCTGCCAGTAACGCCCGGAATAGGGGCGCTGGTAAAGCGGATCGGTGAGATAGCTTTCCAGAAGGTCGGGATCGCCGGCGCTGTTGCCAAGGGCCGCGATCAACTGGACGTAGCGGTCCGACAGCCCGTCATCGAAACGGCGCTGCGTGAGACCGTCGAGAAAGTAGTAAAGCGCGATGCCGCCAAGCACGATCGCGATGCTGGCCCAGGCGATGCCGCCAAGGATCGCGCGCCGGCGCAGCGACTGCATCAGCCGCCGTCGATCGTGTAGCCGCGCCCGCGCACGGTCGTGATGATGTCGGCGCCGAGCTTTTTCCTCAGCCGCGTCACGAAGACCGCGATGGTGTTGGAATCGCGCTCGCCGTCATATTCGTAGATATGCTCGGAAAGCTCGGTGCGCGACACCATGCGCCCGGCATTGTGGATGAGATAGGCGAGGACGGCGCATTCCTGGGCGGTCAGTTCGACCGGAAAGCCGCTGACCACCACGCGCTGGGTCCGGGTGTCGAACTCCAAGGGGCCGCGTGCGAAGACCGGATTGCTCATCCCCGAGCGGCGGCGGAGGAGCGCGCGCAGGCGGGCGGAAAGTTCCGGCATGTGGAAGGGTTTCGACATGTAGTCGTCCGCCCCGGCATCGAGGCCGTTGACCCTTTCCGACCAGCCGTCGCGGGCGGTCAGGATCAGGACCGGCGTCTCGACCCCGGCCTTGCGCCATTCCTTGAGGATGGTGATGCCATCCTTCGTCGGCAGGCCGATGTCGAGGATGATCACGTCATAGGGCTCTGTCGCGCCAAGATGCGCGGCTTCTTCGCCGTCACCTGCGGTATCGACGGCATGGCCTTCAAGCGCCAGCGCCTTCTTGATCTGGCCGCAAAGCAGGGCTTCGTCTTCGGCAATCAGAATTCGCATGCTGGCCTATGGTGCAGGAACAGGATGTGACAGCTATAGCCTAGTTCCGGCCGTTGCCGCCACCATTGCCGTTGCCGCCGCCGTTTCCGTTGCCACCGCCGTTACCGCCGCCATTCCCGCCACCGTTGCCACCGGCATTGCCGCCCGAGCCGCCTTTGCCCTTGCCTTGCCCTTTGCCCTTACTGGACTTGTTGCTGGCGCCGCCGCCGGTCGACTTCGCGGCATTGCGCACCGCCTTGGCCAGCGCCGAGGAGTTCGAGGCGATCTTGCCGGTTGCCGCATCGACGACGACACTGGTCAGCTTGCCATTGGGCTGCATCACCAGCACATGAAAGTAGACGCCGTCGACGTTGAAAGCCCGCACGTCCACCGCTTCGCCCGGCACGGCGCGGGTGACGGTTGCCAGTACCTTCTGCAAGCTCAGGCTTTTGCCGGAGGCCACGCTCTGGCGAAGCTCCTGCGGTGAAAGCTCTTGGATAAGCGCGGACAGCGCCGGCCCCGCCGTAAGGGCGAGCGCAAGGATACCGGCAGAGATCACGCGAATGAACATGCCCCATCAATACCAATTTCAAGGTGAATGCACGGTGAATGTTCTGTTGTCGGAGCGTTCAAGAGCACTGTGAGAGATTGCGCTCAATCGATCCACCGGCAGCGATTCGTCCAGGTCTGGGCAGCGGCCGGAAAAGCGGATCAGCGGACACAGGTTTGGAAGGAGCGCCAGATGGCATACGGCAAGAAGCACATTCTGAAAGCGGCCTGCATGGCGATTGCGCTGCTCGGCAGCACGGCGATTGTCACCACGATTGCGGCCCCCGACGCGGCCTACGCGAAGGGCAACGGCGGCGGCAATGGCAATGGCGGCGGCAACGGCAACGGTAACGGTAACGGCGGTGGCAATGGCAAGGGTAGCCAGTCCGACAGCAAGGGTGGCAAGAGCGCCGCGAAGTCTACCAGTAAAACCACCGCCAAGAGCCAGAAGCGTCTCACTCCCGCAGCGGCCGCGACCAAGCCGAAGGGAAAGCCGACGGCCCGGACCGTCACCGAGGACGTGTCGGTCACCGAAGGCCTGCGGCCGAACCAGAAGGGCAAGTGGAACGCCGCGAATGCCAATCAGGCCGCGCTTGACGCCCATATCCGCAACCAGAACTTCAACGGCACGATCGGCGCCCTGGCGCAGTACCAGCTTGCCGCACGGGCGGCGGCGGGTGAGACGCTGAGCGAAGACGAACTCGCCGCCCTTGAGGGCTTTGTCGGCGACGCCTCGGCGGACATCGACGACGCGGCGCTTGCCGGCTACCTGAATGACGGCGCCATCGAAGGCGACCCGGTCTACGACGTCGTCGACGGTGTGGTGAGCTGCACCGCAAATTGCGACGGCGTCGACGTGACGGCCGCGCAGTCTGCCGCCGATGCGGAAGCGGAGCGGCTGCAGGACGAAGCGCAGCAGGCCGCCCTCGACTCCTTCCTTGATGCCTCCGAGACGCGGATCGTCGACGAGTCGAACAAAGAGCTGTCGCCCGAGGATACCGAGACCTTGCTCGACGAACTCGCCGCGGCGCTGGGCGTCACGCGGGCCCCGGTGATCGAGGAGATCCCGGAGGAAGTGACGGAAGAAGAGACGGATACGGATACGGAAGGTGTGGTGCTGGTAACAACCGGCGGGTGAGTGAAGGAATGATACTGCCCGGCATTCCGGTGCCGGGCAGGATGAGAAACAAAAAAAACTACGAGGACGAGCAGGCGATACTGGTTCCCAGGGACGGATGGCCTGACATGAAAACCTGCAAGCTTATCGATCGCGTGACGATGGTTGTGGCTCTCGGCGCTTCGATCTCTTTCCTCTGGATTGGCGAATATGAGGCGGCTGGCGCCGCGCTCGCCCTCTGGCCGCTGAGCCGGGCGCTGATCTCGATCCTCGACGTGTTCTACATGTTCTTTACCGAGCGTCCGCTGATCCGTGCCAACATGCCGGCGGCGGATTTGCGGGAAATCTGAGAAGGCCTTTCCCGGGCGGGAGAGGATTGAAGAGTGCCGGGCTTTGTCCAGGATCTGCGTGAATGGTTCTCGGGATACTGAATGGAAGTTTCTATAATTACCGTCAGCGAGTTTCTCGCGGTCGAGGGGCGACGCTGGATGGTTTCCGGCCCGGCCGGTTATCCGAACCTCATCAGACAGTGCCGTGAGGAGGCCGTCGCAAAGGCGGACCAGCGTGCCAAGGATCTGGGCGGCTCTTGCGTCATCGTCATCGGCGATCCGCTAAGCATCCGCCACTGAGGGCCAAACCTGCGGCTTTCAAGTGCGGCACCATGGCCGGTTGACGGCTACGCCACAAACTTGTGAACTGCGTCCGTGCCCGTTCTGCGTTACCGAAGTTCTCGATGGCCCGGATGATTTCCCTGATCTGCGTTTTATCGCTTTGTGTCGCGGCTGCCTTTGCGGCGCCGGTCGACCTGACGCGGCCCGCGCCGGTCGCCGCACATCACGCGATGGGTCATGAGGCCATGCCCGCCACGCATACGGCGCATGACCCCGGCAATCTTGCCTGCGGGATCTGCATCTTCCACTGCATGCCGGGCAAGATCGCCGTGGCGCCGCAGACCGCGCGCCTGGCGGCCTTCCGCTTCGGCACTTACCCGGCGCCAGGGCACCGCATCCCCGGTACTGTCGGCAGCGACGCCCCCGAACGCCCCCCGAAATCCGGTCTCATCTGAGAGGCGCCCGGAGGCCCGGGCAGAAAGATTCAGTTTTGCTGAGGACCCTTCAAGGGTCCGGGGAGTTTCACATGACCAACTTCACGCGCCGCGGTTTCATGGCAAGTGCCGCCGCTGCCTGCGCCACCCTGCAGTATCCCGTTCCCGCCCGCGCTGCGGCACAGGGCGCCGCCCTGCTTTCTGCCGCAAGCCGCACCATCGAGGTAGATGGCCACGCCGCCAGCGTCTGGGGGCTGGTCCGGCCCGGTGGCGGGCCTGGACTGATCCTCGATCCCGGCCAGCGCTTCCGGGTCGATCTGACCAATGCGCTCGATGTGCCGACCATCGTCCATTGGCACGGCCAGATCCCGCCCAACGCACAAGACGGCGTGCCCGACCTGCCGCTGCCGCTTCTGGCCCCCGGAGAGGTGCGCGCCTTTGATTTCGAACCGCTGCCCGGCACCCACTGGATGCACAGCCACGTGCCGGAGCAGGAGATGCGCCTTCTTGCAGCACCACTCATCGTCCGCAGCGCCGAGGATGTGGCGGCGGACCGGCAGGAGGTGGTCATGTTCCTGCATGACTTCGCGTTCAAGACGCCGGAGGAGGTGCTGGCAGAAATCACCGGCGGCACGGCGTCGGCGCATGACGGTCACGGCGCGGCTGCGCCCGCAGACGGAATGGATCAATCCGCGATGGGGCATGACATGTCCGGCATGGGCGGCATGTCGGGCATGGGCGAAATGTCGGGCATGGGCAGCATGGCGATGGACCTCAATGACTACGATTGGGACGCCTATCTTGCCAATGACCGCACGCTGGCCGACCCCGAGGTGGTATCGGTGGAACGGGGCGGGCGCGTTCGTCTCCGCATCATCAATGCGGCGGCGGCGACCGTGTTCTGGATCGACACCGGCGCGCTGAAGGGTCGCCTCGTGGCGGTGGATGGCCATGGGGTCATGCCGCTCGACGGCAGCCGCTTCGGCCTCGCCATGGGCCAGCGCCTCGACATCGAGCTTGACCTGCCGGGGGCGGGGGCCTGGCCGATCCTCGCGCTCCGCGAAGGCGCGCGTGAGCGAACGGGGCTGATCCTTGCCAGCACTGGTGCGACCGTGAACCGGATAGATGCCCTGGGGTCCGAGGCCGCCCCGGCGTTCGACACCGATCTGGCGCAGGAAGCCCGTCTTCTGGCGCGCGACCCGCTGGCAGGGCGCCCCGCCGACCGCAAGCGCATGTTGATGCTCGGTGGCGGCATGTCGCCCTACCTCTGGACCATCGACGGCGCGACCTGGGGGAACCACGCCCCGGTCGAGGTCAGTTCGGGCGAAAGGCTGGAGCTTGCGTTCCACAACATGTCGATGATGGGCCATCCGATGCACCTGCACGGGCATTCCTTCCAGGTGGTGGAGATCAACGGGCGGCGCCTGTCCGGGGCGCTCCGCGACACTGTCTACGTGCCGCCGATGGCGATGGTGACGGTGGCGCTCGACGCGGGTGAGGCGGCGCGCTGGATGCTCCACTGCCACCACATGCCGCACCTTGCGACGGGCATGATGACGGAGCTTGCCGTGGCGCCTGCGGCCTGAGTCCGGTGACCGGGCGGCGGATGCGCCGCCCGGTGATCCCAATGGCCCGGCGACTTGATCTTCCCCTGCAGGCACCTCGCAGGCATGATAGGGGCGCGTGGAAGGAAGGAGTGACGGCGATGGAGAAGGAACATCATGGCCGTTCTTCTGGTTGCATGATGAAGGCGGCCTTCTTCGCCGCCCTATTGACCGCCTTCCCGGCCGGGGCAGAGCAGTCGCCGGATTTCCCGAGATCCGCCTCCTACATCATCCAGCTGACCAGTTCGCAGTATTCGAGCGGCTTTGGCGAGTACCTGGTGCCGCCGCTCGACAAGGCCTTCCGCAAGACCGGGATGCGCTACAAGGGCGGCCCCGGCGCCGATTTCGCGGCCACCGTCGAAACCGGATCGGATGTCGGCAAATGGTACGGCGAGGGCGACGCGGCGACGTGGCTTTACGAGCGCTTCGTGACCGTCGGCCTCACGCCCGCAGACATCGACGTCGAACCGGAGGGCCGTCTCACACCGCGCTTTTCCGTCACCGTCAGGCTCGTCACGCCCAACGAGGACCGGGTGGACGAGTTGAACTGCCTGATCGCGCTGGCAACGCGAGAGCTTTCTTTCCGTTATCGACCCGCAGGACATGTCACCGTCAACGGAACGAGTTGCGCGCGTAAGTAGAATGGCAATACCATATTTCAACTCAGCGGCAGTCTAATTCAGAAAGTACTCACGACGCCGGAATGTTGTGAGGAAGCGCCAGCGGCGGTAGGCGGTGATCGGAAACGCCATCCTGTAGCGTTGACGGGTTCTTTTAATGTCGCGTTCGATTCGCGCGGAGTATTCCGGAGAAACGACCTTGGCGAATGGGCGCAATTCAGAAAACTCCTGAACAGGCGCCGAATACTGTTTCATGAACCGGCCGAACCACGGCCAGCCTACGTTGATCCACGGTTTTGGTCGGCCCGTGAAATGCAGTATGGCCGGATCTGCGCGATCCAGCACCCCGAGATAAAGATAGTCAGTAATGAAATTGTATCGCGGCGACAGCTGCGCGACCCGGCCAGCCATGACGGCGTTCAGCGCGCTCTGGTCGTGATACAGGCACTTCTCCGGGTTCTCCAGGAAGAATTCCAGTGCCTGCGGGAAGACGGCGTCCATGGTCTCACGGGACATGGCGAGCACACCCGAGTTGAAGTAGACGCTTCTGCTTACTTGCCCGAGGCCGGGCAGATAATCCTTTGGATATCTTGCCTTGGTCGCGTGCCCAAGCCAGAGGCTGTCCGGTGCGGCAGCCACCTGACCCTTCGGTGCTGTCAGCTCGAGCAAGGCGCGGATATCCCCGACGATCTGGGTGTCGCCGTCGATATAAAGAATATTTCGGTACATGGGCGGCAGGTATTTAGGCAGATCAAGCCGGGCCATTGCGGCTGGCGGGACGTGACCGGTAAAGCTCCTTGGGTCCGGAGAGCAAACGTAAGGCATCATGCAAGGAACCATTCCAAGATCAGAAATGAGTGTCGAAAGGCGTGGGTAATCCTCATCGCGGAATCCATTCAGTGCGATCACAACGTCCGCAATTCCGGAAGCCTGTTTCAAAACCTGACGGGCCGAAACGATCGACGGTACAAGAAAGCCGGGGTCAGTGACATAAACAACGCATCGGCTTTTGAGGGTTGGCCGGGAGATCGGATTGTCTCGACCCGAGTCGATTGAAATCATGATCGCATCCAAATCTATCTGAAAAAAGAAAAATCATAGGCGCATATCTCGAGTTGTCCAGAGGGCGATCCCAAAAAATGACGGCTACCAATCCTCTGGTTGATTGGACTATACCGCCAACATGCATCGCGCGCAGCTGCGGGCCGCTCTTGGCAAGGCACTGGCGAACGGCGTTGTTGCGCAACTCACGCTTGAGGCGTGATGGCCCCTTGCCCCATTGAGTTCATGCCACGCGGACGATCTCGG